>ERZ1643246.65-NODE-65-length-135119-cov-7.503006_pt1 | contig 135119 bp, 131 predicted proteins | sample MGYA00579265_ERZ1643246 | MGnify/ENA primary metagenome ERZ1643246 (study PRJEB29033, sample SAMEA4952261) | chicken gut metagenome | biome: Broiler Chicken; feature: Gastrointestinal Tract; material: Caecum | place: Ireland | collected 2018 | study: Broiler...
CACTCGGCCCGTGACGGGGCGTATTTATAAATTGCTCTCCGTCTTATCCTTGCCCCCTTGCCCAAAGGGGGACGAGCAAGGCATTTCATAGCACAGCGGACACCCGCTGTGCGTGCCGCAGCGAGATGAGCGAGCACATTCGCAGGGTGCGAGCGGTGACCAAGCCGTCATGATTTCCTCAATGACGGCGAGACAACGAGGTGTTGAAAACACATAGAATGTTGAGTAAAAGCATTCAGCGCCGCGTATTCATACCCCTCAGTCACGGCGTTGTTACGCCCTGCCGCGGGCAGGGTAAAAATGGCTGAATGCACGCAAAACATGGCGTAATATGCCGCAACGAACGCCGGCTATATTATAATGTGAGCTGCCGTACCGACGGTAAATATTGCATATTTATTACACCGTTTGTGCAAGAGTGTGCGGACTTTTTCACACAACGGTGCTATATTTGAAGGGCTGTAAAACAGAAAAAGAAAAGGAGACGGATTTACTATGCAGCAGAAAAGAAAGAATCTGAAAGCGGCCCTTGCAACGTTTGCGGCCGCGGCCATGCTCGGCGGCGCGGCGCTTGCCGCCCTGCCCGCTTACGCAATGGCGGCAGAACAGGCAGAAGGGACTGCGGAGGCGCCCGTGGTGTACGCCGACTGGAAGTTTGACGGCGCGTCCTCGACCGGCTCGCTCGGCGACAATACCCTGAAGGTGAAGGACGCGAGCGGCAACGGCAACGACCTTGAACTCGTAGTGTCGGCAAACGGCGCAAAGGCCTCGGACTTCCTCTCGTTCGAGAGCGCCTCGATGACGGGCGACGCGGCGGCGGGCAGCATGAAGTTCAAGGGCCTTAAAGAGGACGACCTCGAACAGCTCGACAACCTTACCGGCGAGGAGCGGGAAAACTACATTCTCAACGACCTCGGATACGCATATCTCCGCACCGTCGACGGCGCGCCCATCAATTCGCAGAAATTCGAGGACGGCTACACAATCGAGATAGTGTTCATGATGCCCGAAGACTACGACGCCTCCGACGCGTGGATGAACATACTCGCCCGCGAGGGCAGCGGCGCCAATCTCGGCAGCGGACAGTGGGACTACGAGGGCCATCACGGCACCATGCAGGTGAACATCTCCAACTGCAAGGAGATACAGTACATGACGCAGAACGCCGCCAACAGCAAGTTCAACAGCACGCTGTGGGGGCTTTCTATGGATAACGGCGGCGCGTGGTACCACATAGCCATCACCTGCGACGCCGAAGGCAACGCGCTCAGGGCATATACCAACTCGGGCGAATCTTTCCGCAACTACACGGGCGGCGGCATGGACGGCATGTATGCCTCCGAAGAGCAGCCCGACGGCGGCAAGTTCCGCATCGGCGCGGTAATAAGCGACGCCTCGTACAGGTGGTGCGATTCTTCCGAGGGCAACGATTTGCTCACCAAGCTGCTGCGCGGCAACATACAGGAGATACGCATATCCGAAGGCGAGCTCTCGCAGGACAGCTGGCTGCTCGACCCCGCCGAACACGTCGGCACGTTCGGCAACAATAATCCCTACGGGCTTAAAAACGCGGGCAACTATACTTTCGCGTTCCTGCCCGACACGCAGAACACCATTAAGTTCACGCCCGAAGTTTCCGAAGCCGCCACCCGCTGGATGACGGAAAACCGCGAGGATGTGGGCCTGCGCGCAACCGTTCATGTGGGCGACCTTGTGGAAAACTGGGACAGCCCCGAACAGTGGCAGAGTGCGCAGAAGGCCTTTCTGCCCCTTGCCGAAGCGGGCATACCTTCGGCATATGTGCCGGGCAATCACGATATAAACAGCAACACGGCCGAAGTTTACCGCACCTATTTCGGCGAGGATTCCGACTATGCCGACGCCGTGGCCGAGGGCGGGTTCGACGTGGTGTTCGAACCTGCCGACGGGGCGAGCCGCGGCGCGGGCAGCTATATGTTCGTAGAGGGCGGCAGCTATACATACCTGTTCGTGCAGATGATGTACGAACCCAACGACGACGAACTCGACTGGCTTGACGCCGTGCTCTCGCAGTATTCCGCATATCCCGCGGTAATAACCTCTCACAACATCTTCTCGTGCAGCGCCTCAAAGCCGGACGAGTGCGACCTCAACGAGCAGGGCGAAAGGATATGGAGCGTGGCAAGGCGACACGACAACGTGTTCATGCTCACCGCGGGGCACAACCACGGCTCGGGCTTCATCGACCTTGAAAACGACTTCGGCAACCCCGTTATAGGCATGCTCGTGGACTATCAGTTCAGCTACAACGGCGGCAACGCGTGGTACCGCTTCATGGAGATGGACGAATCGGCGGATAAAATATATTTCTCCACGTTCTCGCCTTACGAGGCCTCGAGGGAGGAATCGGAAAAGACGGGCTATTTCGACCTCAACTTCATGACGGGCATCGGCAACGAGCGCACATACGACTTCGACTTCTCCGAAAGGTTCTCCTTCCAGAACACCGTGGCGCTCTCGCTCTCGGCCCCCGCAAAGACGGTCTACCGTACGGGCGAAACGCTCGATCTCACGGGGCTCGAAGTCACGGCCATCTCCCCCTCGCTCGCCCGCAGCGTGAGCGGCTATACCGTTTCGGCGCCGGATATGTCCGCGCCCGGAATGAAGACGGTCACCGTAACCTACGGCGGCAGGACGGCAAGTTTCAACATCTATGTCGAAGAGCCTGAATCCGCGGTTCCCCCCGCAGACGGCGGCAACGACGGCGAAGAATCCGCAGCGCCGGAGGGCGGGCTCACTGCCGGCGCGGCGCTCGGCATAGGCATTGCCGTTTCGGCAGTGCTTGCAGCGGCTGCCGCGGCTGCCGCGGTGCTCATAGCGCGCAGGAAGGGCTGAAGGCCTTTTGCATAACGGCAACGGCGGGCGCCGCTTTAAGCGGCGCCCGCAAAAAATTTTATGCGAACCATATTTTGTTGACAAATTTGCAGCATAATTATATAATAGTTCATATCTGTGTGGTTCCTTAAAGGAATCACTTTTGTTTTTGGCCCGCCGCTTTGCACGCTGACGCCGTGCGGACGGCGGCGGAATTAACGGAAAAAATCGCGGGATACCGCACAGAGGGGGCAATGCCCCTCATTTTCACGCCGGCGCCTTTACCGCCCGCGTGAGGGAGGTTTTTTATGGCAGATCAGATTTTCAAGATGACGCAGAAGAACTACGACGACCTTAAAACCGAGCTCGACTATCTCGTAAAGGTCAAGAGGCAGGAGATAATCGACCGCATCGCCGAGGCGCGCAGCCACGGCGACCTTTCGGAAAATGCCGAATACGACGCGGCCAGGGAGGAGCAGCGCTCCAACGAGGGCAAGATAGAGGAGCTCACCTATCAGATCAAGAACGCCGAGATCATCGCCGAGATCAAGGATAACTCCTATGTCCACCTCGAGAGCAAGGTCACCGTGCAGGACGAGGAGTTCGGCGACGTCGAGACCTACACCATCGCCAGCGTGACCGACGTAGACGTCATTGCCGGCCGCATTTCGGGAGAATCGCCCGTGGGCGCAGCGCTCATGCGCCGCAAGGTGGGCGACGTGGTATCCGTCCCCTGCCCCGACGGCTCCTCTTACAAACTCAAGATCCTTGCCATAGAGTAATAAGTTGTACGGCAACTTATTGCTCTACACTCATCATTCACTTATATCCGGTGTATTATGGAAGAAAATAAAAACCAGGCTCCCCTCACCGAGGAGGAGGAAACGGAGCGCCTTGCAGAACAGGCGCGCATACGCAGGGAAAAACTTGCCAAGCTCGTTGCCGAGGGCAGGAATCCCTATGAAAAGGTGAAGTACGGCGTCACCGCCGGCTCTGCCGCCATAAAGTCGGACTTTGAAAAGTTCGATGGCAAGGAGGTAAGCATAGCGGGCAGGCTTATGAGCCGCCGCATAATGGGCAAGGCCTCTTTTTCGCACATCTCCGACCGCGACGGACTCATACAGATATACGTAAAGCGCGACGACGTGGGCGAAGAGGACTACATGTCGTACAAAAAAGACTACGACATCGGCGACATAGTGGGCGTAAAGGGCTTCGTGTTCAGGACGCAGACGGGCGAGATCTCCGTGCACTGCACGCATATCGAGATGCTCTCGAAGGCCCTCCGTCCCCTGCCCGAAAAGCAGCACGGTCTCACCAACGTCGACCTCAAATACCGCCAGCGCGACCTCGACCTCATCGTAAATCCCGAGGTGCGCTCCACCTTCATAAAGCGCTCGCAGATAATCCGCGAAATACGCAACTATCTCGATAACCTCGGCTACCTCGAGGTGGACACGCCCGTGCTCACCACGCTGGAGATAGGCGCGGCGGCGCGCCCCTTCATAACGCATCACAACGCGCTGGACATAGACATGTACCTGCGCATAGAGACCGAGCTTTATTTGAAGAGGCTCATAGTCGGCGGGCTGGAGCGCGTTTACGAGGTCGGCCGCATCTTCCGCAACGAGGGCATGGACGCCTTCCACAACCCGGAGTTCACCACGGTGGAGATGTACCAGGCGTACACCGACTATAAGGGCATGATGGACCTTATCGAGGACTTGTACCGCACCATTGCCCGCAAGGTATGCGGCAGCGACAGGATAACTTACCAGGGCACCGAGATAGACATGGGCGCCCCCTGGGCCCGCCATACCATGAAGGAGGCGGTAAAAAAATATTGCGGCGCCGACTACGACGAGTGGGCGGACGACGCCGCCGCGCGCGAGTGCGCGAAGAAGCTGGGCGTGGAGCCGGAAGAGGGCGAAAGGGCTACAAAGGGCCACGTGCTCATCGCGCTGTTCGAGGCGTTTGTCGAGGACAAGCTCATCCAGCCCACCATAATCTACGACTACCCCGTGGAAAATTCGCCGCTCGCCAAGCGCAAGCCCTCCGACCCCGCGTTCACCGAAAGGTTCGAATATTTCATCTGCTCCAAGGAGTTCGGCAACGCCTTCTCCGAGCTGAACGACCCCATCGACCAGAAGGAGAGATTCGTAAAGCAGGTAAGGGAAAAGCGCGCGCAGGAGCCTGGTTGCAACGCGCAGGTAGACGAGGACTTCATAACCGCGCTCGAATACGGCCTTCCCCCCACGGGCGGTCTCGGCATGGGCGTGGACAGGCTGGTCATGCTCCTCACCGACAGCCCCACCATAAGGGATGTGATACTGTTCCCCACGATGAAGCCTAAAAAATAAATTCTAATAACACCGCTTTCCCTTGCATATGCTTCGCACTACTTGTGCCGTGTTTGGCGGCGCTTCTTCATTCAGCGCCGCTTTCCCTCGAATATGCGTCGCAATACAGCGTCGTGTTTGCGGTTCCGTTCGGTCATGTACGTCTGTGTACACTCCCTCACGGCGTTCCGCGCACTCCTTGTCTTGCTCGCATCTTCAAGGGTTGATGGGCGGGGAATAAGGCGAAGAGTATTTTGAAATACGCCCCGTCGCGGGCCGAGCGACCCCCGTCGCGGGCCGAGCGACCCCCCGTCGCGGGCCGAGCGACCCCCGTCACGGGCCGAGCGACCCCCGTCACTGGCCGGGTGGCCTTAACCCTTGCCCCCTTGCCGTAAAGGGGGACGAGCAAGGCATTTCATAGCACAGCGGATACCCGCTGTGCGTGCCGCAGCGAGATGAGCGAGCACATTCGCAGGGTGCGAGCGGTGACCAAGCCGTCATGATTTCCTCAATGACGGCGAGACAACGAGGTGTTGAAAGCACATAGAATGTTGCGTCAAAGCATTGACATTTACCGCTGCGGACATTGCGGAATTTTTCCAATAATTGTTGCGGAATATTGCCGCGGGGATATTGATTTGTCGGCGTATTTGTGTTAAAATTATTAAGGGTGCGTCCGGCACGGCAATAAATTCAGCGGCAAAGCCGCCTTGCGACATGATCATCTGTTCAGAAAGTGTAGCTCAGCGGGCCGCAGGGCCCGCTGTTGTTTTATTTGCGCCGGCCGCTCCCGCAGGATATCTGCCTGCAAAATAATCCGATCGAGAGGATACGGCCATGAAGGAATGCCGCATACTTAAAAGCATAAAATCGGGCAGGGGGCACATCAGCTTCCACACCCCCGGGCACAAGGGCGGCGGCGCGCTCGGCGGCGTGCTTAAGATCTGCGCCGAGGACGTCACCGAACTCTCCTATACCGACGATCTGTCCTCGCCCTACGGGCCCATAGCCGAGGCGCAGGCCGACATAGCCATGATCTGCGGCGCCAAGCGCGCTTTCATCACCACCGACGGCTCTACCAGCGGCGTACTTTCGATGCTGTACGCCGTAAAGGACAGGGGCGGCAAGATAATTGTCTCCCGCAACAGCCACGTCAGCGTGTGGAACGCCTGCCGCCTGCTCGGCATAGAGCCGGTGATAGTGCAGGGCGAAGAGCGCGGCGGCGTGCTCCTCCCGCCCGACGGCGACAAGGTGGGCGAGCTTGCGGCCAAAGACGGCGACATAATCGGCATGATAGCCGTCTCGCCCGACTACTACGGCAACATCGCCCCGCTTGAAAAGTACGCCGAGGCCATGCACGCCTGCGGCAAAGTGCTGCTCGTGGACGGCGCGCACGGCGCCCATCTCGCGTTTGAAGAGGAGCGCGCGGGCTATGCGGGGGTATATGCCGACGCCTGGGTAGACGGCGCTCACAAATCGCTGCCCGCGCTCACGCAGGGCGCGGCGGTGCTCATAAACGATCTCTCGCTCGAAGAGGGGATAAGGCAGGGGCTGGGCATCTTCCGCACCACGTCGCCATCCTATCCCATAATGGCGTCGGTGGAGTTCGCCTATAAGTATCTCGACGCCCGTCCCGAAGATATCGCCCGCGCAAAGCAGGCCGCGGCGCAGTTCAGGGAAAGGTTTCCCGACTTCCGCTTCTATCATTCCGCGGACTGGACAAAGCTGTGTTTAGACTGTGCGGCGTCTGCCGCAGATTCGCGCATAGTGGCCGAAAAGTTGGAAAAGAGCGGCATATATGCCGAATTTGCCGACGGCAGGTACGTGGTGTTCTACCTTTCGCCCGCAACCACGGCCGTTCAGCTCATCGTGCTGGGCAGGCGGCTGACAAAGATATTCCGTTCGCGCGGGGTGCGCGGCACTTACGTCCCCGCGGGCAGGCTGCCCGCGCCGGCGCGCACATACAGCTACCTGTACGCGCTCTCCCGCCCGAGCGAGTTCGTCGAACCGGAGCAGGCCGTCGGCAGGATGGCGGCGTGCAACGCGGGGCTGATGCCCCCGTGCATACCCGTGGTGGCGGCGGGCGAAATAATCTCCGAAGAGGCGGCAAGGGCGCTGAAAGGCGCGCACACCTTCGGACTGAAGGACGGAAAAATACAGGTGGTCATAAAGAATGAAGGGTAAATTCGTCACCTTCGAGGGATGCGAAGGCTCGGGCAAGAGCACGCAGATAAGACTGCTCTCCGAAAGGCTTAAAAAGGCGGGTATTCCGCACATGGTAACGCGCGAACCCGGCGGCAGCGACATCGCCGAACAGATCCGCGGCATAATACTCAGCGGCAGGAACACCGCCATGTGCGACGAGTGCGAGGCGCTGCTGTATGCGGCGGCGCGCGCCCAGCACCTGCGCGAAAAGGTGCAGCCCGCGCTCGAGGCGGGCATGCTGGTGCTGTGCGACAGGTACGTCGATTCCTCGCTCGCCTACCAGGGTTACGCCCGCGGGCTGGGCACCGACTTCGTGGCCGCCATAAACGGCTTTGCCATGCGTGATTTCAGACCCGATCTCACTCTCTTTCTGGATATCTCGCCGCGGGCGGCGTTCGAGCGCAAGCACGGCGCCGACGAGGGCGACAGGATGGAGCAGCTCGGGCTCGCCTTCCACGAAAAGGTGTACGAGGGCTACTTAAAGCTCGCCGAAAGCTGTCCGGGGCGGATAGTAAAGGTCGATTGCAGCGGAAACAAGTTCCGCACGTCGGACATAATATTCGCCCTGCTCAAAAGCGCGAATATAATAAAGTGACGGAGCGGCTGCGCAAAAGGTGCCGCAATATGCCGCAGATAACGCGGTATTTTACAAAATAAAGTCTGTGAAGGAGGTGTGCGGTGGAGCAGCTGATAAAGGGCAGCACTGCCTATAAGATATTCTGCCGCGAGGCCGAGGCCGGCAGGCTGGCGCATGCCTATATGCTCTCCTTCAACGATCCGGCAAACCTCCGCCGCGCGCTCACGGTGTTCGCGCTGCGCTTCTTCGGCGTTGCTGAGGCCGACAGGACGGGCGGGCAGATAGTACGCGGGACGTATCCTGACTGCAAACTGCTGCCCGAAGAGGGCAAAAAGTTCAACGCCGAGGCCGCCGTCGCGCTCATCGAGGACTGCGCCATGCGCCCCGCCGCGGGCGACAGGAAGCTGTACCTGATAAGTTCGTTCGACGAATGCTCGCCCGTCGTTCAGAACAAGCTGCTCAAGGTCATCGAAGAGCCGCCCGAGGGCGCAAATTTCATTCTGGGCGCCGCCTCGCTCTCGCCGGTGCTGCCCACCATACTCTCGCGCGTGCGCCTTCTGGAGATACCGCCCTTCACCGAAGGGGAGATATATGCCGCTTTGGAGCGCAACTTTCCGGGCGGTGAGTTAAACCGCAATGCCGCGGCGAGCTGCGGCGGGGTGTACGGTACGGCGGTCGCGCTTGCGGGCGGGGAGTTTGCAGAGGTGCATTCTGCTGCGCTCGAGCTGCTCTCGGTTCGCGACTGCGGCGGCGCGGGCACCCTCTCCTTAAAATACGGCGACAGCCGCTATAAACGGCAGCTGGTCGCCGAAATGCAGCGGCTGTGCTGCGGCGCGGCCAAAGCGGCGGCGCTCGGTTCGGACGACAGGGAGCTGCTTAAACTTACGCTGCTGTGGCGGCTGCCCGCCCTCATAAAGGGCGCGGAGAGCTTTTCTTCCGCCCTGCGCGATCTCAAATTCAACGCATACTATCCCGCGCTCATTTACAGCGCGCTGACGGGTATGATAGAGGAGAACAGGAAATGGCAAAAATAATAGGTGTAAAATTCAAGCAGTACGGCAAGCTCTATTACTTCGCCCCGGGCAACGGCGAGTTTGCCGAAGGTCAGGGCGTAATAGTGGAGACGGCGCGCGGGGCGGAGTACGCCACCGTGTGCATGCCCTGCAAGGAGGTGCCCGACGAGGAGCTTGTGGCGCCCCTCAAACCGGTGCTGCGCGCGGCCACCGAAAAGGACCTGGAAAACATGCGCCGCAACGAGGAGAGGCGCGCCCCCGCCATGAAGACGGCTGCCGAAAAGATAGCCGCGCGCGGGCTGGACATGAAGCTCGTCGACTGCGAGTTCGCCTTCGACGGCAGCAAGGTGGTGTTCTACTTCACCGCCGACGGCAGGGTAGACTTCCGCGAGCTGGTGAAGGACCTTTCCTCGGTGTTCCACATGCGCATAGAGCTGCGCCAGATAGGCGTGCGCGACGAGGCAAAGCTGCTCGGCGGCTTCGGTCCGTGCGGCAGGGAATGCTGCTGCTCGGTGTGCATGCCGGATTTTCAGAAGGTATCCATCAAGATGGCCAAAAATCAGGGACTTTCGCTCAATCCCGGCAAGATCTCGGGGCTGTGCGGCAGGCTGATGTGCTGCCTCGCTTACGAAAACGACTACTACGCCGAAGCCTGCAAAAAGATGCCCAAGGTGGGCAGCGAGGTGGGCACGCCCGAGGGTACGGGCACCGTCGTCAACGCCAACATGCTCAAGATGGAGGTCAAGGTGCGCATAGACAAGGGCGACGGCGCGGCGTATAAAGATTTTCACGTGGAACAGCTGCGCTTCAAGCGCAAAGGCGAAAAGCGGGAGGAGCGCGAAGAGGCCGGCGAAGAGAGCTGAAAGTGCATGCTGCGGCGCGCTCTTTGCCATAAAAAACCGTCCGCAGTTGCCAAAAAAGTTGCGCGTTCCCCTTTACTTTGCAGGGGGCGTGTGATATAATTAAGCTACTCAATGAATAAAACGGAGGTTAAATCTCATGGCACACGTTATAAACGATGATTGCATAATGTGCGGCGCATGCGCTGCCGTTTGCCCCGTATCTGCAATTTCCGAAGGCGACAGCAAGTATGTCGTTGATCCCGACGTTTGCATCGACTGCGGCGCTTGCGAAGACGGCTGCCCCACCGGCGCCATCAAGGCCGCCGAATAATCGGTTTTCGGCAAGAGGAGGCGGAACGTGCGTTCCGCCTTTTTTCTTTGAACGTACATTTCAAGGCGCAACATGGATATTTCTGCTCTGCTCCCCGGCGAAGTTTACGAAGAGCTCTTCGGGGATAAAAAGATAATACAGAACACCGCGCTCTATCGCTTCACTTCCGACAGCGTGCTGCTCTCGAAGTTCGTAAAGGGCAAAAAGAACGACGTTGTGGCGGATTTTTGCGCGGGCAGCGGCATCGTGGGGCTGCACTTTTTGTGCCTCAACCCGCACATAAAGTCGGTCACGCTGTACGAAATGCAGCCCGCCCTCTCCGACATGAGCGCCCGCACCATAGCCTGCAACGGCTTCGGGTGCGCCTCGGCGGTCTGTTCGCGCGTGCAGGATATCGGCGCGGAGTGCAACGGCAGGTTCTCGCTTGTGCTGTGCAACCCGCCCTACGAGCGCGGCGGCTTTGAAAGCCTCACTTACGAAAAGGCCGTCTGCCGCAAGGAGATAACCGTCACCCTTGCCGAGATATTGGACGTAGCCGCGCGCACCCTCAAATTCGGCGGCAGGCTGGCAATAATCAACCGCGCCGACCGCACAGCCGAACTCATATATGGCATGAAGTCGCGCGGGCTCGAACCCAAGCGCATGCAGTATGTCTGCGGCACGCGGGGCGGCAAACCCTATCTCGTTATGGTCGAAGGCTGCAAGGGCGGCCGCGAGGGGGTGGAGGTGCTGCCTTTTGCCATCAACTGACGCCGCTTCTTCATTCAGCGCCGCTTTCCCTTGAATATGCGTCGCAATACGGCGTCGTGTTTGGCGGCGCTTCTTCATTCAGCGCCGCTTTCCCTCGAATATGCGTCGCATTACTTGTGTCGCGCTTGGCGGCGCTTCTTCATCGGGCGCCGCTTTCCCTTGCATATGCGTCGCAATACAGCGTCGTGTTTGGCGGCGCTTCTTCATTCAGCGCCGCTTTCCCTCGAATATGCGTCGCAATACAGCGTCGTGTTTGCGGTTCCGTTCGGTCATGTACGTCTGTGTACACTCCCTCACGGCGTTCCGCGCACTCCTTGTCTTGCTCGCATCTTCAAGGGTTATCGTTGCGTTTTTGCTGCGGCGAAGAGTATTTTGAACTACGCCCCGCCACGGGCCGAGCGCCCCCGTCACTGGCCGGGTGGCACTACTGTAAAAAACGGAGAAAACAGTTTTGATATATTTTGTTGCAACGCCGATAGGCAACTTAAAGGACATAACGCTGCGCGCGCTGGAAGTGCTGCGCTCCGCCGACGTCATCTTCTGCGAAGACACCCGCCATTCGCTCAGGCTGCTCAACGCCTACGAGATAAAAAAACCGCTCGTCTCCTGCCACAAGTTCAACGAACATTCCGCCGCAGAAAAGATGATCTCCGCCGCGGCAGAGGGCAAACAGGTGGCGGTCATCTCCGACGCGGGCATGCCCGTCATCTCCGACCCCGGCGGTACGGTGTGCAGGGAACTGCTGCGCGCGGGCGTGCCTTACACGGTCGTCCCCGGCGCAAACGCCGCTCTCTCCGCCCTCGTGCTCTCGGCTATGCCCGCCGAAAGATTCGCCTTTTTGGGCTTTTTGCCCGACAAGCAGGGCGAGCGGAGGCGGCTTTTGGAGAGGTACGCCGCGCTTGACCTCACGCTTGTGTTTCACGCCGCCCCGCAGGATGTGGACAGGTACGTCGCAGACATGTACGCCGTGTTCGGCGAGCGGCCGGCCTGCGCCGTGCGCGAGATAACCAAACTGCACGAAGAGGCGGTGCGCTTCAACCTCTCGCAGGGGCTGGAGGGCGAAAAGCGCGGCGAATACGTGCTCGTCGTCGGCGGCGCGGAAGAGGCCGAAAGCGCGCTGTGTTCCCTTTCGGAAGAGGAGCACATAAAGTATTACATGGCGCAGGGCATGGACAAAAAGGAGGCGCTCAAGCACGCCGCAAAGGACAGGGGCGTTGCCAAGAGCGAACTCTACAAATTTTCCGTTAATTTATAAAATTGCCGCTTCGTTCGGCCATATATGCGGGCCTTTCAAAAAATTTTGCGGCAATTTCGTTTGATCATGAAGAAAAAGACAGAAGAAAAACTTACCATATACGAATATGAGGAACGCTACGTAAAGGCGCGCAATACCCGCAACGCGCGCGCCGTGCTGTGGGTGGTGGCGGGGCTTTTGGCGCTGCTGCTGATCTGGTGCCTGCTCTCGGTAACGCTCCGGCTGTGGGAAATAAACGAGATAGCGGGCTATATCGCCGCCGGCGTGTCCGTGCTGCTGTTCGTGCTGCTGTATGTGGTGCCGCTTGCAAGGATCTGCCGCCTCGGCTATTTCCGTACCGAGGTCAACGCGGCAAGCGCCGCCTCGGCAAAGCGCCACAACAGGCGCCTGCGCAGGGATATCGCCGCGCGGATGGTCGACCTGGGCACTCGGGTGGAGATCGTCGGCTGGTACGACGACGCCATACTCGCGGAGCTCTCTTCAGCGCTCGCCTCGGGCGACGACGAGGGCATAAAGCGCGCGCTCACCGCCATGTATGCGGGCAGGGTAAAGAAGACCGCCAAGGACTACATATTCCGCTATGCGCTCAAATCGGCGGCATATTCCGCCGTCTCGCAGAGCTCGCACACCGACGCCGCGCTCGTCGCCGTGGTCAATCTGCAGCTGATAAAGGACATAGTTTTCCTGTACGGCTTCCGCCCGTCCGACGCAAAGCTCGTCAAAATATTTGCCGCCGTGGTGCGCAATTCGCTCATATCCTACGGCCTCGGCTCGGTGCACATAGGCAACGGCATCGCGCGCACCGTGGGCGACGCGGCGCGCGGCATACCCATACTCGGCTCTGCCATAGCCGCGCTCGTAGACAGCTCCGTCCAGGGCCTCACCAACGGCACGCTCACCGCCGTGATAGGCTTCCAGACCATCCGCTACCTCAACCGCGAATACAGGTTGCAGAACATACTCGACGGCGTGGAGGTGAGCGAATCGGAGGAGGAGCTTGCCGAGGCGTGCAGGGATATCGAGACCGAGCTCCGCAAAAAGAAGTCAAAGCGCCCCGCCTGAAATGCTTGCCGCATACCCCGCGGGAAATTTGTCTTCGGCAGATAATTTGCTTCAGGAAAATATTTATCTGTAAGAAAATAATAAAAACGCGCCCGCGCGGCTTCTGCCGCGCGGGCGCGATCGTTTAATTGAACGGTATATATGCACGAAATGTCCATGCCGGATCGCGTCCGACGGCGCATATCATGCGGTCATTTGATCACCGTTGTTATCACCCCGCCGCCTAAGCAGGCCTCCTCGTCGTAGAGCACTGCGTACTGCCCCTCGGTAACGGCGCGCTGCCTTTCGGCGAACTCTATCTCCATTTTATCGCCCGCGACTTTCACGCGCACCCGCTGTTCGGGCTGGCGGTAGCGGAATTTCGCCGTGCACTCGAATTCGCCCTGCGGCGGCTCGAAGCCGATAAAGTTCAGCCCCTCCGCTGTGCACGCGCGCGAATAAAGCGGCCCTTCGTCCCCGTGCGAAACGAGCAGCACGTTGTGTTCGAGGTCCTTTTCCACCACGAACCATCTGCCCTCTTCGCCGTGCACGCCGCCTATCCCCAGTCCCTTGCGCTGGCCCGGCGTGTAATACATCAGCCCCTCGTGCCTGCCAACAAGCTCGCCCGAAAGCGTGCGTATCTCGCCCGGCTGCGCGGGGATATAGTTTTTAAGGAAGCTGCGGAAGTTGCGCTCGCCTATAAAGCATATGCCGGTGCTGTCCCGCTTTTTGGCGTTGGCAAGCCCGTTTTCTTCGGCTATTTTTCGCACCTCGGGCTTGGTCAGCCCTGCAAGCGGAAATTCCACGCCGTCCAGCTGCTCTTCGCGCACCTGGTTGAGAAAGTAGGTCTGGTCCTTGCCCGCGTCCGCGGCTTTCAGCAGCCTGTTGCGCCCGCCGCGGTGCTCTATGCCGCAGTAGTGCCCCGTGGCTATCACGTCGGCGCCCATCGCCAGCGCGTACTGCCTGAACGGCCCGAACTTTATTTCGCGGTTGCACAGCACGTCGGGGTTGGGCGTGCGGCCTGCGCGGTACTCTTTCAGGAAGTAATCAAACACCCGCTCGTAGTACTGCTTTGCAAAGTTCACGCTGTAATAGGGTATGTCCAGCGCCGCGCACACCCGCTTCACGTCGGCAAAGTCCTCCTCTGCGGTGCAGGCGCCGTTGCCGTCGTCCTCCTCCCAGTTGAGCATGAACAGCCCTATTACGTTGTAGCCCTGCTCTTTGAGCAGCAGGGCGGCGACCGAGCTGTCCACTCCGCCGCTCAGTCCCACCACGGCAGTCTTGCCTTTCATATCCACCTCTCAGGTAACGGGCGTGCCCGCCCTTGCCATATAAAAAATATAACGCCGCGAAAGTGATTGCAAAATGCGGCGCGCGGTGTTATAATAATTTCACCTACGCCGTAAGTTAAAGGAGGTGCCCCGTGCAGATGCCTTCGGACGCATACATGTTGCTCTCGCTCGCCAACACAAAGCTGCGCGACTACTATTGCTCGCCGCAGGACATGTGCGAAGATCTGGGCTGGGACGAAGAGGAGCTGTCCTCCCGCCTCGCCGCCGCGGGCTACCGTTACGACGGCGCGCGCAACGCCTACGTTGCAAAATAGCTTTTCTGCCTGTAGTGCAGCTGGATAACACGTCAGACTCCGACTCTGGAGACCCGCGGTTCGAATCCGCGCAGGCAGACCACGGGGCGCCCGCACATGCGGGCGCCCTTTATTTTTCCCTTTTAAGCGCCCGCGCCGCCTGAACTATCATTATCACGCCGAGTATCATGTTGAAGGCGCTCACCGCCGCGCCCGAAACGGCGGTCATCACGGGCATGCTGCCGCCCTGGGTGGCTATCATCGTAACTTCCAGCGACAGCAACGATACCAGCGCGTCCACAAGGTTTATGTTCCTGAAACACTGCACCGCCGGGTCGCTGTAACGCTTGGCGCGCACCATGTTCACTATGGCGATTATCAGTTTGTAAAAGGAGTATGCCGCCAGCGAAATGGCAAATATCAGGCCCGTGCGCGCGTGTTCCTCGTCCATCACCAGCTGTGTGACTGCGGCTATCAGCGCAAATTCCAGCACGAGCAGCGCTATTCCGCAGCCGAGATATATCTTGTGCTTTGCCCGTTCAGGCTCCTCGTCCGCAAGCTGCCGCTTTACGCGCCTGTCGGCATACAGCACGCCGCCGCGCAGCAGCGCCAGCGCAAGGTAATAGGCCGTCATCGAGCCGTACCACACCGAACCGTAAATTATTGCCGAAGCGCCGTTGACCGCCACATATGCCGCGTTTATTATGCTTGCGACTACGGCAAAGGCGAGAGTGCGGAACCCGAAATCGTGCAGCAGGGCTGCGGAAAACTGCCGCTTTTCCAGCGCCTTTACCGCCGACTGCTTTATCTTGGGCGCACACTTTACTGTAAGGTATACCGAATAGGCCAGCGTGACCGCCGCGGCTGCATACACCGCAGCCGCCCATACCGCACCCTCGGCGAGCACGACGGCCGCTATGCTCCCGCCTATGGCCGCCAGTGTTAAAACCAGCCACGCGGCGGTGAACCACACCGGCGGATCTTTTATGAAGCCGAAAAAATTTTTCACGCCGCGCACCTCGCCCTTTTTCGGTAATTATAACATAAATTTTCCGCCGCGTAAATATTTTGCGCTGCAATTTATGCCCTGTTTTTGCCCGAGGTGAGCAACAGTGTCGTGCAATTTCGCGCGCGGCGTGCTATAATGGCGGCGTAAAGGGAGGTGTTTTTGTGAAGCTTAGCGAAAAACTTACGCAGCTGCGCAGGCAGAGCGGCATGACGCAGGACGAACTTGCGGCAAAGCTGTTCGTCACGCGCACCGCCGTGTCGAAGTGGGAAAACGATAAGGGATACCCCGGCATAGACAGCTTAAAGCTGCTTTCGCAGGTGTACGGGGTGAGCATCGACGATCTGATATCGGAGGAGGACGTCGCTTCGGCGCAGAGCGCAAAGCGGAGGCGCACGCGCATATTCTACCGGTGCGCCGTCGCCTGCCTGGCGCTGGCGGCCGCGTTTGCCCTGGCGACGGCGCTCTCCTCGGTGCCGTGGCTGTGCATACCGTCGGTGGCCGCCGCGCTCGGCTATGTGGCGTTCGGATTGCTCTCAAAGCCCGCGCTCTCGGGACTGACGCGCGCCGACAGGGTGCGGCACATCGTTTCGCGCGTTGCGGCGGTGATAATAGTGCTCGCAGTGCTCGTCGCCACGCTGGTGCAGCAGCTTGCCGCATAGGCGGTTCATCCGCATATATGCCGCGATCACGCAAAAATTTTCCCCTTAACCGCGGTTATCTATAAGACTTTATTATACTTTACGGTAAAATAAATTCACATAAACTTGCAACATATGTTTGACAACCCGCAAAGCGATGTCGTAAAATATTAAAGAGAAAAAGGGGGAAAACATGGCCCGTTTGCGCGGGCAGGTGATGAGAGCGGCGTTCCGCGGCAGCTTTTTTGCCGCGGTTGTAGGCGCTTTTGCGTCGCAGTATCCACACGCCGCAGCGGCAGCAGCCGCGGCGGCGCTTTTGTTTTTTGCGATCCGGAAGCGGCGTTGCCGCCGGAAATACGGTGAAATATGAAAACTGTAAAGAAATCTGTAAACAAAAAGACGATAATCGCCCTCGTGATCGTGGGCGCGCTGCTCGTCATATCGCTCGTGCTCGCCTTCGTCATAGGCGGCACGCCCCGCTCGGGCAGCGTTTCCGAAGAGCTTACCGACGCGGTGATGCACGAGGAAAAGCAGGTAAGCCTGTTCGGCTGGGAGGTCAACCCCTCTGCGATCTCGGCGCTGGTAGTTTCGGCGATACTCATAATCTTCGCCGTGTGCGTGCGCGTGTTCGCCGTGCCCCGCTTCAAGGAGGTGCCCGGCAAGTTCCAGCTGGTCATCGAAAAGCTCGTGGGCTTCTTCGACGACATGGCGCGCAACAACAGCCCCCATTCCAACGGCTTTTTAAGCTGCTACATATTCAGCGCGGGCTGCTATATCTGCATAGGCACGTTGTTCGAGCTGCTCGGCGTGCAGGCCGTGGCGGTCAACGGTCACCCCGTTTCGCTGCCGGCGCCCCTTTCGGACATCAACGCGGCCATAGCCATGGGCTGCATGAGCTACCTCGTGATATTCTTCGGCGGCATAGTAAAGTGCGGGCCGCGCGGACTGGGCCGCGCCTTAAAGGAATTTTCGCTGCCCATATCCATGAGCTTCCGTCTGTTCGGCGCGCTGCTCTCGGGGCTGCTCGTTACCGAGCTGGTATATTACAGCATCTCGCTCAGCATAGTGCTGCCCGTCATAGTCGGCGTGCTGTTCACCCTGCTGCACGCACTCATACAGACCTACGTGCTCGTCGTGCTCACCGCCACCTACTTCGGCGAAGTCACCGAACCGCACGTTAAAAAGCCCAAGGCCAAAAAGGTAAAGGGCAAGGCAAAGGCGGGCGCCGCGGCATAACTTGCGGCAAAGTGGCACTGCCTTTACAATATATAGTGATATAAAAAACAAATAAAAAATAAATTCGAACAGCATTTTCTGGAGGAACTTATGAAAATTGCAAAGAACATTCTGGCATTTGCAGCAGCGGCCGCAATGGCGCTCATCGTATGCATCGCGCTCACGGCAGCGTTCGGCGGCACGGATACCGTATCCGCGGCCGAAGCTCAGACTGAAGTTGCCGCAGTAAGCGAGACGGCCGAAGACGAGGGCATCGCCCTGCTTTCGGGCGAAACCGGCGAAGACGGCGGCTCCGAAGCCGACGCCACCGGCTCCAAGGCGCTTGCGGCGGGCATAGCCATCGGTCTTGCCGCACTCGGCGGCGCGATAGGCATGGGCATGGCGATAGCAAAGGCTTCCGAAGGAATAGCGCGCCAGCCCGAAGCTGCGGGCAACATCCGCTCTACCATGATGCTCGGCCTCGTGTTCATCGAGACGGTAGTAATTTACTCGCTCATCGTTGCAATACTGCTGATATTCGTACTATAAACCGCGGCGTACCGCGATCTTCGCGGAGGAGGTGAACAAACATGACAATGCTCTCTTCGCTGCCGCTCAACATCGACTGGCAGCAGATATTGTTGCATGTATTTAACTTTATAATCCTCGCCACGGTGCTCACGTTCGTGCTCTTCAAGCCCGTGCGCAAGTTTATGCGCGAGCGCGAGGAAAAATATAAGACGGCCGCAGAGGAACATGCGAAAAAGAAGGCCGAAATAGCCGAGATGGAGGAGGAGCGCAAGGCGCGCATCGCCGGGCTCGACGCCGAACTCGAGGCGCACAGGCAGCAGGTGCTTGCCCAGGCCGAAACGCGCGGCCGCCAGCTCGTGGAGCAGGCGGAGGACGAGGCGCGCGGCATAATCGCCGAAAGCCGCAAGCGTTCCGAGGAGGAGCGCGCGGCTTACATCTCGGGCGCGGGCGATGAGATCGCCGACATGGTGGTAAAGTCCGCCGAAAAGCTGCTGGTTACCGGCAGCACGCCCGAAAACGACAGCGCCCTCTACGATACCTACTTAAAGACGGCCAACGAGGACATCTCCGTTGCCGCTGCCTCACAGGAGGCGCGCGCCGCCCTTGCCAGGAAGTTCGGCACGGAACAGGCAGGGAAGGCAGAGGGCGAGGACGTTGCGGAAGTCGTGGGCGAGGCCGCTCTCGCCGCGATAGAGCGCGGCAGGACCGCCGAAAGCGACGGCGCCGTATACGACGAATTCCTCAGATCGGTGAACGGGGGCGCGGCAGATGAAAAATAAAAAACTGACCGCAAAACTCTTCTGCGTCACTCCGCCCGACGAAAAGCAGAGAGAGGGCATAGCCGACTTCCTCGAAAAGAAGTACGGCGCGCGTCCCGAAATAGAGATAGTCGAGGACAAGTCGCTCGTCAGCGGCTTCCGCCTCGAAACAGGCGGCGACGTCTACGACTGGTCTGCAAAGGGCAGGGTGGAAAAGCTCGCGGAGCAGCTCAAAAGCGTCTCGGGCGAATTTTCTGCAAAGCCCGACGCAAAGGCGCAGGCTCCCCGCCCCACGGCAAAGCTGTTCTGCGTAAATGCCCCCTCCGACGCTCAGCGCAGGGGCATGGCAGACTTCCTCGAAAAGAAGTACGGCATCCGTCCCGACATCGAGGTGATCATAGATAAGACGCTCGTCGGCGGCTTCCGTCTGGAATTCGGCGACAACGTATACGACTGGTCGGCAAAGGGCCGCATAGAAAAGCTCAAGGAGGACATCCGCTCCTCCGCGGGCGTCACCTCCATGCTCAGGGAGACGGTCGACAGCCTCAAAAACGCCATCGGCGGCTGGGAGATGCCGCTCGGCGCTCGCGAGACGGGCAAGGTGCTCTCCGTGGGCGACGGCATCGTGCGCATAAGCGGGCTGGATCTTGCCGAATACGGCGAGATAGTCGTGTTCGAATGCGGCCTCAAGGGCATGATCCAGGAGCTCGGACAGGACGGCGCGGGCGCAATACTCTTCGGCGACGACAGGGAGGTGGAGGAAGGTTCCTCCGTCTACCGCACCGGCAAGACTGCGGGCGTCCTCGCGGGCGAAGGGCTGATAGGCAGGGTGGTCGACGCGCTCGGCGCGCCCATCGACGGCGGCGGCGAGATAGCCTCCGACGCCTATATGCCCATAGAGACCCCCGCCCCCGGCATAGTCGACAGGCAGCCGGTGAACAGGCCGCTTGAAACGGGCATACTCGCCATCGATTCGATGTTCCCCATCGGCCGCGGCCAGCGCGAACTCATCATAGGCGACAGGCAGACGGGCAAGACAACCATCGCCACCGACACCATCTTAAACCAGAAGGGCAAGGACGTCATCTGCATCTACGTCGCCATCGGCCAGAAGGCCAGTTCGGTGGCAAGGCTCGCCGAAATGCTCAAAAGGCGCGGCGCCATGGACTATACCATAATCGTAAGCTCCTTCGCAGGCGACAGCAATTCGCTGCAGTATATAGCGCCCTATTCGGGCTGTGCCATAGGCGAGTACTTCATGAACAGGGGCAGGGACGTGCTCATCATCTACGACGACCTTTCAAAGCACGCCGTGGCATACCGCGCGCTCTCGCTGCTGCTCGGCCGTTCCCCCGGCCGCGAAGCATATCCCGGCGACGTATTCTATCTGCATTCCCGCCTTTTGGAGCGCGCCGCCCATCTTTCGGACGAGCGCGGCGGCGGCAGCATGACGGCGCTGCCCATAGTCGAAACGCAGGCGGGCGACATTTCGGCATATATCCCCACCAATATAATTTCCATAACCGACGGCCAGATCTTCCTTGCGAGCGATCTGTTCTTCTCGGGCCAGCGCCCCGCCGTAAACGTCGGCATATCGGTATCGCGCGTGGGCGGCGACGCCCAGACCAAGGCGATGAAGTCCACGGCGGGCCCTCTGCGCCTCGACCTCGCGCAGTACAGGGAGATGGAGGTGTTCATGCAGTTCTCCTCCGACCTCGACGACGCCACCAAGAAGCTGCTGTTCTACGGCAAGAGCCTGATGATGCTGCTCCGCCAGCCCCAGGCGCAGCCGCTGCAGATGTACCGGCAGGTCATCCTGCTCGCCGCGGCGCTCGGCCACGGCATGACGGATATTGCCGCCGACGACATCCCCGACTTCAAGGAAAAGCTGCTCGGATATTTCGACGACGCCCAACCCGATATCTGTGCCGCGGTGAAAAAGGGCGAAAAGCTGTCCGACGAGCTCAAAAAGCAGATAGCGGACTGCGCAAAGCAATTTGCCGAAAAATACGTCGCACAGAAGTGCGCAAAATAACGCGTTTGTTTTGCATAAAAGAGCGGCACATATGTCCCGACGGGCGCCGTTCTGCGCCCTTACCGCGCGGACGGGCCGCAGGCGGGGCCGCGCAAAGCTGAAAACTTTCCGTCTCCGGCAAAGGCGGGAAGTGCTGACAAGGATCGTTTTATGCCTAATATCCAGGGAATCAAAAAGCGAATAGACAGCGTAAAGGAGACCCGCAAGATAACCAACGCGATGTATCTCATCTCCTCCACCAAGATGCGCAAGGCCAAGGCCGACCTCGACAGGACGAGGCCCTATTTCGAGGCGCTGCGCAGAGAGATAAAGCGCATCTTCCGCCAGGGCGAAATGCCCGAAGAGAGCCGCTATTTTTATCCGGTCAACGTTGCGGAAAAACTTACGGGCACCTTTGCCTGCCTGCTCATAACGGGCGACAAGGGCCTTGCCGGCGCCTATAACTACAACGTAATAAAGCAGGCGATGACGCTTTTAGATTACGGCTGCGAAATAAAGTGGTACGTCGTGGGCGAATACGGCAGGCAGCTTTTAAGCCAGCGCGGCATACCCGTGGAAAAGAGCTTTTTATATACCGCGCAGAACCCCACCATGCACCGCGCGCGGGAGATATGCGACCTCCTGCTCGAGGACTTCGACAGAGGCCTGTTCACCAAGATATATGTGGCATACACCGATATGCGCGGCATGTCGGACGAGCCCATGCTCACCCGTATACTTCCGTTCCACCGCAAGGAATTTGTCACCACCACGGTGGAGGAACCGGTGCGTTCGCCCTTCGAATACACCCCCTCGGTCGAGGTCGTGCTCGAAAACATAATGCACAGCTACATTGCGGGCTTCATATACAGCGCGCTGGTCGACAGTTTTTGCAGCGAACAGCACGCCCGCATGACTGCCATGAAGGCGGCAAACGACAACGCCGAAAAGCTCATTTCCGAGCTCTCGGTGCAGTATAACAGAATGCGCCAGGCGGCTATCACGCAGGAGATAACCGAGGTCGCCGCGGGCGCCCGCGCACAGCGCAATAACAAAGGAGAGGCTTTAAGTGAATAAGGGCAGAATAGTTCATATTTCCGGTCCCGTGACCGACGTGCAGTTCGAAGGAGAGCTGCCCAGAATAAAGGACGCGCTCTACTGCGAAAAAGACGGCAAGAGGCTGATGATGGAAGTTGCCCGTCAGATGGCGGGCGACACCGTGCGCTGCATAATGCTCGGTGCGTGCGAGGGCCTTTCGCGCGGCACCGAGGTGTACGCCACGGGCGACGTCATCAACGTTCCCGTCGGCGAATGCACGCTGGGCAGGATGTTCAACGTGCTCGGCGAGCCGATAGACGGCAAGCCCGCCCCCGAGGCGGAGGAGAGCTGGCCCATTCACCGCCACGCCCCCTCGTTCGAGGAGCAGAGTCCCGTCGCGCAGGTGCTTGAAACGGGCATCAAGGTCATCGACCTGATGGAACCTTACGCCAAGGGCGGCAAGATAGGCCTCTTCGGCGGCGCAGGTGTAGGCAAGACGGTGCTGATACAGGAGCTGATACACAACGTGGCGATGGAGCACGGCGGCTATTCGGTGTTCACCGGCGTAGGCGAACGCTCGCGCGAGGGCAACGACCTGTGGCGCGAGATGCAGGCCAGCGGCGTAGGCGAAAAGACGGCGCTCGTGTTCGGGCAGATGAACGAGGCCCCCGGCGTGCGCATGCGAGTGGCGCTCACGGGGCTGACCATGGCCGAATACTTCCGCGACAAGGAGCACAAGGACGTGCTGCTGTTCATAGACAACATCTTCCGCTTCGTGCAGGCGGGCAGCGAGGTATCCACCCTGCTCGGCCGCATGCCCTCGGCGGTGGGCTACCAGCCCACGCTCGCCAGCGAAATGGGCGAGCTGCAGGAGCGCATAGCCTCTACCCGCAGCGGTTCGGTAACCTCCGTGCAGGCGGTATATGTGCCCGCGGACGACCTCACCGACCCCGCGCCCGCAACTACCTTCGCCCACCTCGACGCTACCACCGTTTTAAGCCGTAAGATAGCCGAACAGGGCATATACCCCGCGGTAGATCCGCTGGAATCCTCTTCGCGCATACTCGAGCCCGAGATAGTGGGCAAGGAGCACTACGAAACGGCGCGCAAGGTGCAGGAGACGCTGGAAAAATACAACGAATTACAGGACATAATCGCCATCCTCGGCATGGATGAGCTCGGCGAAGAGGACAAACTCACCGTCTACCGTGCGCGCAAGATACAGAGATTCCTCTCCCAGCCCTTCCACGTCGCCGAAAAGTTCACCGGCATCAAGGGCGTATATGTGCCCATGAAGGAGACGGTGCGCGGCTTCAAGGCGATAATCGACGGCGAGATGGATAAGTATCCCGAGGCGGCGTTCTATAACGTCGGCACCATAGAGGACGTGATAAAGAAGGCCGAAGAGCTTGCCGGGGAGTAAGTTTTTCAGCACGGAAATGCAGTCATTGCCGCATATATGCGGACGGATTGAGTTAACGGCCCCGCGCAGCGCAGCGGAGGAGTGGATCTGATGAATACTTTCACGGTACATCTTTTAAGCGCCAACCGCACCTTTTACGAGGGCGAGTGCGAAAGCCTTATAATACCCGCGGTCGACGGCCAGTACGGCGTGCTGGCCGGCCACAGCAACACCATAACGGCGCTCGTGCCCGGCAAGCTCGTATTCCGCGTGCCCGGCGAAGAGGCGCAGGAGGTGGCTGTTTCCTCCGGAATAATGAAGGTGGAGGATGGCGACGTGATGGTGCTCGCCGACTCCATTCTCCGCCCCGAAGAGATCGATGAAGAGCGCGCCGAGCGCGAGATCGCAGAGGCAACAGAAATCATTTTGCAGAAGCGCAGCCGAATGGAGTATAATGCCGCGCAGGCCCAGCTGGCGCGCGCTGCCAGCAAGCTCAAGATCGCGCGCAGCTATAACCGCGGCGGCAGAAGATGAATTAAAGGTATAGGCAGGGCAATGGCCCTGCCTTTTTTATAACGCCGCTTCTTCATTGAGCGGCGTTTTCCCTTGCATATGCGTCGCAATACAGCGTCGTGTTTGCGGTTCCGTTCGGTCATGTACGTCTGTGTACACTCCCTCACGGCGTTCCGCACACTCCTTGTCTTGCTCGCATCTTCAAGGGTTATCGTTGCGTTTTTGCTGCGGCGAAGAGTAATTTTTAATACGCCCCGCCACGGGCCGAGTGGCCCCCGCCACGGGCCGAGTGGCCCCCGCCACGGGCCGAGTGGCCCCCGTCACGGGCCGAGTGGCCCCCGTCACGGGCCGAGTGACCCTGCCACGGGCTGAGTGGCCTTACACCTTGCCCCCCTTGCCATGGCTCATGCAAGAGCCTTGCCGAGGCTCCCGCAGGGAAACGGCAACATGGGGGACGAGCAAGGCATTTCATAGCACAGCGGATATCCGCTGTGCGTGCCGCAGCGAGATGAGCGAGCACATTTGTAGGGTGCGAGCGGTGACCGAGCCGTCATGACTTCCTTAATGACGGCGAGACATAAAGGGGGGGATACGAGGTGTTGAAAGCAAACAGAATGTTGCATAAAAGCATGCAGCACCGCGTACTCATATCCCTCAGTCACGGCGTCGCCGCGCTCCGCCGCGCCAGCTCCCTTTAGGCAAGGGAGCCACGAATAATGTGGGGATACGAGGTGTTGAAAGCAAACAGAATGTTGCGTAATTGCATTCAGCACCGCGTACTCATATCCCCCAGTCACGGCGCCGCCACGCTCCGCCGCGCCAGCTCCCTTTAGGCAAGGGAGCCACGAATAATGTGGGGATACGAGGTGTTGAAAGTACATAGAATATTGCGCAAAAATAAGGAGCGCCGCGCGGCTTATTGCCGCGCGGCGCTCCTTTTGTCCGTTATTCAATGTGTAAATCAGAAGAACACTCCGCGTGCCTGTTCCTTTATCTCGGCGGTGGTGGTGAAGGGTATGCGCGTTGTATAGCCCCTCTTGGCTGCCACTATCATCTTGGTGGGCCATGCATATATGTCCCTGTTCCAGGTGTTCACCGTGTCGTTATAGAGTTCGCGCGCAGCGGTTATCTCCTTCTGCAGGTAGGCGTTCTGCTGCATCGCGTCGGCGATCTCGGCATGCGCCTTCAGGTCGGGATAGTTCTCGAACGCCACGTTTATGCTCCTGCCCACGCTGTCCAGCTTCTGCGCAATGGCGTTGCGCTCGCCGTCGTTTGCGGGGTCGTGGCCCGAACGGTAGGCGGCTATCTCGGTCATCGTGGTCTTGTCGAGGTCGATGGCCTTGTCGAGCAGCCTCGCGCAGTTCTGCAATATCACCACGCGCTGTTCAAGGTAGTTGTCTATCTGCGAAGCGTCGTGCTGTATCCGCTGCTGCAGCTGCGAAAAATAGTTTCCCGCTTTTATCTTCATGAACAGGAATACCACGCCGGGTATTATGCCCAGTATCCACAGCAGCACCTCGAAGATCTTTGAGCCTATGCCCACCTTCACGGGCAGCTGTTTCTCTATTACCGCCACGTCCCTGCCCGCATCGTTCACCGGCCCGGTCAGTTCGTCCAGCTCGTTTGCCATAATTGTTCCTCCTTGTAGCTTATTTTTTATCTCCGTCGGATCCGTCGGCATCGCCGCCGTCCGCCTTTTCCTTTTCTGCCGCCGCGCGCTTCGCGTCCTCCTCGTCTGCAAGGTCTGCCGCGGCCTCTATCGCCGCAATGCCGGCAAGCACGCCCGTAGCTGCTGCCGCCGTGTTCACGCTGAGCGCGTTGGCAAACTGTTCGTCGTCTACGTCGGCAAACGGACTGCCGCCGGTAGGTATGCCCACCAGCCAGTCGGAATATCCCGTCGCGCCGTCGGGCGATAAGCTCCTTACAAAGCTTGCAAAGCTGTTCAGCGAAAGCCGCCTTTCAAAGTCGTTGCGTCCGTCCGTAGTTTCGCGCACGGCCATTTCGTCGGTGCGGGATACGGGTATGTATTCCGTCCAGTGCACGGGCACGGCGTGCATAAGTCCGTCGCCGCCTATCATGCTCACATATTCCACGCGCGGCTCGGTGTGGTAGGAAAGGGAGGTTATCCTGTAATTATCCGTTCGGCCGTTGGCGCGCAGAAATTGCGTTTTGAGTATGCAGCGCGTAGAAGAACCCGCAGGCGCAAACCGCGCCTCGCCTATGGCGTTTGCCACCGTTTCGGCCTCGCAGCGGGTGTAGTTGGCAACGTCGTCGCGCATGGCATAGATGTCTTTGTATATGTATTCGTGCGGCTTTGTGGTGCGGTATATGGGCACCGAAAACAGAGGCGCAAAGTCGAAGTAAACCGACTTAAGGTATGCGCAGTTGAAGTTTATGAACTCCTGTCTGGATGCGGCGAGGTCGTGCGAGATATACCTTGAGGGGTTGGTGTTGGTATCCCACGCCTGTGCATGGCGCGAACAGATGCAGTTGAGCATTTTGTGCTTATAGAATGCAAAGTCGTCGCCGTAGCCATCGTCCGATTTCATAAGGTCGAGCATATTGGTCTGTGCGAGCGGGGTGAACATCAGCCTGAACTGAACCTCGTTGTCTCTGTCGGTGGCGCCGAACAGCACGTCGAATTCGCTGTTGCCAAGCTCGGTAAAGTTGCCGCCGCTCTGCGTGGCCTTGCGCGCCTTCTTCGCAAGCTGCTTTTCACCCTTTTTCACCATCTTTTCCAGCTCTTCTTCGCTGTATTCGTGCACGTTCTTGGGCTGGCGGGAAAATGAAAGGTCGGGCGCCGCCTCGTTGCCGTAGTAAAGGCGGGTTTCGTAGGTGTACTGCGGCGCGGGCTTCTGTATGGTTGCAACCAGCGTCTGCGAGTGGTGTTCGGTCACCGTATGTCCCTCGCTGTCGCGGTGGGTGGTGGTCCAGTGAATGGTCAGCGTACCCGTATAAGTTGCCGAAATTATGGCGTGGCGCAGCTTGCGCTGGAAAACGAAGGGATTGCCCTCCGCCATACCCGAAAGCAGGAACACGGTGGAGACGTCGGCGTCGTCGCTGCCGGCGTCGTAGCCGTATTTGTTCTGCAACATCTCCAGTCTCTCGCGCTCCAGCCTCTTGTCAAAGGTCATGAACGGCATTGCATGCTGTATCAGCTCGCGCGTTGCGTCCCAGGAAAACAGCGCGTGCAGCGGCCTCAGCTGGTCGAACGCCTCGTTCTTTATGCGGTCTGCCTTTTCGGCCGCCGCGTCGTAATTCTTTTGCCGCCTGCCCACGTAATTTTTAACGGCGGTGCACAGCACGGCTATAAGCGCTATGCCAACAACAAAGCACGCTATGCCGCCTATAAGTACGCCTATGGCGGAGGTCACCCCGCACGCATAGCAAATAATCATTACAAGCGCGGCTATCAGCGCCATAACGATGAGTGCAATGGTAAGCCCGCGCACTGCCTTGGCCGCGCCAAGTTTTCCGCGCTCCTTTTCGGCGACGGCGTAGGCGGCGTTGTACTTCTGCACGGTGGCGGCGTTCAGCTTTTCGTCCACGCCCGAACGTTTCACCAGCCCGTCGAAGTAATCCGCCGCGCTCTGTCTGAATTCCTGTTTCAGGTGCTTCGTGTAATATTCCAGCGGTTCAAAATCGTCAAGTACAGCCATATTCCCTCTCCCGCCGCATATGCGACCATATATATTGTATATTATAATCGTCCTTTCGTCAAGAAAAATCTTTTTTTGCAAAATATAACAGGGCTGCGCATCCCTCTCCGCAAAAAAATTACAGTATAAATGCCTGCACAGCCGTCAATAACGGGTGTATGAAAAATTTCTGTATAACTTTCGCGGTAATAATCATAATAATTGCAACGGCGGTATTCGCGTCGGGCGCGTTTGAAAGCGGGCACCGGCCCGCCGATTACCTGCGCATACACGTGCGCGCAAATTCCGATTCGGACGCCGACCAGGACGTAAAGTACATCGTAAAGGACGCGGTGGTGGAATATGTCACGCCGTATGTCGCGCGCTGCAACGACAAGGCCGCCGCCCTCGGCGTGATGGGCGGCATTACGGACGGCATCGAGCGGGTATGCGAAAGCGTGCTTAAAGCGCACGGCTTTTCTTACGGCGCGCGCGCCGGAATAAGGCGCGAGTACTTCCCTTCGCGGGTGTACGACGGCGTCACCCTGCCGGGCGGCGCTTACGACGCGCTCATGGTCGAGCTCGGCTCGGGCTCGGGCGACAACTGGTGGTGCGTGCTCTACCCGCCGCTGTGCTTCACTTCGGGCACGCAGGACGTCGTGTACCGTTCGCTCATATACGACATAATAGAAAAGTTTTTCAAGGGATAGGGCGGGCTTTGCGCCCTTTCCCGGGTTACACAAGGAGGATAAGTCAACAGATGAACAAGGCAATCAAGGTAGGCGCCGCCGTGCTCTCCGCGGCCGTGGTGTGCACTGCCGCGGCCGGCATAGCTGCCTTCGGCGGGGCGCAGGTCTACAATCCGCCCGCAGCGTACGCGGCCGTGCTCAGACAGGGCTCGCGCGGGGGCGAGGTAAAGGAGGTGCAGCGCAGGCTCAAAAACTGGGGCTACTATTCGGGCAGCGTCGACGGCATCTACGGCCCCGCCACCGTAAAGGCGGTAAAATATTTCCAGAGCCGCAACGGCCTTTCGGCAGACGGCGTGTGCGGCAAGCGCACTTATGCCGCGCTCGGCATGAACGATTCGGTGCGCGTGCTCGAACAGGGCGATAAGGACGCGCCCTCGAACAATTCGGACTACACCAGCTCCGATCTGTACCTGCTGGCACGCTGCATCTACGGCGAGGCGCGCGGCGAAAGTTACACCGGCCAGGTGGCGGTGGGGGCGGTGGTGCTCAACAGGGTGCGTTCGTCGCAGTTCCCCAACACCGTTTCGGGCGTCATCTATCAGAAGGGCGCTTTCACCGCCGTCGACGACGGACAGATAAACCTTACGCCCAACCAGACGGCAATCAACGCCGCGCAGGACGCCATGAACGGCTGGGACCCTACCTACGGGTGTCTGTATTACTACAATCCCGCCACGGCTACCAGCAGCTGGATATTTTCGCGCAAGACGGTTACCACGATAGGTAAGCACGTCTTTGCCATATAGGAGGGGATGAATGAGCAATAAATTTTCAAGCGGAACGGACAAGGCCGAAAGGTTGCAGCACGGCGAGGGCGAGGCGATGACGGGCGAACGCCGCCGCGCGCCCGGGTTTGCCGGCTGGCTGGCCGCAGTCATTGTGCTGGGGCTGGCGGTGATCGTGCTGGGCACCATGCTGGCGCTCGGGCTTAAAAACTACGACGGCGCGCAGACGGCGCGCGCAGACGAGGCGTCGCATTCGCTCTACGAGCTCAACGCGCTCGTGGACAACCTCGACGCCAACCTCTCCAAGGCGCGCATAGCTTCGTCGGCGGGCGACAGGGCGCGCATATTCAGCGACATAGCCGTCGAAAGCGAGCTTGCGGAGAGCGCGATAGAGCGCCTGCCCGTCGCGGGCGAACTCACCCGCAGCATGACCTCGTTCATCAATAAAGTGGGTCAGAGCGCGCAGGACATGCTCGTAACGGTGGCGGAAGGAGGGGATCTCTCCTCTTCGCAGCTGGCTTCGATCGAGTATATGTACGGGTGTAACAGGCAGCTGAAGCAGTTCCTCAACGATATATGCACCGACTGCAGCAGGGACGACATGATGGGCGCGCTGAAGGGCGAGGGTAAATTGTTCGACGACTTCGGCGGCTACACCGATCCCGCAGCCGACGTACCCAAGGAGATACACGACGGCCCGTTTGCCGAAAATACCGAGGGCGGCGAGGCGCTCGCCTTAAAGGGCGAGGAAGAGATAACGCCCGCGCGCGCCGAGGAGCTGGCAAGGCAGTACTTCAAGGAATACAAGGTAAAGAGCGTCAGGTGCACGGGCGAAGCCGTTTCGGGCAGGCTCACCTGCTACAACGTAGAGGCGGAGACGGAAAAGGGCGACATCTTCGCTCAGCTTTCAAAGCAGGGCGGCAAGCTCGTCATGTTCGACAGCCATAAGGATTGCTGGCAGGACAATTTCTCCGACGAAAACTGTATCAGAATAGCCGAAAAATTCTTAAACGATGCGGGATATGCCGGCATGAAGCCCGTCTGGGTGAGCAGCGGCGGCGCCGTGTGCAACTTAAACTTCGTCTGCGAACAGGACGGCGCGGTGATCTACCCCGACATGATCAAGGTAAAGGTCTGCCGCGAACGCGGCATGGTGACGGGCATGGAGGCGCTTGCCTACCTGCTCAATCACACGCAGCGCACGCTGCCCGCGGCAAAACTTACAAAGGGCGATATCCTCTCCTCCCTCGGCGGATACGAGGCCGATAGCATAAGGCTGGCGCTCATACCCGAGGAGGGCGGCGCCGAACGGCTCGCCTACGAATGTTTCATAAGGTACAAGGGCAGCGAATACTACGTCTATTTCGACGCCTCTTCGGGCAAGGAATGCGGGATATTTACCGTTGTAAACAGCGCGCAGGGAAGAAATCTCTTATAATCCAATCGCCGCACTCCCTTGAATATGCGTCGCATTACTTGTGCCGTGTTTGGCGGCGCTTCTTCATCGGGCGGCGCTTTCCCTTGAATATGCGTCGCAATACGGCGTCGTGCTTACGGCTCCGTTCGGTCATGTACGTCTGTGTACACTCCCTCACGGCGTTCCGCGCACTCCTTGTCTTGCTCGCATCTTCAAGGGTTATCGGTGCTTGTTTGCTGCGGTGAAAGAGTAATTTTCAATATGCCCCGCCACGGGCCGAGTGGCCCCCGTCGCGGGCCGGGCGCCCCCACACCTTGCCCCTTGCCATTGCTCATGCAAGAGCCTTGCCGAGGCTCCCGCAGGGAAACGGCAACATGGGGGGACAGCGGAGTGAAACGGAGCGAAGTGGGATACCCCCCCCACACCTTGCCCCCCTTGCCTAAAGGGGGGAATTAAAGGGGGGATACGAGGTGTTGAAAGCAAACAGAATGTTGCATAAAAGCATTTAACGCCGCGTACTCATATCCCTCAGTCACGCTGTCGCGTGCCAGCTCCCTTTAGGCAAGGGAGCCACGATCAAGGTGAAAGAGCAATTTATAAATCGCCCTGTCACAGGCCGAGTGCCCCCCGTCACGGGCCGAGCGACCGCCGCAAAAAGCGACAAAAGTTTCACGGTAAACAAATGCCTGCGCCATACAGCGCAGGCATTTTTCATTTTTCGGCAAAAATTACTCTTTATTGCCGTCCTCTCCGTCTTTCTTTGCACCCTTCCCGCACAACGCGTCCGCTATTATCGAAAGATAATAAATAATCAGGCTACAGAAGGTAAATATGCATTGCAAAATCAGGTATGTTCTCCATGTTGCGCCGGGATGCATAGCGCTGGATGATATCCAATCAAGCAGCATCATAAAGAGGAATATGCCTAAAGCTATGCCGTTAGCAAGGTATAATTTGCCGCGTTTTGAAAGATGGGATTTCTTTTTCATGATTGCTCCTTTATTAAAAAATTTAATACTCAAGTCCCGGCACATCAAGCTCTATCTGCCATTGTTTTTCCGGACTTTCCTTTTAATTGAATTGCCATACGAAACCTGTAAAGGGATCGGAGTGCTTTCCCGATCGGGTTGCAACCTTGGTTTAACTCTATCACCATATGCGCGGTTTGTCAATGGTGGCAGGGCAAAATGCCGTCCCGTTTTTGTCCCGAGTTGTATTTTGCATTGGACGGCCGTCTGAAAAAAATTATATTTTTTATATTTAATTATTCATTTTGCGCCGCGGGTGTGCTATAATGATTTATATATATCATGCGGGGAAATGCCATGAACAGGATAGATGGAAAATACATAAAAAAATTGCGCAGGGCTCACGGGCTTTCGATAAGGGCGTTTGCGGAAAAGATATATGCCTCCAAGTCTTCGGTGCAGCGGTGGGAGCAGTCTTACGTGCCCGAAAACGAGGATATACTCAACAACATATCGCGCCTTTTCGGCATCAGCGTAGAGGATATGCGCGCGCAATCGGCGCAAGGGGAGGGGCTGCCGCCCGAAAAACTTGCCGAAATGCGATTCGGCGTAAAGGGGCTTATCGTCATGCTCGCGGTTGCCGCGGCGGTTATACTTCTGCCGGTCGTGCTGGTGCTGGTACTATAATACGGCAATAAAACAAGGGCGGGCGCCGCGCATATGCGCGGCGCCCGCCCGTTACTCTGTAATTGAAAATATTGCCTGCGCTTATTTAAGGCACAGCCCGTTCTCGTCGGCGTCGAGCGTGAGCTTGCTGCCCGATTCGGGGTCGTTCATTATGATATACTTTGCTATCGGCGTTTCGGCATACTTCTGTATGAACCGCTTCAGCGGCCGTGCGCCGTAGACGTTGTCGTAGCCGTTGTCTGCGATATATCCGCGCGCCTTTTCGGTCACTTCCAGCTCCAGGCCCTCGGCTTTCAGCCTTGCGGCGAGGCGGTTCAGCTGAATATCCACAATGCCGCCGATATTTTCGCGCGTGAGCGGACGGAACATTATTATTTCGTCCAGCCTGTTCAGGAATTCGGGGCGGAAGGACTGTCTGAGTATGGCATATACCCTGTCCTGCGCCGCCTTGGAGATCTCGCCGCCCTCGATGCCCTCGATTATGTCGTTTGCGCCGAGGTTGGAGGTGAGTATGATGATGGTGTTCTTGAAGTCCACCGTGCGCCCCTGCGAGTCGGTTATCCTGCCGTCGTCGAGTATCTGCAAAAGGATATTGAACACGTCGGGGTGCGCCTTTTCGATCTCGTCGAAGAGCACTATGGAGTAGGGTTTCCTGCGCACTGCCTCGGTTAGCGTGCCGCCCTCTTCATAGCCCACATATCCCGGGGGCGCGCCCACGAGCCTGCTCACCGAGAACTTCTCCATGTATTCCGACATGTCTATGCGCACGATGTTCTTTTCGTCGTCGAACAGGTTTTCGGCGAGCGCCTTGGCAAGTTCGGTCTTGCCCACGCCCGTCGGGCCGAGGAAGAGGAAGGAGCCTATCGGCCTGTTGGGGTCGGATATGCCCGCGCGCGAACGCAGTATTGCCTCGGAGACCTTGGTCACCGCCTCGTCCTGGCCGACTACCCTTTTGTGCAGGTCTTCGGGCAGGTGCAGTATCTTTTCGCGCTCGCCCTCTTTAAGGCGCGCCACGGGTATGCCCGTCCAGCGCGAGATTATCTGGTTTATCTGCTCCTCGGTCACCTCGTCCTGCAACAGGTCGCCCTTGCGCTTGGCGTTCTGCGCCTTTGCGTCCTCCAGCTTCCTTTCAAGCGCGGGCAGTTCGCCGTACCTCAGCCTTGCCGCGCGCTCCAGGTCGCCGCTGTTCGTGGCGGAATCTATCTCCGCTTTCAGGCTGTCGACCTTCTCTTTGAGCTCCTTTTCCGCCTGTATGGCCTGCTTTTCGTCCTGCCACTTGGCCTTCATCTCGTCGAAGCGCGACTTGTAATCGGCAAGTTCCTTTTTAAGCGCTTCCAGCCTTGCGGCGGAGATGTTGTCCTTCTCCTTGGAAAGCGCCTTCTCCTCGACTTCCAGCTGCAATATCTTGCGGTTCAGATCGTCCATGTCGGAGGGCATGGAGTCTATCTCCGTGCGTATCATCGCGGCGGCCTCGTCCACGAGGTCTATGGCCTTGTCGGGCAGGAAGCGGTCGGTGATGTAGCGGTTGGAGAGGGTAGCCGCCGCCACGAGCGCGTCGTCGTGTATGCGCACGCCGTGGAATATCTCGAAGCGCTCTTTCAGCCCGCGCAGTATGGATATGGTGTCCTCAACGGTGGGTTCGCCCACCATCACGGGCTGGAAACGCCGCGCGAGAGCCGCGTCCTTTTCGATGTATTTGCGGTATTCGTCAAGCGTTGTCGCGCCTATGCAGTGCAGTTCGCCGCGCGCCAGCATGGGTTTTAACAGGTTGCCGGCGTCCATCGCGCCGTCCGCCTTGCCCGCGCCCACCACGGTGTGCAGTTCGTCGATGAACAGCAGTATCCTGCCCTCGGACTTTGTGACCTCCTGCAACACGGCTTTAAGGCGCTCTTCAAATTCGCCGCGGTACTTGGCGCCCGCTATCAGCGCGCCCATATCCAGCGAAAACAGCGTCTTGTCTTTCAGCCCTTCGGGCACGTCGCCCTTCACTATGCGCTGGGCAAGCCCCTCGGCTATCGCCGTCTTGCCCACGCCCGGCTCGCCTATCAGCACGGGGTTGTTCTTGGTCTTGCGCGAAAGTATGCGTATTACGTTCCTTATCTCCTCGTCCCTGCCTATCACCGGCTCCAGCTTATGCTTTCTGGCGGCGGCGGTCAGGTCGGTGCCGTACTTTTCCAGCGCCTCGTAGGTGTCTTCGGGGTTGTCGGTCTTTACGTTTGTGTTGCCGCGCACCTCCTTCAGCCCCTGCAAAAATTCGTTCCTGTTCACGCCGAAGCGCGCAAACAGTTTCGCGCAGGCGGGGTCGTTCTCGTCGAGCAGGGCAAGGAAGAGGTGCTCCACCGAGATGTAGTCGTCCTTCATGTTGCCCGCCGTCTTTTCGGCGTTGTTGAATATGCGGTTGGCCGCCGGCGAGAGGAACACGCTGCCGTGCGAAGAGCTCTTCGGCAGCTTTTCTATCTCCTCCAGCGCAGCGCTCTTAAGCCCTGCGGAATCGGTGCCGCGGCGGGAGAGTATGCGGTATATTATGCCGTCTTCGCCGAGCAGCGAGTGCAGTATGTGCACGGGCATTATTTCGGTGTTGCCGTATTCTTCCGCCAGCTTTTCGCAGTTGTTTATGGCCTGTATGCTGTTCTGTGTAAAGCGGTTGCTGTTCATAATCATGCCTCCTTGTGGGGGAATTGCCGCGCCGTGCGCGGCCCGCACCTCGGGTATCGCCCCTTAATTGTGCGTAAAATCCTTGTTCGCTTATCTTATAACGCAGTTTGCCCGCCGTTAAACAGGTTATTTTGCAGCCGCAGGGCGCTATTTTACAAGATTATTACATCTTTGTGCAGAGTTTCATACATCGTGTAATTATAATTTATGGAAAAGGCAGAAAAGGGAGGGGACGCATGATAGTTGTAAGCGGCCTGAAAAAGATATACGGTTCGGGGCGGACGCAGACGGCCGCGCTCGACGGGGTAAGCCTCGCGCTGCCCGACAGGGGCATGGTGTTCATACTCGGCAAATCGGGCTGCGGCAAGACAACCCTGCTGAACATGCTCGGCGCGATGGACACCTTCGAAGGCGGCGAAATAACGGTGGACGGCAGGGCGCTTTCAGGCCTTACGCGCAGGGAGCGCGACGCCTACCGCAACACTTATGTCGGCTTCGTGTTTCAGGAATACAACCTCATCGAGGACTTCACAGTGGGGCAGAACATAGCCGTTGCGCAGGAATTGCAACGCAAAAAGCCGGACGGGGCGCAGATCTCCGCCCTGCTCGAAAGGCTGGAAATCGGCGGGCTGGAGGAACGCAGAATAACCGAACTTTCGGGCGGGCAGCGCCAGCGCGTGGCCATTGTCCGCGCCCTTATAAAGCAGCCGCGCCTGCTGCTTTGCGACGAGCCCACGGGCGCGCTCGACAGCGCCTCTGGCGAGAGCCTGATGCGGCTGCTTAAATCAGTATCCGGACAGAGGTTGGTGGTGGTAGTCACGCACGACAGGGACTTCGCCGCCCGCTTCGGCGACAGGGTGATAGAGCTCAAAGACGGCAAAGTGGTGGCCGACAGCGCCCCTCTGCAGCCCGCGCCGCCGCGCAGCGGGCTCGCCCTCACCTATGCAAAGCTCGGCTTCCGCAGCGCCGTGCGCATGGGCGTGCGCACGGCGGTAAAAAGGCCTGTGCGGCTCGCGCTGTCGGTTTTGCTGCTCGCGCTCGCCACGTTCGTGCTCGGCGTTGCGGTAGTCATGGCTTCGTTCGATTACGGCACGGCCGTTGCGCGTACCATACTCCGCACGGGCAGGCAGTATAACTCCGTCACGGCCGGTTACCTCTTTGCCGACGGCGGCGAACTTGAAATGAAGGCCGACGACGCGCTTGCCGACGAGTTTTCCGGAATGTATTCGTTGCCCGTGCTCCCCGCGGTATATACGGAGGGCGCCACGGGCGCCTTTTACGGCGAACTCAGCTTCAAAGGCTCCATCTTCGGACGGGAGAACAGCGTGCGCGACTACCTTGACTTCGACAACGACATGTTCTTCAACTGCTATATCCCGCTCGGCGAGGGCACGGCGGAGCAGTTCGGCTTCACGCTGGAAGGCAGCCTGCCCGAGGGCGACGAAATAGTTATAACGCGCTACAACAGCCGCGTGTTCGAAACTTACGGCCTGAACGAGGGCGGCGCGCAGACACGGATATGCGGCCCCGCCGACCTGATCGGAAAAAAGATCGCGGTGGGCAGGGAAACGCGCGACGGCGCCTTTACGGCTGACGGCGAACTCACCGTCAGCGGCGTTATAACTTCGCTTGACATTCCCGACGCGCAGCTGAACAAAAAGTACGTTTCCGCCGCCCGCAACAGAAAAGATCCCGACATATATGCCGATCAATTCAACTTTCTGCGGGACGAGGGCATAGCAAACGCCTGCTTCGTCTCCCCCGAAAAATTCGCCTCGCTCGCCGCGGCAAACGCCGACCTCACGACAACTACCGGGCTTGTGCGCGCGGGTGCGGAGCTTACGGAAGGCGAGCCGGACTTCGGCGACGAGTATAAAAAATACGTCGGCGATACCACGGCAACGGGTCTCATGCACTTCTACTGCACGGAACTTGCCATAGTCACGCCCGGGCAGTCGGCGGTGCCTATGCACGCCGAATACTTCGGCGGAACGGCGCCCGCAAGCGGCGAAGCCGCGCTCGGCTTGTTCGAGCTGTTCTCGCTCGTAAACGATGCGGATATCCCCCTTTCGGCGGAGGACGCGGCGCAATGGGGCACGGAAACGCTCGGCGGATATATCGATGAGTACTTCTACGGCGAGGATAACCTGCTCGCCGCGGCGGAGCGGCTGGGCTTTTCGGGCGAGGACGCTGAGAGGGAGGCTGAGTTCTTTTATGGAGAGCTGCGCGAAGGGCGTTACTGTTACAGAAATTCCGAAGGCGAGCTTATTGAGTACGCGCGCGAGTGCTACTCCGCCGTAGCGCCCGTAATAGAAAAGTATGCCGCCGGCATGCAGGTAAATACGGACAACGGCACAAGTCTGCCCGCGCGGTTTTCGCTGTGCGGCGTCGTGTTTCTCGCCGCGGCGGAGGGAGACTGCGACTACCTGACTTATGTCAGTTATACCGACGGCGGAATAATACAGCTGTGCGAGGCCGACGCCGGGCGCATAACCTGCGGCGCGTTCGGCAACTGTTACGATTTTCTTGTATCGCCCATGCCGTCGGGCGTCGGCGGGGTGCGCGCCATGTTCGACGCGGGCGGCTCAAAGGCGGAGGGCGTGCGCTTTGCCATGTCGGAGTACGAAAGCCTCGCGGTGAATGAATATCTCTCTTCGGCGGTCGCCAACAAGTATATAGCCGCCGGTCTCGGCGGCATAATGGCGCTCCTTTCGCTGCTGATCATATTCAACCTGATAGCAAACGGCGTGGCAATAAGGCAGAAGGACATAGCCGTGCTTCGCAACCTCGGCGCGGGCAGGGCGGAAAACTGCAAGATATTCTATGCCGAAGGCGTGCTGGTGGCGGTGCTTGCCGCGGCGGTGTCGGCTGTGCTTACGGCCGTCGGGCTGTATTTTATCAACCGGCTGTATGCCGCGGGGATCTTTGACTGCCTGGTGTGCGCCGCGTTCGAATGGTGGGCGCCGCTGCTCATCCTCGGCATAGTGCTTGCGGTCACCTTCGGCGTCACCTGGCTGGCGCTCGCCGCAAAACTGCGCAAAAAGTAAACGGCGCAAACGCCGGAAAATTTTGGCGGCCAAAGGTGTTCAGCCGCTTTACTTTATGAAAATACAGTGATATAATGCGTTGCTGTAAATAAATTTCCAGACGGAGCAGGCAGGCAATGAACACCGATCTCACTCAGGGCAAGCCCTTCAAAGTGCTGCTCGTATATATTCTTCCGCTGTTCGGCAGCGCGGTATTCCAGCAGCTCTATACCCTTGCCGACACAATAATAGCCGGCAAGTTCGCGGGTCCCACGGCGCTTACCGCCATAGGCGCCTCAAACTCAATAGTAAATATCCTGATGGCGGTGGCACTCGGCGCAAACGCCGGCTGCGCTGTGCTCGTCTCCCGGCTGTTCGGCGCAAAGAACAACCGCGGCGTCAAGACGGCGGTCTCCACCGGGCTTGTCGCCTTCGCCGCGCTCTCCGTCGTGCTGCTCGCAGCGGGGGTTTTAAGCTGCGAACCGCTGCTCGCCGCGCTCAAGACTCCGCAGGACGCGCTCCCCGAAAGCGTTACCTACCTCAATATCTACTATTTCGGGCTGCCCTTCCTCATACTGTATAATCTTGGCACGGGCATCTTCTCCGCCCTGGGCGACAGCCGCACGCCCTTTATATTCCTCGTGATATCCTCGGTGAGCAACATCGTGCTCGACCTCGTAATGGTGCGGCCGTGGGGCGTCGCGGGCGTGGCGTGGGCGACGTTCATCGCGCAGGGCGCCTCGTGCATACTCACCATAGTGTTCGTGCTGCTGCGTTTAAGGAAGATGCCCTCCGAAGGCAGGGCAAAGGTGTTCGTGCCCTCGGTACTAAAGACGCTGCTGCTCCTCGCGCTGCCCGTAATGCTGCAGAACAGCTTCGTCTCGGTGGGCAACCTCGTCATCCAGATACGCATAAACGAGCTGGCGAACGCCCAGGGCATGGGCATCACCGACGGCTTCACCGCGGGCATAAAACTGATAGTGTTCTGCACCACCTGTTTCTGCACCTGCGCCACGGGGCTTACAAACTTCGTCTCGCAGTGCTACGGCGCGGGCAAGTACGAGCGCATAAAGCAGGGCTTCAGGGCGGCGCTCGTCATCTCCACGGCGCTCACCGCGCTGTTCGTGGCCGGCACGCTGATATTTGCAGAACCGCTTGTCGGGCTGTTTATGTCGGCCGAGGGCGACCTGGAACTCGCCGTCCGCAGCGGCGTGCAGTACGTCACCATAGTCGCGCCCTTCTATTTCATAGTCAACGTAAAGGTGGTGGCGGACGACGCGGTGCGCGGTGCGGGCGGCAACCTGGGCTTCACCATCAGCACCTTTTCCGACCTGATACTGCGCGTCGCGCTGGTGTTTATTCTCACGGGTCCGCTCGGGTTTGCGGGCGTGGGCTGGGCGTGGGCGATAGGCTGGACGCTCGGCACCGTTGTGGCGCTGGCTTTTTACTTCAATATCCCCTGCTTAAAGCAGCTGCGCAGGGATAAAAAATCTCACCGCACGCTCGCACACGAATACGGCAACACTACCGAGGCCGAGCACGCCGCAGAATTCGGCGATAATGAGGAGTAAGTCCCTGCGCTCTGACCCTGAATAGCCGGTATAAAAAATCCGCACCCTCAAAAGGTGCGGATTTTTAATTTACACGGCAATATGCCGCAATTATTGCATATTTTCGCCGCAGCGGCAGCCGCCGAGCGGCTTTGAAAAATGGTTGTTAGAAAAACGGACAATACAACTCCTCATTTATTTAATTTGGTTAAAAGCTTCTTCAATTTAGTAAGTTCTATTTCCTGTTTCTTAATTATTTTATTTACTTCAATCGTTTCATTTCTTAAACAAGCTATCAATGTTTGTATTTCATTATTGCGTCTTAATGTTATATCTAGGTTTTGTGCTTCAGTTTTCAGTTTTTCTATTTCCTCATTTTTGTTTTGCACAATATTATGTAATTTAACAAGTTCATTTTCAATATTATTGATGTCAAATTTTGTTTTTTCTATAGTTTTTCTTTTGTCTACAATTTGTTTTGACAGTGATAAATTAAAAAATTCAAAATGACCGCAATTAATACAAATAAAAGTGTCACAGTGCACTTTATTTCTAATGTCATAAGCATTTGTTTCTCCTGATATCCCGATAGCTGTTAAAATCAACGATACTTCTTGCGGGAATTTAACGCCCACTAAATCTGTGCATCCACATTGACTACATTTCATAGGTTGCCCCCTTTTGATAATTAAAAATATTTTATTTTGTCAAATATTCATTGCATATTTTTGCCGCAGCGGCAGCCGCCGAGCGGCTTTGAAAATACGTTGCATTCCAGCTCGGGGCATACCTCGTCGGTGAGTTCGTAGCCGCAGGCGGCAAAAAAGTCGGCGGCCTCGCTCGTGGGCAGGGCGTACACGTTCTCCGCGCCCGCCTCTTTCAGCCTCATCTCGGCGGTGCCCAGCAAAAACCTGCCCAGCCCGCGCCTGCGCTTTGCCATTATAACATATATCTCGCGTATGTCGCCCCAGCCGTCCTTGAAGTTCCAGTCGTTGCCCGGTTCGTCCTGCTGATATATGCAAAAGCCGCAGGGCACGCCGTCCTCTTCTATCATGTCGGCGCGCAGCAGTCCTGAAAGCAGGTCGGGCAGCACGTATTCGCGCACGAGGTGCTCTGCGTCCTCGTCGCAGCCCAGTTCGTCATAGTAGTCGGTAAACATCTTGCCGAAGATGTCTGCATATCTGTCGTTCAGCGGAAAAACTCTTATCATGCCCTGCTCCTTAATGCGGTATGTAAAAAAAGCGGCGGGTGAAACCCGCCGCAAAAGGTTGCCTTTGAAGTTTACTCGGCGGCGTAAACGGAGACCTGCTTGCCGTCCTTGCCAACCCTTTCGAACTTAACGGTGCCGTCGATGAGCGCGAACAGCGTGTCGTCTTTGCCGAGGCCCACGTTGTTGCCGGGGCGGAACTTTGTGCCGCGCTGCCTTACGAGGATGTTGCCCGCAAGCACGAACTGGCCGTCCGAACGCTTTACGCCCAGGCGCTTGGCCTCGCTGTCTCTGCCGTTGTGGGAAGAGCCGGTACCTTTTTTATGTGCGAATAAATTAAGAAATAACATGGCTTGTTTCCTCCCGTGATTACTCTGCCTTGGCTTCGGCCTTTTCAGCCTTCTTAGCCGTCTTCTTTGCGGGTTTCTTTTCCGCGTCGCCTATCGCAAGCACCTTTACCTCGGTGAAGGGCTGCCTGTGGCCCTGCTTCTTGCGCTCGTTCTTCTTGGCCTTGTACTTGAACACGATGATCTTCTTGGCCTTGCCCTGCGTAAGAACGGTGGCGGTCACTTTTGCGTTTGCGACCTCCGCGCCCAGTTTGATGCCCTCGTCGTCCGCGAGCATCACGACGGGGAATTCCACCACGTCGCCCACGTTCGCGTGCAGCTTTTCCAGCTTCACGGTGTCGCCTTCGCTCACCCTGTACTGCTTGCTGCCGTTTTCAAAAATAGCGTACATTGTTTGTTTGCCTCCTTGGCCGGTCTCGCCGGGATTGCGCGCACACAGTGCTTCGCGGGCGGCCCATTAAAGATTTTGAGCACTTGAAAAAGAGCCCGTCCCGAGCGGCTCGTTGAATAATTTACCACACCCGCGCGCATAAGTCAAGCGATTTGCGCGGGCGAGCGGCATAAATATGCCACAAATCGCGCCGTCCGCGCCTCAAACAGCGTTCAAACGATTGCAAACTGCGCCCCGTTGTGCTAATATACCTTGTGTACGCGGCAAAGCGTGCGCAGGTAAAACTCATGAAAAACGATAACATCTCTCCCGAAGAGCCCGTCCGGGGTGGCGGGAAGAGGGGCATACTCTACCGCCTGGTGCTTAAGATCTGCCGCGGAAACGAGCGGCTTGCCGAGATCCTGCGCTTCTGCATAGTCGGCGGCGTGGCAACGGTGGTGGACTTCGTGGCGATGGGCATAACGCTCTATTGCTTCGATCCCTCGCTCTATCCCAATTTTTTCAACGTGTTCTACGGCGGCGGCACGCCATCGGTGCTCGCCTCGTGCGTGGGCACGGGCGTCGGCTTTTTAGTGGGGCTGGCGGTAAACTACATACTTTCCGTGTTGTTCGTGTTCGACGAAAAGGGCAATTCCAGAACGTTTTCGGGCTTTGTCGTGTTCGCGCTTTTAAGCGCGGGCGGGCTTGCCATAAACGTGCTCGGCATGTATCTGTTCGTCGACCTCGCGCATTGGAACGAGTGGCTGATAAAGATACTGCTCACGCTCGTCGTGCTCGTCTATAACTATGTCACGCGCAAGCTCATCATCTTCCGCAAGCGCCCGCAAAGGGGCGGCGAAGAGGGGGACGGGCCCGCCGACGGGGCGAAGGGTTGAGATCCGCATAACTTTTCCGCCCGCGGGCCATACTTAAACGGGAGGTAAGTCATGCAAAAAACCAAGAGCGACAAGGAGATCCTTGCAGAGGTCTACCGCAACGCCCAGCTCGCGCTGCAATCCATATCCGACATTCTGCCCGAAATAGAGGACGGCGCGGTGCGCGAAGAGGTGCTGCGCGAACACGAAGAGTATGAAAAGATAAGCGGCAGGGCGGCGCAGCTTGCGCGCCTGCGCGGCGTGCGCCTCAAAGAGCCCAACCCCGTGAAAAAGGCGATGATGTGGTCGGCGATAAAGATGAACACCGCGACGGACGGTTCGGGGCAGCACATTGCCGAGCTGATGATCCGCGGCACGGTCACCGGCATAACGTCATTGAAGACCACCCTCACCGACGGTTCGCCAAACATGGACGGCGAAGTGCGCGAACTGCTGGTAAAACTCATCGAGCTGGAAGAGGGGTTTGAGGGGCAGCTCAAAAACTATCTGTAAAAGGCGGCGCATGCCGCCTTTATTTTATGTGCGCAGTCTTGCAAAGGGCCGCGTTTTGTGGTAAAATCATTGACGTAATACATTTCCAAGGCGGTATTTTATGGATGAAGAGTTGACAAAAAACAGCGATTGCCCGCATGATATGCCGCAAAAAACGCCCTTTTACATGCGTTCGGCGTCAAGGGGCGGGCTGTTTGCCGCGGCGGTGTGCCTGCTGGCGGCGCTTATCTGCATAACCATAGTTTCAAAGTGTTCGCCGCTGTATGCCTTTCACGACGGCAACGACGTCAACTGGTTTCTCACTATGGGCAGGGGCATGGCGCAGGGCAAGGTGCCCTATAAGGATCTGTTCGAGCAGAAGGGCGTGCTCTTGTACATGCTGTTCGCGCTCAACTACCTGATATGCGGCAACTCGCTGTATTTTATATGGATAGTCGAAGTCGTATGCCTGGCGCTGTTCTGCTTTATCGCTTTCCGTACGGCGCGGCTGTTCGCCGGTTACGTTCCTTCTCTCGCTGTGGCGCTTATATGTGCCCCGCTCGCATCTTCGTCGTATGCGTTCGCTTCGGGCGGCGGAGAAGTGGAAGAGTACTTCCTTCCCATGCTGACTTATGCGGTATATCTCGCCGTGCGCATGCTACGCGGCGAAAGGCTGCCGCTTTGCTGCGCGGCGATCTGCGGCATGTTTTCGGGGATAATATTTTGGATAAAATATACCTCTCTCGTCATGTTTGCCGTGCTTGCCGTGTGCATATTTGTTGAATGCTGCTTAAACGGCAAGGCCCGGCTCGGGTTTGCGTATGCGGGCATATTCATTGCTGCGTTTGTCGCAGTAAGCGTGCCGCCGCTCGTTTATTTTGTTGTGAACGGCGCTGTCGGAGATATGTGGCGGGTATATTTTCTCGATAATATTTTCGGGTACGGCGTCAGGTGGGTATCCCGCCTCGGCTCCATGTTTCTCAATATGCTGTTCTGTGCCCCGTTGTATATCGGCGCGGCGTTTGCGTTGCTGTATGTATGGAAGCTCGCCTGCGGGACGCGCCATAAAGTGTATTTTACGGTAATGGTCGCGCTCACGTTCCTCGTTCAGTGCGTAACGGCGGGCGGGATAGTGTATTATCATCTGGTCATGGCGGCGTTTCTGCCGCTCGGCCTGCTCGGCGCGCGCACGGGCATAGCCGCCGTCGCCGCGGCAGTCTGCGCTCCGTTCAAGGGCAACAGCGGCGAAGCCTCTGTACGCAGGCGTTATGCGCTCAGGCGCGAAAGGTTCTGTGCGGGGCTCGGCAGCGCGGTTAAAAGTGCGGTTATCTGCACACATGCGGGAATAAACGTTGCTACTGCTGCATTGTGCGCGGCGTTGCTGGCGGCGGTCAGCCTTGTCTTCGGAAATAACACGCTCGAACTGTTCCGCCCGCGCGACAGCTATCCCCAGTTCATGGCGGCTGAAATTATGAAAGGGGAAGGTTCGCTGCTCACATACAAAACTTTCGGGCGTGGTTTTTACACCGCGCGCGATGAGGTGCCGCAGTTCTATTACTTTGCGAAGAACAATTTCGACAGGCAGTCGTTCCCCGAGATGTACGAAGCTCAGGAAGGGTATGTTGCGCGCAAAGAGGCGGAGTTCGTCATTACCACAGCCGTCTGCTGGGATGAGGAGCGGGATACGTTGCTTTCCGGGTATGAGGTCATAGCCGACCTTTCTTACAGGCATATCGAGTGCAATACGGATATCCAAAATACCGCGCTGTATCTTCTGGCTTTGAAGTAAGGCATTGCGCAGGGCCGAGTTTTGTGGTAAAATCATTGACGTAATACATTTCCAAGGCGGTATTTTATGGATGAAGAGTTGACAAAAAACAGCGATTGCCCGCATGATATGCCGCAAAAAACGCCCTTTTACATGCGTTCGGCGTCAAGGGGCGGGCTGTTTGCCGCGGCGGTGTGCCTGCTGGCGGCGCTTATCTGCATAACCATAGTTTCAAAGTGTTCGCCGCTGTATGCCTTTCACGACGGCAACGACGTCAACTGGTTTCTCACTATGGGCAGGGGCATGGCGCAGGGCAAGGTGCCCTATAAGGATCTGTTCGAGCAGAAGGGCGTGCTCTTGTACATGCTGTTCGCGCTCAACTACCTGATATGCGGCAACTCGCTGTATTTCATATGGATAGTCGAGGTGCTGTGCGGTGCCGCGTTTCTGTTCGCAGGCTATAAGACATTCCGGCTCTTCCTCGGTTACCGCACGTCGGTGTGCGCCGTGTTCCCGCTGGCGCTCGTAACGTTTACCTGCCGCGCGTTCTGGTGCGGAGGGGGCGAGGCGGAGGAATATTTCCTGGCCGCGTTTGCCTTCGGCGTATACGTGTTTTTAAGGAGCGGCGTCCGCGGCAAATGCGTGACGCTTGCCGAAGCGGCCGTCTGCGGCGCGCTCTCCGGGCTGATATTCTGGGTAAAATATTCCATGCTGGCGTTCTTTCTTGCGCTGGCGGCGTGCGTATTCATCGAGTGCTGCATGCAGAAGAAGGCGGGCAGGGGCTTTGCATGCGCGGGAGTATTTATAGCGACGTTTGCCGCCGTGAGCATACCGTTTCTTGCATATCTTGCGGCAAATGACGCTCTCGGCGACATGTGGCGGGTATATATCGGCATCAATCTGTTCGGATATGCGGGCGGGGGCTCGCTCCTCACGAACATAGTCGACCTGCTCGGCGCCTTCGGCGAGGCCTTTCTCAATCCCGTAATGTACGCGCTCGCCGTGTGCGGGGCGGTATGGCTGTGCAGAAAGTGCAAAATATCCGTCCGCATGAAGGTCTGCTATATCGTCATAATGTGCTTCACGTTCGTCGTTCAGTGCCTCGTCATGGGCAACATCGGGTATTACCATCTCGTAATGACGGCGTTCGTGCCGCTCGGCATAGTCGGGGCAAGGTGGAGTATCTGCGGCATATGTGCGGGTATATGCGCCCTCTTCAACGGCCGCAGGCACCGCGGCGAGCCGATAGGGCGTCGGTTTGAAAGCGCATTTAAGGGCGCGCGGGAGCATATGGACGGGCTGTGGGCGCGCGGCGTGAAGTATTCGGGCGGGAAAGTGGGCGTGCGCGTGCTTGCGCCCGCCGTTGCGGCGCTCGCCGTGTTCGGCCTCGTCTTCGGCAACAACACGCTCGACCTTCTGCGCGGCAGGGAAGATTTTCCCCAGTTCCGAGCGGCGGAGCTGATGGAGGAGGCGGGCGGCGGTTCGCTGCTGTGCTATAAAATTTACGACCGCGGCTTTTACACCGTGCGCGACGAGGTGCCGCAGTTCTACTATTTCGCTCTCAATCTTATCGACCGCGGGAGCTATCCCGATATGTATGAGGGGCAGGAGGGGTATGTTACGGCGGGCGAGGCAGACTTCGTAGTCACCGAAACGGCGTGCTGGGAGGAAGAGCGCGAAACTCTTCTCTCGAAATACGAGTATGCCGCAGACCTCTCATATACGTATAACCGCAGCAATCTCGGCGGGGTACGGCTGAGTCTGTGCCTGCTCGCGCTTAAAGCGGAATACGGCGGCGCGGGCGCCGCCGGCATGAGCTGAAAAAATTAAAACTGCGGGCGCAGACTGTCGTCTGCGCCCGCTTTCGCGCATATTGCGTTTTTTACGGCAATTTCACCGCCCCGCGCACCGCGGCGCCCCTATTCACGGGGCGGCATCTGCAGCCCTCGGCGTACACGCCCTGCGATGGCGCTATATATGCTTCCGCTTCGGGGAACTTTTCGCGTATGGCCGCGGCAAAGTCCGCGCGCGCGGTCACAAGTTTCGCGCATTCGGGCGGCAGCTCGGCGCATACCGCCTCCGCGCCGCCGTCGAGCGCCTTCAGTATCTCCGAATAGGCTATGAACATGCAGAACGGGTCGGAATACCCGTTGCCCCTGCCGCACGCGGGGCAGGGCCGCATCGCAAAGGAGGAGAGCTCCGTGCCGCTGCGCTTTCTGGTGAACTCCGCCAGCCCGAATTCCGACATGGGCAACACGCGGAAGGGCGCGCCGTCCTTTTTCAGGGCGCGCTCCAGCTCTTCGGTCAGCGCCGCGCGGTGCTCGGGCTGCTGCATGTCTATAAAGTCCACAACGAACAGCCCGCCTATGTTGCGCAGCTTTACCTGCCTCGCTATCTCGCGCGCGGCGGCAAGGTTGGTCTGGTAGACGGTGTGTTCAAGGCTGTCGCCGCCCGTGAACCCGCCGGTGTTCACGTCTATCGAGGTGAGCGCCTCGGTGCGCTCTATCACGAGGTAGGCCCCGCCTTCAAGCTCCACGCGCGGGCCGCACGCCTCCTTTATCTGCGCGGCAACGCCCGCTTCGTCAAGCATGTCAAGTCTGCCGCGGTATAGCTCAAGTTTTATGCCCTTCCCGCCGGGCAGTATTTTAAGTATGTCGGATATCTCGGCGTACTGCTCTTCGCTCGCCGTTATTATGCGCTCAACGTCGTACTCCATGAACTCGCGCATCACGCGCACGGGCATGGTGAAGTCGGTGCACACCAGCGAGCGCGGCGGCGCGGCCGCGTAGATCTCGGCCGTCCTTTTGTAGTACGCGCGCAAAAAGCCGAGCTCTTCCTTTATGTGTTTATAGCTGGTGAAGGGCGCAAAGTTGCGTATCACCAGCCCTTCGCCCGCCTTTTTCGCCCTGGTCGCGGCGAATATCAGGCTGTCGCGCAGCTCTTCGTCCTCTATGCGGTGGGAAACGCCCACAAAATCGGTGGCGGGCAGGTATATCAGCGTCTTGCCCACAAAGGATATGCGCGTTGTGACCTTGGCGCCCTTCTTGCCGCAGGGCGTCTTTATTATCTGCACCATCAGCTCGTCGCCCGGCTCCAGCGAGGCCACTCCGCCCTCGGTGCCGCGCGGCAGGTCCTCCGCCGAAAGGTAGCAGTTGCGCTCAAGCCCGCAGTCCACGAACGCCGCCTGCATGCCCTCGAGCACGTTCACCACCACGCCCTTGTATATGTCGCCTATGGCGGGCGCGCCGTCGTCTGCGGTGAAGCGGCAGTCGGTAAGTTTTCCGTTCTCAGTTATGGCCGTCACCGAAAAGCCGAAAAGTTTGTCGAAATAGATTATCTTCCTTGCCATATTCTCCCATGGCGGCAGATGCCGCGGTCAAGTATTGTCATCATTCCGTTCCCTTATCCGAAAATTTCAACATGTCAGAAGATATTGTCGCCGAAGCTGTCCGTCTTTATAATATCCTTTATTTCCCCGCCGTATATGCCGCATATAACGCTGCAAAACAGGTCGGGGCGCAGATTGTTTTCGCCGCAGCGCAGCGTAAAGCACAGCCTGCCGTTTTCATGCGAAAGGCCGAGTATCCTCGGCATGATGTCCACCGTGCGCCCGCGCAGGTCGGTCACCTCAAGGCTGTCCCTTTTCATGAACTCTGCCGTGTCGAAGTCGGGCATGCCCTCGGCCTCGTAGCGGCAGGCCTTTATGCATTCGGCAAAGTTGGGGTTTTTCTCCGTCCTTCTGCATGCAAGGCACTTTATCCCCGCGGGCGAGCGGGCGTTGAATTCCCTTTCGAAGTCCCCGTCGAATTCGCTGTCTATCGCGCCGTACTCGCTTACGGAGCGCACCCCCAGCGCCAGCGGATTGCCGAGGAATATGCGCGGGTGCTTGTGGAATCCCTCGCTGTATGCCACGGCTATCCCCGCGCGGCGCAGCGTGCGGTCGATGTGCCGCAGCAGGTCGAGGTGCGGGATGTATTCCGCCCCGTCCGTCTTGGTATATCTGAACGCTATCATAGCTCACCTTTGGCCGCGGGGCACGCCCTCTGCATGCCGCAGCCCTTGCAGCCCTCGGCGCAGCTGCCCGTCACCTTGCCGGCATACGCCCTTTCGCGCTCGGCCGCAAGGAACTTTTTATCCACCAGCACGTCTATGTGGTCCCAGGGCAATATCTCGTCCGTGCGCCGTCCGCGCACATAAAGGTGCGGGGATATGCCGCAGTCATCGAATGCCCTGCGCCAGCCCTCTTCGTTGAACAGGTTGTCCCAGCCGTCGAAGGTGCAGCCGTTTTTGTAGGCGCTTTCAAGCACCCTGCCCAGCCGTCTGTCGCCGCGCGCGAATACCGCCTCCAGAAGGGAGGGGAAGTATGCGCTCCAGCTCAGACGCACGCCGCGCGGCAGGTGCTTTATCAGGTAATCCTGCCTGCTCTTCACCGTCTCCTCGTCGGCCTGCGGCTCCCACTGGAAGGGGGTGAAGGGCTTGGGCACGAACGTAGCCACCGAAACCGATATCCTCAGCGCCTTTTTGCGCTTTTTGCCCGAATATATCGCGCGTATCTTTCCGCAGATATCGCATATGCCCGCGAGGTCGTCCTCCGTTTCGGTGGGCAGCCCGAGCATGAAATACAGTTTTACCGCGGAATATCCCGCGTCGAACGCCCTCTCTGCGGCGCGCAGTATCTCCTCTTCGGTTATGTCCTTGTTTATAACGTCCCTCAGCCGCTGCGTGCCCGCCTCGGGCGCGAACGTAAGCGAGGTCTTGCGCGCGTCCTGCGCAAACCCTTCCTCGAAGCTGTCCGCCCTGAGCGATGGCAGCGCAAGCGTCACCTCGGGCGGCAGGTTTGCTTTCAGCGAATGCAGCAGCTCGCCCAGCCTGCCGTAGTCGCCCGTGGAGAGGGAGTTGAGGCTGACTTCGCCGTAGCCCGTCTGCGATATAAGGGCGCACGCCTGCCGCGTGATCGTCTGCACGCTCCGCTTGCGCACGGGGCGGTAGATAAAGCCCGCCTGGCAGAACCTGCAGCCGCGGTAACAGCCGCGCATCACCTCCGTCACCGCCCTGTCGTGCACGCTTTCGCAGTTGGGCACGGCAAACCTTTCGGGGAATATCGCGCCGTCGAGGTCGGATACGAGCGCCTTTTTTATGCGCGTTATGCCGCTCATGCCCTTCACGCCGCCCTCTTTATCGTACTCGAAGTCGGTGAACGCGGGCACGTATACGCCGTCAAGTCCGCTTATCTCGCGATAAAACTCCTCAGTGGCTCCGCCGTGTCTTTTGTAAATTTCCGCAACGTCGGCGTCCACGCTCTCTCCGTCGCCTATAAAAAAGACGTCTATGAAGTCGGCGAGCGGCTCGGGGTTCACCGCGCACGGCCCTCCCGCCGCTATCACGGGGTAACGCCCGCCCTCGCGCTCTTTCCGGGTGAGCGGTATGCCTGCAAGCTCCAGCATGTACAGCACGTTGGTGTAGCTCAGTTCGTATTGCAGCGAAAAGCCGAGCATGTCGAACTCGCTCAGGGGCGCTTTCAGCGCCAGCGAATACAGCGGCACGCCCAGCTCTTTGAGTCCCTGCCCGAAATCGCGCGCGGGCGCAAAGCAGAAGTCGGCGCACATTCCCCGCTCTTCGAATGACTGCGCGACTATCTTTATGCCGAGGTTGCTCATCCCCACTTCGTAGACGTCGGGGAAGCACGCGCAGAAGTTGAATCCGCCCGCGCCCCATTCGGGGTCCGGGGCGCCGTATTCTCCGCCCGTATAGCGCGAAGGTTTTTCGCATTTTAACAGCAGCCCGCGCAGGCTGCCGAGGTCTACAGCTTTCACAAGCCCTATTATATTATAATTTTGCGCATTTTTCAAGCCCGCCGCAAGGTTTTTGCGGGCAATTTTTAATTTTTTGCGGGCAATTTACAATTTACCCCCTTCAAAATGTTTCATTTTAATGTTTTTTGGTTTAGAATATAAACGGCGGGGGAATGCACGGGGTAGTGCAGCAAGCTGCCGAAATAATCGTTTCAGGAGAATTTACAATGAAATACACGTTCAGGGGCATCGGCGCCGAAGAAATTTCCTTCAAGATCAACAGGGTAAAGCTCGAGCCCAATTCCAAGCTCGACATAAAGCCCCAGTTCTCGCGCCAGGTGCGCAAGGTAAAGAACAACGAAAAGCTCAACTTCATCGCGCTCTCGCTTAAAATAGAGAGCACCGAGGCCGAGCCCAAGCCCTTCGACATCCACGTGACTCTCGTGGGCACGTTCGAGGTGGAGGACGCTCCCGCGGGCAGCGATCAGGAGAGGGAGTTCGTCATCGAGGCCACCAAGCTGCTCTTCCCCTATCTGCGCGCGGCGGTCACCAACCTCACGGCGTCGGCATACATCTCGCCGCTCAACCTGCCGGTGCTCAACGGGCCCATCTTCCCCGAGGACAGGGACGTCTACGCTTTCACCGTCGGCGGCGAAGACAAGCTCAACTGAATATGAATTTGCGGGGCGGCGCCTTGTGCGCCGCCTCTGATTTTCACAAAGGGGAAATATCATGCATACCGAAATCACCAAAGTATTGTTTACAGCCGAGCAGATAGCCGCGCGCGTCGCCGAGCTGGGCGCACAGATAACCCGAGAATACAGGGGCAAGCCGCTCACCGTGGCGGGCGTGCTGTGCGGCGGCTCGGTGTTCTGCACCGACCTCATAAGAAAGATAGACATGCCGGTCACGCTCATGTTCATACGCGCTTCGTCCTACGGCGACGGCACGGTGTCGCAGGGCAGCGTGAAGATGGATTTCCTCGGCGCCGATTTTGCCGGCAAGCACGTGCTCGTGGCGGAGGACATAATAGATACCGGCTACACCATGGCCGCGGTCAAAAAGGAGCTGCTTGCGCGCGGCGCGCTTTCGGTGAAGCTGTGCTGCATCCTCGACAAGCCCTCCCGCCGCAAGATAGAAACTTCCGCCGACTACATAGGTTTCACCATCCCCGACGAATTTGTCGTGGGCTACGGGCTGGACTACGCCGATATGTACCGCAACCTCCCCTATGTGGGCGTGGTGGAGATAAAGGAAGACTGACCGGATACCGGCAAAGGGGGCATAATATGGAAGATTTCAGCGAAAAGCGCAAAAGGGCGGCGGAGCTCGAAAGGCAGAAGGATCTTGCGGGAGCGTTCGATATATACAGCGCTCTCGCGGCGCGCGGCGATGCCTTTTCGCAGTGCAAGCTCGGGATGTACTACTATAACGGCACCGGCATAGGGAAGTCCTTTACCGATGCCGCACACTGGTTCGGCAAGGCTGCGGCGCAGGGCGACATGTACGGGCAGTATAACCTCGGTTGCTGCTACAACACCGGCAGCGGCGTTTCAAGGTCTTACGAAAAGGCGGCGGAACTGTTCGAAAAGGCTGCGGCGCGGGGGCATGCTCAGGCATGCAACGTGATCGGGCTGTGGTACGGCATTCCCCGCGGCACGGAATATTCGCCGGAAAAATCGGTAAAGTGGCTGGAAAGAGCGGCAGAGCTGGGCGTGGCAGACGCCATGTACAGTCTCGGAAGAGTATATGACGACGGCGACGGCGTCGTCGTTGACTTCAAAAGGGCCGCTGAGTGGTTTGAACGTGCGGCAAAGAACGGCAAGGCCGGCGCCGCAAAAGAGGCGGAGGCCGCCCGCGCGAAGTACAGGGCTGCGCAGGAAGAATCCCCCGAGGTCCCCGCGCTCACCGTCGACGAGGCGGCCGACGCGCTCGGCGACGACGATGAGGCGGAAGAGGCGCTCAGGTGGTACGCCGAGCACGGCGTTGCGGAGGCGCAGTACAAGCTGGCGGCAGCAACGCTGGTATACGGCAGCACGGACATTCCCGAAGAGGAGGCGGCCGGATATTGCACGCAGGCCGCGGCGCAGGGCCACAGGGCGGCGCAGGAGCTGCTCGGCGAGTGCTATACCGACGAAAACGGAGTAAGTTTTTCCGCCGAAAGGGCGTTCTACTGGTTCGGCAAGGCTGCGGCGCAGGGCGATCCGTTCAGCCAGAACAAGCTGGGCGACTGCTACTTCGACGGCGAGGGCGTGAAGCAGTCCTTCGAAAAGGCGGCGGAGTGGTATAAAAAGGCGGCGATACAGGGCGAAAGCGAGGCGATGTTCTCGCTCGGGTACCTGTATGAAAACGGCAAGGGCACAGACCGCGATTATTCCGAGGCGCTGCGCTGGTACAAGATGGCGCAGGCACGCGGCGACGGGGACGCTGCCGCCGCGATAGCGCGGGTGGAGCAGCTCATCAAAGACCACCCCGAATACGACGGATGAATGACGGGCGAATAAGGTTGCGGCGGCCGCGGAAGCGGCCGCCGTTTTTTCCGTGTGCTGTGAACGCCGCGTGATAAAATGCGTTAACTTTGGTGATTAAGCGAAAGCCGGCCCATTTCCTTTGCTTTTTGCGATTTTGTATGTTAAAATAGTCACATATAGCCTAAAATTATAATCGGTAATTATACAGAAAATTATGGAAAACACGCAACGATCCGTTACCGGAAAGAGATTATATTCGGCGGTCCAGCCCACAAACGCGCTCACGATAGGCAACTACATAGGCGCTATAAGGAACATGGTCGCCTTGCAGGACGAATACGACTGCACCTATGCCATCGCAAACATGCACGCCATAACCGTGCGCCAGCAGCCCGCGCAGCTGCGCGCAAACACCCTCTCGGTGCTCGCGCTCTACCTCGCCTGCGGCATAGACCCCGCAAAATGCACGCTGTACGTTCAGTCGCACGTGCCCTGCCACGCGGAGCTTGCTTGGGTGCTCAACACGTTCACTTACGTCGGCGAAATGGAGCGCATGACGCAGTTCAAGGATAAGAGCGCCAAACACGCCGATAATATAAATATGGGGCTGATGGACTATCCCGTGCTCATGGCGGCGGACATACTGCTCTATAATGCCGACGTGGTGCCCGTCGGCATCGACCAGCGACAGCACCTCGAGATCTGCCGCGACATAGCCGTGCGCTTCAACAACATATATTCCCCCACGTTCGTCGTGCCCGAGGGCGTATATCCCAAGGTCGGCGCCAAGATATCCGATCTTCTTGACCCTTCGAAAAAGATGTCCAAGTCCTCGGAAAACGCGGCGGGCACCGTCTTCATGAACGACGACAGGGATGCTATCATAAGGAAGTTCCGCCGCGCCGTGACCGACAGCGAGGGCGTCGTGCGCTACGATCCCGAAGCCAAGCCCGGCATAAGCAACCTTCTTTCCATATACACCGTATTCACCGGCAGGAGCATTGCGCAGGCCGAGGCTGAATTTGCGGGCAAGGGCTACGGCGACTTCAAGTCCGCCGTTGCCGAGACGGTGGCCGACTGCCTCGCCCCCGTTCAGGCCGAGCAGGCAAGGCTGCTCTCCGACAAGCAGTACCTAAATTCCGTGCTCGAAGAGGGCGCGCGGCGCGCATACAAGGTCGCGTCCGCAACGCTTGCAAAGGTCTATCGCAAAATAGGCTTTTACCAGCTCTGAGGCGGACATATGTTCGGATACATTGCCCCCGACAGGCCATACCTGTTCATAAAGGACGAAACGCTGTATAAGGCGCTCTACTGCGGGCTGTGCCGCTGCATAGCAAAGGAGTGCGGACAGCTTGCGCGCACGGCGCTCACCTACGACATGGCGTTCATGTCGGCGCTGGTGCACAATATCCGCGGCGACGACGTAAAGATAGTAAGGCGGCGCTGCCCCGTGCACCCGCTCAGGCGCAGGCCAATGACGGCGGAGGACGACGTCACCCGCGTGCTCGCCTGCATGAACACGGCGCTCGCATGGCACAAACTCTCCGACGACAAAGCGGACGGCGAGGCGCGGGGCGCGCTGCGGTTTTTATATTCCCGCGGCTACAAAAAGGTGCTTGAAAAGCACCCGCAGGCGGCGGAGATAATTGCAAAGCACACGGCGGAACAGGCCGCCCTCGAAGAGCGGGCGTGCGCCTCGATAGATATGGCGTGCGAACCCACCGCCGTCATGATGGCGGAGCTCACGCGCTATGCGCTGGGCGAATACGCCACCGGGCACACCGACGGGCTGAGTTATGCGATAGGCAAGTGGATATACCTCGCCGACGCGCTCGACGATTACGACAAGGACGCAAAGAAGGGCAGGTACAACGTGCTGCGCCTCGCCTACGGCAGACCCACGCTGAAAGAGGCGGTAAAGGAGGGCGAAGGCGAGCTAGTGTTCATATTCGACAACCTCTTCGCCGATATGCGCGCACACCTGGCCGCGATAAAGTTCAACTTCAACCACGACCTTACCGACAACATTATATTGCGCGGCATACCGCTTAAAACGCGCCATCTGGTGTACGGTACCTGTAAAGACGGAGAATGTGAAAAGAAATGAAAAAATCCAATCTTGAAATCTTGGGCCTTTCCGAAGGCGCAACCGAAGAGCAGATCAAGGACGCCTATTCCAGGCTGCGCGCAAAGTACCTCGAAGACCGCTTCAAGGACGGCGAAGAGGGCAACGAGGCTGCGCGCATGCTCACCAAACTCGACATGGCTTACAACGAGCTGATGAGCGAGCTTGCAGAGGACCAGAGCGCCGCAAGCGGCGGCACCTCCTTTGAAAGGGTGGAGGAACTCATCCGCTCGGGCGACGTGCAGGAGGCGCAGCGGGTGCTGGACGGCTTCAACGAGCGCAACGCCCGCTGGCACTATCTGCAGAGCGTAGTATTCTATAAAAAGAGCTGGATGAACGAGAGCAAGAAACAGCTCGAGATAGCCATGCAGCTCGAACCGGACAACGAAAAATATAAGGAGACCTACCGCAAGCTGTGCGACAGGATAAACGGCGCCGCGCAGCAGGCTCAGGGACAGCAGAACGGCGGCAACGGCAGCGTTTACGAGGGGCAGAACATGCAGTCGTCTTACGACGACCAGATGGGCGGAAATTTCTGCTCGTCGTGCATCCAGTGCTGCGCCATCAACCTCTGCGTCAACATGCTGTGCAACAGCTGCTGCAGGTAAGGCTCTCCGCGCGGCGCGTGACGCAAGGTGAATGATGGACGAAGAACGCGACGGCCGCGGACGCGGGGACGAGGCCGAGGGGGAGGAAAAGACTCCCGGATATGCCACGGACGACGGCTTTTTCGATGATCCCGCCCCCGAAGGGCAGTCGGAGCAGGCCGGGCAGAATCAAACGGCTGCCCCGCAGGGCAAAAAGCGGCCCGCGCTGTGGAAACGCCCCGAAAAACGGAGCGAAAAAAAATATTCCGGATCCTTTTACATTGCGCTCTCCGCAATGTCGTGCGCGCTTGCCGTGATATTCCTGCTGCTCGGCTTTTTCAGCGACGTGCTGCTCGGCACCGGCTATATATTTGCCGAAATAGCGCTCATGGTGCCGTTGGCAAAGCGCTCGTATCTCGGCAGCTTTCTCGCCTACCTCGGCACGGTAATACTCGCCGTGGTATTCGGCGCGGCGGCGCAGTTCTGGAACCTGGTGCCGTTCGTCATATTCTTCGGGCTGCACCCGATGTTCAACTGTTTCCAGCGCGAGTGGCAGCTCAACAGGTGGCTGGCGCTGGCGATAAAGGCCGTGTGGTTCGACGCCATGCTGTTCGCCGCATACTATATAATTTTCGGCGGCGTGTTCGGCATGGAACCGGGACAGTCGGCGTTTTTCGACTTCGTGAACAGATACATCTGGTTATTCATAATAGTTGTCGGCACGGCGTTCTTTGTGTTCTACGACTACGTCATGTTCAAGGCGCAGCGTTTCGTGAATTATGCCGTGAGCAAGGTAAGAAAGTAAAAAGGGCCGCATGTATGCGGCATGCAACAATAATCGTGGCCGCCCTCCGCGGCGGCGCGCCGCCGCGGAGGGCGGCTTGTTATATGCAAAAGAACGACATTATAATTTCAACGGCAGCAGGCTACGGCACCGAGGGCGAGGCCGTGTTTCCCGGAAACCCGCCCGTGTTCGTGCCCTTCTGCATAGAGGGCGAGCAAGCCGAAATAAAGGTGCTCGCCGTCAAGGGCGGCGCGGCGTACGGCAGGTGCGAACGCGTCCTTCTGCCCTCCGCGCACAGGGTAACGCCCCGCTGCCCGCTGTTTTCAAAGTGCGGCGGCTGCCAGTTGCAGCACATGGACTACGCCGAACAGCTGCGCTTCAAGGGCGGGCTGGTGGGCAGCACGCTGCGCAAGATCGCCGGCATAGAGCACGAGGTGCGCCCCGTGCTGCACGCGGGCGGGGAATACGGCTACCGCAACAAGCTCGTGCTGCCCGTCGGGACGGACGGCGCGGGCAATACCGTCGCGGGCTTCTATGCGCCGCGCAGCCACCGCATCGTCTCCGCGGAGGACTGCCCCATACAGGCGGGCTGGTGCAAAAAGGTGATGGCGGCCGTCAGGGAATATATGGGGGCCAACGGGCTGAAAGGTTACGACGAGGCCACGCGCAGGGGCGATATCAGGCGGGTCGCGGTAAGGGAGGTCGGCGGCAGGTTCGTCGTCGCGCTCGTCGCGGCTAAAAGGGTGGATGCCCTGCCGTTCGCGCGGCTGCTCGAACGCGACCTTGGCGAAGTTACCCTGCTCCTCAACGTCAATAAGTCGCAGGGCAACGCCGTGTTCGGCGACGAATGGCATACCGTCTGCGGCGAAGGCTTTTTCGGGGCGGAGGACATGGGCATAAAATTCCGCGCCGGTGCAAATACCTTTCTGCAGGTAAACGACGGAGTGCGCACGCTGCTCTACCGCAGGGTGGCGGAGGAGGCGGCGGACGGAGGCGCCGTCGCGGCCGACCTTTACAGCGGCGGGGGGATGCTCACCGCACTGCTTGCGCGCGCGTGCAAGGCGGCCTACGGCATAGAGGTGGTGCCCGAGGCCTCGCGCTGCGCCGACGAACTGATGGAGCTCAACGGACTGGAAGGCAGGATGTTCAATATCTGCGGCAGGGTGGAGGACGAGCTTGCGGGCGTATTTGCGCGCACCGCCGGCGAGCGCAGGGTGATAGTGTGCGACCCTCCCAGAAAGGGCATGGAACGCCCGGTGGTACGGGCCGTAAGGGACAGCGGGGCGGACAAGGTGATACTCATCTCATGCAATCCGGCAACGATCGCGCGCGATCTGGGCCTGCTCACGGGCGCGCTTGCCGAAGAGGGCGGCGCGTTGAAAAAGAATCCCGCATATGCCGCAACGAGCGTGTATGAAATAGAGTATATCCAGCCCTACGACATGTTCCCGCAGACAAAGCACGTCGAGACGTTGGTTGTTCTGCGGAGGAGATAGTTTAATAAGTGGCGGCGGTGATTTTTCAATCCGAGATCGATTGCTAATGGCCGAGGTGAGGGGGATAAAATTATGAACTTTTCTGAAGATATTCTGGCGCTTGTAAAAGGCGAAGATAAAACATTTTCTATACAAAGTTGCTATTTTGACAAGTATAGGCCTATAATTTATATTGTTTATAAAAGCAGGGCAAAGAAGTATATATATATAGCAAATTCGATGTAAAGATTTTGAAAAATCCTGAAAATATTGATATAAGCAATGATTGCTTGGTTGTTAAAGATGAGTTGCCGTTGCATTCTGAAAGCGCATGAAAGGGATACCGGCAAGGCATTGGACATTTGCCGCGAGCAGCGGTATAATCGTGTACGTAAAAATATAAGTGAAGTGCCGACGGTTTGTTGCGGCATATCTGCGAGGTGATTTATGAACAGAGTGGAAAATTGCAGGCAGAAATTTGCCGAACTTTTCGGCGGCAAGCCCACCGAAAACGAGGGCAACGACCCCGAATTCATGCGCATATTGCAGCGGTTCATCTTCGGCGAGGTGAGTTATACCGGCCCGCTCGACGATAGTATGCGCGAACTCATAACGGTGACCGTTTTAACTGTAAACCAGACGCTTCCGCAGCTAAAAGCTCATGTCGGGGCGTGCCTGAACATAGGCGTATCCCCCGAAGAGATACGAGAAGCCGTCTATCAGTGCGCCCCGTTCATCGGCTTCCCCGGGGCGCTCAATGCAATCGCTGCCATGGACGAAGCATTTGCGGCGGCGGGCATATCGCTGCCGCTTGCAAGCGGCGAAACGGTGACCGAAGAGGACCGCTATGAAAGCGGCCTCGCCGTTCAGGCGCCCATATACGGCACCGAGATCAAGGACCGCTATACCTGGCTGCCCGCAGAGTTTGCCGAGGCGGTTCCCCGCTTCCTCACGGAGCTCGGTTTTGCCGACTTCATGACGCGCCGCGGCATGGACGGCAAAACGCGCGAACTGCTCACCGTGGTGATCCTTGCGGCTATGGGCGGCGCCGAGGTGCAGGTGCGCTCGCACGTCGAAGGCGCGCTCAAAGCCGGCAATACAAAGGAAGAGGTGGTGTGCGCGCTCGTGCACGCCATGCCCTATATGGGTATTCCCAGACTTTTCAACGCGCTCAACTGTTCCAAAGAGTTATTGTCCGAATAGATTCAGGAGGTGATAAAGATGGATAAAGATTTCAAAAAGCAAAACGTATTCGGCTTAGGCAACGAAAACTCCGCCTACGCGCAATACTTCATCGGCAAGTCGTATCTCAACCCGCTTACGCCGGCGGGCACTCAGCCCTTCTTTGCCAACGTCACGTTCGAACCGGGCTGCCGCAACAACTGGCATATCCACCACGCAAGCAAGGGCGGCGGACAGATACTTTTATGCGTTGCGGGCAGCGGCTGGTATCAGGAGTGGGGCAAGCCCGCACAGTCGTTGACCCCCGGCGATGTGGTGGTAATTCCTCCCGAAGTAAAGCATTGGCACGGCGCAAAGAAGGACGGCTGGTTTTCGCACATAGCCGTCGAAGTTCCCGGCGAAAATGCCTCCAACGAGTGGTTGGAAGAGGTCAGCGACGCGCAGTATTCCGCGCTCGGCGACTGAGGGGCAGACATGAAAAGGGTAGTCGTGGTAACTTCCTCGCCCCGCAGGGGCGGCAACACCGAAACGCTCGCAAGGCGCTTTGCCGAGGGAGCGGAGGACGCGGGCAACGAGGTAAAGCTGGTAGCCGTGCGCGACCTCGGGCTCAAATTCTGCACGGGGTGTCTGTTCTGCCAGTCGCACGACAGGTGCGTGCTGGACGACGGCATGAACGCGCTATATCCCGAAATACAGCAGGCCGACGTGCTCGTATTCGCCACGCCCGTATACTACTATTCGGTTTGCGGGCAGCTCAAGACCTTTTTAGACAGGCTCAACCCGCTCTTCCCGCGCGAAAACAGGTTCAGGGAGATCTACCTTCTGGCCGCCGGCGCCGAGGACGAGGACGGGCTTGAACGCGGCGCACTGTCCGACATTCAGGGCTGGGCCGACTGTTTCGAGGGCGTGCGCATAGCGGGCGTGCTGTGCGCAAAGGGCGTGCAGGACAGGGGCGATGTGGCAAAGACCGGTTACCCCGAAAGGGCATACGCGCTCGGCCGCGATGTTTAAGTTTTCAAGGGCGCTGCCCGCGCTCGCAGCCGCGGCAATTATCGCGCTCGCGGGGTGCGGCGGGGCCGCGCAGCAGGGTATGCCGGAGGAGGATGTCATGTACATAACCGTCAACGGAAACAGGCTTACGGTGGATACCGAAGACAACGCCTCGTCCCGCGCGTTGCTCGAACGGCTGCGCTCGGGCGACGTGGAGGTGGAGATGTCCGACTACGGCGACATGGAAAAGGTGGGCTGTCTCGGCTTCGACCTGCCGCGCAGCGACAGCCGCATAAGCGTCGCGCCCGGCGACGTCATCTTGTACCTCGGCAATCAGATAACCGTTTACTACGATGTCAACAGCCGGAACTTCACCCGCATCGGTCATGTGCGCGGGGTAAATTCGCGCGCGGATATGCTGCAATTACTCGGCGGAGCGGGGGATATTACGGCGGTCTTTTCCGTCTGAAGAGGTCCGTCCGGAGCATCCTGTCATGAATTTTGCGCCGCCGCGGCAGAGCCGCGGCGGCATTTGCATGTTTGCGTCATTTTGTTCTTGTAATATGTGAATTTGTGTGATATAATGGTTAAAAGATAATGAAAGAGGTGCAGCATGCAGCAAGTAGGCTATACGGCCATAGATATCGCGAACTGGAAGCGCCGCGGCCAGTACGAAAATTTCATCGGCTACGACTATCCCGTATTTTCGGTGGCCTCGCGCATAGAGGTGACGGAGCTGGTGCGCTTTTGCAGGCGGCGCGGCCTTTCGGTGTTCAGCACTCTGCTGTATATAGTGTCGTCCGAGCTCAACGGCATAGAGGAGTTCCGCACCCGCATAACGGGCGGCGTGCCCGTGCTCTTCGATGTCGTCCATCCCAGCTACGTGGTGATGTACGACGGCGACAGGATAGCCGGCAAATGCACTCCGTTCGCACGCGATTTCGGCGATTTTTACGCCCGCAACCGCGCCGACATCGCAGAGGTGCGCGCGCAGAAGGGTTTTGTGCCGTTCGAAGGCGGCTGCGGATGCGGCTGTTTTTACGTCTCATGCCTGCCGTGGCTGGACATGTGCTCCTTCTCCAATCCCTATAATTTCAAAGACCTGTCGCAGTCGAGCATACCCCGCATAACGTGGGGCAGGATATGCGAAGAGGATGGCAGGGCGTTCGTGTATTTTGACGTGCAGATGCACCACGCGCTCGCCGACGGATTCCATGCGGCGGAACTCATAAACAACATAGCCGCGGCGGCAGCCGTCGCCGAGGCATATACAGGGGGAAACGGCGATGAAAGATAAGATATTCATAGCATGGAGCGGCTCCAACGGCGAGGCGCTCAAAGTAAAGAGCATACTCGAAAGCAAGTTCAACTACGTATGCTGCATAGGCGGCAATGCCGACAACAGCTCGCGCTATTCCTCCGTGGGCGACACGGTGATCCAGCAGATAAAGGAGTGCAACCAGGCGATAGTAATCTTTCAGAACAGGGCGGACGGCGCGGTCAGCAACAACCTGTTCTTCGAGCTCGGCTACGTTCTGGCGATGTACGGCACCAAAAAGGTGCACTGCGTAAAGCGCAAAAACGAAAAGGTGGTGCTGCCCTCCGACTTCGACAATTCCTTCGTCGAGCCGCTGGACGACGAGGGCGGCGAAAACGCCTTTGCCGACGGGATAGTGGAATACTTCATGGGCAGGCAGAAGATGTCGATAAACGACAACAAGATGTATCTGATAAACAACAGATATCTCATGCACGACAAGCTCATGGCGCACTACTCGGAATCGGGCTCCAAGTGCTCGGACTACGAGCTTGCGCAGTACGTTCTGTTCTATATGCAGGCGGCGCACATGTTCGGCGACGTGAAAAAGATACAGAAAGAGATAGAGGAGTTCAAGCAGAAGCACAACTTCGAATTTTCGCCCGAACTGTCGCTGGCGGTAAATCTATGCTTATCTTTCTTTGAACTGCTGCTCGGGATAAAGTCCGGGGGCGAAAATTCCGAGGTGTACATCGACAAGAACACCTACTGGGAGTTCCGCAGCGACTATATGCACTATCTCAAACAGATCGTGCCCGACGACCTTGGCATATTCGACGAATGGGCGGAGGTCTTCATATATGACCACTTGAACTTTGCCAGCATGCTGTTTGCCAACAACGAAACGCTGCCCGCCGAGATGCGTCAAAAGCTCTACGGCGCGTGCGCGGAGTATGCGCTCAGGTGCCTCGACAGCATCGCCGTGCTCGAAAAGGCGGCGCCCTGCAAAGAGAACAACGACGAGATCGGCCTCATTTCGCTGCTCAGGGCGTACATATACCGCAACCTGTTCGTGGCAAAGCAGCAGCTTGGCGAAAGGGAGGAGGCTGAAAAATGGCTCGGGCTTACGCTTAAAGAACGCTCTTCTCTGAAAAATAACTTCGGCAAAGGCACCATAGATACCCAGCTGTACAACAATTTCCGCATGGAGTACTATCTCGCCCTCGTGGATTACCTCTCGTATATGCAGGACGTCGACGAATTCGAAGTGGATATGTACAGGAGCGAGATGGTCGATTATCTTCACTCTGTAAGAAACGACGATTCGGAAAACGTCTATCTTAAACAGATAGCCTACTGGTGCGACAAGCGCTGAATTTTCCGTTGCACCGCATAGTTGTGCCTTATACAGGCGCCGCCGCGAGCATAAATTGAGCGCGGCGGCGCATTTTTCTGCCCGCAATCGCTTGATAAAGAGGGCAAAACCGTGTAAAATTTAATGGCAGATCACTTTACAGAGGAAGACTATGCAGGGAGTAATTTTCGATCTCGACGGCACGCTGCTCGATTCCATGCCGCTCTGGCGTATGGCGGCGCGCAACTATTTAAGGGATAATTACGGCATATATGCCGACGAATCGCTTGCGGACGAGGTGCTTAAACTCACCATAACCGAGGCGGCGGAGCTCGTCAGAACACGCTACGGCCTCGCGGCGGGCACGGCGGAGGTGGCGGCGGGCGTAAACGGCATAATGGAGCGGGGCTACTTTCACACCATAGCCCCAATGCCTGGCGCGGAGGAGCTGCTCAAAGCGCTCAAAGCCCGCGGCATACCGATGGCCATAGCCACCGCGACCGACAGGTACCTCGTCGAGGCGGTGCTTGCAAGGCTGGGCTGGACGGGCTATTTCTGCACCGTATCCACCTGCACCGAGGCGGGCGCGGGCAAGCGCGAGAGCGCCGCCGTGTACGACATGGCCATGAAGAGTTTCGGCGGCAGCAGAAAGGAGTGCACCGTGGCAGAGGACTCGGCGCACGCCGCGCGCACGGCGCTTGCGGCGGGTTACAGGGTGACGGGCGTGGGCGCCGATCCCGCGCTGCGGGAGGTATGCACGGTGCAGATCCCCTCGCTCGTACCCGTAAAACGGGCGCTCGAAGCTCTGCTCGGCTGAAAAAATGCAAATTCAATCAAACATATATGGCGGGCAATTTTAATTGCCCGCCATATATGCTTTAATTATCAGGTTTTTGCATATCATTCGAATTTTTCGGCGACTTTTACGGCAACTCGAATAATGCAGGCGCTGCGCGCAAATCTGCATAAACTTGCGCAATATTCTGCGCGCGGACGTTTACAGCGCCGTATTTTTGTGTTACAATATCTGCATAATAAAGTATAAGGAGGCTACCGTGGAGGAACTCTGGCAGGCCATTCGGGATTTCTTCAAAAACTTCGCAAGCGACGGCGGGCTTGTAATAGTGCGCACCGTGGCGTTTGCGCTGCTCGGCCTTGTGATACTCAAAATAGTGCGCTCGCTCACGCGGCGCGCCGCTCTGAGGAGCAAGCTCGACAACGCCGCCGCGACCTTCGTCATTTCGCTGATAACCGTGCTGCTGTATATCGCGCTGGTCATAGTCATCGTAAGTTCGCTCGGGGTGTCTACGGCGGGCATAATCGCAGCATTTTCGGCGGTGGCGCTGGCGGTGGCGCTCGCCCTTAAAGACAGTCTTGCCAGCCTTGCCAACGGCGTGATAATAATCTTCACCAAGCCCTTCAAAAAGGGCGACACTGTGATGATAAACGGGCAGGAGGGCACCGTGCAGGACATACGCCTGTTCAATACCAAGATCCTCACCTTCAACAACGATGAGGTGATAGTGCCCAACAGCGACGTCCTTTCGGAGACGCTCGTCAACGAGAGCAACCGCCCGCTGCGCCGCGTGGAGATATGCTTCTATATCTCGTACGATGCCGACGCGGAAAGGGTGCGCGACGAAATAACCGCGCGCCTTGCCGCCGACGACAGCATACTGGGCACGCCCGCGCCCTCCGTCGGCTTCGACGGCTTCGGCGAAAGCACGGTGCGTTGCACCGCGTATGCGTGGTCGTCTACCGAAGACTACTCCGCCGCAAAGGCGGCAACAAAGGACATAATCTACGCCGTTATCCGCGAATACGGCGCCGAGCCTTCCTCGCGCAGGCTCAGCGTAAGCGTGCGCGGCGGAAAGGAGGGGGAAGATGCGTGAATTTCTGCTCGCCGCCGAAAGCGGCGCCGCTGCGGGACTTTCGGGCTGGGACCTTGCGTTGCAATATATAATCTACGGCGCCGTAATAGTGCTCAGCATAGTCATCCTCATTCTGATACGCAAGCGCACCCGCCTGCCCCGCCATGCCGAAATAAAGGCGCGGCTGGATAAGCTGCTCGAACAGGCGCAGTCGCTTTCGGGCCCGGCCGAAAACAGGATGGACTTCATAAAGCGCGTCTCCCGCACGCTGTACCTCACCGACGACCTCGCCTACGTCACCGCGCTCGTGTCCTCAAAGGAGCGTTATTCCGACATAGGCAACATCTCTACGCTGCTCGAACAGGCGCGTGCCGAACTCGCGCCCTACAAGTACGGCAAGAAGGAGAGCGACGATCCCGATGGTATTTCCGCCGCCGTCGGTAAAATAGAGCAGGCCGTAAAGGTGATGCAGGGCGTGCTCGACCGCGACAGGGACATGAAAAAGTAAAAAACCGGCCGCGCCATGCGGTGCCCGCCTCTCCCGTCAGGGAGAGGTTTTTTTTGTTGCGTGTGCATTGGCTATGGTCTTGCCCTCTTGCCGCAAATGTGCGCAATATCCCTTATCCATTGCATGGGGGGGGGACATCGTCCTTTGCCCCTTGCCGTAAAGGGGGACGAGCAAGGCATTTCATAGCACAGCGGATATCCGCTGTGCGTGCCGCAGCGAGATGAGCGAGCACATTCGCAGAGTGCGGGCGGTGACTGAGCCGCAATGTTAACATTGATTGCGGCGAGAAGGCTTGCACGAGCTTGCGAGCCGAGGGGGGATACGAGGTGTTGAAAGCAAATATAATGTTGTAAAATACGATTAGCACCGCGTATTCATATCCCTCAGTCACGGCGCGGCGGCGGTTCAAGCTCCTCTATTACTTCGTAAAAAAAATTTTTAACAAAGTGTTTAAGCGCGTTCAAAGGGCGTTATAATTAAAGTGAAAAAAGAATCAGGGCGCAAGGCCCGCGATCCTCTTTAATCTTTGAATAAGGAGATTGAATGATTATGAAAAACTATTTACAGAAAAGAAATAACTATGAACGCGACCCCTTCTTTGCGGCTTTCGACGACTTTTTCAGGCCGGTATTTTACGATGACAGGGCAGACAGCATGCGCACCGATATAAAGGAGACCGACAACGGCTATCAGCTCGACATCGAGATGCCCGGCTTCGATAAAAAGGACATAAAGGTCGCTCTGGAAAACGGTTATCTTACCGTGACCGCCGAAAAGAGCGAAAGGGAGGAGGACAAGAGCGGCAAGTATCTGCGCAAGGAACGCAGCGTATCGTGCAGCCGCAGCTACTATGTGGGCGACGATATCGAAAAGGAGAACGTAAAGGCCAGGTACGAAAACGGCATGCTCACGCTCGCCGTTCCCAAGAGTCAGCCCAAACAGCTGCCTTCGCACAATATAGAGATTGAGTAAGGCAGCTTTTGCACGCCGCGGAAAAGCGGCAATTGCCCGCGGAGCGGAGGAAAATCCGCCTTGCAGGGTACGCGGAAAGCAATTTCCGCAAAATAACGGCACTACTTCCCGCCGCAAGGCGGATCATAAAGTAAATCTCTCCGGTAAGGGGAGGGCGGCACTTTCGTGCCGCCCTCCCCTTTTTTTTGCGTTTCCGGCGGATTTTCCGCCCGAAACCGCTTGCAGGAAAAATTTTTTCAGGTTTGTAAAAAAAATTTTACACGCCGCAAAAACGGCAATAAAAACGCATTCGTTCGGGCATATCCCCGCATGTTTTATTTTGGTCGGGGGGGGGGGGGTGCTTTTTCGGTATCGAAACGTCGGGAATGTTGTTTTTTTGTTGTTGACTTTATGTAAAACGTACACTATAATATATATACTTATTGCTCGCGTTTAATATGCAGTGTGGATTTTCAGCCCCCGCGGGGGCTGTGTGCTGTTAAGAACAGCACACAAACAAACACTCTTAAACCGTGCGGTAAAGTATTGTTCAGGAGGAAATTAAATTTATGTCCAAGGCAAAGAAAAAAGGCTTATTTGCATTTTTGCTTGCCCTGCTCGCATCGGCAATAGTTTCGGGCGCGCTGCTGCTCTCGCCCGCAACCGCAAACGCCGCCGCGGGCGATTACACCTGGGGCGGCGAAGAGGTGCTCGTGGTAAACGCCGCAAGCAACGCGACCACCCCCGCCAGCACGATGGTTCAGGTGAACGGCGGCACGTTCAGTCAGCCGGTAGATATTTCCGAATATCTTGCCGAAGGTGTGGTATTCTTCCCCAACGAAGACGGCACGTATTCCGTGGGCGGCGAAACCGCGGCGATCGCAGCGGGCATGACCGCCATGGTAGGCAACGTGGCATATGAAACGCTTGAAGCTGCCGTTGCAGCAGTACCTGCCGATAATACAGAGGTGCTCATAACCCTTATCGGCGGCGAAAACGGCGTTATAACCGGCAACGGCGTCAAGTTCAACGACGGGCAGAACATAGTAATAGATTTCAACGGCAATACTTACAACGTTGATAAAACCGTCGGTTCAGCCGGCACGGAAACCAACGGCTTCCAGCTGCTCAAAGGCTCCGTCGTTACGCTTAAAAACGGCGCAATGACTTCGGATACGGCAAAAATACTGCTGCAAAATTACTGCAACTTGACGCTCGACGGCATGACCTTGGATTTGTCGGATAAAAAGCAGATCCAGTATGTCCTTTCGAACAACTTCGGCAACACGGTCATCACCGGCGATACGAAGATAATCGCACCCGAAGGCGGCGTTGCGTTTGACGTATATTACGGCTTAAACGCGAGCTATTACGACGGCGTAAGCGTTACTTTCGACGAGAACTTCACCGGCAGAGTGGAAGGCACCGTCAAATACGGTGCGCAGGTTGCTAACGAAAACTGGCAGAATGTAACCGGGCTTACCATTGAAAACGGTAATTTTGATATAACCTTTGATGTTTATACCGGCGACGCAACCGAAGCCAACATCACCGCAAACGGCGGTAACTTCGGCTTTGTACTGCCCGAAGAGTACCTCGGCGAGGGCGCGTCGCTCTATACCGACGGCAAGGGCGGCTACGCAGTCGCACCCGCAAACGAAGCTCCCGAAGGCATGAATAAGGTTGCCGTAACGGTAAACGGCAAGGGTTATTCCTCTATAGCAGCCGCTCTTGAGGCAACCGAGGGCGAAGTTGAAATTAAACTCTACGACGACCTTGTTGAAAACGTAGTTATCCCCGCGGGCAAGACGGTCGTCCTCGACCTTGCAGGCTTCACGATAACCAACGTAAGCGACCATACCATATATAATATGGGCAACCTTACTATAAAGGACAGCTCCGAACAGAAGTCCGGCGTTGTGGATAATATCACGCACGCAAGGGCTGCCGTATATAACGAAGTGGGCGGCGTGTTCGTCCTCGACGGTGCAAGGCTTGCAAGAAGCCTTGAAAACGGTGCGTCGAGTTCGGATAACGGCGGCAACAGCTATTATGTGCTGCTCAACCACGGCACCGCAATGCTCAACGGCTATATTTCGCAGAACGGCGCATATTCGTCGCTCATTGAAAACGGCTGGTACAACGGCAGCGAGAATACGACGGGCGCGGCTTCGGTAATGAACATAATCGGAGGCGAATACTCCGGCGGCCTCAATACCGTAAAGAATGACGACTACGGCGAGCTCACAATTTCGGCAGGTACGTTCAGCAACGTCGAACAGTCGGCGGTACTCAACTGGAACGAAGCCACCATATCGGGCGGCACCTTCCAGGTAAACAGCAACTATGCTGTAGTGCTCAACGGCTACCTGAACGACACCATGGACAAGGGCGAGCTTACGATCACCGGCGGCAGCTTCCATGGTCAGACGATGATCGCACAGATGGGCGGTTCGCAGTCGATAGGCGAAGTTGCCATCAGCGGCGGCGAATTCAGCACCATGCCCAAGGCTGCGTACTTCGCAGAAGGCTACATAGCAGACTGTGATAATTTTGGTATATATAAGGTAAAGGAAGGCACCTTTGCAATCGAGGTCGGCGAATACAAGTTTGTAGGCAACGATTTAAGGCAGGCTATTCTGTTTGCAAAGGACGGCGACACCGTAAAGCTGCTCGGCGATATCAAAACGACAATGACTTCGGCAACAGTAAAAGCGGAAATAACCATCGACCTCAACGGCAAGACTATTACGGCGGCCCAAGATATGTTGTTTATCCTAAACCTTAAAGCTGAAAAGGATATCACAATAAAGAACGGCAGCCTTTCCGGAAAGGCCATAAACGTGGTTGCCGCAGCCGATGATGTGCACATTAACATATCCAGGATAACTGTTGAAAGGCTCAATGATAAGGATCCTGAAGAAAGTGATAATCAGTATAAGGGTGTCACACCTCCGGTGCTTGTGATAGGGTCGTCGTCGGCAGAGTATGCAGAGTATGTTACCAATGCGACTCTTGAAGATGTGCATGTAAATGTATATGTCAACGCACAGGGTTACAACGGCCAAAAAGCTGTTGAAATTTACAACGCTGATGTAACGATTAAAGATTCTTCCGTATTTGCGGACAGTAAGGAAGGCATCGTAATAAACGGCGTTGCTGTTAAAAACTCCGATGTTACAGTGACCGGTTCCGAAATAGTTTCGACTACCGGTTCGGCCATGGGCTTCCTTGGCGCGCTTAGGTTTGAAGATGCTGTTGAAGGGGACGCGGAAAATTTCAATACGCTGACCGTTGAAAACAGCATGCTTACCGGTTACACTATCGCGCTTTCGGGCGGCGGCGGCGAAGGCAACTCCGGCACCGTCATAAACGTTATTGATTCGCAGCTCAACTCGACCGGCAAAATAGGCCCCGCGATTTATCACCCTCAGTACGGCATAATCAACATAAGCGGCGATAAAACCGTACTTAAAGGCAGTTCCGGCATAGAGATCCGCGCCGGTATCGCCAACATCTCCGGCGGTGAGTTCACTGCCAATGCCGAAACTTTCTCTGCAGTGGCAAGCGGCAATGGTACTACCACCGACGGCGCTGCCGTTGCCGTAGTCCAGCACACGACCAAACTTCCCGTTCAGGTCAATATAACCGGCGGCACGTTCAATACGGAAACCGAAGGCGGCAAAACGCTCTATCAGGCAGACTTGCAGAATAACGGCGAGGAAGCCGTTGCAAAGATAGCGATGGATGTTTCGGGCGGTGAATTCAACGGCGCAGTCGAAAGCAAAAACGTAAAGGGCTTCATTACGGGCGGCAGGTTTGCGGAGCTTCCCGCAGAGGATGCGTTTGCAGAGGGCCTTGAAGGCGAACTTTACAACGGCTACTACGTGGTAGTAAACGCAAGCGAGGCTGGCACGGCGGCAACCATAGCCGACAGGCTTGCCGCACAGAACGATTTGCGCGCATACCTTGCGGCATTCGGCCTTACCCTTGCAGACATGGAGGCGGCTGAATCGGACGAGTTCGCAGCAGCAGTTACCGCCGCTTACGAAGAAATCTTCCTTGCAAACACCAAGGACGACATAGCCACCGCGCTTGCGGCAGCTATGGACGCGGTAGACGCTTACAAGCTCGGCCTCGATATCGAAAAGGCTGCGGCGCTCACCGAACTCACCGAATACGCCATGGGCGCACAGGGCGGAGACCTTGCGATAGTCGTAGTTCCCACCTATGCGATCTCGGCTATCAACGCCGCCGTCACCGCGGACGAGATAGAAACTTACGTTTCCCTCGCCAAGGCGGAGATGGACGACATACGCGCACAGCGCGCCGAGGCGGAACAGCAGTATCAGGCGGTAAACGACAGGTTTGACGCAATAATGCAGGCGCTCGGCATAACGGGCAGCGCGGAAGAGGGCTACACCTCCGAAGTGCTCGACAAGCTCAACGGCGTTATAGAGGCACTGGGCATAACCGAGGCGGACGGCGCATGGAGCACCGACCTGCTGGACGGCATAACCCAAAACCTTGAAACGGCGAATGAAAATATCGCGGCCATGCAGGAGCTGCTCGGCACCGCTGCCGACGAAGCCACCGCGCAGACCATCATCGGCATGATAAAGGCCACGCAGAACAGCGTTGCCGCTGCCGAAGATAATATCAAGCAAGCCATAAGCACGCTTTCTTCGGATATACAGACCAAGTACGACGCGCTCATGCAGGCGGTAGGCGAACTTCCCACCAACGATGCGGTGGAGGCGCTCACAGAGCGGCTGGCAGCGCTTGAAGGCACGGTAAGCAGGCTGGATACCGCCGTGGGCAATCTCGGCACCGATATCGGCAAGCTTGAAACCGCGGTAGCCGGCCTCACCACGGCGCAGGATGAGCTCACTCAGGCCATCAACGGCTATAAGACGGCGGTGGACGGCATACTTGCCGATATGACCGGAAAGTTCGCAGAGATCTCTGCTAAGCTCGACGACCTTCCCACCGGCGACGAGCTTGCTACGGCGCTTACGAATGCGCTCAGCGGCGTAACCGAACAGCTTACCGCGATCAAGGCTGAAGTCGACAAGATAGACGGGCTGGACGAAGCCGTGATAGGCGGCGTAAGCAAGAAGATAGACGCGGCGTTTGCATCCTTCACGCAGACCTTCAATACGGCGATGAGCGGCATAAACACCAAGCTCGACGACCTCGGCTCGGCGGTAGCGGCCCTGCCCGACGATGCCGACATAACCGCTCTCAAAGAAGCTGTTCAGGCGGCAACGGACGCGGCGAAAGAGGCAGGCACCAAGGTTGATACCCTCGGCACCACTCTTAGCGGCAGGTTCGACCGCGTTGACAGTGCAATTACCTCAATAGACGTCGCAATCGACGGGCTCACTGCTGCGCAGAACGCAATGAAAGAGGCAATGACGGCGTTTAGGTCTGAACTCAACACAACGCTTTCGGGCGTGAACGAGGCAATAGCCGCCGTAAAGGCCGACGTAAAGGCGCTTGCGGATACGGCTGCGGCAGATAAGCTCGAGTTGCTCGAAAAGCTGAACGCATTGCAGACCTCGGCAGACGCGATAGAGCAGGCGATAGCTTCGCTCGACGGCGACAGCAGCGCAGATCTTTCGGCCATCTCGGCAGAGCTTGCAGCGCTGCAGACCTCGCTCGGCGACGTGGCAGACGTTGTCGACGAAGTTGCGCTGGGCAACACCAACTCCTCCTCGAGCTTCGCGGGCATCTACGTTTATCTCTCCGCAATACTTGTGCTTGCGGCGGTGATACTCATCGTGCTTGCGGTAAAAAAGCGCAGGTGAGCGGATAATGCAAAATGATTTATAAATTTTGCGCACATGGCGGCGCGGGCAGATGCCCGCGCCGCCGGTTTTTTACTTTCCGGCGCAACGCATCGGGGCGCTTTCAGTCCCGCCAAATTTAGGAAGCGGTAAAGTAAGTTTACGAATTGTGTATTGCAATAATTCTTTTTTAACGGTGGGCGTATCCGGCATCTCCACGGTAACTTCATACAAGGCGATGATCAACACCGTTCTGGGCGGCGAGACTGCGCAGGCAGGCTCTGCCGAGGCATACGCATTTACTTCCGATTACGACAGTACCACCGAAATGCTTACTGCGCGCAAGGCCGTTGCCGAACAGCTTTCGGAAGAGGGCAGCGTTGAACCCGAATTATATATCCATGTCGACGGCGATGTGGACGGCATGGGTGCAGCAGACGGCGGAAGCATGAATGTGCGCGTGCTCAGCGGCGCACTCACCGTTCATAACGAGAAGCATGCCTATTCGGGTATCAACTTCGGCGTGAACGGCGACAGGGTATATGTAGCCGAGGGTGCTGCGATAAACGTTGTAAACTTCGGCGCCGATTACGGCGTATGGAACATAACGGAGTATTACTTCCATATCGAAGGCACGCTCAACAGCTACGGGTCAGACAATGCGGCCGGGTCTGTCGGCAATGCCGCCTCGCCGATCAGCCGGGTACCTGTATAACGGGAACTTACAACCGGGATCTTCCGCTTGAAGACTGGAACGTGAGCAGCGGCGGACCGTCCGAAGACGTTACGGAATAAGGCAATATAAGGCAATTTTGCAAAAAACTGTGCAGGGAGCCCGCAAGTAATTGCGGGCTCTTGTGCAGAATTTAGTTTTCATGGACGGAGGAATGTGCTATAATGGTACTTGAAAAGAACGCAAGGCTCGGTTCATGCGTGATCTTGCCGAGTGGATGGGTAAAGGTAATTTCGTTTAATGGGCGATTTCATTGAATTTCTCAATCTGCACGGTTATATAATCGAGCTGGTGTTCAGCATATTTATCTTTGCCGTGCATTTCCCCCGGCGCAGGATGTTCGCATTGCGCGCGGCGGGCAGCTTTCTGTTGCTGTGCGCCATTTCGGCGTTCTGGGCTTATGCTGTCGGAAGCCGTGAATTGCTTTTTGCAGGGCTTGAAATAGTACCTGTAATAAAGTTCGTGCTCTATTTCGCGCTGTCGGTGGGGATAATATTCTTTTGTTTCGAGCGCAGCTTTTCGCTCAGTCTGTTCACGGGCATAGCCGCATACTCGGCGCAGCACGGTTCTTACAAGCTGGGCGAGCTGATAAGGCGCGCCCTGCCCCAAAGCGTGCCCTCGGCATGGGGCGGAGTTATATATTTCCTGGTAATAGCTGCGGCATATGTAGCTATCTACTTCATTTTCAGACGCAGTTTCAGGGACATAGAAAAGGACTATATTCCCGGTCGTCAGGCGGTTTTGCTGGCAGTACCGCTCGTTCTGTACACCACCGTATTTCAGTATTCCAGTGCGCTGGATTTTTCACTTTACGTCATCTATGCACTCTACGACATATTGTGTTGCTTCTTTACGTTGTATATCCAGTACAGCCTTATAAAGGCGGGCAGGCGCGAGCATGAGTACAGACTTATACAGCACCTGCACCACCTCGAAAAACAGCAGTACGACATCACAAAGAAGAACATGGAGATGTTCGATATAAAGATGCACGACGTAAAGCACATGCTGCTCGGCATGCGCAACATTCTTACGTCCGAACAGATAGCCGAGATAGAAAAGGTGGTCACTATATACGACAGCACTGTAAAATCGGGCAACGAGGTGCTGGATGTAATCTTCACAGAAAAGAGTCTGCAGTGCGAGCAGAAGGGGATAGCTTTCGAGCGGATAGTCGATGGCAGCCTGCTGCGTTTCATGCATGTCTCCGACGTGTATTCGCTCTTCGGCAACGCCATAGACAACGCCATAGAGGCCGTCTCCAAAGTGGATAAAAGGGAAAAACGTACCGTCAGCTTAATGGTGCGCGAGTCGCGCGGCATGGTGTATATCGGGCTGGAAAACGGATATACGGGCACCATCAGGTTCGAAGACGGGTTGCCGGTAACCACCAAGCATGATAAGCAGTTTCACGGCTTCGGCACCAAGAGCATGCGCAATGTGGTGGAGAAGTACGGCGGGACAATGGTGATAAACGCAAGCGACAATATTTTCAGGCTTAACATCCTTTTGCCGGTGCCCGGGGCAAAGGTGTAGGCGGAGGAGGCGGCCGTGCGGGCTGTTGAAATTGAAACGGAATACTCCGAAAGGCTGGAAGAGAGGCGCGACCCCGACGGCGATTTTTACGGCGCCGTTCGCTTTATACTCGGGCTTACCGCAGTGTTTTTGGCGTTCGTGGCGATATTCACCAACGTTCTCATAGGCGTACGCGTCAGCGGCGATTCGATGAATCCCACGCTGCACAGCGGCGACTACCTGTTCATATACGCTTGGGGCGAGCCCGATTACGGCGACATAGTGGTGTTCGAACACGGCAACGAGGAATACATCAAGCGCGTGGTAGGCCTGCCGGGCGACACCGTGTGGGCAGAGGACGGCGTGCTCTGGCGCGCGGGCGCGGACGGTCAGCCCCATACGGTCGAGGAGCCGTATATAATAGAGGGCTGGACGGGCGATATACGCCCGACGGAGGTGCCGGAAGGCTGTATGTACGTGCTGGGCGACAACCGCGTGAACAGCACCGACAGCCGCTCGTTCGGGCCGGTGGATATGGAGCTTTTGAGCGGCGTGGTTACGGGCTGGTCGCTCTCCGCGCGCTCGTCCATAACGCGGATAATGGACTTCATCACGTTCAGGTGGTAAGCAAAACGGCGGCATATATGCCGCAACTAATGCATATTATATTATAAAAAGCCGACGCGGCGTGCCGCGTCGGCTTATGGTTTGCACAGGTTTTCAGAATGCGAGGTGGAAGAATCCGGCCAGCTTCCGCAGCGGCCTGCGTATGCCCTTGTCCCAGGGGAAAAGGCTTGCGCCGCGGTCCATTCTGTCTATTTCGGCAATTTCGTGTTCGCTCAGCTTCACCCTGAAGAAGTCGCCGTTTTCGGCTATGCGTTCGGGGCGGACGGATTTGGGTATGACTGCCACGCCCTGCGCGTGCAGCCACGCGAGTATCACCTGCGCCGCCGTGCAGCCGTGTACCCCGGCTATCTCGGCGAGTATGGGGCTTTGAAATATGCCGTGCTTTCCCTCGGCAAAGGGCGCCCACGCCTCGGGCAGGATGTCCTTTTCGCGCAGGAATCCGAGCAGTTCCCTGCGCTGATAGAAGGGGTGCAGTTCTATCTGGTCCACTGCGGGCTTAATGCGCGCGTCGTCCATGATGTTTATCAGGTCGTTTATGCCGAAGTTGGATACGCCTATCGCGCGTACCTTGCCCTCGTCGACGCACTCTTCGAGCGCGCGCCACGTCCGCTTCAGCCAGCCGTAGGGCTCGTGTATAAGGTACAGGTCTATATAGTCCAGCCCCAGTTTTTTAAGCGAGCTTTCAAGCGCCCTCTTCGCCCGGCCGTAGCCGCAGTCGGAAAACCACAGCTTGCTGGTAACAAACAGCTGTTCGCGCGGCACGCCGCACAGGCGTACGGCTTCGCCAACGGCCTCCTCGTTGCCGTAAACGGCGGCGGTATCTATCATGCGGTAACCGTTTTCGATCGCGCATATCACCGCGTCTATGCACTGTTTTCTGTCCGTTACCTGAAATACGCCCAGCCCCGCGGCGGGCATCTTTACGCCGTTGTTCAGCGTGAATGTAACGTTCTCCATCTTTTCCCCTTGTGCCTTAAAGGCTCACGTTTTTATATTCTTCGCCGTCAAGCGTCCTGAACGAAAACTTTTTGTCCGAATACAGTATATATCCGCGCCCGCTGTTCTCCTTGGGCAGGCTTACCGAGCCGGGGTTGAGGTGTAAAAAGCCCTCTCTTTCCGCAAGCGGGACGTGCGTGTGCCCGGTCACATACACGTCGCCGCCGCGCATGGGCGGCACGGCGCGGTGCCCGTGCGAAAGGTATATGTTCACGCCGTCGGCGCACACCAGCGCGTAGTCGGAAAGGCAGGGAAAGCCGAGCACCATCTGGTCGACCTCGCTGTCGCAGTTGCCGCGCACGCAGATCACCTTTTCCGCTACGCCGTTCAGCATTTCCGCCACTTTGTGGGGCGCGTAGCCGTCGGGCAAGGGGTTTCTCGGGCCGTGGTAGAGTATGTCGCCCAAAAGCAGCAGCCTGTCCGCCTCTTCGCGTTCAAACGCTTCGAGCAGCTTTTCGCACCATGCGGCCGAGCCGTGTATGTCGGAAGCTATCAAAAGTTTCATAACAACTCCTTGATCTTTTCTATCACGCCGTTCTGCGCGTTCGAAGGTATCACGTTGCCTATCCTCGCCTTAAGTTCGGGGAAGCCGTTGGCGGTGACGAACGCCCTGCCGCTCGCCTGCAGCATTTCAAGGTCGTTCATGTGGTCGCCGAAGGCAACGCACTCAGAACTGTCTGCATGCAGTTCATGCAGCAGCGCTTTCAGCGCCTCGCCCTTGTTGGCGCCGGGCGTGCACACGTCCAGCCAGTCGTAGCCCGAGACCTTTACGCGCAGCCCCTCTATGGCGGGCATCAGCGCGCCGGCGGCGTGTTCGGCTGCGGGCAGCTTGTCCCACACCGAAATTTTGAGTATGGTGTTGTGCTTTACCGCGCTCTCAAGATCCGTTACCCTGCGCGCGCTCGAATAGGAGCGGCCGACCACCTCTTCGAACAGGCTGTCGTCCGAATCGTAATAGGCGCAGTCCACCCCGCTGCACAGCGGAAACAGGTCCTTTTCCCGTTTTATTATGTCCAGCGCGTACAGCACGTCGTCGGCGGGGGTGGGATTGCAGTAGATTATTCTGCCGCCCAGCCAGGCAAGTCCGCCGTTTTCGGCGATAATGGCTATCCTGTTCAGGGCGGGGGCAAACAACTTTTTAAGATTGGGCAGCTGCCTTCCGCTCGCCGGCACGAACGTAATGCCGCGCGCGTACATCTTTTCTATCAGCGGAAAGATCTCCGCGGGCATTATTTTGCTCGGCGGGAGCAGCGTCCCGTCGAGGTCGGAAACTATCACTTTCGGCATATCGCGGCTTATATTATCAGTTTGAATATCGTCATCTTGTTGCGCTTTGCCGACGCGCTCTCCGCAAGCGATCTGTACACGGCGTTGGGATCGAATTCTGTTAGTATCTCCTTTTCGAATACCGAGGTATCCACCGCCCTGTGCACGAGCAGGTTTATCGCGGTGTCGGTGTAGCCGTAGCCGTTCATCACGCTCGAAAGGGTGGCATCCTTGTCGCACAGTTCGCGCGCGGGTATGTTGAAATTTATTGGTGCGAAGCCGGCAAGCACGGCAAGTTTTCCGTCGGATATGGTGCGTATGGTCAGCGCGGGGTCCAGCCTGGAGCAGGTGGTGTACACAGCGGCGTCGCACAGCTGTCCGCTCGTCGCCTCCATTATGTTTTCGGTGAGCGTTTCGTCGGCCTCGTACGAATAGTAAATGCCGCAGCTGCGCGCCTTTTCAAGCGAGGCGGGGTTGTTGTCTATCACGATGGGTATCAGTTTGTGATATTGCAGCACCTGCGCAATTATGTTGCCCGTAAAGTTGCCGCCTATCACCGCCACCCTGCTGCCCGTGGGCAGTTTCAGTCTGTCGCAGACCTTTTCGGCCACCGCTACGGACTCGGCGCACAGCGCGTCTATGTCGCTCACAGAATCGGGCAGCGGCGCCACGTCGGCGCTTTTGCACACCACAAAGTCGCGCAAAAAGCCGTTGAAGTCCCTGCCCGCTATGGCGGGGGAGGCGCACTTCTCCTCTTTGCCCGTCCTGCAGCTTAAACAGTTGCCGCAGCTGCGCGCGGGACAGAGCAGCACGCGCATGTTCTTTTCCACGCCGTAACATTCGCCGCAGGTCTCGGTCACCCTGCCCACGGCAAACCTGCCTATCGTCTTGGGATAGCGCACTCCGCCGTCGCCCGAATAGAGCACGGCGTCGTAGTTCGAGGCGAGCACATAGCTCACCTTTACCTTCACCTCGCCCTCTGCGACGGGGCGGTCCTTTGCCGGCTCGTTTACGAGCAGAGCGGCATTTTTCAAAATCCAGTTATCCATAATTACGCTTACATTATACTCACAATTTGCCCCGAACGCAACTAAAAAATTACGGCCGGCGCATTTTGAAGGCGGACGCGCGGCCGCAAAAAAGAACGGGGCGTCCAAAATTTTTTGCGCGCGGGCGGAAAATTGGTTGACGGGCGGGCAATTATGATATATAATGTGTGAGTATTCAAATCTAATGCGAGGTGAAGAAAGTGAAGCCCGATATACATCCCAAATATCACGAAGTGACGGTTGTATGCGCATGCGGCGAAACCTTCAAGACGGGTACCACCAAGAATGCGGACACTCTTAAAGTGGATATCTGCAACAAGTGCCACCCGTTCTTTACAGGCAAGCAGAAGCTCGTTGATACCGGCGGCCGTGTGGATAAGTTCAAGAAAAGATACAATATGTAAAAAAGAGCGGCTCCTTTATTTTCGGGGGCCGCTTATTTTCCTTTCGTAGGCGTAGTGCCGCGCACGGGCGGCATATAATATATGCGGACGCTTGAATTATGGCAAAGAATAAAAGAAAAAAGCGAATAACCTGTTCGATAGGCGGGCAGGCTGTGCTCGAGGGCGTGATGATGATGGGCAAGACGTGCATGGCCACCGCCGTGCGCGATCCCGACGGCCAGATACAGATCGAAACCAGGCGCATCTCGAGATCTCCCGCCGCCGCGCGCGCCGCAAAGATACCCTTCGTGCGGGGCGTTGTTAACATGTTCAACAGCCTCGTAAGGGGCACGCGCACCCTCATGCGGTCCGCCGAAGTCTACGGCGAGGAAGAGGAGGCCGGCGGGCTGGAAAAGTGGCTTGCCGAAAAGTGCAAGATAAGCCTGATGAGCGTGATCTCCACGATATCGGTGATAATCGGCGTCGCGCTCGCCATAGGCCTTTTTATAGTGTTGCCTAACTTTGCGACGGACGCGCTCGCCCGCGCGTTCCCCTCGCTTGAAGACAGCGCCTGGCGCTACGTGTTGCTCGGCGTGTTCAAGCTGGCCATCTTTTTCGCATATCTGGGACTGATCCTCATCATGAAGGACATCCGCAGGCTGTACATGTATCACGGCGCCGAACACAAGACGATCACCTGTTACGAAACGGGCATGCCCCTCACCACGGAAAACGTCATGAAGTGTTCCCGCCTGCACCCGCGCTGCGGCACCTCTTTCCTGTTCATAGTCATAGCCATAAACATCCTCGTCATCTCGCTGGTGACGTGGGCGCTCAACGTCGGTTCCATCGAAAACGGCGTGCTGGAATTTCTGGCGCGGCTGGGCATCGAGGTGGTGCTCCTGCCCGTCATCGCCGGCATCTCTTACGAGATCCTCAAGCTCGTGGCAAGGTTCGACAATCCCGTCATAAACGTGCTCAGGCTGCCCGGTTACTTCATCCAGAAGGTGTTCACCACCCGCGAACCGGACGAGAGCATGGCCGAGGTCGCCATCGCCGCGTTCGAAAAGGTGCTCGAAATGGACGCCGACCCCGCCCTGCCCGAAACTTCGTTCATAACGAGCGGCAGGCTCACGCAGAAGCTGGCGGACACCAAAAAACTTTTCGCCGAAAACGGCATCGACGAGAGCGACGCCGAGTGGATATATTCGCTCACGCTGGGCATAAACCGCAGCGATCTTGCAACCGAAAGGGTGGTCTCCGCTTCGGAGAGCAAAAAGATAGAGGCCATCGTAAAGGAGAGGCTCACCGGCCGACCGCTGTGGTATATAATGGGCGACGTGGACTTTTACGGCTGCAAAATAAAGGTCGACGAGCGCGCGCTCATCCCCCGCCAGGAGACCGAACAGCTTGCCGAAATAGCGGTAAAGACTGCGGAGGCGGGCGACAAGGTGCTCGATATGTGCACCGGCAGCGGCTGCCTCGCGGTGGCCATAGCCAAGGGTTGCGCGGGTAAAAATGTATCCGTCACGGCGGCGGATATCTCCGACGCGGCGCTCATGCTCGCGCAGGAGAACGCAGAGCTCAACAACGTAACGGTGCACTTCGTGCGCACCGACCTGTTCGAAAATATCCGCGGCAGGTTCAACCTCATCGTCTGCAACCCGCCCTATATCCGCAGCGGCGAAATAGCTTCCCTCGACAGGGAGGTAAAGGACTTCGAACCGCGCATCGCCCTCGACGGCGGCGCCGACGGCCTCGACTTTTACCGCAGGCTGGCAAGGGAGGCCAACCGCTATGTCGCGCGCGGCGGCATGCTCATCCTCGAGGTGGGCGAGGACCAGGCAAGCGACGTGCTCCGCCTGTTCGAAAAGCGCGACTACGCCATTGTCATCAAGGATCTCGAGGGCAAGGAACGATTCCTTAAAATAGCCTTCTGATAATTGCGGATAAAGAATACGGCCGCACGGTGCGGCGGCGCGGCAACGCGCCGCCGCTTAAAATTAAGGCGGCCTTTACGGGGGGGGGACGATGAAAAAGGTCATACGCCGTTGGGGAGCCCGGCCGGTGTTCACGGACGACGGAATAGCGCTTCGCCGCGGCATATCCGGCAGGAAACGCAAATTTCTGCGCCGGGAGGAGGTGGCTGCCGCAGGCTACTTTGTGGGCAGCGGCACGCATGTCGCCTACGACGCGGACGCCGCCTCGCTGTACCCGCATATGCAGCTCGTCGCCCGCGAATACAATGCCCCCGAGCTGTTCGTGTATTTCTCCGTCGCGCAGCCGAAGGGCTTCGGCAGCGACGCCGTCCTGCCGCTGCTGCGCGACGGGCGGAACATCTTTTTCAACCTGGGCGGCGGCGACTTCTGCGCGCTTGAAAATATAAAAAAGATCGCGGACAGAACGTCTGCGGTGATCGGTAAATTTTACGGCGGAAAGATATTAAACCGCTCCGCAACATTTCACGGCTGAACTTCTGCGGCGCGGTTTACCCGTTATCTGCGGCATATGTGCCGCTCAATTTGTAAGCAATTGCGGAACAGAGTATGGTATTTTTTGAAAAACTCGAAGAAATTTACGATAAATATGCCGCGCTCTCGCGCAAAATGGCAGACCCCGACGTCATAGCCGACAGCGCGCAGTGGGCAAAACTTGCCAAGGAGCAGGCCGAACTTTCGGAGACTGCGGAAAAATACGGCGAGTACAAGGAGACGGACCGCAGGCTGAAACAGACCCGGGAGGCACTGGCCGCCGAGGAGGATGCCGAGATGCGCTCGCTGCTCTCCGAAGAGGAGGAGGGGCTGAAAAAGCAGCTCTCCGCCATAACCGAGGAGCTCAGAATCCTCCTTTTGCCCAAGGACAGGAACGACGACAGGAACTGCATAGTCGAGATCCGCGGCGGCGCTGGCGGCGACGAGGCGGCGCTGTTCGCGGCAGAGCTCTACCGCATGTATCTGGGCTACTGCGAAAGGCACCGCCTGAAGACTGAGGTCGTGGACATGAACGAGACCGAGCTGGGCGGCATAAAGGAAGTGGTGTTCAACGTCAGCGGCAGGGGCGCCTACAAGCTGCTCAAATTCGAAAGCGGCGTGCACCGCGTGCAGAGGGTGCCCGAAACGGAGTCGCAGGGCAGGGTGCATACCTCCACGGCCACCGTGGCGGTGCTGCCCGAGGCGGAGGACGTCGACGTGGAGATCCGCGACGAGGACATAAGGGTAGACGTCTACCGCTCCTCGGGCGCGGGCGGTCAAAAGGTCAACAAGACGGAGACCGCCATAAGGATAACGCACTTTCCCACGGGCATAGTCGTGACCTGCCAGGACGAGCGCAGCCAGCTTAAAAACAAGGACAAGGCGTTCAAGGTGCTCCGCTCCAGGCTGTACGACTATTACAGCACGCAGAACCGCAGCGAATACGACAAACAGCGCAAGAGCCTTGTTGGCACGGGCGACCGCAGCGAGCGCATCCGCACCTACAACTTCCCGCAGGGCCGCGTTACCGACCACCGCATAGGGCTTTCGCTGTATTCGATAGAATCGTTCATGCAGGGCGACATCGACCGGATGGTGGAGGCGCTCGCCGTGGCCGAGCGCGAGGCTCAGCTCGCGCAGTGAGCGTGAGGTGCGGTGCGCCCGCCCGCACATATGCCGCAATGAACGCATTTGCCGTCCCGCGGAAAAAGTACTTGCAAACGGCGCGGAGCGGTGATATAATATATATAAGTACGGCGCAGCGGCCGTACACAAAGTTTACGGCAGGGGAAATATGAGGGAAAACCGTTCAAGCGAAGACTATCTCGAAACGATACTGCTGCTCTCCGCAAGGCAGAGCGACGTGCACAGGATAGACGTGGCGCGCGCCGCCGGCGTCTCGCAGCCCGCCGTGCAGAAGGCGGTGAAGCTGCTCATAGAAAACGGCTACGTCACCACCGACGGCATGCACATCCGCCTTACGGACAGCGGGAAAAAGTATGCCTCGGAGGTGTACGAAAGGCACTGTACCATCCGCGCCTTTCTTGCAAAGCTTGGCGTCTCCGAAGGCAACGCCGACTCCGACGCCTGCGAGATGGAGCACGTCATTTCCGCCGAAACTTACGAAATGATGAAACGTTTCATCGAAAAGTAAGCGGCCGCTCCGTGCGGCCCGCTACGCCTTCCGCTGCCGCGGGCGGCGGTATTTTTTATAAAAATTTATAAACCTTGGTTAATTTGCTTGACAGGCGCGCCTGCCGCTGATATAATGCAAGTGACTTAACCGCAGTTAATAAATTGAGACGGTTTTCCGCGGGCGCAGTCATAAACGGGCGCGCGGATGCATAGTATGTATCGTCATCCGCACGGGTGAAAGGGGCATACGATGAGCGCTTTTGAAATCGTTACCGCGGCCGCAGCGGCGCTTGCGCTGGCTTCGGCGGCGATCTGCATCGTCTTGAAAAGGGCGCGGGGAGGCCGTTGCCATGGCGGCTGTTCCTGCTGTCCGTGTGCCTGCTGCGGAAGAGGGGGCAGATCTCAGAACAACAGACCTCCGTTTTGAAATCCCCCGCAGAATGCAGGGCGGCGCGGGAGCGCGCCGCCCCTTCGCTTTCCGCTGTTCATAACATACAGTACATATATAAAGGCGCTGCCGCCCGCTTTTGCGGGCGGCAGCGCCTTCGTTGCGCCATATCTGCGCCCGGTTTGCCCTGTTTTTACGCCATGCTGACGTTTTTGTGATGCGCGGAGGAGGCTGTTGCGTGTATAAAATTGCAAAAAATACGGCGGATATTCACAAAAAACGCTCATTTGTAAAATTTTTCCCAAACATTTGTCAAACGGAGTTAAATTATGTATAATTGAATGGAAAATCACAAAACGGGCAAAAATCAGTGCGTCGGGGCATGTTTTTTGCAAAGGGAGTACAGTCATGTCATTCATTTCACAGAGAGTTTCCACCATTTCTCCATCGATGACGCTTGCCATGTCGGCAAAGGCTGCGGAGCTGAAGGCGGCGGGCGAAAACGTCATATCTTTCGGCGTGGGCGAACCCGATTTCAACACGCCCGCACACATCGTGCAGGCGGCCAAGGACGCGCTGGACAAGGGTTACACCAAGTATGTGGCCGCGGCCGGCCTCCCCGCGCTCAAAAAGGCGGTGTGCAACAAATTCATAAAGGACAACGGGCTGGACTACGACCCTTCGCAGGTGATAATCACCAACGGCGGCAAGCACGCCATATTCAACGCGCTGTTCGCCACCATCGATCCGGGCGACGAGGTCATCATCCCCGCGCCCTACTGGCTGACCTATCCCGAGGTGGTCAAGTGCGTCGGCGGCGTGCCCGTATACATCTACGCCTCGCGCGAGGCGGGCTTCAAAGTGCGCGCCGCGCAGATAGAGGGCGCCATCACCCCCAGGACTAAGATGCTCATCTTCAACAGCCCCAACAACCCCACCGGCGCCGTATATTCCGAAAAGGAGATCCGCAAGATAGCCAACGTGTGCGAAAAGCACAACATCCTCGTCCTTGCCGACGAGATATACGAAAAGCTTATCTACGGCGGGGAAAAGCACTTCTCCATCGCCGCCGCTTCGCCCAAGATGCGCGACCTCACCATAACGGTCAACGGCGTGTCCAAGACCTACGCCATGACGGGCTGGAGGCTGGGTTACCTCGCCGCGGAAAGGTCGATAGCCAAGGCGATCGCCTCCTTCCAGAGCCACTCCACCTCCAACGTCAACACCATGACGCAGTACGCCGCGATAGCCGCGCTCGATGGCCCCGCGGAGCCGATCGACGCCATGGTGAAGGCGTTCGGCGACCGCCGCAGGCGCATGATGGAGCTGCTCGACGGCATGAAGCCCCTCGGCCTGGACTATGTAGAGCCCAACGGCGCGTTCTATGTGATGCTGCTGTGCGACAAGTTCTACGGCATGAGCTACGAGGGCAGGACGATAAACGGCAGCATGGACATGGCCGAGATGCTGCTCACGCATGCAAAGGTGGCGCTCACGCCCGGCATATGTTTCGGCGACGACGACTGCGTAAGGCTTTCATATGCGCTCTCCATGGAGGAGATGGAAGAGGGCCTGCGCCGCATAGAGGCATTCGTACGGGCCATAAAGTAAGGCCGCGCGCCGTTTTTCCGTGAAAGCGCGGCGAAATAAAAAAATTGCGCTAAATTTTTGCAAAGGTATTGAAATTCCTCCCGAATGCTGGTAAAATAGAAGCAAGATACCTACACGGTAGGACAGGAGGATTTCAGCATGATAAAGATTATCCCCGGCGCCAAGGGCTCGGGCAAGACCAAGAAACTCATAGACGCGGCCAACAGGGACGCCGAGTCGGCAAAGGGCGTAAGCGCCTTCATCACCGACACCAAGAGGTACATGTACGACCTCAACCGCGCGGTGCGCTTCATCGACGTCACCGACTACAACATCGCCGGCGAAGACGCGCTCTGCGGGTTTGTAAAGGGAATAGCCGCGGGCAACCACGACTACGAATATATGTACATAGACGGCATTGCGCGCATTGCCGGCAAAAAACTTTCCGAAATGGCGGGCATATTCTACATGCTCGAAAAGCTCTCGGCGGACAACGACATGGTCATAACCATAACGTGCAGCTGCCCCGCGGAGGAGCTTCCGGAGTTTATTGCAAAATACGCATGATCTGACCATGCGGAACGGGGCGCGGCTCATGCCGGCGCCCCTTTTTTGCCCTGCCGCGCCTTTTCCTGTTGCAATCACATAGATCATTCTGCGCGGCTGCTGCCGCGCCATTCGGGAGGAAACTGTTATGAATTTTATAAGCACGCGCGGCGGCGAAAAGGTAAACGGCGCGGCAAAAGCTATAGTAAAGGGGCTTGCGGACGACGGCGGACTGTTCGTTCCCGAAAGTTTCCCTCCCGTAACCGGGGAGGAGCTGGAGGCGATGCTGCCTTTGAGCTACCCCGAAAGGGCGGCGAAGATATTGGGCAAATACCTCGACGACTACGACGGCGAGGAGCTGCTCTCCGCGCTCGAGGCGGCGTATTCCAAGTTCGAAGGCGACCCCGCCCCGCTCGTAAAAATAGACGACGGCATCTACCTGCTCGAACTGTGGCACGGCCCCACCTGCGCGTTCAAGGACATGGCGCTCACGGTGCTGCCCTATCTTCTGCGCAGGGGCAGCGATATCTGCGGCATAAAGGAAAAGATACTCATACTCGTCGCCACTTCGGGCGACACCGGCAAGGCCGCGCTCGAGGGGTTCAAAGACGCCGAGGGCATAAAGATTATGGTGTTCTACCCCGACGACGGCGTATCCAAGATGCAGAAGCTGCAGATGTGCACGCAGGAGGGCTCCAACGTCAACGTCGTGGCGGTGAAGGGCAATTTCGACGACTGCCAGACGGCGGTAAAGCAGATATTCTCCGACGAAGAGTATGCAAAGACGCTCAAAGAAAGGGGCTATATCCTCTCCTCGGCGAACTCAATCAACTTCGGCAGGCTCGCCCCGCAGATAGCCTACTATTTCTCCGCCTATCTCGATCTCGTGAGCGGCGGTCAGATAGAGATGGGCGAGGGAGTGGACTTCTCCGTGCCCACGGGCAACTTCGGCAACATCCTTGCCGCCTACTATGCAAAGCGCATGGGACTGCCCGTACGCAGGCTGCACTGCGCCTCCAACATGAACAACATCCTCACCGACTTCCTCTCGGGAGGGACTTACGACACTCACCGCGAATTTTACAAGACGACTTCGCCTTCGATGGACATACTCATTTCCTCCAACCTCGAAAGGCTGCTGTTCGAAGTGTGCGGCCGCAACGCCGCGCGCACCGCGGAGCTGATGAAGGAGCTCAAAGAAAAGGGCGCCTACACGATCACGCCGCAGGAAAAGGCGGCCATAAACGAGACGTTCGACGGCGGTTTCGCCAACGAGGACGAGGTGGTGGAGACCGTCTACGACGTGTTCTGCGACACGGGCTACACCATGGACACGCACACCGGCTGCGCCATGAAGGTGGCGCTCGACTGGTTCGAAAAGAACAAAAAGGATACGGTAAAGATGGTGGTGGTGTCCACCGCAAACCCCTACAAGTTCCCGCAGGACGTGCTTTACGCCGTCACGGGCAACGACGTAAAGGACAGTTTCAAGGGCATCAAGCGCCTGCACGCCGCCACGGCCATGGCCGTGCCCGGGAGCCTTTCGGGCCTGCGCGACAAGCCCGTGCGCTTTACCGGCACGGCAAAGCGCGACAAGCTGTTCGACGAGGTGCTGCGCTTCATCGACGAAAAGTAAACCGGCCCGGCGCCGTAACGCCGCCGCCGCGCCAACGGCTCGGCGGCGTTTTTGCGCTTGTAGCATGCGGCGTCGCCGCATACAATATGTAGTGTCTGCGCGCGCCGGTATATATAATAGATAAAAATATTGCCTGAAATTTTGCCGAAAACGCTGTTTTTGATTGACAGCGCAAAGTTTATGTGCTAAGATTCAGATACATTCCTTGCAGGGGTGTAATTTTTTTGTACGGAGTTTTTCTACAATGAAGAAGGCATCAGTGAGAGCCAAGATAACCTTTGAGTGCACCGAGTGCAAACACAGGAATTACGACAGTTTCAAGAATAAGCGCAACGATCCCGACAGGATCACCATTTCCAAATACTGCCCTTTCTGCAAGAAGCACACCGAGCATAAGGAGACCAAGTAAGTCTGCTTGCGCTCTTCGCGCCGTATCGCGCGCAACAACCGCCCGCGGGCGGAGATAAGAGGAAGATTATCATGGCTGCATCCAACAACAAGTCAGAAGCAAAAAAGCCCAACATTTTCGTTCGCATGGGCAGAAAAATCAAAGAGGTATTTTCCGAGCTCAAAAGGGTGACGTGGCCCTCCTTTCCCAAGGTGCTCAAGTCCACGGGCGTAGTGCTCGCGGTCGTTGTGGTGTTCCTTGTGGTCGTTACGGCAATAAATTACGGTCTCGACGCGCTTTTAACCCTCGTAACCGGTCTCGGCGGAGAGTAAGCCTATGATAGATACTTCTCAGCCTTGCTGGTATATCCTTCACGTATATTCGGGTTATGAATCCATAGTGAAGGCAAGCCTTGAAAGGCTTATAGAAAACAACAATCTCCAGTCGCAGATCTTCGACGTGAAGATCCCGATGGAGACCACCATCGAAGAGCGCAACGGCAAGCGCAAGATAGTCGAGCGCAAGTTGCTGCCTTCGTATGTGTTCATAAAGATGATCTACTCCAATCAGCTGTGGTATTGGGTGACCAACACCCGCGGCGTGACGGGTTTCGTAGGTCCCCAGGGCAGGCCCATTCCCATGAAGGAGGCGGAGATCCGCAAGATGCGCCTCGAAGAGGTGGCGGTCGACGTCAATTTTGCCGTGGGCGACACGGTGAATATAGACGCAGGCCCCATGGCGGGCTTCAGCGGCGTAGTCAAGGAGATGAACGACTCCGCGCAGAAGGCGCTCGTCACCGTCGAGATGTTCGGTACCCAGACGGACGTAGAGGTGGAGTATATCCAGATAAGCAAGTCGGAGAGCGCCGTTTCCGGAAACTGAGCGCTGCCTGACGCAATATTGAAATAATGCCGAAAAAAGAGCAGGCGGGTTTCCCGCCGATACCTCTTTTTACGGTTTTATTATAAATTCACGGAAAAAGATTTGCGCAAGACGCAAAAATTCGTGAGCAAATTCGTGGGAGAGCGCGCTAAATACGTTTCATGGCGCGATTCGTTAAAACCACATCGGAGGACTTTTATTTATGGCAAAAAAGATCACCGCTGTAGTAAAGTTGCAGCTTCCTGCCGGCAAGGCCACCCCTGCACCCCCTGTAGGTTCCACCCTCGGCCCTCACGGCATCAACATCCCCGGTTTCACCAAGGAATTCAACGCCAAGACTGCCGATAAGGCCGGCCTTATAATTCCCTGCGTAGTCACCATCTATCAGGACAGGAGCTTCACTTTCATACTCAAGACGCCCCCTACGCCCGTGCTCATCAAAAAGGCGCTCGGCATAGACACGGCAAGCGCCCGCCCCAACAGGGACAAGGTGGGCAAGCTCACCAAGGCGCAGGCCGAAGAGATCGCAAAGACCAAGCTGCCCGACCTCAACTGCTCCACTCTGGAAGCGGCCGTAAGCATGGTAAAGGGTACCGCGCGCTCTATGGGTGTCACCGTAGAGGAGTAAGCGCAGTTCGCGTTATGTGGGAGAGGGGATAAAAAACTCCAAAAGTCGAACCCCTCGCAGATCACCACACGGAGGATTATTAAATAATGAAAACAGGCAAGAAGTACGCAGAAAGCGTTAAATCTTACGATCATTCCAAGGCATACGACGTTGCGGAGGCGGTAAACCTCGCGCTTGCAACGGCAAAGGCCAAGTTCGACGAAACCATCGAACTGCACGTCCGCCTCGGCGTTGACCCCCGTCAGGCCGACCAGCAGGTGCGCGGCGTCCTCGTGCTCCCCAACGGCACCGGCAAGACCAAGAAGGTGCTCGTCGTAGCCAAGGGCGAAAGGGCAGACCAGGCCGCAGCCGCAGGCGCCGATATCGTGGGCGCCGAAGAGATCATCCAGAAGATCCAGTCGGAAAACTGGTTCGACTTCGACGTAATGATCACCACTCCCGACATGATGGGCGTTGTAGGCCGCATAGGCCGTCTGCTCGGCCCCAAGGGCCTGATGCCCAACCCCAAGTCGGGCACCGTTACCATGGACGTTGCCAAGGCCGTAAAGGAGACCAAGGCGGGCAAAGTTGAATACCGCCTCGACAAGACGGCAATCATCCACTGCCCCATCGGCAAGAAGTCGTTCGGCGCCGAAAAGATAACCGAAAACTTCAACGCGCTCATGGATGCCATCGTAAAGGCCAAGCCCTCTGCGGCAAAGGGCCAGTATATCAAGAGCGTAACGCTCACCGCCACCATGGGCCCCGGTGTGAGAGTCAATTATAATAAGGGCTAAGCCGCAAACGCTTTTGATATGCGTCGCAATACTGTGTCGGGCCGCGCTTTCCACGGGTCATTTACGCCTCAGTAAACTCCCCGTCGTAAATGCTCGCTTTTCTTGTCTTGCTCGCATCTGAAAAGCATAGATGAGCTTAATATAATAAGGCAGAACTTTATAGCCGCGGAATTTGCGTGAAGCAAATTCCGCGGCGTGTTTTATTGTTGACAAACGGGCGGGCATGTCTTAAACTGGAATGCGGAGGGGGGATGTATGAGTGAAGTTTACTTTCTCGGCACCACAAAGCCGCTTGCGAACACCGAATATAAATTCAAGGAGGTCATTCCCGATATGGATAGCAACGGCATGCTGTATAACGACGGCATACGCTTCGAGGAAGATCTGTGGCCGGACGCGGCGGCCACGGGTGTGCGCAAAATCTTAAAAGGGTGCCACATATATGCTATCCAAACGACTTTGGGATTGGATTACGAGGCGCGCTACAGACAGGTCTACAGCTTTCAGACGGCGGAAAACATGATAAAAATGCTCAACTGGCTCAAAGACTTTATCTCCGCGCAGATAGAAAAGGGCAGCGAGGTGCGCCTCATTAAATTGTGGCAGGGAAGGGAATTTTCGCCCAAGAAGATAAAGCGGCAGGAGATACAGACTAACGGCTGGTTTATATTCGGCAGTTGCGACATGATCTTTGAGTATGGCAAGCTGTACGAGTTCACCTATATTTCCCCCGAGGCGGCGTTCGGGCGCGCAAATATGGACGACATCCTTAAAGAATTCAAGGACTGCGACAGCTTTTCGCTCACGGCAATATGGCAGGAAGGCTGGCTGCTCACGGAGGAGCAGGCGGCGCACGCGCTCGGGCTGTCTGAGGAGAGCTCAAAGAAAGCCTGCCGCGAGGCTTATGACAAATTTACCGACGAACAGCGGGCGGAATATCCCGACTTCGAAGCCCTTCGGGAAAGTTTCGGGCAAAAATACGGCCCGATAGCCGGGGAGTGGGAGCTCATGGCCGACGGGCCGCAGAAGTATAAAAGCTTCCCCAGTCCCGAAGGCGTGCCCGAATACCTCAGAATTTTTTGGATGTGCGCGATGGGGGATGCCATGGACAGGGCGCATATCGAGATATTGAAACTCGTGGGCACGACCCCGCCCGAAGATGCATTGACGGGCGAATATGCCGCGATCAGGCCGCATTTAATAAAGGTTCTGCCCTCGTTTTTCCACCATTGCACGCAGGGCGGCGCCTTCCGTTGCCACTTTGTTTTCGCACTCAATAAAGAAACATGGGCGTGGATTTCTGAATACCCCGACACGGATTGCTTTTCGGGGCTTTTGGAAGATTTAGCGCTCTATAAGAACGGCGAAATCAAGCTTTCATGCTGCTCGCACGAGGGGATATGCGACCGCGTAACCGCGCCGCGAAAGGGAATAGAGTGGGTTATGAGTTGCCTGCGGCAGCGCGATGAGTGATGATTGCGGCAAACGCCGCAGGTTTGCGGTGTGGGTGCGGTAGATAATTGTTGCCGCGGAATTTGCAAACGCAAATTCCGCGGCCTTTTTTTATGTAATTTTTATATTTTGCGGCAAAACAGCCGCATATATGCCGTGTTTATCGTTCATTCAATGCCAACATGAACAGTTGTCCGTTTTTAAGATGCAGCATGGCGCGGTTTTCCGTCTGATTGGCAACCATGTCAAAATAGTCTTGTATTATCGGAAGAATTTCTTCCAAAAGCTCCTTTGCTCCCGCCCTGTAATCAAATACGGGTTGCGTTTCAAAAAAATTGTCCATAAACGTGCGTTCTCCTTTGAATTATTAAAGCCGTGCGCATTGCCTTTGTACACACAATTATATCTATTCTTTTCCGACACGGCAAGAAATTTGTCGGGTTTCAGAAGAGAATAGATTGTGGAAAAAGGTCTGTTTTATGGTAAATTTGTCGAAAATCTCTGAAAACCTCAAAGAGCTTATGGCGGAACATGAAATAAGCCAGAAGGAGCTTGCGGAAAAGCTGAATACGGGGCGCACAAAACTTTCGGATATACTCGGCGGCAAGAATGCGCCGAGCTATAACACATTTGTCGCACTTGCCGAATACTTCAACTGTTCCGCGGATTTTTTGCTCGGGCTCGATGATTACCCGCATGAAGATGTCGCCTACGCGCCCGTCCGGCCCTTTTGCCGGTCGCTACGGCTCTTATTGGAGCAGAGTGGCACCACCGTATATGCATTTCAGAAGGGCACAAAACTTTCATGGAGCGTAATTTACGGCTGGCTCAACGGCAAAACTTTGCCCTCGTGTTATAATCTTGCAAAGGTGGCGGCGTTTTTCGGCTGTTCGGCGGACTGCCTGCTTGGCAGACGGTAACGTAGAGGTTATGAGCTGCGCTCTGCGCAGCGCGATGGGTGATGATTGCGGCATACGCCGCAAGTTATGAGCTGCCTGCGGCAGTGCTTACAGCCTCATAAAAATTTTTGCATAATTGCATAAAATCGGTTGACAATTCCTTTTCCATGACATATAATATCAGCGCAAAACAAGATATGCCGCAGACAGCAGGTGCGCTTGCGCTCAATATCCTGCCGAGGTGTTAAGGAATAAAGATCATAAAGCTGTTCTTACGTTGTCCTTATGCCGCGCGGCATAAGGGCTTTTTAATTCTTAAAGGAGGTACACGGTTTGTCAGCTAATTTCGAAGCCAAGAAGGCCGTTGTCGAGGAGATCGTCTCCAAGATCAAGGCGGCAAAGTCGGTGGTGTTCGTAGATTACAACAAGCTCACCGTTGCAGAAGTTTCCGAACTCAGGAACAAGTGCAGGGAAGCGGGCTGCGAATATAAGGTCTACAAGAACACGCTGGTAAGAAAGGCGTTCAACGATCTCGGTTTCAATCAGTTCGACGAAGCCCTCAACGGCCCCACGGCTGTGGCGTTCAGCGCGGATGAAGTAACCGCCGCCAAGCTCATGACCAAGGCCGCAAAGGACTACGACGGCAAGATCGTTCTCAAATGCGCGTTTTCCGACAATGCTTACGTTGACAAGAAGGGTGTGGAAGCACTTGCAACTATGCCCTCGAAGGAAGAGCTCATCGCAAAGATGCTCGGCTCTATGCAGGCGCCCCTTTCCAACTTTGCAGGCGTTCTGGGCAATCTCGTCTCCGGGATCGTCCGCGTGCTTGCCAGGGTGGCGGAGAGCAAGGCGTAAACTTACCGCTTAAAGCGGCAGAACGCGGCATTTCCCGCGCCGCATAAGGCGGGTAAGCGCTGCCCGCGCTCAAGGGGCACAAATAACATCAAAAAAAATCGGAGGAACTTAAAAATGGCAGATATCAATAAGTTTATCGAAGAAATCGGCAACATGACCGTTATAGAGCTCAACGAGCTCGTAAAGGCACTCGAAGAGAAGTTCGGCGTATCCGCAGCCGCTCCCGTAGCAGTTGCAGCCGCTCCCGCAGCAGGCGCGGCAGCTGCTCCCGCAGCTGAGGAGAAGACCGAGTTCAACGTAGTTCTCAAGGACGTAGGCGCTAAGAAGATCGACGTTATCAAGGTCGTACGCGGCTTCACCGGCCTCGGCCTTGTAGAGGCAAAGGCAGCCGTAGAAAAGGGCGGCGTGCTCAAAGAGAACGTTGCCAAGGAAGAGGCTGAAAAGATCGTTGCGGAGCTCAAGGCGGCAGGCGCAACGGCAGCCATGGAATAATTTAAGAATTAAAAGCCGAAGCCGCGGGCAGTCATTCTGCCCGCGGCTTTCTGCGCGGCTTTACCGCAATGCCGCGCGCCGGCGGCCCTGCCTGCGCTATTTTAGGTGGCAAAGCGGTGAAATTTGTCCGCCGCGGCGCAAATTGCTTGACTGTCCGCGCAAAATTAAGTAAAATGGGATAGTATCAGCAAAAATATAAATATTGCGGAAGATCTGTTCTTCCCGAGGCGGCAGATATGTCATTCAGAAAGATAAAATATGCTGCGGCGGGCGTGGCCGTCGCTGCGGTAGTGGGCGTAACGGCAGCGCTTTCGGGCTGCACCATCGAAACGGGCAGGCCCCGCGCAAGGATCACCGTCGAGTTCAACGGGACGGAGTACGTCATCGATTTCGAACTCTACAGGGACATGTATCCCCAGACGGTGCGCCACTTCATAGAACTTGCCGATGAAGGCTTCTACGACGATACCGTTATCCACGACTATACCTCCAACGATATATACGGCGGCGGGTATAAGTACGATCAGGGGAAGTACGAGGAGAGCATTGGCGGCGGTTCGCCCGAAGATTACATCGACGACTCCGAGATCTACCTCGAAGACGACTACTATGCGCTCGCCACACGCGAAGACAGCCCCATCACGCCTTCGGTGTTCGACGACGCGGGCTATACCTACGATGACGAGGGCAACATGCTTCCCGAAGAGGGCGACGCCCTTCCCACGCTGTACGGCGAATTTTCCGAAAACGGCCACACCGTGGAAAACGGCCAGCGCGGGGCGGAATACGGCTCGCTCAAGATGTATTACAGCGAAAAGGTCATCTCCGATACCGCCGGCGCGCAGGTGCTCGTGAGGACGGGCCTTGACGAAACGCTGCTGCGCGAGTACCAGTATAACAGTGCCACCAGCCTGTTCGCCATTCAGACGAGCGCTTCCACCGCGCTCGACGCCGACGAATATGCCACGTTCGGCTACCTTCTGAACGACGATGCCGAGGCCGTGCTCGACAGCCTGATGGACGCCATCGACGACTACATCGACGAGGAGTACAACTCGTCGAGCGACTTCACCGTAAACGCGGGCACCGAGATCGACAGGTTCGAACAGGTCGCCGAACAGGCCACCGCCGCGGATTTCGATCTTCCCAAACTCGCCATAATAATAAGGTCTGTAGAGATCACGAGATACTGATCCCCGAATCCGAGGGGCGGCGCAACGCGCCGCCCTTTTCTGTTGCAAAAATTGTCCGCGTGCTATTCCGCCGGGAATATGTTCGAAACAAGTCCGTCTTCGAGCTCTGCGCGGAACCACTTTATATCGTACAGCCCCTCTTCAAGGCGGTATACAAGCCCCGCTGTGGCGTCGCCGTATTTTTGCCTCGCGCTCTCCGTGGGCGGCACCACCGCGCAGAAGTCGCCCAGGTATCCTTTAAGTTCGCCCGCGCGGCCTTTAAGGCTCTCGCACAGGCAGTCCGAGCAGTCGGCGCCGTGCAGCACGCGCTCGAACAGCGCTATGTGCCTCACTGCAGGCAAGGCTGCGCATCGCGCCGCAACGCTGCGCTCTTGCGGGTGCAGTATATCGAAGGTAAGCACGCTGTCCTCGCAGTCGCGCAGGTATACCGTGACCTTTCCGCCGGCTTCGTCAAATCCGTCGGCCGCGCCCTCGTAAAGCAGTTCCGTCCCTCGCGCAACTGCCAGCGTGCCCTCGCCGCGCAGCAGAAGCAGATGTTCGCCGCGCAGCGTCAGTTCATGCATATCCGCGCCCGTATAGCTGTTTTTCAGCCTTATCAGCGCACAGTCGGGGCCGTCGCACGCAAGGTATGTTCCGCCGAATCGCAGCAGCGAATACAGCGTCCCGCCCGCCCTCAGCTGCGCCTCCACGCCCTGCCCGGCGCACTTTTTGCGCGGCCTAAGCAGCAGGAACCGCTCTTCGCCCGCCCGGGCGGCGCAGACGTCTTCGTGCGGAGCGCCGAAGAATGCGTCGTCGATGTAAAAATGCACCGCCTCGCCCGAAAAGGGCAACCACTCCGCAAAGGCGGATCCGAATTCGGCAAATCGCGGGTAACCGTCGGTGATCCCCGCATATTCCCCGTCCAATTTCAGCCAGGCCCTGCCTTCTGAAAAGAAATATATCCTCATTGTTCCCTCCGTAAATTTTGCCTTTTTTATATTTTAACGTATCGCCGGCGCAATATATGTCAATATAAAGTAGGCAAGCAAGTGAAAAACAGGAGGTAACTTTGCCATGAACAAGATAAACGGCTATACCGAGGACGAGGCGCGCTCCTTCGTGCAGTACATCTATGCGGGCAGGCGCGCGGGGTCGACCCTCACTTCGCTGTTCGAAGGCTATGCAAGGCAGTCGGGCAGGGCAAAGGGCAGCGTGCGCAACTACTACTATGCGCTGCTGCGCAGCACGGGAGACGAAAAAGTGCGCGCGCTGTTGCGGGGCACGGGGCTCAAGGCAGAGCCCATCCACGCCTTCTCCGACGAGGAGACCGACAGGCTGCTGCGCGCCATACTCACCGAAAAGAGCAAGGGCATATCGGTGCGCCGCGCCGTGCTCAACCTCGCAGGCGGCGACGACAGGCTGATGCTGCGCTATCAGAACAAGTATCGCAACGTGCTCGCAAAGCAGCCGGAGCGCATCGAAAAGCTCATGGAGGAGTGCGGCGGGGCAAAGCGCCAGGTCGAGCGCGCCATCGACGGGCTGTACGACAGGTTAGCCCTCTCGTTGCGGCGCGAAAACGCCCGGCTGCGCGCCAAAGTGAAAAAACTTTGCGAGGAAAATTCCCGCCTGAAAGAGCAGATGAAAAATTTACATTCATAATTTTCCGCGCATTCCGCATACTGCTTACAAAGGCGGCGGTAACGGCTTAAACGGGCCGCGGCCCTTGCCGCGCCGCTCTTTTAAGGAGCGTTTTTGTGAAAGAATTTGTAATGGGCATAGCACTGGGCATGGCGGGCGGCGCGCTCGTCGTTGCCAACAGCTGTAAGCTGAGGAAGATGATCAGAAAAAACCAGGAAGAGATAATGCAGAAGGCCGAAAGTTACATCGACCAGCAGCTGGAAAAGGCTTCCTGCAAGGCATCGGACGGCGCGTCTGCCGCCGAGGGCTTACAGTAAAACTCGCTCCCTGCCGCACCGCGGCGGGGAGTTTTTATAAATTTTCCCTCTGCGCTTGTAAAATGCGCCTGCGCATGATATAATGTATGTGCCGCAGCAAGGAGGCAACGTGGAGAGATACATAGCATTCGACATAGGCGACAGACGCATAGGCGTCGCCGTTTCAGATCCGTTCAACAGCTACGCGCTGCCCTCTTCAACGTACGTGCGCACGGGGTTTGAAAAGGATATCGCCGCGCTCGTCGCGCTGATAAGGGAAAAGGGAGCAACAAAGGCGGTGTGCGGGCTGCCCGTCAATGCCGACGGCACCCCCTCGGAGCAGACGGAAAAGACCGAACGGTTCATTCGTGCGCTGGAGGAGGCTTCGGGCATGCAGGTGATACGCGCCGACGAGCGCTATACCTCGCTTGCCGCGCACGAACAGCTGCACGAGAGCGGACGGCGCGCGAAGGAGCACAAAAAGTATGTCGACGCCCTCGCCGCGGCGAGCATCTTAGACGGCTATCTTTCAAAAATAAACAGCAAAGGAGCAAATTCATGAACAGCGAAAAGCAACCCGAAAACGAGGAGCTCACCCCCGAGGAGGAGCTTGAAGACGGAATAATAGAACTTGTCGACGAGGACGAAAACGTCGTAAAGTTCAGGCTGCTCGGCGTAACCGAATACAAGGGCGCAAAGTACACCCTGCTGCTGCCCGCCGAGCCCAACGACGACGTGGAGGAGGACGAGGTGGTCATCTTCACGCTCAACGAAGAAGAGCAGACGCTCGACCCCATCGAGGACGAGCAGCTCTTGCAGGAAGTGTTCGACTTCTACCTTTCGGAACAGGACGAAGAGGAGAACTGAGCCGCCGGTATGAAGAGGTTTGTTTCGTTCATATGTGCCGCTCTTTCTGCGGCGGCATGTCTGCTTCCGCTCTCCGCATGCGGCTCAAACGGCGATCTTGCCGTGTTGTTCGGGTATGCCATGGGCAGCTCGATGGACCGGATAATAGCCGGTGAGGCGGCGGACACGGGCGAAGATAACGAAGAAGTGCCCGCCGAACCCTTCGCCGATATCGCCGGCGATTATATCCTCGACTACGTCACGCGGGGAGATGTAACTGTGTATGGCGACGAACCGGTCGGCGACTATTCCGCTGCCGCCGAAATATTCACTCTGAGCATCGACGAGGACGGGTATATCGACATATGGGTGCCGTGGTACGATTTTCGCATTTCAAGGCATCTTTGGGGGGATGCCGTGCGCTCCGGCGACAGCTTTACCTTTACATGCGAAGAGGTGACTTTAAGCGGCTCGGTGAGCGGCAACACGGTAACTTTCAGCGGCGATTTGAACGGGAAATATACCGTTTTGCAGTTTACTATGGCAGATTGAACAAGCGGCGCGCCCTTTTCGGCGCGCCGCTCTTTTGCACTAGGCGGTTTATTTTTATGCATAGTGTTGACAAATATACAAATCTGTTGTATCATTATAACACAATATGAAAATTTTCAACATGGAGGGAAATTATGAAAAAGTTTATCGCAGCGCTCTGTGCCGCGCTCGTCGCGGCGGTCATCTCCGTAACGCTCGCCGCGTGCGGCGGCGGAGGCGTGGCGGGCACCTATAAGCTGGCGTCAATGTCCATGGCGCTCAGTCCCGGCGAAGACCCCGTCGTTCTGGAAGTGGGCGACGAATACATGGGGGAGATCCTCTCCGAAGATTTCTATACCCTGGAGCTTAAAGACGACAACACCTTTACAATGCATATAAACGTCGGCTCGGGCGAAACGTCATTCAGCCATGAGCAGGACGGCACGTGGGAGCTTGACGGGAACAAGCTCAGCCTGACCGCCGAGGGTGAAACCGTCGAGGGTACCCTGGAAGACGGGACCATCACCATGACGATGGGCGGCGAGGGTGCGCCCACTATAGTCATGAAAAAGTAACAGTTATCGCGGCTGCGCGCGGTTTTCCGCGCGCAGCCTGTTTTTTAGCGGCGCGGCCCGCCGCGGCCGTCGCGTTTATCTTAAAATAAGGAGGAGAAATCATGAAGAAGTTTATCTTGGCGGCATTTGCCTGCACGGCAGTTGCGGGCGCGTGCGTGCTGGGCGCCTGCGGAGACATGTCCGGAGGGGCCGATGAGGTCGCGGGGAGGAAGTACAGGCTCACCGACTACGAGCTGACGTACGAGGGCGACTTTATCGAGAGCTTGCTGGACGGCATCGACATCGACTCCATTTTGCGGCCGGCGCTCGAGCAGGGAGCGTGGTATGCCTTCGGCGAGGACGGTTATCTGTATTCGATAGGCGGCACCGCCGTTCCCGATGCGGCGCTGCCCGTTGCGGAACAGATCGCGGGAGAGCGCGAAACGGCGTATAAGTATTACAGGTACGAACAGAACGGCAAGGATATAACCTTCGACGTGCCGCAAATGAGTGAAATTTACGGCGTCGGAATGCAGATCGATTTTACCGCAGAGATAGACGGCGGCATATTGAGCTGCAACTATGACGCAGCCATCACCTTTCCCGACGACTACATAGGCACCGTGGCGCAGGATAAAGTGCAGACGTTTTCTATAAGCTGCGAGGGTGAGGACGACGGAGCGTTCGACCCCGCCGACTACGATATCGAGGATATGGGTTACGACGATACGGGCGAAGATGACGCCGGGATCACGGGCATATATGTGCTGGACTATCTCGAAACAGGCGGGGTGCGCTACGGGATCGGCGACGAGTACGTGCAGGGCGGTCAGTCGGTCACGCTCACCGAGGAGATGTTCACGCTGGCCCTCGCAGAGGACGGCACCCTGCGCGGCTCCGAATACGGCACTCCGTTCAGCGGCACGTGGAGCATGGACGGCGACGGCATAGTGATAGTTTCGGAAAGCACTCTGAGCGGCACGTTCGGCGACGGCGGCACGCTCGTCCTGGTGTCGGGATCGACTAACATAGGCCTCGTAAAGACGGACATGAGCGAACTGCCCGACTACGCGCCCCCTGCGGAGCAGTTCGAAGGGACGTATTACTTTGTGTCCATCACCACTACGGACGGCAACACGGTGGAGGCGGGCGACGAGATAAACGACATGCCCGTCACCGACGAATACTATGTGCTGCAAATCAACGCCGACGGCACGTTTACCTTTACGTACAACCCCCTCGACGGTTCGGACGGCATGCCCATGGAGGGCACGTGGGAGGTAACCGACGGCACCATCGACATGACTGCCGAGCTCGGCACCATGTCGGGGCAGCTCTCGGGCTCCGCGCTCACGCTCACCGCAAACGACGGGACGGTGCTCGAATTCACCCGGAACAGGGGCGGATCGCCCGAACCCGATGACCCCGGCGGCGAAGCGCACGACCGGTGGGCGCAGCTGTTTTTCTTCCGCTCCATGACCGTATCGGACGGGAACGGCGGGGAGAACACATACCGCGTCGGCGACGAGCCGACGCCCGGCTACGTGATCGACGAGTTTCTCTTTGTACTGCGCATAACTGAGGACGGCGGGTTTAAACTTACGCTCGCGTCTGCGGACGGCAATGATACCGCCGTCAGCGGCACCTGGGAATACGACGGCGACGGCATACTGCTGCTCACGGACGACGGACAGGAGATCGGCGCCGTCATAGATGGCGACCCTAAGACCGGCGGCACGGTCACGCTCACGATCGGCGGCATCACCGTTATTTTAAGTTCGGACGACCCGGAGATGGCCGAGGCTGCCGGCAGGACAGAACTGTACTGCGATCGGGTCACCGTTGCAGGCATATACCTCGGCGATGAACTCATGCTCGGCACCGATCCCGGGATGGTGCCGGTGCGGGCATAGAACGTCGGCATAAATTTTTTTGCAGGCAGGCGCCGCCCGCCGGCTGTGCGGGCGGCGCGCGGTTATACCGCATATATGCCGCGGCCAAAGCGGCGCGCAATGTCCGCGCTGCCGCGTTTTCAGGGAAAAATACATGAAAGATACGATAAAAGTGTTCATCGCCTCGTCGATAGTGGAATTTGCCGACGTGCGCGACGACATAGAAAATTTTCTGTGGAGGCTGCGCGCGGAGCGCGGCCTGGACGTGGCGCCCGTGAGGTGCGAAACGGCAGACCCGTCGATGAGCGTCACCCGCAAGGAGGACGACTACTGCGGCCTGATAAGGGACAGCGACATCTGCCTGTTCCTGTTCGATAAAAAGCTGGGCGCCTATTCGCTGGAAGAGTACGAATTTGCAAGGCGCCTCAACGGCGAGGGCGCAGGTCCCGAGGTGATGCTGTTCTTCCGCGGCGACGCGCTGTCCGGTTTCCGCAGCCGTGCCGAAGAGGAGGGGTGCGCCGTATACGGTTTTAGCGACGCCCGCGACGTGTGCGCGCTGCTCGGGGAAAAGCTGAAAAAGGAGGCGGGCTCCTGCCCGCAGTCGGCCGTACGCGCGCCCGTCAACATCTTTCTCGCCTCGTCGATAAAGGACGACGAACGGCGGCGGATAAAGATAGAGAACTTCATCTGGAAGATGAACTTCGAGTTCGTAAGCGCATACGGCCTCTCCGTGCGCCCCCTCGTGCCCGGCGCGGACGGCGGCCTCGGCGAGATAATAGGCAGCAGCCGGATGTGCTTTTTCATTGTGTTCACGCGCGTCGGCGACGAGGCGCGCAGAGAGCTGGAGTTTGCAAAAAAATATTTCGACCGCACCGGCTATCCCAAGATATATGTCTATTTCAACGCCGTCCCGGACGGCAGGAGCGAAGAGCGGTCTGTCGCCGAATTCAAGGACTATCTCGACAGGGAGCTCAAGCATTTTTACGGCACGTTCGACGGCATCGACACGATAAAGCTGCGCATACTGCTCAACCTCGCCATACAGGAGACCGGCTCCAAGGCGGTGTCTTTCAAAGACGGCAAGTGTTTTTTCGGCGGCGACGCGCTCTTTTCCGTGGACAACGTTTCGGAGTTTGCCAACAACAGAAAACTCGCCGAGCTCAAGGCGCAGTTTCCCGCCGTCTCCGAAGAGTACCACGTCTGCAGGCGCGAATACGAAAGGGACCGCGCCGACAGCGCGCTGTGCGAAAGGTTCTACGAGGCGGGCACAAGATATAACAGCCTCAAAAAGCAGATAGAGGACCTGGAAGACAAGATATTCGGCGTGGCGCTCTCCATGAGCAGGGACGAAGTGGGCGGGCATATAACCGAACGGCAGAAGCGCGCCTACAGGTATTTCGAGGCGGGCGACGTGGAAAACGCCGTGGCGATACTCGACGTGGACGAGGCGCTGGAAGAATACCGCCGCGCCGAAAAATATGCCGCTGCCAAGGCGGCGGAGGTCATCGCCGAAGGCAGGCTGAAAATAGGCTTTCTGAGGACTATGTTCAGATACAGGGAAAGATTCGGCATCATGGAACAGACCTACGAAAAGCTGTTGCCCGTGGCGGCCGCGCAGCAGATATGCCTGGATATATATAACGATTACGCCCTGTTCCTTGCGGAAAGGGACAGGCACCGCGAGGCGCTTGAAAAGGCGCTCATGCTCAAAACGTTATATACCGTATTTCCCGCAGCGGGCGATGCCGCGGGGCGGGCGGACAACCTCACCGTGCTCGCCGCCGTCAGCGCAAAGATGTCCGATATGCAGAGGCAGACCGAGGAATATTCTCTGCAATCGCTCGCGCTGCGCGAAGAGATATATTCGAAGGACTCCTCGGACGAGTCCAACAACGCGGGCATGGCAAGTTCGTGCATGATACTCGGCGAAATATGCCGCAAGGCCCAGCGCACGGAGGAGGCGGCGGAATACCTCGAACGTGCGGACGGGATATTCGCAGGGCTGGAAGCGTCTTCCGACAGGTACATAACCGAACACGCCCGCGCGCTCATCTTCATGGGGCAGATCAGTTACGACAGGTATATGGCCGGGGAGGCGCTCGCCTGCTACCGCAGGGCGGAGGAGCTTCTGCGCAGGCTGCCTTTGAACGATCCCGCGGAGAAGTACCTGCTTTCATCATGCTGGCAGAACGGCGCGTCCATCTGTAAAAAGATCGGCAGGCGGGACGAGGCGTTGCGGCTGTTCGCCCGGTCGCGCGACGTGCGCGAGGAACTGGCGGACGAGGATCCGGCAGGCTATATGCCCGCTCTCGCCTATGCCTGTCAGGGGATGGGCAACCTGCTGCGCGCGATGGGGAAGTATGGAGAGGCGCTGGATAATTTCATCCGCGCATACAGCATGCGCAAAACCATGTGCGCCCGCAACAACGGCGCGCACGAGGTGGAACTCTCCGATTCGTGCGTAAAGCTCGCCGGTACTTATCTCGACGAGGGCAGGGCGGACGAGGCTTTCAGGTATATCTCTGAGGCCGAGGCCATCCGCGGGCGGCTGAACGGCGTAAGCCCGCAGACCTACCGCAAGGGATACGCACAGGTACTGTTCGAGTACGGCAGATATTACGAGGCCGCGGGCGACGCGGCCGCAGCCGAAAGGTACTACGAGCGCGCGCTGGAGCTGCGCACGCAGGGCGACGTTGACGTTGCCGTGAATGCAGAGGCGCTGCACGACAGCTTCACCAAGATGAAGCAGCTCTGCGGCGAAAATTACGCCGAAAAGCTGGACCCCGCGGCGAGAAGAGTGCACGACGCGCTCTACGGCTACAACCGTTCCCGCCCCGAGGGCGGGCGCATAGTCCTTGAAACGTCCTACCGCGTATGACGCGGCGGCGCCCGCGCCTGCTATATTTTGGCATGCGCGTGCAAAAACGCTTTACAACGGCGAGTTTTTCTGATAAAATATCAACGCTGTAAAAATTCACACCCGCGGGGCACGCGCTCCGTGGCGGCAAAATCTTTCAGTGCCGCCGTAAGCGCCTTACAGCTGCGCCTGCGGGGAGGTAAAACGGAGGAATTAAATATGGCAGTGATCACCATGAAGCAGCTGCTCGAAGCCGGCGTTCATTTCGGCCACCAGACCAGAAAGTGGAACCCCAAGATGAGCCGCTACATCTACGCAGCTCGCAACGACATTCACATCATCGACCTTCAGCTCACCGTGAACCTTATCGAAAAGGCTTACAACTATGTTGCGGAGAGCGTAAAGGAGGGCAAGACGGTGCTCTTCGTCGGCACCAAGAAGCAGGCTCAGGAGGCCATCAGGGAAGAGGCCGAGCGCTGCGGACAGTTCTATGTGAACTCCCGCTGGCTGGGCGGCACGCTCACCAATTTCAAGACCATACGTTCGCGCATCGACCGCATGGTAAAACTTGAAAAGATGGAGGAAAACGGCGAATTCGACCTTCTGCCCAAGAAGGAAGTGGCAAAGCTCAAGGAAGAGATGGGCAAGCTGCAGACCAACCTCAACGGCATACGCAACATGAACAAGCTGCCCGGCATAATGTTCGTCGTGGATCCTCACAACGAGGACATCGCCGTTGCCGAGGCGCGCAAGCTCAACATCCCCATCGTTGCCATAACCGACACCAACTGCGATCCCGACCTCATCGACTATGTGATCCCCGGCAACGACGACGCTATAAGGGCAATCAAGCTCATATCCTCGGTAATAGCCAACGCCGTCATCGAGGCAAACCAGGGCGAGACCGCCGAAGTTGCCGCCGAAGAGGGTGCAGAAGAAGTGCAGGCGCAGGAGGAAGCTCCCGCCGAAGAGCAGGCCGAGTAACTTTTATCACGGAATAATTGAAAGAGGTTAAATATATGGCATTCACAGCAAAAGACGTTATGAATCTCCGCGAAAAGAGCGGCGCCGGCATGCTCGACTGCAAGAAGGCGCTTCAGGACGCGGACGGCGATATGGAGAAGGCTGCGGAGCTCCTGCGCGAGCGCGGCATAGCCAAGGCCGTAAAGAAGGAAGGCAGGATAGCTGCAGAGGGCGTAGTCGGCGCATATGTAAGCGGCAATACCGGCGTTCTGCTTGAGATCAACTGCGAATCCGACTTCGTGTCCAAGGGCGAAAAGTTCCACGGCATAGTCGACGCGGTGGCGAAGGTTGCCGCCGGAAACAAGCCCGCCGACGTAGAGGCGCTGAACGCCTGCCCCATGGAAGGCGGCACGGTAAAGGATTTCATCACCGCCCAGACCGCCGTCATCGGCGAAAAGATCTCCATCCGCAGGTTCGAGATAATCGAAACGGCGGGCAGGATAGAGACCTACATCCACATGGGCGGCAAGGTCGGCGTAATGGTCGAGGCGCTCGACTGCAAGGACGGCTGTGAGGAGACCCTTCACGACGTAGCTCTTCAGATAGCGGCGTCCCGCCCCTCCTATATCACCAAGGAGGAAGTTCCCGCCGAGGTGCTCGAAAAGGAGAAGGAGATACTGCTCGTTCAGATGCAGAACGACGAAAAGAATGCCAAGAAGCCCAAGGAGATACTCGAAAAGATAGTAATGGGCAAGCTCGGCAAGTTCTATTCGGAAAACTGCCTGCTGCTGCAGCCGTTCGTAAAGGACGATTCCAAAACCGTCGGCGAAGTCATCGGCAGCAAGTTCAAGGTAAACAAGTTCGTCCGCTACGAAATGGGCGAAGGCCTTGAAAAGAAGAGCGAGGACCTTTCGGAAGAGGTGGCCAAGCAGGTCGCAGCAATGAAGAAGTAAATGCAATATGTCTCCGCGGCGCGCCTGCGCCGCGGAATTTTTATGCCCGCGGCGGCGCAATTTGCGCCTGCACGATATTGTTGTCTGTATTTTGTTGAATTTTTTTTGTTTTGGTGCTATAATTTTGGTAAATGGTGTAAGGCATTGTATCGCCTCACACAGGGGAGGGCCCGGCAATGAACAACGAACTGAAGCAGATAAAACTTGAAAGCGTGTATAAAGACGCATACATCGACAGGTACCGCCGCCTCGGCTATTCGCTCGTGAGCGACATCTCCGTCGCGGAGCATGGCGAGGACTATTCGCTGCTCGTGTTCCGGCGCGACAGGTCGCAGCCCAACTACGCCAGGCTCGCCGAGATAGAGAAGGAGGTCGACGAACTGTGCGTAAAGGCAAAGCAGGAGCAGTCCGTCGTCGACGGAACAAGGCTGCACCGCAGGGCGGCGCTCGGCTCGCTCATGTCGTTCGGGATCATCCTGATGTGCATAGGCCTCGTGCTCGCGGTGACGGGGCTGGTATATTCCGAACTCTATGCGGCGTTTGCCGGCTGGGCGGGCGTATTCGCGGGCGCGGTACTCATAATCATATTCGCCCTGCTGCGCGAAAAGTGGCGCATGCGCGCCGTCGACAGGCGCGACGACGCCGAGCACCCCGGCTTCGGCATAGACAGGTATTCTAAGGAAGTGGAAAACAAACTCAAAGAGGCTGAACTGCTCGCGGCGTAAGCTGCGGATCGCAGGCAAGCGAAAGCGGCGGAGGCATCCGCCGTTTTTTGCTTTTTTTGCCTTTCGGGCGCATTATTTTGCCGCAGGTTATTGTAATTTGCCCGCTTGTGTGATATAATTCTGAAAGACGGGGCCATTGCCCGCAAATCGGAGGTAAAATTCAAATGCAGGCTAAGTATAAGCGCGTGCTCATCAAACTTTCCGGCGAAGCTCTTGCGGGCGAAAAGGGGCACGGCCTCGACGAAGCGGTGATAGCCCGCGTGGTCGACCAGATAGTCACCGTAAAGAATATGGGCGTGGAAGTCGCGCTCGTCATAGGCGGCGGCAACTTCTGGCGCGGCAGGCAGGGCACGCACATGGAGCGCACCACCGCCGACCAGATGGGAATGCTCGCAACGGTAATGAATTCGCTCGCCATGATGGACGCCATCGAAAGCAGGGGCATCCCCACCAGGGTGCAGACCGCGCTCATCATGACTTCGGTGGCGGAACCCTACATCCTTCGCAAGGCGCTGCACCACTTCGAAAAGGGCAGGGTGGTGATAATGGCTTGCGGCACGGGCAACCCCTATTGCTCCACCGATACCGCCGCGGCGCAGCGCGCGTGCGAGATCCAGGCCAACGTGCTGCTCATGGCAAAGAACATCGACGGCATTTACGACAGCGACCCCAAGCTCAACCCCGATGCAAAAAAATACGATCATCTCAACTACCTCGACATAATCAAGAACGGCATCCGCGCGATGGACGCCACCGCCGCCACCATGTGCATGGAAAACAACATACCCGTGCTGGCGTTCGGGCTGGACGAGGAGAATTCCATAGTAAAGGCGGTGTGCGGCGAAAAGATAGGCACGCTTATAGACAATAACTGAGCGCCCCGCATGGCGGCGTGCAAATGCCTGTACGCGATATAAAATAATTTGCGCCTTGCGGCGCTCATTCCCATAAAAACATTCAAGGAGACAATTTATGATAGACAACGAACAGGTCGAAGAAATCATGCTCGTTCTGGACGACAAGCTCGCCAAAACGGTGTCCGTGCTCAAAGAGGACTTCACGGTCATCCGCGCGGGCAGGGCCAATCCCCACATACTCGACAGGGTAAACGTCGATTACTACGGCGCACCCACGCCCATAAACCAGACCGCCAACATCTCCGTACAGGAGGGCAGGTGCCTGGTCATCTCCCCGTGGGACGTGTCCATACTCAAAAACATCGAAAAGGCCATACTCGTGTCCGATATCGGCCTCACGCCCACCAACGACGGCAAGGTGATACGCCTCGTGTTCCCCGAACTCACCGAGGAGCGCCGCAAGGAGCTGGTGAAAAAGATACGCAAGATGGGCGAGGACGCCAAGGTCGCCGAGCGCAACGTGCGCAGGGAGGCAATGGAGGCGCTTAAAAAGCTGAAGGCGGATAAGGCCATTTCGGAAGACGAATTCGCTCTTTTTGAAAAGGACGTCGAAAAGCAGGTATCCGACGCCGTCGCAAAGACGGACGCCGCCGTATCCGAAAAGGAAAAGGAAATAATGACCGTCTGATGGCAGACAAGGTTCCCGCAAGCGTAGGCATAATAATGGACGGCAACGGGAGGTGGGCAAAGCGCCGCCTTCTGCCCCGTTCGGCCGGTCACGAGGCCGGCATGAAGCGCATACTCGGGCTTGTGGAACACGCCCGCGCGCGCGGGGTGAAATACCTCACGCTGTATGCGCTGTCCACCGAAAACCTCTCCCGCCCCCGGGAGGAGCTGGAGGGGCTGTATTCGCTGTTCCGCAAATACTTTGCGCAATACGCGCCGCGGCTTTCCGGTTCCGGCGCGGCGGTCAAGGTCATAGGCGATATATCCGTGCTCCCGCAGGACGTGCGGCAGAGCATCGCGGACGTCTGCTCGCAGGCGCCCGTGCAGGCGGAGTTCACGCTGGTGTTTGCCATCAACTACGGCAGCCGTGCAGAAATCGTGCGCGCGGCCAACCTTGCCGCGGGGCGGGGCAGCCTTACCGAGCGTGACTTTGCACAGCTTTTGTATACGGCGGACGTGCCCGATCCGGACCTGATAATAAGGACGGGCGGCGAGCTGCGCCTTTCCAACTTTCTGCTGTGGCAGTCGGCGTATGCCGAGCTGTATTTTTCCAAAGTGCTCTTTCCGGATTTCGACGATCGCCGCCTGGACGAAGCGCTCAAAGAATATTCACGGCGCAACCGCCGTTTCGGCAGAGTGTAAAGGGCTCTGCGGCAAAAGACCCGCATATATGTTGCATTTACCAAGGTTTATATGAAGACAAGAGTTATAACTAGCACCGTCTATATGCTGGCGGTGGCGGCGCTGTGCGCCGCAAAATGGTTTATACCCGACGGCTGGGGCGCGCTGCTTTTCGACGCGCTCTTTCTCGCGGTGGCGGCAATAGGTTCGTTTGAACTTTTAAGGGCGTTCGGCGGCGTATCGGTCGTCCAGCGCGCGGTGGCGTGCACGTTCTGCGCGCTCTCGGCGCCCATGTACGCGCTCACGGCCATGCTCATGGGCAGCGGCTGGACAGGCGCGGCGGTGGCGCTTTGCCTGGGGCTTTTAGGCGTGTTCTTCGCCTTTGTGGCGGATCATTCCCGTTCCGACGCGAACAGTACGCTCCGTTCGGCATTCGCGCTCGTATATGTGGGGTTGCTTTCCGCCGTGCTCGCGGCCTCCAACCACCTCACTGCGGGCGATAACTCCATGTTTGCCATGCTGTTCCTGTTTTTAAGCGTGCCCTTCTCCGATGCCGGCGCCTACCTCATCGGCATCGCGCTCGGCAAAAAACTGCCCGCAAAGCTCGCGCCCGCGATCAGTCCCAACAAGACGGTCATAGGCGCCGTCGGCGGACTGATAGGCGGAATGGCGGGCGGTGTGGCCGCCTACTACATCCTCGTGGCGCTCGGCGGCACGTTCGCGTCCTCCTCGGCGCTGCCCGGCTGGGCGTTTGCGCTGATAACAGGGCTTGCGGTATCGGTCTGCGAGCAGTTCGGCGATCTGTTCGAAAGCGCGATAAAGCGCTCGTGCGGGGTAAAGGACATGGGCAATCTGCTGCCGGGTCACGGCGGCGTGCTCGACCGCTTCGACGGCACTCTGTTCGCGGGCATAGTCATATTCCTCGCGTTCACGTTCGTCGCCTGAAAAAATGCGGAAACTTCCCTCCCGTAAACGGAGGGATTTTTTATGGGCAAACCGGAATATTGTCATTAAACGGCGCGCGGCCGGGTATAATATTTTTAGCCGCGCCATAGGTGTGTTATGAAGAGGATCGCGCTCATAGGCAGCACGGGCAGCATAGGCAGGCAGACGATAGAGGTCGCGCTCGCCTCGCCCGATGAATTCAGAATAGTTGCGATGGCGGCGGGCAGTTCCCATGCGGAGTTTTCCCGTCAGGTTGCCGCGATAAAGCCGGAGTATGCCGCCCTGGCAGACGGCGCCGCCGCGCGCAAGGTCACCGAAATTTCCGCGTGCACGGCGTTTGCCGGCGGAGAGGAGGCCGCGCTTGCGGCCGCCGCCTGGGATACTGCGGACGTGGTGCTCGTGGCGGCGGGCGGCTTTGCCGGGCTGAAGTATTCGCTCGCGGCGATAAGGGCTGGCAAGACTCTCGCCCTCGCCAATAAAGAGACTCTGGTGTGCGGCGGCGACTGCGTCATGCCGCTTGCTGAGCGCGCCGGGGTGGAGATACTGCCCGTAGACAGCGAACATTCGGCCATATGGCAGTGCCTGGGCCTGAACAGGCGCGCGCCGTTCAGGCGGCTTATAATCACGGCGAGCGGCGGGCCGTTCAGGGGATATACCGCGGAACAGCTCAGATCCGTCACGCCGCAGATGGCGCTCAGGCACCCCACGTGGAGCATGGGCGCAAAGATCACGACCGACAGCGCCACCATGCTCAACAAGGGATTCGAGATCATCGAAGCTCACCACCTGTTCGGTGCGGAATATACCGCGATCAACGTTGTTATCCACCCGCAGAGCATAGTCCACTCCATGGTGGAACTGTGTGACGGCGCGGTGCTTGCGCAGCTCTCGCGGCCAACCATGAAGCTGCCCATACAGCTGGCGCTCTCCTACCCGCAGCGGCTGCCGCTCGCGGATGCGCGGCTCGATTTTTCAAAGGCGCTCTCGCTGGAATTTCTGCCGCTCGAACGGGGCATGTATCCCTGTTTCGACATCGCCTTGCAGTGCGCAAGGGAGGGCGGAACGCTGCCCTGCGCGCTCAACGCCGCAGGCGAAGTGGCGGTGCGGGCCTTCCTCGAATGTAAAATAGCTTTCACGCAGATCGCCGACGTGCTCTCCGGCGTGCTCTGCCATACGGTGCGCGGAGAGGCCGACTGTTACGAGGCGCTGTGCGAGGCCGACGGGCGCGCGCGCAGTGCGGCGGGGGAGCTCGTCCGCAGGCTGGCGGGGCGGCCTACATAAAAATATGCGCGCCCGCCGCATCGCGGCGGGCGCTCTTCAAGGGGTAAGATGTATCTGCTTTTGTCCTCCGCGCTCGGCGGGATAGGTTCCGTGTTGCTCGCCGTGCTGATATTGCTCGCAATGATAACCGTACACGAATTCGGCCACTACCTTTCGGGCAGGGCGCTCGGGTTCGCTGTGGAGGAATTTTCCGTGGGCTTCGGGCCGGCGCTGTTCAAACGCAAAAGCAGGCGCACGGGCGAGCTGTTCAGCATACGCGCCGTGCCGCTCGGCGGCTACTGCGCATTTGCGGGCGAGGAGGGCGAGGGCGGCTTCAACGCAAAGCCGCCGTGGAAGCGGATAATAGTGCTCGTCTCGGGCGCGCTGGCAAACTACCTGCTCGCCGTCGCGCTCATCATGGTCGCGTTTGCCGCCTTCGGCCAGACAGCGCTGCGCATAGACGGCGTGACCTATCCCGAAGGGTACGACAGCTCCGACAGCTTCGTCGCGGGCGACGTGCTGTTGCGGGCGGAGGGCAGGGGCATATACCTCACCACCGACATAATGGACGCGCTCGCGGGGAAGAGCGCCGGCGAAAGGGTTGATTTCACCGTCAGCCGCGGCGGCAAAGAGACGGATATAGGCGTGGAGCTGCGCGCCGACTGCAATTTTTCCGGCTCGGCCGACACCTCGCTCATGTGGGAGGCGCTCGGGGTGGACAGCGCCGTGGGTGAAGACGGCGTGGAATATCTGATGCTCAGTTCGGTCAATGTGCGCTTCCCGGTCTTCGAAAGCGTGGGCCGCAGCTTTGCCTATTCGGTAAAGATAGGCGGCACCATCTTCCGCGTGCTGGGCGAACTGATAACCGGCAATCTTTCGCTGAACGCCGTGGGCGGGCCCGTGACCACAATAAAGCTCACCTCGCAGCTGGCGGCGCAGGGGGTGCAGAGCATGCTGGAGATCGCGGCATATATAGGGGTCAATCTTGCCGTGTTCAACCTTCTGCCAATACCCGCGCTCGACGGCAGCAAGGTCGTTTTCTGCCTGATAGAGCAGGTGCGCGGCAGGCCCGTGTCCCGAAAGGTGGAATCGGCGATCCACTTCGTCGGATTTGTTTTCATCTTAGGCTTTGCGCTGCTTGCCGACCTTCTGCAGTTCGTCAGGTGCGGATAAAAGAAAGTAAAGGCGGGCTGCACTATAGTTGCAGCCCGCCCTTATGTTTGCGTTATTTAAGGCATATATGCAGGGGTATTTGTATTTAAGCGTTGCTGCCGGCCTGCTGCGTCTGCGGGGCGGCGGGCTTTTCGAACTCGCCGTAGCGCATTATCTCGCGCCTTAAATTGCCCGAAGAGAGCAGCAGCGTGCCCACTGCTATGACAATTATCATTTCGGGTATTATGTAGAGCGACTGATACACGAACGAATAGAAGTAGGGGTTGGCGAGAGCGGATATCCCGTATTCCTCGGCATAGTCTGCGCCGAACACGCCGAAGGCGAACACGCCCGAGAAGAAGTGCGAAAGATAGCGCGTCACGCCCGCTATCGTCCCTCCGAGCGCGAACTGCGTGCGCATCCTGCCCTTTAAGGCGGGCACATTCCTCAGACATCCCGTCAGCGCTATCGCCATGAACGCCGTTACATAGTCGAGCACGAACTGTGCGGGGTGCAGTATCCACGCGTCCTGTATCGCCTGCAGGAAGCCGTACACCACGCCCGCGACCAGGCCCTTTTTGCAACCGAACATGTAGCTGTACAGCATGAGCGGCAGCAGCGAAGCCAGCGTTATCGAGCCGCCCATGGGCATGCGGATTATCCTTATGTAGGAGAGCGCGAAAGACAGCGCTATGCACACCCCGCCGAAGGTTATCGCGCGCGTATCGAATCCCTTCGTGCGGTCGGCAAAAAAGCTCGCGCCTATTATTGCGGCGGTCAGCGCTATCGCGCATATATACATGGCCGCACTGTTTCCCGGGTCGTTTTCGACGCCGTTCCACTCGCCCGCCGCGCCGCTCGAATAGTAGACGATAAGGCATACTATTGCGGCAATGAGCGCCGCGCCCGCAACCGAGACGGCGGCTGTCTTCACCGCCTTTACAGGTTTAAGCGCCACCGCAAACCCGCCCGCAACGGCGGCGACGGCAAACACCAGCAGCGGGTAAAAGGTGATGGGCACAAGGCTCTCTTCCCCCTTGGCGACGTCGCTGAAATAGCACGCCGCAAAGGTGATTATGGCGGCCGCGGCGTAGCCGAGCAGGGTGAACAGAGCTATTCTGTTGGCCTTTTTCTGCCTTGCGTCCGTGCCCTCTGCGGGGGCGGTGCGCCACAGCACCAGCTTTGTTACGGCAAACGCTATAAGCAGGGCTATCGCCAGCCACAGCGCAACCGTGCGGCAGCCGTCGGTGGCAGTTTCGAAGTTGGCGAAATAATTCACCACGTCATTCATCATGTCGCCGAAGGCAAGCAACGAAGTATTCATTGAAATGTCCTCCTTCTACCGCCGAAAAGCAAAAGGGCCGCCCTCTTTTTTACGCGCAAAAATAAAGAGAACGACCGCAGTTTATTGGTCCTTGTACTATCGCTCAAGCATTACCTTGCCGATTCAAAGGGTATGATCTCAGCCTTTTCAGGCACCCCCGACGGTATTACGTTGTAAATTTGCGGGCAATGCCCGACTACAAAAAATTATATTACGTATGCCCCTTCAAGTCAATTGAATTTGAGCGGAAAATGTATTATAATGGCAATGGAAAACAGAACAGGACAGGGAGGACGCAATGCCTTACAATTTTTATGCCTTCATGGACAGGATGAAATATATAAAGCGCTGGTCGCTCATGCGCTCGGTGCGGGAAGAGAATATAATGGAACATTCCCAGCAGGTCACGGTGATAGCGCACGCGCTCGCCGTCATCGAAAACAAACTGTTCGGCGGCAGGCTGGACGCGGGCAAGTGCGTGCTGTACGCGCTCTATCACGAGTGCCCCGAGGTGCTCACGGGCGACCTGCCCACGCCCATAAAGTATTTCAACGGCTCCATCACGGGCGCATACAAGGATATCGAGGACGTCGCGTGCGACAGGTTGCTCTCTACCCTGCCCGAGGAGCTCAGAGATGAGCTTTCGCCCTGGGTAAAGGCCGATACCTCCTGCGCGGAGTGGAAGGTCGTAAAGGCTGCCGACAGGCTCTCGGCGTACATAAAGTGCCTCGAAGAGCGCCGCTGCGGCAACACAGAGTTCGAAAAGGCGGAAAAGTCCATAAGGGAGGATATCCTCTCGCGCGGGCTTAAAAGCGCGGAATATTTTATGGAAAACTTCATCCCCCCGTTCACGCTCACGCTCGATGAGTTGGAAAAGGGGATAATGTAAGAGGATGCATGAAGAAGGTAAAGATAACCATATTAAAGACCACGCTCGATAAGGGGCTTGCGGCGGAGTACGGCATAGCGGGGCTCACCCGCTGCCCGCTGATGAAGAAGGGTCAGGTGTTCTATGCAGACTACGCAAAGCCGGAGGGCTTCTGCGACGAGGCGTGGAAGGCCGTCTATCAGTATGTATTTGCGCTGGCGCACGGCGCGGGCTCAGGCGGCGGGCTGTTCTATTACGGCGACTGGATAAGAAAGCCGGGCGTCGCCATATGCAGCTGCAACGACGGGCTGCGCCCCGTCATCATGAAGCTGGAGGTCGAGGACGCGCCCTCTGCAGATTTTTAAGCCATAAAAAAATTCCCGCCTGTCTGCGGGAATTTTTTTGCGGTTTTTGCCGCGCCGTATTGTTTTCAGCAGCCGTGGCAGTTCTTGCAGTTGCCGCTGCAGTGAGGGCGCTGTTTGCCCGTGGCGGAAAACATCTGCCCGCTGTAGCTGCGCTCCGCCCTGCTTCCGCAGCCGGGGCACTTCACCTCGTCGTCGAATCTTTTTACAAGCTCTTCGAATTCCTTCCCGCAGGAAGGGCACTTATACTGCAAAATCGGCATGGTTACTTTTTATCCTTATCCTTGCGTTTCTTATTGCGGCGCGTCCTTTTTATCACGTCGCCGTTTTTCATGAACTTGCCTAAGAATATGCCCACGCCCACGGTGAGCAAAAGCGTGCAGGCGAGTATCACCCAGAACCACAGCCCCGAGTTTGTGCCCTCGCCTATCTGCCCGGGCACGTAAACGTTCATGCCCCAGAATCCCGCGATCATCGTCGGTATCGCCAGCAGCACGGTGATTATGGTCAGCTTCTTCATGCTGTTGTTGGCGTTGTTGGAGATCATCGAACCGTAGGCGTCCATCGTAACGGTGAGTATGTCCTTATAGATGTTGCACATCTCCATCGCCTGCTTGCTCTCTATGGCCACGTCGTCGTACAGGTCCTGATAGTCCTCGCGCGTGGTCACTGCCTCCGCCTTGGAGAGCTTCTCCTGTACGCCGTAGTTGGAGTTGAGCGACGTGGAGATATATACCAGCGAGTTTTCGAGATCCAGAAGCTGCGCTATCTCCTCGTTCTTCATCGTCCTGCCCAGCTCTGCCTGAACGCGGCGCGACTTTCTGTCGATCTGGGTGAGGACGTTCAGAAAGCGCTTTGCGTTGCCCAACATGAAGTTGAGCGTGAATAAAACGGGCTTTTCGGTGAGCACCTTCTGCCTGCCCGTTATGAAGTCTTTGAGCACGGGGTTGCCTTTAAGGCAGACGGTGACAACGCATTTTGAATTGTATATGACTGCGAGGGGGAGGGTGGAGTATACGTCGCCGCTGTCGCCCTCCTCGATGACAGGGCAGTCGAGTATGAACATATAGTTGCCGTCGTCGATCTCGGCACGCGCGCGCTCCTGGTCGTCCAGCGCCGAGGCGAGCATATCCTCGGAGATGCCCGAAAGCGCGGCGATGTCTTCCATCTCGTCGTCGGTGGGGTTTATCATATCCACCCAGCAGCGCGGGCGGAACCCTTCGAGCTGCATAAGCGGGCGTTTTTCCGAAGTGCAAAAGAACTGTACCATAGCTTTGTACCGCCTTGAAATTAGTAAAAAAATGCACGGGATAAAAACCCGTGCCAAGGAAGGTATGGTACGGAATTTTTATCTCTTAAAGTATTGTGTTACAGTTAAAACTGTAATATGGGTCCATAAAAAACTCCCCGTCCGCGCGGACGTAATTATTCGGCTGCGCACGCATTTGCGCACGGCAAAAAAGACCGCATATCCGCATCGGTGTAACCCTATTATAATGTATTATATTCCGTTTGGCAAGCAAAAGGCAAAAAAATCCGGCAAAATTTAACGCCCGCGCGCCCGCGGTTGCGGGCGCGCGGGGCCGATGCGCGCGTTGTTCAGGGCATATATGCGGTGCGATCTGCTGTTTTGCCGCCGGATGCCTTGTTAAATTATCACCTTGCCTTCTATAAAACTTTCAAACACGCCCGAAAGGTCGCCGCCGCGCTTTTCAAAGCATTTTTGCAGCGCGTCGGCGGTCGCCGTCTTTCCGCGCATGTCTTCGAAGTAACTTTTAAGCGCCCCGAAGAACTTATCGTCGCCTACGGAGGAGCGCAGCGTCTCGAACAGCAGCAACCCCTTGTTGTAGGCTATGTTCACGTATTCGTAGTCGCTTAAAAAGTCCTTAAGGTGCCTGTTCATCGTGGTGTCGGCATCGCCGAACAGCTGCCCGTACACCGAATAGAACGCCCTGTACGCCTCGGTGGCGGAGTGTACTATGCCCGCGCGGGTATAGCCGTACTGCGGGTGTTCCTCGAAAAAGCACAGCGTGCTGTATTCAGCCAGCCCCTCGTCCTGCCATGCGCAGTTCAGCTGGTCGCTGCCCACCATGGCGTACCACCACTGGTGCGCCACCTCGTGCACGGTCGCATATATGGCATCGTCGCCCGAAAGTTCGTCGCTTATCATCGCCAGCGCGGGATACTCCATGCCGCCCGCGGCAAATCCCGTCTGCACTATGTTAAGCTGAGGATATTCGTATTCTCCGAACTTATCTTCGAAGTACGCAAGCGCCTGCGCCGCCGCGTCCAGCACCTCTTCCGCGTGCGCGTCGTCGCAATGATAGTAATTCACGGGCGTGCCGCCTGCATCCGCCGTCAGCTTTTCAAACCCGTCGGAGAGCACTATGCAGAAGTCGCGCGCGTTTTCCAGCTCGTAAAACAGCGTATTGCCGTCGGCTTCCGTCTGCATTCCGCTCGCCGCCGCGCCGAGGCCCGCGGGCAGCGTCAGCTCCACCGTATAGTCGGCGCAATCGCTTGCGAACGGGTCGCCGTCGCTGTAATATTCGCACTGTAAAAATCCGCCGTCCTCCGTGCGCGCGCAGACCGTCGGATAAAAGTTGCCCAGGTTGACCGTGCGCTGCGTTATCCCCGTGCGGTGGTTTACTTTTGCAAGCGTAAGCTCGTAGCTTAACGTAACGGTAGCGCGCCTGCCCGTCTCAAGCGTGTCGGGCAGCGTTACCTGCAATATATTCTCGTCCGAACCGCAGATCTTCCACTCCTTCGCGCCGTCAACTGCGGTTATCTCCATTCCGCCGTAGCTCGTGCCCGCATAGTATGCGCGTGAGCGCAGTTCGTCTGAAACGGGCCTGAACTGCGCGCCGCTGCGGTAGGCGTTGGGATAGATGTTGAATTCCAGCGTGCCGGTGGGTGCGGAGGCGTTGTAGTAGTCGACTTCGCACTCGGCGGTGAGCGTGCCGTCCGAGTACTGTGCGGTTATGCGGTAACCGGTGCGCCCGTCGTCGTTTCTGCACGCCGTTGCGGGCATTGCGCCGCAGCATACCGCCGCGGCTATTATAAGGCAGAATGATCTCTTCATGGTACAATATCGTATGCGCCCGCGGTCGCCGTCTTGACAGGTTTTGCAAAAAAATTTTTTCACAAACGCGCGGCAAATCAAATACAATGGATTGTATGAAGGTGTGTGTTGTAACGTCGGGTGCGGCGCGGCTGCCCGAATGCGATATAGCGCTGTTCGGCTTCGATAAGCTGGGCGCCGTAGATTACGAAAGCGAACTTTCGGGCAGGAGCGAAAAGTTCGAAGAGGTCGCGCGCCTCTCGCGCGCGGCGGGCTGCGGCGTGGTGTGCGGCTGCATAACTTCATCGCGAGGGGCGGTGCGCAAGTCTGCCGCGGCGGCGTGTTCGGGCAAACTGCTCGGCATATCCGATATGTGCCGCGTGTTCGGCGACGAGAAGTATAAGAGCGGCGCCTCGCTCGGGCTGTATATGCTCGGCGGATGCAAGGCGGGCGTGCTTATAGAAAACGATATATATTTCCCCGAATGCATGCGCTCGCTGGCGGCGTGCGGCTGTTCGATCGTGTTGTTTTTAAGCGAGGGGCTGCGCCCCGTCCACTCCGTGCTCATGCGTGCCTACGCGTATCTATACGGCGTTCCGGTCATCGGCTGCGCGGGCAGGACGGCGCTGTTTGCCGAAACTTCGGGCGGGCTGGCCACTTCCAATCTGCCGCTCACGCTGTTCGAAACTTCCCGCGTCCCGTGCTGGCGCACGGTCACCTCGCGCATGCGCGGCGCCGCGGAGGACGACGACGCCGATTTTTAACCGTTTGTAAAATCAGTGCGCAAAAATTGCCGTAACGGGGCAAACCGCTTGAAATTTTTTGCACGGTTTGCTATAATGTAGTCTGCAGTAATGTCGGCGGCTATGCCGGCGGCTGCAAATTTACGGTATTTGTAAAAGGGGTTTGCGCATATGCTCAGCATGACGGGTTACGGCAGAGGCGGATACAGCGGCGGAGGGATAGAGCTCTCCGTGGAGATCAAGACGGTGAATAACCGCTATCTCGACGTATCGGTAAAGGCGCCGCGCGTATTTGCCGCCTATGAAGAGGCCGTGCGCAACGCCATCCGCAAAAAATTCACGCGCGGACATGCCGACGTCTACGTCAATCTTACGGACAAGCGCGAAGAAAAGTGCGGCGCCCGCCTGGACGAGGGCGTTGCGACCGCTTGCCTGAACGCGCTCAGAAGGCTGAAAGAGCTCGCGGCGGACATCGTGCCCTCCGCGGCCTGCGGCGATCTCGTTTCCCTGCTGCGCATGCCCGATATGCTGGTGCAGGGTGAGGCGCAGGCGGCCGACGAGCAGTTGACCGGAGCGCTCGACAACGCGCTGGACGCGGCGCTCGATAACCTCAACGCCATGCGTCTGAAAGAGGGCGAAAAGCTCAGGGCAGACATGCTCTCGCGCATGGACAGGATAGAGGCGCTCGTGGGCGAAGTTTCTGCCCGTGCGCCCCTCGTTGCCGAAGATTACAGGGCAAAGCTCAAAGAGAAGGTGGAAAAGTACCTCGCGGATGCAACGGTGGACGAGGGCAAGCTGCTTACCGAGGTGGCTCTGTTTGCCGACAAGTCGAACATAGACGAAGAGCTCACCCGCCTGCGCTCGCACATAGAGCAGTTCAGGGAGATCTGCGGGGCCGGGGTAGTGGGCAGGAAGCTCGACTTCCTCGTGCAGGAGTTCAACAGGGAGACCAACACGATATGCTCCAAGAGCAACGATCTGACCATCACCCGCTGCGGGTTGGAGCTCAAAAACGAGATAGAAAAAATACGCGAACAGGTGCAGAACGTTGAATAGGCAGAGAAATGTGCTCGCCGTCATCTCCGGGCCGTCCGGGGTGGGCAAGGGCACCGTCATAAAGGAGATGTTCAGGCTGCGCCCCTCGCTCAAAGAGAGCGTGTCGTGCACCACGCGCGCGCCGCGCGCGGGCGAGCGGGACGGTGTGGATTACTTCTTCGTCAGCCGCGAACGCTTCCTGCAGATGATCGAAGGCGGCGAGCTTCTGGAATACTCCGAACACTTCGAAAATTACTACGGCACGCCGCGCGCCTTTGTGGAAAAGACGCTGCTCTCGGGCGATATCATCCTCGAAATAGATGTCGACGGCGCGCTCTCGGTAAAGGCGGCGCACCCTTCGGCGGTGCTCATCATGATAGAGCCGCCCGACATGGACGAGCTGAAAAGGCGGCTGGAAAAGCGCGGCACGGAGAGCGGGGAAAAGGTCGCCCTGCGCATATCCCGCGCCGAATACGAACTTTCAAAGAAAGATAAATACGATTACTGCGTGGTGAACGAAGACGTCACTGCCGCGGCTAAGCGTATTCTGGAAATAATAGATGCAGAAAAGGAGGTTTTGCTATGATAAATAAACCTGCGGTAGACCAACTTATCGGAAAACTTTCGGCAGACGGCCACGATGCCTCGCGCTACGAACTGTGCGTGGTCGCTTCGAAGCGCGCCCGCCAGATAATCGAGCAGAACAACGGCAGGGAACTGCCGGGCAAGATGAAACCCATAACCGTTGCCTGCAACGAGATCGCGGCAGGCAAGGTGATAAGCGCAAAGGATTAACCCGTTCAGCCCCGCGCCCCGCGCGGGGCTGAATATTACCGGCCGACCGCGGCGGAGCCTTGTATGTATGCACAGGTAATAGTTGATATAGCCCACAGCCAGGTGGACAGAATTTTTGAATATTCCTGCGAAGACGGCACACCTGCGGGCAGCCGCGTAAAGGTGCCCTTCGGCGGCAGGACGGTGGACGGCTTCATAGTTGGCCTGTCCCGCACGAGCGCCTATCCGGCGGAAAAGGTAAAACCTGTCAGCTTCGTATATGAAGAGCCTCCCGCCCTCGTGCCCGAATGCTTTTCGCTGATGAACGAGCTTTCGGAGCGCTACCGCGTGCCCAAGGCGGTGTGTTTAAGGCTGTTTCTGCCTTCGGAGATGCGCTCCGGCAAGGTGCGCGAACTCTATAAAAAGGTGCTGAAATTCAGCGGCGCCGCGCTCAGTTTTTCCGGATCGGCAAAAAAGCAGCGGCAGTTTTACGACTTTTTAAGGGAGGCCGGGCAGGCCGACTACACCCCCTGCTGCGAAAAGTTCGGCCGCGGCGCCGTGAACGCCGTAGTCGAAAAGGGCGGCGCGCTCATGGAGAGGGTGCGCATAAACCGCTCTCCCTCGGGGTTTGCAGACGGTGAGGAGGCGGGCAAGGTGCTCACTCCCGCGCAGTCTGCGGCGCTGGACGGCATAGAGCGCGACGGCCGTACCGTGCAGCTTGTGCACGGCGTCACGGGCAGCGGCAAGACGGAAATATATCTGAACGTCATAAGCCGCGCGCTGCAGCGCGGCAAGACGGCCATCTTCCTCGTGCCCGAGATCTCGCTCACGCCGCAGATGTTCTCGCAGCTGAAGCGCCGCTTCGGCGAACGGGCCGCCATACTGCACAGCGGGCTTTCGGCGGGCGAGCGGTTCGACGAGTGGTGGAGGCTGCGCACGGGCGAGGCAAAGATAGCCATAGGCGCCCGCAGCGCCATATTCTCCCCGCTGGAAAACATCGGTGCTATAATCATCGACGAGGAGCACGACGGCTCTTACTTTTCCGAGTCGGCGCCGCGCTATTCCACTCTGGAAGTGGCGCGCCTGCGCGCCGAACACAACGGCTGCAAACTCATCCTCGGCAGCGCCACCCCCTCGGTGGAGAGCTATTCCGCCGCCGTGGAGGGCAGGTACAACCTCATCACGCTCAAAGAGCGCATAAACGGCAAGCCGCTGCCGCACATAACCATAGCCGACATGCGCAAGGAGGTAAAGCGCGGCAACAACACCGCCTTCTCCTCCGCGCTGCGCGAACAGCTCAAAGACACGCTCGAAAGCGGCAACCAGGCAATAATCTTCTTAAACCGCCGCGGCTATTCGCGCACTGTCATCTGCCAGGACTGCGGATATGCCTTGAAGTGCGAAAACTGCGACGTGGCGCTTGCTTACCACTCGGAGGAAAACTGCCTTAAATGCCACTATTGCGGCGCAAGGTACCGCATGCCGCGCGCCTGTCCCGAATGCGGCGGGCTGCACCTGCGCTACGGCGGCACGGGTACCCAGCGCGTGGTGGCCGACCTTAAGCACGACTTCCCCTCGGCGCGCATACTGCGCATGGACAACGACACCACTTCGGGCAAAGAGGGGCACTATAAGATACTCAGACAGTTTGCCGAAAGGCAGGCGGACATACTCGTGGGCACGCAGATGATAGCCAAGGGGCACGACTTCCCCGCCGTTACGCTGGTGGGCATACTCGACGCCGACATGAGCCTGCACTTTTCCGACTACCGCGCGGGCGAACGCACCTTTCAGCTCATAACGCAGGTCGCGGGCCGCAGCGGCAGGGCGGGAGAGGCCGGGCAGGTGGTGCTGCAGACCTACTCCCCCGAAAACGCCGTTTTAAGGTATGCGGTCAACTACGACTACGAGGGCTTCTTCAAAAACGAGGTCGCGCTGCGTAAGGCCACGCGCTTCCCGCCGTTCTCGCTGATATGCAGGGTGATGGTGACGGCGGAGGAAGACGGCCCCGCGCTCGAGGCGCTCAGAGGCGTATATTTCGGCGCGGAGGAGCTGCGGCAAAGGCACCCCGAAAAGTTCATCTTTCTCAACAAGATGCACTCGCCCATAAAAAAGATCCAGGGCCGCGTGCGCTATCAGGTGCTCATGCGGCTGGAGGACGGCGGGCTGCTGCCCGAAATCTACGCGCTTGCGGTAAAGTTTTCTTCGCAAAAGGCGCTCGTCTATGTCGAGGAAAACCCCGTAAATCTTTCCTGATCCCGCAAATTCTGAAATTTATCCGCACATATGGCGGAAATAATAACAAGAGGTGACGTTATGGCACGGAGATATGTGGTGCAGGTGGGCGACCCCATACTGCGCACTGTGTGCAGAGAGGTGAAAACATTCAACGGCGAGCTCGCCGCGCTTTTGGACGACATGAAGGAGACGGTACGCGCCGAAGACGGCGCGGGCCTTGCCGCCCCCCAGGTGGGAGTGGACGCGCGCGCGGTCGTTATCGACGTGGAGGAGGGGTTCTTCGAACTTATCAACCCCGAAATAATCTCGCAGAAGGGCGAACAGACCGGCCCCGAGGGCTGCCTTTCGGTAAAGGGCAAGCAGGGCACCGTCACCCGCCCCGAAAAGGTCAAGCTCGTCTACCGCGACAGGCAGGGCAGAAAGCACAAGCTCACCGCCGAAGGTTTCTTTGCGCGCGCGGTCTGCCACGAACTCGACCACCTCGACGGCGTCATCTACACCGACAAGGCCACGGACGTTGTAGACGTGAAAGAGGAGGAGAGGTGAAGATACTGTATGCCGGCACGCCGCAGTTTGCGGTGGAGCCGCTCAAAGCGCTCGTAAACAGCGGCGCCGATATAGTCGGCGTGGTCACTCAGGAGGACAGGCCCTTCGGCAGGAAGGGCGTGCTCACCCCGCCGCCCGTAAAGAGCTTCGCGCTCGGGCTGGGGCTGCCCGTGTATCAGTTTGCAAGGATACGCGACCACGCCGAAGAGCTGAGAGCGCTCGGCGCCGACGCCATGTTCACCTGCGCTTACGGCCAGCTGCTCACGCGCGAAGTGCTCGAAGCCTTCCCCGGGGGGGTGTGGAACGCGCATGCCTCGCTGCTGCCTGCCTTTCGCGGCGCCTCGCCCGTTCAATCGGCAATACTTGCGGGCGAAAAGGTGACGGGCGTCACCATAATGAAGACCGAACTCGCGCTCGACAGCGGGGATATCCTGCTCGTAAAACGCTGCAAAATAGGGGAGGGCGAGACGAGCGGCGAACTCTCGCAGCGGCTCTCCCTGCTCGCCGCCGAGGCGCTGTGCGAGGCGGCAAAACTGATAGAGAGCGGCGACGAAAACCTGCTCTTGCAGGACGATGGTGCCGCCACCTACTGCAAAAAGATAAAAAAAGAGGACGCAAGGGTAGATTTTTCGCAGCCTGCGGCAAGGGTGTGCGCGCTGATAAACGGCATGAGCCCCTCGCCCGCGGCGTACTGCATGCACGGCGGCAGCCCGCTCAATCTTTTAAGGGCGTTCGTCCGCGAAGGCGGCGGCGCGGCGGGCAGCGTGCTCGAAGTTGCAAAGGGCGGATTTGCCGTTGCCTGCGGCGAGGGCAGCGTGCTTGTGACCGAGGCGCAGTTTGCGGGCGGCAAGCGCCTTTCGGCGGCCGACATCTTCAACGGCAGGAAACTCAAAGCGGGGGATATGCTTGAATAACCCGCTTACTGACCCCTATCTCGTCCTCTCCGAGGTGTACAGCCGCGGCGCCTACTTGAAGCAGGCGCTCGCCTCGGTGCCCACCGAGCCGCAAAACCGCCCGCAAACTTCCAAAATCTGCTACGGCGTGCTTGAAAAGGACGTTTATTTAAGCTATATCATAGGGGCAAATTGCCAAAAACAGCCCAAGTCGGCAATACGGCTGATACTCAAAATAGCGCTGTATATGCTGGAATTCATGGGCAAGCACGGCTACATGGTGGCCGACTGTGCCGTGGAGCTTGCCAAAAAGGCGGGCAAGGGAGGCGCCGCCGGTTTCGTCAACGCCTTTCTGCGCTCGTACAAGCTCCCCGCGCTGCCCGCGGGCGCCGACGAGCGGCTGTCGGTAGAGGTCAGCGCGCCGCTGTGGCTGGCAAAGAGGGTGCGCCGCAGCTACAAGCAGGAGGCCGCCGCCATACTCTCCGCCCCCTCGCACGGGGTGTGCGTCCGCTTCGAACGCGGAGCGGAGCGCTATCTTGCGCTCCCGCATGAAGAGACGCCCTTCAAAGGCGTATATATCTTCAGAAATTTCGTGCGCGACGGCGGCTACGATGCGGGCGACTACACCTTCCAGTCGGTCGGCTCGGCAGCCATCTGTTCGGTGGTATCCCCGTGCGGACGCCTGCTCGACGCCTGCGCCGCCCCCGGCGGCAAGAGCGTGCTGCTCGCAAAAAAGTGCGGCTCGGTCACCGCGCAGGAACTGCACCCTCACCGGGTAGAGCTTATAGGCAGCTATGCCCGCCGCATGGGCGCGGACAACGTGTTTCCCGTTGCGGGCGACGCCTCTGCATTCAACCCCGAATGGGAGGGGCTGTTCGACGGCGTGCTGTGCGACGTCCCCTGCTCCGGCAGCGGCGTCATAAACGAAAATCCCGACATAAAGCTGTTCAGGCGGGAGGAGGACATAGCCTCGCTTGCCGCGCTGCAGCTTAAAATACTTGCAAACTGCGCCCGTTACGTAAGGCCGGGCGGCAGCCTTTACTATTCCACCTGCTCCGTCCTCCCCGAAGAGAACGACAGCGCGGTGCATGGCTTCCTCGCTTCGGTGCAGGGGTTTGAGCTCGACATACCGGAGTGCGCCCTGCCTTCGCGCCGCACAAAGACGGGGCTGCAGTTCCTGCCGCACATCTCGCAGGGGGCGGGCTTCTTCGTCACGCGTTTCATACGCAAAAGCTGATCCCGCGGGCACTGCTGAAAGTTTGTCCGTCGGCACATATGCCGCGTTGAATTATGAAAGAGATACTTGCAGATTACAACTTTACGGAGCTTAAGCGGCTTGCGGAGGAGATGGGCGAAAGGTCTTTCCGCGCAAAACAGCTCTTCGACGGGGTGATGCGCGGGCACGATATCTCCGGCATCCCCGCCCTGCCCGCGGCGTTCGTGCAGAGGCTGCTCGGGCGGTTCGAGGACTGCGCGCTGAAGATAGTAAAGACGCTCACTTCTTCCGACGGCACCGAAAAGTACCTCTATAAACTTGCCGACGGCAACATAATCGAGGGCGTGTTCATGCGCTATAAGTACGGCAACACGCTGTGCGTATCCACCCAGGCGGGCTGCCGCATGGGCTGTAAGTTCTGCGCCAGCACCCTCGGCGGGCTGGTGCGCAACCTCACCCCGGGCGAGATGCTCTCTCAGGTGCTCAAGGTAAACGCGCTGCACGGCGGCACGCCTGCAAAGCGGCAGGTCACCAACGTCGTGCTCATGGGCAGCGGCGAACCGCTCGACAACTACGGCAACGTTATAAAGTTTGTGCGCGACATGGCGGCGGAGGGCGGCATAAACATCTCGCCGCGCAACGTCAGTCTCTCCACCTGCGGGCTGGTGCCAAGGATGTACGACCTCGCGGAAGAAGGGCTGCCGCTCAACCTCACCGTCTCGCTGCACAACGTCACCGACGAAGAGCGCGCCCGCACCATGCCCGTCGCCCGCGCCTATAAGATAGAGGACATCCTCGCCGCCTGCGCCAACTACTTTGCAAAGACGGGCAGGCGCTACATTTTCGAGTATTCGCTCATCGAGGGCGAAAATTCCGACGCGGCGCACGCCCGCGCGCTCGTAAAGCTGCTCAAAGGCAGGCCGTGCCACGTCAACCTGATACGGCTGAACGACGTAAAGGAGCGCAAACTTTCCGCCGCCACCGAGCGCGGCGCGCAGGAATTTCTTAAAATACTCACCGAGGGCGGCATCTCCGCCACGCTCCGCCGCAGGATGGGCGCCGACATAGGCGGCGCGTGCGGCCAGCTGCGCGCGGGCTACCTCGGCGAAAACGGCAACGGCTGAACGGCCGCGACTAAGATACGGAGTCTATTCATATGCAGATAAAAATAGCGCCTTCCATACTTTCCGCCGACTTTTCCCGCATGGGCGAGGCGGTGGAGCTCTGCCGGGCGGGCGGGGCAGACCTAATACACTGCGACGTGATGGACGGCTCCTTCGTGGGGCCGATAACCTTCGGCGGGCAGATGGTAAAGAATATCCGCCCTCACACGAAGCTGCCGCTCGACGTGCATCTCATGATAGAGCATCCCAAGACGCAGATAAAGTTCTTTGCCGAAGCGGGCGCCGACATCATAACCGTGCACTACGAGGCGTGCGCAAAGATATCGCAAAGCTACCTCGAAGAGACGCTCGCGCTCATAAGATCGTACGGCGTAAAGTGCGGCGCGGTCATCAATCCCGACGTCCCCGCCGAGGCGCTCTTCCCCGTGCTGCCGCTTTGCGACATGGTGCTGGTGATGAGCGTGTTCCCCGGCTACGGCGGACAGAAGTTCATTCCCGAAGTGCTGCCCAAGATATCGGCGCTCAGGGCGCGTGCGGCGCTTTTTGGCAGGGCGGATATGGATATAGAGATAGACGGCGGCATAAACGCGCAGACGGCCCCGCTTGCGGTCGCGGCGGGCGCAAACGTGCTTGTGGCGGGTTCGGCGCTGTTCGGCGCGCCAGATTTTGCCGCGGCGGTAAAGGAGCTGCGCGGATGAAGGCGCTGCTCCTCCTCAACGGCGAGCCGTATGCGGGCGAGCTTCCGCGCGGGGTGCCCGCCTACTGTTGCGACGGCGCCTACGCCTGGGCAAAGGGCAGGGCGGACATAGTAAAGAACATAGGCGACTTCGACAGCCTGAAAGAGCCGCCCGTTCCCCCGCCAGAGGAGATCTACCCTTCGGAAAAGAACTTCACCGACGGCGAGATAGCGCTGCGCAAGATGATATCCGACGGGGTGACCGAAATAGATTGCTACGGCGCGTTCGGCGGCAGGGCCGACCACTTCCTCGGCAATATCCAGCTGCTGCATTTTGCGCTTTTGCATGGCGTATCCATGCGCCTCATCTCGGAAGATGCCGAAATCTTCGCCGTGCGCGGCACCTTTCGCGCGGGGGAGTTTGAAGGCAAGACGGTCTCGGTGTTCCCCTTTTCCTCCCCGCTGCATATACTGGATAGCGGGGGAATGAAGTACGGCTATCCGAAGGTGATAGACTACGGCGAGTGCAGGGGCGTATCCAACATAGTTTTAAGCCCCTCCGCCTATGTTGCCTTCGGCGAAGGCTGCACTGCCCTCGTAATAATAAACCTCGGGAGCGTGTAATGAAAAAGACCTTCGTCATCTGCGTAAAACCCCCCAAGCCCGTGCGTGCGCTGCTCTCTGCGGCGGTGCGCATAAAGCGCGGCTGAACGTATAATTTTGCAAAGTTATATTATCAAACCGCCCTGCCGCGCCCATTCGGGCGCGGCAGGGCGATTTTATGCCCGCACGAGGCGTGCCCTGTATTGCGCACAAAAAAATCCCGCACCGTTTGTCGGACACGGGAAAATCATAACAAGTTATATTGTCATTTTAATGTATCGGGGGCGCGGCTGCGCCCGCGGCGGCCCGGAGGCCGCGCTCCGCGGAAGGCGCGAAGTCTTTTCAAAGCAAAATAAGCGGGCGGCAATCTGCCGCCCGCAAACAAGCCCTATAGCTGCGGAAGGAGGGGTTACGCCCTCTCTACCGTCTTCATGCAACGGGTGCACACATAGCCCGTTACAGCCTTGCCGTTTGCGTCGATATAGCTTATCTTCTGCACGTTGGCCTTGAAAGTCCTCCTCGTTCTCCTCTTGGAGTGGCTTACGTTGTTGCCGGACGTCTGACCCTTGCCGCATACGCTGCATACTCTCGACATGATTGAACACCTCCGTGGTGGAATTTACCTGAAAAAAAATGAGCAAATAAAAACCGTTTCTCAAAAACGGCTATACTAATATAGCACCTGTTTTTAAAAAAATCAATCAAAAACATGCCGTTTTGGCAAATTTTTTGCGCGGTGAAAAAATAAATGCTTCCGCTTGCGGGAAAAATCGCTGCAAAAGTGGGGCAAAGGCTTGCAAAATAGCGGCAAATGTTATAAAATGAAACAGACAGGAGTTATTATGTCAGTCAACACAAGCAACGTTTACGGTAAAATTTCAATATCCGACCGGGTTCTCGCCAGGGTTGCGGCATACGCCGCGCTCGATTGTTACGGCATCGTGGAACTCGTATCCCGCCGCTTTATGGATTCCATAACCGAGCTTTTAAGAAAGAAGCCTTCGGAGGGCAAGGGGATCAAAGTCGTGACGAGCGGCGACAGGATATATATAGACGTTTACGTCATCATCAAATACGGCGTGTCGATAAACGCCGTCGCAGAGGCGCTGAAAGAGGGAGTCAAGTATAAGGTAGAGCGCTTTTCGGGTATGATAGTGGATACGGTAAACGTAAACATAATGGGGGTCAAGCTCTGACCTCACTTTAAGCGCGCCCTTTGCGGTCGCGCCTTTTTGAATTTTAAGGAGTCATATGCAGAAAATCATCAACAGCACCGACTTCCGCAAGATGGTTTCGAGCGGTGCCAGAATGCTTGAAATAAACAGGGCCAAAGTCGACGCCCTGAACGTATTCCCCGTGCCCGACGGCGATACGGGCACCAACATGTCGCTCACCATGCAGTCGGCGATATCGGAAATGAACGCCTGCTCCTCCAACCGCTTCCAGGAGATATGCGACGCCGTATCCAAGGGCGCGCTGCGCGGGGCAAGGGGCAATTCGGGCGTAATAACCAGCCAGATCTTCCGCGGCATCTGCTCTGTGGTGCGCGAGTGCCAGAACGGCATAGACACAAAGACCTTCGCAAAGGCGATGGAGGCTGGCACCAAGGTAGCTTACAGCGCCGTGTCCAAGCCCAAGGAAGGCACGATTTTAACGGTAGTCAGGATGATGAGCGAGGCGGCGCCCAAGCTCGCGGGCAAGAACAAGGACTTCGTCGACTTCTTCACCGCGCTCATCGCGGTCGGCGACGAGGCGCTCGCAAAGACGCCGGAACTTTTGCCCGTGCTAAAAAAGGCGGGCGTGGTCGACAGCGGCGGCGTCGGCCTCATGACCATAATGCGCGGCTTCCTTGCCGCGGTCTCGGGCGAGGACATCGGCACCGACGACATCCCCACCGACGCCCAGCAGGGCAAAAAGGAGCCCGAGTTCGGCGACAATTCCGATATAATCAACCTCGACCTCGGCGAGATAGAGTTTGCCTACTGCACCGAATATTTCATCATACACTTAAAGCAGATGACTACGCTTGCCGATATCGACAGGCTCAAAGAAAAGCTCATGCAGATAGGCGACAGCGTCATCTGCATAGGCGATCTGGAGCTCGTCAAGGTGCACGTCCACACCAACACTCCCGGCATAGCGCTTTCCTATGCGCTCGAGCTGGGCGAACTCGACAGGATCAAGATAGAGAACATGCTCGAAGAGAACCGCCAGCTCAAGGCCAAGCTGGAGGCCGAAAAGAAGGAGATGGGCATGCTCGCCATCTGCTCGGGCGACGGCCTTGCCGATATCTTCAAAGACCTGCTGTGCGACAAGGTCATCGAGGGCGGGCAGACCATGAATCCCTCGGCGCAGGACATTGCCAGCGCCGTGCAGAAGATAAACGCCTCCAACGTGTTCGTCTTCCCCAACAACTCCAACATTATCCTCGCGGCGGAGCAGGCAAAGGACCTCGTGACCGGCCGCAACATACATGTGATACCCACCAAAAACGTGCCTCAGGGCTACGCGGCTGCGCTCGCTTTCAATCCCGAAAGTTCGGTCGCCGTCAACAAGACCAACATGACGCACGCCATCGACAACGTCGTCTCGGGCATGGTCACCTACGCCGTGCGCAACACCACGATGAACGGCTTCAAGCTCAGGGCGGGCGACATAATCGGCCTCGACAACAAAAAGATCCTCGCCAAGGGCAGCGATATAGCCGAAACCACCATCGCCCTTATCGAAAAGCTGAAGAATCCCGACCACGAGATGATTACCCTCTACTACGGCGAGGGCGTCACCGAAGAGGACGCCTCGGCGCTTGCCGACAAGGTCGCGGAGATGTTCCCCGAATGCGACGTGGATTTCCACTACGGCGGACAGCCTGTATATTATTATATAGTATCGCTTGAATAAAGAAGTTCACAATTTTTTCGTGCCGGCGGGGCGCGAAAAAATTCGTGATTTGAGGGGCCTGCCCCTCTGGCGACGATAATTTGGCGCCCTCGTTTATATAATCGTCGCCATTCACCCCGCTGAGGCGCAGGTATGCGCAAATTGTGTCGCGCGGCGGCGGGCAACCCGCCTTGCGCCGTAAGTTATTTTATACGCCCCGTCACGGGCTGAGTGGCCTTGCATCTTCAAGGGTTGACGGGCAGGGAATAAGGCGAAGAGTAATTTTTAATACGCCCGGTCGCGGGCCGAGCGACTTTGCGCCATACATTATTATCTGAAACTCATTATAAAAACATTTTGCAAAGGGGAAAGGCGGAGTCTTTCCCCGTTTGAATTTGGCGGGCGCGGCATGGCGGCTTCCGCACGGCATGCAGGGGGTGCGATGAAACTCACCGAACTTAAATATATATCTGAAAAGCGGGAAAAGGATTTCAACAAGCTGGGCGTGTACACCGCGGAAGACCTCGTGCGGCTCTATCCGCGCGACTATGCCGACCTTACGCGCGTCGCGCTCATCTCGCAGGCGGAGCACAACTCGCAGGCGCTCGTCTCGTGCGAGGTGCTCAATGTCGAATTCAACCGCTTTGCCCGCCGCCCCTACGTAAAGGCGCTCTGCCAGCAGCAGGGGTGCATATTCAGCGCCGTCTGGTTCAACCAGCCCTATGTGGCGCAAAAACTCAAGCCGGGCGGCTATCTGTTTTACGGGCGCGTGCAGAACAGGTACGGCATGGGCGCGTCCATGGTCAACCCCTCGTTCGAATCCGCCGCCGACAACAGGAACCTGAAGGGGATAGTCCCCGTGTACCCGCTTGCGGGCGGGCTTACCCAGCGCATCGTGCGCGACTCCGTGCGGCGCGCCCTCGAAAAGGTCGTCCCGTCCTCGCTCATCCCCGAACAGCTCCGCCGCAGGTACGGGCTGGTTTCACTCGCCGAAAGTTACCGCCGCGTGCACGCCCCGCAGTCGCAGGATGACATAAAGAAGGCCTCGGCGCGCATCGCGCTCGAAGAGTACTTTCTGCTCATCTCGGCATTCAGGGTCATAAAGGGCTACGGCGACAGGGTGCGCGTCAACAACTATTCGGTTACGGAGCGCGAGGTGGCGGACTTCATCGCGCGCTTCCCCTTTACGTTCACGCCGGGGCAGCTTGCCGCCGTGCGCGAGATATACGAAAACGTGCACTCGCCTTCGCAGATGAACAGGCTGTTGCAGGGCGACGTGGGCAGCGGCAAGACGGCCGTAGCCCTCACGGGCATGTTCATGGCGGTAAAGTCGGGCTGTCAGGCCGCCATGCTCGCCCCCACCGAAGTGCTCGCCCGGCAGAACTGCGCGCTCATAAAGCGCTACTTTCCCGAAAGCAACGCCGCCCTGCTCACGGGCAGCACGCCCGCTGCCGAAAAGCGCGCCATAAAGGCGGGGCTTAAAAGCGGAGAGATCTCCATAGTCTGCGGCACCCACGCCGTCATTCAGAAGGATGTGGCGTTCCGCAACCTCGCCTTCGTGGTGTGCGACGAACAGCAGCGCTTCGGCGTGGCGCAGCGCGCCTCGCTGGCGGAAAAGGGCGAGGGTTGCGACACCCTTATAATGTCCGCCACGCCCATACCGCGCACGCTCTCGCTCATATTTTACGGCGATCTGGACATCACCACCATAAAGGACAAGCCCGCCGCGCGGCAGGAGATAACCACCGCGATCATTCCCGAAAGCAAGTACGCCGCCATGCTGGACTATATCTCAGCGCAGGCAAAGCAGGGCAGGCAGGCGTACTTCGTCTGCCCGAGGATAGAGGGCGACGACGAGGGCACGGCGATGTCCGTCACGGAACTGTTCGGCGAGCTTTCGCAAAAGATGCGCGGCGTAAAGCTGGGGCTGCTTCACGGTAAGATGAAGGAGGCGGAAAAGAACGCCGTCATGGAGGATTTCAGGCAGGGCAGGTACGACTGCCTCGTCTCAACCACGGTGATAGAAGTGGGTGTGGACGTGCCCAACGCAACAATAATGGTAATTTACAACGCCGAGCAGTTCGGGCTGTCGCAGCTGCACCAGCTGCGAGGCCGCGTGGGGCGCGGGCAGTACAAGAGCTACTGTTTCCTTTTAATGGGCAGCGACACTCCGCAGGCGCGCGAAAGGCTGGCCGCCGTAAAGAATAATTCCGACGGCTTCAGAATAGCCGAGGCCGACCTCGAGATGCGCGGCAGCGGAGACTTCATGGGCACGCGGCAGAGCGGCCGCGTCCTTTCGGAGATACGCAACTTAAAGTTCCCGGCAAGCGTCATTTTCACCGCCAAGGCCATCTCCGACGAGGCCTTTTCCGGCGGATATGAGATCTCCGCCCTGCGGCAGGCAGCGCTGGAAAAGTATAAGAAGCTCGAGGACGTCGTGCTCAACTGAAAGGCCTGAAAACAGCTCACAATTATTCCGTAAAAACCGCAGGGCGGCCGTCCTGCGGTTTTTTTGCGTAAATTTTGTTGACAAAGTGACATTCGTTTGGTAAAATAGCCTTTGCGTTACGGTCAGAGTGGGTCGTTGTGCCCGTTCCTGCACCCGCGGCGCCCTTTTTATTCGTATTTGTTTAAGGGAAAATGCGGATAAAGATATATTCCACAGGCCGCAAGGCCGAGTAAAACAAGGAGGATGCAAGATGCCCACAATCAACCAGCTTATAAAGCACGGCAGGGAAAAGCAGGTCTACAAATCCAAGTCGCCCATACTCGACAACTGCCCCCAGAAGCGCGGCGTGTGCCTTTCGGTCACCACCACGACTCCCAAAAAGCCCAACTCTGCTATAAGAAAGATTGCCCGTGTGCGCCTTACCAACAAGCAGGAAGGTACCGTATATATTCCCGGCGAAGGCCATAACCTTCAGGAACACTCTTCGGTGCTCATCCGCGGCGGCAGGGTAAAGGACCTTCCCGGCGTCCGTTACCACATCATCCGCGGCGCCCTCGATACGGCAGGCGTGGCAAAGCGCAAGCAGGCGCGTTCGCGCTACGGCGCCAAGAAGCCCAAGGCGTAAGCCTTGAAATCAGTTAACCTACTTGTTTCGGAATATATCTTCCCTTAACCGATAAAAGTAGGCAGTATTCGCCGCGTGCCTTGAATTCAGGGCAGACGTGCGGAGAAGGTTTGCTACCACCAAAAAGTTCACGAAAAATCTTTTGCGTTCTGCAAAATCTTTTTCCGTGAGGCAAGCGGTTTAGTTCTTAAAAAATAATGCCGAAAAAAGAGCAGCAGGGTTTCCCTGCGATACCTCTTTTTACGACTTACCGTAAAAAATCACGGCAAAGATCTTTGCGCAGCAAAGAGATTTGCGTGAATAACTTGTGGCAAGCAATAGCTTATTTGGGCCGCGGAATATAAACTCCGCGACCACCCTTAAAGAAATAAATAAAAGGAGACAAGAATATGCCCAGAAGAGGTAACGTTCCCAAGAGGGACGTGCTGCCCGATCCCGTGTATAATTCCAAGGTCGTGACTAAGCTTATCAATCAGATAATGTACGACGGGAACAAGGGTACGGCACAGAACATTGTTTACGACGCGTTCAAAATAATGTCCGAAAAGCTCGGGCAGGACGCAATGGATATCTTCAATCAGGCAATGAACAACATCATGCCCGTATTGGAAGTAAAGGCAAGGCGCGTAGGCGGCGCCAACTACCAGGTGCCCATGGAGATCAGGCCCGAGAGGAGGCAGACCCTTGCCATCCGCTGGCTTGTCATCAACACCAGGAAGCGCTCCGAAAGGGGCATGAGCGCAAAGCTCGCCGCAGAACTCATGGACGCTTTCAACAACACCGGCGGCACCGTTAAGAAGAAGGAAGACACGCACAGGATGGCAGAGGCCAACAAGGCGTTCGCTCACTTCAGATTCTGATAAAGTCGGGAGAGGCATATGGCAAGAGAATACGATTTACTGCATACCCGCAATATCGGCATAATGGCGCACATAGACGCGGGCAAGACCACCACAACCGAACGTATACTTTACTATACCGGCATCAATCATAAGATAGGCGAAACGCACGACGGCACCGCAACCATGGACTGGATGGTGCAGGAGCAGGAACGCGGCATAACCATTACGTCCGCGGCGACGACCTGCCACTGGACGCGCAGCGGCAAGACCAAGGCGGACGAGTGCCGCATAAACATCATCGATACCCCGGGCCACGTTGACTTCACCGTAGAGGTGGAGCGTTCGCTCCGCGTGCTCGACGGTGCCATTGCAACTTTCTGCGCAAAGGGCGGCGTTGAGCCCCAGTCCGAAACGGTATGGCGCCAGGCGGACAAGTATAAGGTTCCCCGCATCGCGTATGTGAACAAGATGGATATCAACGGCGCAGACTACCAGCGCGCCGTCAGGATGATGAGGGAGAGGCTGAGCGCCAACCCCGTCCCCATCGAACTTCCCATCGGCAAGGAGGCTACCTTCCGCGGAATAGTCGACCTCATCGAGATGAACGCCGAGATCTACGACTCCGACGACGGCAAGCAGTACCATAAGGACGAGATCCCCGAGGACATGCGCGCCGAGGCCGAAGAGATGCACATGAAGCTTATGGAGACCGCCGCCGAAAACGACGACGAGCTCATGGAAAAGTTCCTCGAAACGATGGAACTCACCCCCGACGAGATAAGGAAGGGCCTGCGCAAGGGTACCATCGGCATGAAGTGCACGCCCGTGCTCTGCGGCTCTTCTTACAAGAACAAGGGCGTTCAGATGCTTCTGGACGCGGTAATAGACTTCCTTCCCTCTCCCGTTGACGTCGATCACGTAAAGGGCGTCAACCCCAAGACGGGCGAAGAGGAGGAGCGCAAGACGGACGACAACGAACCTTTCTCAGGCCTCGCGTTCAAGATAGCCACCGACCCCTTCGTGGGCAGGCTTGCATATTTCAGAGCCTATTCCGGCGTTCTGGAATCCGGCTCTTACGTATATAACTCCACCAAGGGCAAGAGGGAGAGGGTAGGCCGCCTCGTTCAGATGCACGCCAACACCCGTACCGAGATCCCCAAGGTCTACTCCGGCGATATCTGCGCCATAGTCGGCCTCAAAGACACCACCACCGGCGACACGCTGTGCGACGAAGCTCATCCCATCGTTCTCGAACAGATGACCTTCTCCGACCCCGTTATCCAGCTCTCCATCGAGCCCAAGACCAAGGCCGGCCAGGAAAAGATGACGATGGCGCTCATCAAGCTCGCGGAAGAGGATCCCACCTTCAAGACCTATACCGACCAGGAGACCGGCCAGACGATAATCGCCGGCATGGGCGAACTCCATCTTGATATTATAGTAGACCGACTGCTGCGCGAATTCAAGGTAGAGGCAAACGTGGGCGCTCCCCAGGTTGCCTACCGCGAAACCTTCAAGCAGGCAGTCGACGCCGAAGGCCTTTACAAGAGGCAGTCGGGCGGCAAGGGCCAGTACGGCCACTGCAAGATCCACCTCATTCCCGGCGAACCCGGCTCGGGCTACGTGTTCGAAGACCTCACCGTCGGCGGCTCCATTCCCAAGGAATATATCCCCGCCATCGACAAGGGCATTCAGGGCGCGGCAAAGAACGGCTTCCTTGCAGGCTACGAAGTGGTTGACTTCAAAGTTCAGGTCTACGACGGCAGCTATCACGAGGTCGACTCCTCCGAAATGGCGTTCCAAATCGCAGGTTCCATGGCGTTCAAGAACGGCATGGAAAAGGCTAAGGCGGTGCTGCTCGAACCGATAATGAAGGTCGAGGTCATAACTCCCGACGACTATTTCGGCGATATAATGGGCAACGTAACCTCCCGCCGCGGCACGATAGTCTCCACCGACGACCGTGCTGGCGCAAAGGTGGTCGACGCCGAAGTTCCCCTCTCCGAGATGTTCGGCTATGCCACCGACCTCCGTTCGCGCACCCAGGGCCGCGGCCAGTTCACCATGCAGTTCGATCATTATGCCGAAGTGCCCAAGAGTGTGGCGGAGAAGGTAATAGGCGAGCGCGCGAAACGCAACAATTAACTT
>ERZ1643246.66-NODE-66-length-131512-cov-9.025560_pt1 | contig 131512 bp, 102 predicted proteins | sample MGYA00579265_ERZ1643246 | MGnify/ENA primary metagenome ERZ1643246 (study PRJEB29033, sample SAMEA4952261) | chicken gut metagenome | biome: Broiler Chicken; feature: Gastrointestinal Tract; material: Caecum | place: Ireland | collected 2018 | study: Broiler...
CTTAAAATTTGGTTGTAATATGTATTTCAATACATCCTATGTTACGGTTCAACGCTTCCTCGCGGCGAGGACGCCTCTCGGAAATCATATTTCAATACATCCTATGTTACGGTTCAACCAACCTGTCTTACGCTTTAAATATTCTGCATAAACATTTCAATACATCCTATGTTACGGTTCAACTTTAAGGGGGTGTCTTTTTTGGACAAGATTCATGAATTTCAATACATCCTATGTTACGGTTCAACAAATGGCTCATATGTACCCTATCGTCTTTCGTGTAGATTTCAATACATCCTATGTTACGGTTCAACGATTAAAGAAGAAGTTGAAAAATTATATGTTGTTTAATTTCAATACATCCTATGTTACGGTTCAACTTAAAAGAACATGAGCATGCAAATGCCCATCAGAAATTTCAATACATCCTATGTTACGGTTCAACGGAATAATCACATAACACCATACTTAATAGATATTAATTTCAATACATCCTATGTTACGGTTCAACGAGAGATATGAATCAATTTATGGAGGCTGTATCGATTTCAATACATCCTATGTTACGGTTCAACAAGGACACGTTTATTCCACTAACATTGCAAATATAATTTCAATACATCCTATGTTACGGTTCAACTAAATTTCATACGCCTTTTTAGGCAAATCAAAACTATTTCAATACATCCTATGTTACGGTTCAACAACAAATTTGAACAATTAAACCTAAAGCTTCAGAATTTCAATACATCCTATGTTACGGTTCAACCTCATACCGCACAACACTGCTAATTTAACTTGTAAATTTCAGTACATCCTATGTTACGGTTCAACCTGAAACAGATGTAATTAAAGAGCTTGTGGAATATGATTTCAATACATCCTATGTTACGGTTCAACCTGGTTATCATTCCGTTCGATAACAAAGTACCTGAATTTCAATACATCCTATGTTACGGTTCAACTTTTAATCATATCAAATTCGGGAGGGAAAATAAAATTTCAATACATCCTATGTTACGGTTCAACCAGGTTTGACGATTAATACGGAAACAATTGTATCATTTCAATACATCCTATGTTACGGTTCAACTTGTTGAAGTTAATTCTTTGTATGATGCTTTTATATTTCAATACATCCTATGTTACGGTTCAACGGCATTCCGAGTATGCAGACGCATACTCGGAATGGAATTTCAATACATCCTATGTTACGGTTCAACAAAGGGAAATAGTTGTGATGTTTGTAGCAAGTTGTCATTTCAATACATCCTATGTTACGGTTCAACGGGGTATTTCATGCCATGTTTTTGCTCTCGATAGGGGATTTCAATACATCCTATGTTACGGTTCAACGTTGACAAAATTAGGGGGATGTGTTATTTATACTATTTCAATACATCCTATGTTACGGTTCAACCTTTTTGGGGGTAATAACAATGCTTAGGGGTTTTGTATTTCAATACATCCTATGTTACGGTTCAACAGTATAGTTGGTTTGGTTTAGTTAGGTTAGTTTGAATTTCAATACATCCTATGTTACGGTTCAACATACTATAAATGGTTAGAGTACTTTAATTTATTTGATTTCAATACATCCTATGTTACGGTTCAACAAGAACAAAGTGCCCTAAAACGTGTGTTTATATTACATTTCAATACATCCTATGTTACGGTTCAACTCAAAGTTTTTTAGGAGGTATATAAATTATGTATGGATTTCAATACATCCTATGTTACGGTTCAACCTGTTAGTAATTCTACAAAAAAACCATTCATCATCATTTCAATACATCCTATGTTACGGTTCAACTGTAACAATAAACCTAGTCCAACCAGATCCAAAGTAATTTCAATACATCCTATGTTACGGTTCAACCATTGGTGTTATGTGATTTATATTTTCTATCATACAGGAAAACGATTGATACAACAAGTGTTTATAAAAATTTTTCCAATGACAGGCATTTTTTTCAGAAAAGAACAAAAAATAGGCTTTGATATATGTGTATCAGGGCTTCTTTTTTCTTGTCTATATTTTATCATTGGAAAATATAAAATGGTTTTTTCTTTTTGTGTTTTTGCTGTTATCAATTATCCTTCAAGTCATTTTTAAGCTTGGTGTGTACAAATTGCAGCAAGAATCAAAAGCCATTCACTGAGGAAGTTGGGTAGTCCATAAATATACTTGTTTTATTCTTTGAAAAAAAGGTAAAAGAAGCAAAATATGTTTCAGTAGCTTCAAATGAAAATGAAATATCAAAAGAAGGTAAATTGGAATGTTCAGTACTTATAAGAGGGTAACAAATTTATCAAAACAATCAACAAACAGACTATAAGGTAAAATGAACAACAAATATTTTTATTTTGTTTATGGTCATTTTGATATTTTGCAGAACGAAAAAGTAATATTTTTAATGATACTACACTTCAGATATATATTCTGAAAGTTGTATAGTATAAGGAAGTTTCCACCTTTATTTTCCATATGGATGTAAGAAGTGGTATGTCAGAAATCGACCGTTTTGGGAAAATCGCATGCCCAAATTTTAGGCGTACAAAATTGGTATTTTTATCTTTTATTGTACTTTAAAAGGGGAAGCAGAAAATGACCATATTTGTGATCAGCCGAAGATAGAGAGGTTTGTCGATTGTGGTTACAGTTGTTTATTTTACTCGTTTTGACAATGCTTCTTTGTATTCTTTTTTGAGAAATGTAGAAGAGCCTGATGTAGGATGGATTGTATAATATGTAACGAAAGAGAACTTCTGTAATGTGAAAAAGCTTGTTTTGAAACGATCAGTAACGACAATGTGCTGTGTCGGTGTAATGAAATTCCCAAGGCAGCATGGGAAGTGGTTTGAGAAAATGGGAAGAAATAGAGGTGGCCAATAAGACAGATGATCGGATACAATGGCATTCTCAAGTTTATCTATGAGGATGATATAAACGAATAAGCAATTATAGACAATTTTTGGAACAGTTTGTCGGGTATGGGAGAGACAAAGGGATGTGAAATCGAAAACAATTATTTTGATATCTACAAGCAGAATAAAGTAGATTCTGATAAATTTTGCGCCAATATTTGCAAGTATGTGCATATTATCATTATGAAGCTGTCATTTGTCATCATTAACAGGTTTATAAAGGAAATTATCATTTGAGCTCTGGATAAGTCTAGTGAGTATTACCATTAGAAAATATCATTTGTGTAGAATTTTATTGGAAAACTGAGATAGATTGAGGGGAAAATAAGTAACTGAACAACAAAAAAAGAAAGGCGGCATAGTTTTATGCTATGTCGCCTTGTCATAATCAAATTCCATATGGATGTACAATCAAATGGGCTGACTTTCTTTCAGTTACGAATGAGGTAGTCGAATGCACCCAGTGCAGCAGTAGCGCCAGAGCCCATAGAAATAATAATTTGTTTATAGGCACTGTCGGTGCAGTCTCCTGCGGCAAACACGCCTGGAATAGTTGTTGCACCATGCTTATCTACAACAATTTCACCTATACGTGTTTTTTCCAAAGTGTCACCAAGCCAATCTGTATTAGGTACCAAACCGATCAGAATAAATACCCCTTGTAAATCAATATGGGTTTCTTCACCAGTTTCACGATCTACGTAGGTGAGACCATTTACAGTATGATTACCAGTAATTTCTTTGGTTTGCACGTTTTTTAGTACAGTTACGTTTGGCAAACTATATAAACGGTCTTGAAGCACTTGATCCGCTTTTAATTCTGGCATAAATTCAAGAACAGTCACATGCTTTACAATACCTGCAAGGTCAATTGCTGCTTCAATACCAGAGTTTCCACCGCCGATTACAGCAACATTTTTGCCTTCAAATAACGGTCCATCACAATGCGGACAATAGGCAACTCCTTTATTTTTAAATTCCATTTCACCAGGGACACCAACGTTTCTCCAGCGTGCTCCAGTTGCTAAAACAACAGTTTTGCTTTTTAAGATTGCACCGTTTGCTAGTTCAATCTCTATTAACTCTTTTTTTGTTAAGGAAACAACCCGTTGATTGTTGATCACATCAATTGGATAGTCCTTTACATGTTCTTCAAGGCTTGCCACAAACTTCGGTCCTTCGGTTGCCTTTGTCCCAATAATATTTTCAATGGCAAGCGTATCATTCACTTGTCCACCGAAACGCTCAGCAACAATACCTGTACGGATTCCTTTACGTACAGCATAAATGGCTGCACTGGAACCAGCCGGTCCAGCACCAATAACAAGCACATCAAAAGTTTCTTTTTCGTTGAATTCAGAAGCATCTGTGCCGATTCCTAGTTTTGCTAAAATTTCTTCAATGGACATACGTCCGCTACTAAAGACTTCACCATTTAAATAAACGGTTGGAACAGCCATAATATTTTTCTTTTCAACTTCTGCTTTGAATGCTGCCCCGTCTATCATTGTATGTGTAATATTTGGATTTAGCACACTCATAATATTTAATGCCTGTACGACATCTGGACAGTTGTGACAGCTTAAGCTGATATAAGTTTCAAAGTGTAGTTGGTCTTGAATTCCTTGAATTTGATCAATAATTTTTTGTTCTACTTTTGGTGCGCGACCACTGACTTGTAAAAGTGCCATAACCAAAGAAGTAAATTCATGACCAAGTGGAACACCAGCAAATGTAATACCCGTATTCTCATTCGGACGGTTGACACAAAAACTTGGTGTTCTTTCCAATGCTGCTGTTTCAACGGTGATGCGTGATGACATTGATGCAAGTTCATTGACAAGTTTTAATATATTTTGAGAAGTTTCATCTTTCCCCGCGCTAACCTGTAAAACAATATCTCCTTCCATTAATTCAAGGTATTGTGCCAATTGTTGTTTAATTTCTGTATCTAACATTTGTATGTCTCCTTAAATTTTGCCAACAAGATCAAGGCTAGGTTTTAAGGTTTCTGCGCCTTCTTTCCATTTTGCTGGACAAACTTCACCAGGATGATTGCGAACATATTGTGCCGCTTTAATTTTGTCAACAACGATGGAAGCGTTACGTCCAATTCCGTCATTATTAATTTCAACGGTTTGAACAACGCCGTCCGGATCAATAATAAATGTACCACGTTGTGCTAAGCCAGCTGCTTCATCTAGTACATCAAAGATTTTTGAAATTTCATGGGAAGGATCTCCGATCATTGTATATTCGATTTTTCCAATTGCATCAGAAGTATCATGCCATGCTTTATGTGTAAAATGTGTATCTGTGGATACAGAATATACTTCTGCACCCAATTGTTTCAATGCTGCATATTGTTCTTGTAAATCTTCAAGTTCAGTTGGGCATACAAAAGTAAAATCTGCTGGATAGAAGCATACAACACTCCATTGTCCTTTGAAATCTTCTGAAGATACTTCTACAAATTCTCCATTTTTAAATGCTTGTGCTTTGAATGATTCAATCTCTTTACCAATTAGTGACATATTTTTCTCTCCTTATTTTTTGTAATGTTTTCAATTAAAGCTTCAAGTGATTATTAGATTATAATAATTATAAACTTTACGCTCAAAGTATCACATATCTGCCTTTATTTTGTCAAATTATTTACTTCCTTATTCGTAAAAAAATGATTTATGTCTAAATAGAACTAAGAAAATACTGTATAAAGATCAAGTTTTATATTACTATCTGTCAGTTTAAAGATTTCAATTGATAAAATATCGAGCATGTACATGGAAAAATTTGTCATGTTTTGTCCCAATTTTCAAAATGAAAAAATTGAATCAACATATTTTGGTAAGAAGGCGCATAAAGAATATGCGTGATGTTGAATTTGAATCAATTTCAAATGGTGGTTTGCAGACTTTGTTCAGTGTGTAGAAACAGAAAAGTGAAAAGAAGCTTTAAAACGACCAATATTGCCTTGTGTCTGATAAGAAGAAATGAAAATTTAATTTTGTTTCTTGTAAGATAAATCTGAATCAAAAAATCAAAATGGCTTCTTTTTGCATTTATGGATGAATGGTAAGATCTAGTGAAAAGTGTGGATGTGTTTTGAATTTTTATAAGTATGTAGCATCTGATTCATACAAAAGCTTTAGAGAAAATGAGTTGGTACCAATCGTTTTTGAGTAAAAAAATATTTTTGTCCCTGTCTCTTTTTTCATTTGTGTGCAGATGATAGAAATTTTTTAAAGAAATGTTCAGTTAACCGTATTTCAATCAATGATAAAAGAAAGAAATCAGAGGGGTAAAAATATGTAAGAAACCATCTGCTATGAAGGCACAAAAATCAAATGAAACTGTTTATGGGTATTTAAAGGACGAAATGATTCAGTGTGTAAAAGAAAAAGGTGAAATAGCTCTTATAACGACTGACATCTTGCACAAAGGACTGCGCTGCCATTTTTTTTCGCCATTTTCTGCACATCTTCTGGATAGTTAATCGCAATAATATTTAGCTCCTTTACTCCAAAACCGAAATCGAAAAACTCCTTATCCAACCTCATCCCGATTGAAGAATTTAGAAAAGCTATCTTGCGGTATGCGCCACATGAACTAGGCATATATTGAAATATAGAAAAGAGAATTCCTGTTGTAAGGAGGAGAAGTGCATGTTTTTTCCATTTCATGATCAAGATCGTTTTCGAAACCAGTTGAATAGCTTTTTTGGTGAAGATTTTTTTAAAAAATTCGAACCGTATTTTGAGCAAATTCATTCCCATGTCAATATTTATGAAAATGAAAAAGAGGTTTGTGTGTTACTGGCGATGCCGGGGGTGCAAGGGCTTGAAGCTTTAACCGTAGACATGAAAGGAGATACAATGGGTATTAAAGGGCATGTTTCTTTGCCTATGGAAGGGTTTACTCTTCTTGAAGAGGGAATTTTTCAGGGAGAGTTTTCGCGTGTTATTTCATTTCCTGCATTGGTTGTGGAAAATAAATATCAATCTTTTTATAAAAATGGGATTTTCGTTTTTATTTTTCAAAAACGTGTAGAAGAAGTTTGAGTCAACAATCATAAAAAAGAAGAAAATTCAAGTATAAAAAGATTTGTTTTAAATCATTTCGATCAATCATTGGTTTTATCTCTTGTTTGGAATGGTTTGATAGGATGTAGTGATTATAGATTGTATTTTGATTTATCAAGTGCAATAATGGTTTATATCAATGTTTGCTCTAAATTACACTAAATATTTTAAATATACAGTTTTTATTATAGATAAAATATTGGCTTGTTGATGAAAACCTAGCCAAAAATATGGAAAATAATCATCCGGTTTGTCATTTGCGAGTATGCTTTATCTGTATAGAACTGAATTCAAGTGATTTTCTAATCGGATTAATAAAATTCTGATAACACTTTTAATGTAGGAGAAGTTTTTGTGTAGAGGATTGTACGAGTTTTGGGATATTTTTTGGGTGTTAACTATGTTGTCGTGAAAAGATGTTATTTTGGTATGTATAGATAATTGAACTTTTTGAACAAAATAATACAATTGATAATCATTTAGATACAGCCAAATTGATGAAAAGGGTAGAAGATGTCTTGAGTCTATATGATATAGAAAATAAAGCCGATTCGTTATATCAGTACAGCTATGAAAAACAAATGATATTGGATGAAGGATTTTTTGTGGGGATTGAAAATCGTTTTAATTATGTTGCAATCTGGTTCTTTTAATAAAAAAAGCAAGATTTATTTTGGAATAGTATTTGCTTTGATAATGATATAAAAAATATGATAAAAGATGAATAGATGAGCGTATGATGGATGTTTGTTAAACAATCCTCATTCATTTATAGCATATATAGAGGTATTTCCTCGGAAATGAAAATAACATGTCAGGAGATGTCGGATGAAGGAAAAAACATATGATGATTTTGTGAAAAAACTGAAGCAAGATTTGGAAAAACAAAAAGCCTTTTTTACAGCACAAAAAACCCTTCCAATTTCATTTCGCAAACAGCAACTAAAAAATTTGCAGGCAGCAATTCAAAAATATGAGTCACAAATTTTTGCTGCATTACAAAAAGATTTGGGCAAAGCGAATTTTGAGGCATATACTACAGAGGTTGGATACATATATAATCGTATTCGCTATGCTTTAAAACATATGGACCATTGGATAAAGCCAAAGCGTGTTCGAACGCCATTTTTTGTTCAACCAGCAAAAAGTCAAATATTACCGAGTCCGTTTGGACAAGTTTTAATTATTGCACCGTATAATTATCCGTTTCAATTGTTAATGGAGCCATTAATTGGTGCAATTGTGGCGGGAAATTGTGTAGTCGTCAAACCTTCTGAGTTGACAAGTCAAACAGAAAAAATTATTGCTACAATTATAGAAGAGGCATTTGCACCTGAGTATGTTTTTTCAGTTTTGGGAGCAGTGGAGGAAATAAAAGTATTACTTAAACAGAGGTTTGACTACATTTTTTTCACAGGAAGTGCATGGGTTGGAAGAAAAGTAATGGAGGCGGCTGCGCAACATTTAACACCCGTTACGTTGGAGCTGGGCGGGAAAAGTCCAGTATTTGTGGATGAAACTGCGAATCTTCAATTGGCAGCGAAGCGAATTATTTGGGGAAAAATGATGAATGCTGGTCAAACCTGTGTTGCACCAGATTATATTTATGCAGAACAGAGTATTTATCATGCTTTGCTTCAAGAACTTCAAAAGGCAATTCAAACCTTGTATGGAAAGGAAATGAAAAACAATGCTGATTATGGAAGAATAGTGAATGCGCACCATTTTCATCGGCTGAAGAAATTGATTCCTCAATCTGCTGATGTTCTGTATTTTGGAGGAGAAATGGATGAGGGAGATCGCTATATTTCACCTACCTTACTCATGTTGGATTCATGGGATTATCCTGTAATGCAAGAGGAAATTTTCGGTCCAATTTTGCCAGTCTTATCCTATGTTGATATCACACAAGCATTGGAAGTTGTACAAAAACAAGAAAAGCCTTTAGCACTTTATATTTTCTCATCTAATCAAAAGAAAATCGAGCAAATTATGCAATGGATTCCTTCGGGTGGCGTTTGTGTAAATGATACAATTAGCCACTTGCTAAATCCAAAGCTGCCATTTGGTGGTATTGGCTTGTCAGGAATGGGCATGTATCATGGAAAATATTCGTTTGATACGTTTTCGCATCAGCGCAGTGTGCTATATCGTTCTAATCGCATACAAGTGGATGAAGCCTATCCACCGTATACAAAGAAAAAATTTGCATGGATTCGCAAAATTTTTAAATAATGATTGGATGGTTTTCCAACAAAATATATAAATTGTCTCTTGTAACCAAATTTTGCAAAACATTGTGTTTTTAGGTATCTAATTGTTTGTTACCTTTCTCCTATCAATAATCTACTTTAGATATTCAATTTCTATATCAGATTTTTTTATATGATATTTTAGAAAATGTTTCATAGCATTGTAGAATGTATATTCGATAGGTATTATATAGAAGACTGTTAAAAAGCGGTTGCTATTTTCCGTGTTGGTGTGAATATCATTTTGATTTTTTATCTAGCATGTTTTTTATTGTTTAAACAAAAAAGCATCTATACTGGGAAAATTTTGATTGACAAAAACCAAATATAACATTGTATGGAATACTTGAGTTGGAATAGATACATGTTTCTCTTTTCCTTACATAATTTTTCAAGATTTTGGTCTGATATTGTTTGTTTTATACTTTTTTCTCTGTTGATGGGTACAAAAGGATTTCTTCAAAAGAAAAAACGAATGGTAGGGCAAAATTTCACATGATTTTTACGCCGATTCGTCTTTTTTCTTCTGCTTTTATGATGAAAAAATTTGTCTATAAGAATGAGGATTTTCATTTGTTCTGACCGTAGAGCTTTTCATTTTTCTGCTGTTTGAGTTATTTTCAATTGGTTTAAAGCATTTAAAATTTCGTGATAAATTTGTTCTTTTTGTTCTTCGAAAGTTCTATTTTCTGAAAAAGAAATGGCTTTTCCTATGTGAATGGTTGCGTTCTGTTGGCTGACATGAAGGGGTACAAACTGTATGTGCTGACCGGTTTTTTTTGTGTAGTATTTTTCCAGATACAAAAATCCTTTATAAATATCTGTAATTTCTCCGTCTGTTTTTTTGTAGTCCACATCAATAAAAATGGCAATGCTGTGTCCGCTTTCTAAGGTTTTAACGGATTCCTTCAATGTCCGAATAATCGCTTTTGTGCCGCGATGGACTGGAATGGAACAAGCCGAATGAAAAAATATTGGTAAAACTAAGGCAATTGGAGTCGCAGCGAGTTTGGCAATCGGCATAGGAAGTTTCATTCGTTTATGGAAAACATGGACAGCATATTGATCCAAGCAGGCTTTTCTTTCAAAAAAATTGTCTAAAATCCAAAAGCGAAGTGATTCAGGGAACCAAAACATCATTTGGAGTGGGGCATAGAAATTTTGATGTCTGGAAACATAAACGACAGGAGCATGAATTGGCTCCTGTTGTGTTATAGTATGTTTTCGCGTGCACAAACGTGATATCATACAAAAGGTGTTGTATAAAAGCCCTTTTTTGTACAGTTGTTTATTTTTCACGATGTTTCATCCTTTTTTATTTGCAACATTTTTTTTAAAAACCCAATGCAATTGTACTTGATAGCTGAACAGACCAAGCAAGGCGTCAATGATTAATTTCAGCAGCACAATTGGAATAAATGTAAGAATTGGCATGGTGATATACATTAGAATATAAGATAGAAAAATAAGTGTCAGCCACAATGTATAATATTTGACAAAAGACCCTGTTGGGGTTTCTTTATGGTAAAAAACAAATTTTCGGTTGATCCAATAATTAAAAATTGATGAAAGAATTCGAGCTGTGATCGTTGCCAAAAATAAGTTGCTGCCAAAGGATAAGCTTTGAAAAATAAAATGGTACAATAGATAAAAAGCTATAACATCAATAATTCCTGCACCAATTGTTGAAAGTGCGTAAGTAATCGCTCCTTTTAGCATAGTAAATCCAAAGCGAAGTTTTTCCCAAAACGTTGTGTTTGGTTGTTTGGCTGACTCAGTTACAATCGGCACCTCTTGAATCGGCATATGACTTTGCAATGCACCAATCAACATATTTAATTTATATTCGACTCCGATTTGTTTCATTTGGATAAATTGTTTTATTTTTGAAAAAGGTATAGCTCGTAACCTTGTTTGGATATCTTGGAGTCCTTCTCCATAAATCAATTTGAACATCGGTTTCCATAAGAAGCGGTTGATACGTGCATAGGCAGTACGAGAAACACCTAAAATAAAATGATTGGGATAAATTTGTAAGCTTTTCCCGACTTTTAAAACATCGGAAATTTGATAGTCTGCATCATATGTCGTAACAATACCATGAATATCGGAAAAGTTTTGCAGACAATATATTAATCCTTCTTTTAGCTGCTCATCTTCTCTAAGGTATTCTTTGGTTCCATGCAACCAAGTGCACTGTGCTGTATTTTTTATATCTGCTTCTTTTCCGGCATAATGTATCACAACATGAGAAATCGAATTTTGTAATAATTGTTCAACATATTGAAATAAAGACTTTGATAATGCCGGTGCACAAATTAAAACGACATAATTCATGTTAAATCCCCTACTTTCTCTATTTCCCATGTGAATATAGCGGTGTAAATACATCGTAACAGGCAGCGGATAAAAATTGATACAGCGGTTCGCGGTCAATTTCTGATTTTAAAAGTTGCATATTTTTTTTCATTTGTAAAAGCCGAGTATCATCAAAAATAAATTGTTCAATTTGTTCTGTATGAACAGGTGAAAAAATTTCTCCGATATTTTTTTGCAAAATAAATTCACAGTTTTTCACTTCTTGATTTAATTCTGGTTTAAAGAGTAGAAGTGGTACTTCGCAGTGGATTGCTTCTGATAAGGTCAATCCTCCTGGCTTGGTCAAAACAAGATCGGCTTGCTGCATATAAAAGGCGACATGCTTTGTATAGCCAATAATATAAATATTTTGGTAAGCTTCTCGTAATTTTCGGAGTAGTTTTTTGTTGTTGCCAACAATTACGGTTGTTTTGATATATGCATGATGATTTAAAAAATCAAAAAAAGACTCACCGCTAGGAATCAATCCCAGCCCTCCGCCCATAATCAATAATTTTTTGGTTTGATATTGTCCCAAAGTGGCTTCACTCGATTTGGCTGGCTGAAATTCGTCTTGCACTGGAATTCCATTGACACATATTTTGTTTTCGGGAATGCCATCCTGAATGAGTTTTTCTTTAATGGCTATACTGCCCACAAGATAAAAGTCTGTATGCGGATTTCTCCAAGACGGGTGGCTGGAGAAATCTGTAATACATGTAATAAACGGTGTATTAATATATGTTTTTTCCTTGGCTAGGGAAACAACTTGCGAGCATAAAGAGCATGTTGAAATAATAACATCTGGCATTTGTTCAAAAATACATTTTTCCATTTTATGGACAAAATGTGGTGGAATAAATGCTTGACAATGGATGCTGCTGGATTCACTTTTCTGATATAAATAGTTATAAAGCTTTTTCCCTTTTTTGACAAATTGAGTATATGTATCATATATTTTTTTACTGTAATCCGGAAAAACATAATGTAAAAAATCTAAGACAACAATCTCTGCATCCGGATATTGTGTTTTCAGTTGTTTGCTTAATGATTCAGAGGCTTTAAAATGCCCCATTCCAAGCTTTACAGTTGTAATTAAAATTTTCATAAGAGTGTCTCCTACAAATCATTTTTCTTAAATTATAAAAGTAATCTGTCATCGACCCAATATGATGGTAAACGATTCAATTGATCGAAACAGATGAGAAACCAGATGGTGTTTCTGCTTCAATGACCAAATTGTCCTGAATCTGCTCTGTGTATGAAATGATTTCTCTCGTTTTTTGTGTGTATATTAGGCATTGGTTTGTTTGCTGCGTTCAGAAAACAAGGAGGGTATTTTTTCACATATTCCTCACAGTTTTATAAAATATGTGTAAAGCTACTTGCAACTGAAATTTAAGAGTTTATGCTTAAATATATGCAACTTTATTATAATCGGTAAATATGAAGTTTCATTTAAGGAAAGGAAAAGATTTCCTTAAGGATTTTGTATATGTTTAACGTCTTATTCTCTATTTTAAATGATTTTCAAAAAAATTTAAAACGTTTTGTTGAAAGATTGTTTGCATACTTTATGCTTATTAGGAAAATTTCTTTTCTTGAAATTAGAGATCAGAATGCTTGTCCAAATTGTTGGTGTCAAATGGACTTAATATTTAGAGAGATTATTTAAAAATGATATATTAAATTTTGTAAAAAGTCTATAACCAAAGATACGATTTTATCACAGATCTGTTACTGCATTCCTTATGGGAATCATAGAAAAAGGCTTAATGAAAGGGCATTTGTCTTCCCTGCTTGGAAATTTTTCATTTATTTTGTGGTTGTCCATTGATTTTTGCTATCATTTTGAGGGGAAGTTTTATGTTTTTACTTGAGAAGCATTGGGTATAACGGATATGATCATAAAAATGGCTAGAGGAGGAAAAGTAAATGGCAACAAAAATTTTGTATGCAGAAGATGAAGAAAGAATGCGGCGGTTGGTTCGAGATTTTTTATCCCGAGAAGGTTTTTCGTTAATTGAAGTGTCAAACGGAGAAGAAGCGTTAGAGGCTTTTAAAGCGGATGATGAAATTGCGCTTGTGATTTTAGATGTAATGATGCCAAAGCGAGATGGATGGGAAACATGTAAGGAACTTCGAAAATTGGATCACAATGTACCGATTATGATGCTGACAGCAAAAGGTGAGGAATATGATGAACTTTATGGATTTGGCATTGGCGTAGATGATTACATACATAAGCCGTTTAGTCCGCTTTTATTGATTGCACGTATAAAAGCCTTGTTGAATCGTTCAATGAAAAAGCAGGCAATCAATCAGCAGGAAGTATGGGAAAAAGGTGGAATTCGTGTGGAATTCTTCTCAAATAAGGTATTTATTAAAGGAGAAATGACGGAATTAAGCCCGAAGGAATTTGCAATGTTGGAATGTTTTATTGAAAATGAAGGACGTGTGCTCACTCGAGAATACTTGTTAAATCGGGTCTGGGGGTTTGATTATTTTGGAGATACACGTACTGTAGATACACATATGAATCGTTTACGCATGAAATTGGGTGCAATGGAAAATTGTATTCAAACGATTCGCGGAAAGGGGTATCGTTTTGAAGTTGTTGAGGACAAAGTCTATTAGATCACAGTTTTTTCGTTCATATTTGTTTTTTATTGTGATTTTAGTTGGCTTTGTTATACTATGTAATTTTTTATTTTTAGAAAAATTTTACGTCTCTCAAAAGCTGAAAGAGCTGGAGGAAATGGGCGAGAAATTTGAAGTGTTATGGCAAAATGAAGAACTGTCTGAATTGGCAAGTTTGATTCAAGAGATGGAAAATCGTTATTCAGCGGTTATTGAATTTCAAAGTGCCAATCAGGAAAAACTATATTCCACACGTCGAATTCAGCCACAGCTAAATAAGTATAATTTCCCCTATGCAAATAGTGTTCAGATTCGCTTAACTACAGAGGATATGAGACATTTCTATGAGGGAAAAATGGTAACATTTCAGGCACAAAACCGTTTGTCTAGCTCACAGATTATTGGCATTACAAAACAGTTTGTCAATGGTGAGGTTATTTTGGCACATGTAACAGTGGAGTCGATTCAAGAAAGTGTTGCGTTGATGAATCAATTTTTGTTTTTTGTTTCCATTTTATTATTTATTTTTGGATGGTTTTGGTCTAAAGTGTATGCCGATCATTTTACACGACCTATTTTAGCCATTAAGGGAATGAGTGAGAGTTTGTCTAAGCTTGATTTTTCTCGTCGTTGGCATGATAAGCGTAAAGACGAGCTAGGCGAACTTGGAGAAACAATGAATACATTATCTGATATTTTGGATAAATCTATTCAGGAAATCCGTAAGCAGAATAAACAGTTAGAAGACGAATTACATCGTAAAGAAGCACTAGAAGAAATGCGTAAGGCATTTATTTCTGATGTGTCACATGAATTAAAAACGCCAATTGCTCTCATTCAAGGTTATGCTGAAGGACTTCTATATGATATTAACAAGGATTCCGAGAACCGGGAAGAGTATTGTCAAGTGATTGTGGATGAAGCAAAACAAATGAGCACACTTGTGAATGATTTACTGTTTATTTCTAAGCTAGAGTCTGGAGCAGAACAGCTACAGCAGGAGAACTTTGCAATTATGCCGCTCATTTCGAATGTATGTGAGAAGTTAAAGCCGATCCTTTCATCGAATGTCCACGTTGATGTCCAGATTCCCAATGTGCGGGTGTATGCGGATTATCGTAAGATTGAACGTGTTTTAACCAACTTGGTAACGAATGCATATAAATATGTGAATGAAAAGGGAATCATTCGGATTCATGCTGTGGAACAAAATGGGAAATTGCAAATTCAGCTATATAATTCTTGTGATCATATGAGTGCTGAAGAACTGGAAAAAATTTGGATTAGTTTTTATAAAATTGATAAATCAAGGAACCGAGATTTGACTTTATCTAGTACGGGTCTTGGGCTCTCCATTGTGAAAAAGCTCATGGATTTACATAATGAAAGTTATGGTGCACAAAATCTTGCAGATGGTGTGGAATTTTGGTTTGAATTGCCAATTTCTTCAGAAGAAGATCATGTATGTCAGGAATAAGTCAGCAAAGCAAGCGTGCGTTTTCTGTAAAAAAGAAAAAAATTATTCTCTTAAGTACGATATGAAAAGTGAAAAACGCTGTTGGTTCATAACGAATATTTATCTTTTATGTATTGAATTTACTTTTTATTAAGGATGATTCATTTGTCAAAAGATATATTCAGGAAAATGTCGCAGCGTTTTTTTAGTGGCTCTATCCATTCGTGAAGTTGTAAGTAAGGCTACATCTGTCAGGATAAAATTGAAAATATGTAAAAGTCCTGTCACGAAAATTATGAAGACTGTATAAAATGAATCATATAAAATAAAGCTCTAAACGTCTTAGATAAATAATCCATTTATGAAAACAAAAATAAAAAAACATGGGTCTGAAAAGATATTAGTTAAAAATAATTTTTATAATTTTAATTATTTTTTTGGTGAAATCTAAGTAAGTTTGGCATTTCAAGGTAGATATTTTGGTTTTGCCTCAATTTCTTCAAGTTACCTATGCTTAAGAACGATTATTTCTTTAGAAGTTAGGCGAATATACTTTATTAAAATAGAGCAATGATACATTTTTTTATTTTTGTTTTTCATTTCACTAAGAATGAGAATCACTCTCAAGAATTCTTTATTTTATAAAAAATTTGCATTTTTAAAATCTAGATGGTACGATAGATGCAATGAAATTTGAGAGGAAGAACTGTAATGGAATATTATGACTATCATCATTTAGAGCATGTAAAAATACAGAATCGTTCAAAGCGGACACTTTGGATGACGTTGGGATTTACTTTGTTTTTTGCTATTGTGGAAGTGATTGGGGGAATTGTATCGAATTCATTGGCTTTGCTTTCAGATTCAGCGCATATGATTTCTGATGTACTGGCGTTGGGGCTTAGCATGGTGGCTGTCTATATGGCAACACGCAAATCAACAAAGAAGTATACATTCGGTTATTTGCGTTTTGAAATGATTGCTTCTTTTTTAAATGGGCTTGCGTTGATTGTGATTGCTGTTGGAATTTTTATTGAGGGCATTCAACGAATGATTACACCGCAAGATATTGATTTAAAGATCATGCTGACAATTGCCTTCGTTGGGCTTGCTGTCAATATTATTTTGACCTATATTTTAAGCCAAAGCGCAAAAGATGAAGAAAATTTAAACATTCGAAGTGCATTGTGGCATTTCATTGGGGATTTGCTTAGTTCCATTGGAATTATTGTTTCAGCGGTTATCATTTATTATACCGATTTTGTTTTGATGGATCCGATAATTAGCATTGTTGTTGCGGCAATTATTTGTACTGGAGGTGCAAAAATTGTTAAGGAATCGTATTTAATTTTAATGGAAACTGTTCCAGAGAAATTTGATTTAGATACGATTCGTTATGACATAAAACAAATTCCAGGCATTCATGATGTGCATGAATTTCATTTGTGGTCGATTTCTACTGATCATTATTCATTGACAGCACATATTTTTATCGATGAAAAGACCGATAGTTTAGAAGTTATTAATCAAGTGAACCATCTGTTGAAAGAAAAATATCAAATTATCCATACGACCATTCAGGTAGAGAAACCGAATATACATTATCACGGGGCATATGGTGAGCAGTTTAAGTGTTAAAATGGTAGAATAAAATGGCAGATATATATTTTTCGACTTTTATTCGAGTTTTATTTGATTTACGTCATTGAGACAAAAGGTTTTTTGCTAAATAAAGATTTTATTTAAGAAAATTGGTTTTTGTAAAATTTTTGTATGGGTAAGATTTGGCTTATGTTGTATTTTACCAACGATGCCGCTGTGATGAGTGATGAAGCTTTCAAATAAGCTGCAAAGTCGTTAGATATCTTATGGAAAGTGTACGTTCCATGGGAGAATGGACGACTTTTTTTATTTTTAATGATACTGTGGTCTTGAATTTCGGGTTTATCTATACAAAAGTAAATCAATGTCAGAAGATATTTTGGATTTTTGTTTCAGTTTTGTATATTTTTGGTTATTTAGGTGTGAGGGAGACTTTTTTGCTGTATTTTAAAATGATTTTTAAGAATTTGTCAGGTTTCTTCTTAAACAAGGGTATCATGCGAAGTGAAACCGGAAAAATTCAAACTGACTTTCAATGTTGATACTGTCTTTTTGTTAACCGACTTTTGCTCATAAATTGCATTTATTTTACTTATCCATCATTCGCTTTTTTCCGTCAAATAGAAGCTAACTTACCATTTTGCTTCGAACTTCGTTTCTGTTTTTGTAAACGAATGTTCACTTTCCATCCATCATAAATCTTGTTACAATCTGTTCAGAGTAGAATAAGGAATAACAGGAGGATTTTCAATGCCGCTGAATCAGATTAAGAAGTTGTCAGAGGTTTTTATCAAGAAAATCGATAAAATTGAGATTGATGCCAATAAATGTGTACGGGTTCGTTCGGTTTTGAGTCAGTGTCAAGCTTGTCAAACGGTTTGTCCGATTGACAACATTGAAATCTCTAATGAACGTTTGATGCTTCCATCTACATGTTTAGAATGTGGACTTTGTACAGCAGTTTGTCCAACTAACGCTTTACGTTGGAATAATCCACCATTGCTTCAATTGTATTATCGTTGGATGAATCAGTCAGGACAAAAGTTTGTGATAACCTGTGACCCGATGTTAAAATCATATCGTGATACAAGTGTAGAAACTGTGCCATGCCTAGGTTTGGTTCCAGCGGAGCTATGGCTTGCACTTGGACAGCGTTTTTCAGAAATTCAGCTCGTTTGTACACCAGAGTCTTGTGCTTCTTGTGAGGTGACTACTGGTTTTGCACAGTTGAAAAAAGCGTTGACTGAGGCGCATCTGCCTGAGGGGTTGGTTTATTTTTCCCAATCTGTACAGAATCAGGAAAGAGAGATAGACTATGATCGTCGCCGTTTATTAAGCGGTTGGTTTGAAGAAATGAAGGAAACCCATACAATTGCGGTGAAGGAGATGTTAGAAGTTCAACCCGCTATGACTCCATTTGAGAAGTTTGAACGTTATGTAAGGGAGCGAGATCAACTAGAGGAAATGGCCGAAGAAGTGAATGCAATAAAACTTTCTGTTATTGATCGGCTTTTACAGGATACTTTAATTTATACGGATAAACGTCAAATTTTATTGGATGTTTTAAAACAGCATGAAAAGCTCAATACAACAGTTGAAGTTCAGCTACCAAAGGTAACAAAGGATTGTACCTTATGTAAGGCTTGTGCATTTCTTTGTCCTACAGAAGCTTTATATATAGATGAAGATAGTTTCATTCTAGCCCCAAGTAAATGTGTAGCTTGTCATTTATGTGAAGAAATTTGCTGGGATAAACATATTACACTTCAAACTTATCCGGCTAAAATTTTACAAAAGAAATATATTTTTTTGCATCAGCAGCCAAATGTGTAAATGTATCTGGATAAAACAATAACAAAACCGGTGATCTCTAAAATAAAGGTCAGTGGTTTTTCTTTTGGATAGATGTGAAAGCCGTATAAATTGATCGATAGAAAAAGGCAGGCTTGATAAAATCAATTCAATTAGATTTTTATTTATAGACTAGCAGTCTGTTCCTTTGAAGAATAGGTAAAAAATTTGATCTTCCATATGCTTTGTCCCTTTGCTATATAGAGAAGATGAATTTATTTTTTGGCAGTTTCATTACACTTCTTTACTTGTTTTGTATTCTTATTTTACCTATGTATCATCCATCTCAAGGGTAAATCAAATGCTATACTTTGTGTATCGTCTATTTTAATGACTTCACAATAGGTACTCTTATAATATAATTTTTATGGACTTTTTTAATTTGTAAATTTACTGATGTCTAAGACTATCAATGAAAAGGATGGAAAGATCTAAGAACACGCATACGAAAACGATGTGAACTAGGCTTCAGTAATGAAAAGGTATATGAATGGGGAATACTCCAGAAAATAGGATTGGAACAATACCAAGGGATGCAATATTATATCCTTTCCTTTGATAATGTTTGTGGGAGAGAGAATAAAAGGTTAGAAAGTTTATTAGACAAGTATACTGAAACTGTGTTCGATTGAAATTTGGAGCGATATATACGGATTGATATGTATGGTGGTATGAGAGGTTAGAGGTTAAGTGTTTCTTTTTATTTGATTCGTTTCCGAATGGTTTTATGAATGAAAATGAATTGTTTCGTTTTTGTAATCTCCAATCGCTGATCTTTGATTTTTTGGGTAATTTACTTGTGGTTCACTGATTATTTTTATGGCATTCATTTTGTGATGAACTTATGTAAAAAAGTGCTTTTATTATTCTTTGCGCCCGATTTTTGTATAAAAAATGACGAGAATGGATTGAGAATGTTGAAATCAAATAGAGTTAAAAAATTTGTCAAAAATAGCTTGTGCATATGTACACAAAATCTCATATAATAATATATTTTTTTAAAAAAACAGAGTGTAAAAATCAACAGTTATGCCCCGAAAAACATGTTGATCTTTACACTCTGTTTTAGATTTTACAATGTTAAACTTTTATATGTAATAAGAAATACTTTATTTCTCATTATAAGGAGGAGAAAAAAATGAAACGAAAAGGATTGCTGTTTTTGGCGGTTGGCATGTTATTGGCTTTGATGACAGCTTGTACATCTGCTTCTGATGAACCGAAAGTCAATCCGGATGTGAACAATGGGGTTGTCGATGAAAGCTATGTTGGAAACCCTTCGCCAGTCTTGGAAGAAAACTATCACCAATCTCCAGCTGAAGAAAAAGTACAACAAGATGTATTAGATAAACTGAAGGACCAAGAAGATTCAGAGGAAGGTCCTACCATTCATGGAATTTAAGTATTAGTAAAAAGTGATGTGAAGATGGGAATGAAGAATCTACAAAGATATTATATATTGTATTTGTTTTTGCAAAAGTTTTATGCTGGAGAGTTAAACAGACTTGATTTTGAAACGTGGGAAAATTTGATTCAATCTTTACAACAAGATTGTATGGATGAAGAAAATGAAACGATTTGGCAAGGTTTGAGAAGGTTTGTAGAAAGTACAAGTGAACAGCAAGAGCAACTGGAATTTGCGTTTAATTCGCTGTTTGTTGGTCCTGGGAAACTGCTTGCACCACCGTATGAATCAGCATATTTGAATGAAAATCGTGTGTTAATGCAGCAAGAAACTTTATCGGTGCGGAAGTTTTATGAACAAGCAGGGCTTGAGTTGATTTGCAAAAACCATGAGCCAGATGATCATATTGCATTTGAGCTGGAATTTGTTTGTTACTTGCTTGGACAATATTTACAAACCAAAGAGAAAGAAATGATTCAAATGTATCATACGTTTTTGAAAACACATCTTTTTCGATGGGCGGGCGTACATTGTGAAGCCATTAGAGAACATAGTGATCATCCGATTTGTCTAGGAATTGCCGATCTGCTGGATGGTTTAATTCAAAATGGGCAGACGGAGGAAACAATGAAGGAGGGAAACCAAAATGGGTAAATTTTCAAGACGCGACTTTTTGAAAGGATCTGCAGCACTTGGTGCACTTGTCGGTGTTGGAACAGGTGTTGGTTCTAGTTTTAAAAAGACAAAAAAAGCTTCAGCTGCGGGCAATACAAAGCAGGTGTTCAGCGCTTGTCCGCGAAACTGTTATGATACTTGTTCTATTGTAACAACAGTAGGAGACGGAACCATTAAATTTATTACAGGAAATAAAAATTGTACGTATACAAATGGACGTTTATGTGTAAAAGGCTACACATATCCAAACTATGTCTATTCACCAGATCGTGTGAAATACCCAATGAAGCAAGAGGGTAGAGGGACAGGAAAATGGACACGGATCACTTGGGATGAAGCTTTTGAAATGATTGCCAATAAAATTTTTGAAATTAAAAAGGAATATGGTTCTACTTTGCCAATTGCATTAAATAAATATTCTGGAACATTTAATACATTGTCATACGGAATTGAAGGCACGCTTTCTTCCATTGGTTATACAACACGTGCACAAGGAACGCCGTGTTGGCCAGCAGGTATTGATTCACAAACCTTTGATTTTGGAACCATTGTTAATTCTGATCCAGAAGCAATGATTCACTCCAAGTATATTTTGGTTTGGGGAGCGAATCCGGCATGGAACTCTGTACATTCTATGAATATTTTGCAAAAAGCAAAGGAAAATGGAGCAAAGGTGGTCGTTATTGACCCAATTTTAACCGATACGGCAGCAAATGCTGATGAATACATTGAGATTAAGACTTCAACTGATGGCGCATTGGCATTGGGAATGGCTAAATATATTTTAGACCATAACTTGCATGATATGGATTGGATGCGAAAAAATTCTGTTGGCTATCAGGAATATTTAAATTATCTAAACAACAATATTACTTTGGAGTGGGCATCTGAAAAAACGGGTATTCCAGTTGAGGTTATTGAACGATTGGCACGTGAGTATGCGGCAGCCAAACCGGCTTGCATCTGGATTGGCTATGGCATGCAACGCCATACAAACGGGGGAGCAGCGGTACGCTCTATCGATGCATTAGCGGCGATGAGCGGGAATGTCGGTGTACTCGGTGGTGGTGCAAACTATGCACAGCTTGATAGTTGGTTGGTCAATTATTCTGCGATGTCTATGTCTCCACCAGAAGGAAGCGGTGGTGGAGCAGATCGTATGATCAATATTAACAATTTCCCAGCACAGGTTTTAGATTTAAATAGCGGAGATCCGAATAAAATTCCGATTAAAATGCTTTGGGTTGCTGGGCGAAATCCGATTGCGCAGGATCCAGAAACCAGCGTTTCTTATAAAGCTTTTGATTCTATTGATTTTGTTGTGACAGCAGATTTATGGTTTAACGAAACGGTTGCTCAATCTGATCTTGTGCTTCCGATTTCTTCTATTTTTGAAACCTGGGGTGTACATGCAAGTTATTGGCATTATTGGTTGCATATCAATGAGCCAGCAATTGATCCACTTTATGAAACCAAATGTGATGTAGAGATTGCAATGGGCTTGTCTAAGAAAATGAATGAGATGGAACCGGGCTCTTGTACGTATCCAACTGATCGTACAATGGAAGAATGGGCAGCTATGGAAATCTCTCAAGATTTCTTAAACAGTAAAGGCATGACTTCTTATAAAGATTTATTGAAAACTGGCACAGCTAAGGTGGAAGGCTACGATGCAGCTTGGGCAGACGGTGTGTTCCGGACACCTTCTGGAAAATATGAATTTTTATCAGAGAAATGTGCGTCCTTTGGACATCATGCACTTCCGGTCTATGTGGAAGCAAAAGAAGTGCCGACTGATCGACCAATTCGCTTACTTACACCGCATTGGAAGTATGGTTTGCATTCTCAATTCCAAAATTTGTCTTGGATGCAGTCTGTGCATAATGAACCGTTTGTGGAAATTCATCCAGAATTGGCACAAAAAAAGGGCATTGCAGATGGGGATATGGTGAAAGTACACAACCATATTGGTTTTGTTGAGCTTCGTGCTAAGCATACATTGACCGTTCCTAAGGATGCGGTTGTGATTTACGAAGCATGGTATAAGGATCAGAAATTCAACGTGAACTATTTGGTTGAAGCAACGCCAGCAGATATGGGCTCCTGTGCAACAGGTCAGGCAGGTCTTGCCTTCCATGATCAATTCGTTAACATTGATAAATTATAAAAAAAGACATGTAAGGAGGTATGAAAAATGGCAAATCAGAAATATGGTTTCATTATTAGTATGGAGCGATGTATCGGATGCAACGCATGTACGATTTCTTGTAAAAGTTATTATAATTTAAACCCGAGCATAAATCGTCGTTTCGTCCGAGAGGTTGAAGAAACATTAGTTGGAGAAGCAAAACGCTGTCATATTTCCACTGCTTGTAATCATTGTGAAGAACCGGGCTGTGCGAAGGCTTGCCCGACGGGTGCGTATACAAAATTGGATAATGGCATTGTTAAACATAATCAAGATCGCTGCATCGGATGTAAAATGTGTGCAACAGCTTGTCCTTATGGTGTTCCACAGTTCGATCCAGTGAAAAAGAAAATGGATAAATGCAGTCTATGTGTAGAGTTATTAGAGGTGGGCGAGGAAACCATTTGTATGGCATCCTGTCCGATGGAAGCGATCCAAGTGGTTGATTTAAACGAAACAGAAACAATTGGTTTAGTCGATCGAGTCAATGGTTTTGTGAACCCAGATATTACAAAATCAACCACCTTATTTAAGCTGCCAGATGCGACGCACACAGTTAGGAGGGATTTATAATGGAACATAGTTTCACGCTCGTTCTGTTTACTGTTCTTTCACAGCTTGCAATCGGGGGATTTATTACTTTATTTTTCCTTGATGCTTTAAAAGGGAAGCTAAGCCCGAAAACAAGTCAAACAGCAGCCGTTGGTGTTGTTGTGATTGGGATTGTTGCAGTGTTGGCCTCCTTGTTCCATCTTGGGCATCCGTTTCATGCGGCAAAAGCTTTGTTAAATTTCGGGCACTCTTGGTTAAGTCGTGAAGTCATTTTCTTTGCAATTTTTATTGTGATTGCCATTATTTATTTGTTTGTATCTAAAACAGAAGGTGGACGCAAAAAAATTGTTGCTGGATTGGGAACATTATTTGGCATATTGACCGTGTATTCAACTGCAATGATTTATACCATCCCTTCCATGCCCGCTTGGAATAACGGAACGACTTTACTTGCTTTTATGCTGACAGCATGTGTGCTTGGTCCATTGTTTGTACAAACGATTTCCGGATTTACAAAAGATACTTTTATTGATTGTTCACGGTATACAACAACTATAATTGGTGCGCTGATTGTCGTCAATTTGTTGATTATTTCAGTCGCACATGGTGGTTCAGATGAAGCAGTGGCAACCGGACTTGCGATTTGTACTAGCCCACTATTTTGGATAAAAGCAGTGCTTTATGTACTTGCATTTCTTATTTCTGGTCGGTCCATTTGTAATTCGAATTTAAAGAATACAAATATTGCTACGATATTGTTTGTTCTGATGCTGGTTGCTGAATTTTTAGGAAGAATTGTCTTTTATGCAACTGGTGTACATTTATAGTTTTTTGTTAGATAAACCCCCTAAATTATAGAAAAAACTGCTTTGTATAAACAGCTTTCCTTTAGCTGCAGTACAGAGCAGTTTTTATTTTGTTTATATAAATCTATCATAATTTATCCATCCATTTTTTTTTGGTCAATAAATGATCTGAGAAACAGAGTTTTGCATATAGAATTTATTTAAGAGGGATATACAATAGATCATTTCAAAATAATTATTTTTTAAATCTTTGCTATGTTTGATGACTGGTATATGGAATTATGATTGACGGTTTTTGTCAATTTTTATAAGATGAATGCAGAATGATTGACACCGCTATCATTATGAAATATGTTCTATCGATGATTATTGGATGATAATCAATCGATGAGAGTGCTCAAGTGTTGTGTTTTTCAACTCTATTTCATGTAAAGGAGTATTTGTTAAGGGAATTACAAAAAAAGAGGAGGATTTTTTTATATGGATGGTTTAAAAAAGTATTTTGAATTTGATAGACTCGGTACAAATTTTAAGACAGAAAGCTTAGCTGGACTTACAACGTTTTTGGCAATGGCTTATATTTTATTTGTGAATCCGAATGTACTAAGTGCTTCAGGGATGCCAAAAGAAGCTGTATTTACAGCGACTGCCTTGGCGGCAGCGCTGGCTACTTTAACGATGGGCTTGTACGCGAAGCTCCCAATTGCACTGGCACCAGGCATGGGTTTAAATGCATTTTTTGCCTATACAGTCTGTGTGGTGTGGGAAATTCCGTGGCAAACTGCATTGGCTGGGGTGTTGGTATCCGGATTTTTGATGATGATGCTCTCGGTGTCTGGCTTGCGTGAAATCATTATTAATGCCATTCCGTCTGAATTAAAACAGGCGGTCGGTGCCGGTATCGGTTTGTTTATTTGTTTAGTCGGTTTAAAAAATGCTGGAATTGTTGTTGCCAATCCAGATACGATTATATCATTGGGTGATTTTTCCAATCCGGAAGTGCTCTTGGCAATTTTTGGTTTGGTGATTACGATTTTCATGCTGGTGCGTAATATTTATGCGGCAGTATTTTTTGGCATGGTGATAACCTCGATTATCGGGATGTTTTTTGGTATTATTCCGCTTCCAGATCGAATTGTGGATGCAGTACCAAGTTTGAATCCGATAGTGGGAGAGGCAATTTGGGCATTAAAAGATGTATTTACACCAACAATGCTTGTGGTAATTGCAACCTATTTGTTTATGGATTTCTTTGATACAGCAGGAACATTGATGGCAGTGACAAGACAAGCTGGTTTGGTAAAGGAAGATGATAAAATTCCGAATGTAGATAAAGCGCTGATTTCGGATTCCTCGGCTACCATTGTTGGATCAGTTTTAGGCACTTCTTCTACAACTTCTTATGTTGAAAGTACAGCTGGTGTAGCAGTTGGTGGGCGTTCCGGTTTTACAGCGGTTGTTGTTGGATTGTTGTTTATATTTTCTTTGTTCTTTTCTCCTTTATTAGGGGTTGTAACCAATGCAGTGACCGCACCAGCGTTAATTGTTGTCGGTATTTTAATGTGCAGATCACTGCAAGGTATTGCGTGGTGGAGAATGGAGGTTGCAGCACCCGTATTTTTTGCAATGGTTATGATGCCGTTTACATATTCGATTGCGACTGGAATTGCGTGTGGTTTTATTTTGTATCCAATTTGTCATTGGTTGACTGGAAAAGGAAGAACAGTACATCCGATTATGTGGTTTTTGGCTTTTGTTTTTTTATTGTATTTCATTTTTCTTGTATAAAAGAAAGAAGGTTTGTTTTTACATTCAAATGGATCGGATGATATAGAGAAGTTTATATGTAATTTCTTGTAAAATATCAATATATCAAATGTGAAAGAGGGCATAAAAGACTAAGATAAAATGAGAAATGCAGAATCAATTGATGAATGATCATTGATTTTGCATTTTTTCTTTTGTATTCTGTATACCCGTTAAACGCATATCGTTTAAAAATCTATACTTTTATAATTAGAAAGAGTTTGATTGCTAAAACAATGGTTTTCTTCTCCCTGGGTCCATCACGATATGATTCATAATGTTCATACCATTGTGAGTCTGAATCTGAAGCGTATCCTTGTTATTAAATTCAAGACAATCTTTTTACACTATCAAATATTGATGAATGGTGCTTGCTTGTTTTAGAAACAAATGATTCACTGATCCAGTTATTTTTATCTTCTCCTTTTAGATTCGACTATTTTCTAATGGGCTCCATTTTTTCTCATTAACTAACTCATCAAATTAAAGGCATAAGGAATATTTGAATTTCCTTAATAAAAATGAACAGTTCAAGTATGTCATTTTTAACATTTGTACCTTTGGTAGGTACACCAATCTGCTTGAAGTTGTCTTTAGTTATAAGGAATTTCTTTGGCATTGCAAGATTTTGAAAAGAGAGATTTGCATATTCCTTCTTAAAATCAAAAGTTTTTTCCAGATGGTAAATATCAGTGACGATATCATCATTTATTTAAGAGTAGGTTGATATCTTCTTCTTTTTCTTAATGTAAAAGAGCATAAAATCGTCCCTTTTTGTTTTATCAGTATAAAAATGAATTCTTTTTAGATGTAAAGAAAAAATACAAGAATATCTTTTGACGAACAGGTTTTTTTCTTATTTCTATTTGAATAATAAAGATAAAGTAAACATACAAAGTTTTTGGATAAGTTTTCCTGGTATTTGCTTGATATTTGGGGTGTTGGTCATGCTTTGTGTTAGCATCATTTTCGTTTTAATAAAGATCATGTTTGTGATAGATGATTCAATGAATTGTAAACAGATATTCCTTGTATTTTGGGGCGAAATTCGGTACGCTTAAGCTATTGAAAATGAAAGGATGGTCAAAATGGGGATCATTTCACGTTTTACAGATATTATGAAGGCAAACACCCATGCGGTGTTATCGAGAATGGAAGAAGCAAATGCAGATAAACTATTGGAACAGTATATTCGTGAGACAAAGGATACGCTTGGTCAAGTCAAAGCAGAAACAGCGGCTGTTATGGCAGAGGAAATGTCGGTACGCCGTAAAATGGATACACAAGAGCAGGAGATCAATAAATTTCATAATTATGCAGTAAAGGCGGTTGAATCCGGCAATGATAACGATGCGAGAAAATTTTTATCGCATAAAGCAGAGCTGAAAGTGAAAATGGAAGATTTGACGCAACAATATGAGCTGGCTAAGCAAAATACAGAAAAAATGAGAGAAATGGCCAAAAAGTTGACAGATGATTTAGAGACTTATGAGTCCAAATTAAAAGAGCTGAAAATGAAATTGAATATGGCTAAGCAACAGGAAAAATTAACGGGTGTACAGAGTAAATTTGGTTCAGGTTCTTTATCTAAATTTGATGATATGGCAGAGACGATTCAAAAACGAGTGGATGTTGCAAAAGCCCAAATGCAGCTTGAAAAACAATTATCACAAGATGATGAAATTGCAGCACTTGAAAAGAAATATGCAGAAAAATCGGTACAACAGAATAACCATATTGAAGATGAGTTAGCAGCTTTAAAGGTACAGTTTCATCAGAAATGACGTAGGGTTTAAAGTAAAGGGAGGTGTTCGTCTTGGAAGGCGCACAGGATAAGCCTGAAATTCGAAAAGCGGATGCGGCCTGGTTTGTATGTGATGGTTGTGGTGGGAGTTTGCGCTTTCATATTAAAAAGCAAGAGTTCCGGTGTACTTCCTGTCAAGCACCAAAAGAAATGAAACTGCTTCATGGTCCGGTTATTGAGCATGACTTTTTACAATATCAAGAAAGAGAAAAAACTGGAGACCAATTTACAGGTCTGGCAAGCATTACTTGTAGTCATTGTGGTGCAGAGTCGATTTTTGATGCACATGAAACAGCAACGGTTTGTCCGATGTGTAAAACGCCAAAGGTCTTTGCTGAAAAGCAGATTACAGGTGTACCGCCAGATGGATTGATCCCATTTCAAATTGATGAGCAGGATGCTGCTCAGTTTTTTCATCAATGGATTAAGGGGTTGTGGTTTGCGCCCAATCGCTTGAAGCGTTCCTATAGTGAAGGCGCTTTTAAAGGTGTGTACTTGCCATTTTGGACTTATGATGCACAAACTGATGCAAACTATAAAGGATTGGGCGGGAAGCATCATGTTGTCCATGAAGGGGACGGAAAGACAAGAACAGAGGTTCGATGGTATCCTATATCAGGAGAGGTTTCCCGATTTTTTAATGATATACAAGTCTGTGCATCAGAGGAAACGAGTCGAAAAACAGCGGAAAAAATTCTACCATTTAATACCATTCACGGAACCAAGCCATATTCCCCAGAGTATCTATCCGGTTTTTTTGCTGAGCATTATAAGCTGCATGCGGATCGAGGGTTTGAAGAGGCAAAGGAAATTATGGAAAATGAATTAAGCGATATGGCTGAGCAGGATATTCGGATGCATGGCTTTGAATTGGCGCAGGTTCAACATATGCATGTACATTATGAGGATGTACGATACAAGCAAGTGTTGTTACCAGTTTGGCTTTCTTCTTTTGTGTATTCGGGTAAGGAATATCGGTGTGCAGTCAATGGAGAAACCGGTAAAGTGTCAGGTGAAAGACCTTATAGCATACCGAAAATTATTGTGGCCATTGTGCTTGCTATTGTTTTGGTGGGCGCTGTTTTTTATGGTGTCGAATACTATGAAAACAGTGTTGCACCAGTCTTTTTGCCAACAGGCATCTACATGGAATCTTGGAGGCTTGGATGGGATGGTTTGTCAGATTCCATTTCGAATTTTTCTATAGACTATCAGATGGAATCATTATAGCAATTGTGATTTTTGTATTGAGAATAGAGAATATCTAAAAGAAATTTGAAAAAATGAGAGATAAAGTGAGGATGTTATCAATGGCTTGGTTTGGTCAAGGAAAAGACACCATCGAATGGCAGGAATTTCGGGATGATGTTCTTTTTTACAAATGGAAAGGAAAAGAGATAAAAAAAGGTTCAAAGCTCATTATTCGTCCTGGACAAAAGGCAATTTTTTATGCAAATGGTGTTGTGGAAGGAATTTTTGAGGAGCCAGGAAACTTTGATATTGCCAGTGAAATTGTTCCGTTTTTGAGTACGCTTAAAGGGGTATTCCAACTGCGGGGAGATTCAGGGCTGCGAGCAGAAGTTTATTTTGTTAATGCAAAGGAGCTTTTATTGCCATGGGGCACACGTCAGCGTATTATGATTCCAACACCAGAGGTTCCTTCAGGCATTCCGGTTGGTTGTAACGGAAATATGATTATTGAATTCCGAGACTATTTACGTTTTATAGAACAGGTTGCAGGGATCCGTCAAACCTATTCCTTGGAGGATATTGCTGAGCGAATTATGGGAGAGATTGGCCCGATTTTAATGGAAGCAATTTTGGATGGACAACATACAATTGGTGTAAATGCTTTATACGCTTTGCAAAGAAACAATCGGAAAATGGCAAAATATATTTGTGAAGAGCTGGATAAGGAGTTGTTTGATTTTGGTTTTGGAGTAAAGGATCTGAATATTATTGCGATTAACTATCCAGAAGATGTGCAGAAAATGGCGGAAAAAATGGCAGCGCAGTCCTTTGTGCAAGATGTCGGTCGTTATGCAACATTGCAAGCAGCAGATAGCATGACACAAGGCGGTGGGGACAACATGGCAGCAATGGGTGCTCAGATGGCAATGGGAATGCAAATGGGACAAATGATGCAGCAAAGTATGGCACATCAGATGAATTTGAATCAGATGCAGCAGACACAAGCCCCAACGGGTGATCGATTCTGTCCGAAATGCCGTAAAATGACAGTGGGAAAGTTTTGTTCAGACTGTGGGACAGAAACGGTGTAATCTTTGCAGAGTAAAAATATAGTTGAAATGTAAGCATATACTGAATTGAAACGGGATACGATAGGAAGCTAGGATAAAATGCTTTGAAAATTTCTAAAAAAGACCACCATAATCCTAAAAGTTTTGGAGGAACGGTGGTCTTTTTTATCCTTGTTATAGAAGAGATTGTACTACAATCCTTTTTTTTAGATTAAACGTTGTTCAAGTAAAATCCAATAGGTTTATCTTTTTCATCCCTCTAACAGAGAAACGGTTTGAGCAGATAAATTTGTTTTCAAAAATCCTAAAACCGATTCCAATATCTTTTTTAATATGTGCATATATGATAATTTTCCATTCAAATGATTTCGGTTTATGCTTGGATTTTGGATTTTTTATATTATATTTAATCAATCGATTTTAGTGTTTGATCTGATTTGATTATTTATTTTCGGTAAATTTGTTTTCAAAGGCTGTTTTGATTTCAGTGACTTTTGGAGAAGTAATCATTACGATATAATTGTCATGTGAGACGATTTCGCGTTTATTTGAAATATCTAATAGATCTTTCATATCTTCTGTAAATGTATTATGTCTTTCTTCTCCATATTTTTGCAATGCTGCTTTGATGATATCAGCTTTCCCTTCTTTTGCCTTGATAACGATAATTTCATCGGCGCGTGCTGTATCAGAAGTACGTTCGACATAGCCTTCTTCAATGTCTGCTGGGTCAATGCCAAGCAGTTTGGCATTTTCCTCCTGAGTTAAATCAAGAGTGTCACCTTTTTCAAAAGGCTCCATTTCTACGGCTTCAGTCATAAATCCACGCATATCAAATCTTGTCCCTGTAGTATCAGGTGCTGTATTTTCGGTTCCGTTATTCGTGGCATTGTTATTGTTTACCGTATTGTCAGTTGTGTTATCTTTACCACATCCTGTCATTATAGCGGCTGCGCAAATACATGACAAAACGATTGGAAAATATTTTTTCATAAGTTTCCCTCCTTTAAAATTTTGTACAAACCTAACTTGTACGCCGTTAGTATGATTCATTCAATGGAAAACATGCACCGCTTAGAATGACAAATATGACCATTCAAACAATGGTTTATGATGATCACAGACCCTATGTGAAATGAAATTTATTGCGAAAATTTTGCATACCGATAGATTTTTGCCTAAAAAAAGGTGTATAGTAATGAATAAATAAACATGAAAACCAGAAAGGGTGAAATCATGATTCAACTGAAATGTCGGCATATAGATGAGACGCATGCACTCGGTATGCGGCTTGGTGAATGTCTGCAACCTGGAATGGTCTGTACTTTAACAGGGGATCTTGGTGTTGGGAAAACTACCTTTACAAAAGGAATCGGTGCAGGTCTTGGGATAAATCGTACCATTAACAGTCCGACTTTTACAATTGTAAAGCAGTATCAAGGGCGATGTCCGTTCATTCATATAGATGCATATCGAATGGAGAATGTTGAAGAGGATTTGGGATTTGATGAATATTTTTATGGAGAGTATGTGACGGTTGTTGAGTGGCCAGAGATGATTCAAGGTCAGTTGCCCAAGGAACGTTTGGATATTACGATCTTGCACTTGTCCGATCATGTGCGCACGTTTCTTTTTGCGCCAAAAGGAAAGCAGTATGAGCGAATATGTGAGGGATTAAAAGGATGAAGCGATTGTTAATAATGGATACCTGTACAAAAACTTTAGGTGTTGCGCTTACAGAAGGACATGTGGTTTTAGCCGAGCAGACGATAGAGGCGGTGCAAAATCATTCTAAGTTTCTTATGCCAACAATAGAAGCAGTAATACACACAGCAAAGTTGACACCGTCTCAATTGGAAGGAATTGTAGTTGCAAAAGGTCCAGGATCCTATACAGGAGTCCGAATTGGGGTAACGGTTGCCAAAACATTGGCATGGACTTTGAAACTCCCCTTATATGCCATTTCTTCTTTAAAAGGCATGGCTTTATCAGAACAAAATCTGCGACCATTTTCCGGTTGGTTGATTCCAATTATTGATGCAAGAAGAAATACAGTATTTACTGGTGCATATCGAAAGAAAGCAGACGGAAGCTGGGAATCTAAGGGTGATCGACATATTTCTTTTGAGACTTGGTTGCGGTTATTAAAGGAAATGAACGAACCCATTCGATTTATTGGTGGGGATGTTCCGCTGTTTCAGACACAAATTGAGGCAGTATTCGGTGCGCTATCTGAGTTACCTGTATTCTCTTTACATGTCTCTTCTTATGTCGAAGCTGGTACGATAGATTATCTTGTGGATGTTGTACATGACTTTGTTCCGGAATATTTACGTTTGGCAGAGGCTGAACAAAAATGGATGGCAAAAATGAAAGGTGGGCATGTAGATGTGTGATTGGCATATCGAAAAAATGCGACCAGAACATTTGGAACAGGTTTTGGCATTGGAATCACAGTGTTTTCCAACTTTGGCTTGGGATGCAAAATGTTTTCTGTATGAAATGGAGGAAAATCCATTTGGCCATTATTTTATCGGTTATCTAAATAATGAGCCAGTTGGCTATGTAGGTTTACATATTATTTTTGAAACTTGTCATATTACAACGATCGGAATTCATACAAATTTTCGTCAGCAGGGCTACGGACAGAAAATGCTTGCATATGCCTTAGATTATACACGTGTCTTTGATGTACAAACTGTCAGTCTTGAGGTACGAGTATCCAACACTGTAGCAAAAAAATTATATATGTCCTTTGGTTTTCAGGAAGGTACAGTTCGAAAAAATTATTATTCGGATAATCAAGAGGATGCAATTTTGATGTGGGTGAAATTATGAGTACAGAAAAAAAGAATATTGTGATTTTGTCCATTGAGACAAGCTGTGATGAAACCAGTGCAGCCATTGTAAAAAATGGTACGGAGTTGATTTCACATGTGGTGCACAGTCAAATTGTCAGTCATAAACGATTTGGCGGCGTTGTGCCAGAAATCGCATCACGGCATCATGTGGAAATGATAACATATGTGATAGAAAAAGCCATACAGGATGCTTCTTACGATTGGTCAGAGATTGATGCTGTTGCAGTTACACAAGGACCTGGTCTTGTTGGCGCTTTGTTAGTCGGATTGCATGCAGCTAAAGCATTGGCATTTGCACATCAAAAGCCATTAATTCCAGTGCACCATATTGCCGGACATATTTATGCCAATGCGCTTGTAGAACCGCTTGTTTATCCGTTAATCGCTTTAGTGGTTTCTGGTGGACATACGGAGTTGATCTATATGAAAGCACCAGGCTATTTTGAAGTGATTGGAGAAACACGTGATGATGCTGTTGGAGAGGCTTATGATAAGGTTGCCCGTAAGCTGAATATGCCATATCCAGGTGGTCCGCATATAGATCATTTGGCAAAGCAAGGAAAAGCAACGTATTCTTTGCCGCGAGCTTGGCTGGAAGAAGGATCACTTGATTTTAGCTTTAGTGGCTTAAAATCAGCCGTGATCAACTTGATGCATAATTTAGAGCAAAAAAACGAGCCGATTTCTCCAGAAAATATGGCAGCAAGTTTTCAAGAGAGTGTGTTGGATGTTTTAATTCAAAAAACGGAGCAAGCATTGGAGCGTTATTCAGTCAATCATTTAATTGTAGCGGGGGGTGTAGCAGCAAATCTTGGTTTGCGTGCCGAACTGGAGAAATTAAAAAAAAGAAAAGGCATTCAAATTTCGATTCCACCCTTGGCACTATGTACAGATAATGCAGCAATGATTGGTGCAGCAGGATATGTTGCTTACCAAAATGGAGTGCGTGCGGGTATGGATTGCAATGCGGAACCAGGTCTGAATTTGGATGATTTCTCATCTTAGGCATTTGCTTTCAGAAAAAATTATATACAGAACTTATCCACATATTCACATTGCTATGTGTATAATTTGGGTACCAGTTCAGAATTAAAGGTTAAGAGATTCACTTGGGATTGTGGATAAATAAAGTTTTTTCTGTGGATAATGTGTATAACTTTGTGGAATACCGATGGGAAACGCTTTCAAAGGTTATTGGGGTTGTGGATAAACTGAATCAAAACTTTTTTACAAGATGGATAAAAATTTATTGGGATATATGGTTGTTAAATGTAGAAAAGATGAAAGAACAAATTTAAATATTAAGTATATATCAACAAAGAGGAAATGATTGGATTGCTTTTTATATCAAATTTTCGAAAAATCAGTGATATTTGATGAAAAGTTAGACTCCATCTCTTATTCATCTGATAAAAAAACAAATTCACTTTATAATATGCTTTTGGATTTTTTAAAATGAATACTTTCATTGTCTATATTTTCCATTTGATAGAGATTGGAAAATCCATTGAGTTGTACAAATTTTTTATTATTTGTTATTAAAAAGTAATAAAAAAATCTGTACACTTTTTCTTTTGATTAAGGGATGGTTCGATATGGAAAGAAAAAGAGAATGTATATTTTTGTGTAGGATATGAAATGGAGGCAGCATTCAATAGACAGAAAATGTATACAAAATATTTTGAAGTTGGAACAAAAATGTTTTTGCTCTCTAAAAGTTTGATTCAAACTGATTTTTCTCAATTTCTGCATTGGAGAGATGCCTATATGAGAAAAATTTGGGAAAGATTGGAATTTTTTAGTAGGCTTGCTTAATGTACTGAGGAAAGTAAGCCAAATGTGAAGAAATCATGTTTGTTTTTTGTCCCAGCCCCAAGTTTTTTGAGAAGTAAAGTATATGATTGGCTAATTATTCTTAGAATATGAAAAAATTGAGGAAAGCTTATCGCTGTAAAGCTTCCCATTCTTCATATAATTGTTGCAGTTTTTCTTCATTTTCGTTTAGTGTAGTTTGAATGATATTTGATTTCTCAAAGTCAGAGAATATTTCTGGATCGCACAGCTTAGCTTGGCAGGCTGAAATGATTTGCTCTGTATCTTCAATTTTTTTTTCGATTTCTTCTAAACGACGTTGTTTTTTCCTTTTTTGCTTTTGTTCCTCTTTGTTTAAAGCAAATTGGACTTTTGCTTCTTTAACAATATTGCTTTTAAAATATGTCGACTGTGTTTGGCTTTCTGCTTGGATTTTTTTTCGTTCATCCTCTTCTTTTATTTTTTCCATAAAATAGGTATAGTCACCCAGAAATTCACGAAATGTTCCATTTTCAAAGGATAAAACTTTTGTTGCGAGTTTATTGATAAAATAACGGTCATGAGAAACAAATAAGATGGTTCCCGGATAATCCATTAATGCACTTTCCAGAACTTCCTTGCTGTCTAAATCCAGATGGTTTGTCGGTTCATCAAGAATAAGGAAATTGGATTTTTGTAACATTAATTTTGCCAATGCAAGTCTTGCTTTTTCACCGCCGCTAAGCATATGTACGGTTTTAAAAACATCATCACCAAAAAATAAAAAGTTACCCAAAACGGTTCGGATATTTGCCTCTGGATAGGTCGGATAGGCATCCCAAAGCTCATGAAGTACATCCTTATTAGAATGTAAAAAGGTTTGCTCCTGATCATAATAACCAACAACTACATTGGTTCCAAATCGAATGGTGTCGCCAGGTTTAGAATGTTTTTTGCTGTTTTGCAGCAATGCTTTTAGCAATGTGGATTTTCCGACTCCGTTTGGCCCAATTAAAGCAGCGGATTCACCACGTGTTAAGTGCATATGGATATGTTCCATTAAAATTTTTGTTTGATTTGGAAGTGTTAATGTATAATTTTCTATATGTAGCACATCATTTCCGCTTTGTTTTTCAATTTCAAAGGAAAAAGAGGCTTTTTTTAAATCTTTTTGTGGTGCTGCTAAAATATCTATTTTTTCCAATGCTTTTCTTCGACTCTGCGCACGCTTGGTTGTTGAAGCACGTGCAATATTTTTTTGAATAAAATCCTGAAGTGCTTGAATTTCTGTTTGCTGCTTTTCAAATAATTTCTGTTCCCGTTCATAACGCGCTTGTCTTTCGACCAAATAATAAGAGTAGTTTCCGTGATAGACTGTCGCTTGATGGTTTTTCAGCTCATAAATTTTTGTCACGACTTGATCTAGAAAATAACGGTCATGTGATACAAGTAAAATGGCACCTTGATAGTTTTGCAAATATTTTTCAAGCCATGCTAGAGTTTGTAAATCCAGATGATTGGTGGGTTCATCTAAAATAAGCAAGTCCGGCTTTAAGAACAGAAGTTTGCTCATGGCTAGTCTTGTTTTTTGCCCACCACTTAAAGCATGGACAGGTAGATTATACTGTTCTTCAGTAAAATTCATACCATGTAAAATGGAGCGAATATCTGCTTCATATTGAAATCCGCCAACATTTTTGAATTCCTCTTGTAGGCGATCATATTCCCACAGCAGTTTTTCCATATGTGTTGGATTTTGACTCATTTGTATTTCTAGATTGCGAATTTGTTTTTCCATTGTTAAAATATGTTTGGCACTTGCATGCATTTCTTCATAGAGCGTTTTATTGCTGTTTATAACGGTGTCTTGTGCCAAATAACCAATACGTACATCTTTTGGTATGATTAAATCTCCGGAATCATAGCTGGATTCACCTGCTAAAATTTTTAATAAGGTTGTTTTTCCAGCGCCGTTTCTCCCGACCAATGCGATGCGGTCGGTATTTTTGATTTCTAGACTGATTTTATCTAAAATACAGTTTGTGCCAAAGGATTTTGAAATTTGATTTGCTTGTAGTTTCATGTTTTTCTCGCCTTTCTTTTCATCCGAATGGATAACCGATATGGATTAAAGAGTATCCATTGTCTTTATTATTGTACCGAATGGTCGGTTTTTGGACAAGAAAAGTTATAATATGATTTTATTTCATGCATTTTTGTAGTTTTTTATTATTGTAAGTTTATATTTGGCTTTTATTGAAATATTGAAATAAAATTGATTCATATAGGATGTAGATGATAATAGGTAAGAGCAGTTTGAGAGAAAGAATGAGAGTTTTTCAATATGCTATAGAAATGCATAAATCCAAGCATATGCAAATGGATATTGGAAGATTTAACTTAAAAACAATTCAAGACCAAAGGTGTTTTTGGATGAACAAATCTTGGTTAAAATCCATTTCTTAAACTTTCTGAATAAGTAAGATTATTATGTGAGAAAAGAGTGAAGTAAGATCAACTTTATGGTAAGTTTGTAGTTCCAGTTGTCCTAAGATAGTGATTTTATCGCAAAGAAGTTATTTTTGCTTTTTGTCTACTTTTGTAATGGTGTTGTAGCCTTTTATAACGGATAACCAGTTTTTGAGGGATTTTGTTTTTTCATTCATTGATATAGCAATGTTTTTCAGCGTATAATATATGTTTGTTAGGATAAGTGTTTGACATAGGGAGAAAGGAGATTTTTATGAAGGATCGATCACAAATTCCGAAGGCGACGGCAAAACGTTTGCCTTTATATTACCGCTTTTTAAAGAGTTTAAGTGATGCTGGTGTAATACGTGTTTCCTCAGTAGAAATTTCTGAAAGCCTGCAAATTGATCCAGCAACGATTCGCAGGGATTTTTCTCATTTTGGTGCATTGGGGAAAAAAGGTTATGGATACAGTGTATTGTATTTGCTGGAGTATTTTGCAGAGGTTTTGCATCAAAATGAGGACAAGTCTGTTATTTTGGTTGGAGTCGGTCATTTGGGCTCTGCACTGATTCGTCATAACTATGAAGGTTTAAAGCAACATGGGAGAATTTGTATGGGATTTGATGTACATATTTCTGAGCCAATGATTGGAGAAATTCCCATCTATCATATGGATTTTTTAGAGGAGAAAATTCGAGCACAGCAAATAGAGGTTGCGATTTTAACCGTACCACAAGCTCAAGCTTATCCGGTTGCTTTGCGTTTGGTGAACGCTGGAATTCGCGGAATTTTAAATTTTACGTCATCTCGGTTAAATCTGCCGAATGTTATTATTCATGATATTGATTTGACACAGGAGCTGCAATTTTTACTGTATTTACTGACACATTATCGAGTCTAAAATATATTGTTGAGATACATTATAGTAAGCCAAGAAATTGAAAATAATGATAGGAGGAGATTTATGCAGACAACAGTGCCGAATTTTTTACGCCAACGTGCTTGCCTTTCTCCAATTGATCCCGCGGTTTTCATCGGAGAACAAACAATTTCTTTTTCTGAATTGGATCGGGAAGTGCAAAAATGGGCAGCTTTTTTATATGGCACAGGTATTCGTCGACAAATGTCAGTTGCAGTATGTATGCATAATTCTTTACAGCTTGTTCAGATTATTTTTGCATTGCAATACATTGGAGCGGTTACTGTATTTATCAATACGAGGTTGACTGAGTCAGAGAAGCTTTATCAGTTGGGAGATTCAGAGGTGAAATTTTTTCTTGTTTCTGATGAAAGCTTAGCGGTGTTTTCTGAATGTTTTGTTACATGGATTTTGCCAAGTGAGCCAGATGTCTTGGCATCAGATTTTGATCTATCATGGTTGCAAATGGAATTTGAGATGCATGGTGTTGCAACGATTATGTATACCTCTGGAACAACAGGGAAGCCAAAAGGTGTGATGCAAACTTATGGCAATCATTATCATTCGGCGATTCATTCTTTATTACATATGGGGTATTTTCCAGAGGATCGATGGTTGATCCAGTTGCCAATTTTTCATGTTAGTGGTTATTCAACACTAATGAAAAGTGTAGTTTATGGTATGCCGATTGTTTTACCGATACATGGGCAAATGGAACATATATTGGATGAAATTCAAAAGAAAAAAGTTACCTTGCTTTCTTGGGTCGCCAAAAATTTACAGGATGTTTTCCAAATGCAGGCGGTTCATAAGTTAACGAATATTCGCGGGATTTTATTGGGCGGTGGTCCAGTCCCTACGACCATATTAAAGGAATGTCACAAAGAGCGTTTGCCCATTTATTTATCATATGGGATGACAGAAACAGCTTCGCAGATTGTAACACTGGGTGGTTCGGATGTGTATGCGAAAATCGGATCGGTCGGAAAATCATTGTTTTTGAATCAGATTCGAATTGATAATCAAGAAGAGCCATTTGAAGTAGGAGAAATTTTGGTAAAAGGTCCAACAGTGATGAAGGGCTATTTGAATCAAGCAGAGGAAACAAACAGACGAATGACTGCAGATGGGTATTTTCGCACAGGAGATATGGGGTATTTTGATGCAGATGGTTTTTTGTATATTGTTGATCGGCGTAATGATCTAATTATTTCTGGAGGTGAAAATATTTATCCAGCTGAGATTGAAGCCAAAATGATGGAGCTTGGTATTTTTCAGGAAGTTGCAGTTGTTGGTATGTCTGATGCGGTATGGGGAGCAGTTCCAGCTGTTTTTTATGTACCAAAACAGCCGTTTCCCTATTGTGAATTAGATATTCATAATATGCTAAAGAAAAGCTTGTCTACTTATAAGCTTCCAAAGAAATACATCATGCTTTCCGAATTGCCACGTAATGCACTTGGGAAAATTCAAAAAATAGCGCTACAAAATCAATTGAAGGATTGAGCCAAATGAAAATTTGTCAAATTAAGCTATATCGAATTGAAAATGAATTAAAACAGTCCTTTTTTAATGCAATTGCCGAAATCATAAAGCGGGAAACCATTATTGTTGAGGTGATGGATGAAAACGGAGTAAGTGGCTATGGAGAGGTGGTTGCTTTTCAGACGCCTTGGTATACACCAGAAACGATCGTTGGTGCTTGGTGGCTTCTGAAAGCGGAAATTTTACCACAAGTTGTTGGAAGGTGTTATACACATCCCAATGCGTTTTATGAACAATTTTGTTACATAAAAGGCAATCAAATGGCATTGGCAGGTTTAGAAACAGCTCTTTGGGATTTGGCAGCAAAACGAGATCAAGTGCCTTTATATCAATATCTTGGTGGTATAAAGAACAGAGTTCCTGTTGGCATAGCCATTGGTCGTATGTCACTTGAAAAAAGGTGTAAAAAAATCGCACAGGCATTGGAAGATGGCTACCAGAGGATTAAATTGAAAATTGATAAACATGATGCATTAGAGGAGCTTCGTATATTGCGAAAAAAATTTCCCGATGCACCGTTTATGGTTGATTTCAATGGTTCATGCACAGTTGCGGATTTTTCAATGCTTAAGCAATTGGATGCGTTTCATCTGCAAATGTTTGAGCAACCGCTTCATGAAAACGATCGGATTTTATATAGCCAACTTCAGCATATGTTACAAACGCCTCTTTGTCTGGATGAATCCATTACTGGTTTATCTGATTTCATTTTGATGTGTCATTTGCAAGCGGCTCAAATTGCAGTTGTAAAGTTGGGAAGAGTAGGGGGCTATACACAAGCACTTCAGATTCATAATTATGCTGCTCAAATGCAGATTCCCCTTTGGGTTGGTGGTATGTTGGAAAGTGGAATTGGGCGAGCACATAATTTGGCATTGGCTACTTTATCTGGATTTGTGATACCAGCAGATATTTCATCTTCTGATCATTACTATGAAAAAGACATTACGATAGAGAAAATGGAAGTTCAAGATGGCTATATTTGTCTTCCAAATCAGGCTGGGATTGGTTTTACAATTGATTCTGTTGCATTGGAAGCTTTGATGAAGGAAAGTTATGAAATCAGTATTTAAGATAACATATCAGCTTTTTAGTATTGTGTATATTATCAGTTTCATTCCCTTGGTGTTTAGTGTGTTAAAGAAATCAGCAATGGGCAGGCATTTTTACATAGAAACAAAGATCTTTGATTCAGTTTAGAGTATTAAAATTTTAAAATAAGTCTGCTATTTTTCTAAAAAATATAGTACTTTTTCTAATTTGAATCTTGTTTGTTTTATATCAATATAATCAATGGAATTTTACTTCACACTAGAAGAATTGAAAGAGCCAATATAAAACATCAAAAAAGCTTCTTTATGGTCGGATTGCTCTTCTCAGATAAGCCATAAGCTTATGGTAAAATATTGGTCTTACTTGATTTTTTTTCGTAGAGTTCTTATACTTGTGCAAAAATTACAGAAAAGTGGATTTTCATCAGATCTTCTTGGCAAAAATTTTAATCTTAGCTTCTTTATAAAATCATGCGAATAAAAAACGGTTGAGCAGGAAAATAACTGCTCAACCGTTTTTGTCATTTTAATAACCAGTTGCATTTTCTTTTGTAACTTTACGTCTAAACAATACATATGCCCAAATTTGGTAGGCAATGACAATTGGTACAAAGATTAACGCAACAATAAGCATAATCATTAGTGTAGTCTCACTGTTTGCAGAGTTGTAAATGGTTAATGAGTATGCTTCAGGATCAATGCGTGAAATTAACATGTTCGGGAACATGCCAATAAAACCAAATGCCGAGAAAGAGGCAATTTGTAAGCAGACCATAGTAAATGCATAACCAATTTTTTTCTTGAAAGTAAACAGAACGGCAAGTATGCCAAATACAAGCACCAATACAGGTACAGCATATAAAATTGGATAGTTGTTATAGTTTGTCGGCATAACTGGTGCTGCATTGAATGTTGCCACCAAATAGATGGCAGAAATAGCAAGTGTAGCAACCGTTGCGACTTTTGCATAAGATTGTGAGCGTTTACAAATTTCACCTTCAGCTTTTAGTTGCACCCAAAGTGCACCAGAAGCAAGGAAGAATAATGCAAACAATACACCGCCTAAAATTGGATACATGCCAAGTAGGCTGAAGAAGTTTCCTTCATAACCGTTCGGTCCTAAATCAAGTCCCAAATAGAAGTTGGAGAATGCAACTCCAAGTAAAATTGCAATCAATAAACTGCAAATTCCAAAGCACCATTTACAGAAGTTCTGCCACTTCGGATTGTCATCTTTGTGCATAAGTTCTAGTGCAATTGCACGAAAGAATAAGCAGGCAAGTAGTAGAATCAAAGCTTCATATAAGGAGCTGAACATTTTTGCATATACATTTGAGAATGCAGCAAATGTTGCCCCTCCGGCAGTAATCAGCCAAACCTCATTACCACCCCAAAATGGTCCAATAACTTCTTGCATTTGTTTTCTTTCTGCTTTATTTTTGGTAACCAAAGGTGTAAGCATACCTGTTCCAAGCGTATAACCATCTGTCATAAAGTATACAGTCCATAAAACGGCCCAAAGCAAAAACCAAATCGCAGCCAATGTCTCAAGCGTCATTTTAAACAGCCTCCCTTACAGATTCATCTTTAGAAGCTTCTTCAGGTCCTTTGCGTGCAAATTTCAGCATAAAGTATGCATCAATTACACCTAACACGACATAAAATAGCAAAATGACGGCAAGCGAGAATACAATCTGCCCGGTTGCCAAAGGTGAAACCGCATCCTCTGTTCGAATCAGTCCAACAACGCTCCACGGTTGGCGTCCAACTTCTGATACTATCCATCCAGCATTGATTGTAATATAAGGCAAAATGAATAACCATGGCAATGCCTTAAAGAATACTCGATTTCTTTCAAATTGATTTTGTGCAAAAGTTTGTTTTCTGGAAATATAGAAGGCATAAATTCCAATTAAAGCTAAAATTGAACCAGTAATAACCATGGTACGGAATGCGTAAGTCACAACAGCTACTGGTGGTCTGTCTTCAGGTGCAACTTCTTTTAATCCTTGTACATCTCCGTTAAAGCTGTTTGTGTAAAAAAAGCTTCCAAGTTTTGGAATGGTCAAAAGCTCAATATTTTCTTCTTTTTCTTCATTTACAATTAGAATTAATGGGAATCCAAGACTTCCATCATTATGTGTTTCCCACACCGCTTCAAAGGCAGCAGCTTTTGTTGGATTGACTTTTCCAACATATACACCGTAAAAGTGCCCGATGGTAGGTGTTAAAATGGTCGCAATTAAACCAAGAATTGCAGCAATTTTAAATGAGCGTTTAAAAAATTCAATATGTTGTTTGCGAATCAAATGCCATGCACTGACCCCAAGTACGAAAAGTGATCCAACAATATATGCACCAAGTACAGTATGTATAAGCATATACCATGCATATGGATTGGTCAGCAATTCTCCAAGATTAGCAAGTTCAATTCTTTCGTTTCCGAAGGCATCTTGACCAAGTACATATCCGACTGGATTTTGCATGAAACCATTAGCGGTAATAATCCATAATGCGGAAATATTTGTACCGACAGCCACACACCAAATGGAAAATACCCGAATCCAAGTTTTTAAGCGTTTGCGTCCAAACCACCAAACACCCATGAAAGTAGATTCAAGGAAAAATGCCGCCAATGCTTCAACTGCAAGTGGAGCACCAAAGATATCTCCCATGTATGATGAGTATTCCGACCAGTTCATACCGATTTGGAATTCCATTGTCATACCTGTAACGATACCAAAAACGAAGTTAATCGCAAATAATTTCCCCCAGAAATCTGACATTTTTTCATAGACCGGATCCTTCGTTTTTGCATACATCGACTCTATAATGGCAACGATTACAATTAAACCAATTGTAAGCGGTACAAAGATAAAGTGGAAGCCTGCAGTAATGGCAAATTGGATACGGCTAAGCATTAAAGCATCCATAAATGAAAACCCTCCCTATTCAATTATTTTTGTAAAGAAATGTAATAAACCTGCAACTTAAATTTATAACACTATTTATAAAGTGTCAATGTGTTTTCTCATGTATTCTTTATGACAAATTTGAGGAGTTTTCCCCAATTAACAATGTAGTTATGTTGTTAAATTACAGATCATTTGGCATTCAATGCGTATGCAAAGAATATATTTTGTAATTTTATGTGACTCTGAATATAATAGTTAAGGAAGTAAAATTTCATAGGTAGTTTATATTTTTATAAAAGAGCAGCTAGAGAAGTGAGGCGATGAAAATGGGTTTATTATATGAAGTTTTGTCTTATAATAAAGTGTTTGTTGAAGAAAAACAATATAAGCAGTATCAATCTGGGAAATATCCAGATAAAAAACTGGTGATTTTATCTTGTATGGATACACGATTGGTGGAGTTGCTACCAAAAGCTCTTAATATACGTAATGGTGATGTGAAAATTATTAAGAATGCAGGAGCAACCATTACGCATCCGTTTGGCAGTATTACAAGAAGCTTAATTGTGGCAGTTTATGAGTTGAATGCCGATGAGATTATGATTATTGGACATCATGATTGTGGAATGGGATCCGTTGAACCGAAAAAATTAATTGAAAAAATAAAAAAACGTGGAATCCCTCAAAAGCGTTTGGATATTTTGCGCTACTCTGGGTATGATTTAGAGGAGTGGTTGAAAGGGTTTGATTGTGTAGCTGATAATGTGCTGCACAGTTGTGAAATGGTTGTTAATCATCCATTACTTCCAGAAGGAATTCCTGTACACGGATTGCTCATTGATCCAAATACAGGAGAGTTGGAAGTGATTCGTGATGGGTACCAAGAAAAAGTGTAAATGTAAAATAAAAGATTCAAGATCAATCTATATATTACAAGAAGTTTAAATGAACCATTTTTTTATCAAAGGATATGAACAAGGTGTGGTTCAAAATGGGAAGTGTATAAAATCAGGTGTTTTCCTATATCTAAGTGCTGTGCTTTTGAAAATCAAGGTTATTTCTATGGTATTTTATTTTTTTTAGGTGGAACAGGGTCAACGCCTCCTCTATGAAACGGATGACATTTTAAGATCCGACAAATCGCAAGCCAACTGCCTTTTAATGCACCATGTATTTGGATGGCTTCCATTGCATAATTTGAACAGGTGGGATAAAAGCGACAGCTTGGTGGTTTTAGTGGAGAAAGAAATTTTTGATACAAACGAATCAGTTTTAATAATACATTTACCATAACAAATATACTCCATTTTTATGATTTTCCTTTATAATTATACCATTTTTATGATGTAAAAGAAAAAGAGTAGGTGGATTAAATGGTACAAAAAAATTATGAAATTTCTTTTTGTCCACAAGTATTTTCCAAAAATCCAAGTCATGTTTTGGTTGTGTTATATCATGCAGGGAATTGGGTTTTAACATATCATAAAATACGTGGGCTTGAATTTCCAGGTGGCAAGGTGGAGCCAGGAGAAACTGCTGTGATGGCTGCCATACGGGAGGTTAAGGAGGAAACTGGCTGCACCATTCGTTCAATAAAAGAAATTGGTCAGTACCGAATTTTGGACTTGCCTGATGATTTTGTGAAAAGTATTTTTTTGGCAGAAGTAGATCAAATAGATGTAGCTCATCAATTTTTGGAAACGGAAGGCATTTTCCTCTATGAAGAATTAACAGATGAATTGTTGCAGCAGTCAATATTCAGTTTTATTATGCAAGATGGTGTTGTTCAAGAGATTTTGAAATATTTGCAGATGAAAAAATAAAAAGTAGTGGTTTTTGAGTACATATTATAAAATGATATCAAATATTTGTGACTGAAGAGAAAGTCCTGGCATTTTGCTATGATATCTTGAGTTTTTTACACTGTAAAGATCAGATTTCAATTGCTTTGTAAAGTGATGGATAGGAAATTTTTTGAACTGATAGGTAGAAGAAATACGTTGAAAGAGAATAAAGTCGGTCTGTTTAAGTATAAAAACGTTCTCAACAAACTAAGAAAAATTCGGTTTGTTGGGAACGTTTTATTCGATAGTGATTGAATGGATATATCTAGTTTGAGTGTTTTGATATTTTACAACGCATTAGACCAATACTTCATCTTTTTCACCAAGCTCAATGGGATTTTGTAATTTATTTCTTTTTTCACAGATCGTTTCAGGCTGTGAAGTTGCAGTCGTTTTTTCGATATTTTTAAATGCAGTTGTAATCATCAGCTTTAGGCGATTGACTTGATTGACAGCAGATTCGCTTGCATCATAGTCAATTGCTGTAATATTGGCCTGCGGATACAACGCTTTCAATCCTTTCATCATGCCGCGACCAGTTACATGGTTTGGCAAGCAGGCAAAGGGTTGAATACACGCGATATTGTTGATGCCTTCTTCAATTAGCTCCATCATTTCTGCCGTTAAAAACCAACCTTCACCAGCTTGATTGTTGGTGGAAAGTAAAGCTTTGGCATGTTCAGCTAGTGAATAAATGGTATGTAAAGACGAAAAACGTTTGCTGTTTTTTAATGCGGTTTTCAATGGTTTTCTGTAATGTTCAATATATTGAATCAATCCATGCCGGATAGGCACACCTAACTTGCTTTTTCCAAGATTTACACTTTCATCGTAAATGCAATAAAGAAAGAAATCCATAATATCAGGCATAACAGCTTCTCCGCCTTCTGCTTCGATTAAATCAACGATTTTGTTGTTTGCATCGGGATGAAATTTAACCAGAATTTCCCCGACAATGCCAATTCTTGGTTTGTTGGTAAAATGCACAGGAATTTGTTCAAAATCTTGTACCATTTGTGCTATTATCTTTTTGTATTTGTTGTAACTGAAATCGATTAAAGATTGTTTGCAAATCTCTATCCATTTTTTGTGACAAGTATTGACAGAGCCTTTTACTACTTCATGTGGACGCAGTCGATAAACCATTCGCATCAATGCATCTCCATAAACAGTTGTGGCGATGAGTTTTTTGATCATTTGGTAACTCAGCTCAAATCCTGGATGTTTTTCTAGTCCAATAGCATTCAGTGAAATAACAGGAATTTGTCCCATTCCTGCATCTTTTAATGCCCGGCGCAATAAAGCGATATAGTTGGTGGCTCGGCATGCACCGCCAGTTTGTGACATAATCACTGCAGTTTTATTCAAATCAAAATCTCCACTTTGCAATGCATGTACCATCTGTCCAATGGTAACGATTGCGGGATAACAGGCATCATTGTTTACAAATTGTAATCCAGTATCAATTGCATCTGAGGAAACTGTTTCTAAAAGTTTTACCCGGTATCCTTCGCTGGAAAGTAGCGCTTCGTAAAGTTCAAAGTGAAAAGGTGACATTTGTGGGATTAAAATGGTATAGTCATCTTTCATTTCTCTTTCAAATACGGGTGCTGGTTTGGGCTGTTTTGATTTTTCAACAGAAAAATTTTTGTTTTCTCTTTCAAGCATGGCAGCTTTTAAAGAACGAATTCGGATTCTAGCCGCGCCAAGATTGTTGATTTCGTCAATTTTAATTAAGGTATACATTTTATTGTTTTCTTCTAAAATTTCCTGTACCATGTCACTGGTTACTGCATCCAGTCCACATCCAAAAGATGTAAGCTGTACAAGCTCTAGGTTTTTTTGTTTGGCAACAACACGTGCAGCCCGATATAGTCGAGCATGATAAGTCCATTGGTTAACGACTCGTGGATCTTGTATGGTATCGGCCAAGTGTGCGATCGAATCTTCGGTTAGTACAGCTAGCTCATGTGCAGAAATCAATTCTGCGATTCCATGATTAATTTCCGGATCAACATGATACGGTCTACCAGCTAAGACTATGCCTTTCATTCCAGTTTCTTTTAAGTATTGTAAAGTTTCTTCTCCTTTTTTCTGAATATCTTGTTTTGCTTTTTCGGCTTCTTGCCAACCTGTTTTCACTGCTCTGATTATTTCTTTTTTCGGAATTTCTGGGAATTGTTCAGTCAGCGCATGGCTCACAGCCTTTTCCTGATTCAATGTAATAAATGGTTGGATCAATGGAATATTTTTTTCCTTTAAATTGTCCATATTTACACGAATGACTTCAGGATAAGAGGTTACAACTGGACAGTTAAAATGATTGGTCGCTTCTTCAAATTCCTTTTTTTCATAAACGACAGAAGGATAAAAAATTATATCTACATCTTCTTCAACTAGAGCCGAAATATGTCCGTGTGTTAATTTTGCCGGATAACAAACGGATTCAGATGGGATATACCCCATCCCTTTTTCGTACAATTTTTTACTGGATTTCGGTGACAAGATAACTTGATACCCGAGTTGTGTAAAAATTGTATGCCAAAGAGGATAATTTTCATACATATTTAAGACACGCGGAATTCCAATTTTTCCGCGGGATGCTTGTTCTGGGGATAAGGATTCATACTGAAAAAGTCGTTTGTATTTATATTGGAACAAATTCGGTATGTTTGTTTTTGTCTTCGGTTTTCCTGCTCCGCGTTCACAACGGTTTCCGGTTATAAAGGTGCGCTTGTTGCCAAAGTGGTTAATGGTAAGTGGACAATGATTGGCGCATAGTCCACAGCGCCCATAAGTCGTTTTATAAGAAAATTGTTCAAGTGCTGCTAAATCCAATAGGCTGCTCTTTTGTTTATTTTTTTGACATTGTGCTTTGGCAATCAGTGCAGAACCATAAGCACCCATTATACCAGCAATATCAGGACGAACAACATTTTTTTGAATTAACTGTTCAAAGGCACGAAGCACTGCTTCATTATAAAAGGTACCACCTTGTACCACGATATTTTCTCCAAGTGATTCAATGTTTCGGAGTTTCATAACCTTTTGAATTGCATTTTTAATAATAGAGTAAGATAAGCCAGCGGATAAGTTTGGCAAGGTCACGCCTTCTTTTTGTACCTGTTTGACTTTTGAATTCATAAAAACCGTACAACGTGAACCCAGGTCAACTGGTGCTTTGGCATAAAGTGCTTGATTGGCAAATTCAGTAATTGGAACATGTAGAGAGTGTGCAAAACTTTCTAAAAATGAGCCGCAACCAGCAGAGCATGCTTCATTTAGCATGAGGTGATCGATGGCTCCATTCTTAATTTTAATGCATTTCATATCCTGACCGCCAATATCTAAAATAAAATCAACATTGGGTTGGAATTTCTTTGCAGCTTTATAATGAGCAACTGTTTCAATTTCACCGATTTCAATATTCAATGCCTCTTTGACTAAAGCTTCACCGTATCCAGTTACTGCCGCATTTAAAATACGAACATTTTGAGGCATCTGGTGATATAATTCTTTGAGTCCGTTAATTACCGATTGTAACGGATTGCCTTGATTGTTTTGGTAAAAAGTATAGAGCAATTCCTCTTGTTCGCTCATTAAAACAATCTTGGTTGTTGTTGATCCAGCATCAATTCCGATAAAAGCAGCTCCAGTATAGGCATCTAAATTGCGGCGGTTTACTTTTGCCTTTTGGTGTCTTTGGCGAAATGTCTCGATTTCTGTTTCATTTTGAAACAGCGGTGGCAATCCAGTGTTTGTTGCGTCTTTTGGTACCATAGAAAGAGTTTTTAGCTTTTGGCATATATCAGATAAAGCAAGACTTTCATTTTTCATACTGCAAAAAGCTGCCCCACGTGCGACAAAATATTCACTTCCAGATGGGAAAATTACTTCGTCAGGCTGCAAATTTAAAGTTTCGATAAATCTTTGACGTAATTCAGATAGGTAGGTTAGCGGTCCGCCAAGGAAGGCAATTTTTCCTCGAATTGGTCTGCCACAAGCTAACCCACTGATGGTTTGAATGACCACACTTTGAAAAACAGAGGCGGCGATATCCTCTTTTTGAGCACCTTCGTTTAGCAGTGGCTGTACATCTGTCTTAGCAAATACACCGCATCGGGAAGCAATTGGATAAATTTTCTGATGATTTTTGGCATATGTATTCATACCTGATGCATCGGTTTGTAAAAGTGCAGCAATTTGATCAATAAATGCTCCAGTTCCCCCAGCACATGCAGCGTTCATTCGCTGTTCAACGCCATTTTCAAAATAAATGATTTTTGCATCTTCACCGCCAAGCTCAATGACTACATCGGTTTCAGGAATATAATATTCTACAGCTTCTGTACATGCAATGACCTCTTGAACAAACGGGATATCGATTTGCTCAGAGATGCGCATACCAGCGGAGCCACTAATATTTATTGTGACTTTTGCATCTGGATATTGTGTCAAAACCTCATTGAGCATCTCTAATGCTGTGTTTTTTATATTTGAAAAATGTCGGCAGTATTTCTGGTAAATGACTTTTTTTGTAGGAGTCAAAACAACGAGCTTAGCTGTTGTAGAACCTATGTCTAATCCCATATGAAATTTCATCAAAATCTTCCTTTCTTGTTTAATTCATAAACTTTTTTATATGTTGATATTTAACAAATTGCTCGTTCGCTGGATCTAAGGGCGCATGCCATTGGCGATAAACTGTGCGGTTTGCACAATATCCTCTTGTGAGACTTTTGTCTTATTGAATAGAACAAAGTGTGAAATAAAGAAAGCAGAAGTAGAAGTAAATAGCATTTTTAATAAAACATCTGTGGGAGAATCCTTAACTTCTCCTCTTTGTTGGAAATGTTCTATGACTTGCCCTATCTGGGTAGCAAGAATTTGATAAATACAAGGGAGCAGTTTTTCTTTTAGCTCTTCTTTGTATATAAGCTCTTTGATCATAACTTGGAAAATTTCTTTGTTTTCCTCAATAAATAAACAGCGATTTTGTAATAGATGCACGAGAAAATCTTCAAAGGTAATCATTGAATTTGAGGCTTCTTTTACTACTTCCTCTACTATGCTTGGGAAAAAATCTTCCAAGTATGGGATGATTAAAGAAAGCAGTAGATTTTCTTTTGTACCGTAATGTTTGAAAATGGTGCCCTCAGAAACACCAGCATGTCGGGCAATCTCAGCTGTTGAGGCATTGGCATAACCTTTTTCGGAAAAAATTAAAATGGCAGATTCGATAATTTTTTTTTGTTTGGTAGTCGGTTTATCGGATTTTTTTATTGATGCAGCGAGTTCCTTTAATAAGTTATAATTTTTCATGTTTTCTCATCCATCTCCTTTATATAAAGCAAAAATCAACAATATTCATGATTTCTTTAATCATATTTTGTATAAAAATATCGAAGTGAGTAAACACTTACTTTTTATCATAGCATAAATTATTTTTGGCAGCAAATGGAAATTATAGAATAAGAGAGTGGTATCATTTTCATTACGAAGAAAAAATCAGTATGACAAAATATAGTTTTAGAGAGAGCAGGTATTTTTGGTGAGAATAGTTGTTAAAAAATTGGATATAAGCGCTTAATATAGAAAAGAAAGTGTCAATGTATATGTGACAGCTTGCTGTATATGTTGATTGGATAAAAAATTGTTTTCACTTTATGAAAGAGATGCTGTATGTTCTGAAGGTTGTGATTTTGTCTTTAAAGAGACAAAGGCATTTTATAAGAGAATGATAAAGAGTTAAAAATACAATATGATAACCTAAACTGTTCTTTTATTTTTGATGTGCAATGTTAGAAAGGCAATGGATTTTGAGTATACTGATATGGAAGTAAATGGGATACTTTGGTTGTATTCAGGAGTATCAGGTGTATTGTATAGGTTTCAAATTTGTTTTTTTTTTAGGATGGGTTTAAAGAACTTAAGCCATCAAAAAATAATTTGTCAATTGATCAAGCATGTTGAAAAAGTAAAAAATCCCCGGAAAAGAAATCAATCTCCGAAGATTTTTTGTAAGATTTCAAAGACATACTGTATAAAATGATCAAACTTTAAGAAGCTATGAGGCTCGATTTTTTCTTGTTCGATTTTTATACCAAAGGTTCACCTTTGCGAATGGTTTCTGCTGAAACTTTGTCAAAGCGTTTGAAGTTTTCTTTGAATTTCGTTGCAAGTTCTTTTGCTGCCAATTTGTAAGCTTCTTTATCGTTCCAAGTGTCTATTGGGTTTAATACATCGCTTGGCACACCATTAATGGATACAGGGATGTTGAGTCCGAAAAATGGCTCCTGAACCGTATCTACGCGGTCAAGTTCACCAGAAATGGCAGCATTGACCATTGCTCTGGTGTAGGAAAGTTTCATACGAGCGCCAGTTCCATAAGCACCGCCTGTCCAACCTGTGTTAACAAGATATACGTTGACATTGTATTTGTCAATTTTTTCTCCGAGCATTTCTGCATAAACAGATGCATCTAATGGTAAAAATGGTTCGCCAAAGCAGGTGGAGAAAGTGGCTTGCGGTGAGGTAACACCACGCTCTGTTCCTGCTAATTTTGATGTGTATCCACTTAGGAAGTGATACATTGCCTGTTCTTTCGTTAATTTACTAATTGGTGGTAGTACACCAGATGCATCGGCTGTTAAAAACACGACATTTTTCGGCTGACCGGCAACAGATGGTAGTACACTATTTTCAATGGAAGTTAACGGATAAGCAGCACGTGTATTTTCGGTCAATGTTCCATCATCATAGTCTGGTGTTCCTTGTTCATCCAAAACGACATTTTCTAAAACAGAACCAAACTGAATGGCATGATAGATTTGCGGCTCTTTTTCTTCAGACAAGTTGATACATTTTGCATAGCATCCGCCTTCAACGTTAAAAACACCATTATCGGACCATCCATGCTCATCATCTCCAATCAGACGGCGATTGGGATCGGCGGAAAGTGTCGTTTTTCCGGTTCCAGAAAGTCCGAAGAATAAAGCAACATCCCCGTCTTCTCCGACATTGGAGGAGCAGTGCATAGAAAAGATCCCTTTTTTGGGTAATAAATAGTTCATAATGGTGAAAACAGATTTTTTGATTTCTCCAGCATACTCAGTTCCGCCAATTAAAACGATTTTTCTTTCTAAAGATATTAGAATGAAAGCTTCAGAGTTTGTACCATCTATGGCGGGATCCGCTTTAAAGTCCGGAGCATTGATAATGGTAAATTCAGCTTGATGGTCAGAAAGCTCTTGTTCAGTCGGACGAATAAATAATTGTCGCGCAAATAAGTTATGCCAAGCATACTCATTTAATACTTGAATGGAAAGCTGTGAGGATTTATCTGCACCAGCAAATCCTTGGAAAAGGAAAATTTCATTCTTGGTTTGTAAATAATTTAATACTTTATCCAGTAATTTATTAAATTTGTCTTCTTCAATCGGACGATTCACGTTTCCCCAAGCAATATCGTCCATAATGGAAGCTTCAGCAACGAAGAATTTGTCCTTTGGTGAGCGACCAGTATATTTTCCAGTTGTTGCACGCAAAGCGCCAGTTGATGAAAGGGTTGCCTCTTTTCTGGACAGAGATTTCTCTACAAGCTTAGCCGCTGATAAATTTTTTCGTACATTTTTTCCATTTAATGTAGACACCAGTAAGTCATTTAAGCTTTTAACAGACATGCTTTTATCCACTTCCTTCATGATTTTTATCAAACTTGCTAAATAGTATAACACATTTATAAATGGTATGTTATATTTCTTGTAGAATAGTTTGTGTCTAATTTGTGAATGAGAAAAATCAGTAATGGATAATTGTCTTTTATTTTTATTGACAAAAATGTACAGAATTCGATAGGATAACATTGAAACGGATTTCTCTTATCCAGAGTAGGCAGAGGGAATAAGGCCCGATGAAGCCCGGCAACCTCATGTTTTTATACATGAAAGGTGCTCACCTGGTGCAAGATTTTTAATATTTTTTTATAAAAAGATAAAATCTTGGGCGATAAGAGTGATAAGGTGCATAATATAGGATAATAAAACCTTCTCACTCGAAAAAGTAGAGAAGGTTTTTTTTATTGGAATATGAGCTGTACTTCGTGTTGGAGAATTTCCGATTTCAATTTATTTTACAAAGCTGGGAGGCGTTTACAAAGTGGCAACACAAAAAAAATTATTTACTTCAGAATCTGTAACAGAAGGACATCCAGACAAAATTTGTGATCAAATTTCTGATGCGATTTTAGATGCAATTATTGGACAAGATCCAAACGCACGTGTCGCATGTGAAACTTCCGTCACGACTGGTCTGGTTTTGGTTGCAGGAGAGATTTCTACTCAAACTTATGTGGACATTCCAAAAATTGTTCGCAGTACGATCAAAGAAATCGGATATGTACGGGCAAAATATGGTTTTGATGGCAATACTTGTGCAGTGTTGACTTCGATTGATGAACAATCTCCAGATATTGCACTAGGTGTAGATCAGGCATTGGAAGCAAGGGAAGGAAAAATGACGGATGTGGAAATTGAAGCCATTGGTGCTGGGGACCAAGGTTTGATGTTTGGATTTGCCTGTGATGAAACTGAAGAACTCATGCCGTTGCCGATTTCATTGTCACATCGATTGGCTCGCCGTTTGGCAGAAGTGCGAAAAACAAACGTGATTGACTATTTGCGTCCTGATGGAAAAACGCAAGTAACTGTGGAGTATGACGAAAACGAGCGTCCAATTCGTATTGATACAATTGTTATTTCCACACAGCATCATCCAAAAGTAACACAGGAACAGATTGAAAAGGATATTAAAGAAAAGGTGATTCAACCTATTGTACCGGCACATTTAATTGATGCAAATACTCAATATTTTATCAATCCGACTGGTCGTTTTGTGATTGGTGGACCGCAGGGAGATGCAGGATTGACCGGAAGAAAAATTATTGTCGATACATATGGAGGATATGCTCGTCATGGTGGAGGAGCTTTTTCTGGAAAGGATCCGACAAAGGTAGACCGTTCAGCGGCTTATGCTGCCCGATATGTTGCGAAAAATATTGTTGCCGCTGGTCTTGCTTCTAAAGTTGAAGTTCAACTTGCTTATGCCATTGGAGTTGCCAAGCCGGTTTCCATTTCTGTGAATACATTTGGAACTGGAAAAGTTTCAGAAGCTAAGCTTGTATCTTTAATTGAAGAAAATTTTGATTTGCGTCCGGCTGGCATTATTCAGATGCTTGATTTACGTCGTCCAATTTATAAACAGACGGCGGCATATGGACATTTTGGTCGTGTGGATATTGATGTTCCATGGGAAAAGACCGATAAAACGGAAGTGTTAAAAGCGGTTTTACAATAAATGTGTAACAGCTAAACAGGCAGAAAAATTTTTTTCTTATTAATTTTTTTCATTGAAAAAATCAGGAATCAAATGAATGGAAAAAGGCAAGTCATGCATTTTAAATGAAATGACTTGCCTTTTTATTGATTTTGTTCAGTTATTCTTTCGTTGAAAATAAAATACTTATTTTTAATAGAAATATTCTTTGTTTTTCTACATCTATACTTATTTTTATCATCCGTATGGCATTGTGAATAAAAAATTTCATTATATCATTTTTTATCAGTTCAAGCATATTGATGTAATTTATATACAATGACTCTTGAATTCATGGGTATAAAAATACTGAATGGAAAATAAGAAAATGTAGCACAAAATCAGAGCCTTTTTTGCAAAAAAAATCATATGGTAAAGAAGTTTATAAATTAAAAATAGCAGGACGTTACTGGGATTTAGAACTGGCAATATTCTGAGTGGAAAATATGAAGTATAAAAAGAATAAAAATTCAAAAGATATATTTTGTAAAATGCTGAGGTATTTTCTAAAAGAAAAGAGTGGTTAGGATTGGATGTTTAAACTTTTTAACAATTGCTTTGCAGCTTATTAAAAAAGGTTGGGACAAGCCCTTTCTCTCAAAATTTCACTGGCTTTTTCATTTTAGAGGAAGGTTTTGTCTCAACTTTTTTGTATTGTTTTTTTCATGGTGATCAGAATGGAATTGCTTTTACAAAAAAATATTATGCGAAAAAATTTACCAATATTTGTATAGAGAAGTTATAGCTTCCTAGATTGGTGAGATTGCTGGCAAAAAGCTGATTGTATTTGTTTCTATTAGGGAGAATACAATGTAATTTATGAAATTCATTTAAATTATAAAATATAAATTATTTTTTATAAGTAATTAGCGTATTTTTGAGAGATACTTAAAATAAATATTTCTTCTGTTTTAAGCTATACTATAGGTACATTTTACTTGAGAAAAAGGTAGGACAATTATCCATGATTGATCATTTTTTTACTTTGATGTCAGAACAAAAGAAGATTTCCCGTTTTGCTTTTATGTTGGAAATGTATCGCAAAAATTTCCCACTGGTACGTCGGCAGCTTAAGCATTGGAAAAAAAATGCGCAAAAAATTCCGAGTTCAGACTTAAAGCATCAAGCACTTTCTAGTATCATTAGCAAATTTTTTCATTGTGAAGGAGCCGCGGTGTTTGCGGTGCTTTGCCGTAAAAAACGTCTGGAATTTTTGCGTTTTGCTGTTGCTTTTCAAACCATCAGTGATTATTTGGATAATTTATGTGATCGAGGCGATGACATTTCAGAGCGGCACTTTCGGCAGTTACATTTGGCGATGGTTGATGCTTTAACGCCAAACGGACAGCAGCGAAACTACTATTTGTATGGTAAATATCAAAATGATGGTGGATATTTGTGTATGCTTGTTGCAGTTTGTCAGGAAAGCCTTGTGGAATGTAAAGGGTATGCAAAGATTCAGTCTTATCTTTTTCAACTATGCAGGTTGTATACAGATTTACAGGTGTATAAACATTTGCAATTGAATATTCGTGCGAAAAAGTTATGGCAATGGGTGGATAAGGAAAATGATTTTGCCCTACCACAAAATGTTTTTGCTGCTGCAACCGGGTCAACTTTGGGGATTTTTATGCTTGTTGCTTATATGATGGAGGATAAATTGTCAGAAAAAGCAGTATCGGCATTGTATGAATTATATTTTCCTTATGTACAGGGATTTCATATTTTATTGGATTATTTTATTGATCAGCAGGAAGATCTAGCAGGCGGTGATTTGAACTTTTGTCGTTTTTTTGCAAACGATGGGGCGTTTTATGACGCATTGTATCATCTGTATTGGAAAGCTTCCCAGTTGGCAGAGCAAGTTTCAGACGGAGCTTTTCATGTGATGTTGATGCATGCCATGCTGGGTCTGTATTTGGCAGATCCAAAAGTTAGATCTATAAATTTTTCCGATGAACTACTTAAAAAAATACTAGAAATTGGTAGGAGAGAAAGCCAATTTTTTTATCAAAATGCAAAAATCTATCATTGGCTGCAGTCCCATCTACCAGGATAAAAATTATTTTAAAAAAGGAAATCATATCAATTTGGCAGGTATGAAGCATTGGCACAAGTTTAATTGTGTAGGCTTCTTTTTTATTGACATATGGGTCTACATTTTATAAACTTAAGATGGTTTATAGGTCTATAAATTATAGACTTAAAAGGATTTTATTGAATAAGGGGGGAAGGGATGTATAAGTTAACGGAAACTGAGAGCAAGTTTGCTGACTTGATTTGGGACAATGAACCAATGGGTTCGGGAGAGCTTGTTAAATTATGTGAGAAGCATTTTGGATGGAAAAAGTCTACAACTTATACAATGTTAAAACGTTTATGTGCCAAAGGGATCTTTAAAAATGAAGCATCGACTGTAACAGCGGTTCTTTCCAAAACACAGTTTCAGCAAAAGAAAAGCGAACAATTTGTTGAAGAAACATTTGGTGGCTCATTACCCCAGTTTTTGGCCACTTTTATGGGCGGAAAAAAATTGAATCAAAAGCAGGTAGAGGAAATGAAACGTCTGATTGATGCGTATGAGGAGGAAAAATAATGGAGGCTCTTTTTTTGCAGATGGTTAATATGAGCATTACTGCATCTTATGTGATTTTATTCGTTCTTTTGGCACGTTTTTTCCTGCGACATACACCGAAAATTTTTTCCTATTTGTTATGGGCAGTTGTGGGCATTCGTCTTATATTTCCATTTTCGTTTGAGAGTGTTTGGAGTCTTTTGCCGTTTCGGACGGCTCCCATTTCACCAAATGGTTCCATTTTGCCAACATCAGAAGTTGTGACAGGTTTTTTGCCTGTTGATCAATCGTTTCAATCGCTGATTCCTGCACCGGATTTGACAGCAAGTGTAAATCCGATGCAGGTGGTTGTGTTTGTATTGACATGGATTTGGATTGTCGGTTTGCTGATGTTTATTGTATATAGCACCGTATCTGCATTTTTCCTTCGAAGAAAATTACAAGGAGCTCGTCTGTATCAGGAAAATATTTATAAGGTGAAAGGACTTGAAACAGCATTTGTATTTGGGCTTTTCCGTCCGAAAATCTATTTGCCGGCACATTTGGCTGAGGATGAACAAAGTTACATTATTTTACATGAGAAAATACATATTCGTCGCAAAGATCATTGGATTAAACTTTTGGCGTTTTTGCTCGTTTGCCTTCATTGGATGAATCCGCTTGTGTGGTTGGCTTTTATTTGTATGACACGAGATATGGAAATGTCTTGTGATGAATCGGTACTAAGGGAGATGGGGGATGATATTAAGAAAAGCTATTCGAATTCACTCCTGTCATTGGCGACCAAAAGAAAAATTCTAAATGATGGCCCGCTTGCATTCGGAGAAGGCGGGGTAAAGGGAAGGATTTTAAATATACTATCTTATAAAAAGCCAACTTTGTGGGTTGTATGCATTGGTCTTGTGGTTGTTGGTGCATTGATTTTCGGCTTGCTGGCCAATCCAACGAAAGAAAAAGGAAAGTCGTTGTTAGAGATGGACGGAATAATTAGTGCTAAGCAACTGTCTTTATATCATGTATCAGCATTTGTGATGTCTGAATCGGATGAACTTATTTTTCAAATGAGAGATAATGAAATGGTACAAATTACAGCACTTCAAGAATTTATCAAACAGTTAAAGGTAGAGAAAACACCGCTTTCACAGAATCGTTCAATGGATCGAGAGAAACGAAAGCAACTGACTTTTTATCGGGCAGATAAAGAGTATGTTACTTTTTATTTTTCAGCGGATGGATCAGTGGTTTGGATGGACAATGATTTGAAGTCGAGTTTGAGCTATCGTGTTATGTATCCAGAGCAGGTGATACAGTTTTTTTCTGAGCAACTACAAACTAAGACAGATACAAATGATTGGGCAGCTCAGTTGCTTTCTTATCAAACAAAGTATGTTGGTGATGCTTCCAAAGTTGCTGGGATTGTACGTTTATTACGGTTTCCCACAACAGTAACTCAGGTAGACGGAATATCTTTACAGACGAAAACAAAACCATATCAAATTCGTTTGTCCTTTCAAACTGATCAAGAAAATTTAGAAAAATATAAAAACCAAGAAAAAAGAGAAGTTTTTTATTATAATGCATATGTTTTGCTGGCATTGATTGAAAATGTTGAGGGAATTGTATTTGATTTGACGGACGGTCAAAGAATAGAGACATTCGAGGTAACCCGAGAAATGGGAGAACAAGCAAAAGGTGAACCGCTTCTTCATTTTGCAAAAAATCCAGAGAAACTCTCGGTTTTGTTACAGGATATTGTGTCAAAATCTATATTGGAGTCAACATCTGTTGTTCAAGAGCCAATGATTTATTTTCAAAATAGACTGTATACTCAATCGAAATCGGACATCGATGTAGATATAAAAAGTTTAGAGCATAGCGGTAGAGTTCAATATATAGTACAGCCTACCGAAGTTCCGACTCAAGATGTCACAGCCAATCGAGTGGACTTGTTGGAAGCCAATATTTATGGTACAGGAATGGAAATATGGGTACTTTGGAATGAAGAATATAAGCGATTTGTGTCTGACAATCAATCTTTACATATCCCACTGTCCACTCAAGAAATTCTTAATAAGCTGCAAGAATATCCGCAAAACTATACATCAACGCAGGCTGCCAAAGATGGGATGTATGTAAAAACAGCACAAGGCAATTTGAATGAGTCGGTTGTATTGGGCTTTATTGCAAAAGTGCAAAAAGGTATTTCAACACAAATGATTTGTGTTCAATATACTACAGAGGGTGATCCGATTCTTGCAAATATTTCCTATGATGGGAAACGGTTTTGGGTTATTCTGGATACTTCGCGAGATCCATTCGGTGGTGATGACAGTAAGATATTTTCATATGAACATTTGAGTGTGTTGGAAAGTGCAGATGAAAAACGACAAGTGGCAATTTTAAGTGATGAGAGTCTTGAAAGTTTTGAACAGCTTTTTAAGCTTCAGCTTTCCAGTCAATCTGGTCTTTACTATACTTTATATGATGGTTCATAAGCATGATGGCTGGGTTCCGATTGTGAAAAATATAGAAGAGATGATTCAAAAACAGAAACGAGTCAAAATCTGGTTGAAAATTGGAAATAAAAATTTTTGTTAAGAAAGTTGTAGTAAACCTTAAAAATATCAGAAAGAGAGTGGGAGCAAAAATGACTTTTTGGATTTGGCTTGCTTTTCTTGAAAGAGAGCCGGTCTGCTATGGAACATTGAGTTTGCTTTGGATTTTTTGTAAACTTCTCGCTGATACAGAGGATTTAGAAAAATGGTTTGGCTCAATCCTTTTTCAGTAAAAAACATTTTTGTCCGAGTCTTTCTTTTTTATATTTTTTGTTTGAGCGTTTTTTTATTTTTTCTCAATAGCTAAAATATAGGGTGGTGCCTTTTTTTTGTTGAGAAACGCATAATGTAGCACGTCGTATAAATCACCTGGAAGTTGTTTGACCCATGAAAAAACAGCATGGCTTTCGACTTTTCCAGCCTCATGACCAGGATATACAATGAGTAAGACCAATCCACCTATTTGAATTAAATTCAAGGCTTGTTTCACAGCAGAAATTGTAGAATCAGCACATGTTGTAATCTGATGATTCCCACCTGGTAAATAACCAAGATTAAAGACAACGGAAGAAATTTGTTGATGCAGCGTTTTTGGAATGAGTCGTTGCATCTCGGTATGGCAAGCATGAAAAAGTGTTACGCGTTGTTGCATCTTTGCCTGGCGTAAGTGTATGGTGGTTTGCTTTAAAGCTTCCTGTTGAATGTCAAAGCCGTATACTTTTCCATTTTCTCCGACAAGCTGTGCCAAAAAGAGTGTATCATGCCCGTTTCCACAGGTTGCATCAACTGCAATACTTCCGTCAGAAACAAACTGTTTTAGCAGACTTTTGGAAAAAGGTAAAATTCGTTCTAATTTCATTAGTTTAGGCTCTCCCTTTTTTATATCATAAATGGGTTTTATTCATTTAGATAAAATTTCAAATATTGGTTTTATTATACTTTGGAAATGCGAACAAAAGATCGAAATGGTTATTCAAAAAGAATCGATGGGTCTAATCTTTACTTTCTTTAGTTTAATATTTGCTTTTGGCTCCCAGCTTTTTGATTTGAAAATTCCCTTTGAGTTGCAAGCCATTTGTTGCCTTGATAGGTGTTTCGGCGGTTCAGTTCGGCATCAATGGCATTTAGAACTTCCCATTTTTTCAGACTCCACATTGGGCCAATCAACAAGTCGCGTGGGGCATCTCCAGTTAGTCGGTGAATAATGATTTCCGGTCGAATCCACTCCAATTGGTCGCAAACAAGAGAAATATATTCCTCTTTTTCCAAAAATCTCAGCTCTCCATTTTCCCATTGTTTTACCATTGGGGTATGTTTTAATAAGTGTAACAAATGGATTTTTATACCTTGAATATCCAGTTGATTGATTGTTTTTACGGTTTCGAGCATCATTTCTCTTGTTTCTTTTGGAAGACCGTTGATGATATGACAACAAACACGAATATTTTTGGCACGCAGTCGGGAAACAGCATCGACATATACAGCGTAGTCATAAGCGCGGTTGAAATTTCGGGCGGTCTGTTCATGAATGGTTTGCAGTCCCATCTCCACCCATAAGTAGGTTCGGGTATTTAATTCGGCTAAATAGTCTATAATTTCATTGCTCAAACAGTCTGGGCGTGTTCCGATGGATAATCCGACAACGTTATCAAAGCTTAGGACTTCTTCATATTTTTCTTTCAGTATGGCAAGTGGTGCATATGTGTTGGTATAGGCTTGGAAGTAGGCAATATACTTTCCATTTTTCCATTTGGCATGCATCATATTTTGAATATCAGTAAATTGAGCACGCAGTGGTTTTGCTCGATTGCCTGCATAATCACCAGAGCCATGTGCTGAGCAAAATGTACAGCCACCACTTGCAACATATCCGTCCCGATTTGGACAAGTAAAGCCACCATCCAGTGAGATTTTCATAATTTTTTCTCCGAACTGTTTGCGCAAGGCATAATTCCAAGTATGGTATCTTTTTTGATCGAATGTATAGGGAAAAGGTAAAGTATCAAAAGTCATATAATAGACCTCTTTCTTTATTTTCTTTCATAACAAAAAACAAGATAAATCTGTTCTGTGGTGTTAAAATGTAGTTTATGAAATCATTCTGAAAATGATTGTAAGCTACATGTGAACAAGATGCAACTTGTATGATGTATATGGATTCAGTTATCGTTATTTTATGCTTTGAAAAATTCAGCTATCCTATTGGTATTATGGGAGACTGAATCACGAATAGAATACAAGAAGTGTCGGTATAAAATTTGCTTTAAAAGAGGGGATTAATATGCCAAAAAAGATCAAATGGTTGTTTTTTAGTACCATGTTGTTTATGGTGGGGTCATCTTTACTTTGGCCGTTAAACGCAATTTTTATGACGACAGTTTTGGAAAAAAGTATGTTAACGACGGGTTATGTATTGATGGCTTACCAAGGTTGTAATTTGCTAGGGAATCTTTTGGGTGGTCGTTTTTTTGATCGGTTTGGAGGTATGAGAACTTCGGTTTTTGGGGTTGGAATTGGTATTATGGCATTGGCGGCTTTGCTTGTGGAAAATGGGTGGCCGTTTTATCCAATTTTTTTATGTATCATTGGGTTTGGCAGCGGACTGCTTTTTCCTGTGGTTTCAGCCCTTGGTGTGATTTTATGGCCAGAAGGTGGCAGAAAACTATTTAATGGTATTTATGTTGCCAATAATCTAGGCATTGCATTTGGTAGTGGGCTCAGTGGCGTTTTGGCAGATTTTTCTTTTCGATGGGTTTATGCGGGAAATATTTTGTTTTTCTTATTGTTCTTTTTGATTTATTTGGTACAGTTTAAAAGCTACCGCAACATGTCCTCTAAAAAAATGAGTGAAACAGTTTTGGTAAGCAGACCATCAAGCAGAGAATTGACATTTTTTTGGCTGTTGAATCTTGGTTTTACGATTTGCTGGCTTGCGTTTACACAATGGCAAGCAACAATTCCGCCGTATGCAACTGAAATTGGAATTTCGCTTACAGAATTCAGTTTGCTTTGGAGTGTCAATGGAATCCTAATTGTCATTGGCCAGCCGGTACTTTCCTATGTGATTAAACATTGGTTTCAGACGTATCGTCGGCAAATGTTAATGGGCATTTTGTTTTTCTTGCTCGGTTATTTATGTATGCCGAGTGCAGAATCATTTGCCGATTTTTTATTTGCTATGATTTTGTTTACATTTGCAGAAATGTTTGCATGGCCAGTTGTTCCGGCAGTTGCAAATGACATTGCACCGAAAGGACAAATCGGAAAATATCAAGGTATTGCCAGCGGTGTATCAGCATGTGGACGTATGCTTGGACCAGTGATTGGAAGTGGGATTGTAGCAGCAAGTCATATTCATATGATGTACCAAATTATGACCATCTGTATTGTTTTTGCATTTTTCATTGTATGGCTGGCATTTTGGATTCGAAACAGAAAAAATGAAATCAAACCGTTTTGATGGATTTTGAATGTGGTTGTATCAAATAAAAGTTATCATAAATAAGATCTACAAAATATCAAATACAGATTTTTCTGTATATACCTATTTACAGATTATTGTTTGAAAGGTCAAATGATTTTTTGGTTTAAATGCTGCAGTAAGATTTTCTCCTGAAGCTTGGCATCTGGTTGGAATTTGTAAAATATATAGGGATATAAATGAAAATAGAAAAATAATATTTGTATATATTTCAGAGTGTTCGAAAAGGAGTTTAGGATGTCTCTTATTTCTGAACTCTTTTTATGGTTTTTTGTCTGTTTGCCGAAAAATCAATGAAAATGGATCGTGAGCATGACCTCAGTATAGATTGTTTCTGGAGTTTTGCATATCTAGGTGGCTAGTGTCTTCCAATTTATGACTACGAAAGTAAGCATTGCTTGCATTGACAATTTTTCCAATTTCCTGGATGTCATTTAGTGCATACCATGCTTTTTTGTACCTATGGAATATGTGTTTCATTGTTTCTTTCTTTTTTATATAAATCATTTGATATAGATTGAATGAATGTTCATTTGCTTAAAATAATCGGGAAATATTTGAACAATTTATTTCCAACAATATTTGCCTTCCATCAGGTTATATTTTAGTAAGAGAAAAGTCAGTTGTAGCTTTTATTTTTGAATAAAATGGTTGTTTGGCATCAAGTCAGCTAAAGCTATTCCTTCAATTTGATCTTGCTAAAAGGGTTCCTGTTTTGTAAGCTTCGTCCTTACCTCGTATTTTTCTTACCGTTATTTCGCATAAACAAGTTGCAGACATACCCAATTTTCTTTGTTTTTGCTTCTCGTTTCAATATTTTTATATCAATAATTTTAGATAATTAAAAAGTGATTCGGAGCTCTTCGATTTTATTATAGCTTCCCTTTTGGGACTACAGATTGATTGCCAGCCAAAGTGCAGTCAATCTTTTTTTATGGAATTGAGAAAGATATATGATTGAAAAATTTATTTTTAATAAAATTAAGAAATAAAAAATTTTTAATCTCTCGAAAGGGTTTTTGAATAACGTAGAAGTAAAATAATAAATAATTAAGAAATTACATTACTGAATCTTTTATTTGAATTTATTTTTTTATAATTATAAAAAATAGGAATAAATACCTAAAAAGGAAAACATCAGGTCAGTCTTGGTTTAGATTAAAGAAAAAATTCTGGTTGTATATTTTGGTTCATAAAAGTCTAAGAAAAGGACTTTTATAAAATATATATAAGGAGTAAATCAACCATGAATAATAACAAGGCGATGCAGTGGCTTGCCCAGCGTGGACAAATTCCGAAGGAAGGGTTTGTATCCGCTTTAAGCAGACTCTCTAAACATTATAAGAAAAAACATAAAATTAAAAATCTGAATGAAGTTTATCAAATGCTGGGTACAAGAAAAGAGTATATCTATTATTGGAAGCAGCATCCGTACAGTACGCAAACCAATAAAAAACATAAATATCGGGTGATTCGTGCTGCTTCAGATTTATTTGGATTAACACCAAATGAAGAAGAACATTTGGCGAACCAAGCAGGGCTTTCAATGAGGATTGATGAAAATTTTTGTGCATATTTTTTTCAAAATATTATAGATAAAAAACCTTATAAAGAAATATATGAACGTGCACAGGTAAGTGAGCGGATGTTTCGGTATATCAAAGAAAAACGTATTCCAACAAAGGAAACTTTGCTTGCACTAATGATTTCACTTGAATTGAAACAAGAAGAAATGAATCAGCTACTCCCCAAAGCAGGTTATGTGCTTTCTGATTCAATTGTTTTTGATATGGTTGTAAAAGAATTGATGGTGCAGGTAGAAACGGTTCAAGACTATTCGAACGCAATTTTTCACATCAATCATGTATTGTATGATCTAGAACTCCCCCTTTTAATGACAAGAAAGAAAAAAGAGTTATTTTTAAAAAAGTGATAATTTATTTCTGGTTTTTATAAAAACATAAATATATCCTAAATTTTAAGTAATTATCTTTATTCATGTGGCAGAATCTGATAGATAGGGGAGGGGTAAAAAGATAGCAAATACAAGATGTTGACAATATGATTTTGAAAGATTTTATTAACTGGGGGGGCAAATTAGATTCCAATTGAGAGAAACTAGATTCATCACAACTAAAGTTGATTTTGTTTATCAAAAACTTTTTGATGGATTCAATGTTATGTTGTGGAGATGAATGTGTACACAGGTTCAATAAAGTTGAGCAGGAAATAAGCTAGATGAATGGATAATTGCGATGTGTACTTATACAGATCAAATCATAAAATTGATGTTGTTATGGATAGGATGATCTGGCAATATTTTTGTGCAGATGAAGTGTTTTTCTTAGCGGATATGTATGATAGATTTCAAGCATATTAAACAAAGAATTCTGAAAAAAATCAAATAACAAATCAAGAATTTGCAAGTAAAGTTTCCATCTTTTTATAAAATTTATCAGAGTGATATGGATATCACAGTAGACGAGTAGAGTGCACTGACGAACTTTATAATGGTGTGTTTGGAACCAGGTATTCCGATTCGGGATCGTGGACGGAGGCGTTTATGGTATTATAATACCAAAATTAATTTTTTCTTTTATACAAATTTTTATTGAAATTCATATGTTTTAAAATGGATAAAAACAACTGATCAAAGATTGAAGTGATTTTTACATTTTAAGGCAGTCAAAAGTTTGAGAGTGTATGTATCAAGTATCCAAACAATGTAAAAATCGATTGGCAGAATTTGCTTATACTTCGCTATATCATCATAATTTCAAAGGAGGATATTTAATGGTAATGAATACAGAAAGTAATATTTCAATTGAGCAACAACTTCAAATGGTTGCTGATGCAACAAAAGCAGTGACGGATTCTGGGAAAGATCCACCAAAATATCAACTGGCGGTACAAATGCTTAGACTTATGAATGGAGAGACACAGGTTCTGAAAGAACTTCCAACATTGAATAAACCTGTACAATTGTTACAGGTGAACAGCCAGATCGATGGGAATACATTAATGGCGGCAACATCAGAGACTTCTATTGAGAATTCTAAAGGACTTTTGGGATTGACAAAACAAAATATCAAGGATATTAAGAATTATGTAAAGAAAGCATTGGCGTTACCAACGACACCAGAGCAGGCAACTACGCAGTTAGGTTATACTGATTATTCGCCATTTAGTGCAGATCATCCAGAGTTTTCTCCATCTCGATTTGCACAATTTTATCAGCCATTTCATGATCATGCAGAGCAGTGGGATAGCTTAGAACAGAATATTATTGAACAGGGTCAAAACGTAGGAGATTATGGTAACGATTTTGTTAGAAATGCTAATTTTGTATTAGAACAAATTAAGGAGATGGATATTTTGGCAACAGTCGAAGATGTTATAATAACAGATCCAAGGGATAGAAAAATGCAGCAAGCTTTAGTAACAATCTTGGAGCGTTGGCAACAAGAAACTCAGCAGTACTATAATTCAACGAATAGTGTTTTAGCAAGCTTGGTTGCATATAGAGCTTGCTTGGTCAATAATCTACATCCCTCAGCAACTTCCATGTTGGATCTTTTGAATAAGCTGGATATTGCGCAGGAAGCAGCGAATTTAAAACAGGAAATGGAGACATTGCAAAAGGATATTAATACAAAGCAAAAGGAATATGAGCGAGCTTGTGGCTTAGCTTTTACTGGTGCAGCGGGTTTGCCTCTCGGAGCAGTGGGTATTATTACTTGGGCAGTGACGGGTGGTATATTTGGAGCTATGGCAGAAAGAATTAGAAAAGAACGAAATAAGCTGCAAGAACAATTGAATGTCAAAAAAGCGCTTTACAATAATTTGAATCAAGTAGCAGGTCATGTGCATCAAGCTACAGATGGAATAGAGGATTTAAGTCTTGCTATGACAAATGCAGAGATAGGATTAAGAACATTAAGTACAGTGTGGGAATCTATGGTAGGGTATATTAAGAAGGCGAAAGGTGAGTTGGAAAGTATTAACAAAAAAGACGAACTTCTAATTTTCATGTTTGAGTTAGAGAGTGCAAGAGATCATTGGGAAAAGGTTCCGTCCATTACAGAAGGATTATTGCGACTGTTCAACGAAGCGGACAAGAGTCTTTAAACAAGAAGGTTAAAATAGAAATGATTATTAGTAAAATTAATGAAATTCAGGAATAATTAGGATATTGCAATATGGGATGATAAATATGCTGTGCGAAATCATATTGTCATCAATCCGGAATCCATATATATGCCGATTCTGCAATAGAAAGCAGAAGAATTGGGAAAAGATACAAGAATGATTTATGATACTGTAAGAGATCGTTTGGTTAGGGTTGTTTTGGTGGATGAACATCAGGCAAAATGTGTATCCAATCCAGACTTGCTTTTACTACTGGAGAAAAAGTACAAGAAAATCTGAATGATCAATACCTGGTCGATTTCTTTTATCAAAGAATAGAGGGTTTGAAGCATAAGGCAGAGATATTTGCAGATAGGCTGACGGATGTTAAAAAGTGATCAGCATTCATGTGAGTATGCTTAAAAGAAATATGCGCATAGATTTAACAAATATTGGATTTATACACGACCAAATAATGAGTGTAAACGTTTGGGAAAGGTGATTCAGTCGCATACTGAAATGCTAAACCATAATTTTATTTATCCTATAGCCAATTTGGTAGAAAAATAAAAAAAAGGAAAGGACAAAGTGGGAACCCCTGCTTTGTCTTTTTTAAATTTAGGAGAATTTCGATTGGACATGTTTAAAGCGATTCAATTTGAGCTGCGATGAATTGATTATGAATGATTGTCAGGAACATTTACAGATTTTTATATTGAGATGAAAAAGTTAGAAAATATGGATAACGAAGAGGGTTTATAAAAGCATAGGTTTATATATAAACAAGGAGAATTTGGAAAATAAAATGGTCTAACAGTTTATAGGATTTATAATGATAAAATATTTTTATGAAAAAATAGAAATATAAAACTTATGGTGTACCGTTTCATGACCAGAAATGTTTGTAAGTCAAGATAAAAGTATATCACTCTAAGAAACAATTGATTTTTGATGCAAAATCTCCGAGCGATATTATTGATATTTGGATAAAAATCATATCAAATACCTTCGAAAAATTGTAATATCTGTTATGATGAAAAAAGTTTATCTTATGATTTTATGGAACATAAAAATATAGGATTGGTTGGGTGTTTCTTGAATTTTCTTTTGAAACTATGTAAAATTGAGTGGAATTTAGTTTATCAAGAAGATGCATGACGAAAACGAGAAATAGCAGTAATCATCTTTTTTATACATAAATGATGCGCCCTCGCTTGAAAATCCGATAGGCGGGGGTTTTCTCATAGTCGTTTTATAAAATTTATGTACAGGATAGAGAAAAAGGAGGATTTTTACCATTATGGCATTTAATCATCAGCAAATCGAAAAAAAATGGCAGAAATATTGGCTGGAAAACCAAACATTTTGCACAACAGAAGATTCAGACAAGCCAAAGTTTTATGCATTGGATATGTTTCCTTATCCTTCTGGAGCCGGATTGCATGTTGGACATCCGGAAGGTTATACAGCAACAGATATTTTGTCAAGAATGAAACGGATGCAAGGTTATAATGTATTGCATCCGATGGGATGGGATGCATTTGGTTTGCCTGCTGAGCAGTATGCGCTTGATACAGGGAATGATCCGGCTGAATTTACTAAGAAAAACATTGAGAATTTCCGTCGTCAAATTCAGTCTTTGGGATTTTCTTATGATTGGGAGCGTGAAATCAATACGACAGATGAAAATTATTATAAATGGACACAATGGATTTTCCTTAAATTGTATGAACATGGTTTGGCTTATATTGATGAAGTACCTGTAAACTGGTGTCCAGCACTGGGGACAGTTTTGGCTAATGAGGAAGTTATTGATGGGAAATCTGAGCGTGGTGGACATCCAGTTATTCGAAAGCCAATGCGTCAATGGATGTTGAAAATTACAGCTTATGCCGACCGTCTTTTAGAAGATTTGGAAGAATTGGACTGGCCAGAAGGAATTAAGGAAATGCAGCGTCATTGGATTGGACGTTCTGAAGGGGCGCAAGTGAAATTTCATCTGGATGGTACAGATGAATATTTTGAAGTGTTTACAACACGTCCGGATACTTTGTTTGGAGTAACGTATTGTGTTTTAGCACCAGAGCATGAATTGGTAAAAAAAATTACGACTGAAAAACAATGTTTGGCAGTTAAACAGTACTTGGAACAAATTCAATCTAAAAGTGATTTAGAGCGTACAGAGCTTTCTAAGGAAAAGACGGGTGTTTTTACGGGCGGCTATGCCATTCATCCGGTAACAAAAGAAAAAATACCAGTCTGGATTGCTGATTATGTGCTGGCTTCTTATGGAACGGGTGCTGTGATGGGGGTTCCAGGTCATGATGAACGAGATTATGAGTTTGCTCGGGCATTTGATTTGCCAATTATTGAGGTTGTTTCAGGTGGTGATTTATCTAAAGAAGCTTATACTGGGAACGGTATTCATGTGAATTCCGATTTTTTGAATGGATTAAAGAATGAAGATGCAATTGCTAAAATGACTGAATGGCTGGAAGCAAACGATGTCGGAGAGAAAAAAATTTCCTATCGTTTGAGAGATTGGCTGTTTAGCCGTCAGCGCTATTGGGGTGAGCCAATTCCGATTTTGCATTTGGAAGACAAAACGATAAAACCGTTATCAGTTGAAGAGCTTCCGCTTGTTTTGCCTAAAACAAATAATATTCATCCATCTGGTTCTGGAGAGTCACCGCTTGCCAATATTACAGATTGGGTAGAAACGGTTGATAAAGAAACGGGTATGAAGGCATTTCGTGAAACGAATACAATGCCACAATGGGCTGGAAGCTGTTGGTACTTTTTACGTTATATTGATCCGACCAATACACAAGCGTTGGCGGATCCAGAAAAATTAAAACAGTGGCTGCCGGTTGATGTGTATATTGGAGGCGCGGAACATGCGGTTTTACACTTATTATATGCCCGGTTTTGGTATAAATTTTTATATGATATTGGGGTTGTTCCAACAAAAGAGCCGTTTCAAAAGCTCTTTAATCAAGGGATGATTTTGGGCTCGGACAATGAGAAAATGAGTAAATCGCGTGGAAATGTTGTAAATCCAGATGAAATTGTCAATACACATGGTGCAGACACACTGCGTTTGTATGAAATGTTTATGGGGCCGCTAGATGGTTCCATTGCCTGGAGTGAAAATGGCTTAGACGGATCGCGTCGTTTTCTTGAACGGGTATGGCGTTTGTTTATCCATACGGATGGTGTAGAGAAGCTCTCTATGCGCATTCAAGCAGATGCAGATGAAAAACCGCTGGAGAAACATTATCATCAAATGGTGAAAAAAGTTACAGAGGATTTTGAAGCTCTTCGTTTTAATACGGGAATTTCACAAATGATGGTGTTTGTAAATGAAGCGTATAAAACGGATGTATTGCCAAAAGTATTTGCTGAAGGTTTGGTAAAATTATTAAGTCCGATTGCTCCGCATCTTTGTGAGGAATTATGGTCATATCTAGGACATGAAGAGACATTGGCTTATGAACCATGGCCAACTTTTGATGCAGCAAAGCTTGTAGATGATGAAATTGAGGTTGTTGTACAAGTAAATGGAAAACTTCGAGGACGTGCAAAAATTTCAAAGGAAGCAACGAAAGATGAAATGGAGCAAGCAGCGTTTAACTTGCCAACTGTTCAAGAACATACAAAAGATAAACAAATTGTCAAGGTGATTGTTGTTTTGGGTAAACTGGTTAATATTGTTGTAAAATAATACTTTTTTAGATGGAAATTTACAGTCGATTTGAGTAAAGAAAAGGTCGGACAGTTTTTGAAGCCCGGTTATTCTTTACTCTTTTTTACTATAGATATTATAAATCGATGTACCCGATTAAAGAGAGCTAGATCTTACTTGCGTTAGGAAATTTTATAAAAAATTCCTCGGTTTTTTTAAATAATGTAAAAAAGATACCGATAAAAAAGTAAAGGCATTTTTATAGGGGGTGTACGTATGCAAGTACAATTATCAGCAGGATCCGTTGGAAAACTGAATGAAAGCAGCAATGAAGTCCAATTCAGCCCGAATAAAGATGGGATCAGAGGATTTATTAAAGACTGGGTCATTCAAGATGAAGTTGCCCATCAACCAGAAAATAAGAAAGATGAAAAGGAAAAATTAAAAGAAATTGTTGAATCAATAAATAAAAGCTTGATCCCAACTCGGACATCTATCCAGTTTCAATTGCATGATAAAACGGACACATATTATGTACAGGTTGTTGATGCAATGAGTGGGGAAGTCGTTCGAGAAATTCCACCTGAGAAGATGTTGGATTTACGCTATGCTATACAAAAATATTTCGGTTTATCAATTGATCAAAAAATTTAATTTATACAAAGGGTGTGTAGACAATGGGAATTTCAATTTCCGGTATGTATTCCGGGATGGATATTGATGGTATTGTAACAGAGTTGATGCAGGCAGCTCGTCAGCCGCTCGATCGCTTAAATCAGTCAAAAACAAAATACGAATGGCAGCGGGACTTATATCGTGAAATCAATAAAGGTGCTCAGGAATTAAGTCAAAAAATCTTTGATGGAATTTCTATGGAGAAAAACTTGTTGGCACGTAAAGGTACTTCAAGTAACGAATCGGCAATTTCTGTTACGCCACTTGCCGGCTCCAATCAAGAATCTGTAATGATGACGGTTTCACAGCTTGCCAATGCAAAGTCATATGTTGGAAATAACACTGTAGCAAACATTACAGAGAAAATTGGCTCAGATGGTGTGCTGAAGTTCAAAGCAACGGATGGTGAAGGGAAAGAAAGTAAAGAAATTCAGATTGAATATAAAAAAGATGAAACATTGGAACAAGTTTTGAGTCGAATTAACCAGAACAAAGATTTGAATGTTAGTGCTTTTTATGATTCTGGAACGCAAAAAGTTGTGCTGACTGCACGAGATACGGGTTCAAAAACCGACTTAGAAATTGTAGATAGTAGTACAGCTGATATTATGAAAAAATTTGGGTTTGACACTAATATGAATGCTGGAACTAAGCTATCAGGTACATCATTTCAGTTAGCGGATACGGGAAAGGATGCAGAGTTTACCATTAATGGTTATCAAACAACACGTACCAGCAATAATTTTACCATTAATGGAATGAGCTACAGTTTAAAACAAGTTACTGCTCCAGGGGAAGTGGTTACACTTTCAACTTCGCATGATGTGGATAAAGCGGTTGATACGATTAAAGATTTTGTAGACAGTTATAATGCGTTAATTGCAACGATGAATAGCGTTGTTAAAGAAAAGCAAAACCGGGATTATGCTCCGCTTACTGATGAACAAAAGAAAGAGATGACCGAAGATCAAATTGAAAAATGGGAAGCAAAAGCCAAAAGTGGTATTTTACGCGGGGATATGACCATTCGCTCAGCTTTTGATGAAATGAGAAATGATTTATCTCGTGCAGTTGGCGGTGTAACGCTTTCTCAATTTGGTATTACTACATCTAGCAAATGGAATGAAGAGCCAGGGAAATTAATCATTGATGAGGAGAAACTTCGAGAGGCTTTGGCTAAAGATCCAGAAGCGGTTTATAATGCATTTAATGCAAAAACTTCTACAGAGATCAGTGTGAAAAGTCGTTGGGATCGAACTGCATCTGAACAGACGAAATTTGAAAATGAAACTGGATTTGCTGGACGACTTCGTGATGCCTTATCCAATTTATCTTATAATATTGAGAAGAAAGCTGGAAATGATACTTCTGTTTTAAATTCCTACTCTATCGGCAAATCTATTGTGGATATTGACAAAAAAATTGAAGCTTTAGAGGAGCGATTGGAAAATTTACAAACCCGTTATTATAATCAATTTGCGGCGATGGAACAGGCAATGCAAAAGGCTGAGAGCCAATCATCTTATATCTCTAGTTTATTCAGTTCATATGCTTAATTGATTTGATTGCAAGATTTTAAGGAGGAAATTTGTTTGATTGTCAAAAACCCTTATGACACATACAAGAAAAATGCGATAACTACTGCAACGCCAGGTGAATTAACTTATATGCTTTATGATGGATGCTTAAAGAATATTCGTAAGGCCAAACATGCGATAGAAGAGAAGGATTATGCGAAAAAAAGCGACGGGATTTCCAAAGCGCAGTCTATTTTGCGGGAACTGCAAATTACGCTAGATCCCAAGATTGCCTTATCGGAATCTATGAATTTAATGTATGATTACATGATTCGCAGATTATCTGATGCAAATATAAAAAATGATTGTGAAGTTTTAAGCGAGATTGAAGGCTATGCAGTGGAGTTTCGTGATTCGTGGAAACAAGCTATGCAAATCAGTCGTTCCAATCAACCGGTGTCAGGAGACTCAGTTTAATGGAAAACTTTCAAAGATTACATCGCTTAACTAAAGTATTGCATGATTATGTTGTGAAATTTCCAGAAAAAGAAGAAAAACGTGCGGAATATATTCAAACCATCCAGGAAAAGCTTGATGAGCGCGAGGAGTTTCTTAAACATTATAAAAATCCAACAGAATCTTTGTCAAAAGAACAGGTGGATGAGCTAATGAAATGGTCAGAAGAAATCAGTCGACATATTGCGATTTATCGAGATAAAATTAAAGAGGATGCGCTTTCTTTAGATACACAAAGAAGAATGGTGAAAAAATATGATCCACCAAGAGGTTTCTCTTTTGATGGAAGCTTTTATGATAAAAAGAGGTAATATTAAGAGGAATTTGTTTTTGGAGCATGTCAAGTGATGTGCTCGTTTTTTTATATAACTGGAATGATTTGTCATAACATTTTAAAGGAATTTATTTACAAATTGTAGTATAGTATAGGTATAGATTTATGATCATTGTTTTCCTAATAACCGGACAAGCAGTGTATACTATTATTTTAGGAGGCGTTTAAAATGAAAAGCAGCATTCGAGGAGTCAATATTGAGATCACTCCGGCTATTCGTGAGTATATTGAGAAAAAATTATCTAAACTTGACAGATATTTTGATAATACGGATCTATTGGAAGCAAAAGTAAATGTAAAAGTAAATTCTGGTACACAAAAAGTAGAAGTTACCATTCCAATGAAACAAATGGTGCTTCGTGCAGAGGAAAGAAATACGGATGTGTATGCAGCAATGGATTTGGTAATTGATAAGTTGGAACGTCAGGTACGTAAGCATAAAACAAAAGTCAATCGCAAAATGCGGGAAGCTTCTTATTCACGGGAATTTGTTGTGATTCCACAAGATGCCATACAGGCGCCTGAATTTGAAGAAGATGAATTGGAGATTGTGCGCACCAAAACTGTTGATTTAAAGCCAATGGATGTAGAGGAAGCCATTTTACAGATGAATATGCTTGGACATAACTTTTATGTATTTAAAAATGCAGAAACTGACTTATCCAGCGTTGTTTATGTGAGAAATGATGGACGTTATGGCTTGATTGAGGCAAAATAATATACAAGCTAAAAAAACCTGGTGGAAACACCGGGTTTTATTTATAACAATAAAAAGGCATACAGTTGAAAGGCATCCATTGAAAATGGTAAGATTATGATGTTATTTATCATTTGGAAAACGAAAAAGTAAAAGTCTATATAAAGAGGAGTCGTTTATGTTTAAATTTTTAACAAAGGTGTTTGATCCGAATGATCGAACGGTGAAGCGCTATCATAAAATGGCAGAGAAGATAGATGCGCTCGCTGAGGAGATGGCAAAATTATCAGATGAAGAATTACAAGCAAAAACGGAATTTTTTAAAGCACGTTTTGCCAAAGGTGAAACTTTGGATGATTTGTTGTATGAGGCTTTTGCGGTTGTCCGAGAGGCTGCAACACGTGTTTTAGGTTTACGTCCGTATATCGTCCAGATTATGGGTGGAATTGCACTGCATGAGGGAAATATTTCTGAGATGAAAACAGGAGAAGGAAAGACACTGACCTCAACAATGCCTGTTTATTTAAATGCGCTTTCGGGTAAAGGTGTACACGTTATTACAGTTAATGAATATTTGGCACAGCGTGATGCCACCGAGATGGGAAGGGTTCATGAATTTCTTGGTTTAACCGTCGGATTGAACCTAGCAGGCAGTACAAAAGAAGAAAAAATGGCTGCCTATGCAGCGGATATCACTTATGGTACAAATAATGAATTTGGTTTTGACTATTTAAGGGATAATATGGTTCTTTATAAAGAAGATCGGGTGCAGCAGCGGGAGATGAACTATGCAGTTGTCGATGAAGTGGATTCCATTTTAATAGACGAGGCACGAACGCCGCTTATTATTTCAGGACAGGCACAGAAATCAACTTCTTTGTATACACATGCCAACGCTTTTGTTCGTACACTTGTAAAGGATGAAGATTATACTTACGATATCAAGACAAAGGGTGTGCAACTGACAGAGGACGGGATGACAAAAGCAGAAAAAGCGTTTAATGTGGAAAATCTGTATGATTTAAAGCATGTTACGTTAAATCATCATATTAATTTGGCTTTGCGTGCCAATGTTGTTATGCAAAAGGATATCGATTATGTTGTACAAGAAGGAGAAATTTTAATTGTTGATCAATTTACTGGTCGGATTATGAAAGGACGTCGCTACAGCGAAGGATTACATCAGGCGATTGAAGCAAAAGAAGGAGTAAAGATTCAAAATGAATCTATGACATTGGCGACGATTACATTTCAAAACTATTTTAGAATGTACCATAAGCTTTCTGGAATGACTGGAACAGCTAAAACAGAGGAAGAAGAATTCCGCAATATTTATAATATGCAGGTTGTCAGTATTCCAACCAATGTACCAGTGGCTCGTGATGATCGACCAGATTTAATTTTCCGAACAATGGATGGAAAATTTCAAGCAGTTGTAAATGATGTGGTAGAACGTTATCAAATAGGACAACCGGTGTTGCTAGGAACCGTTGCAATTGAAACTTCTGAATATATTTCAAAGCTGTTGACCAAAAAAGGTGTGAAACATAATGTGTTAAATGCCAAAAATCATGCCAGTGAGGCGGAAATTATTGAAAATGCTGGACAAAAATTTGCGGTAACAATTGCGACCAATATGGCTGGACGTGGGACAGATATTAAACTCGGTGAAGGAGTAAAAGAATTAGGCGGGCTGGCAGTTATTGGCACAGAGCGTCATGAATCGCGTCGAATTGACAATCAGCTTCGAGGACGTTCTGGACGGCAAGGTGATCCAGGTGTAACACAATTTTATTTATCGCTTGAGGATGAATTGATGCGTCGGTTTGGTTCAGAAAGCATGATGGCAATGATGGATAAGCTAGGTATGGATGATACACAGCCATTGGAAAGTCGTATGATTTCAAAAGCCGTTGAATCGGCACAAAAACGTGTGGAAGGCAATAACTTTGATGCACGAAAACAATTGTTGCAGTATGATGATGTATTGCGTCAACAAAGGGAAATTATATATGCACAGCGCCAGCAATTAATGGAAGATGAAGAATTGCAAGAAATTGCTGAAAATATGATTCGTTCTTGTATTACTCGTCAGGTTCAACAACATACGCCGGATGAGGTGATCGAAGAAGAATGGGAGATTGACAAATTGCTACAATGGGTCAATGCCGTTATTTTGGCAGAAGATGAGATTACAGAGGCAGAACTGCGTCGTTTAGCACCAGAAGAAATGATTGAGTCCCTTGTTGAAAAAGCATTTGCACATTTTCATCAGCGTGCAGAAGCAATGGAGTCATCGCAATTTATTGAATTTATTCGTGTGATTTTATTGCGCTGTGTTGATACAAAATGGATGAATCATATTGATGCAATGAGTCATCTGCGGGAAGGAATTCATTTGCGAGCATATGGGCAAATCAATCCACTGCGGGAATATCAAATGGAAGGTTTCAATATGTTTGAAGAAATGATTGCTTCAATTGAAGAAGAGGCAACTTTATATTTAATGAAGGCACAAATTCAAAATAATTTGGAGCGTCAAGAAGTGGCCAAAGGAACAGCTGTGAATCCGAAAGAAGAAGGTGCACAAAAGCAACCCGTGAAAAAATCTGAAGATATTGGAAGAAATGCGTCTTGTCCATGCGGCAGTGGAAAAAAATATAAAAATTGCTGTGGAAAATAGCAGCTATTTTGGTTATGTAGGCAATGAAAAGACGATTGGATTTTCAGGAGGAATTTGAAATGGATTTGATACAAATTAAGCAAGAATTAGAGAAAATGTCAAAGCGACTTAACGATTTTAGGGGGTCTCTTTGACTTAGAAGAAAAATGTGAACGAATTTTGGAGCTGGAACACCAGATGTCTGAGCCGGATTTTTGGAACAATCAAGATCAGGCTCAGGCGATTATTGGTGAGACAAAAGCATTGAAAGCGCAAGTGGATGAATTTCAAAATTTGAATCAGGGTTATGAAGACTTAGAAACAACTTATGAACTGTTAAAAGAAGAATTTGATGAGGAGCTTGCAGTTGAGTGTGAGACAGAAATGAAGAAGCTGATCGAAAGTTTGAATACATTTGAGCTGGAGCTTTTATTGAATGATCCGTATGATAAGAATAATGCCATTTTAGAGCTGCACCCAGGTGCTGGTGGAACAGAATCTCAGGATTGGGCCTCCATGCTGCTTCGTATGTATATTCGTTGGGGTGAAAAACATGGCTTTAAGGTTGAAACGCTGGATTATTTATCTGGTGATGAGGCTGGTGTAAAAAGTGTCACTTTACTATTTAAAGGTCATAATGCATATGGTTATTTAAAAGCGGAAAAAGGTGTACATCGTCTTGTTCGAATTTCTCCGTTTGATTCTTCAGGGCGTCGGCATACTTCGTTTGTTTCTTGTGATGTGGTTCCCGAATTTAATAATGAAATAGAAATTGATGTACGTACTGAGGATTTGAAAATTGACACATATCGTTCTACAGGTGCTGGAGGACAGCATATTAATACAACAGACTCGGCTGTTCGGATTACACATATTCCAACTGGTATTGTTGTCCAATGTCAAACCGAACGTTCACAGATTAAAAATCGAGAACAAGCAATGAACATGCTGAAATCCAAACTGTACCAAAAGAAGATTGAGGAGCAGCAGGCAGAGATGAATGAGATTCGTGGTGAGCAGAAAGAAATCGGTTGGGGCAGTCAAATTCGTTCTTATGTTTTTCATCCATATTCTATGGTAAAGGATCACCGTACCAATGTGGAAACGGGTAATGTACAGTCTGTTATGGATGGAGAAATTGATGATTTTATTGATGCCTATTTGCGTCAAAAATTATCTTATGATACATAATATTGGGTTATAAATATTTTCTTATGAAAAAATGACCAAAAGTTGTGTTATAAAAATGATGCAGCGCTCTTTGTGGTATCAACTGGACTTGGAATTGTTTTTCAAAAGAAATGGTTCAGTTAGAGAATTTCAATGATTGGTATAAATTCTTTGTTCACATATCAGAATTTCAAAAGGAGTGTGCATATGTTTATCAGAAGAGTTGTTGCAGTAAGTTTTGTGCTTAGCTTCAAGAGAAGTATGCATAATGTGTTCCGTTTGTTATTGGTTATGTGACCGATATTGTGCAATTTGGTGTTCGGGATTTGAAAATGGTATTTATTATAACAAATTAAAAAAGAAAGTTGTGGATAAGTATCATGATCAAAGATTTAAATTGAGATGTTATAAAGCTTTCCGGATCGAGTAGAAGTGCAAGTGAATCTAAGAGATGTTAATGGCTGTTTTGGATTGGGTTCATTTTTGTCATTTTAGTGAACGCTTTGAAGATTTTTAAAGAAGGTTTTTAAAATATAGTAGATATTATATGATAAATATTATAATCTGAAATCAGGTATAAATTTTATTTTACTTAGGAGAAGAAGGTATCATGAAAAAAATTTTTGGATTGATAAGTTGTTTGTTGATTACGGGGGTTATACTGATTGGTTGTGGAGGAGATCAAGAAACCAGTCGAACCGGTGAGGAAATTTTCAATGCAGAATGTTCTGGGTGCCATGGTGCAGATTTAAAAGGAATGGGACAGGATTTAACCAATTTGAAGGATAAATCAACAAAAGAGCAGATTTTGGAAATTACTAAAAACGGCAGTGGCTCTATGCCAGGTGGGTTGGTTACAGATGCAGAAAATGAGCTTGTTGCAGATTGGCTATTGCAGCAATAATGATTAAAATTGGTGTATGATATTTTTGATATATGCACCAATTTTTTGCTTGAAATTTTCTTATCACTATGTTAAATTAATTCTAGTTAATAATTATTATTAACTAGAATTAATTTTTTTTATGGAATAACTATTGTTTGATTTAAGCATGATGAAAAATAAAAATATCGGAGGATGGAAGGATGACACAAAATAAAGGAAAATTAACAACTGTTGCAGGTGCCCCAGTACCTGACAATAACAATGTGGCAACAGCTGGAAAGAGAGGTCCGATGTTGCTGCAAGATGTTTGGTTTTTGGAGAAGTTAGCTCATTTTGATCGTGAGGTCATTCCAGAGCGTCGGATGCATGCCAAAGGTTCTGGTGCATTTGGAACATTTACTGTGACACATGATATTACAAAATATACAAAGGCGAAAATTTTCTCTGAAATCGGTAAGCAAACGGAAATGTTTGTTCGTTTCTCAACTGTAGCTGGTGAGCGTGGAGCAGCAGATGCTGAGCGTGATATTCGTGGATTTGCTATGAAATTTTATACAGAAGAAGGCAATTGGGATTTGGTTGGCAATAATACACCCGTGTTCTTCCTTCGAGATCCGTTAAAATTCCCAGACTTAAATCATGCTGTAAAGCGAGATCCAAAAACAAACTTAAGAAGTGCGAATAACAACTGGGATTTCTGGACGTCTTTACCTGAAGCGTTGCATCAGGTAACAGTGGTTATGAGTGATCGAGGAATTCCAGCTTCTTACCGCCATATGCATGGATATGGAAGTCACACTTTTAGTTTCATTAATGCTCAAAATGAGCGTGTATGGTGTAAGTTCCATTTAAGAACACAACAGGGTATTAAAAATTTAACTGATAAAGAAGCAGAAGAATTGATTGGAAAAACACGTGAAAGTCATCAGGAAGATTTATTTGATGCCATTGAGCGTGGAGACTACCCAAAATGGACCATGTATGTTCAAATTATGACAGAAGAAGAAGCAAATGCTTGTCCGTTTAATCCATTTGACTTGACAAAGGTGTGGTCTCAAAAAGAATATCCGTTAATCGAGGTTGGATATTTTGAACTAAACCGTAATCCAGAGAATTATTTCCAAGATGTTGAGCAGGCAGCATTCAATCCAGCCAATGTGGTGCCAGGCATCAGCTTTTCACCAGATCGTATGTTGCAAGGTCGTTTGTTTTCCTATGGAGATGCACAGCGCTATCGTTTAGGTGTCAATCACCATCAAATTCCAGTCAATGCGCCAAAATGTCCATTTCATGCATTTCATCGCGACGGTGCTATGCGGATAAATGGCAATTATGGTTCAACCATTGGATATGAGCCAAACAGTTATAATGAGTGGCAAGAACAACCGGAACAAAAAGAGCCACCATTGGCATTGGATGGAGCGGCATATCAATATGATTTTAGAGAAGATGACAATGATTATTACAGCCAACCACGTGCATTATTCCAATTGTTTACTCAGGAGGAAAAGGAGCGTTTGTTCTCTAATACAGCAGCACAAATTGGTGGTGCTGAAAAATTCATTCAAATGCGTCATATTGGAAACTGTTATCAAGCAGATCCGGCTTATGGTTTAGGTGTTGCCAAAGCATTGGGAATTTCTGAAAAAGAAGTAGAAGACTATATGGCTGAAATTTTGGCAAAGTAATCTAATAGAATATTGTAAAATAAGATTTATAAAATAATAAAAGCTCTGTATAGATGATAAAATCATCTATACAGAGCTTTTATAATTGATAAAAAATCATTTTTCCTATATCCGCATGTTAAATGAACATTCAGATAGGGGGTAGACCCTTTTAATTTAGTATAAATAAGATTATAATGGGTGCATGGTATAAGAGCGGATATATTTAAATAAGCAATCAATTGAATTTTATTGATTATGAGGCAAAGATACACATTCAATGAATGCATTTGTGATGAGTCGGTTGCTTTGAATGATTTGGTCAGCACCTGCTCTTTTGGCGTTTGTAAGCTGAGCTTCTGTTAAAATTTCTGCAGCACAAAAGATATGTGGAGCTTCTCCTTTTACACTTAAAAGCGTAATCAATGTATCTTTATCAGCAATATCTTCAGAAACTGCATTGTTCGCCGTAATCCATACTTGCTGAGCGGCTTGAATCTTTGCACGTTTCAATGTATCTATCTCATATGCAAGCCCACGCACAAATGAGAAATCAGTATATTCTGCAGGTAGATGTGATAAACTTGCATCAATAATGACAATAGCTTGCCGATTTTCTTTTAAATGCTGAATCAATCTGCGTGAGCGTTCATTCCACCCAATGACAATATGATGTTGGCTGCCTTTATATTTCATATAACCTTCCCTTCTTTTTCGATGCATGGCGAAGGTTTTTTCTGCTACGGTAAATGCCAAATAGGACATATATCCAATACCAATTAAAATCAAAACCATGCTGATCATGCGTGCTCCAATTGCTTTTGGAAAAAAATCTCCATATCCAACAGTTGTTAATGTAATAAATGCCCACCAGATCCCATCAAAAGTTGTTTGAAAGGTTTGAGGTTCTATCATGTGCATGAAAAAACCAAATAATCCCATTAAAAGCAAAAGAAAAATTGGAATCTTGAAAAATGGAGATTGCAATTGAGATTTTCGGAAACGCTGATACATAGGTAAAAATCCTTTTTTGAGATACTTTTCAGTTAGTATGTGCTTCGATTTGAAATTTATTCGGAAAGATATTACGGCAAGGTTAGAACAGGTAAGAGAAATGGAAATGGATATGGAATGCCATTTGAACATAAAATCAGAACGAGTCTCAAACTGATTTTTGCCCTGTGGATGTAGGGGGCTAAAAACTAGAATATTCATATTTTATGATTTTAAATTATGATGTATTTTTATATAAAATAGAAATGAAAAAATCATTTTATAAAATAATATTTGAAAAATATTTTAGATGAGAGATCAAAAAGTTTGAGTTTTACAGGATATATGCTGTATATCGAAAAAGTAAGTCAGGAAAGATACAAGTTGCTTGAAATTTTTTTAGATTTTCCTTTGTACATAGTTCCATGCATAGTTTCTTGGAAAAAAGAAAAATCTGCCAGTATTCTTATTGAGATTGTAGTTTTGGTTCGGTTATTAGTAAGAGGAAATTTTTTGTTTTATGGTTTTAGCTAAAACAATTTTATGTTGTGTTTTGATGAATCTATTGTGCAATCTTTGATTTTTGCTTTCATCTTTTGCTTTTCTTTTTATTTCAATAGAAAAGCGAGATATTTTTTCATTCACAATTTGTTTTGAAAATAAGCGCTTCATGTTTCTTTCATGTAAAAATAAGGTATACTGAAACATGAATATATATTATGTATGGATTTATTTATTCTTATCTCTAGTGGTTTTGAAAAAACACGAACAAATGTTTGTATAAAAAAGATGAAAATGTTACAATAAAAAGTAAGTATTTTGTATAAATGAAAAGAAGAAATGTGGTATTAGGAAAGGATAGATCTTCATGAAAGAAATTCCGTTTGAACTGGTATCGAAGTACAGTCCACAAGGTGATCAACCACAGGCTATTGCCAAGCTGGCGCAAGGCATTTATCAAAATAAGAAATTTCAAACTTTACTTGGGGCAACTGGAACAGGAAAAACCTTTACCATTTCGAATGTGATTCAAAAGGTAAACAAGCCGACTTTAATTTTGGCACATAATAAAACATTGGCAGGTCAGCTTTACAGTGAATTTAAAGAGTTTTTTCCCAATAATGCGGTTGAGTATTTTGTTAGTTACTATGATTATTTTCAGCCAGAGGCTTACATTCCACATACAGATACATATATTGAAAAAGATTCAAAGATTAATGATGAAATTGATAAACTGCGTCATTCAGCAACGACAGCATTGTTTGAACGTACAGATGTGATTGTTGTTGCGTCGGTTTCATGTATTTATGGTTTGGGTTCACCAGAGGAATACAAAAAGCTTGTAGTTTCTTTGCGAACCGGAATGGAAATAGAGCGGAATAATTTGTTGCGAAAATTGGTTGATATTCAATATACAAGAAATGATATTGAGTTTCAACGAGGAACATTTCGAGTTCGTGGGGATGTGATTGAGATTTTTCCAGCATCAAGAGATGAGCATTGTATTCGGATCGAGTTTTTTGGCGATGAAATTGAACGGATTCGGGAAATTGATGCCTTGACTGGAGAAGTGTTGGGTGAGCGGATGCATGTGGCAATCTTTCCAGCTTCTCACTTTGTTACTGGTGAAGATAAAATGAAAATTGCGATTCAAAATATTGCTGCAGAGTTGGAAGAACGTTTGAGTGATCTTAAGAAAAACAATAGGCTGTTGGAGGCGCAACGCTTAGAGCAAAGAACACGCTATGATTTAGAAATGCTTAGCGAGATGGGTTTTTGTTCTGGTGTTGAAAACTATTCCCGGCATTTAACTTTGCGTGAGGCTGGTTCAACACCATATACGCTACTAGATTATTTTCCAGATGATTTTTTGCTTGTGGTGGATGAATCACATGTGACCTTGCCACAAGTACGGGGTATGTATAATGGAGATCGCGCAAGGAAACAAATGTTGGTCGATTACGGTTTTCGTCTCCCATCCGCGTTGGATAATCGCCCACTTACTTTTGAAGAATTTGAGAAGCGGATTCATCAGATTGTTTTTGTTTCAGCAACGCCAGGACCATATGAAATAGAACATACGCCAAAGTTTGTTGAACAAATTATTCGTCCAACTGGGTTATTAGACCCGATTATTGATGTGCGTCCAACAAAAGGGCAAATTGATGATTTAATCGATGAAATTCATCAGAGATCCAAACGGAATGAACGAGTACTCATTACGACTTTGACCAAGAAAATGTCAGAGGATCTAACTGATTATCTGAAGGAAATCGGAATCAAAGTGCAGTATTTGCATTCTGAAGTTAAGACTTTGGAGCGAATTGAAATCATTCGTGAGCTACGTCTTGGAAAATATGATGTGTTAATTGGAATTAACCTGCTGCGGGAGGGATTGGATATTCCAGAGGTCTCTCTTGTTGCCATTTTAGATGCGGATAAAGAAGGATTTTTGCGCTCAGAGCGTTCGTTAATTCAAACGATTGGTCGAGCAGCAAGGAATGCAAATGGGATGGTCATTATGTATGCTGATCATATAACACATTCTATGCAGATTGCCATCGATGAAACAAAAAGACGACGTGCAATACAAGAAGCATATAATGAAAAGCACGGGATTACACCTCAAACGATTGTCAAGGAAATTCGAGAAGCCATCCGAGCAACCAAAGAGTCCGAAGAGAATACGAAAAATGAAACGGCTGCTCGAGCTAAAAAGTTGACGAAAAAAGAAAAAGAAAAAATGTTGATTCAATTGGAAAAAGATATGAAGGAGGCAGCAAAGGCACTTGATTTTGAACGGGCTGCTGAGCTTCGTGATCTATTGTTGGAGCTGCAGGGAGAGGGGTAAGTATGGAATCAAAAGAAATTGTGATTAAAGGTGCCCGCGTGCATAATTTGAAAAATATTGATATTGATATTCCGCGTAATCAACTGGTTGTGATTACAGGTTTATCTGGTTCAGGAAAGTCATCTTTGGCATTTGATACGATTTATGCAGAGGGACAGCGACGCTATGTCGAATCGCTTTCTGCGTATGCTCGGCAGTTTTTGGGACAGATGGAGAAACCAGATGTTGACAGTATTGACGGTTTGTCACCTGCTATTTCAATTGATCAGAAAACAACAAGCAAAAATCCGCGTTCTACCGTTGCGACTGTAACAGAAATTTATGACTACTTTCGTTTATTGTATGCGCGAATTGGACATCCAATTTGTCCGATTCATGATATTGAAATTACCTCACAAAGCATTGAACAAATGGTGAACCAAATATTAGAATATCCAGAAAAAACAAAGTTGCAAATTTTGGCACCGATTGTTTCTGGACGGAAAGGAACACATAAAAAGGTTTTAGAGGATATGCAAAAGGCGGGTTATGTACGTGTTCGGGTAAATGGTGAAATGACAGAGTTGGATACAGATATTGTGCTGGATAAAAACAAGAAGCATTCGATTGAGGTTGTTGTTGATCGAATTGTTTTGAAGGATGGTATTCGTGGTCGTTTATCGGATTCAATCGAAACAGCAGTAAGGCTTGGAGAAGGAAAAGTTTTGGTTGATATCATTGGCGTAAAAGAGCTTTTGTTCAGCGAGCATCATTCTTGTCCAAAATGTGGATTTGTGATTGATGATTTGGAACCACGTGCGTTTTCATTTAATAATCCATTTGGTGCTTGCCCAGTTTGCGACGGTCTGGGAGCCAAACAGGAGGTAGATTTGGATCTGGTAATTCCAAATTGGGATTTAAGCTTAAAGGAACATGCGATTGCGCCTTGGGAACCGACTTCCTCTCAATATTATCCACAGCTATTGGCAGCTGTCTGTAAGCACTATGATATCCCAATGGATGTACCGGTTCGTGAAATTCCCAAGGAGAAACTGGATAAAATTTTATATGGTAGTGGTGAGGAGAAGATTCATTTTTACTATGAAAATGATTTTGGCATGACAAGAGATACAATGATTCAGTTTGAAGGTGTAATTGGCAATGTTTCTCGTCGTTTTAAAGAAACAACTTCTGATTATGTTCGTGAACAGATGGAAAAATACATGACAGAGCAGCCTTGCAAAGCATGTAAAGGCTATCGCTTGAAAAAGGAAAGCCTTTGTGTCTACATTCAAGGGATGCATATTGGTCAATTGGTACGTTTAACAGTTTCTGAGGCCATTCAGTTTTTTGAAAATCTGGAGATCAGTGAAAAAGAAAGACAGATTGGTCGTTTGATTTTCCAAGAAATTTTATCCCGCCTCAGCTTTCTGAATAATGTCGGTTTGGAGTATTTAACATTAAATCGAGCATCTGGGACACTTTCTGGTGGTGAAGCACAGCGAATCCGTTTGGCAACACAAATCGGTTCACGTTTAACGGGTGTATTGTATATTTTGGATGAGCCATCAATTGGTCTACATCAGAGAGATAATGATAAATTGATTCAAACTTTGAAATCCATGCGTGATTTAGGTAATACATTAATTGTTGTGGAGCATGATGAAGATACGATGCGTGAAGCGGATCATTTAATTGATATCGGACCGGGTGCAGGTGTCCATGGTGGACAAATTATTGCACAAGGTACACCAAAAGAGGTAGAAAATAATCCGAATTCTTTAACAGGACAATATCTGAAAGGGACAAAATTTATCCCAACACCACAAGAAAGACGAAAATCGGATGGTCGTTCTATTGTAATTAAAGGTGCAAGGGAGAATAATCTGAAAAATGTCAACGTGACAATTCCGCTTGGTATATTTGTTGTTGTAACGGGCGTATCTGGTTCAGGTAAGAGTACTCTGGTGAATGAAATTTTGTATAAAAGCTTGGCACAAAAAATTTATCGTTCTAAAATGAAGCCAGGTGCACATAAAACAATTATTGGCATGGAGCATATTGATAAAATTATTGATATTGATCAATCTCCGATTGGCAGAACACCAAGATCTAATCCTGCAACTTACACTGGCGTATTTGATGATATTCGTGATTTATTTGCGCAGACAAATGAGGCGAAAGTACGTGGGTATAAGAAAGGGCGTTTTAGTTTTAATGTGAAGGGCGGACGTTGCGAATCCTGTCGTGGAGATGGGATTATTAAAATTGAAATGCATTTTTTGCCAGATATTTATGTTCCTTGTGAGGTTTGTAACGGAAAACGTTATAATCGAGAAACATTGGACGTACATTATCGTGGGAAAAGTATTGCAGATATATTGGAAATGACAGTTGAGGATGCATTAGAATTTTTTGAAAATCTTCCCAAAATTGCACGTAAATTGCAGACCTTGTATGATGTTGGACTTGGCTATATTCGTTTGGGGCAGTCGGCAACAACACTTTCCGGTGGTGAAGCACAGCGTGTGAAATTGGCTTCAGAACTGCATCGACGTTCAACAGGTAAAACGTTATACATTTTAGATGAGCCAACAACGGGGCTGCATATTGATGATATCAGCCGACTTTTAACGGTTTTGCAGAAGTTAGTCGATAACGGGGAAACGGTACTTGTGATTGAACATAATTTGGATGTAATCAAAACAGCAGATTATATTATTGATATGGGACCAGAAGGGGGGACTGGAGGAGGTACAGTTGTGGCAGCGGGCACACCAGAAGCTGTTTCTGATAATCCAGCATCTCATACTGGACGTTATATCAAAAAAGTATTGAAAAAATACAGAGCATGTGATTAATCATTGTTAGTGGGTTAAATCCAATACGATTTTACGAAAATATAGAGTAAAAATTTTTCTTTTGGCTCAACTAGCATTTTGTTCCAGTTTAAAAAATGTAAGCGGATTGTATAGGAAAGTTGAAAAATTTTTCTCAAGTAAGTATGATATAGCAGTCTTTAAAAAGAAAAGCACATTTGTCTGATTGAAATATATTTCAAATCAAAACAGGTGTGCTTTTTTTGGGGGGGTTTAGTTTTTAAATTAAAATGGAAATTTACTTTTATACATCCGTTCTTTTTCTTCTTTGGTTAGGGATGCCTTAATTTGGCGTTCCTCCAATTTTTCATCGATTCTGCTTAAAATATCTTCGTCGGATAAAATTTCACGTTTATTTTTTGCAACAAGGTCAGAAAAAGCTTTTTTTCTTGGTCTCATCGGAATCACTCCTCTCAAAATGGAATATGAATATCTATAATATATCAGATAAATACAAATTTTAGGAAAACGCTCAGCAAATCAAATTTTTATGATTGAGTGTAAAGAAGTTCCTAAAATCTTAAGATTAGTATACCATACATTCTCGAATTTGCCAAATAATATAATTTCTTGAATTATTTTTGGTTAAAGATCAAAATGAATTTTTATGGTCCTTTTTAAAATATTTCTATCGGTAAAAATTATAATTTCTAAAATATCCACATAGAAAAATTTTTTTCACGAATAAAAATAAAATTTTGATAAAATAAATCAATTTTATATATTTGATAATATATTTAGTATCGTAGGGGACTAAATTACTGCAAATTAAGAATTAAAATATTTTGATATAAAAGTTTGCTGTCTAAATCCATTTTTCCATTATGATATAATGAGAAAAGGGAATATGATGTGGTGATATAGAAAGGTGGAAGAAGCAGTTTATGCAAAAGAGATACAATTTGAGTCAACTTTCCAAATAATTAATTTAAGAATATATATTATTTTTTAATTTATTATTATATTTTTGGTTAGTTATATAAATTACAGTATTTAAAATATAAAATAATAAAAATTATAAGTGGAGGAAGATGATGAGACAAAGAAAAATTACCATGCAAAATATTATTGAGAAGTTTCATTTTGTTGTACTTGCTGGAAAGGAAGGTATAGAGCGGGAGGTCACCACTTCGTCTTTGTCACGTGCTGGATTGGTTTTGGCGGGCTACACCAATTATTACCCGGCGAATAGGATACAAATTTTGGGAAAAACTGAGCTATCTTTTTTGGCACAGCTTCCTCAAAATATCAGAATTGAAAGGTTTACGGGTATGTGCCATGAAAATACGCCAGGTATTATTTTTTCAAGAAATTTGCCAGTTCCTCCGGAATTTATAGAAATCGGTGAAAAGCTGCAAATCCCGCTTCTGTCTGCTAGAGGTAAGACAACACGCGTTGCAAGCCGTTTGACCAATTATTTAGAGTCCATGTTTGCGCCATTTACGGCAATGCATGGCGTTTTGGTGGATATTTATGGAATGGGGGTTCTAATTACGGGAAAAAGTGGTGTAGGCAAGAGTGAAACTGCATTGGAGCTTGTAAAAAGAGGACATCGTTTGGTTGCAGATGATTCAGTAGAAATTTACCAAGAGGATGAAGAGACTTTGATCGGCTACTCACCAGATCTGATTAAGCATCTTTTGGAAATCAGAGGTTTGGGGATTATTAATGTTATGACATTGTTTGGTGCAGGTTCAGTTCGTTCCAATAAAAGAATTGATTTAATTGTAAATCTGGAGAGTTGGGATCAAGAAAAAAATTATGACCGTTTGGGCTTGGATGAGCAAACAGAAAAAATTATTGATACGAATGTACCACGTGTTGTTGTTCCAGTTCGTCCAGGGCGTAATTTGGCAATTATTATTGAGGTTGCTGCAATGAATTATCGTATGAAACGTTTGGGTGTCAATGCTGCGCAAATTTTTTCCGATCGTTTGCAGGAAAAAATTGAAAATGAGGAAAAGGACAACTTATTTTCATCTTTTTAGGATAGAAAATGTAATCAAAGATCACATTTTTGGAATGGTAAGACCTGGATTTGGGAGGATGTAAACGTGAGATGGTTTTAATTTTTTCAGAAGAATTGTCAGACATGCTATAATTTGAAAGGAATGAAGGATATAAGGAGGAATTTGATTTGGAAACGTTTGAACCGTTAGATCGTGTGTTTTTGCAAATTGGTCCGCTGACAATATATTGGTATGGCGTTATTATTGGTATTGGGATTTTAATAGGATTATGGCTTGCCATTCGTGAAGGTGAACGCCAGAAAATTGATAAAGGAAACTTTATCGATTTGGTACTTTACGGACTCCCAATCTCAATTCTTTGTGCTCGTTTGTACTATGTCTTATTTAATTGGGATTATTATATGGCACATCCAAGTAAAATTTTACAAATTTGGGAAGGAGGACTTGCGATCCATGGGGGGTTAATTGGAGCGGTGTTGACCGCATATTTTTTCTGCCGTACTCGAAAGCTTTCCTTTTGGAAAATTGCTGACATTGCTGCACCGAGTATTTTAATTGGCCAAATGCTTGGACGTTGGGGAAATTTTATGAATCAAGAGGCCTATGGTACAGCAGTTCATCGTGAATTTTTGGAAAATCTTGGGTTGCCAAACTGGATGATTCAACAAATGTATATTGATGGTGCTTATCATCATCCAACCTTTTTATATGAGTCACTATGGAGTTTGGTTGGTGTAGTCTTGCTATTGATACTCCGTCGGAGAAATCTGCTTCGTGGAGAGATGTTTTTTTTCTATTTGGTTTGGTATTCTGTCGGTCGCTTTTTCGTTGAAGGGTTGCGTACAGATAGCTTGATGCTGAGTACAAGCTTGCGGATGGCACAAGTGATTTCAATTGGAATGATTGTTTTGGCAATGGTTTTGTTCATATACCGTCGATTTATTTTAAAAGTCCATACAAGGTATAATGATTAAAACAAGATAGAAAAGCAAAATTGGAGAACAAATAAATGGAGCGGTAAAAATGCGTATACGAACAGTTTTATTTGACTTAGATGGTACATTATTAAATACGAATGAATTAATTGTTGCTTCTTTTTTACATACATTGTCATATTTTTATCCGGGACAATTTCAAAGGGCAGATGTCATTCCCTTTATCGGTCCGCCGCTAAAGACGACTTTTGGAAATCTGGCAAAAAGTCAAGATGAAGTAGATGCTTGTATTCAGATGTACCGAGAGTATAATCATGCACATCATGATAAAATGGTAGAGCCGTTTCCTCAAGTAAAGGAAGTATTGACGGATCTGAAGCAAGCAGGGATTCAGCTTGGTATTGTAACCTCTAAATTGCGATATACCGTTGAAATGGGTTTACGTCTAATTGAGATTGAGCCACTTTTGGATGTGGTTGTTGCCTTGGATGATGTGAGGCATCCGAAGCCACATCCTGAGCCGATCTTGACAGCGTTAAGTCGTTTGCATGCCAAAAAAGATGAAACATTAATGGTTGGGGATTTCCCAGCAGATATTAAAAGTGGTAAGCAAGCTGGAGTAAAAACGGCTGGTGTAAGCTGGACATGGCATGGCGTTGAAAACTTATATGCGGAAAAACCAGACTATATATTGCAAGAAATGAAGGATTTATTGGAAATAATTCAAAGTGGGAGCAACAGTTATGCGAAAGATTGAGAAAAGGATGTGGAATAAGTCAGGGAATCCGTTATGGCATGTTTATCAAACTGTAAGCTTTGGTAAAGTATTAAAAAATACAGTAACGATTGAAATTGCACGTTATCTTCCTTTTTTTCGAATGAAAAATTGGTTGTATCGAAAAGTTTTAAAAATGACGGTTGGAGCGCAAGTGACCTTTGCTTACAAAGTCATGATTGATATTTTATTTCCAGAGAAAATTTCTGTTGGAGATAATACGATTATCGGATACCAAACAACCATTTTGGCACATGAATATTTGGTAAATGAATATCGTGTCGGAACGGTTCAGATCGGTTCCAATGTCATGATTGGTGCCAATTGTACCATTTTACCAGGGGTTACCATTGGAGATGGTGCGATTATTGCGGCAGGAACGGTTGTATATCAAAATGTTCCTCCGCATGTTTTTGTATCTGGGCAGCGTATGGAGATCCAAAGACAGATTGTACTGTAGGTCTATATGTGTATAGCATTATGAAAATATTATCCATTGTAAAAATGCAAATCTACTTATTTTTTGAGTTAGATTTGCATTTTTTTATGGAAAAAATTCAGGTCTGTTTTCTTTTGAAGCTGCATATGATGTAGTGCATGCTTGTCCAGATTATATGAAAAAAGGGGAAATGATAAAATGAAAGAAATGATGATAGCCATTCTTATGTTTTTATTTCCAGTAGTGAATCCCGTTGTAATGAATATGGTGACAGACAGTCCACCATTATCAGTTTCTGCTGAAAAAAAGAGTGCAGCCGTTAAGCAAGAAGTGATTACCATTATTGGAGATTCTTTAACCGTTGCTGTCAGTAAAAGTCTAAAGCAAATGAAAAACAAAAAAATTTATATTGATGCCAAAGTTGGACGTCAGATGAATGAGTTGTCCAGTGTATTTCAAACAATGAAAAAGAATAATAAGCTGGGAAGTAAACTTGTGATTGCACTTGGAACAAACGGTCCGTTTCGGATTGCAGATGTGCAGGCTGTGATCAATATAGCTCGAAAAAGCGGCGTGGATTCATTTTATGTTGTTAATGTGTGTATGCAACGTTCATGGCAAAATACGGTTAATCAAAGTTTAAGCCGTCTTGTACAAAAAAATAAAAAGGATACTCAGTTGATTGATTGGTATCAGGTTAGTAAAGATCAAAAATCTTATTTTGCAGCAGACGGTGTACATTTATCTAAAGAGGGGCAGGCTGCCTTTGTGCGTCTAATTCAAAAGTCAATTGCTTGAACAAATAGGCAAGTAGGACCCAACTGTCAATCAATGCTCCAATAAAGATTTAATATATAAAAATGAATATTTTTATAATTTATTCCTTTTGATAATTTAATTCGAAAAGATATCCATATTTTGGTATGATTTTCTAATTTTATTGACAATTGGTTTATTTCTTTTTGTCTTTTTCTTGTTAAAATGCTTGACGAGATATCTAGATTTCGTTCATGTTATAAGTATAAGAGAAAAGGAGTGATAGATTTGAGATATGAAGGTGTTGTTTATCGTCCGCCAAGTGAGGCAAACAGTCTCATTATTCAGCTAACCATTGGCTGTGCCAGAAATACTTGTACATTTTGTTCTATGTATATGAATAAAAAATTTCGGGTGCGTTCGCTTGAGGAGGTGCAAGAAGATTTACAAATGGCACGTACTTATTATCGTGATACAAAGGTCAAGCGGATTTTTTTGGCAGATGGAGATGCGCTGATTGTACCAACAAAGCGTTTGCTTAAGATTCTTGAAATGATCCGGACGTTGTTTCCAGAGGTTGAACGAATTTCAACCTATGGTGCACCAAGAGATATATTGGTGAAGCGACAAAAAGAACTGGAAGAATTAAAAGCAGCTGGCCTGGATTTAATTTATATGGGCATTGAATCTGGTGCAGATGAAATTTTGTCAGATATTCAAAAAGGTGTGAATGCTGCGGAAATGATACAAGCTGGGCAAAGCGTTAAGGCGGCTGGGATTCGTTTGTCGGTTACTTTGATTTCCGGATTGGGTGGAAAAGAAAACACGGTGCTTCATGCAACAAAAAGTGCCGAAGTAGTTTCTGCCATTTGTCCAGATTACGTCGGTGTTTTAACGCTTATGGTTGAACCTGAAACACCTATGGCACAAAAAATTTCTGCAAAGCAAATGATTCAACTGTCTCCCCAGGAGATTTTAGATGAATTGGCAATTTTTATTAAAAATCTAGATTCAAAAGGCACAATTTTCCGCTCCAATCATGCATCCAATTATGTGTCTTTTGGTGGAACCTTGAATCAAGATCGGGAGAAAATTTTGATGCAAATTCAGCAGGCAAGAGAGCAGGAAATGTATAAGCCAGAATATTTTCGTGGCTTATAGTTTATTTGTGAAATGGTTTGGGATGTAGCTAACGGCATGTCAAAATCAAACTTTGCTTTTCTTTTAAATAATGGGAAATTCAGGTATAATAGGAAGAAACCTATATTTAAGTATATGAAGCAAAGGAGGCTAGAAATGGATAAAGGACAAGTAGGTGATGAAGTCCAGATCCATAGTTATAAGCATAATGGACATATTCACCGCATATGGGAACGTGCTTATATTTTAAAAGCAGCGGCCGAAGAATTTATTGTTGCCAATGATCGAACAATGGTTATCGAGGCGGACGGACGGACGTGGACAACTAGAGAACCTGCTATTTGTTATTTTCATGCCAAGTACTGGTTTAATATTATCGGAATGATTCGTGAGGATGGTATTTATTATTACTGTAATCTCAGCTCCCCATTTGTGTATGATGAGGGAGCGATAAAATATATTGATTACGATTTGGATATTAAAGTATTTCCAAATTATACCTATATTATTTTGGATGAAGATGAATATCAGCACCATCAGCAGGAGATGAAATATCCGACTGTGATTGATCAAATTTTAAAAAAGAATATGCAAAATTTGATTCAAATGATTGAACAGCAAAAGGGAGCATTTGAATCAAATTTTATCATGAATTGGTATAATCAATATAAAAAAATTAAGAAATATACAAGAAAAGGTCGATAGATTTCCTTCCTTAAGGTAAAGGGATAGTGATAGGCCTCTTTTTTGTTTTCTATCTGAATTTTATATAGATATGTAAAAAATTTGTTTTATACTCTTTCATCTTTTGATTTGATTCAAAGCCTTGTGCATATGATTTGATAGAAATTTTTTATAAAAATCGAAGCCAAATATAAATATGGGAAATCACAAGCGTAATCAATGTAATGGGTGCCCCAATAATCAAAAACTGAACATAGCTAAATGGGTGCCCCTCTTTGGCTGCCAATCCGGACACAATGACGTTTGCTGATGCACCAAGTACTGTCCCATTACCTCCTAGGCATGCACCAAGTGCCAACGACCACCAAAGTGTATTGATTTCTGGGGAGGAAACCGCCAAGTTCATCTGTCCTGCTAAATCTTGAATCAATGGAATCATGGTTGCAACAAATGGGATGTTGTCAATGGTCGCTGATGCGATTCCAGAAACCCATAAAATAAATGTAGCTGTCATTTGAATATCTCCATTTGTAAAATCCAACATTTTTTGTGCTAGCTGTTCGATCAATCCGATTTCAATCAATCCGCCGACCAAAATAAACAAACCAGCAAAAAAGAAGATGGTAATCCATTCTACTTTTGAGAATAAAACTTCCAACTTATGTTCATCGTTATAAGTGAACAACATTAAAACAGCAGCGCCTAAAATAGCAATTAATGCTGGCTCTAAATGAAATATAGAATGCAGCATAAATGATAAAATAACAAGCCCAAGAACGGTTAATGATTGAATCATTAATTTTTTATTTTTTAAATATTTCCGCTCATCAATGCCCATCAACTCGATAATTCGATCTTGTTGTGTATGCATTTGTTTCCGAAAAATCAAAACCAAGTAGATCAAGACAATTGGAATAATGATTAAAATGACTGGTGTAATATTTATAAGAAAAGAATTGAAATCCAAATGTTTGTTGGCATTTCCAATCATAATATTTGGTGGATCTCCGATTAGAGTTGCTGTACCGCCAATATTTGAGAATAAAACTTCTGAAATTAAAAAGGGTACAGGATTGATTCGTAAAATTTTGGTGATCGCAAAGGTAACAGGTACAATAAGTAAAACCGTTGTTACATTGTCCAAAAATGCAGATCCAAATGCAGTCAGTAAGGATAAATAAATTAAAATCAGCAATGGTCGTCCATTTGCGAGTTTTGCGGCTTTAATTGCTGCAAATTCAAAAACCCCAGATTGCGCCGTAATATTGACAAGGATCATCATCCCGATTAGCAGTGTAATGGTACTCCAATCAACATGTGAAAATGCTGTATCCAAATCCATGACGCCAATGATAATCATAAATGCTGCTCCAAGAATAGCAACAATAGCTCGGTTAATTTTCTCAGAAATAATGAACCCATATGCAATGAGAAAAATTCCGATTGCCACAAAATATTGTGTAGAGTCAACTGTAGAGGTAATGTTTGCAGTTGAATATAACATAGTTTTCCCTTCTTCCTTCATATATCTCTCTGTTTTTGTGTATCATTACAGAATAGTTTTTCTATAATATGCTATTATATGACAAAAAACACCAAATAAGGAAATAAAGACGTTAAAAAAATAAAAATCCTAAATGGGTTTGTGTCAAATGATAGAAAAGGTGAAACGAAAAGTTATATGGTTGATGATCAGAATGAGTCGATTTAAATTCCCCTTAAATTATGAGATAAAGTATGAAAAGAAGAAATTGGAGAGATTTGTTTTGTCATTATAGTTGATTTCAAATCAGAATGAGAATGACGAATTGCTATAAAAATAAACAGACCAGTTGAAGAAATATTCAACTGGTCTGTTGTTAAACAATTATATAAGGAATTTTGGTTGCAAGTTTTAAGCTTGAACGGGTTGAATTTGAACAAAGTATATGTCTGGGTTCTCTGTAAGAAAGCGTAATGTATCTGCTTCTTGTGCTTGATTGTTTTGGGTGAGTACGTGCAAGTAATCATTCAGCATTTCTTTTACGTCTTTCATACCTTTTTCAGATAAACCAGTCAATTCTACTTTTGCGGCACCTTTTGCCAAACGTTTTTTTAGTACTTCAACAGTTAGACCCATTTCTTCCTGAATCCGAAGGTAGACAACGCCACCAGTCATACCAGAGCAAAGCCATGGTCCTGGATCGCCAAGAACGAGTGCTCGTCCGCCAGTCATATATTCAAAAGCAAATCCTTTTATATTGGATTCAACAAATGATAGCCCACCAGATGTGTACAGTGGTTTTTCAATTTGTCCGCCAATAATCATATCTGCGCCAGATAAACGAATACCTGCTCTGGCATCAGCGTTTCCTTGAATGTACAACTTTCCTTTTTGTGCGCCGTATCCAAATCCTTTTCCGACACTTCCGCCAACGGATTTTCCGAATTTGTTTTTCGTTTTTAAGACGTAGATATTTCCGCCATGTGCTGTTTTTCCGACTCCATCTTCAGCGCCGCCCTCAGCAATTAACGTGATACCTTCGACATTGTAGGCACCAAATCCGTTTCCTGGAATAGAGCCCTTGGTATATTTTCTGGTGATGGCAGGATCATTAAGATATGAACGATCTAATTTTCCACGTACACGATGACCAGCAACACGTGCACCGACTGCACGATGTTCACAATTGACACTAGAAACGGTTTGATTTTGCAGCAGTGCATCTACATTGTAGTCCACATGTGTCTCATCGTGTGCGATAAATAAGTTTTGCATAGGTAGATAATTGACCTTACAGAATGTATTTTGTAATTCATGTTCTTTTTGCAAGGTGGTCAAATCGAGTAATTTATGACCCCGTGTTTGAATCAAGTACTCTGATTTTCCAACTGCATCTTGAATATTGGTAAAGCCTAGTTCTGCACAACGTGTTTTTAATCCTTCTGCAAATCCAGTAAATAATCTTTTTAAATTTTCAACGGCTTGTTCAAATTGTCGTGGCTGATAGCGTCTTAGTCCAAGTGCGGTTGCTTCTTCTACACTATCAATTTGACTTGTAATACCAACATGGCAAGTTCCAGTAAAGCAACTACGACAAGTGGTACAACCGACACTCATCATTGCTAAAGTAGCAAATCCGATTCGGTTTGCGCCAAGCAAAATTAGTTTCATCACATCATCAGCAGATTTCACACCACCATCTGCCCAGATTTCTACGTTTTCACGTAGTCCAGCCTCCAATAAGGCCTGATGTGCAGCCTTTACACCAATTTCTGCTGGTAAACCAACATAAGCGGTGGCATGTGCTCTTGCTGCACCTGTACCGCCATCAAATCCGCTTAAACTAATGATATCTGCTCCAGATTTGGCCACGCCAATGGCAATGGTTCCGATATTTGGTACAATTGGTACTTTTACAATGATACGTGCTTGGTCGTTGACGGCTTTCAATTCGGCAACAATTTGAGCTAAGTCCTCAATAGAATAAATATCATGGTTGTTGGATGGTGATATTAAATCGCTGCCCTTTGTGGCAAAGCGAGCTAGAGCAATTTTATCATTAACCTTTTCCGCTGGAAGATGCCCACCTTCGCCTGGTTTTGCTCCTTGGCCGACTTTTAGTTCAATATAATGGCTTGAATTTAAAATCTCGGCATTAACACCAAAGCGTCCAGATGCAACTTGAATCCCGCGATGATATGGATATTTTCCAAGCATATCGAAAATTTCTCCGCCTTCTCCGTTTATGCTCAGCATATTGAGTTGATAGGCAGCTTCAGCATAAGCACGGAATGGAATTTCATTTTGCGAACCAAAACTCATGGAACCGATAACAAATGGTAACTCATGAATGTCGGTTTTTAAGCTGACAGCTTCTTGAGAGATTGAGCGGCTTGGATCAATGTGAAAGTCCAATAAATGTCGAATGGCAGAAGGTCTTTCTTCTTCTATTTTTGCGATTACTTCCCGGTATGGCTCATAATCTCCACTTTGTGATAATTGATGAATGGGTTTCATTAAGGAAGTTAAAATTCGTTTTGGTACAGCAAGCTTTTTCGTTTCTGTATTTAAAATTTGTTTTCGTTTTAGGCTATCTTTTTCCATATATTCAAAGTTGATGCGTGATTGTTTAGAACCAAAGTAGTTGGTAATCCGCAAGTTTTTGGCTAGCTCATCCGCAAGTCCGATACTTGAAAATAAACGTGTATAGCCACGGAATTCAAAAATCCCTAGCGTAGAAATGACTTTCTCAATACCTTTTTGCAATCCGTTCCATAAATTCATAATATTTTGTTTATTATATTCCTTTGCACTGGCAAACATAAAGTAAGGACTGACAGCATCTGCACCAAGACCGCATACAATGGCAATGTCATGCAGATTGCGAAGAGCTGCAGATCGCAATATGATAGAAGCTTTTCTTCTTAGCTGGCGTTTAATTAATGCGAAGTTAACAATGGCAACTGCCAAAGTTGGATCCATCCAATAATGTTTATCTTCCATAACCTTTGCATCGTCTAAAATTAATAATGTATAACCACTTTGAACAGCAGAAACTGCTTCTTCTGATAATCGGCGTAATGCCTGCTTCATATTCTCATTCTCATGTCTTGTACCGTCCAAGAAGGTTACGAGTTTTTTTGTTTCAAAAGTTTGTAATAAAGTTTCATAAGATGGCTGTCGAATTTCATGTGCAATGCTGGCGCCGATCTGACCTTCAATTAAAAGCGGAGCTCGCAAATTTTCTAAAAAAATCTCATTTTCCATTTGATGCAAAGAAGGACGTGCGCCAATAATTGAACGTGTAGAGAAATGCTCCATTTCACGTTCACGGTCAATTGCTGGATTTGTAACAACAGCCACGGTTTCTTTCATAAAGTCTGCCAAATTTTTTCGTTCGGTATCCAAAGCTGCAAGTGGCAAATCGTGCCCGAGTCCGCGAATGGGTTCGTTTCCAGTTTCAGAGGTTTGCTCAACCCATGAAAGATGTTCCTTGTTCCAGCCAAAAGCTTCATACATTGCAAGTGTTGGTTTTTCTACATAAAAGACCTCAGCCGGTTTATTTTCTCTATTATGAATTAAACGTGTAGAAGCGTCTTGAATTTGAATTCTTGGACTGAGACGTTGATACACTGTTTCTTGGATTTCATGATGATCAAGTACTTGAACTGGTTTTCCTTCTGGAATCAAAAGCGCAACTTTTTCTCCTGGGGCAAGTGGCTTTGGTTCCGATATATATTCGGTTGCCAACTCAATACCTTGTTCAGATGAAAACATATAGCAATCTTCAGTTTCTAGCATCCATTGTGGTCGTAAACCGAGGGCATCCAATGAGAAGCAGGTTTCATCTTTATAGCGTGAGATAATACCAGCAGGGCCTTGTGCAAAATGTCCCCATGCTTCACGCATATAGGCATATAAATCTTGAATATGTTTTTCTTCTGCTTTGATTTCACTGTAAATAGGAGGGAACATAAATTCCATCGCCTCCAGTAAACTGAAGTCGTAATGTATCATCATAGATTGGATGGTTCGGCTTAAATCTTGAGAGTCACTACCTCCATTTGTTAACGTAAAACCAAGCATTCTTGCTTCATCACGTAATTTGGAGATGGTGTTGATTTCTCCATTATGTCCGAGTATACAAAATGGCTGCACACGGAAAAAGTTAGATAGAGTATTGGTAGAGTAACGGTTATGCCCCAGTGTACATCGAGAAGCAATGTCTGGATCTTGCAAATCTTTATAGTAATTTTTCAGTGTCTCACCAGCACCAAGTACTTTATAAACGGCATGATAGCGGCTTAAAGAAGCAACATGAATATCTGGATTTTCTTCAAGGTCTAAAGTTAAGGCAAAATGTTTTTTATGCATTTGCTCTATTTTTTCTTTTGCAATAAAAGAAATTTGTATAAAAATGGGTTCGCAGCTTTTGGCAATCGGACCAAGTGCTTCGGTGTTTGTTTCCTCTGTAGAAAATGTAAGAATTTTAAATCCATGTTGTTGAAATAAGTGGGTGATGGTTTCCACGTTTTCTTTGACTTCTTTATTTCTGGTTAGGAAGATATGTGCAACGGAAAAATCCGAACGATCAACATTAGCCGCATCAACATTTTTTGCTGTGAGCTTTTTTCTCCATAGTTTTTTTGGAATATCGGTATGAATCCCAACTCCATCACCCTCACCGTTAATAAATCCAGCACGGTGGTTCATTTTGGTTAGAGCACCAATCGCTTTTTCAATATTGGATTGTGTCGGAATCCCATTTTTTTGGATAATGGCAACAATTCCACAAGCATCATGTGAAGCCAGATGATGATGGGTAAACGATTGTTCGACTTCTCGAATTTCTTTTTGCGTCATAAGTACAGCCCCCTGTAATAAAGTTCGTTTAATAATGATTAAAATAAAGTGTATAATAAATATTTAACTATAAAACCCGAATTATTTCAAGATTTTTTTGTAAATAATTATTATATCATTCGCTTTTTATGATTTTCCATAAAAAAAGAATCCCAAATACAAAGGGAATAGGATTCTTTTTGATTTCAATTGTTTTCTATTTTTCAGGGATATATACGGGTTTTTTGTCTGGATGATAAATATAATAACTGTGTATAACTTGTTCAAGATGTACAAGCTGCTCTTTATATTCTGTGACAAGTGAAACCAAAGACATCAGGCGAATTTGGCTTTGAACGTTCGGATTTTGCTTTTGTTCATTTAAAGTCTGCTGCCAGTATTCATTCAGCAATTTTGTTTGTAGCGTTTCTAAATGTGATAAAGACAACTCAGGCGAATGGGTACCAGTCAACGTGCAGCTTTGTAGCAGTTGCTTGTGATAGGCTTGCAATGTACAAATATATGTTTTTATATTTTCCTGTAGACTGCCTGAGATATTGTGATAATCATTTTCCAAATGCAATATTTTCTTCATCAATTTGTTGTTTAAGGTAGTTGCTTGAATCAACTGTTTTGTAAAAACAATTTTCCGCTTTCGTGCTTGGTTTCTCACTTTAGAGTAATAATGTTTTTCTTCTGCATAAAAATTATAAAGCGTATAGAGTCCGTTTAGCTTTTTTTCCAATGTATGGGCGGCTTGTTGTAGCTCCAAATAAGTGCATAGTTTGTGTAGATATTGTTCCGTTTGTTGATGAATGGTTTCGTTTATTTCTTTAATTTGTGCAAACAAACGTTTCTCATGTTGAGGAGGAAAGAAAAACAAATTGATAAAAAAGGCCGTAAAAAAACCGATTGTAACTGCTGCAAAGCGAATCAGTGCAAATTCAACAGTCGAATATTCCCCAGGATTGCTTTCCATAATGGCGACAACTGTAATGAGAGATGGTACTTTGTCCATCACGTGAAATCTTACACAAAGTGAAATGGTGATCATTGCTGCGATGCTAACCATAAGAAATGAGTTGCCCACGAGCAGTACAATGCTTGTGGCAACCAATGCACCAACAATATTGCCTTTAAATTGGTCAAACATGATAACATATGAACGATAAATCGATGGCTGCACAGCAAACATGGCGATAAGCCCGGCATATATATAGGCTTCGTTTCCCAATGCGCTGGCAATTGCCATTGAAAGTCCGATGGCCATTCCCGTTTTAATAACACGTAATCCAAAAATCATTTGCAACACTTCCTTAATTCAATGATTATGTAGGTAAATGAGAGTATTAAATTCAAATAAAGTATGAGAGAAGAGCCTTGTCAAGATAAAATATTTTATTTTATCACAGGCTTGCCCTTATAATCTTTTATATATCAATTTATGATTCTTGAAATTTTAGGAAACAGGGACAAAAATAAGAAGCTTTGTTTGTATAAATAAATATTTTTAAATGACAAAATTTATATAGTTAAAAAACATAAATTGATATAAAACTTTATATTATCATTCATTTTTTCTTTAAATTAAACTTTTGTCCCAGATTTATATAAATATTTTATTTTGTCGCTGGGTTTTTGAATAAAAGGCTATTTTAAGCAAGATGAATTTATTAAAATTATATAAAGAAAATTCATCGAAAAAGTGGTCAGTTTTTTGAAATCTATATACTGAATTGTATATATTTTGTTACAAGTTTAGGTAAATTTGTTTATTTTAAAGAGAGTACAGATGTATAGTGTGTATTATAATTTTCAAGTAATGATAAAAGATTTGACATCTATTATAGCAGAGAATAAAGAAAAAATATGACAATAATTGATGAATCTGGATGTTTTTGTTTTTACTCTGTTCTGTATTTTGATTCGGGAGAATCTTGTTTAAGGGTAAGAGAAATAGATGGCAAGTTTTGTTTAAAATGAAAGCAGAATATAAAATCTCTAGTTTTCTGTTTAGAAGATGCAAAGAAATTTCTTTTTGAATTATGAAAGTGTATAACCAACTTGTCAAGGGTTTGTTTCTATCGTCTGTATGGGATACATTTTGTGCTTTTTTCACTATAAGCATCGCCAATATACAGTAAAATGACTATTGAAGCAGTGTAAATATTTCTTTTGATCATGAAACAATTTTGTTACCAGCTTTGTGAAATTCTTTGTAACAATGTTCATATGCCATAAGGCAACAAAGCGATTTTACAGATTTCTGGGTTCTTTGTTGTATAAGATAAAAAGAAAAGTTAATAGAAAGTTCATATGAACATCATATGATAAATCTAAAGAACAGAATGATCGGCTGAAAATTGTAAGGAGATTAGGATTTATATGGCATTGAAGTGAGTCCCATTTGAATCAAAACTATGGGGAAACATTTTTGGGTGCATATGGCAATGTTGTGAGAGATATAGCCTATCCCACTCCAAATGAAATTGAGATGACTCGACCTAGAGGAAAAAGCGACCATCAAATTGTATTTGACAACCTTTGTGCAAACCTCTCACAGCAAATGAGCTTTTATGATGCAACTGATCTTGTGTTGCCATAGGGTAACACTTCTCAAACAAAAGGAAATAGAAAGTGATTTTAAATGACAGCTTGCCATTATTTTCGAAATGGGGATATGTTTGGTGACGGACATTCCCTTTAAATATAAGAAATATTCCAAAGCCTAATGAGGTTTGAGAAAGCTACAAAACCAGTGCTGTAAAACTTCAAGAAAAGACAAAAAATTTTTTGACTGCCCATCCCAAAAAATTAAGTGTCTGGATGACAATAGACAAAACGAATTTATTCTTGCGTTAATGGCAATTTTAGATGACAGAGAAGTCGCTTTTATATTGATTATGAATTATTAGAATGAAGGTTATTTGTTTTATGATTAGTGTGAATATTATGATGAGAATAGTGGTCTGGATGAACTAGAATTTCGGAGTATGCTTACCTGTGCTCCAGTAAAGTTATGGGATGATAATACATAGTTTGGTACAGTAACATTTTACGAGAATAAAACGCTACCAAAGAGTCTGAACTTATTTCATATTATTATGGTACATGAGTTGCCTTGAATGTAGTGCCTCAAAATTACTCCTTGATTTTATGAAAAATTATTATCTTGATGAACAGTAAGTTTTATATTTGAGTGATGTAGTGAATGATTTGCGAGCCGTTATTGATTGCCCGGCTGATCGATGAAGAATATGTCCGTTTTGTGGCACGACTTACCTCTTTATGGGGATCAAATCAGCCCGAAATTCTCTAAGAGACCCTATGCTCTGTCGACCAGATGTCCGCGTTGTCTATGACGAACATCTGGTCGCTATTGGGAAGCTGGAGACAATGGCGAATGCGAAAAAGTTTATCGGGATTGTCTGAGGGCATCTTGACTTTGAAGAGCTGACCTTTACACTATTTGCGGCAAATGGTGAAAAAATTGTGGTGCATGCGTGCAGCTATGATTTAAAATGGCATCAGTAGCCAGGATGTTGAGACTTATTCCGATTTTGTTGGCAAGACTGGCTTATCTAAAGTTCGCTTTATCTGGCAAAAAGCGTAAGTGGCAGATAGAGGCAGCAAAATTTTTTACATTGTTATTATTTTCTTACTTGCATATAAACAAATGGAACATACTTTAAACTACTTTATGTCTATTTTCGAAATGATTGTAACATCTTCCCATTCTTTTATTTTCCAAAATCAATGGATTGATATGTTTCCAATCCATTTTTCCTCGTTTTTTCAAATAATCAATTCTTTATATAGATTTTATGCCTGCATAGTTTTGGGTGTTCATGTTATTGTTGTCAGTGGATATCAGAAATCAGCTTTCAAAAATTATTGATGTCTTAGATGTTGGTTGGGCTCAATTATTAGGTAGAGGGGACGATTGATTAGATTCTAAAATTCAATCCATGAAAAATTCACAAAAAAATCATTTTTACCCATCATTATAAAAATCTTAGAAAAATTCATGGTAAAACTACTGAAGAATATCAAATTACATGCCAAAAATTATTTTTAAATTGAATTTCCAAACCAAAAAGCTTGTTTTCATGAATTGAGAGCAGTATCTATTTTAGGTGTTTTGTTGGTCTTTAATTTTATGGACGTATTTTTTCATTCAGTTTCCAAGTCGTTTTTCATGATTGTACCAATAATTTCTTAAAAATATAATGCAAAAATTTTTATATAAGGAATACCCATTTTTACTCCAATCATCATTCTTTATATTATATTTTGAATTTTTTAAAACTTTTTAATAATAAAAAATCTAAATGAATACTTTTATTTTATCCTCATTTTAGCAGTTACACAAAAATTAGACGATTCGTTTGCTTTATTTTTAAAATATGAATCTAAAGCTTTAAAGCTAGATAACTTTATAACTTGCTCATTATGATGTCTTGACTATTTGGTATTTATTGTGCGAAGTAAATATTTTGTTGTACTAAATATTATAATAAATCGAAAAATGATTGTATCACTTTATATTTTTCCCGAGCTAAGGGAATTGAAAGATTTTCGACGTTTTTTAGAGTAATATCATAATAATTTCCAATTTTGGACGGATAAATGGTTTTGATTTTTCTCATAGGAATTAGAAATGCCCGATGCGGACTAAAGAAATTAAATTTGGTTAAAGCTTCTTCAAGCTCAGTAATGGACTGTTTTGTTTCATAGATTGTTTTATCTTCCATATGAATTTTACATTTCCTAAGTTCTTTTCGGATATAAGAAATTTTGGCCACATTAATAATTTCAATTGAACTCTTTAATCTAACTGCAATATATGCATCATGACCATCGTTTCTCTTTTGACTTTCAATGTGGTTCAGTTGTGTTAAAGTTTGTTCTAATCTAGGAATGGATACAGGTTTAGGTAAAAAATCAATTGGATAAAGGTTGTAACATTGTAGTGCATATGTATCATAATTGGTGATGAAGACAAATGGTATCTCAGGATAAAGAAATTTAATTTTTTCTGCCAGTTGCATTCCATTCATTTGTGGTATAACAATGTCAAGAAAAATGATATCGATTTGTTGTTGTTCAAGAATTTCTAACGCACTTTTGTAGTTGGTTGCGAAATGAACAATCCAATTTTCACGGATGTCCTTTAAAAGCTGCGTGAAATAATCAATAAAAATTTTTTCATCGTCTACAATTAAGACGTTTTTCGGGACAATCATACGAATCTCCTCCTGTTCTTTCTTTCTTTTTCTTCAGAAATAGCATATAAAATTCCCTGTAAAAAATCGTGAGCAAAAAAAAATTTAAAAAATGACGTGAAACGTCGAAAAGTGTGCATGAAACGTCGAAATCCGTGCATGAACCGTCGAAAAGTGTGCATGAACTGTAATTTTTTTCAAGCAGAAATTTTTCTTTAGGTATATATTATATTAAAGGCTGTAATTTTTAAATACATATCATAGTTTTTAGGAGGATATCTATGGAAATTATTGAACAAACCAATCGAACAATTCTATTTGACGAAATTAATCCAGAGAAATTGGACATTTTGACCATTATTGGAGATGTAAAAGGATTAGAAAGCTTAGATGATGATAAGATCAAGGAAATTAACGAAAAATTATTGGTTAAAAGCTTTGATGAATTTTTGGACAAATTTTCTCCTACGGTTTATAGCTTCTTTAATGCAGCAAATCAAAAGGTGATGTATACCTTGTCGAAGCCGACAACGATACCTGATGATTGTATTCAAGAAATACCAATCAATCATCATAATGATTTTCTTAAAATGCTGTTAACGATGATTCAAACAAAACGTTCGCAAGGAATTGAAAATGTAGATTTTAAATTTGAAAATATTTTAGATATGATTAGTCCGAAAAAAGTAATGGACGATATTAAAGCGGTTCGAAAGGAGATCCATTATTTATATGGAGAATATGAAAAACTGGATGAAAATGACCCGCTAAAATTAGATATCGGGGATAAGTTGAATATGAAATTTGAGGAGGCAAGTAAAAGCTATAACAATATTATGGCGATGCTACCACTGGCTATTGAAGACTCAAAACAAAGATTGCTTGCCGGACAATCAGAAGATGGAGGAAAATCAGAAAAGTTTGTAGCTGGATTATTGACAATGGGAGAAGAGGGAGAATTAAAAATCTTAGAACGACCGAAAAATGAATCGAGTGATCTTATGGTTGTAGAACACTCCAGTACAAATGCTTTGGTTGAGATTTTCAAAGAAGATTATGAAAGTATGAATGAAGAGCCAACAGATTATGTATCTGATTTGGTTGTACGAACATTTTGTCCGTTACCTGTTACATCTACACAAGAATTGGATGTACAAAAGGAAGTTGAAAAGTATAATTCATATTTGGACTTTTATCAGACAAGTAAAAATGACTTTATTAAAGTAGTGAAACCGTTGATTGAAAAAATACTAGGTGTTTTCATCTTCTTTGATCAGTATCAATCCAAAAACAAAGGTATGGTTCCTAGCATGTTGGTTACAAATAATAAGCTGGACATGATTGTCAAAAGCAATACCTTGCCAAGATTACAAGTTTATTTAAATACAGTTAATAACAAAAATGATTTTAAAAATACCATTTGGTTTGGGATTGTCAGCGATGTTGAATTTAATAAAGGGAATAATGTTAAATTGTCCCGAGAAAGATTTAAAGGAAATAAGAAGGTAAATAAACCAGGTGTCAATACAATGGAATCGTTAACAATGCTATTGCAAGGTATCCAAGATTACAAGATACAAACATTTTTCAGCTTTGAAACCTGTGAAGAAACATCTTTTAGTGCACTGGCAACCAAAGGAATCGATGAATATATGGACAAATGTAATTTGTTAACACGCCGAGATTATAGTGAATATGTTATTCCATGTATTCCAAACATGAGTGTAGTACCAAAAAATAAATCAGGTCTTACACTGGATGCTTATATGTTAGCTACTGAAGAGGGTGCACAGTTGTCTAAAGATAGCAAAGATTTATTGAAATTGTGGATAGAAGGTGTTTACATTCCTGCAAGCTATGTTGCGGCTGGAATTACGGCAGCTTATCAGTGTTCTGAGTTTTTAAGTGATCGCTTTAAAAATGTAGCTAAGGAATATCCAGGTGTAAGGTTTGATATTGAAGCTTCAAATCACGCCTTGAAATTGCCAACCACACTTGCCAAAGAAATTAGTGGCTATACAAATAAAATTAAAGATAATATAAACAATAAAAATTTTGGATTTATCTTTTCAAGTGATAACTTCCAGATTGATGGTAAAGATATTAGACAAATTACAGTTTACAAGGCAAGAAGTATGCAAATGGTTGAAAATGAGTATGAAAGTATTTATAAAACACTTGTATCAACCTATGTTATGCGTATGATGCGTGCGCAAACAAGTGATTATAAAGCAGATAATGTTATGTTTTTCTTTAGTGCAAATCCACAGAGCCAGAGAAGTCGATGGTTTGCAAAGCAAGGCTATGTCAACTCCATTGTTATGGCTGGAGATGATATAAAGTATGGTATTGAGGAAGAATATAATCTTTGTCATGTGGATTTAACTTTTAACGGAAATACCAAAAATTTAGAAATTCTATTAAGTAGAAATTAAAATGTGGAATTTATATTTTATATATAAATTTATTATTTAATTATTTTAAGGAGGAATTATTATGGGAATTCGATTAACAATTGAAGGAGCAGAAACTATTAACTTGGATGAGCGTAGTATTAATGAATGTCAGTTTATTACTGACACACCAGATGATTCAAATGCAAGATCTACAGATGTCGTTAATACGCTTGTGATTTCAGGGAAAATTCTTACGGCTGTAGACGGAGACATTGCAGATGATACGATGAAAATTGCAAAATGGTCTTGCGTACGTGCAGAGAACGCGGATTGCTACCGAAAAGCTACCATTGAGGTTTTATCCGCAAGTCAGATTGTAAGAAAAGTTCATTTTCCTAATGCTTTTGTTGTTGATTATCAGGAGTCATATGGACATACAGAGGGGGTTGGAACTTTTCAATTAACAATTAGACAGAAAAAAGATAAATTTGATGCAACAACAATTGAAGGTGGTTATGGTGAGTAATCGCTGTAAAAATTTTTGAAATTACTGCTGCTAGAATGAATCAAGTTTATTTTAAAAAGGAAGTGGCGTAAATTCCATTTCCTTTTTTCTTAAAATCTATTTTTAAAGAGGCGATAAAATGCAAGATTTCTATAAGATTTTGCAGGTTAGAAGAGATGCTTCAATGCAAGAGATAAAGAAAGCTTTCAGGACACTTGCAAAAAAATACCACCCAGATAAAAATCCTAATAATCCAAAAGCAGCAGAAATATTTAAAACATTAAATGATGCGTATATGCTTTTAAGCGATGTACAAAAGAGAAAGGCATACGATCAAAAGTTAATAGAATTTGAAAGACAAGGAAGTTCAGATATTTTTCAAAATGAAAAGCAACCTGTACGAAACAATGAAAATGCGCATTCTGCTTTTAACTTTTTTCAAACCAACCATGCATTTGAAGATTTTTTTGGATTTGATATGGAGAAAGGGCAGCGAAAAGACAAGCCCAAAAGCTCTGTTCAACCTATGAAAAATAAAGATGTATTTGAAAAGTTCTTTGGTAAAAATCGTTGGTGAAAATCCAAATTCTATTTTAGGCAGTAGTGAGGTGGGAAAATTTGACCTGGATGACAAGATTAAAGCAGGCGCTGAAATTTTTACTGTATATGGTTGGAATTGCGATCTTTGCAGGAGTTTTTTACTATATTTTTTTTGTAATTGATACAATCGAAATACAATTGCTCTTTTGTTGTTGTCTTTTGCTTCTTTTGTCTGTGCTATGGTTTCGGGTAGACAAGAACAAAAACAATCAACCTTTGCAAGATTCTACGCTAGATATTAAAAAATTGGTGTTAATTACTTCAGATAGTGATGTTTGTAAGGAATGGTACATCTCTGGGATGAATTCAGTTTTGATTGGTAAGCAATTTACAGATCAGAATGCAGTTGATGTAGATTTAAGTGATACCATTTATTCTGAATATATTTCTGATGTTCATGCTGTATTAAATCATTCTGGCGGATATTGGTATATTGAGGATTTAGGTTCCAAAAACGGAGTGGGGATTAAAAGACACAGAGATGAATATGCTTTGAGAATCAGACCTTTAACTCCATATGTATTAAGGGTAGGAGATTTGTTATACATAGGCAAAATAAAAATTTTAATACAATAAATGATAAAGGGAGGATGATTTTATGAGTTTAACAAAATGCCCTGAAGGTCATCTGTTTAGTTCCCGAAGATATGGGAATATATGCCCTTATTGTAATCAAGTTGTAGCCTTGGGAACGAAGAAGAATGATGTAGAGGAGGATCCGAATGGAGCATTTTCTGACTCGCCGTTAATGGGTGAATTGGAGATTATGGATCCTGTGACAGGCTGGCTGGTTTGCATTGAGGGACCACCCAAAGGTAGAGATTATCGTATTTTTACAGAGAAAAATTTTATTGGTAGATCAGAACAAATGGATATACAGATTTTGGGAGATAATAAAATAGCCAAGAAAAATCATGCTGTCCTTGTATATGATCCGAAAAAAAGACAGAGTCTTATTTTGCCTGGGGATTCGCATGGATTGGTTTATGTAAATGATGAGGCAATCTATACACCTGTTGAATTGGCGCCTTATGATGTAATTGAGCTGGGTGTGAGCAAATTTATATTTATCCCGCTGTGCGGAGAAAATTTTGAGTGGGAAGAATTGGAATCAAAGAAAGAAAGTTCGCTCAGATGATTGATATAAAGATTGTAATATTGATTATCGCTTTGTTGATATTTTTTGCTTATGTAAGAAAATGTACACAGAAAAATAAAATTGAATATGGAAATATCCAATGTTTAGGACAAAGAAGCTATCAAAATGATTACTTTTCTGTTTTTCAATCAGATCAAAAAATGATTGCAACGGTTGCAGATGGCATGATTACGCATAAGAAAGGGCGCTATGCAGCTATATTGGCAGCAGAGGTTTTAAAAGAAAATTTAAGTACATCAACAGAGCCTTATTTTTTAACAATAGAAAAAAGTGTACATGAAATGCAGGCTAAAATGAGTCAGTCGATGTTCAATCGAACGCTTCAAGTTTCTTTTTTAAATGTTGTTATCGAAGGCAATCATTTTTGGTGGTATTCAATTGGAAATTGTTATCTTTTTTTGTATCGGGATCGAGCATTGACACGTGTGAATCAACATAAACAAAAGGGACGTTTAAAAATCAAAAAGCGGGATACTTTTCTGTTATGTACAGATGGGGCAGGCCTACAATTAAGTGAAATTGAAATGATAAATGTTTTAAAAAAGAAAAATATGCCTTATGTAAAATGTGTGAACCTATCAAATCAGATTAGAGATAAAAATATTATTGATCAGGATCATTTTACAATCGTGATTATTGAAAATGTGGCGTAAGTTTATGGGGGATAAAAAGAATGAAGCGATTGAATAGTGACTTTCAAACCAAATATATATCGGAGTCGGGTACAGAAGCTGTAAACCGGGATTATTTTGGGTTTGTAGAGCTGGACGGCTATATTTGTTGGGCAATTGCAGAGGGATTTGATCAAGATTCAGAAATAAAAAGTGCACAGCTTGCTGTACATACGGTAATTGAGCTGTTTACCAAAAAGCCAACAATGTCTCGTTTTAAACTAAGAAATTATATTTGGGAGGCACATAGGCAGTTAAAGAAACAAAGCACGAAATTTCAATTAAAAGCAAGTATTCTTGTTGTGGTCAGTGATTATAAAAAAATTCGCTATATAAGCTGTGGAAATGGTCGATTTTTAATTTTTAGAGGCGAAAGAATATTATTAAAAAGTAGAGAACAAAGTATATACCAAAAAATGGTAGATGCACAACAAGTTGCGCCCAATAGTGACGAAGGTTTGGAAGAAAGTCGAAATTTAATTGCTTATTTAGGTAAAGAACGCCGTCCCAAATGCTATATATCTCCCAAAAAGATTTTAGAAGATGAAGATATTTTATTTTTGGCAACCTGGGGATTTTGGGAAAAAATAAATGAAGCCGAATTACTGGATGCTTTAGAAGATGCTAAAACACCAGAAGAATATTTGGATCATCTTCAAGATTTATATTTAAGTAAGCAAGATGGAAAGATTCATCCACATACTTTTGCTTCTGTATTTATTTATAAAACATTTAAACCAGACAACACAAAAAAGAAAAAAATCATAAAGGGGCTTATTGCTGGACTCATTGTTTTAATCATTATTGGTGCAACATTTGGTGTGACTTATGCGATTTCATCGATGAAACATACAAAAAAGGTGAATGCAGTTGCAGAATATGAACAAGAGGGCGACACATATATAGAGAATTCTAATTTTGAACGAGCGCAACAGGACTATGCAGAGGCTAATAAGCTGAGCAAACAATTGACAGAAAAAAAGGGAGCAAAAGGGAGACTTAATCAAAATATTAAGGAAAATATCAGTATGAAACAGCGCATTACAGAATTGTTGGTGTCTGGATATAGCGCACTAGAAGAGAAAGATTATGAAAAAACGATAGAAGAGTTTACAAAGGCGTTAAAAGAAGCGAAAGGAAATATGGATTTTTATGAGATATTGCCTATAGAAGAAATTGAACAATCACTACAAGAAGCAAAAGATGGACAATATATATATGATTTAAGTGATATTGCAGATATTCAGGTAGATTCAGGAGATTATGCAAGCGCCTTAAAAAATATAAATATAGCCAAAAACTTAGCACGTGAAAAGGATAATCGTGACTTGGAAAAAGAGATGACTCTGAAATATGAAGAGGTAAAGGCAGAGTACCAACAGACAAAGGATGAAAAGGAACAAGAACAAACGGATAAAAAAACGAAGGCAGCAGATGCGTTAATTTTGACAGCGGATACATTTTTGCAAACAGGTGATTATGTTTCTGCGATTACAACTTATGAACAGGCGATAGAGGCATATAAAGAGTTGGAGGCATATGACAAAGCTGCTGAGATTAATCAAAAAATAATCGATGCACAAGCAAAAATCACAGAAGAAGAAAGGCAGAGTCAGTTATCTGTTGCACAAGAATATACAAGTGTGGCAGATCGTTATTTGGAAGAGCAAAATTTTAATCAAGCCAACGTCAATTATAATCGAGCAAAAAATATTTATACTCGATTAGGAGCAACAGAAGAAATAAAAGAAGTGAATGCATCGCTGGAGCGTGTTGAAGAATTACAAAAAGAGATTCAGAATGCACTAAAGCTATCTGAAATTTCTGATATCGTAGCAGCTGCAGAGCAATACATGAAAGATGAAAAATATCGAAATGCAAAAATTAAATACAAAGAGGCCCAGGTTTTATATCAAAGTTTAAATATGGTTGATAAAGTTTTAGAGATGAAAGAACAAATTTCGCTGATTGAATCATTAGAAAAATTACAGACAGAAACAAGTACTGAGGATACTTAGAAGAAAGGCATGAGCCAAGTATAAAAGAACTTTCTTAAAAAAAGTGTATGTATTTTTGTAAGGCCTAATCAAAACCCGAGTATTTATTGAATCGCAAAGAAATCTTAAAATGATGATTTCATTCGTGTGAAGAACGGAGGGAAATTTTGAGAGAGATTATACAAAAAAGGTTACAAAATATTTCAGATTTGGATGAAAGAAGAAAACTTAGAACGATATTAACAGATGTATTTGAAACAATGGTTGAATATAACGAAGAAATGTATCGTACCTTGGAGAATAGAATTTATTCTGAAATTGAAGATACGAGGGGGAATTTTTACATTTATTCTTCACTTGAGCATATTTCTAATGTCGATCCAATCAGTAAATTTTTGTATCCAATGGATTTAAATGATTTACATATGGATGAGCAAAATATGACACTTTTAGCAGAACAAATTTCAACAGAAGATGAAGTTGTACTGGCGCAAATTTTTATGAAGTGTAGCCACTTAAAAATTCAGGAAATTATAGAGAGAGCAGAGCTTTATAAGGGTTATATACAAACAGAAGAAAATTTACATGAGGTAAAAATTTCTTTAAAAATATGTACAAAATATATTAAAATCATCGAGAATTTATATCAAGCTTTTCAGTTGAATGGTATAGAATGGAATACAATTTATTGTCCATATGCCTATAAATTTGTGGATGTAGTTCTTCATTCAAAACCTTCCTTTCACAAAGATGAAAACATTAAAGAGATTACTGTAGATTTGGGGGAATATGAAAAATATAAGGTATTAAATATGATACCAATGTGGAATGTCAAAGCTACTGAGGTTCAAGACAATTCTTTTCCAGTTCCAGCTAAAGATCGAATCCATTATGAACATCAAATTTCGCTATCTGAACTAGGAACAGAACATGGTTATATGATTGGGCTGCACAATGAACAATTTTCTTATATCAAACGGTATCCAGAGGAGCTGATTATTGTTTCTGATGCTTCTGAGCAAAAAAGCTGGAATTTGATTCAGATTTTGCATCAGGATTATGAACAAAAGAAGTCTGACTATGCACTGGTTTCAAATCATCGGGATCTAGGGTTTATTGGAAGATTTTCCTCTGTACGTGGAATGATTATAAGAACAAGAGGGGAGATCATGCGGTTAATCAAATCATATGATATTTCCGATAAATTTGTTTTCAAAGATTTAAAAGTGATAAAAGAAAGTGTGTATGAAGGTGAGCAAACCATGAATTTTAATCATTTTATTGATGATCAAATTCGATTATATACACTGAAAAATATATTGCTTTTACAGTTTCAGCCGTTAATAACAGATGATTTTTTGCTGTATGATCATTTAAGTTTTTTGGTGTCGGAAATTCAAATGTTATTTCCTGAATATCGATGTGTAGGAGAATTGGTGTAATGAATTATATCTGGGAGTTGGCAATTGAAGCGAAAAAAAGAGGGATAGATATAGATTCTATTCAATTTTATGAAGGCAAACCTTTTTCGGGATATATGGAATTAAGTTTTACGCATATGAATGAAACCAACATATTTACAGAGATAGAAATCAATCCATATTACCGTTACCATAAAATTTTTAAAAAATTATTGGATCCATGTTTAGAAGAAAATGAGGAAATGATTCAAGCCATTTTTGACCTTTGTATTCATCATCTGCTAGATATTGATTTGTTGATGGGGATGAGCAGAAGAGAGTACTATATTGAATTTTTATTGGCAGATATGAAAAAAGGATATTTTGGTGAGTATATACAAGAAAAACTAGATTTATTTACAGTCAGTGAACAAAAGATTATTATCAATAATTTAATCAAGCTGTATGATACGGGAGAAATTCTATTTTTATTGAAGGATACAGTCAGCCGGATTTTTACAGATTCCTATATTTTTTGCAATGCAGAAGAAAAAGATGAAATTACTTTTTATTTAAGAACTTCGAGAACGAAAGAAAAGGAAGAAAAATTGATTTTTCTTCAATATTTATTTTTACCTTTTCAGTATGAGGTAATCATTTGTTGGGAAAATATTTTTGGTCTAATCGGTATTGATGATTTCATGAGAATGGAAGAAATCATGAACTATTAAATTTGTTGGACGGGAGTGAGTGGATTGCGATATACCTATCATTTACAATCTCCAGAAAAAAGAAAGTCGAACCAATATACAATGGAAGATCTGGAAAATCTAACGACACTTCAATTGCGAGAGATATGTCAAAAAGAGAAAATTGTAATCGGTGTTGCCTATAAACTGGATCGTGCACATATGATAGAAAAAATATTAAAATACCGCGGAAAAAAAGATTTGAAGTGGATAGAAAAATTTCATTCGGATGCATTTAGGCGAGTTCAACTGAAAATATCTAATAATTTGATTTTTGAAGAAGCTGATGATATTCAGATTCCAAATACGATCACCATTTATAAAAATATAAATATGGATCTGCTGGATGAAGTATTTATTTTTGGGGATTTTTTAAAGGAAACAGTCGCTTTGTTATTAAATGATCAGCTTCAGATTTGTGGAATATTAAATGTGAAGAAACAGAAAGATATGTTTTGTCTAACTTATAAACATCCGTTGATTTCTCAGGAGATTGCGGCCAGATCTTATCAAAATTATTCCATTGGATTTCTCAGTGAAAGAGATTCTGAGTATTTGTGCCGATTTTATGAAGAGGAAGCATCACTTCGTCTGGCAAAATTAAGATGTAAAGTAAAAAAAATTCCTGTTTTACACGTCCAAGAGGCAATAGAGACAGAACGGATATTGGTCATTGATTTTGGTTCATCTTTTTCTTCGGTTGGTGTATACAATCCAGAGAAGAATGATTTGCAATTTAAGCAAGAACAAGAAATACCGGTATCCAAAATTCAATTTGAAAAGGATGAATCTACGTTTGCTTTTTCTTATTTGGTTCCGGTTGCAGTTGAAATTACAGATTGTTCCGATCCGTTTCAAATTGATTGTCGCTTTGGTTATCAAGCTGTGACCTCATTTTATAAACATTCCTTTTATAATAAGTCAACGTATTTTTTTTATATGAAAAAATGGGTAAATGATTATCATAAAGAGGAGGAAATTAGTGATAAGAATGGAAATGTGTCAAAAATTTCCAGGAAAACCTTGCTTCGATCCTATTTTCTTTATTTAATTCAGCAGGCAGAGCAGCAGCATAAGTGTCTTTATCAGACGATTGCAATTACATTTCCCATTAAGCAGAAGAGTCAATTTTTACATATGTATAAAGAAATTTTACCAGATTATCATATAGAGGAAGCTTTTGGATTGGATGAGAGCAGTGCTGTAATGTATCCACTTATAAAAAGGCAGATACTTTCTAGGAATTTTGTCAGTGATAAAAGATACAAGGCATTAATTTTTCATTGTGGTTCCAATATAGTGGATTTGACCAGTTGTGAATTTCAAATGAATGATAATCAAATTACACATGAAATTGATTGGCGAATAGAGTATTTGAATGAAGAGGTTTGTTTTGGTGGAAATGCAATTACATATCGGATTTTTCAGTATATAAAAATTTTGTTGGGTTCTTATTATTCGAATCACCGTATATTGAAAATTGATGACTTATTAGAGATTACAAATATTTATCGCAATGTGGATGAAAACGGAGTAGAGCAAGTCTATGAAAAATTAGAAGAAAAGTATCAAAGCTATGAAACAATGATTCCAACAAAATATCATTTGTTTGAGCAGGAGGAAGCAGAGGATTATCAAAAGATCAGATATAATTTTTACTTTTTATGGTACTTGGCAGAGCAGATTAAAATTTATTTTTATGAGCATGAAACGGCCTATCAATTAGATTTTAAGAGACTCCCCGTTTATCAAACACCAACAAATAAAATTTTGGGAGAAAAAGGATGGAAGTTAAATGTTTTGGAGCAGGGTTCCCTAACATTAAAGTCTCAATTTCCTGATTGCCTTATTACACGCAGTGAACTGGATTATTTATTACAGGCGGATATTTATTATATGGTAAAAAAATTTATTGAGCCTATGTTTTATTCTGGTGAACTTGATGCATTTCATTACATCAAGTTGACTGGTCAGAGCTGTAAAATTCCTTTGTTTAAAGAAGCATTAAAAGAATTTGTTCCAGGGAAGATGATATCTTCAGCCAAAAAAATAAAAAATAAGGAGACTTTTGCTTTTGATTGTTTAGAGGGGGCAGCTCATTTCCATCAAGATCAAAAAGCAGGACAAGTTGCGCCAACCTTTCAATTTAGTATTTCTTTTATCCCTTATCGTCTCATTGGTTATACACATACAGGAGAGGAAAAACAATTTATTTTGAATCGTAGTTCAAATCATCGTATCTATGGATTTATTTCTAAGCATGCTCAAACAAAATTTATTTCAATCTACTTAAAGAATCAGGAAAATCGGTTGCTGCATGTATATGAAATTGTGGTAGAGCTTGCAGATTTTGCGCTAAGCAATTATGAACAATTATACGAAAAATATAGTGGAATTATATTACAGGATGATATTGATAATATTTTAGATGATGAAATGAAGTTATTTGTTTTTACCGAGGAGAATATGTGGGGGTTTTGTACGGTTCCAATTGCACGTGTTCAGGGTGAACTTTTTTTGGGAGAACAAATGTATTTCTCGTTTGAGGATAAAGAATGGGGAGATCATTTTTTTGACGGACTGAAGTAGGAGGTTATTATGTTTGAGGTTAAACATCCTTATTTTAAAAAAAATCGTATTCTTAAGATTGAAATGTTAGAACTTCTGAGAGATTTTCCAAAAGATGTTCTTCATGTTTACTTGGAAGATTGCTCAGATGGAATTATTCAAGGTCTAAAGCCCATTGTTAAAGAAAATATGATTTCTTTTTCAAAAGGTGTGGTAAAACATCATCAGCAAATCTATGTGCTAGGTTCTCCGTTGTCTTTACATTATCAAGCAACGGAAAAAGAAACCTATATAAAGTTAAATTTCTATGACCAAATAGATGATGATGATTTTCGTGTGAATTATTTGGGAATTGAGTTGGATGAAAATCCTTCCATTTCTCATAACCAAATGGAAATTGGTCGATTTAAGTTGGAGAAAGGAGCCTATTTAAGAACACAATATCAAGATTTGAATGATTTTATAACAGAATTTAATACCATTAATATTGTGCATGCATTATATGCTGGATATGAAAAACCAACCATACATATCAGTATACTAAAATATTTTGCAAGAGAAGTACTTAGCTTGAAAACATCTGATCCTTTGGATATTCAGTTTTGCTTTTTGTGCTTAAATCATATGCGTGTTGAACGGGAAGTTATTTATCGTTATCTAGAACAAAAATTAAATCGTAAAATCGAGGATTTAAGTAATTTAGATATCCATCGTTTGTTGGTGCAAATATTAAAAAGCATTCAAGCACAGGGAGAATTCATCCATAATGAACATAGCAGAAAAAGGCATATCATTTTGGATTAAGTATTGATTTTGAAAATGAATTGAGGGAAGTTCAATGAAACCCATCCAACAAAAAGATATTGATTCTATGCTTTTATTGCCATCATATTTTGAATCCGAAATTTATAACGAAAAAGAAAAACAAGTGATCCATCATTTCTTACTGGCCAATCAATTGAATCAAGGAACAAGCTATTGGTCACAAAAGCGATTGAAATGGAATAAAAAACAAAAAAAGAGGCTGTACTATTTTCCGATTCAAGGGAAATGGCTATACATTCAAGGAGCCTATTATCATTTTGTTCAACATGATTTTAAAATTTCAGTATGTGATTTAAAAATTTCAACTTTATTGAAACCATTAAAAATTGAGCGCACATATCAAAAAAGCCGTACCCAGGTTGGATGGTTTGGGGTCGGTTGGATTACTGAATTTGAATCATTTTGTATTATTCATGACCATCAGCTTGAAATTTTTTTTTCGGATGGAAGCCGGGAATTGTTTCAAAAAAAAGATACAGTTTGGGAAAATCATAATCCACATAGTTTTGCAAAAGTTGTGCATATGCATGCGCAAAAACGTGAAATTATCGTACAAAAAAAAGATATCATATATACATTTTATTGGGATGGTCGGTTAAAAAGGATCGAGAATTTAAATAAACAATTTTTTCAATTATTTTATCAAGACGAAACAAAATTTGTTTCCCATATTCAAACGTCTTGTCAAAAGAAGGTGTCTTTTTTCTTTTCGGATGGAAAGGTTGAGAGAATAACAGATTTTTATGGAAGAACAGTGCATTATGTGTATGAATCTGATTATTTGGTAAAGGTGATTCAAATCAATGGTGGACAGTATCAATACCGTTATTCTGACCATACCCAAACGTTAATTCAGATTATAAATCCATTAAATCAATTTGATTTTCAGATTCGATTGACATATGAAGGGAAGATCAGTGAGGTTTTTTTGGATTCTGAAAATAAGTGGAAAATCCAGTATAAGCCTAGAGAATTTTGTTTTCAATTAACAAATGATGCAACAAAAGATCAGCTTTCTTATATTTATACACAAAAAGGCTATATTCACAATATATATTTGAATCAAGATGTATTATATCACATAGTATATGATGATTTAGGCAATATGATTCAATTGACAAATCAAAGAAATCGCATACTCGATTTGCAATATAATATGAAGAATCAATGTATTTATAAAAAATGGGAAGGGCATTGGCGACGATATCATTATGAATCATATGGGAAATACTGCAAAATCCAAAATGATCAAGGGTTTGAATGTGTATTTTTTTATGATGAGCGGCAAAATCTGATACAAAAACGACAACTGGTTGCTCAAGGTATGATTACAACATGTGATTATATTTATGATATGAAAGGCAGATTAAGCAAGTTTGTAGATGAGAATAAGCATCCAATTCAGTATGAATATGAAAAGGACACACAAGTTTTTCCAAGTAAGATTATATTTCCGAATCAATATGTGATCCACAATACATATGATGTATTGGAGCGAAAAGTTTTGAAAAAAGACCAGAACGGCATAGCGATATTTAAATATAATATGATGGATTTTGTTGTTAAAACCATATATGAAAACGATTTGGAGGATTTTATCCGCTATGACAGTGTTGGCAATATTATAGAAATCATTTCTCCAGAAGAATGGAAACAGGCAAAAGAAAATCAAATGCGACCGAGATGTTTTGGTATTACATATGATTTCTCTGGAAAGATAGATACGGTTGTGGATCCAGATGGACAGCTTTTTATAATAGAAGGAATTGAACAAAATCAAGGAAAAAAGGAAGAAAAATCCTATACGCGTTTTAATTTTGTAAGAAAACCACTTGAAACATGGACAGCTTATATACAGGCTGATAAAAAAGAATATTACCAGTTCTGTCAATATAAGTATGATAAGAAAATGAACTGTACCCAATGTTGTACTGGTGAGCAGTGGGTGCAAAAGAAAGAAAAGCCGACAACCTATCAAACTGTCAATTATAAATATGATGATCGGGATAATTTGACACAGATTTGTAGTTCTAACGGAATGAATATTCGTTATTTTTATCAAGGGCAATCCAAATGTATCAAAATGAAGCAAAAGATTACAGATGAACAAGATTATATTGTTATTTATCAATATAATGAAAGCGGCTTATTGCATAAGAAGATGGAAAGAATGCATAAAAATGATTTGCAGGATTCTGTATGTGAGACGCTTTCTAATGATACCATCTATGTTTATATTGAAACGATTTTTTCATATGACGGAGATGGACATTTGACGGCTATTCTTTTTCCAAATGGGGAGCGGGTTCAAATTTCTTATCATGCAAATGGAGAAATTCTCTCACCCCATTATTTGAAAGGAATGGAACGAACAGTATATGAAGAACAGAAATGGATATATAAAGAAGATCGAAAAATAAAGCCTCAGTCATCAGAATATCAATTTGTTTATAACCAAAATGGACAAATGATACAGACCATCTTAAAATCTGATCCTTCTTTTGTTAGGCAATATTTTTATAATGCATTAGGCAATGTCGAGGAAATTTCGGACGGAAAGGGACAAATAACAAAAATTATCTATGGTCCCAATCATCGAATGGCTCAGATTTTTTTTCCGAATCAAACCTCAATTCGTCTTTCCTATGATGCAGCAGGTAATATTACAGAATATATCAATCAAAATGGAGAGCACTATATTTATGAATATAATAGCATCAATAAGATTAAAACAATTATTTTAAACGGAAAAGTGATTGAGCGATTCACCTATGCACTGAATGGAGAATGTATCGTTCAATCATTTCAGTAAAAATGCATAGTGGGGGAGCATGTCTATGAAAATCGTAGAAAGAGGGTTCAGCATATTTTGTGTTTTTTGTTTACTGGTTTGTGGAGTCTTGCTTTATCCAGCTTTTTCTTATGCAGAAGGCAATACAAGATTTTTTTTACAAGATTATAATAAAATCTTATTTCTTGTAGATGTCAGTTATTCAATGGAAGAAGAAGACCCCCAAAAATATAGTACAGAATTGATTCAAATGTTTATCGATGGTGTATATCATCCGCAAACAGAAATTGGAGTTATTGCTTATAATCATGAAATTTCTTCTGATTATGAATTAACGTCTGTAGCCAATTCACGTGATCGTGAGAATTTGAAGCAATATGTGCAGACATTTGAACGAAAGGGTAGTACAAATATTGGTTATGCTTTAAAAGAGGGGATAAACCGATTGGCAAAAGAGACTGTACAAGAACATGACCGACCTATTCTGATTGTGATTTCGGATGGTCAAACAGATGCAACAGGCACCAAGGAAATTCAGGAAATAGAGAAGAATAAAAAGTTTGCCTATCAAAAAGCAAAGCAAATCAATTGTCCGATTTATACCATCGGGTTTTCTCAGGAAGAAAATCAAGAATTAACTGAGCTAAAACAAATTGCGAAGGAAACAAAAGGAAAGTTCTATCTGTTTCCAGAAAATGGAGACATTCTAGCATTTTTTTCAAAAGTTTTTGAAGAAATTATTGGTGTGAAGGTTTGGATACATCAGCCTGAAAACTCATCTTCCAAAAATGTCAATATTACATTAAACAATCCATATGCGTATTTATTTGAGCGTCATTTTTTTACAAACAAAAATTCTAATCAAAAGAGTTGGTTTTTTTCAGAAGCAAACGACTATGCGTCAATAGCTGAGGGGAATGCATATTTAAGTGCAAAATTGCTAAAGTCTGAGATTCCAACGGTAAAAATAACCATTCCGACTCAGAATAAAAAGTCATCTGCTATTTATGATATTCAGTATCCGTATATTTATCCAAAAGCAGAAATTGTAAACAACTTAAATGAGTCCAACTTATCCATTGTAGCGACGTTATATGATTCTCAAAAGGAATCTGTCATAGAATCGGAAAAATATCTTCAAGATTTAAAAGCACAGGTCGAGCTTACGAATATAAAGACAAAGGAAACACAGACCATTCCCATGGTCAATACTGGCCATCAGTTTAAAAGCAGTTATAAAAGTACGAATTCAGATTCGTATACCATGCAGATCAGGATATATGGAGATCAATTGGAGTTGCTTTCACCCGTACAGACCATTCAATTAAACAATCATCCACCAGTTCAAAATGAAAAAGAACCAATTGGTGTTTTGTATACAGGAAAAAGAGAAATTCAATTGGATCATATTTTTACAGATGTTGATGGAGATCCATTGTTTTACCGATTGTCAAATCAAAATGATAGCCAGATTGGCTTATCAATAGAAAATTCTGTTCTCAAGATACAAAGTCAGGAATTGGGACAATATACGGTTGAACTGATTGCTATGGATGGTAGAGGTGGTGAAACAAAGGGAGAGATACAAATTGAGATTCAAAATTTTTGGGATTACTACCAAAAGATCATAGGAATCATCTTGGGAAGTATTTTATTGCTTGTGATTGTCTTTTGGATTTTGTTCCAAAAAATAAAAGGAAAGAAAAATGTTGCTTCACCGCCAGCTCCTATAGAGAAAGCGCCAGTATTTCAACAGGCGCGATTTGAAGGATATTTTTTAAAAACAATCAATAACGAAGAAATTCCCGTTTTATATTGGCCGGTTCAATATTTAGAGCAAAAACATAAAGTGAGTTTAGGAGAATTGTTCGAAATGTTGGATGTCAAGATCAAAAATACAGAGGCATACAATATATATTTTGAAGCGGGTACACATGGAAAGGTTATATTTTATCATTTTACAAAAAGTATTATTTCGATTGGAAATAGGAATATCCCAGCAAAGAAAAAAGAAATTTTGCAGTATGATGATAAAATCTATATTTTGTTTGAGGATCATGTCACTGAAATTGAAGTGAGATATAAACGAGTGAATCGAAAAAGATTCAACTAAACTTAAGGAGGAGTTTTTATGCAAAAAATACCAGGTATATCTAAAGGATCTTATGTAGTAGCGGGCGCTGAATTAAAGTGTCCGATGGGCTCTTCAAGCAGTAAATTGCTTATTCCAATCAGTCACCGAGTTAAAATTAAAGGAAAAGATCAAGCCAATATTCTTGATTTCAAGCCGATGTTAAATATTTTGCCATTTGGTACTTGTAAAATGAGTTATCCGCCTACACCTTGTATTCCAATGATTACAGCACCATGGCTGAATGGAAAAGAGGATGTTTTGATAGAAATGGCTCCGGCTTTATTGAATACTTCTATGTGTATTTGCGGCAGAGGAGGGGTGATTCAAATTTCAAATGACGGGCAATCTTAGGGGGGTAAGGTATGGATAACCATTATTTAGATGAAAAAATCATTGTGTTTAAAAATCAAATCCATCAGTTGAGATTGCAAGAAGAAGAGCTTGAACAACTACAAGATCAGTTTGACTTTGAAAAAGGATGGATTGTATATCAAACCAAGAAAATGCCAGTTAAAAAACAAACCATATTGAATATGTTTGATATGTTTCTTCCAAAGTCATTTCAGGTGATGAATGATACTTTTGTACGTATCAAATATCCAGCGCTTTACAACTCAGACGCTGTCATTTTTACAAATGAGGATGCGACTGCAGATATTCTTTTTCATATTCAAGGTGTTCCTTTTATTGTGGAGAATTTACCTGAAATATGTAAGATACATTGTGAATTGCTTTCCCAAACGCATCCAACTGTAAAGATTATAGATGTAGGTACACAAACCGAAGGACAGACCATATTTTCTTATATGATGTTTGTTGCACCCGGTACGGACCATGCAATTTATAATTTGGTGTTTTGCTTTTGTATTCAAGATTGCTTAATTACAGGTGCTTGTAATTGTTTGGCAATCGAACGAGAAAATTGGGAAGTTATTTTTTTGAAACTACTAGAAACCATAACAGACTTACAAATGAAGGGAGTGTAATTGATATGCCAATTGATGTTGGAAGTATTTTAATTGATTCCTATCCAATTGAAGTTTTAAAAGAATTAAGTGTAAAACAGGCTATAAACGAACATGCTACATTAAAATTACAAGCTACTTTAAAAAGTGATATAAAAGATAAGCCCATTTATGAAGCCAAAGAGAATCAACTTGTTACCGTTCAAAGTCGTAAAGAGGGAACCGAAGGTGAGATTATTTTTACAGGTATTGTTGAATTTGTACAAATTCGACAATTTCACTCTGTCTATGAGATTGAGTTAATTGCCAAATCATCAACCATTTTATTGGATCGTCAGTACAGAAGTCGATCTTTTCAAAATAAAGCAATGAAATATATTGATGTCGTTAAGTTTTGTTTGAAAAATTATGGGAAAACAGATGTGATTTGTACGGCTGGGCAAACTAAGAAGACCGAACAATTTATCTTACAATATGAAGAAACAGACTGGGCGTTTTTTAAGCGACTGGCTTCACATCATCATGTGGGTCTTGTGCCAGAGATTCAACAGGCAGGAATTAAGTTTACCTTTGGATTGCCCAAAGGAGGAAAAAAAGTATTAGAAGAAACAAAGTATGTACTGAAAAAGAATTTAACCGATTTTATGAAGTTTAAGCTGAATGAAGATGACACGATTATGGATTTAGATAGTTTCATATATGAAATTGATACGGATGAATGTTTCCGCATTGGAGATGAAGTCACATTTCAAGGTCATACTTTTGTCGTCAGTTCCATTGAAACATTTTTGTACCAGGCCAATATAGTCAATCGAATTCAATTGAGAACGAAAAAGGGCTGTTATCAACCAAAACAATATCATGAGAAAATTATTGGTTTATCCATTCAAGGTACTGTAATAGAGGTAAAGAAAGATGAAGTAAAGTTGCACTTATGTATTGACCCAGATCAACCTGTAAAAATCGCACACCCATTAAAATATGCCACACCATATACTGCTGAAGGACAAAGCGGTTGGTATTTTATGCCGGAATTGGGTGATACTGTTTTTGCATATTTTCCAACAAGAGATGAAAAGGATGTATTTGCCCTACATTCTTTACGAACAAAGAATTCAGGCAGTGATAAAACAACCGATCCCGATATTAAATATTTGCGAACAAAATATGGAAAAGAAATTAAATTTGCAAAAGATGAGATTGTAATTACTTGTGTAGATCACGAAATGTATATCAAGTTAAATGAAACGTCAGGTATAGAGATTTTTAGTACAAAGCCAATCCAAGTAAACTCGCATGAAAATATTTCAATTCAATCAGACAAAAAAATTAATATTACAGCAAAAGATGAAATCAAACTCAATGCAAAAATGAGTTTGATTCAATTAAGCGATGATGTATTGATTCAAGGAAAAGAGGTTAAGCATAACTAGATAGATTTAGGGGAGGTGGAGAAATGGTACGAAAAGAAGCGTTAGACAAATTCCAAAAAGAAATAGAATCCATAATCAATCAAAAAAAACTGCAATTTGAAGAGCGATTCCAGGAAAACCAAGTTGAGTGGTGCAAACAATTTTCCATAGACTTGTTAAAGAGCTGTGAAGAAATCGTTCGTCTGCAACAACAAGACCAATTGGGAGAAATTGAATATATTCAAATCGTATTTTTACGTATACATTTACTAGAAAACCGCCCTTATTTGCCTATTCTTGTTGCCAATGAAAAATGGTGGTTAGATGAACAAATTCAAGAAGTCGGTCAATACCATTGTCCATTGGTATTCCAAATATTTTCTGATCTGTTGCAGGAAGCAGAGCCTCTTAGAAAAAAATACATTCAAAAAATCCTTCCAATTGATGCATGGCATATCATTCAAGAATCCAGTTTTGATTTTATGTTTTATTTAGAGAGAATTGCCAAAAAGAGTATCGAAGACATAGTGCAAACAGAAATATTTAAACAAATTCAATTTGGGAAACAGATGAAATTGTATATGGGTGAATATATGAATGAAAATCATTTGATTTATCAAATCCACTTGAAAAGCAGATCGGAAAAAGAACATGAAATTTTATTAGAAAAGATTCGTGAACGAAAAGAAGAAGAGCTTTGTTTGCAAAATCTAAGTCAGTTAACATTAAATGATATGGATTTAAAAGGTTCAGACTTCCGATTTAGTGATTTGAGTTATAACCAAATGAATCAAACCGATCTTCGTTATAGTTTATTGATTGGAGCAATATTTAAACATTGCCAGTTAAATAAAACAAATTTTCAATATTGTTTATTAAATGAAGCGGATTTTTCATATAGTCAGATGAATGATGTGCATTTTGTTGGAAGTGAAGCAAATATTGGACTACAAAATGAGAAAGTATGGGAACTGCCAGGATATTTTCCCATTCGATTTACGTATGCATCGTTGAAGCGAGCTGATTTTCGAAATTGTAAATTAAAAGGTGCGATTTTTTGTTATGCCGATTTAGAAGAGGCAGATTTTCGGGGAAGCCAATTAGAAGGCGCAGATTTTTCTTTTGCGAATATGAAAAATGCGAAATTTTTTTCTAAGCAATGTGCCGAGTTGAAATTATCTTCTGAACAACGAGATCAGATTCAGATAGATGATTCTTATGAAGCAACTTATGATTTTTTATGGGAATAAGCAGATTTTATTTGGATTTTGAGATATTTTACTTAATTTTAAAGATCAATGATGAAAAGTGAGTGAAAGAAATAAAAACGTGTTTTTCAATCTATTATGTATAAGAGAAGGCTTTGTTTTTCACAAGTTAAAAAATGTAAAACATAAGGTTATGGTTTGAGTTTGTCAAGCATGTTGTTTTTTAAAACAGTATAAACGGTATGGCATAGTTTCCTTGCCACAGCATCCATAGCAATTTTATGATGTTTTCTTGGTATGTTTTTGTGGATGGTAAGAGAAAATACAGGATTATGTGAAAAGGCAAAAGCAGCCTAAAAAAGTGTCTTTCTTTCGATAGGGTAATCCCTGTTTACTCATTTTAGCATTTGTGGATTCATACACATTAGATTATGAAACGGCAGCATATAGACCTGCGTAAAGCAACCCGTTTGGCAACATGACAAAAGCGACCCATGTTGCTTTCTTCCTAAGAATAATGGCGGAAATTGTATGATCAATACCGGGATTGTCAGAATCGAGAGTTTATTTTCTCTAGCAATATAAAAGTCTGTATTTTTATATCAATAACTTCTTTTTCAATAAAATATATCTGTTTTGTCAGAAGTTTTAGTTGGAAGGAAGACGTTGTGCAATAGAAAGTGATAGCAAATCAAGATTTTGCCATTTCAGAGATTGTGATGAACATAAATAAGGTGGGGAAAAATATGGGATCTGAGAAAAAAATAGTAAATATTACACAAGTCGCGTTGGATATAACCAAAATGATTCCGGTAAGGGGATCTGTAGCGGATATCGTAAATGCAGAAGAAAGGGATCTTATCCGTCCAGCAATGAATATGTTAGCGAGTATTCCATCTGTTGGAGATGTTGCAAGTATGGCACTGAAAAGTCAACAACCACTGGATCAAACGAAGAAAATTTCTGAACAATTTCGTGAGACTATGAATGATGTGAAAAAAGGTGTTTTTAAAAAAACATTAACCGGTGCCAGTCGCAAACAAATGTCTTCTGAAAGACTAGAAGAAATGATGCAAGAAAAGATTAAAAAACTGGAATTTGAATCCTCAAAAAAATGTTTGGGCAATTCCTGTTTTCCAAGTGGTACATGGATCCATTTAAAGGATGGACAAATACCAATTGAGCAAGTGGCAGTAGGAATGACTGTTTGGGCAAAAAATGTAGAAACAGGGGAAATGGGAGAACGAGTGGTTTTATCTATTTCCAAAACAAAGGTGCGAAAGTTGTTTCATATATTTATAGGAGATCATATGATTCAAAGTACTGCACTGCATAAGATGTATGTATATCAGCGAGGATTTATCAAAGTACAAGACTTAAAACCAGGAGATCGATTGATTGGTATACAAGAAGGGAAAGAAGTGTATGTTCCAATTGAAAGGATTACCGTACAATTTTATCCTACTCCTGTAGAAGTGTATAATTTTGAGGTAGATAAATGGCATACTTACCGAGTTGGGGAGCTTGGAATTTTGGTGCATAATGGGAATGAAGATTGTGCCGGAAGAGTGCCGGTTCCTGGGGAGCCAAAAAATGTAAACATTGCACTTAAGAGAACAACAGGGGGTCAAAAGAAAGGTACCGATACATTACCAGATCATATTGTACGGCGGGGAATTACAGCTGAGCAGGTTGAAAAAATCATATGTGGAGAAGGAATTGTAAAACCCAAACCGCCGCACCGCACAACACCAGATCAACATATAGGCGGAACACGACATGCAAGAAATCCTTGGACATCAACTTCAAGAAGCAGCGAGACAGCAGAATATTTTGCAACACATGATTCAACAGGGAATTTGTTAGCCAAACCCAATCCATTGGTTGAAATCGATTTAAGTAAAATTCCTCCAGAAAATATTTTAGATGTGTCCACACCGGCTAAAGCTGCCACACAATTAAAAAGACCATTTTGTCGTAATGCTGCGGCGCATGATCAGGAAGTTTTAATTTATGGTGATGTTCCAGCAGAAGCGATTGTTAAACTGGTATATTTATACTATTAAATCATTAAAAACAATAATGGAATAAAGGAGAGTTCAAATGACTATGAATAAAGAAGAAGCAGCAGTTTTATTGAGTTTCCATTCCGGTAGAAATCCGGATATTGATCATCCAAAATGGACAAATGGCTTTCTTGGTTCACTTAGGAAATATGATGAAAGTATACAAGAACATAATTTTATCGAAGTTATGGAATGTCTAAAAGTTTTATCAGAAGATTTCAAGTCAAATACATTAGATAGAGATTTAATGGCAGATTTATTTGGTATTTTGTATCAAACAACCATATGGATTGAAGAGGGACATCTATCTGATCTTCCGTCAGATAAAAAAGATAGAATAAAAACATGGATGAAAATTTATTCTTATGCATTGACAATACTATTGGATTATACAGATGATTGCTATGAAGAAGCGTTTTTTGCGTTTGATGACTATATGAATGGTGAAAGTGATTTTGAATAAATTTTTAAAAGAGGGTTTAGTCAACAAAATATTCGTTATATTGTGATTTTAAAACCGGCGAAACATTTGAAATAACCACCCTTACTTTTTATGCTCGTAAAATGGGATGCATATCATTTCTTGTTTCTCATTTGTATCTTTGAAAGCTGAATGGTTGATTTGATAAAGTTCAAGCCGATTTTTCAATTTTATATACGAAATATAAAGAATATATCCTCAAGTATAATTGAAAGGGGGAGGGTTATGGAATATTTTTTGCTGAAAATGAATCGTGATTTTCCATTTGGGATTCAGTCTCTTTCATTTACGCCATTAGAATTACATGGGGATATGCCAGCGGTAAAAAAAGTTATCAAAAAAGGAGAAACAGCCATTCACATATTCCCTGACTATTTAACAACATTCACGACACGTGGACAATATCATTTGGTTTCTCATGGGTTGAAATCATTACTGGAGCTTTATTTACCAGAGATTGTATGGGTGCCATGTGTATTGGTTACAGTAGATGATGAGCAACATTTATATTGGTTTATGAAATTACAAAAAATAAATGCAATTCATCCACATACACAGTTTGATCATACCGGCTTGATTCAAACTCTTGTATTAAATAAAAAGGCAATCCCCAATGGATTTTTAGCTTTTGAAATCTGTACAGAAAAGC
>ERZ1643246.67-NODE-67-length-128843-cov-24.797792_pt1 | contig 128843 bp, 110 predicted proteins | sample MGYA00579265_ERZ1643246 | MGnify/ENA primary metagenome ERZ1643246 (study PRJEB29033, sample SAMEA4952261) | chicken gut metagenome | biome: Broiler Chicken; feature: Gastrointestinal Tract; material: Caecum | place: Ireland | collected 2018 | study: Broiler...
GGGTGCTCTGGAACCCTTTTTCTTTCTGTATACTGATGACAGTATACAGGGCAATACAGAGACATGCAAGCAGAGCAGTATAATGCTAAACTATGAGGTCAAAAACAACCCGGGCAGTTTCATTGACTTTTACCATGTGAAATTATATAATAGGGAACGTATATTTCGCTTTTTGTATGTCGGCGCTATGCTTTCGGCAGGACAGTCTTAAGGGCTTTCCGGAGCCGCTTTGTCGCGGCGTTTATGCGGGCATATGCGCAGAAAATAGAAAACAGACGGTCAGAAAAGGAGAAAAGAGATGGTACATTTTGTGGGAGCAGGTCCGGGAGCGCCGGATCTTATTACAGTAAGAGGAAAACAGTATCTGGAGGAGGCAGATGTGATCATTTACGCCGGATCTCTGGTTAATCCGAAGCTTCTGGAATACACCAAGGATATCTGCACAATTTACAACAGCGCGAAGATGACATTGGAGGAAGTGATTTCCGTAATGGAAAAGGCGGAGGCCGAAGGAAAGACAACCGTCCGGCTTCACACGGGAGATCCCTGTATTTACGGTGCCGTCCGCGAACAAATGGATATTCTGGATGAAAAGGGCATTCCCTATGATTCCTGCCCGGGAGTCAGTTCCTTCTGCGGCGCGGCCAGCGCGCTGAACCTGGAATACACCTTGCCGGAGATTTCCCAGAGTGTGATCATCACCAGAATGGAGGGAAGAACTCCGGTTCCTGCAAAGGAAAGTATCCAGTCTTTCGCGGCTCATCAGGCTACGATGGTGATCTTTTTAAGTACGGGAATGCTGGAAGAGCTGAGCAGACGTCTGATCGAGGGCGGATACCGTGAGGATACTCCGGCGGCTATTGTTTATAAAGCAACCTGGGAGGATGAAAAGAAGTTTATCTGTACGGTGGGAACTCTGGCTCAGACGGCAAAGGAAAACAATATCACCAAAACAGCTCTTATGATTATCGGAGACGCAGTAAAAACTTCGGACTATGAGCGGTCCAAGCTGTATGATCCGGAGTTCACCACGGAGTTCCGCAAAGGGTCTAAATAACAATATGACGGCGGCAAAATCCGGAAAAGACAGGCAGGGATAAAGAAAATGAAGCTTTCTATCATCTGCTTCAGCCTGACGGGACTTCATACATCAGAACGTTTGAAGCAGGGGCTTGAAGGCAGAGGACATACAGTAGTTCTTGCAAAAAAAAGTAAATATCTGGAGGATTCCATAAAAGAAAGCGCAGGGTGCTGGACGGAAAAACGGTTTGTACTGGACGACGGAATCATTTTTGTAGGAGCCTGCGGAATCGCAGTCAGGAGTATCGCGCCCTTTGTGGCCAGCAAAAAATCAGATCCGGCCGTACTGGTGATCGATGAGTGCGGTCAGTTTGTAATCTCCCTTCTTTCAGGCCATCTTGGAGGGGCAAACGCCCTGGCGCTGGAAGCTGCCAGTATTCTGAAAGCGCAGCCTGTTGTGACCACGGCTACAGATCTTCACAATCGTTTTGCAGTAGATGTATTTGCAAAGAAAAACGGCTGTGAGATTATAAATATGAAGACGGCGAAGGAGGTTTCCGCAGCCCTTCTGGCGGGAGAACAGGTGGGATTTTACAGCGAATTTCCCTGGAAGGGCGTACTGCCGGAAGGATTAGTGCTATGTGATCAGGACGGGATTCCCGCCGCAGAAGAAGATCTGCCGCATGGCGCCCCCGGCGCGGCAAAGCAGAACAGGATATCGGAAAATCCGGGAGAAAAAAAGCGTCCTCATGTAGGAATCGCGGTAACGGTTCATTCTTCCTGTATGCCCTTCCCTTCCACTGTCCAGATTGTTCCGCCTGTTGTTACCCTGGGAATGGGGTGCAGAAAAGGAAAGGAAGCCGATGCTGTTTATGAAGCGGCAAAGGCATGTCTGGAGAGAGCCTCCGTATACAGGAAGGCAGTGGAGCGGCTTGCCAGTATCGATCTGAAAAAAGAAGAGGAAGGACTTCTTGCTCTTGCCGCAAGATGGGAAATACCTTTTTCCGTTTTCAGTGAAGAAGAGCTTTTGAAAGCCCGGGGAGAATTCACATCTTCCGCCTTTGTAAAGTCCATAACAGGAGTGGAAAATGTATGCGAGAGAAGCGCAGTGACGGCTGCGGCACAGGGAATCCTGATCGAAAAAAAATACGGAGCCAACGGAGTGACGACAGCTCTTGCGGTCCGGAAATGGGAGGTACGGTTTGAATAAAATTTATGTAGTGGGAATCGGGCCGGGAGGCCGTGAACAAATGACAGAAAGAGCGGCGGAGGCGTTAAAGGCCAGCGACGTGATCATCGGATATACGGTGTATGTTGATCTTGTAAAAGATAATTTTTCAGATAAGGAATTTCTGACAACGCCTATGAAGCGTGAGACAGAGCGGTGCGTGATGGCTTTTGAGGAGGCCATGAAAGGAAAAATCGTTTCCATGATCTGCAGCGGGGACGCCGGAGTTTACGGAATGGCCGGACTGATGTACGAGATCGGCGTACGGTATCCGGAGGTAGAGCTTGAGATCGTTCCCGGTGTGACGGCTGCTCTTGCAGGGGCGGCGGTGCTGGGGGCTCCTCTGATCCATGACTTCTGTCTGATCAGTCTCAGTGATCTTCTCACCCCATGGGAAAAGATCGAGGCAAGACTTCTGGGAGCATCTCAGGCGGATTTTGTGATCTGCCTTTACAATCCTTCCAGCAAAAAACGCCATGATTATCTTCAGAAAGCCTGTGATCTGATGATGCGGTACAAAGCTCCGGAGACGGTCTGCGGAATTGTGGCCAATATCGGAAGAGAAGGCGAGGCGGGACGTGTGATGAGCTTAAAGGAGCTTCGTGACACCCCGGTGGATATGTTCACGACCGTTTTTGTGGGCAATTCCCAGACAAAAGAAATAAACGGAAAGATGGTAACGCCAAGAGGATACCGGAATGTATAGAGCCATTGTTTTTGCAGGGACCACAGAAGGATACGAAATCTGCCGTTTTTTATCGGAAAACGGGATATCCGTTCTTGCCTGCGTAGCCACGGAATATGGTTCAAAATCCCTCCGCGAGGGTTCTTTTCTGAAGATACAGGCAAAACGTCTGACAGAAGAGGAGATGGAAGAAATGTTCCGCCGGGAAAAGCCGGAGATTGTTCTCGACGCCACCCATCCTTACGCTTCGGAGGTGACGGAAAATATCCGGAATGCCTGCGCAGGGACGGGAAGCCTTTATATCCGGGTTCTCCGGGCGGAGAGCGGACATCAGACAGCGGTTTACGTTAAGGACGCCCGGGAAGCTGCGGAATACCTGAAGCAGACAGAGGGGAACGTGCTTCTCACAACAGGGAGCAAAGAGCTTTCTGTTTTTACCTCTGTTCCGGACTATCAGGAAAGACTGTATGCAAGAGTACTTTCCCTGCCTTCCGTGATCGAGGCCTGCCGTCAGCTTGGTTTTGAAGGAAGACATCTCATCGCCATGCAGGGGCCTTTTTCAGAGGAATTTAATAAAGCCATGCTTTGGCAGTATGAATGCCGCTATCTTGTGACAAAGGATTCAGGAAGGGCCGGAGGGTTTCAGGAGAAGATCCAGGCCGCCCATGCCTGCGGCGCCGTTCCGGTGATCATCGGAAGACCTGCGCAGGAAGAAGGGGTTTCGCTGAAAGAGTGTAAACGGATGCTGGCGGAAAAGTTTTCCATTACAGGAAAGCCGAAAGTGACTCTTTTGGGAATTGGAATGGGAAGCGGAGATACCCTTACTATAGAAGGAAGAAGAGCTGTAGAACAGGCAGATCTGATCATCGGCGCCAGGAGGATGGCAGATGCAGTGAGGATTCCGGGCCAGGATGTGCTTTACGAATACAGAAGCGGAGAAATCCTGGATTATATCCGGAAGCATCCGGAATACTCCCGTATTGTCATCGCTCTTTCCGGTGATGTTGGCTTTTACAGCGGAGCCAAAAAACTCCTGGATCTTCTCGGACCGGAAACAGAGATTCTCTGCGGAATTTCGTCCGTGGTATATTTTATGGCAAAGATCGGTCTTTCCTGGGATGACGCCTGTATCGTCAGCGCTCATGGAAGAGAATGCAGCCTGATCCCTCTTATCCGTACCAACAGAAAGGTGTTTGCCATCCTTGGAACAAAGGATAAGGTGGCGGAGATTGCAGGCGGGCTTCACGCATATGGAATGGACGATGTACTTCTTTATGTGGGAGAAAATCTGTCCTATAAGAATGAAAAGATATTTGTGAAAAAACCGGCGGAGCTTTTGGACTACCAGGGGGACGCCCTTAGTGTCCTCTGTGCTTATAATGAAAAAGCCGTTCCTCATTCAGCAACTCATGGACTTCCGGACGAGGCATTTATCCGGGGAAAAGCTCCCATGACGAAAACAGAGGTGCGTACAGTTTCTCTTGGAAAGCTCCGGCTTACTGAAGACGCGGTCTGTTATGACGTAGGCGCGGGAACGGGCTCTGTATCCATAGAGATGGCTCTGAGAGCTTTTAAAGGAAAGGTGTATGCCATAGAAAAGAAGGAAGAGGCGGCTTGCCTTCTGGAGGAAAACAAGAAAAAGTTTGCCGCTGACAATCTGACCGTCATCCGTGGAACAGCGCCGGAGGCCATGAAGGATCTTCCGGCGCCCACCCATGCTTTTATCGGCGGTTCTTCAGGTAATCTTAAGGATATCATCCGGCTTCTTCTGGAAAAGAACCGGAACGTCCGGATGGTGATCAACTGCATCACTCTGGAAACAGCAGGAGAGGCTTTGGAATGTATCCGGGAGCTTCAGGCGGCAGATGAATCTGCTGTATGGGAAACAGAGATCGTCCAGCTTGCGGTGTCCAGATCTAAAAACGTGGGACGCTATCATATGATGATGGGAGAAAATCCGATTTATATTATTACGATTCAGCAGGAGGAGACACAATGAGAATTCCAAGGATCCTTTTGGCGGCAGGAGCCAGCGGAAGCGGAAAAACCCTGATCACCTGCGGACTTCTTCAGGCTTTTGTCAACAGAGGGCTGAAAACGGCTTCTTTTAAATGCGGGCCGGACTTTATTGATCCTATGTTTCACAGCCGGGTGATCGGAACGAAATCGAGGAACCTGGATACTTTTTTTACATCTCCGGAAGTTACCAGATATCTTCTGGGGAAAAATGCCGGGGACTGCCGGATCGCGGTGATGGAAGGGGTTATGGGATACTACGACGGCGTAGGCGGCACCACCTCAAAAGCAAGCGCCTATGATCTTGCCTCGGCTACGGATACTCCGGTGATTTTTATTGTGAACAGTAAAGGAATGAGCGTGTCCCTTGCCGCCTATATCAAGGGATTTCTGGAATATAAAAAGGACAGCAGGATACGGGGAGTTATTTTAAATCAGATGTCTCCGATGCTGTACCCCAGGATGAAGACTCTCCTGGAAAAAGAATTGGGCATGAAAGTTCTGGGCTATGTGCCAAAGGCGGAGGACTGTGTGATCGAGAGCCGCCACCTTGGACTGGTTCTTCCGGATGAAATCCCTCAGCTTCAGGAAAACTTAAAAAAGCTGGCCGGGATTCTGGAGGAAACTCTGGATATGGAAGGAATCCTTGCTCTTGCGGACAGTGCTCCTGACCTGGAGACAAACCTTTCGGATAAAGAGAGGAAAGGATACATATGGAAGGAGCGCGGCGAGGAAGAGAAACATAAAAGACCTCTCCGGATAGGAGTGGCAAGGGACGAGGCGTTCTGCTTCTTTTATGAAGACAACTTTCAGCTTTTAAAAAAGATGGGAGCGGAGCTGATCTTTTTCTCTCCCATGAGGGACAGCCGCCTTCCCAAGGAACTGGATGGTCTTCTTTTATACGGAGGATATCCGGAGTTAAATGGAGCAGTTCTGGAGAAAAACAGTTCTATAAGAACAGAAATTGCTGAAAAGATTAAAGAAGGGATGCCCTGTATGGCGGAATGCGGCGGCTTTATGTATCTTCACGAGGAGATGGAGGGAATGGACGGAGCGGTTTACCGCATGGCCGGCGTGATTCCCGGAAAGGCATTCCGTACCCCGCGTCTTTCCAGATTCGGTTATGTGACGCTCAGTCAGAAAAAGCCGGTATTGGGCTGTGAGGATCTGGGAGCTGTTCCTGCTCACGAGTTCCATTACTTTGATTCTGAAAACTGCGGAGAGGATTTTCTGGCGCGGAAACCAGAGAGCAGCCGTTCCTGGAATTGCATCCATGGAACAGAAAATCTGCTTGCGGGCTTTCCTCATCTTTACTATTATGGCAACCCAAAGGTGCCGGAAGCGTTTCTTAAGCAGTGCGCTGCATACAGAACCAGGATGAGACAGGCGGCAGAGGCAGACGGCTGCCGCCGGAAAAGCTGACGCGTCAGGAGAAAATGCCGGTTTACTGGATAACCGGGACAGAAAATTTTTGACAAATAGAACGGCGTGGAGATGCATGCCGGAAAGAGGAAACGAGTGTCAGATCATTATTTCATATATTATTTTGTACCATTGGCGGCAGGTTTTCTTCTGGATTTACTGTTTGGGGATCCAAAAGGTCTGTACCATCCGGTATGTCTTATCGGAAACCTGATCGCGGCTCTTGAAAAAGGAATACGAAGACTTTTTCCAAAAACAAAAGGCGGGGAACTGGCAGGAGGCCTGGCGGAGACAGTGATCGTCTGTGTACTTTGTCTGGGAATCCCGGCCGCAGTCCTCTGTCTTTTGTACCGTTATCTTCCATGGGCCGGTCTTCTTCTGGAAACCTTCTGGTGCTGGCAGCTTCTTGCCGCGAAATCTCTTAAAAAGGAGAGCATGAAGGTCTATGACAGACTGAAAAACGGCACACTGGAGGAGGCCCGTTATGCGGTATCCATGATCGTGGGAAGGGACACCCAGTCTTTGACGGAAGAGGGCGTGACGAAAGCCGCCGTAGAAACCGTAGCGGAAAACAGTTCGGACGGAGTGATCGCTCCAATGATCTTTATGGCTCTGGGAGGAGCGCCTCTTATGTTTCTCTATAAAGGGATCAACACCATGGACTCCATGCTGGGCTATAAAAACGAAAAGTATCTCTATTTTGGACGGTGCGCCGCAAAGCTGGATGATATCGCCAACTATATTCCCGCCAGGATTTCCGGCTGGCTTATGGTGGCGGCGTCATATCTGTCCGGATTTGACGGGAAAAACGCCGGAAAGATCTACAAAAGAGACCGCCGGAACCATGCAAGTCCAAATTCCGCCCAGACAGAATCCGCTATGGCGGGCGCTCTGGACGTACAGCTCGCCGGCAACGCCTTTTATTTTGGAAAACTTTATGAAAAGCCTACCATCGGAGACGCCCTCCGTTCCATAGAGCCGGAGGATATAAAAAGAGCAAACCGTCTGATGTACACGGCGGCGGTATTAAGTCTTGTCCTCTGCCTTGTGCTGAGAGGTCTCCTGCTCTTTCTGGCAGGCTGACAGGAAAAATGACAGAAGCGGAACAGTATTTGAAAGAGGAAAATACTGGAAACTACTTTAAGATAGGAGAGAAAGAATGGAAAAACACATACACGGAGGCAACATATACAGTTATAGAGACTGTGTGGATTTTTCGGCCAACTGCAATCCTCTTGGAACGCCGGAAAGCGTGAAGCAGGCGGTTCGGGACAGTCTGGAGTGCGTTAAGGATTATCCTCAGGTGGGGTATGCTCCTCTGAGAGAAGCCCTGGGACAGTATGAGGATGTAGCGCCGGAGTATGTGATCTGCGGAAACGGCGCCGCAGAGCTGATCTTTTCTCTCTGCCAGGCAGTAAAGCCGAAACGGGCGCTGGTCCCCGCGCCGTCGTTTGCCGAGTATGAACAGGCTCTTCTGAGTACAGGATGCCAGGTAGAGCATGTGTATCTGAAGAAAGAGGACGGATTCTGCATCCAGGAGGATTTTATCCGAAGCCTTCATAAAGACCTGGATATGGTGTTCCTGTGCAATCCCAATAATCCTACGGGAATTCTCACAGAAAGAGATTTTCTGTTCCGGGTACTCCGTTACTGTCGGGAACTGGGAATCCTTCTGGTGGTGGATGAGTGTTTTCTGGACTTTGTGAAAGAACCGGGAAAGTATTCTCTGAAAGCCCAGCTCCCCAGGTACCATAACCTTTTTATCCTGAAGGCGTTTACAAAACGCTACGCCATGGCGGGGATCCGCCTGGGCTATGGGCTTTGTGAAAACAGAGAACTTCTGGAAAGGATGGCGCAGGTGACTCAGCCGTGGAATGTTTCGGTAATGGCTCAGGCGGCAGGGATCGCGGCTTTGAAAGAGACAGAGTATGTGGAGGAGGGACGGAAGCTGATCTTCCGCGAAGCTCCATGGCTTCGAGGGGAACTGGAAAAACTTGGTCTTTTTCTCTATCCCTCTCAGGCAAACTATCTGTTCTTTCACGGCCCGGAAGGGCTTTTTGAAGCCTGCGTGCGCCACGGGGCGCTGATCCGCGACTGCAGCAATTATCCGGGACTGGAAAAAGGCTACTACCGTGTGGCGGTGCGAACCCATGAAGAAAACAGATATCTGGCCGGGGCATTGAAAGCAGCTCTGGAGGAAATATGAACAGAGAGGTAACAAAACAATGGCAAAAACAATTATGATACAGGGAACGATGTCCAATGCGGGAAAGAGCCTTTTAACGGCCGGACTCTGCCGGATCTTCCATCAGGACGGATATCGGGTGGCGCCTTTTAAGTCCCAGAATATGGCGCTTAATTCCTATATTACCAGCGAAGGTCTGGAAATGGGAAGGGCTCAGGTAATGCAGGCGGAGGCGGCGGGGATCGAACCCTCTGTTTTAATGAATCCGATTCTTCTGAAGCCTACTAATGATACAGGCTCTCAGGTGATCGTAAACGGCGAGGTATTAGGGACTATGAGCGCCAGGGATTATTTTAAATATAAGAAAAACCTGGTTCCTGACATTATGAAGGCTTTCCGCAGCCTTTCCCGGGAAAATGATATCGTTGTGATCGAAGGAGCGGGAAGTCCTGCGGAGATCAACCTGAAAACGGAAGATATTGTAAATATGGGAATGGCAGAAATGGCGGACGCTCCTGTGCTTCTGGTGGGGGACATCGACCGCGGCGGCGTTTTCGCTCAGCTTTACGGAACGGTGGAACTTCTGGAGCCGGAGGAGAGAAATCGCATCAAAGGACTGATCATCAATAAGTTCCGGGGCGACAAGACCATCCTGGATCCGGGAATCCGGATGCTGGAGGAAAAATGCAGGATTCCTGTAGTGGGAGTGGCTCCTTATCTGGACATCCAGGTAGAAGATGAGGACAGTCTTACAGAGCGTTTCGACAGAGATCAGGAGACAGGACTTATTGATATTGCGGTGATCCGTATTCCAAGGATTTCAAATTTTACAGATTTTAATCCGCTGGAAAGCATTCCAGGCGTTTCTCTGCGCTATGTAAAGCATCCCGCAGAACTGCGCAATCCGGATGTTATCATCCTGCCGGGAACAAAGAACACCATGGAAGATCTCCGCTGGCTTCGGGAAAGCGGTATGGAAGCGCTGATCCTGAAGGCTGCGGCAAGGGGAACATTGATCTTCGGTATCTGCGGCGGATATCAGATGCTGGGAGAGAGCTTAAGCGACCCTTACGGTGTGGAGGCAGGCGGTTCCATGAGAGGAATGGGGCTTCTTCCAATGGAAACTGTTTTTGCCGAAAAGAAAACAAGAACACAGGTAACGGGAAAATTCCTGGAGCTGTCGGGAGATTATGAAATACTTTCCGGAGTGGAATTTACCGGATACGAGATCCATATGGGAGACAGTATCCGAAAGGGAAACGGGAAACCCTGTACCTCCATTCTGGACAGTGTAACAGGACAGGAGAAAACAGAAGGCGCCTTTAAAGAGAATGTCTGCGGTACCTATGTACACGGTATTTTTGATAAAGAAGAGGCGGCTCTTGCCCTTGTGCAGGCTGCCGGAAAAAAGAAGGGAGTGGATGTATCCCGGATGGAGGGAGTGGATTTTGCTTCTTTCAAGGAACAGCAGTACGATATACTGGCAAAGGAACTTCGCAGACACCTGGATATGAAGAGGATTTATGAGATTCTGGAGCAGGGCGTATAGGATGCGGAAAGTAATCAGGACATCTGTCACACCATGGACCAAAAGAGACTGGGAGGTACGATATGAAGGTTGAACTTGAAAACGTGAAGCCAATGGACATTGAGAAGAGAAGCTTTGAAATCATTACACAGGAGCTTGGAGACAAGGCGCTGATTCCGGGAACGGAGCTGATCGTAAAACGGTGCATCCATACAAGCGCTGATTTTGATTATGCGGATAATCTTTGCTTTTCGCCAGATGCGGTAGAAAAAGCGATCGAAGCCATTAAAAACGGCGCCTGCATCGTTACGGATACCCAGATGGCAAAGTCCGGCATCAATAAGCGGGCTCTTGCCCGTTACGGCGGCGAAGTATACTGCTTTATGTCAGACGAGGATGTGACGCAGTCCGCGAAGAAAAACGGAACCACCAGGGCTACGGCCAGTATGGACAAGGCGGCCTCCCTTGGGAAAAAGCTGATCTTTGCCATTGGAAACGCGCCCACTGCTCTGGTGCGCCTTTATGAACTTATTGAGAACGGAAAGCTTGATCCTGAGCTGATCATTGGCGTTCCGGTAGGCTTTGTCAATGTGGTGCAGTCCAAGGAATTGATCATGAAAGCGGATGTTCCCTACATTGTGGCAAAAGGACGAAAGGGAGGCAGCAATATTGCCGCCTGTATCGTCAACGCTCTGCTTTACATGATCGACAACCGGAGAGACTGACAGTCAGTCCAGCAGGCTTTTCAACAGCCTGCATGCCGGAAGAAAATCCTCGGAAGGCATGGCGGAGCAGGAGAGGAGCAGGGTTACGGTCCCCGGCTTTTCCTCCAGGATTTCCAGGCGCAGGCCCTTGGCCCGCGCCTTTTTTTTCAAAATCTGTCCTTCGCAGCCGCAGGCTACGGTCAGGGCGAGAGAAGTTCCGGCAGAACCTATCCGGACGTGACAGTTTTCGCCAAATACGTCCCGGACCGCCGCCTGGAGCTGTTTCATTTTTACAGAGTAAAGCCTTTTCAGTCTTCTTGTCTGGGAAGCCAGATGACCGTCCCGGATAAACTGGCACAGGGCGATCTGCTCCGCCTTTGAAGCAGTCTGGTTATAAAATTCCGCCTTTTTCTGATAGGCTTCTGTAAGTTCCGGCGGCAGTATCATGAAGCTGATCCGGATGGAGGGCAGCAGCAGCCTGGAAAAAGAACCGATATAGACAACTCCGTGTCCGCCTGCAAGACTGAAAAGGGACGGGGTTGGTTTCTGGAGATAAACAAACTCGTTTTCAAAATCATCTTCTATGATCAGGCTCTGATGCTCTCCTGCATACCTGAGAAGCTCCATCCGGCGCGAGACGGGCATGATCTCTCCCCATTTTGTCATATGGGCGGGAGAGACATAGATCACGCCGCTGTCCTTGCTGCGGTAGCGTACCGTGAAGCCATAATCAGAAAACACCGTGCTGCCCTGTATAAAGGACGAGGCGGGGAAGGATACGGTTTTCTTATCTTTGATGAGAGGGCAGAGAATATGGAGGAGACTCTGGACTCCGGCACCGATGACAATATCGTCCGGGGAGCAGGTGACATTTCTCCGTTCACGGACATACTCCGAGAGCGCCTGACGGAAATCTGTTTCGCCCTGTGGTTTTCCGTAAGAAAGAAGTCTTTCGTTCTGGCGGAGAGCGCTTTTCAGATATCTCTGCCACAGATCAAAACGGAAGCTTTCCCGGTCTACGCCGGAGGAAGCGAAGTTGTAGCGCACGGGGGGCAGATCCGGCTTTCTGTTTTTCGGGAGAACGGGCTTTTGCACTGCGATATCCGTCACATAGTATCCGCTCTGGGCTTTGGAAATGATATATCCGTCCGCCGCAAGCTGCAGATAGGCGTTTTCGATGGTAGTCCTGCTTAAATGAAGATCCCGGGCGCAGGATCTGAGAGAGGGCATCCGGCTTCCGGGAGGGAGCCTGCGGCTCATGATCAGGTCCCGGTAATAATGATAAACCTGCAGGTAAAGGCGTTCTCCGGACTCCGGATCATGGAAAGAAAGAACCATAAACATCCTCCTTGCAAAAATATTCTGTATACGAAATATGGGTTTCTTTTATAAAGTACCAGTTCATTGTACCATGAAACTGGCAGGGAGGAAACAAAATGACAAAAGAAAGATATCATGCTATAATGCCCATACAGAGATTTTGAAAATTTTCATGATCTGGATGAGATTCTGGAACGGGAAGAAAAAGATAAGGAGAAGAACAGGTGAAGAAAGTTGCAGTTTTAAATGATCTGTCAGGGCTTGGAAAATGTTCCCTTACGGCGGCCATTCCGGTCCTTTCGGTGATGGGAGTGCAGGCGTGCCCTCTTCCAACAGCCGTTTTAAGCGCGCAGACAGGCTTTTCGTCCTATTATTACGATGATTATACAAGACATATAGAAGAAATTATAAGAGAATGGAAAAAAATGGATTTTTGTCCGGACGGGATCTACACAGGGTTTCTGGCCGGAGATATACAGGCGGAGAGAGTACTGGATTTTGTAAAGGAATTTCAGCAAAAAGATACGAAGGTTCTGGTAGATCCGGTACTCGGGGATAATGGAGAGGAATATCCCATGTATACGGAAAGTCTCTGCGGCAGGATGCGCTGTCTGGCAAAGCGGGCTTCTTTGATCACTCCGAATCTGACGGAAGCGCTGCTGCTTCTTTATGGTCGGGATAAAATGCACGAAATCTGGACAGAATTAGTAAAAACAGTGAGAAACAGAACTCAGGAATCTGTGGAGAACACTGAGAAAAACTCTGTGAAGGCTGACAGGAAATGTTTTGAAGAGGCTGTGGAACAGATCGGTACAGCATTGGCGGAACAGTTCCAAACAGAAGTTGTTATCACAGGAATTGATATTCCCCAGGAAGACGGCGGCATGAAGATCGGAAATCTGATCTGCCGGGAAGACTGTGCAGAGTGGATCGTTTCTTTAAAAGAGGGGGGAAGCTATTCCGGCACAGGAGATCTTTTTGCCTCTGTGCTGTGCGCAGGAATGGTAAAAGGAACCGATACCGCGCTTTCTGTAAAAAAAGCGGTACAGTTCCTCTCAAAAGCTATTCACGATACAGTTCTGGAAGGCACAGACCGAAATGAGGGAGTGTGCTTTGAAACGTATCTCCATGAACTGTATTAGATTTTAGGCTTCAGGAATCTTTTTGCTCCTTGGCGATGATCAGAGAGTAATATCCCGCGCTGTCCGGGATTTCCTCCACTCCGTGGTAGACATGTTCGTTTTCCATTCCGCAGTTCTCTACCATATAGACGTCGCGGCCGCTGTCTCTCAGGAGATCCTTTACCTGGCTCATTTTTCTTCCGGATTTCATCAGGACGTAATTTCCGGTATCGTTGAGAGCGACATCGGGATGGTGCGCGGCAGGAAGAATGTGAAGCTGTTCATTCCACTCGGAAAGCGGCAGGTTCAGTCTGGCCGCTGCAGCGCAGAAGGAAGTGATTCCGCTGACAAGCTCTGTCTGGTATCCGTCATTTATGACAAGCTTCTGAAGATAGGTATAAGTAGAGTATACGCAGGGATCTCCCAGGGTAAGGAAAACCACGTTTTTGCCCTGGCTTAAATATTCTTCCAGAAGCTGTGCGCCTTTTTCGTGATTGCGTTTCATCTCTTCCCGGTCGTGGGTCATTGGCATATATACAGGCAGAAGAGTCTTTTCCGCCAGTTCGGGTACGGCCTGCACTGCGATCTGGTAGGCTACCGTTTCCTTCGGGTCTGCGCCGGGTACGGCGATTATTTCGTTTTCACGGATCAGGCGGACTGCCTTTAAAGTCATCAGCTCCGGATCTCCCGGACCGACTCCGATCCCGTACAAAATTCCATTCATCTATTTTTCCTCCTGTATCAGACAAATTTCTTCTATTATACTTGAATTATATTTTAATTGCAATCCGGTAAAAAATACTTGCATTTTTGCCAGAATAAGGTAAAATAATAACCACAGCAAAAATATGAATATAAGGGAGTAGTTGACATCCTGCGATGTAACAAAATCAACATCATGACCGGCAGGTCTGGTTTTGTTTGAAATAACGAGACTTATTCACGGAATTGTATTCGGTGGACAAGTCTCTTTTTTTCTCAGGTTGGGAAATAGAACTTTCTTTTTTGGGGAATATTACCTGAGAGGATGCCGGTTCTGATATTTTTGCGATGTAGAAAAAAGAAAGGATGAAGGACATGAAGGAATACTTGTCAAGCTGCGAGGAAGTTCTGGCGGAACAGAAGAGTTCGCCGGAGGGACTTGCCTCGGACGAAGCGGGCCTGAGACTTTCCAAATATGGAAAAAACGAGCTTGAAAAAGGGAAAAAAGATTCTATTGTAAAGCGTTTCCTGAAGGAGCTTTCCGATCCGATGATCATTATTCTGATCGTGGCCGCCGTGATTTCCGGGATCACTGCCTTTTATGAGGGAGAATCCTTTGCAGACGTGATCATTATCATGGCTGTGGTGATCATCAACGCAGTTCTCGGCGTTTTCCAGGAGAGCAAAGCTGAGGCAGCTATTGAAGCGCTTCAGGAAATTGCGGCGGCTACCAGCAAGGTGCTCCGCGACGGGAAAATGGTAACTTTGAAAAGTACGGATCTTGTTCCGGGAGATATTGTAGTGCTGGAAGCCGGAGACGCGGTCCCGGCAGACGGACGTATTATTGAATGCGCCAGCATGAAGATAGAAGAGGCGGCTCTGACAGGTGAATCCGTACCTGTAAATAAAATGATGGATCTTCTCAGTCTGGAGGAAAGGAAGGATATTCCGCTGGGGGATCGTAAGAACATGGTCTACATGGGCTCTACCGTTGTGTATGGGCGCGGAAAGGCCGTAGTTACAGGAACCGGAATGAACACGGAAATGGGAAAAATAGCGAAGGCTCTTTCCCAGGCAAAGGAGGAGGCGACTCCTCTCCAGCTTAAACTGAACCAACTGAGCAAAATCCTTACAGTTCTTGTTATCGGTATCTGCGCGGTGATTTTTGCGGTAGGTCTTCTGAGAGCCGGGATCAGCGGCGATACTATCCTCAGTACCTTTATGGTGGCGGTTTCTCTTGCTGTAGCCGCTATACCGGAAGGACTGGCTGCCGTGGTAACTATCGTACTTTCCATCGGCGTTACCAACATGTCAAAAAGAAACGCGATCATCCGGAAGCTGACTGCCGTAGAGACCCTGGGATGCACTCAGATCATCTGTTCGGACAAAACAGGAACTCTGACCCAGAACAAAATGACGGTTGTAGAGCATGTATCGGATGATGAAAAGATGCTGGAGACAGCTATGGCTCTCTGTTCGGACGCAGAACTGGACAAGGATTCCGGAGAGGCAGCAGGCGAGCCTACAGAGTGTGCCCTCGTCAATGACGCAGCCAAAAACGGACTGCCAAAGACAGAGCTGGAAAAGGAGTATGTGCGTGTGGGCGAGGCTCCGTTTGACTCCATGCGTAAAATGATGTCCACCGTTCACAGGACAGCGGAAAACGGTATTATACAGTTTACCAAGGGAGCGCCTGACGAAGTGCTGAAACGCTGCTCATACGCGCTGTCAGGAGGGGTGAAAGTACCTATGACAGATGCCATGAGGACGGATATTCTGAAAAGCAATAAGGCTATGGCCGACAAAGCTCTCCGGGTACTCTGCGCCGCCTGCCGGGAGTGGAGTGATATGCCGGAAAAAACCGATCCGGAATATCTGGAAAAAGACCTTACCTACCTGGGACTGTCAGGAATGATCGATCCGGTCCGTCCAGAGGTGAAGGCGGCCATTGAAGAGTGCAGAGAAGCCGGCATCCGGCCGATCATGATCACCGGCGACCATAAGGACACGGCGGTTGCCATCGGCATGGAACTGGGTATCATTTCCGACGCGTCCCAGGCTATTACGGGAGCGCAGCTCGATGAGATCAGCGATGAAGAATTTCAGGACAGGATCACAGATTTCTCCGTATATGCCCGGGTACAGCCTGAGCACAAGGTGCGGATCGTAAAGGCATGGAAAGCCAAAGGAATGATCACTGCCATGACAGGCGACGGCGTAAACGACGCTCCTTCCATTAAGAGCGCGGATATCGGAATTGGAATGGGTATCACTGGAACAGATGTGACAAAAAATGTTGCGGACATGGTTCTGGCGGATGATAATTTTGCCACGATTGTTTCAGCGGTGGAAGAGGGACGCCGGATATATGCAAATATGAGAAAGGCCATCCAGTTCCTTCTCGCCTCCAATCTGGCAGAGGTTCTGGCAATCTTCTTTGCGACAATGATCGGATTTACTATCCTGCAGCCGGTACATCTTCTCTGGATCAACCTGATCACAGACTGTTTCCCGGCGCTTGCTCTGGGGCTTGAGAAAATCGAGCCGGATATTATGAAAAGGAAGCCGAGAGATCCCAAAGAAGGTATTTTTGCCGGAGGAATGGGCTTTGACGTATTCTTCCAGGGACTTATCGTCACGGTTCTTGTATTGATCTCCTATGTGGTAGGACACCGTATTGAGTCCGGCGTATGGGCGTTTGTAAACAGTCCGGACGGTACTACGATGGCTTTTCTGACTCTTTCCATGGTGGAGATTTTCCATTCTCTGAATATGAGAAGCCGCAGAGGTTCCATTTTTACCCTGCACAGCCACAATAAATTCCTGTACGGGGCGATGATCGTTTCTCTGATCCTGACGACTGTGGTCATCGAGGTTCCATTTATCGCCGCGGCATTTAAGTTTACTCCTATTGATCTGGAAGAATATGCTATTGCTTTAGGTCTGGCTGTTCTCATCATCCCGATCATGGAAGTGGTTAAGGCGGTTCAGAGAAAATTGGGAAAATAAGATAAAAATTATACGGCAAAGGGATATCCGGCGGACATCCCTTTGTTTTGCGCTGATATATGAAAAATAAATCCGGCGATGAATCGGAAAAAAGAAATTATTTTGGGAGAAAGTATATGAAAAGAAAACATGGAGGAGTCAGTTTTCAAAGAACAATGTATGCCTGCTTTGTCGGGTATGTTGTCCAGGCTGTGGTAAATAATTTTATCCCTCTGCTGTTTGTGATGTTTCAGGACAGCTATCAGATCCCGCTTTCCAGGATCACCCTTCTGATCACGGTGAATTTTATATTCCAACTGGTGATAGATATGCTTTCGGCAGGTTTTGTAGACCGTATCGGATATAAGGCCGCGATAATGATCGCGCATATCTGCGCTGCCGCAGGACTGGTTTCCCTTACAATCCTGCCGGAGATATTTTCAGATCCCTTTATCGGGATTCTTCTGGCTGTAATGATCTATGCGGTAGGAGGAGGACTTCTGGAGGTGCTTGTAAGTCCTATTATGGAAGCCTGCCCAACGCCGAATAAGGAAAAAGCCATGAGCCTTCTGCATTCCTTTTACTGCTGGGGCCATATGGGAGTCGTGCTTTTGTCTACAGCTTTTTTCAGCCTTTTCGGAATTTCCAACTGGAAGATCCTTGCGCTGATATGGGCTCTGATCCCGGCGGTAAACTGCGTCCTGTTTTTCACCGCGCCGATCTATTCCCTTCAGGAAGAGGGGGAAAGAGGTTTGTCTGTGAAGGAACTTCTGTCAAAAGGAATCTTCTGGGTCATGGTCCTTTTGATGGTATGCGCCGGAGCCAGCGAACAGGCGGTAAGCCAGTGGGCATCGACTTTTGCGGAGCAGGGCCTGAAAGTCAGCAAAACAGTAGGGGATCTGGCAGGACCTATGGCCTTTGCCTTTATGATGGGGCTTTCCAGGCTGTTTTATGGGAAATACGGCGACCGTATCAATCTTGACGGTTTTATGAGCGGAAGCGCTGTACTTTGCGTTGTTTCCTATCTCTGTATTTCCTTTGCGCCTCTTCCGGTTCTGAGCCTGGCAGGATGCGCGGTATGCGGATTTTCCGTGGGCATTCTCTGGCCGGGAACTTTCAGTAAAGCGGCGGCTGCAATAAAAGGGGGAGGAACCGCAATGTTCGCGTTCTTTGCCCTGGCGGGAGATCTGGGCTGTTCCGCAGGTCCGACGCTGGCAGGTTTTGTATCAAGCCATTTTGGAAATAATCTGAGAACCGGAATTCTGGCGGCTATTATCTTCCCTCTGCTTTTGATCGTGGGAATGGTTCTGAGCAGGAAAGTAAAGCAGTAAAATACATAGCTTAGAGCGTGTTGCTCCTTGTAGACTGACATTGGGTATGGTAGAATAAAAACATGAAAAATCTGCGGAGTTTGAGAAGGAGGGGTACATATGGGAAAGAAAGTAGTGTCTGGAATTATCAGAATCGCGATATATTATCTGATTTGTACAGTGGTCTATGCGGTGGGATGTCTCCTTAGTGGGGAACCGATCTTATTTTCCTGGGAATTGGAACTTCTTATCATCGTTCTGACTGTACTGCTCTATCTGGCAGATGTGCTCTGGAACAGGCATAGAGATAAACAAAGATAGACGAAAAAAAGAGAGGCGTTCAGACCTCTCTTTTGTGTTTTATCGGTAAATTCCATTGACGGTTACATCGAATACGGCCTCTTTCCCTCTGAAATCAGCTTCCTGATAATCTTCAGGGAAGGTAACTGTAACCTCTACTTCATCGCCGGGATGGGAGCCAATCAACTGATCCTCGAAATCGTCAATGTAGCTTCCTGAGCCGATGACAAGATCAGTTCCCATTCCATCGGTGCTTCCGCCTTCAAAGGCTGTCCCGTCTATTTTTCCAACATAATCAATATTGACAGTGTCTCCGTCCTCTACAGTAAGAGAAGCGTCTGTCTGAAGAGATACGCTCTTTGCAGGAGCGGGGGTCACGGCGGCTTCGGAAACAGAACCATCAGATTCCTTCCCTCCGGCGCCGCTGCCAGAACTTCGGATACCGTCCACGATCAGGACAATGATCAAAAAAAGGATCAGGACAATGGGAACCGCGATCTTTAAAAATTTATTTCGTTTCTTTTTTATTTCAAGGCGTTTTCTTTCTTCGGCACGCCGTTCCTGTGCCATCCGCCGGTTCTCTTTTTTCATAAAGACAGCTCCTTTAAAAACATGTATAATCTCACGACTGGCTGCTGATCGCCTGTTTTACATGATCAATGAAAAGAGACCGGATGCCGGGATATTCGCCAAGACCTTTCAGGACAGGCTGTACTTCATAATTCTGCTGGCGGAACTGATAAGCCCAGGAATCGGGTTCGTCTCCGGCCATGTCGTTATGGGCGTGATCTCCGGCAACGATCATAAAAGGCGCAAGGACTACTTTCTTTGGGGAATAGGAACAGACTTCCCGTACCAGATCGTGAATGGTGGGTTCCGCCTCAACAGTGCCGAGAAAAATATTGGAATGCCCCTGTTCTTTAAACATGGTGTCGATCTGGGCATAAATGGAATTTACCTGATGGGTGGTGCCGTGCCCCATAAGAACCAGAGCGGTATCGTCAAGATGCTCCTTAAATTCCTCCGCAACAGCGCCGATCACTGCATGCGCATCCTCCTGGCTGGAAATCAGAGGCGTTCCGAAGGTGATAGAATGAAAGCTGTCCTGAAAAGAAAGCGCCTCCTCTTTCATGATATTATTTTCGATACCGTCCAGAATGTGGGTGGGCTGAACGACCACGTCCGTGATCCCGTCCGCTTTCATCTGTTCCATAGCCTCAACTACGTTGGGAATATAAAGATTGTCGCGCTTTTTCAGGATCGCCAGGATCATCTTGCTTGTCCAGGCGCGGTAAACACGGTAATCCGGGAAAGCCTCGGCAATTTCTTTCTCAATTTTTTCGATAGTTGCTTTTCTGGCCGTCTCATAGCTGGTGCCGAAACTGACAGCAAGAATTGCTTTTTTTGTTGTCTGGTTCATTGGAAAATCCTCCGTTACAGTATTCCTGTCTATTATACTATAAACTTCATTTTCATGGAATAAGAAAAATGTGAAAAAACTATTATAAGTCTTTTAAAAAAACTATTGACATACTTTTAAACAGGATATAATATAAACATATTAAACAAGTAGGTTTATAGGAAAATAAAGAGAAAGGCGGATACAGATAATGACAAAGATTGCCAAAGGAATTGCAGAATTGATCGGAAATACTCCGTTGATGGAAATCATGCAGATAGAAAAAGAACTGGAACTGAAGGCCAGAGTTCTCGCCAAGCTGGAATACCTGAATCCTGCAGGAAGCGTGAAAGACAGAGCCGCGAAATATATTATTGAGGATGCAGAGGAAAAGGGGCTTCTGAAAGAAGGGGCTGTGATCATAGAGCCGACATCCGGAAATACAGGTATTGGACTTGCTTCCCTGGCGGCTGTCCGGGGATACCGTTTGATATTGACTATGCCGGAAACCATGAGTGTGGAGAGAAGAAACATTCTGAAGGCATATGGAGCGGAGATCGTGCTGACGGAAGGAGCCCGGGGAATGGCCGGAGCCATTGAAAAAGCAGAGGAACTCTCCAAAGAGATTCCGGGAAGCATTATTGCAGGGCAGTTTGTAAATCCGGCGAACCCTAAAGCGCACAGAGAGACAACAGGCCCGGAAATCTGGAGAGATACAGAGGGAAAAGTGGATATATTTGTGGCAGGCGTAGGAACCGGCGGAACGGTTACCGGCGTTGGCGAGTATCTGAAATCTCAAAATCCTGATGTGAAAGTAGTGGCGGTGGAGCCGGAGGATTCCCCGGTACTTTCCGGAGGTAAGGCAGGACCCCACAAAATTCAGGGGATCGGAGCCGGATTTGTGCCGGAGGTGCTGAACACAGCCATTTATGACAAGGTGGTGAAGGTGGGGAGCGAGCAGGCATTTTCCGCCGCGAAACTTCTGGCAAAAAAGGAGGGCGTACTTGTGGGAATCTCTTCCGGGGCTGCCCTTCATGCAGCTCTTGAAATAGCAAAACAGCCGGAAAACCAGGGGAAAAATATCGTAGTGCTCCTTCCGGATTCCGGGGACAGATATTATTCCACTCCATTGTTTACAGATTGAAGTTTTATAAGGATTGGAAAAACAGTATATGAACCAGAATAATATAGAAAATATCAAAGAAGATCTTACGCAGACGGAAGAAGAAAAACGTGTCCGGGAAATTGAGAGAAGCATTATCAAAAAATTCCGGAAACCGGTTTGGAGACGTTTTACAAAGGCTCTTAATGAATATGAACTTGTGCAGGACGGCGATAAAATCGCCGTCTGCATTTCCGGCGGCAAAGATTCCATGCTGATGGCAAAGCTTTTTCAGGAACTGGCCCGCCACGGAAAGAAAAATTTTGAAGTGGTCTTTCTGGTGATGAATCCAGGATACAATGATCTCAACTACCGTCTGATCCTGGATAATGCAAAACTTTTGAATATTCCCATTACTGTCTTTGAATCGGAAATCTTTAATATTGTGGCATCGGAGGAAAATTCGCCCTGCTATCTCTGCGCGAGAATGCGCCGGGGATATCTTTACAGCAAGGCGAAAGAGCTGGGGTGCAATAAAATTGCCCTGGGACACCACTACGATGACGTGATCGAAACGATCCTTATGGGAATGCTGTACGGCGGGCAGATCCAGACCATGATGCCAAAACTTCACAGCACAAATTTTGAGGGAATGGAACTGATCCGGCCTATGTACCTGATCCGCGAAGCAGATATCATTCACTGGGCGGAATATAATCAGCTTCGTTTTATCCGCTGCGCCTGCCGGTTTACAGAGCGGGTGGCTTCCGCCCAGGAAGAGGACAAAGGCTCCAAGCGCGCGGAGGTTAAAGAGCTGATCCGCCAGCTTGCCGCCAGAGACCCGGTGGTAGAGTTTAATATTTTTAAAAGCGTGGAAAATGTAAACCTGAATACAGTCATCGCATATAAAAAAGACGGCGTAAAGCATCATTTCCTTGAAACATACAAGTAGGCGCGCCGCCTGTTTTGACGCGATCTGGACTGCTATGTAAGCGGAGGAATCGAACGACTTATGAAAATATCTACAAGAGGCCGCTATGCGGTGCGGGTGATGCTGGATCTGGCGGAGCATGACAGCGGGGCGTATATTCCGCTGATGGATGTGGCCGGACGGCAGGAAATATCAGAAAAATATCTGGAATCTATCGTATCTGTCCTGAGCAGGAATCATTTTGTCATTTCCCTTAGAGGAAAAGGCGGCGGTTATCGTCTGGCGAAAACGCCGGGAGAGTATACGGTAGGCAGTATTTTAAGAGCCGCAGAGGGCTCTCTGGCCCCCGCCGCCTGTCTGGAAGAGGGCGCGCCGCCCTGCAGCCGGGCCTCTTTCTGCAAGACAAAAAAGATGTGGGAGGGCCTTTACAGCCTTATTAATGAGTATTTTGACAAAATCACCCTGGAGGATCTTTTAAATGACAGAAATATAGGCTGCCGTCTGACAGAAGACTAATGTTTCTTTCGGAGGCAGTCTCTGAAAATCCTGGCTTAAAAAAACGAAAGAGATAAAGGCATTGACATTATCTGGCGCAGTGTTTATCATTAAGAAAGATATGCCGATATATACCTTCCGGACAGTGACGGGAGAGTGCGGCGGTATTTTATCCTGAACGCAGCGTTCATATATAAGGGATGTTCTGCCCCGGTTCAGGGAAACTGCGGATGGCAGAAAAAATCAGGAAAAAATACCAAGTGAACACAAAGGAGAATCATAGAATTATGACAATTTCCATGATTGGAATAGACCATGACAGAGCTCCGGTAGATATCAGAGCCTTGTTTGCGTTTACGAAAAAAAATGCGGGCGAAGCAATGGAAAAAATGAAAAGATCTGCAGGAATCTACGGATGTGTGATTCTTTCCACCTGCAACCGTCTTGAAATCTGGGCGAGCCATGAGGATGATCAGAAGCTTTCTTTATATCAATGTCTCTGTGAACTGAAAGGGATCCAGGAGGGTTCATATGAAAAATATTTTGTATCCAGAAAAGATCAGGAAGCGGTAAGACACCTGTTTTATCTTGCCGGAGGACTGAAGTCCCAGATTTTGGGAGAGGATCAGATTCTGACGCAGATCAAGGACGCGCTTAGTCTTTCCAGAGAACATTACGCTTCAGACGGCGTTCTGGAGGTACTGTTCAGAATGGCGGCTACGGCTGGAAAAAAAATCAAGACAGAGGTTCCTCTGGCTCACGGAAATCCGTCCGTGATACATAAGGCGCTGTCTCTTTTGAGAGAACAGGGTTACGATATACAGGGAAAGACATGTATGGTGATAGGCAATGGCGAAATGGGAAAGGTTGCCGCCCAGACACTTAAGGAAGCCGGGGCCGAGGTTACAGTGACTGTCCGCCAGTACAGAAGCGGAATGGTGGAGATCCCTGTGGGATGCAGCAGGATCAATTATGGGGAGAGAATGGAATTCCTTCCGAAATGCGATCTGGTGGTAAGCGCCACTGCCAGTCCGAATTATACGCTGCGGGAAGAGCAGTTTACAGAGCTTTCGCTTCCGAAAAAGCTGGTTCTTCTTGACCTTGCAGTGCCGAGAGATATAGAGCCTTCCATTGGAAAAAGAGAAGGGATCACTCTGTATGACATGGACAGTTTCCGCTCCGGCAGCCGTTCTCCTGAGATGGAAAAAAGTATCCGTCAGGCGGACGATATCGTAAAGGGTCAGATGGAAGAATTTTACCAGTGGCTGAACGGAAGAGATCTGATCCCCAGGATACAGGAAATCAAAGAGGACGCGGTGCAGGATCTGAATTTTCGTATTGACAAGATACTAAAAAACACACCTATGGAGCCCGGCGACAGAGAAAAGCTTCTTAAGGCTGTTGATACGGCGGCCGGAAAAGTGGTCAACAAACTGATCTTCGGACTGAGAGACAGTCTGAACCAGGAAGCATTTCTGGAGTGCGTGGCCGGACTGGAGAAACTCTATGAAGAATAAACGATATTTTCCAATGTTTGTGGACCTTTCAGACAAAAATATTGTGGTAGTAGGAGGGGGCAATATCGCCACGCGGAGAGTGAAGACCCTTCTGCAGTTTACCAGAAATGTAACGGCAGTGGCGCCAAAGGCTACTGCGGAGCTTCAGGAGCTGGGAAAAACAGGATATGTAAATCTGATCATGCGCCCCGTGAAGCGGACGGATTTTCAGAAAGCCTATATGGTCATCGCCGCTACAAATGACTGGAAACTGAATGATGAGATCTACCGCGTCTGTAAGGAAGAGGGAATCTATGTAAACGTAGCGGACGACAAATCCAAATGTGATTTTTATTTTCCGGGCATTTATATGCACGACGAGGTGGTAGTGGGGATCACAGCCAGCGGTCTGAATCATAAAAGGGCAAGAAAAGTAAGAGTGGCAATTCAGGAGGCAATGGAGGAAAAATCAGAACATGACGACGACTAAAGTAGTGATAGGAAGCAGAGAGAGTACTCTCGCCGTACTGCAGAGCCGGATGGTAGAGACATATATAAAGAAAACGCACCCTGAAATACAGACGGAGATTCTCACCATGAAGACCACCGGAGACAAAATACTTGACAGAACGCTGGATAAAGTAGGAGGAAAAGGTCTGTTTGTAAAAGAACTGGATAAAGCGCTTCTGGAGAAACGGACGGATCTGTCCGTACACAGCCTGAAGGATATGCCTATGGAAGTTCCGGAAGAACTTCCTCTTTTAGCGTTTTCAAGAAGGGAAGATCCCAGGGATGTTCTGGTGCTTCCGGAAGGCACGGATACTTTGGACAGATCAAAACCTATTGGATGTTCCAGCCTGAGGAGAACACTGCAGTTGAAAAAATTGTTTCCGGAGATGGAGATAAAAAGTGTCCGGGGCAATGTGCAGACAAGACTAAGAAAGCTGGACGGAGGGGAATATTCCGCTCTGGTGCTGGCGGCGGCCGGACTGAAGCGTCTTGGTCTGGAGAACAGAATCAGCCGCTGGTTTACCACCGAAGAGATTCTTCCGGCAGCAGGACAGGGAATTCTCGCAGTGCAGGGAAGAAAAGACAGGGACTATAGTTTCCTGGAGGGATATTCCGACAGGGACTCCTGGACGGCCGGACATGCGGAGAGAGCTTTTGTCCGTTATCTTGACGGAGGATGCTCTTCTCCTGTGGCCGCTTACGCGGAAACCGTCCGGGAAGAGCTGGCGCTTACAGGGCTTTATTATAGAGAAGAAGACGGAACATATATAAAGGGAAGTATAACCGGAAAAGCTTCAGAAGCGGAAGCGCTTGGAATTGCCCTGGCAAAGAGGCTGAAAGAATCGAAAGAAAAAGGAGAATGATTATGAAAGTCGGAAAGGTATGGCTTGTAGGCGCCGGACCGGGGGACGCGGGGCTTTTTACGCTGAAAGGCCGCGAAGTGCTGAAAAAAGCGGAAGTAGTCGTATATGACAGTCTGGTGGGACAGGGAGTTCTGACGCAGATCCCGGACTCCGCCAGACGTATTTACGTGGGCAAGAGAGCTGATAAACATACAGTGCCTCAGGAACAGATCAATGAGATCCTGCTGGAAGAGGCTAAAAAGGGATACCGTGTAGTGAGACTGAAAGGAGGGGACCCTTTTCTTTTTGGAAGGGGCGGAGAGGAGTTGGAACTTCTGACGGAAAATCAGATCCCTTATGAAGTGGTTCCCGGTGTCACCTCGCCTTTGGCGGTACCTGCTTACAACGGGATTCCTGTAACTCACCGGGATTTCTGTTCTTCTCTTCACATCATTACCGGACACAGAAGAGCCGGACAGGAGTATGATATCGACTTTGAAGCGCTTGTCCGTACAAAAGGAACCCTTGTTTTTCTCATGGGAGTCGCTTCCCTTGGCGATATCTGCCGGGGACTTCTGGATGCAGGAATGGATCCGGCGATGCCGGCGGCGGTTCTGCAGAAGGGAACGACCGCCGGACAGAAAAGGATCGTCTCAGATATAGAAAATCTTCCTGAAGAAGCGGCCCGGCAGGGAGTGGAAACCCCTGCGGTGATCATAGTCGGAAAGGTATGCGCCCTGGCGGATACCTTTGCCTGGTATGAAAAGCTTCCTCTTGCAGGATGGAAGGTACTTGTTACCCGTCCAAAAAACAGAAGCTCCCGTACCTCAGAGCTTCTCAGAGAAAAGGGGGCGGAAGTCTTGGAGCTTCCTTCTATTCAGACGGCGGCGCTGAAGGACCAGAGCCTTCTGGCGCAGGCACTTGAAAAGATGGATTCGTACCAGTGGGCGGTATTTACAAGTCCCACGGGAGCAGATGTCTTTTTTGAAGAAATGAAAAATCAGAAAAAGGATATCCGCTGCCTTCACGGAGTAAAGCTGGCGGCTATCGGTCAGGGAACCAGGGCTGCTCTTGAGGCGAGAGGGCTTTTGGTGGATCTTGTTCCGGATGTCTACGACGGAGATTCTTTGGGGAAAGCGCTGGCGGAAAGACTTCAGGGCGGAGAGCGTATTTTGATCCCCCGCGCCAGAAAGGGAAATGAAAACCTGGTAAGGATACTGGAAAGCCGCGGCGCGGCCGTGGATGATATTCCTACCTATGAAACAGTGTATGAGAGCAGCTCTCTGATCGATCTCAGAAAAGAGCTGGAATCTGAAAGTATCGACTGCGCTGTATTCACAAGCGCTTCCACAGTCAGGGGATTTGTGGAGAGTACAAAAGGAGCGGACTATTCCGGCCTGACAGCGGCATGTATCGGAAAACAGACACAGGCCGCGGCAGACGCCTTCGGAATGGAGACATATGTATCAGAAAGAGCCGCCATTGACGATCTTGTCGCATTGGTGGAAAAGATAAAAGCACAAAAAGAAAGAGAGTGAGAGAGATGGATTTGATCCAGAGACCAAGGAGACTGAGAGGCAGTGAAGTACTGAGAAAAATGGTGAGAGAGACCAGGATCGATAAGTCCTCACTGATCTATCCTCTGTTTGTTCAGGAGGGAAAGAACCTGAAGGAAGAAATACCTTCCATGGAAGGGCAGTACCGCTACAGTGTGGATCTTCTTCCTTATAAGCTTGAAGAGCTTGCGAAAGCCGGAGTAGGAAGCGTAATGCTGTTCGGTATTCCGGATCACAAGGACGAAGTAGGAAGCGGAGCCTATGCAGAGGACGGAATTGTGCAGAAGGCGCTGAGAGAAGCGAAGAAGCAGTTCCCGGATCTGTATTATGTGACAGATGTCTGCATGTGCGAGTATACTTCTCATGGACACTGCGGGGTGCTCTGCGGTCATGAAGTAGACAATGACGCGACTTTAGAGCTTTTGGCAAAAACAGCGCTTTCTCATGTGGAGGCAGGTGCCGATATGGTGGCGCCCTCTGATATGATGGACGGCCGTGTGCGCGCGATCCGCGAGTGTCTGGATAAGGCCGGACATAAAGAGACGCCTATCATGTCCTATGCGGTAAAATATGCATCGGCGTTTTACGGCCCGTTCCGGGAAGCAGCGGATTCCGCTCCCGCCTTTGGTGACAGGAGAAGCTATCAGATGGATTACCATAACCGCCGGGAGGGAATGAAGGAAGCCCTTACGGACGTGGAAGAAGGGGCGGACATTATTATGATCAAGCCCGCAATGTCCTATCTTGATATGGTGTCTGAAGTATACAAGGCAGTTCATGTACCTGTAGCCGCTTACAGCGTCAGTGGAGAATACGCCATGGTAAAGGCAGCGGCGAAGATGGGATGGATCGAAGAAGATAAGATCATCTGCGAGATGGCTGCCAGTGCTTTCCGCGCAGGAGTCCAGGTCTATCTTACCTACTATGCCCAGGAGCTTGCCGGATTTATTGATGAAGGGAGAATCGGCTGATGGCTGCGAGATCAGAAGAATTATTTAAACGGGCGGTGAAAAGGATTCCCGGCGGCGTCAACAGTCCGGTACGGGCATACGGAGCCATTGGAGAGACTCCGCGCTTTATTGACCGGGCAGAGGGCTGCTATATTTACGATGTGGACGGAAGCCGTTATATTGACTACATTGATTCCTGGGGCCCCATGATCCTGGGACACAATTTCCCTCTGATCCGGGAGGCGGTAATAAAGGCATGTGAAAAAGGCCTGAGTTTCGGCTGTGCCACAGAGATCGAGGTAGAGATGGCTGAGTTTATCTGCGGACATATTCCCCATGTGGAAATGATCCGTATGGTAAATTCCGGCACAGAGGCCGTTATGAGCGCCGTGAGAGCTGCCAGAGGCTTTACCGGGCGCAGCAGGATCATTAAATTCGCGGGCTGCTATCATGGACACAGCGACGCCCTTCTGGTAAGCGCAGGTTCCGGAGTGATGACAAGCGGAATTCCCGACAGCGCGGGAGTACCCGAGGGATGTACCAAGGATACCATGACGGCTGTGTATAATGATCTGGACAGTGTAAAAAAATTATTTGAGGAAGCTGCCGGAAAAGTTGCCGCAGTGATTGTGGAGCCGGTGGCTGCCAATATGGGGGTTGTCCTTCCTGAAAAGGGATTTCTGGAGGGCCTTAGAAAGCTGTGCGACCAGTACGGCTCGCTCCTGATCTTTGACGAGGTGATCACAGGTTTTCGTCTTGCCTTCGGCGGAGCGGCGGAGTATTTCCATGTGACGCCGGATATGGTAACTTATGGAAAAATCATAGGAGCCGGTATGCCGGTAGGAGCTTACGGCGGAAGAAAAGAGATCATGGAGATGGTTTCTCCTTCAGGCCCTGTATATCAGGCCGGAACGCTGAGCGGGAATCCGGTAGCTATGGCCGCCGGACTGACGCAGTTAAAATATCTGCACAGCCATCCGGAAATTTATGCCGACCTGGAAAAAAAGGGAAAGAAGTTGTATGGCGGTATGGAAGAAATCCTGAAAAAGACGGGAAAAGATTACCAGATGAACCATATTTCTTCTCTGGGAAGCCTTTTCTTTACCGGGCAGAAAGTGAAGGATTATACATCTGCGAAGACTTCTGATACAGGCGCTTTTGCAGAATATTTCCTGGGAATGCTGGGAAGGGGAATCCATCTTGCGCCTTCACAGTTTGAGGCCATGTTCCTGTCGGCGGCACACACTGATCAGGCGATCGGGGAGACTCTGGACGCGGCGGAAACGTATTTTAAAGACAGGAATTGATACGGGTACTGCCGGAAGGAACCGGTCTTTCCGGCAGAACTTATGAAAAGCAGGTTTCAGAGGGAATTTTAGAAAGGAAACGGAAATGAACAAATCGACATTTGGAAGGCAGTTTACTGTTACGACCTGGGGAGAATCCCACGGAAAGGCCCTTGGCGCCGTTGTGGACGGCTGCCCGGCTGGACTTCCTCTTACAGAAGAGGATATCCAGAAATATCTGGACAGGAGAAAGCCCGGACAGAGCCGTTATACTACGTCACGGAAGGAAGGGGATCTTGTAGAGATACTTTCCGGCGTTTTTGAGGGAAAGACGACGGGAACGCCGATTTCCCTGATGGTGAGAAACACCGACCAGCGTTCCAGAGACTATGGAAATATCGCGTACTCTTACCGACCGGGACATGCGGATTATACTTTTGACGCAAAATATGGTTTCCGGGATTACCGGGGAGGCGGGCGCTCTTCCGGAAGAGAGACCATCGGGCGGGTGGCGGCAGGAGCCATTGCCGCAAAAATACTGGAGTCTCTCGGAATTTCCTTCTGTACTTATACAAAATCTGTAGGGCCCGTCTCCATAAAGAAGTTTCATCCGGAGGAGATTGCAGAAAATGCATTTTATATGCCGGACGCCCAGGCGGCTCAGGAGGCCTCCGCTTATCTGGAGCAATGTATGAAGGATCACGACAGCGCCGGAGGAGTGATCGAATGCCGGATAAACGGAGTACCGGCAGGGCTGGGAACTCCTGTTTTTGAAAAACTGGACGCGGTGCTGGCGCAGGCCGTAATGTCCATAGGAGCAGTGAAAGCTGTGGAGATCGGCGACGGATTTCAGGTTTCCTCAATGAACGGATCTGCAGACAATGACGGATTCCGTGCGGAGAACGGCAGGATTGAGAAAATTTCCAACCATGCCGGCGGTATTATGGGAGGCATCAGCGACGGAAGCGAGATTATTGTGAGAGCAGCGGTAAAACCAACCGCTTCCATCAGCCAGCCCCAGAATACAGTCACAAACACGGGAGAAAATATTTCTCTGGAAATCCGCGGAAGGCATGATCCTGTTATCGTCCCCAGGGCAGTGGTGGTTGTGGAGGCCATGAGCGCTCTTGCTCTGACAGACGCGCTGTTTACGAATATGAGCGCGCGGCTGGACAATATCCAGGAATTTTACAGAAAAAAGAAATAAGACTGATAAAATATCGCAGAAAATATGCAAAAAAGAAGAAACAGAAAACTGCAGTCCGCAGCTTCCTGTTTCTTCTTTTTTGAAAATGTGCTGATAAAAGATTACTCACCTTTTTCGGCTTTTGTTTTTTCGGCTGTATCCCCTTCCGGAACCGGCCAGATGTGAATGCAGTTCGGAGTTTCAATTTTATGCGGCTTGCCGTTCATGACAATGATGTTTTTGTCATAGTCAACAGTAAAGGTGGTTATAGTATTGCTTGCGTGGTTGGCGACCGCAATATGCCGGTTGTCCGGAAAGATTACAAGATCCTTGGGATAATCCCCGCTGATTGGAAGGGTGAATTTTTTCTCAAGAAGTCCTGTTTCCGGATCGATCTCGTACATGGAAACTGTATTTTCGCCTGCGGTTGTGCAGAAAAGATGTTTTCCGTCAGGCGCGAGAGCAAGACCGGAAGCCGCGTTGTGATAAGCGTCCTTATCATGCTCTTTTGAAAGGGTGGAAACGCTCTGGAGAAGTTCAAATTCAGGAGTGTTTCCGCTGCCGTCGTAGCTGTAAACTTTGATCTCGTTGCTCAGCTCAAAAAGAAGGTAGGCGTATTTTCCGTCTGCGCTGAAGCGAATGATTCTGGGACCGCTTTCCCTTGGACAACGGAGAATGTCCACAAGTTCAAGCTTATGACGTCTTTTGTTAATGCGGTATAACTTCACCTGATCGATCCCATTGTCCACGGCGCATAAGTACTTGTTGTCCGGAGTAGGACGAACACAGTTTACATGGGGACGGAAATTCCGTTCAGCTACGCTTCCAAGTCCCTTGTGGAACACGCCGTCCATAAGGCTTCCGAGACGGCCGTCCCTGTGTGTGTGGACAACTGTCACCTTACCGTCATGATAACCCGCCACGTAAAGATATTTTCCATCCACGTCTGTAGCGAGAAAACAGCCGCGCATACCGTCGATATCCACGCTGTTGATCCTTGTCAGATCTCCGTTTTCATCCCTTTCAAATACCGCAACGCCTTCATCTTCAATGGAATACAGAAATTTCCCGTTTTTGGAGACTGCCGTGTGCGAAGCGTTGCTGACCTTGACTTCGCTGCGCTCTGTCAGGAGTCCCTTTTCCACGTCTACATCATATACCTGAATACCCTTGCTGCTGCCGTGGGTATAGGTCCCCACATAAGCAACATATTTTTTATTCCCCATAAATATTGCCTCCTAAATTTGCACATGCAGATTTATTTCCTGATGTCTATTACTGGAGTCATTATAACATAAAGAAGCTTTGAGAACAAGTTTCCCATAGGAGGGAAATGTATTTTCTCAGATACTTTGTTAAATCTTTGTAAATAATTATGAACAAAAGAGAATCACAGGATATTGGAATTGACAAAAAACATGGCACAACTTATAATGAAAGCTGTATTTTTGGGAGCGGAGCATTTCCAATAAGTATAAGAGACAGAGTGTGGAAAGGGGGATGCGGGATGATAAGGATTTTCCGGACATCAGACGGCGCGATCCGTGAGATACAGGAACCGCAGGACGGCTGCTGGATCGCGCTTACCAATCCGACGGCAACGGAAATATTTGAAATTTCCGAGCGGTTCCAGATAGAGGTGGATGATCTGAGAGCACCTCTGGATGAGGAAGAACGTTCACGTATTGAAGTGGAAGATACTTATACGCTGATCCTGGTGGATGTGCCTATGATCGAAGAGCGTAATGAAAAAGACTGGTACGGAACGATTCCTCTGGGTATTATTGTGACGGACAAGATGATCTTTACGATCTGTCTGGAAGATACCCAGGTGCTTACAAGGTTCATGGAAGGACGGGTCCGCAACTTTTTTACTTACATGAAAACCCGTTTCATCCTGCAGATCCTGTACCGGAATGCCAGTATGTACCTGCGCTATCTGCGTATTATAGATAAAAAGAGCGAGCAGGTGGAAGAAAAACTGCACTTATCGCCCAGAAACCAGGAACTGGTGGAGCTTCTGGAACTGGAAAAATCCCTGGTGTATTTTACCACGTCTCTTCGTTCCAACGAGGCGGTGCTGGAGAAACTTATCAAGGTGGACAGTATCAAAAAATATCCGGAAGATACGGAACTTCTGGAAGACGTTATCATTGAGAATACCCAGGCTATCGAGATGGCGAATATATACAGCGGGATTCTCAGGAGCATGGTGGACATTTTTGCATCTGTCATTTCAAACAACCTGAATGATGTGATGAAGGTGCTGTCGATCATTACGATTGTAATGAGTATCCCGACGATCGTATTCAGCGCTTACGGAATGAACCTGAATGCATCAGGAATGCCTTTTTCCGCTACGCAGTGGGGGTTTTTAATTGTTATTCTGATATCCATAGCAGTCAGTATCATTGCGGCCATTGTGCTGTCAAAAAAGAAATTTTTCTGACGGAATTCTGTAATGAAAAAGGAGAAGAAAAGATTATATGAATTGGATTGATAAGCTGGAAAGAAAGTTTGGGCGCTATGGAATTCACAATCTGACATTATATATTGTGATCTGCTATGTCCTGGGATATATTCTGATGTATATAAATCCGGGACTTCTCAGTATGATGAGCCTGGAGCCCGCCATGATCCTCCGTGGCCAGATCTGGAGACTGGTTACCTGGGTGATCTATCCGCCGAGCACGGGAAACTTCCTGTTTTTTGCGATATCTATTTTGTTTTTTTATTATCCTGTCGGAACATCCCTAGAACGGACCTGGGGAACCTTCCGGTACAACCTTTACATCTTTATGGGACTTCTGTTTGTGATGATTGCCGCCTTTCTGACTTATTTCTTCACGGGAAGAATTTATCTGGTAGGCAGCGTATTCACAACTTATTATGTAAGTATGTCGGTATTTCTGGCTTACGCCGCCAGCTATCCTGATATGCAGATCCTTTTGTGGTTTGTCATTCCCATCAAGATGAAATGGATGGCATGGGTATACGGCATTATTATTGTTTATGATATGATAACATATATACGGCACGGCATCTGGGTAATGGCTGTTCCTATCGTGGCTTCCTTCCTGAACTTTATTTTGTTTTTCTTCAGCGGAAGACATATGCAGCGATTCCGCCCGAAGGAGATGAAGAGGAGACGGGATTTCCAGAAGGCTGTGGCGCAGAGCAGGGTGAACCCTCAGACCGGAGGAGTCTCCAAGCACAAGTGTGCGATCTGCGGAAGGACAGAGCTGGATGATCCGAATCTGGAATTCAGATTCTGTTCCAAGTGCAATGGAAATTACGAATACTGTCAGGATCATCTGTTTACACATCAGCATGTAAAATAACAAGTACGAGGAGAATACAGATTATGAAAAAAAGGCCATTTGTGACACTGGAAAAACTGAAAGAAATTACAGCGCAGTATCCTACTCCTTTTCATTTATATGACGAAAAAGGAATCCGGGAAAACGCAAAGGCACTGAATGAAGCTTTTGCATGGAACAAAGGCTTCAAAGAGTTTTTTGCGGTAAAAGCCACTCCCAATCCGTATCTGATCCAGATCCTTCAGGAGTATGGCTGCGGCTGCGACTGTTCATCTATGACAGAGCTGATGATGGCGAAGGCCATTGGCTGCGGAAAAGGAGACATCATGTTTTCCTCCAACGACACGCCGGAAGAGGAATTCCGCTATGCGGACGAGATCGGCGGCATTATCAATCTGGACGATATTACCCATATTGAGAGCGTTGAGAGAGCAGTGGGGAGAATTCCAAAGATTATAAGCTGCCGCTATAATCCCGGCGGTCTTTTTAAGATCAGCAACGATATTATGGACAATCCGGGCGACGCGAAATACGGCATGACCACGGAGCAGATTTTTGACGCTTTCCGTATCCTGAAAGAAAAAGGAGCGGAGGAATTCGGTATTCATGCCTTCCTTGCCAGCAATACAGTTACTAATGAATATTATCCCATGCTTGCAAAGGTAATGTTTGAGCTGGCGGTGAAGCTTCAGAAAGAAACAGGAGCCCATATCAGCTTTATCAATCTTTCCGGAGGAATAGGAATCCCCTACAGCCCGGATCAGACGCCGAACGATATCCGTGTGATCGGAGAGGGAGTTCGTCAGGTATATGAAGAGGTTCTTGTGCCGGCGGGAATGGGCGATGTGGCAATTTATACAGAACTCGGAAGATTTATGATGGGACCGTACGGATGTCTGGTGACAAAAGCCATCCATGAAAAGCACACCCACAAGGAATATATCGGAGTAGACGCCTGCGCAGTAAATCTGATGCGTCCTGCGATGTACGGGGCATACCATCATATTACTGTGATGGGAAAAGAAAATGAACCCTGTGATCACCTTTATGATGTTACAGGATCTCTCTGCGAAAATAACGACAAATTTGCCATTGACCGTTATCTGCCAAAGGTAGATATGGGAGACCTGCTGGTGATCCATGATACAGGCGCGCACGGCTTCTCCATGGGATATAATTATAACGGAAAGCTGAAATCAGCGGAAATCCTTCTTCATGAGGACGGAAGCTTTGAGCAGATCCGCAGAGCGGAGACGCCGAAGGATTATTTTGCTACTTTTGACTGCTTCCCGATCTATGGGAAACTTCTGGAAGACGCGGACAGAGTAAAATAAAAGAGAAACTGAAATTTGTACAGAACAGAATAAAAAAAGCTTGCAGACAACCGGTAATTATGTTACAATAATTTCCGGTTTACAGGCCGCTGTGGCGGAATTGGCAGACGCACTTGACTCAAAATCAAGCGGATCAAACCGTGCCGGTTCGAGTCCGGCCAGCGGCATTTTGGAAAATCCTGAGAGTATTGAAAATCCTGTATTTTTGATACTCTCGGGATTTTTATTTCTTTATCAGAAATATGTGACTGTGTAGGGAGGCTCATATGATAGAACCGATCACCGTTGAGAAATATGCCGACATGGTCATGCGAAATAATAAAGGTTATAACCTAGGCAGACTTTCTTAAATCGTTGCGCGCAGCGCTGGCCGTCAAGTAAAACGGTGCCAAGTGTATGATTTGCGGACAGCCCATCTTGGCCTCAGGCAGTGTCATCACGGGAGAAAACCTCTGTTTCACCTGCACAACCGGCGAGGCGGACGACAGCGAAGATTACGAAATTGTATAAGAGCAGGGTTCTGGAGCATTTCGTAGCTCCGGTATATTTACTCTTGTGTGCGCCTGGCGACGCACGTTTCTTAAGGGTGTAAGGCCAAAATCCGCCTGGTAGCGGGAAAGATATAGCCGAAGGCATGTCCATCGTGAGATGGATTCTGAAGGATGAGGGCTGAAATAGGGGAAGGTTTACGAATTATTATAGTGATGAAGGAGCAGTATTTGCGGATAATGAAGCACAGTATTTAAGACTGGTTTCAAAAAAGAGCAGTATGACGAGGTAGTCAATAGCCGGTATGGAGGTGTTAAGACTTGGGCGGTCCTGATTTCGTATTGTGTCCGTTGGTAGACACGGAAATTGAGAATATTGACTGTATCGAAAACTCGGATACGGTAGATGGAATGATCAAGAAAGATACGATACCAGAAAGATTTAAAAAGAAACCGAATTGGGAAAAAATATGTAAAAAATGCAAATGGCATGGATGTTGAAATACTATCAGTCAGAAATGATAGGTGGGATTTTATTATTCGTAGAAACGGAGTATAAAATGACAATATATAAGTTGCCGAATCTGAAAAAGTTGTTTCAGTATGTGTCTCATCTGGAGAAAGCAGGTAAGACAGGGATCATTTAAAACCATTCATTCAAAGAATATTATGGAAAAAGATAAATTAGGCTGGTGGAGAAATCCACCGGTCTTTTTTTATGAAACCAATATGGTACTACTGATCAAGTTAGAATAATGATTATATTTACATTCCAGTTTGGAGCTATATGTATGCATTATACTAGTTATGGATATAAAAATCAATAATAATTATTCTAATATTAATCCAATAATAATTATTCTAAAAATATATTTTTTTTGACAAGAGATGAATAGTGTGGTAATATCTATTTCAAGAAAGGAGAACGGTAAGATGAGGTTAGAATTAAATTTCACGCTTAAGTATCCCAAGCTGCCTGTCGATAATAAACGGATCTGGATTTCTTTCCTGAAAAATTGTCTGGCTAAAAGCGGAGACGGGAGGTTTTACAAGCGATATTTTGAAGGAACTCCTGCGAAAGACTATACATTCAGTATAAACTTTCCTAATCCTGTATTTCAAGATAATATCGTGGCATTTGCTCAAAATAGTCTGAAAATGATGTTCTCGGCAGATGATAGAAAGAAAACAGGGCTGATCTTCTTCCAGGCATTCATTCAGGCAAAAGGAAAAGAATTTCCTTTGCCTGATGGAAATGCGATGAAATTGGAAAAAATCATACAGATTCCAGAAAAGCTGATCACATCGGACAGAGTTGTATTCCGGACTGCGGTAGGGGGCGGATTTGTAATCCGCAGTCATAATAAAGAGACAAATAAAGACCGTTTCTATTCGTTTGAAGACGAAGGATTCTCTTCACAAATGAAAGAAGTCCTTAAATATCAGGCTGTGAATGCAGGATTCAGGGAAGAGGATGGCGAGAATATAGAATTTAAACCAATCCGCTGCAGGAAGGTTTTGGTAAAACAATATCAGATCCTGGTTGACTGCACCTGCGGTATTTTCGAGCTTCATGGGAATCCGGAACTGCTGCAATACTTCTATCAGGCAGGACTGGGATCTAAGCACTCTATGGGATATGGAATGCTCAATGTTTTGTCGGAAAGATGATTGAGGGGAGGAGGAAGATGTGAGATCAAGTAATGACAACGGAAAGTTTGATACATGTCTGGAAGCATCCGACTGGCGGTATTCTGCAGCGATTGTTGGATTATGCAAATATTTTAAATACTATAAATCTGAGCTGGAATATGAACTTTCCGATGATTATCTGAAATTCAACGCGGCGGATATAACAGAAGACCGGTATTTGAAATTTGCAGAGAGCTATTTTGAAGATCAGTTTCAGCACAGAGAACTGGAAAAGTATATGAATCTTGAAAGCTGGTCAGAAGATCAGATGAATCGGATCAACGAACTTTTGCAAAGAAAGAAGGTATTTGGAAAGATAAAATTTGATGGGAAAAATATAGAAGAAATAAGAGAATTGATAGAGGTAAGCCGAAATGAATTGATTCGGGAGACATTTCTAAACAGATTTAATTATTTATATTATAATTTTGCAAATCCAGGTCAATTCTTTAAAGAGAGAGGAATCTGCTGCCGCCTATGGGGATATTACGTAGATGGCGTAAGGAAAACAAAAGCATTATCTTATAATTTTGATATGAATACATTTGTTTCGCAGGATGATCCGTTTTTTGATTTTATACCCTTTGCATTTTGGGGAGACAGAGAAGTTTTTTTTGTCAATGACAATTTTTCACTCGTACAGTTGGTTCGTACAAATGAGACGCTGGAAAAACAGGTGCAGATGCAGGTCACAGAAGAGCAGAAAAGCAAGAGTGCAAGAAAAGTATTGTTTAAAACAATTCAGGAGACAGCAGATTTTTTGAATTACAGTGTGGAGGTTATAACAAAGCAAAGGGACGCGGAATTTTTTGAGACTATGTATGTGCGGAAAGAAAGTATAAAAGTTTTGCGGAAACTAAACGTTTATGAGCCATTTTGCTTTTCGGTAAAGATAAACGACAACTATTATCTTGGCATCCAGAAAAAGGTGACGGAATGTATCCTGAACCTGGTACGGACAGATGAACTTATCGAGTTTTTCTTAAAGCGGGATATGAGACGTGATATCCAGAGCAATTCAGAATATTTGGTTTCGCTGTTGATCAGAATAAATAATTTAATCTGTGGAGGTGGAGAGATGAATCAGGCGATGAGAGGGGCATATGCATGTGCAAAAGCGGTTGTCGGTGCAATCCCCGAAAATAAATATAAGGCATATCGTCAAAAACTGACAAGTGCTGTCGTGTTTAAAGATTATGATAGATGCTGCCAGATATTGCTACAGTTATCTAATTATAGTGGGGTAACATTTGATTTCGTGTATGATCTCTTTGAAGATTTCGAAAAAAACAAGGACGTGATATACACATTTATTAATGCCTTAACGAGCAAAAAAGAGGAAATTAAGCAGGAGGGATAACGATGAAAAAGAATGCACTCACATTAACAGTAGTTGCCAATATGACATCCAACTACTCGGAAGGATTGGGGAATATTGCCAGCGTGCAGAAAGTATTTAAAAACAGAAAGGTCTATACGATCCGGAGCCGGGAAAGCTTAAAGAATGCGGTTATGGTCCAGGCGGGAATGTATGATGACCTTCAGACGGAAGTGGATGGAGCTACTCAGAAACTGGTGACACCAGAGTTAAATGCGGCAACCTGCCGGGCGCTGGAAGGCGGTTATATGAGTACAAAGGGGACTACATATGTGCGGAAGAGTTCCGTGTATTTTACAGACGCCATTGCTTGTGAGAGCTTTGTGAATGAGACTCGATTCCACAATAATCTTTATCTTGCCGGAAATTTTGCAAAGGCGCAGGGGAAAAATATCCAGAATGATGCAGATGGCGTAGGATTAATGCCGTATCAGTATGAATACGATAAGTCTTTAAAGGTTTACAGCATGACGATAGATCTGGATATGGTGGGAAAGGACGAAAATTTTGACGCTGAAGCCTCCTCGGAAGAAAAGGCCGCCAGGATCGAAGCTCTTCTGCGGGCGGTGGAAACCCTGAGTCTTGTGGTCAAAGGAAATCTTGACAACGCGGAGCCGGTGTTTGTTGTTGGCGGACTGAGTGAAAGAAAGACGCATTATTTTGAAAATGTAGTCCATGTAGAGGAAGACAGGCTCCTTATGTCAGAAGACCTGAAAGAGAAGATCAGCCAGGGATATCGGGCAGGCCTGCTTAAGAGCAAAGTTTTTCTGAATGAAGATGAAATCGAAGAAGAACTGCATCCGATGTCTGTTCCTGCATTCTTCAGCGCATTGATCGAAGATGTAAAAGCATATTATGGCGTTTAATAAAAGGGAAAGCAGGTGATGCAGATGAAAGCGCTGCGTTTGGTGATTCATCAGTCCAGTGCAAATTATAAGCGCGAGGAAACGGTGGATAATAAAATGACGTATCCGCTTCCGCCGTTTTCAACAGTGATCGGTGCACTGCACAATGCATGTGGCTATCGCGAATATAAAGAAATGGATATCAGTATCCAGGGACGGTTTGGTTCTATGCACAGAGAACCCTACACAGACTACTGCTTTTTAAATTCTACTCAGGATGACAGGGGAATCCTGGTTAAGATGAGAAATGCAGACATGCTTTCCAATGCCTATGACAAAGTGGCGAGTGCGAAGAAACCGCAGGGAAACAGCTTCCGAAATGGAATAACAATCCAGGTGCATGATCAGAAATTGCTGGATGAATACAGAGCGTTAAAAGATTTAAATGATGAAATATCAGAGTTTAAGAAAAACAGATTGAATCCAGTGATGACACTTTTGAGAAGAAGGAAAAAAACTCTTTCTGAAAAAAAGAAAGCATTGGAAAAAGGAAGTGAACAATTTCATAGAGTAGAAAACAGAGAGAAAGAAATCAAAGCGGCAGAAAAAATGATAAAAGAGAGAATGGAACGGTTTCAAAGTGAGAGATACACGATTCCTATCTCTAAATTCAGAACACTTACGAAGTCCATGAAGTTTTATGAGGTCTTGGATGATATTGAACTTATTATTCATGTCCGGGCATCGGAAGAGATTCTGAATGATATTTTTGAACACAGGTTTGACATTACAAGTATTGGGAGAAGTGAAGATTTTATTTCTCTTGAAGAGGCAAAGCTGGTTGAACTGCAGGATGACGCAAAGGAAGAAATCGAAAGTGATTATTCTGCGTATATAGACAGTAATCTGCTCAAGAAAAAAGGTGAAAGGAAAAAAATCCTTTTAGACAGAAGGTACGGAAAATCAGGCGGAACGCTATATTTCCTGAACAAGAACTATATAATCAGAAATGGAAAACGGTTTTTTGAGAAGAAAAAAGTGCTTTATGTATCAAGATATGCGGCAGTAGGATTTGGTGACGGTCTTTATTTGGATACAGACGGAAATAAAAATTATATCGTTAACTTTTTTTAAGGATAAAGGCAGCAGGAGAGAAACTGCTGCCTTTACTGCAACAAGTAAGGGACTGGAGGAGCAAGAAGGTATGAAAAATGGAACATTTCTGGCAAAACCGAACGAAACAATAGAAGAGCATGTAAATAAATTACTGATAGAACTGAAACGGATGAAAAATTATGGTTATATACAGGATAATGAGTTGTGTAGAATGATAAGGCTTGCCTGCATTCATCATGATGACGGAAAGATGAATCCTGAGATGCAAAGAAGGCTTGAAAAGGCAAAATGCGGGTATCACGTAATGTTTAATCCGGATAAAGAAATACCCCACAATATACTTTCGGGATTTTTCCTGAATCCAACGGAATTTGATGGATTTGAGAATCCAAAGCTGGCATACTATCGAGTTTTATTTGCAATCCTTTATCATCATGACTATGGAAATCCTATTGAGATTATGGAAGAAAATAAAGACTTGATTGTTTCTCTTCTTGATGGATTCTGTATAAATGACATAAATAAGCCAAGTATAAGAACTAGTATTCCGGAAATGGCGGTTGATCCTGCTGCAATCAAGATCAAAGGTTTTCTGCATTTATGTGATTACAGCGCAAGCGGCGGATATATTTCGGAATATCCAAATGATTTTCTGGATAGTTCTATGGAAAATGTCAGAACTATGTGGCGTCAGCATGATCCGGAAGCGGATTGGAATGAACTGCAGAACTTTTGCGGTGAGAGGCAGGATGAGAATGTAATTGTGGTGGCACAGACCGGGATGGGAAAGACTATAGTGGCTCAGACAGAAGCAGGATTCCGGTGGATCGGAAATCACAAAGGATATTTTATCCTTCCTCTGAGAACGGCGATCAACGCAATGTATGACAGGGTGAAAGAAACAATATTGCTTAATAAAGATATTGATACAAGGCTTGCGATTCTCCATTCTGAATCATTGGAGTACTATTCAAAACAATCTGAAGGAAATATCGATTTGCTTGAATATGAAAGTCGGGGGAAGCGTTTGTCTATGCCGCTTAGTATATCGACTCTTGACCAGTTGTTTGACTTTGTTTTTAAATATCAGACTTATGAACTGAAGCTGACAACGCTTTCTTTCTCCAAGATCGTAATAGATGAAATACAGATGTACGATCCGGAATTGCTGCGCTATTTGATCACTGGATTAAAGCAGATTGTCAGCATGGGAGGGAAAGTTGCAGTCATGACTGCGACATTGCCGCCGTTTATAAAAGATCTGCTGATGGAAAATATTCCATTCAAAAAAGAAAATATTGCAACATTCGTAAATGATTCTATTCGTCATCATTTGGAAATCCGGGATCGAAAGATCAACGCAGAAGAGATAGAGAAATTCTACCGCAGAAACTGCGGATCAGGAGAAGCAGGAAAAATACTGGTCGTATGCAATACGATACGAAAAGCGCAGGAACTGTATGGAGAATTGAAGAAGAATCTGGGAGGCCAAGATGTACATATTCTTCACAGCCGTTTTATACGGAGGGATAGAACGGCATTAGAAAAAAAGATTCTGGACTTTGGGAAGACTTTTGATGAAAACAGGAAGGTCGACCGCAGATCGGGTATCTGGATATCGACATCACTTGTAGAGGCGAGCCTGGACATTGATTTTGATTATCTTTTTACAGAACTTTACGAACTCAGTTCGCTGTTTCAAAGGCTGGGAAGGTGTAACCGAAAAGGTGTAAAATCAATAGCGGAGCCGAATTGTTTTGTGTATACACAGATTGACGCAGAGAATCTTACCGGGACATTGCATGGATTTATCGACAGAACCTTATTCGAACTGTCAAGATCAGCATTGAAAGAGGTGAAAGGAATACTTAGTGAAGCACAAAAGATAGAGTTGATCAATAAATATTTTACAACTGAGAATGTGCGGGGAAGTGAGTACTTGAAGAAATATGAGAATATTGAATGGATCGAAGGGATACAGCCATATCAGTTTGAAAAAACCGATGTTGATCTGAGAAATATCTTGTCAGAAACAGTGATACCGAGTCCGATATATAAAAAGTACAGACAGGAGATTGAGTCTGCTGCAGAAAAAGCATCAGATATGACTCGAAATTATATTGACCGGCTGACAGAGAAAGAAAAAATCATGCAGTATACACTGAATGTCCCTTATTGGTATTGGATGAAGTATCAGTCTGCGGTCCGGCAGGGAAAAGCATGTTCGTTTGCGCCTGTTAAACTTAGCAGAAGAGAACAGATCCCGGTAATGGAATGCGTGTATGATGAAGCGGGTTTTCATCAAATGAATTTCCAAGACCAGACAGGGGTGGGAATCATCCTTTAATGTGTGTGTTGTCGAAAGGAAAATATTATGGACAGAGAGATAACTGGTGTTATGGTATATTACAACGAAGTATGCCAGCGGAAACTGTGGTATTTCTATCATGGGATACAATTAGAGCAGGATAATGAGAATGTAAAAATAGGAAAGGTTCTTGATGAAGAAACTTATAAAAGGGATGAGAAACATATCAATATCGACAATGTTATTAATATTGACTTCATCCGTTCAAGCGGAATACTGCATGAGATCAAAAAGAGCCGCAAGATAGAAGAAGCGGGGATTCTTCAGGTAAAATACTACTTATATTATTTAAAACAAAAAGGAGTCGAGGGGATCACGGCGCGGATAGATTATCCTTTGTTGAAAAAGTCACTGGAAGTTAAGCTGACGGATGAAGATGAAGCGGAGCTTCAGACAAAGCTGGAGGAGATCAGAAAAATTGTAAACGCGGATACACCTCCCGGATTGAAGAAAAAGAATATTTGTAAATCGTGCGCATATTTTGATCTTTGTTTTATTTAATAACGGTTATCAATAGGATGAGGTGGAAGGAGAAGGACATCGGCAATGAAAAGAAGTTACTATATTTACAATAACGGAGCTTTGCGGCGAAAAGATAATACACTTACTTTTACAGATGAAAACGATGACAAAAGAGATCTTCCCATTGAACAGATCCATGATATTTATGTTATGTCTGAGATGACGTTTAATACCAGTCTGGTCAATCTTCTTTCTCAGCATGGCATACCGGTACATTTTTTTAATTATTACAGTTTTTATACCGGCAGCTTTTATCCAAGAGAACATTTAGTCTCCGGAAGTCTTTTAGTCAGTCAAGTGGAACATTATACGGATCACGAAAAGCGGATGGAACTGGCCAAAGCATTTATAGAAGGCGCCTCATACAATATTTACCGTAATCTGCGTTATTATAATGGGAGAGGAAAAGATGTACGGTCATACATGGACGCGATAGAAGATTTACGGAAACAGATTCCTAAAGCGCAGAGTATTCAGGAATTGATGGGGTATGAAGGAAATATTAGAAAAACATATTACAGCGCATGGCCGATTATCATTGATCAGGAAATTGAATTCGAGAAGAGGGTAAAAAATCCGCCGGACAACATGGTTAATACGCTGATTTCTTTTGTGAATACATTGATATATACAAAAGTACTGGGAGAAATTTATCAGACCCAGTTGAATCCGACTGTCAGTTATCTCCATGAACCAGGCGATAGAAGATTTTCATTGAGTCTTGACCTGGCAGAAATATTTAAGCCGATTTTGGGAGATCGCCTGATTTTTTCTCTTTTAAATAGGAAACAGATTACAGAAAAAAGTTTTACGAAGGGTTTGAATTATCTTCATTTGTCTCAAAATGCCTCAAAAACGATTGTGGCAGAATTGGATGCCAGAATGCAGAAAACAATAAAACATAAAGATTTAAATAAGACAGTTTCCTATCAATACCTAATGAGACTTGAATGTTACAAACTGGTCAAGCACCTTTTGGGTGAAAAGAAATATGAGCCTTTTAAAATATGGTGGTAGGTGAGGATTGATATGTATGTGATATTAGTATATGATATAAAAAGTGATCAGGGTGGCGCTAAAGTTCTGTCAAAAACTTTTAAAATCTGTAAGAAATATTTGATACATATACAAAATTCTGTTTTTGAAGGAGAAATTTCTGAATCACAGCTTTTAAAATTGAAAATGGAACTTAATAAAGTAATTCGAGAGGATAGAGATTCATTAATTGTTTTTAAATGCAGAAATGAGAAATGGATTCCTAAAGAATTCTGGGGAGTGAATGACGATAAAACAAGTAATTTTTTGTGATTGTCGACCTGTAATAGTGAAAAATTCCCAGCAAATAGACAAAGCCTGGAACTATAGGAAAGTTAATGATAGTACTATAAAAAATCATATGATTTTAAAAAGAATTGTGTTTGACAGAAAGGGGTCGACAATTTATAAGAAAAAAATGCTGTAAATATAAGCCATGAAACAGCACGGGTATAAGTAGAACCATAGTGGAATGTAAATAAGAAAACCGGAAATCCTATGAAACACAGCAGCGGCGTATAAGTAGAACCATAGTGGAATGTAAATGCATGGATCGAAATAAAAGTATGATAACCACCACGTATAAGTAGAACCATAGTGGAATGTAAATTTTTTTACTGACAGCAGCGTAATCATACCCGCTCTTTTCGTATAAGTAGAACCATAGTGGAATGTAAATCTGGTGAAAGAATGGGCGGATATGCTGCTTTTCGCAGTATAAGTAGAACCATAGTGGAATGTAAATTTTGCCACGCCCTCGTACTCATTCTCATAAGCAGCGTATAAGTAGAACCATAGTGGAATGTAAATACGTGTATGTATTTTGATAAACTTGGATATTGCCCGTATAAGTAGAACCATAGTGGAATGTAAATATATAGGTAAAGAATCATGGAATGAGTGGCAGGAGTATAAGTAGAACCATAGTGGAATGTAAATTTGTAAGTAATGTAGACATTTTTTGACATATTCCGTGTATAAGTAGAACCATAGTGGAATGTAAATAGATTTGCAATCGCAGAATTTACACCTGCAAAACCAGTATAAGTAGAACCATAGTGGAATGTAAATCAGCAGAAGGTTCTGGCTCTTCGCAAGGAACTGGAGTATAAGTAGAACCATAGTGGAATGTAAATGAACAATACCATATCGCCGAATTTTATCGAGTTTAGTATAAGTAGAACCATAGTGGAATGTAAATGCTGGGTGCAAGGAGAAGCCGGAGCGAAGTCTTATCTGTATAAGTAGAACCATAGTGGAATGTAAATGAGGATTTTGCGGAGCCACGGCCGCCGGGAAGAACGTATAAGTAGAACCATAGTGGAATGTAAATATCTCAAAGTGTGGTATCAGCGTATACGGGCCGCCGGTATAAGTAGAACCATAGTGGAATGTAAATTGCAGCACGGGAAGATAGATAAGGTCCGGGAGCAGGTATAAGTAGAACCATAGTGGAATGTAAATTAAAGTGCAGTCCTTTACAGGACATTCCCGCACCTCCGTATAAGTAGAACCATAGTGGAATGTAAATTCCGCTGCCAGCGCGGGATCGGAAGCGGGCTTCATCGTATAAGTAGAACCATAGTGGAATGTAAATTTGCTTCTTTAATCTCCTTGACCTGCTTCTTTGTCTGTATAAGTAGAACCATAGTGGAATGTAAATTAATATCTTGCCCAGTCTGCAAGCGTTCTTGTTTTGTATAAGTAGAACCATAGTGGAATGTAAATTTGCAGTTTTCGCATTATGATATTCAGATTCACGGTATAAGTAGAACCATAGTGGAATGTAAATCAATGTATTCTGCCGCCTTATTGATCCCGTCCATATGTATAAGTAGAACCATAGTGGAATGTAAATTCTGCTTTAAGGCTAACCTCTATAGCGTTAGAATCGTATAAGTAGAACCATAGTGGAATGTAAATATTTCAGCCCGGAGGAATACCCGCAGGCGTGGGAAAGTATAAGTAGAACCATAGTGGAATGTAAATCGGGGAAGTAATGTCGGAGACTGCACTGTCCGGGCGTATAAGTAGAACCATAGTGGAATGTAAATTGGGGAATGTGCCTAAAAGGGGAAGGAAAGAATTTTGTATAAGTAGAACCATAGTGGAATGTAAATTTTGGAAATGTAAAAAAAGATAAAGTGTGTGCCTAAGTATAAGTAGAACCATAGTGGAATGTAAATTATCTCCATCATAGACAATATCCTGCGCATAAGGCGTATAAGTAGAACCATAGTGGAATGTAAATATCTACTTCGGAAATCATAGCAGACGCTCCAATGGGTATAAGTAGAACCATAGTGGAATGTAAATGGGGCGCTTTTCCGCCGTTTACGGCCACCGTGTAGTATAAGTAGAACCATAGTGGAATGTAAATATATATTACTGGGAGAGATGATATGGACGTAATGGGTATAAGTAGAACCATAGTGGAATGTAAATATGTGGGCGGCCCGTATACTCTGATTCCTCACTTTGTATAAGTAGAACCATAGTGGAATGTAAATAATATAATTTATGGGCGAATTAGAATGGGGTGGAGCGTATAAGTAGAACCATAGTGGAATGTAAATGAGGATGAAGGATAAGGGAAATGTCACCGCCTTTAGTATAAGTAGAACCATAGTGGAATGTAAATAAAGTTGAGAACCATGTGATTACTTTTAGTACAGGGTATAAGTAGAACCATAGTGGAATGTAAATTTGATATTCAGAGCGTGGCTGTGGTGACAGATGTTGTATAAGTAGAACCATAGTGGAATGTAAATCAGAACGGAAATTATGTCACGCAATCGCAGACATAGTATAAGTAGAACCATAGTGGAATGTAAATATTCGCAAAAGGATTCGGGATCGCTTTTCCATTCCTCGTATAAGTAGAACCATAGTGGAATGTAAATGCATATACAGGGGAGTTTTCACAGCTCCCGGCTGGAGTATAAGTAGAACCATAGTGGAATGTAAATGCCGATCGGAATGATCAAGCAGGTCGGGGAAGAAGTCGTATAAGTAGAACCATAGTGGAATGTAAATCGGAGTCAGAAGCTTTTTTAATTCCTCCGATCAGGCCGTATAAGTAGAACCATAGTGGAATGTAAATTATATCAATGTTCACCACTCAAAGAAGTGCAAAATGGTATAAGTAGAACCATAGTGGAATGTAAATATTGAACCTGGCTTCTGATATTTTCCTCGTCCGTAGTATAAGTAGAACCATAGTGGAATGTAAATGAAGAAACAGGGTTATTTCATCGCCTACGGCGGAAGTATAAGTAGAACCATAGTGGAATGTAAATATGTTTCCAATTTTGGTACTTTTCGCGATCGGAATATGTATAAGTAGAACCATAGTGGAATGTAAATGAAGAAAATCTTGAACGCATTAAAGCTGAACAGTTTGTATAAGTAGAACCATAGTGGAATGTAAATAAATAAAAAACACGCCAAGGACAGCCAGAAGTTTTTGTATAAGTAGAACCATAGTGGAATGTAAATATTTTTCAAAACGGATTATGGCGTGAAGTCTGGGAAGTATAAGTAGAACCATAGTGGAATGTAAATCAGTCATACAAGACCTTCGACTTCGCGCAGATTTTTGTATAAGTAGAAGCATAGTGGAATGTAAATGCGGCACGGATCGCAGCACAGCTGTCAGGCGGGATTTGTATAAGTACAGCCATTACTGCAAAGTGTTGATTTGTATGCCCGCAAACCGGGAAATTGTGCATGAAACATTCAGCCGGAAGGGGGATCTGCATGACAATGCGTGTCATACTTTTCATAAATTTTTGAAAAGCCTATCCGGAGTTTTGCCCTGATTTATGAAAAATTAATAATATTTCACTGTTTGAACATTGAATTTGTTTGAAAAAAGTGATATGTTACATCACATAAATGATTTTGTACATACCGGGGAATGATGATAAGAGAAAGTCTCCGGCTTATACAATAGATATGGAGGAAAAGTATTATATGAAACTGGGCGACAAGAAACCTCAGAAAATACCCATGTATGTGTACTATATCATTGTGGGTGTTATTATTGTGCTGCTGAATCTTTTGGTGGTTCCGGCAGTTCAGGAGAGAAGTATTCAGAAAACAGACTATTCCACCTTTATCAAGAACGTGGAAGAGGGCAACGTATCGAAAGCTACGGTGGAGGAGGACTATATTTATTATGAAGTAGGTTCAGAGGAAAGCGGCAATGCGATCCTCTGCAAGACGGTAAAAATGGACGATCCGGATCTGGTAAACCGTCTGTTGGAAGCAGATGTGACTATGGATGAGGTGCTGCCGGAAAGTCCGTCCATTTTTATGACCCTGCTCTTCAGCTATGTAGTTCCGATAGCAATCTTTATCCTTCTTGGCCGCTGGCTCAGCAAAAAAATGATGAATTCCATGGGCGGAGGCCCCGGCGGAATGATGTCGTTTGGCAAGAGTAATGCCAAGGTTTATGTAAAATCCTCTACAGGAATCAAATTTTCTGATGTGGCGGGTGAGGATGAGGCAAAAGAGCTTCTGACAGAAATCGTGGATTATCTCCACAATCCGCAGAAATATACGGAAATCGGTGCTTCCATGCCCAAGGGAGCTCTTCTTGTGGGCCCTCCGGGAACAGGTAAGACCCTGCTTGCGAAGGCTGTTGCGGGTGAAGCGGAGGTTCCCTTCTTTTCCATCTCCGGTTCTGAGTTTGTGGAAATGTTTGTAGGTATGGGAGCGGCTAAGGTCAGGGATCTTTTTAAACAGGCAAACGAAAAAGCTCCCTGTATTGTGTTTATCGATGAGATCGATACTATCGGAAAGAAACGTGACGGCGCGGGCTTTACCGGAGGAAACGACGAGCGCGAACAGACACTGAACCAGCTTTTGACAGAGATGGACGGCTTTGACGGATCCAAGGGAGTGGTGATCCTTGCGGCTACTAACCGTCCGGATTCACTGGATCCGGCGCTTCTTCGTCCGGGAAGATTTGACAGAAGGATTCCGGTAGAGCTTCCTGATCTGCAGGGAAGAGAGGAAATCCTGCGGGTTCATGCAAAGAAGATCAAAATTGCGGACAGTGTGCGTTTCGATGAGATCGCAAAAGCCGCTGCAGGAGCATCCGGCGCTGAGCTGGCGAATATTGTCAATGAGGCTGCCTTAAGGGCTGTCCGCGATGGAAGAAAGTTCGCTACCCAGGCGGATTTTGAGGAAAGTATTGAAGTAGTCATTGCCGGCTATCAGAAGAAGAACCGTGTGCTTTCCAATAAAGAGAAGCTGATCGTTTCTTATCATGAGATCGGCCATGCGCTTGTGGCCGCAAAGCAGACGGAATCCGCTCCTGTCCATAAGATTACCATTATCCCCCGTACGTCAGGCGCGCTGGGATATACGATGCAGGTGGATGAAAAAGAGCATTTTCTCATGAGCAAAGAGGAACTGGAGAACAAAATCGCCACCTTTACAGGCGGCCGCGCGGCGGAAGAGCTGATCTTTCATTCCATTACCACAGGAGCGTCCAACGATATCGAGCAGGCCACGAAGCTTGCCAGGGCTATGATCACGCGCTATGGCATGAGCGAGGATTTTGACATGGTGGCAATGGAAAATGTCAGCAACCAGTATCTGGGCGGAGACGCAAGTCTTGCATGTTCTTTTGAAACACAGACCCTTCTGGATAAAAAAGTTGTGGAGCTGGTAAAAAAACAGCATGAGAAAGCCCTGACGATCTTAAAAGAAAATATGCCGAAGCTTCATGAACTGGCTAAATATCTTTATGAACACGAAACGATTACAGGTGAGGAATTTATGAAAATTCTTCAGGAGCCGGTTCCTGTTCTGGAAGAGGCGTAAAAGAGCATATTTTGAAATGGCGATTCCGGCGAATAACCGTTGTGAACCGCCATTTTTTGTGTTATGATGAGTCAGTACCAGGGCAAGACCTGAACTGCGATGAAGCAATGGGAAGGGTGATTGGATGACCAGAAAAGGACAGGTGTCCGAGATGGACTGCCGCACAGCGGAGAGTATGGTGAACCGCTATATTGATCATACGTTGAAGGTAGATGAGCTGGAAGAATTCCTGGATCATGTGGAGTCCTGTCCATCCTGCTATGATGAACTGGAAACCTATTTTATCGTCCATGAGGTAACGCAGCAACTGGACGATCAGGCGGAGAATACAGTGCTTGATTTTAAAACACTTCTGGCTCAGGATATCAGAAAATCCAGAAGATATATCCATAAAAAGCGCGGCATGCAGTTTGCTGCCGGAATGCTGATACTGATGCTTACGGGAGCGCTGATCGTTTTTTTGATCTTTCTGATAGCCGAACTGGGAATTTTTGCTTAAATATGGTGATAATACGTTATAAACAATGAAGCAGGAGGACAACAGATTGAGTGAGAAAATTTTACTGATTGACGGACACAGTATCCTGAACAGGGCTTTTTACGGGCTTCCGGATCTGACGAATTCAGAGGGACGGCACACGGGAGCTGTTTATGGTTTTTTAAATATTCTGCTGCGTATCCTGGAAGAAGAAAATCCGGATTACCTGACTGTGGCTTTCGATCTGCACGAGCCTACTTTTCGCCATAAGCTCTATGACGCCTATAAGGGAACACGGAAGGCAATGCCTGAAGAACTGAGAGAACAGGTTCCTCTTATGAAAGAAATGCTGACGGCTATGGGCATTAAAATTGTTTCCATGCCGGGATATGAGGCAGATGATCTTCTGGGAACTCTGGCGAAGAGAAGCGAAAAGCTGGGAATGGACGTGACGATCCTTTCCGGGGACAGAGATCTTCTGCAGCTTGCTACTGAAAAAGTCATGATACGTCTCCCGAAAACCTCAAAAGGCAAGACAGTTATCGAGGATTTTCATGCACAGCAGGTAAAAGAAAAATATCAGGTAACACCGCCTCAGATCATCGAGCTGAAAGCCCTGATGGGAGACGCTTCCGATAACATTCCCGGTATTCCCGGCGTGGGGGAAAAAACCGCCACGAAGATGATCGTGGAATTCGGGTCTATCGAGAATGCATACGCACATCTGGAGGAAGTAAAGCCGAATAAGGCACGGGAATCTCTGAGAGCTCATTACGATCTGGCGTCTTTGAGCAAAACGCTGGCGACTATCGACACGGACAGCCCTCTGGAATATTCCTATGAAGAAGCGCGTGTTGGAGAGCTTTATACCCCCGAAGCCTACCAGCTTTGCAAAAAACTGGAATTTAAAAATCTTATGGCAAAATTTGACAGTTCAGTTGTTTCCGGTGAAAACACCGTTCAGCAGAACTGTTTTGTATGCAGCGATTTAAACGGCGCGGAGGCGCTTTTCAAAAAGGCATCAGGAAAAGCGGCGGCAGGCTTGTCCCTGATCGGCGATCATGAGCATGAAGAGCTTTACGGGCTTGGGGTCGCTCTGGAGGAGGACGAGATTTATTACGTTCCGGCGGAGGGTCTTCTGACAAAGGAATATCTCTGCGGGAAAATTCAGGATCTTGCCGAAAAGACGGTGATAGCTGCACTGGATATTAAGAGCATTTTAAAATATATAAAAATAGAAAAACATTCCCGGGTCTTTGACCTTGGAATTGCGGTATATCTTCTGAACCCGCTGAAATCAGAATATACTTACGATGACATTGCGAAAGAATATTTAAATGGAATGATCCTGCCTTCCCGGGAAGAGCTTTTGGGGAAAATGTCCCTGAAAAAAGCCTGGGAGGACTGTGCGGAAGGGCTGGGAACCTATGCATGTTTTCAGGCTTATACTGCTTTGGCGGCCCGGAAACCTGTGTCGGACGCCCTGAAAGAAACCGGAATGTGGAAGGTATATGAGGAAATTGAACTTCCTCTCGTTTTTACGCTGGATTCCATGGAAAAGTGGGGAATCCGGGTAAAGGGAGATGAATTAAAAGCCTATGGAGAAAAATTGAGCGTCCGCATCCATGAGCTTGAAAAGCTGATTTATGTACAGGCCGGAGAAGAATTTAATATCAATTCCCCCAAGCAGCTTGGGGTGATCCTGTTTGAAAAAATGGGGATCCCGGGAGGCAGGAAAACGAAAACAGGATACTCCACAGCGGCGGATATCCTGGAAAAGCTGGCTCCGGAGCAGCCTATCGTGAAAGACATCCTGGAATACCGGCAGCTTGCAAAGCTGAAATCCACATATGCGGACGGACTGGGAGCTGTTATCAGGGAGGACGGTAGGATCCATTCTACGTTTAACCAGACGATCACAGCCACCGGACGCATCAGCAGTACAGAGCCAAATCTTCAGAACATCCCTGCCCGGATGGAATTGGGACGGCTGATACGGAAAGTATTTGTCCCGGAGGAAGGGTATGTTTTTCTTGATGCGGATTATTCTCAGATCGAGCTCCGGGTTCTTGCCCATATGTCCGGAGACGAAAAACTGATACAGGCGTATAAGGAAGCCCAGGACATCCACAGGCTGACTGCTTCCCAGGTTTTCCATGTGCCTTTCGAGGAAGTGACGCCTCTTCAGAGAAGAAATGCCAAAGCCGTAAATTTCGGTATTGTATACGGGATCAGCTCATTTGGACTCAGCCAGGATCTGAGCATTACCAGAAAGGAAGCGGCGGAATATATTGAAAAATATTTCGAAACATATCCAAAGATCAAGAGCTTTCTTGACAGTATGGTGGAAGAGGCAAAGGAAAAAGGATTTGTCTCCACCATGTTCGGACGCAGGAGACCGGTTCCGGAACTGAAATCCAGCAATTTTATGCAGCGTTCCTTTGGAGAGCGGGTCGCTATGAATTCTCCCATCCAGGGAACAGCAGCCGATATCATCAAGATCGCCATGAACCGGGTATACGGCAGAATGGCTCAGGAGGGACTAAAGTCAAGGCTTGTGCTTCAGGTTCATGACGAGCTTCTGGTTGAAACAAAAAAAGAAGAGATCGCGGCGGTATCCAGGATACTGGAAGAAGAGATGAAGGGCGCCGCGCACCTTGCCGTAGAGCTTGAGGTAGATATGCACGAAGGAGAAAGCTGGTACGAGGCGAAATGAAAGTAATAGGACTTACCGGAGGCGTGGGCGCGGGAAAAAGCACTGTGCTTGCATATATTGAAAAAATCTGTTCCGCCGTCGTTATTCAGGCGGATCAGGCAGGCCATCTGGTTATGGCGCCGGGAGAGCGGTGCTATGAGCCGATGATTGCATTATTTGGAAAACAAATTATAAAAAAAGATAAAACCATTGACCGAAGGATGGTTTCAGATGTAGTATTTGGTGATGAGAGGATGCGTCAGAAGCTGAACGCTCTGCTCCACCCGGCTATCAGGGAGTATATTCTTGAAAAAATCGGGGAGGAGAGAAAAAAAGGAAAAGAGCTTGTGGTTGTAGAGGCGGCTCTCCTTTTGGAAGATCATTATGACGACTTCTGCGATAAAATATGGTGGGTGTATGCGGAAAAGGAAGTCCGCATTGCCCGTCTGATGGAAAGCAGGGGATATACCAGAGAAAAGGCGGAAAATATTATGATCCGTCAGGCGTCCGACAGTTTTTTCCGTCAGCACGCAGATTTTATCGTGAAAAATAACGGAGATCTGGAGGAAACATACCGCCAGGTCGAAGAAGGGATCAGGAAATTATGAGGTTATGCAGTATAGCCAGCGGCAGCAGCGGAAACTGTATTTATGTTGGATCAGACCGCGCCCATGTGCTGGTAGATATCGGTATCAGCGGGAAAAGAATGGAGGTGGGGCTGAACAGCCTGGATCTTACCGGACGGGATATTGACGGAGTTTTGATCACCCATGAACACTCCGATCATATTAAAGGACTTGGGGTGATCGCCCGGAAGTATGGTATTCCTATTTATACTACCGGAGGAACAGCGGACGCGCTTCTGAGATCAGGAACGCTGGGAAAAATTCCTGAGGGGATTTTTCATGAGATCCGGGAGGACGAGCCCTTTTTCATCAAGGATCTGAAGATCAATCCTTTTACAATTCCCCATGACGCGGCGCAGCCGGTCGGCTACCGTCTGGAATGCGGGGAGCATTCTGTGGGGATTGCCACGGATCTAGGAAAATATAACGATTATATTATTGAAAATCTTCAGAATCTTGATGCGCTTTTGCTGGAAGCAAATCACGATATCCGCATGCTTCAGGTGGGAAGATATCCTTACTATCTTAAACAGCGGATCATGGGAGACAGAGGCCATCTGTCCAACGAAAATGCGGGACGGCTTTTATGCAGGCTCCTTCATGATCATCTGAAGGCTGTATTTCTGGGCCATTTGAGCAAGGAAAATAATTATGAAGAACTGGCTTACGAGACGGTCTGTTCAGAGGTAACACTGGGAGACAACCCTTATAAATCAAAAGATTTTAAAATTCAGGTGGCAAAACGGGATTTTATCTCAGAGGTCGTCACCGTATAGAAAGGATCAGAATATGAAAAAGACGATTATTACAGTAGTAGGAAACGATACCGTAGGTATCATTGCGAAGGTTTGTACATATCTGGCGGACAATAACGTAAATATCCTTGATATCACCCAGACCATTGTACAGGGCTATTTCAACATGATGATGGTTACAGACACCAGCGCGTCTCAGAAGGATACCGGGACTCTCTCCAGAGAGCTTTCTGAGCTGGGGGATCAGATCGGAGTTGTGATCCGTTGCCAGCATGAAGATATTTTTAACAAAATGCACAGAATCTGAGAGATATTTTCTTCAAGGAGAGAAATATGATTAATATATTTGAAGTAAACGAAACAAATAAGATGATCGAGCACGAAAATCTTGACGTGCGTACCATTACCATGGGAATCAGCCTTCTGGACTGTGTGGACAGCGATCTGAAAAAGCTGAATGAAAATATTTATAATAAAATAACCAACTGTGCCAGAAATCTGGTGGAAACCGGGGAAAAAATATCCATGGAATACGGAATTCCCATTGTGAATAAACGTATTTCCGTTACCCCTGTCGCTTTGATCGGTGGCAGCGCCTGCCATTCCAGCGAGGATTTTGTCTCTGTCGCGAAGACACTGGACAGGGCGGCAAAAGAAGTGGGCGTTAATTTTATCGGAGGTTATTCCGCTCTCGTCAGCAAGGGGATGACTCCGGCGGAAGAGCTTCTGATCCGTTCTATTCCCCAGGCCCTTGCCGAGACAGAAAGAGTGTGCAGCTCTGTCAATGTGGGATCTACCAAGACGGGGATCAACATGGACGCGGTAAAACTGATGGGAGAGATCGTCCTTGAAACAGCGAAAGCAAGCAGGGACGCGGATTCTCTCGGATGCGCCAAGCTGGTTGTATTTTGCAACGCCCCTGATGACAATCCTTTTATGGCGGGAGCTTTTCACGGCGTAACGGAAGCTGACTGTATCATCAACGTAGGAGTCAGCGGCCCCGGCGTGGTAAAAACCGCCCTGGAACAGGTGCGGGGAAAAGATTTTGAGACTCTCTGCGAGATGATCAAGAGGACTGCCTTTAAAGTAACACGCGTCGGCCAGCTTGTGGCTCAGGAGGCGTCAAGACGTCTGGGAGTGCCTTTTGGAATTGTAGATCTTTCTCTTGCGCCGACCCCGGCTATCGGAGACAGTGTGGCGGAAATCCTGGAGGAGATCGGGCTTGAAAGAGCAGGCGCTCCGGGAACTACGGCGGCCCTTGCCCTTCTTAACGACCAGGTGAAAAAAGGCGGCGTAATGGCTTCTACGGCGGTAGGCGGTTTAAGCGGCGCTTTCATCCCTGTCAGCGAGGATCAGGGGATGATCGACGCGGTAAACGAGGGAGCCCTTTCCCTGGAAAAGCTGGAAGCGATGACCTGCGTCTGCTCGGTAGGCCTTGATATGATCGCTGTTCCGGGAGACACCAAGGCTTCTACCCTTTCCGGCATTATCGCCGATGAAGCGGCTATCGGTATGGTAAACCAGAAGACCACTGCGGTAAGGCTTATCCCGGTGATTGGAAAAGGAGTAGGCGAAACTGTAGAGTTTGGCGGGCTTTTGGGATACGCGCCGATCATGCCGGTAAACCAGTTCTCCTGTGAGGCTTTTGTAGAAAGAGGAGGACGTATTCCGGCTCCGATCCACAGCTTCAAAAACTAAAAAAAGATTGACAATGTCAAAATAGTGTGCTAAAGTAATAAACAGCAAAACCGATGAGGGAGAAGAGTAGACAGTTAAGCGGCATTTCAGAGAGCAGGGAAAGGTGGAAGCCTGTATGAAGCTGATTGTTGAATGGACTTCCGAGGGCGGCCCGAAATCTATGGAGAGTAGGCGCCGACGGGAACCGAACCCGTTACCAATCAGGAGTGTATGTTTGTACATGAGAAAGTGGACGTTTGTCAATTTGAGTGGTACCGCGATAATAAGAAATTATTACCGTCTCAAGCATAGCTTGAGACGGTTTTCTGTTTCTGGGAATAAGTTTAAAAAAAGACTTTATCGCGGAAAAACAGCAGATCCGGAAGCGCTTCTGCTGCGCCGCAGCTTTCTTTCTCACAGACAAGCCGCGGAGGATTGGCTCATATCTTCCCGGGGAAAAATTTATTGCAGAGAGAGGAGAAAAACATGAAAACAAAAACAACAGCAAAGGTATTTGGAGCAGCATTTTTAACTATGGCACTGGCGGCGGGAACAGTTACCGTACATGCGGAAGAAGAGCAGTATATCATCGGGATCGAGCAGTTTGCGGAACATGGATCTCTTGATAACTGCCGGAAAGGTTTCCTGGAAGGATTAAAGGAAGAGGGAATCGAGGAAGGAAAAAATCTGACGGTTGATTACAAAAATGCTGCGTCGGATATGGGAACCTGCGGACAGATTTCCGACAGCTTTGTATCAGATAAAGTAGACCTGGCGGTAGGGATTGCCACGCCGAGCGCGCAGAGTCTGTATAATGCGGCTATGGATACGGATATCCCTGTGATCTATACGGCAGTTACCGATCCTCTGGCGGCAGAGCTTGTGGATGAAGACGGAAATCCTGTAGGAGAAGTGACTGGAACCAGCGACAAGCTTCCGGTGAAACAGCAGTTGGAAATGATCCGCGAGATTCTTCCTGACGCAAAGACCATTGGTATCCTGTACACCACAAGCGAGGCAAATTCTGAGTCATCCATCAAGGAATATGAGGCCCTTGCAGGGGACTATGGTTTTACTATTGAAACGGCTGGAATTACCACAACGGCAGATATTTCGCTTGCGGCACAGTCCCTTCTTGAAAAGGTGGACTGCCTGACAAATCTGACGGACAACACTGTCGTTGCTTCCCTTCCGACTATTCTGGAAATGGCGAATGAGCAGAATATTCCTGTGTTCGGAAGCGAAATCGAGCAGGTGAAGATCGGATGCCTGGCTGCGGAAGGCCTGGATTATATTGAACTTGGCAAACAGACAGGAAAAATGGCGGCCAAGGTGTTAAAAGGAGAAGCAAAAGCATCTGAACTTCCTTATGAAACTATCGAGGAGGCTGCCCTGTATATAAATGAATCGGTGGCTGAAAATCTTGAAATAGAGATTCCTGAGGATATGACTTCTTCTGCAGCGGAAGTATTTGATGAGATCACAGAATATACGGCAGAAGAATAAAATATACAGGGAGCGGAAAATACTGGCTTCTGTTCCCGAAAAAACACGGAGGTTTAAACGGTCATGGATTTTGTCATTACCATAGTGGAGCAGGGACTGATTTATGGAATCCTTGCTCTGGGCGTATATATCACATATAAAATACTGGATTTTCCGGATCTGACTACAGACGGAAGCTTTCCTCTCGGCGCGGCGGTAACAGCGGCCCTGATCACCAAGGGGGTCAATCCTTATCTGACGTTACTGGCGGCCTTTGCCGCCGGCGCGCTGGCAGGAGTCTGCACAGGCCTGATCCATGTAAAAGGCAAAGTAAGGGATCTTCTGTCCGGTATTATCATGATGACGGCTCTTTGGACCATTAATCTCAGGATCGCCGGAACCTCCAATGTTCCACTGTTTTCAAAAGAAACCATTTTCAAAAACAGTTTCCTCGAAAACCTGATTCCGGAAAGTATCCAGTCATATACCACGCTGATCGTTGTGATCATTCTGACGGTGATCACGAAACTGATCCTTGACTTTTACATGAACAGCAGATCGGGATTCCTTTTACGGGCCGTTGGAGACAATGACAAGCTGGTGACAGCTCTTGCCAAGGATGAGGGAAACATGAAGATTCTCGGTCTTGCCATTGCAAACGGCTTGATCGCCCTGTCCGGCTGTATTTTCTGCCAGGAAGAGCGTGTGTTTGAAATTTCCATGGGAACAGGAGCGGTGGTGATCGGTCTTGCCAGCGTGATCATAGGAACAAGCCTTTTCAGAGGCTTTACCTTTATGAAAGCCACAGCGGCAGTGATCCTCGGCTCTATTCTCTACAAAGCGTGTACCGCGATCGCCATGCGTAATTTCGAGCCCCAGGACATGAAGTTTATTACAGCAGCCCTGTTTTTGATCGTGCTTCTGATCAGTATGGAAAGAAAGAAGAAGGTGAAGATCGATGCTTGAACTGAAGAATATCTATAAATATTATAATCCGGGAACGATCAATGAGCTGTGCCTTTTTAAAGGATTTAACCTGACGGTGGAGCAGGGGGAATTTCTTTCCGTAGTAGGGAGCAACGGCTCCGGAAAAACTTCCATGCTGAATATCATCTGCGGCAGTATCCCGGTGGAGTCGGGAAGTATCCTTCTGGACGGAAAAGATATTACAAACATGAAGGAATTCCGGAGGAATGAAAAAATCGGACGCGTATATCAGAATCCGGCCCTTGGCACCTGTCCTTCCATGACAATCCTGGAAAATATGTCATTGGCAGACAATAAAGGAAAACGTTACGGTTTAAAGCGCGGGGTAAACAAAAACAGGATGGAATATTACCGGGAGCTTCTGCGCCCTCTGAATCTGGGACTGGAAGACAAGATGCATGTAAAGGTGGGATCTCTTTCGGGAGGGCAGCGTCAGGCGATGGCTCTACTGATGTCCACCATGACGCCTATTGAATTTCTGATTCTGGACGAACACACGGCGGCTCTTGATCCAAAAACAGCGGAGATCATCATGGAGCTGACGGACAAGATCGTCAAAGAGAAAAAGCTGACCACGATCATGGTCACGCATAACCTGCGGTATGCGGTGGAGTATGGAAGCCGCCTTCTGATGATGCATCAGGGAGAAAGTGTGATCGACTGTGCCGGCGAAGAGAAAAAGTCGCTGAATATTGACGATATTCTGAAGAAATTTAATGAGATCAGTATTGAATGCGGAAATTGAATTGATAAGAAAGAAAAAGCCGCCTGTTGCAGAGAGCTATTGGAAAGTTACTGCTGCAGGCGGTATTTTATTCAATCCGGAATGTATCGCGGATGATTTTCTGTGATCACAATGGGTTTTTGATATTCGTGGATAAAGGCTCTGCCTTCTTTTTTGCAGAGTATGCTTTCATAAATATTGGAGGCCGTTGTATTGGTTTCCATGAAACGCAAAGCGTCGGCAGAAAGAAGGGCGGGAGCGTTGGCGGCTTTCGTGATGAGAGGGATTTCCCCTCTTTTTTTTATTTCCTTTAAAAGCGGGGAGGCCGCCCTGCGAAAACCAAGAACACGGGCGTAGGGGATCTCTCTGGCGGAGCTTTGCACGCCCAGGAGAAGATGAAGAAGCCCTCTCTGGATCCGGGTTCTGGTGATCTCTTTGGTTTTTAAAAGTCCGGCAAACTGGGAAAAACCCTCGTACTCATTCAGGCGTTTTCTGATACGCTGCGCAAGCTCGGAAGAAAGCTCCTGAAAGCCTTTCATCTCATCCGGGCTTAAAGTGAGAAGACGGTAGTGGAGCAGAAGGTCAAAATCCTTCTCTGTGAGGAAACCGTTTGTTTTCAGGGCTTTCAGGAGAAGCGAAAGAGAGCTTTCCGGGACCATATCATTAAGCACGTCGCAGTCGGAGAGTTGTCCGGCTCTGCAAAGAAAAGACCGGATGGCCGAAGCAGAAGGAGCCTGGCGGGGAATCAGATCTTTTTCGTGATAGCCGGAGCCTTCTCTTTTAAGAGTAACAGGTTCTATAGAGCTGTTTCTTTTCAGTAGAGATCTGCAGTACTCAATTCCCAGGATATTATTCGGGGAAGAAAAAAGCCTGGTGATTTCTTCCGTCCCGGCGGAAGATGAAATGCTTTTACTGTATCTGAGGAATGCCTGGTTCCGGGCGTAAGGAAAGGAATATCCTTCGCACAGAAAATGCCGGAGAGCTTCCTGATATTCCTTTGGCTCTTCATTTAGGATCCGGGCAGCAGAGAGCATTCCGGAAATTTCTCCTTCCTCGCTTCCGAAGCACAGATGAGTTACAGCGCCGATCCCATCCAGAAGAGAAACGGCTCCCTGTGCAAAAAATTCCGCGCTGGCGGCGGAGGACTGCACCGGAAGTTCCAGAACCAGATCAGCTCCACCGTTAAGGGCCATTTTTGCCCGGAGATGTTTGGGAAGAAGAGCGGGCGCTCCCCGCTGGACATAATCTCCGCTCATGGCAACCACAATATAGTCTGCTTTTAACTGTTTCCGTACATAGTCGATCTGGTACTGGTGCCCCTTGTGGAAGGGATTGTATTCTGCGATGATCCCGGTAACGTTCATGATAAGTTCACTCTCCATTTTTATGAAGCGCCCTGCCGTATCAGAGCCATCATGTATTGACTGACAGGTATAGTATATTTGATTTATGAGGTAAAATCAATGAACAGTTCCGTTTGCCTGACCACCTGTCGTTTTCATAATTCTGAAAGAAAAGAACAGTAGAAATTGCATTTTAAAAAATACCTGAGATTGTCAGATTATGGGATGGAAATGCTTGAAATACAGGATTACAGGGCGTATAATATATGTATCTGTGGGAATTCTAATGGAGATTCTCCCGCCGGCCGAAAGGCTGAAATAACGAAAGGAGCCATTTATCATGGGATATGTTGAAGTGCTCAAAAAAAGAGCAAAAGAAAGCATCAAGACAATCGTGCTGCCGGAGACAGAGGATATGAGAACTCTTGAGGCAACCGAGAAAATTCTGAAAGAGGGCGTTGCCAAGATCATTCTGATCGGTAATGAGGAAGAAATCAAAAAGAAAGCGGCAGAGGGAGGATTTGACATCTCCGGCGCTGCTATCGTCGATCCTGAGACATCTGATAAAACACAGGCTTACATTGATAAATTTGTAGAGCTGAGAGCAAAGAAGGGAATGACCCCTGAAAAGGCAAAAGAGATCCTTCATACGCAGTATCCGTACTATGGCGTAATGATGGTAAAAATGGGCGATGCAGACGGAATGGTATCCGGCGCATGTCATTCTACAGCGGATACGCTTCGTCCCTGCCTGCAGATCCTGAAGACAAAACCAGGTACAAAACTGGTATCCGCATTCTTCCTGATCGTAGTTCCCGACTGTGAATACGGCGCAGACGGCGCTTTTGTTTTTGCCGATTCCGGTCTGAACCAGAATCCGACTCCGGAAGAGCTTTCCGCGATCGCTGCTTCTTCCGCAGAGTCCTTCCAGCTTCTTGTACAGGAAGAACCCATCGTCGCTATGCTTTCTCATTCTACAAAAGGCAGCGCGAAACACGCCGATGTAGATAAGATGGTGGAAGCTACAAGAATCGCAAAAGAAGAGCATCCGGAACTGAAGCTTGACGGAGAATTTCAGCTTGACGCTGCCATCGTACCCAGCGTAGGTGCGTCCAAGGCTCCTGGCAGCGATGTGGCAGGAAAAGCGAACGTTCTGATCTTCCCGGATCTTGACGCAGGAAATATCGGATATAAGCTGGCACAGCGTCTTGCAAAGGCCGAGGCTTACGGACCAATTACCCAGGGTATTGCAAAGCCGGTAAACGACCTGTCCAGAGGCTGTTCCGCCGACGATATCGTAGGCGTTGTCGCGATCACTGCCGTTCAGTGCCAGGCAGAGGATAAATAAGAAATAATCAGGACCGTACAAAGAGATTATTTCAGAGAGGTCAGGCTTTTTGGACAATCCTGACAGTTACATAAAAAGAATAGGAGAGTAAAAACATGAATGTATTGGTAATTAACTGCGGAAGTTCCTCTTTAAAATATCAGCTCATCGACTCTGATACAGAGGCAGTTCTTGCAAAGGGGCTTTGCGAAAGAATCGGCATCGACGGAAGACTGGTATACCAGAAAGCAGGCGGCGAAAAGGAAATCACAGAGGCGGCTATGCCTACCCATAAAGAAGCGATCCAGATGGTGCTCCATGCACTGACAAACGAGAAAACCGGAGCGATCAAGAGTCTGGAAGAAGTAAACGCTATCGGACACCGTGTCGTTCACGGCGGCGAGAAATTTGCCGCTTCCGCAGTGATCACTGATGAGATGATCAAAGCTGTGGAAGAATGCAACGATCTGGCTCCTCTTCATAATCCGGCGAACCTGATCGGTATCCGCGTATGTGCGGAGCTGATGCCTCACGTACCCCAGGTAGGCGTATTTGACACAGCGTTCCATCAGACAATGCCTCCGAAGGCTTATCTGTATGGTCTGCCTCTGGATTACTACAAGAAGTACAAGATCAGAAGATATGGTTTCCATGGTACCTCCCACAGCTATGTATCCAAACATGCTGTGAAATTCCTGGGCCTTGATCCGGACAATTCCAAGGTAATCGTATGCCATCTTGGCAACGGTTCTTCCATCAGCGCAGTGCAGAACGGCAAATGTATCGATACGACCATGGGTCTGACTCCTCTGGAGGGCGTGATCATGGGAACTCGTTCCGGAAGCATCGATCCGGCGATCGTTGAATTCATCGCGAAGAAAGAGAATCTGGATATCGCAGGCGTTATGAACGTACTGAACAAAAAATCCGGACTTCTTGGACTGTCTGGAATTTCCAGCGATATGCGTGATCTTGAGGACGCTGCGGCAGAAGGCAATGAAGACGCGAAGAACGCAAGAGAAGCCCTTGCCTACGGTATCGCAAAATATGTAGGCGGTTATGTGGCGGCTATGAACGGAGTAGACGCGATCATCTTTACTGCAGGTATCGGTGAAAACGATAATCTCGTGCGTGAAGATATCTGTTCTTATTTCAAATATCTGGGCGTAACGATCGACCAGGAGGCAAATAAGAAACGCGGTGAGGACATTGTGATCTCCACGCCGGATTCCAAGGTAAAGGTAGCAGTTATCCCCACAAATGAGGAACTTGCGATCTGCCGCGATACCGTTGCTCTTGTAAAATAATACAGAAAAGATTTTTGGAGTTTTGCAGAAGGTTCACCGCTTTTGGTGAACCTTCTTTCGCATATGAACATAGCAGAAACTGTATTCAGGAACTCTGGCATTAGCGTTGAAGGCGCAATACAGCCCTCTATATATAAATGCTATAAAAATGGAGGATAACGGTACGGAATATTGTGATAATAAACGAGTAATTTTGATAAATACACTGAAAAATATTAAATATAACTACAAAATATTGACAAATATAAAAGAGTATAGTATACTTTCACTAATGAAACGGTTCAAAAAAGTCTGGTTATGGAGATAATGACTAAATGAAAAGACAGCGCAAAGTGACCATCAGGCAGGTGGCGAAGCAGGCGGATGTTTCTGTCGGGACCGTTTCGAATTATTTGAACGGGACGGCGACAGTCTCAAAGGATCGGGCAGAACGGATTCAGACGGCAATCGAAAGTCTGGATTATATTCCCGATATGCTTGCAAGTTCGTTGAGAAGAAAAAGCAGTAAAACAATTCATATTCTCACACCGAACCTGAACAATGGTTTTTATACAAATATTATCAGCTCCTTTATGGGGTATGCTTATAAAGCGGATTATACAATCCATATCTCCGGGTATGAATATTCTCCTGAGATGGAGAAAAAGCATCTCAGGCTGCTGGAAAACAGCAAGCCCGGAGCAGTTGTGATTGTTTTTAACGGATACAGTGATGAAGCGGAAATTACACGACTGATAAAAAAAGATGTGCATGTGATCCTGGCAGACCGTCAGAATCTGATACGGAACACATCCAGCGTCAGATTTGACAACCGTGAGGTGATCTACGAGATCATTAAATATCTGAAGGACAGAGGTTATTCATCAATAGGCCTTCTGACAGAGCTGACTCGACTGGAAAATGTAAGGAGAAGAAGAGACAGCTTTGTGGAAGCCATGGAGTTCCATGGATACAAAAATCCGGAGGCCTGCGTATACGAAAGAGAATCGCTTTCACTGGACAAGCTGAAAAACGGCTATCTGTATATGAAAGAAATTCTGGAAGAACATCCGAAGGAGGAACTGCCTCAGGCGTGGATTGCAACTTCAGATTATCTGGCGATCGGGCTGATGCGCGCCATCAATGAAAAAGGTTATCGTATTCCTGATGATTTTGGGGTGGTGGGATATGATAATCTGGAGCTGTCGGCATATGTATATCCGAAGCTGACGACAGTCTCACAGGATCAGAAGCTTTTTGGTGAAAAACTGTGGGAGGCGGTGGAGCATTATAATCAGACAAATGAAACAATAGACATTCTGCTCCCTCAGAAGATCGTGATCAGAGAATCCTGTTAAATAAAATAAGGCGGTGCAGTGGAAACACGGCACGCTCTTATTTTAAAGAATCTATTGAAACGTTTCAAGAAAAAGCATTTTCCGGCAGATGAATTCATGGAAATCTATTTCCCTCATGAAAAGAGCCGGATGAAAAATATCCGGACAAAAGAAAGGAGGGCGGCAAAAAGTTTCGGATCATAAGGCGTTTTTCAGGCACAATTTGAAACGTTTCATGTATTTTAAGGAGAAAGGGGTATTTACAATGAAAAAAACACTGGCTATTACTTTATGTGCTGCAATGGCAGCGGGAATGATCGGAACATGTACGACAGCATTTGCGGCAGATGCAGAGCCGGATCCGGCGGCGGACGAATCTGTAGCTAAAGCGGCGGAAGAAGGATGGGAAATTGCCGTAGTTCCCAAGGATTCCACAAATCCATGGTTTGTCCGTATGGATACCGGAGTTAAGGAATTTGCAGATGAAACAGGAGTAAACTGCTACCAGATAGATACAGGTACCATTGACGCTACTAAGCAGGCCCAGCTTGTAGAGGACCTGATCGCCCAGGGTGTAGACGCTATTTGTGTGGTTCCCGTAGATATGGAGTCTATGGATTCTACTTTAAAGAAAGCAAAGGATGCCGGAATCGTAGTAATTACCCATGAGGGAGCGGATCTTACAAATGTAGATTATGATATTGAAGCGTTTTCAAATGAAGGATACGGCGCGTTCATCATGCAGAATCTTGCAGAAGCCATGGGAGAAGAAGGTGTGTATACAACCATGGTCGCCTCTCTGACAAACGGATCTCATAATGAGTGGGCGGACGCAGCGGTAGAATATCAGAAAGAGCATTACCCGAATATGCAGCTCCTTGAAGAGAATCCGAGAGTAGAATCAGATGATAACGGAGACACTGCTTATAACGTTGCCAAAGAGCTGATCAAGACTTATCCGGATCTGAAAGGTATTATGGGAACTTCCTCCTTTGACGCACCCGGCGTTGCGCGTGCGATCCAGGAACTTGGACTGGAAGGTAAGTTCTTTACCTCAGGAACAGGTATGCCTGCCGACAATGCGGAACTGTTGAAATCCGGCGTTCTGAAGTCTCTGACTCTCTGGGATCCGGCGCAGTCCGGCAAGGCCATGATCGATCTTGCATGCAAGGTTCTAAATGAACAGGAGATTACTGCCCCATTAAATCTTGATGTAGACGGATATACAGAAATGAACTTCCGTGAAGGGTCAGAAACTGTTCTTGAAGGACAGGGCTGGATTACCATTACTGCGGACAATGTAGATGATATGGGATTCTGATAATAACAAAACAGGCAGAAAATCGGCTTTGCCGACCTTAAAACAGTTCAATCCGCCGGAAATCCGGCGGATTGAACTGAAATATCAGAAGCGTTAATATCCAGAAGTCCGATCAGAATATACGGCGGTTTTGCCATGTTTCCATACCAGGAGGTATTAACGCGAAAACAGCCAGGGGTAAGCAGAGAGGAGGAAATTATGGCTCAGAGTTTATTAAAAGCGGAGCATGTAAAAATCTCCTTTGGAAGTGTACATGCTTTAAGAGATGTTTCTCTTGAAATACTTCCCGGAGAAATTCATTGTCTTGCGGGAGAAAACGGATGCGGAAAATCTACGATCATCAAGATTATTTCCGGCGTATACCAGCGCGATGGGGGAACAATTGAGTTTAACGGACAGAAGCTGGATAGGATTTCGCCTATAGATGCGATCAATATGGGAATTCAGGTGATTTACCAGGATTTTGCGCTGTTCCCGAATCTTACAGTGGCAGAAAATCTTGCGCTGAATACAGAGCTTGCCTCCAGAAAAAAAACAGTAAGTTGGAAAAATGTAAGGAAAATAGCGGAAGAGGCAGTCGCGAAAATTAATTTTAAAATAGATTTGGATCAGAAAGTAGAAGAACTGAGCGTTGCTCAAAAACAAATGGTGGCTATCAGCCGCGCGCTGATGTCAAACGCAAAGCTCATCATTATGGACGAGCCTACAACAGCGCTTACAAAGAAAGAAGTAAGCGCGCTGTTTAAAATAATACTGAAACTGAAAGAACAGGGAATTGCGATTCTGTTTATCAGTCATAAGCTGAACGAGGTTTTTGAAATCTCTGACAGGTTTACGATTTTCCGGAACGGAGAAATGGTGGCTACAGGAAGTACAAAAGATCTGGATGACAAGAAATTCACCTATTATATGACCGGCCGTGAATTTTCAGACCAGGTCTTTGTTGCCAGGAATGTTTCGGAAAATCCTGTGCTTGAACTGAAGAATCTGTCCAGAGAGGGAGAATTTTCGGATATCAGTTTTTCCCTGAAAAGAGGAGAAATTCTCGGGATTACGGGCCTTTTGGATTCCGGACGTACAGAACTTGCGCTTGCCATGTTTGGCCTGAAGCCGGCAGATTCCGGAGAAATCCTTAAAGATGGAAAAGCGGTAAAAATTACAAATCCAAGAGAGGCTATTTCCAACAAAATCGGATATGTGCCGGAGGATCGTCTGTCGGAAGGTCTCTTTCTTACGCAGTCTATCGGAGATAACATTATCATTTCAGAAATAGACAGGCTGAAAAAGAAAAACGGACAATTTGACCGTAAAAGACGGAATGAAGAAGTGGAAAAATGGGTAAAGGAGCTGGAAATAAAAACAGATAATCCTGATAATCCGGCTACAACTCTTTCCGGAGGAAATCAGCAGAGGATCGTGCTGGCGAAATGGCTGGCCTGCGATCTTGACGTGCTGATCCTGAACGGCCCTACGGTGGGCGTGGATATCGGATCCAAGCATGATATCCATAAGGTACTGCAAAATCTGGCCGGCCAGGGACTTGGGATCATTATTATTTCTGACGACCTTCCGGAGGTTATCCAGAACTGTTCCAGAGTCCTGGTGATCAAAGGCGGAAAAATCCGTTCGGAATACAGTACGCAGAACGTCACTGAAAAGATGATCATTGACGATATGATGTAGGAGGCGATCAGATGAGCAGAAGAATAAAAAAAGCGTTTCGTACAAACGAACCGTACATATTTTTGATTATTATCGCATTGGGAATTGTGATACAGATCCGTTCCGGACAGTTTTTTACAGGCAACAATATAGTAGACCTTCTGAGCGCTATGATCGTTCCGGGACTGTTCGCCATAGCGGAGTTTCTTGCCTTGATCTCGGGAGGCATTGATGTGTCGTTTCCGGCACTGGCTTCACTTTCGGCATATGCCACCACAAAAATGCTTCTGGATATGGGATATGATGGAAATGTGCTGCTGGCTTTTGTGATCGCTATTGCCATCGGCGCCCTGCTGGGCGCTTTTAACGGCTTTTTCATCGGCTATCTCAACCTGAACGCCATGATCGTCACTCTTGGCTCGGCAAGTATTTTTCAGGGATTCATGCAGGGCGCGCTGCGGGCAAACCAGCTTTCTGTGATTCCGTCCGGTATGAAAACATTTGGCACCGCATCGTTTATTACCGCAACAAATAAAGTAAACGGGCTGACGTCGATTCTTCCCTATACTTTTATCATCCTGGTAGTGGTATGCGCCGCTGTACATTTTCTTCTCCGTTATACCCTGTTCGGAAGAGGTATTTATGCGATCGGCGGAAATGCCCAGAGCGCGCATACGGCAGGCTTTCATGTGAAAAGGACGAAATTTGTGATTTATATTATCATCGGAATGATTGCTTCTGCCAGCGGAATCTGCCGCGTCTGCATGATGCAGCAGTGTCATCCTACCAACATGCTTGGCATGGAGATGAATATTATTGCAGGCGTTGTGCTGGGCGGCGTCGCTCTGACAGGAGGAGCCGGCACGCTTACAGGATGTATGCTGGGTACCTTTTTGATCATTCTTGTTCAGAATTCCATGATCCTTTTGGGAATTCCAACAACCTGGAGCGATGTTTTTGTAGGACTTGTAATTGTGATAGGAGTATCTCTAACGGCGCTTCAGTCAGCCAGATCCTCTAAAAGCAAAAAAACTGCAGCAAAGGGGGGCGCGTGATGAGCAAGGTGAAAAGTATTTTCAAAAGAAATCCGGAAGTTAGCAGACTGTTGGTCATTATGGTCTGCTGGCTGATCTTTATGATGTTCACACAGGCTGAAAAATTTTTTACCGGCGTTAATTTTCTTACTATGGCAGGGCAGTTTCCCGAGTATGGTCTGATGGCGCTGGGAGGCATGCTGTGTATGATCACCGGCGGAATCGATCTGTCCGTAGTAGGTACGGCCAATATGGCGGCTATTCTCAGTGTGTTCACAATGATAAGACTGTTTGGTGAAGAGGGAACCATGCCCCTTGCCTTTTCCGCAGTGATATTTATTATAGCCATTCTGGTAGGATGTGTAGTAGGAGGCTTGAACGCTTTCCTGATCTCACAGCTCGGTGTTCCGCCGATTCTTGCCACTTTGGGAGTGAACGAATTACTGACAGGGCTTTGTATCGTATTTACAAACGGCTCTGCCATTTCAACCTTCCCGAAGCAGTATTGTGATTTTTTCTCAGGCAATTTCCTTGGGATCATTCCCAGGAGGCTGATTGTTTTTATTGTGGTCGCGGTTGTAATCTGGCTGCTTCTTGAGAAAAGCACTTATGGCACAAAGCTCAGACTCTACGGAACAAGCGCCCGTGTATCAAAATATTCCGGAATTAATACGTCGGCCCTTCTGTTCCGCACATATATGACTTCGTCTATCTGCGCGGCTCTGGGCGGTCTTATGATGCTGGCTACATATTCTTCCGCAAGGGCAGATTACGGCACGAATTACACGATGCAGTCCATACTTCTGATCGTGCTGGGCGGCGTCAGTCCAAACGGAGGAAAAGGAAAGCTTTCCGGTGTGATAACCGCGATAGTCCTGCTGAAGATGATCGAATCCGGAATCAACCGTTTCAGAAGTGTGTCCACTTATTATGTGACTTTGATCTGGGGCGCTGTTCTGATTCTTGCTCTTGTGATCGACTATATGAGCCAGAAACCGAAACACGCAAAATAAGAAAAGCGGAGGATGAGATATGGCGAAAAAAGTGCTGTTTGCCGGCGAGTCCTGGACGGCGACACTGACAGAGGTAAAAGGGTTTAACAGCTTTGTCTCCTCAAAATATGAAACAGGACTGGGATGGATAGACAAGGCGATCGAGCAGGCGGGCTACGATCTGACATACATGCCAAATCATGAGGCAAATGATCATTTTCCGTTTACGATGGAAGAGCTTGGAAAATATGCCTGCGTGATACTGTCGGATATAGGAGCGGACACTCTTCTGATCCCGTCAGAAACCTTCGCGTCAGGAAAAATGTTTCCTAACCGCTGCCAGCTTTTGAAGGATTATGTGATGGACGGAGGAGCTCTCCTGTTGATGGGCGGATATATGACTTTTACAGGTATCGGAGGACAGGGAAAATGGTGGGCGACTCCTGTGCAGGACATACTGCCTGTGCAGCTTCTTCCTTACGACGACCGGATGGAACACTGCGAGGGGGTACGCCCGGAAATAGTAAAGCCGGAGCATCCTGTTTTCCAGGGAATTGAAGGAGAGTGGCCAAGAGTGCTGGGATATAATAAGAGTATCCTGAAGCCGGAGGCCGAGATTGCCGCCACTGTATGCGGAGATCCATTCCTGGCATTTCAACAGTGCGGAAAAGGAAAAACAGCAGTATTTTCCAGCGACTGCTCCCCGCACTGGGCGCCATTGGAATTCTGTAACTGGAAGTATTACAATCTGATCTTTAAAAATATCATTGATTATATTACCGGCTGAAATTCATAAAAAAGAATAAAAGATGTGATTGACCAACCAAAAAGGAGGAAAAATGCATGAAGACAATAAAAGATAAACAGATACTTGTAGGCGCAGATTTTGCAGGTTTTCCACTGAAAGAAGCGGTTGTGGCTCATCTTAAAGAATATGGATGGACTGTAACGGATGTGGGGGTGCGTTCGCCAAAAGATAATGACACGGATCTGATGTTTCACCGTATCGGGCTCCGCGTAGGTTCCATGATCTCAGAGGGAGAATTTGAGCGCGCGCTGATCTTCTGCGGGACAGGAATGGGCATCCATATTGCCGCCAGCAAGTGTCCGGGCGTCTTTTCCGGCGTAGTGGAAAGTGTTCCGGCAGCTCTCAGAGCGATTACCGGGAATGGTGTGAATGTTCTTGCCATGGGAGCTTTTTATGTTGCTCCTCAGATGGGGTGTGATATTGCAGACGCATATCTTACTCATAATCTGGGAGACGGTTATGAATACTGGCCGAACTTTTATGAGTTTCATAAGCTTGCCTGCGACGAGCTGAACGCTTTTGACTACGAAGAATATAAGGCGAATGGATTTAAAGTAAAACATCTGGGCGATTACCCTCTGGAGCTGATGAGCCGACCGGATATATTCGACTGAAAAGTATCTTCAGGATATACGGCTGTGTAAATAAGAATCCGTCATTATGGCTGCTGTGCCCCTTGGCGGCATGAAATAAAAGGAGGCGCGCTCTGCGGAAATTATAAAACTGCAGGGTGCGTTTCTCTTTTTGCCGGATGCTGCCAGAAAATTATCTGCAGCGGTAAATTTTCGTTGACAAATGGGAATCTCCTATGTATAATTGTCTAAGTGTGAATAGGAGAGAGCTATGCAGATTCATTTATCAGACATTACGTTCAGCGAGGGAAAAACAATACAGGAAACTGTAAAGCTGGAGATGGACAAGATTGTTTTTCAGCTTGGAGAATTTCCTGTTTTGAAGAAGAGCCCGGTGGAGCTTACAGTCTCCAACACAGGAGACAAGGTTCTGGAGATCCGGGGAGAGGGAACAGTAACTGTGGGAATTCCCTGCGACCGCTGTCTGGAAGAGGTTGCCGTTGAGATTCCCTACCATATTGAAAAAAAGCTCGATATGAAGCTGACGGAAGAAGAAAGGATAAATGATCTGGATGAGAGCAGCTATCTCACAGGAATGGACCTGGATGTGGACCGGTTGGTCTATCTTGAGGTACTGATGGGCTGGCCTTTGAAGATTCTGTGTAAAGAAGACTGCAAAGGAATCTGCAGCCGCTGCGGGAAAAATCTGAATGAAGGTCCCTGCGGATGCGCAGAAGAACCGAAGGATCCCCGCATGGCAGCTATCAGTGATATATTTAGTAAATTTAAGGAGGTGTAACCTATGTCCATATGTCCAAAGAACAAAACATCTAAAGCAAGACGTGACAAAAGACGTGCAAACTGGAAGATGAGTGCTCCGAATCTGGTAAAATGCAGCAAATGCGGCGCCCTGATGATGCCTCACAGAGTTTGCAAAGCCTGCGGAAGCTACAACAAGAAAGAGATTATCAAAGTAGAAGATTAATGAGACCGAAAAACAGGATCCTTGCGGGGGTTCTGTTTTTTTGTACGCCAAAATAATAATTTTATTAATTTTAAAGATAATACAAATAATTTTAGAAAAAACAATTTTTTTATTTAAAATATATAAAATGAAATAAATATTGACAAAATAATTCGTGCAATTTATACTGTAAAGTAATCGGAATAAGCGGTGGAGTCTGTCATAGTACATCAAAAACTTTGTATAAAGTGTGGGGTTTTTACAGGAATGCTTTTGCATGTATTATTTATTCTCGATGAAGATAAGAACAGGAAACCATCCTCTTATTTTCGACATTATAATTCTGGCCTGAAGAAGGGGAAAGGTGGTTTTTTTATGGAGCAAAATCTGTCACTTTTTTACGGGCTGTCGTTCCTGACAGCCGCACTTGCATTCGCTTATGCTGTTTACCTTTATTTATGGGTAAAAAAACAGCCGACGAAGAATGCGAAGATCCAGGAAGTCGCCGCTTTGATCAAACAGGGCGCAAACACATTTATGAGGCGTGAGTATCTGATTCTCGCCAAATTTGCGGGCGTGGCGGCGGTTATTATCTTTATCCTGCTTCCGTCTCCGATCTGGAGCGGGAATATTCTCTCCAATGTTGAAATGACAGTGGCGTACATACTGGGAACCGCGCTGTCTGCAGTTGCGGGCAAAATCGGTATTATGGTGGCCACACATTCTAATTCCAGAGCTGCCGAGGCAGCGAAGAAAGGAATTGAGCCAGCTTTTCTTGTAGGATTCCGCGGAGGCGCCGTTATGGGGCTTCTGGTAGTGGGCTGCTCTCTCCTGGGAGTTGCCGCGGTCCTTATGGTGGTAGGCGATACAAGCATCATTCTCGGCTTTTCCTTTGGCGCCAGCTCTCTGGCTCTTTTTGCCAAGGCAGGCGGCGGTATTTTTACAAAGACAGCGGACGTATCTGCCGATCTTACCGGAAAAGTGGAACTTGGGATTCCGGAGGATGATCCGAGAAATCCGGCGGTTATCGCTGATAATGTAGGCGATAATGTAGGCGACGTTGCCGGAATGGGAGCCGATCTTTTTGATTCCAATGTGGCGGCTATGGCCTCCGCCCTTGTTATCGCCCAGTCTTTATCCGGCGGGGAATACAATAATATTTCCATGGTGTTCTGTTATGCGATCCTGGGACTTCTGGCGTCTATTATCGGAATTGCAAACGCCAGGATCGGCAGGAACGGAAATCCCACTCACGCGCTGAATATGTCTACCTATGTTACTACGGGCATTTTCCTGGTCCTTACGGCTATTGCAACGGCAGTCTTCGACGGTTTTTCCTGGAGGATCTGGGGCGCTTCTACAGTAGGTCTTATTGTAGGCGTGATCATTGGAATTACAACGGACTACTTTACAGATGATTCCAAACCGATCGTCAGAAAGGTAGCCCATGCTTCTCAGTCAGGTCCGGCCTTTACGGTGCTTTCAGGAGTTTCCTACGGATTCATCTCCGCCCTGCCCGCTATGGTGGGTATCGCGGTTTCCGCCCTCCTTGCGTATAAGATCTGCGAGCCTATGGGAGAGGGCTATGCGATATTCGGCATTTCCATGGCGGCAGTCGGAATGCTTTCCATTGTGGGAATGATCATTTCCAATGACGCTTACGGCCCTATCGTAGATAACGCGAGAGGCCTGGCCGAAATGGGAAACCTCGGTGAAGAGACAATCCGCACGGCGGACGAACTGGACAGCGCGGGAAATACGGTAAAAGCTGTTACAAAAGGATTTTCTATCGGCGCGGCGGGCCTTACGGTTATTTCTCTTCTGGGAGCGTTTATGTCGGAAGCGAATGAATCTCTGGCAGAAGCCGGCAAAGAACTGATTACAGGCTTTGACATTATGGAACCTACAGTGTTCTTCGGTATACTGATCGGCGCGGCTATTCCGGCCGTATTCTCTGCAATGCTGATCCTGGGAGTCGACAAAAACGCCCAGAGAATGGTTGGGGAGATCCACAGGCAGTTTAACTCCATTCCCGGACTGCGGGAAGGCAAAAAGGGCGCGAAGCCGGAGTATGGCAAATGTATTGATATTGCCACATCAGGGGCTCTGAAAGAGCTGATTCCGGCCGGGCTTATGAGTATCCTTTCCACAATGGTGGTCGGATTTATCGGTGGCCCGAAAGCTATCGGCGGTTTCCTTCTTGGAAACATTGTCAGCGGTCTTCTTCTGGCGCTGTTCATGTCCAACGCAGGCGGCCTCTGGGATAACTCCAAGAAGTACGTGGAATCCGGCGCGGAAGGCGGAAAGGGAAGCGAAGCTCATAAAGCAGCCGTGATCGGAGATACAGTAGGAGATCCCTTTAAAGATACGGCAGGACCTTCAATCAACACCCAGATTACTGTCGTTTCTCTTGTTTCTTCATTAATGTCCTCCATTTTTGTGGCGATTTCTCTGTTCAGCTAATGGAAGCATAGCTTGTTTACGGCATCCCGGGAGACAGCTCCCGGGATGCTTTTGTGAGTGAAACAAATTGATTTTCCTGTTTTTCTCTGATATACTGTACAGCAGAAAAAATCCGCCCACATGGCGGATGATCTTTAAAAACTTTTTGCAAAAGATAATGAGGGAAATATGGGAGGTTGGTTATGAATGAAAAAAATCAGATTACGGAAGGTGTAATCTGGAAACATCTGTTGTTTTTTTTCTTTCCTGTGGTAGCGGGAATGTTTCTGCAGCAGATATATAATGCGGCCGACACGATTGTTGTCGGTCGTTTTGTGGGTAAGGAAGCTCTGGCGGCAGTGGGAGGCTCTGTCAACCAGATTGTGAATCTGATCGTGGAGGTGTTTGTGGGCCTTACCTCAGGCGCCGCCGTGATCGTTTCCCAGTTTTACGGAGCCAAAGACAGAAAAAATCTGGAAAAGACCATACATACCACTTACGCCCTGGCCATCGCCGCCGGGTTCGTTATTGGGATCCTGGGTCTTATTTTTTCCGAGACGATCCTGACATTTATGAAAACGCCTGATGAACTGATGAAGGATTCCCTTCAGTATCTTCATATCTATTTTCTGGGAATCGTGTTTAATCTTGTATATAATATGGGGGCGTCCGCTCTCCGGGCCATGGGCGACTCAAGAAGGCCGCTTTATGTGCTGGCTGTGGCCTGTTCCCTGAACGTGGTCCTGGATATTTTTCTGGTGGTAGTCTGCAGGATGGGAGTGGCAGGCGCGGCGACGGCGACGATCTTCTGTCAGGGGATCAGCGCCTGCATTGTAACCTGGATGCTGATGTCTAAGGAAAAATTCTGCCGGCTGGAACTAAAAAAGATACGGATCCATATGAATTCTCTGCGGTCTGTTCTGAGAATCGGAATTCCGGCGGGATTTGAGGCGGCGATGTACTGCGTGGCAAATATTGTGATCCAGGTGTTTGTTAATAAACTGGGCACAGACCATGTGGCTGCCTGGGGCACCTTCGGAAAAATAGACGCGGCTTTCTGGATGATTGTAAACGCCTTCGGAATTTCAATCACCACCTTCGTCGGACAGAATTACGGGGCGGGAAAGATCAGGCGTATGCGAAGGAGCGTTATGGTCTGCCTTCTGATGTCTTATATTTCGGCAGTCACAATGAGCATTATACTTATGACTTTTGCAAGACCCCTTTACGGCCTGTTTACCACAGACGCGGCGGTGATCGATATAGGAGTCTATATGATGCGTTTCCTGATGCCTTCGTATTTTCTTTATGTGGTCATCGGAATCCTGTCCGGCGCTTTAAGAGGAGCGGGAAGAGTCCTGGTGCCTGTGCTTCTTACCTGCGGAGGCGTGTGCATCCTTCGGATCATGTGGATGCTGGTCCTGCTTCCGGTACATCCGGGCATTGAGACGATCATGCTGAGTTACCCCGCTTCCTGGAGCATTACGGCGGTCCTGTTTATTATTTACTATATCAGGCGCTTCCCGGGAAGCAAAAGCAGCCGTTCCCTGACGCCGCAGAAGACGCTGTGAATAAAAAGATCTGATGTCACCTGAAAAGGAGTGTAAACCCATGAATATTTTAAATATAGAACATGTCAGTAAAATCTATGGCGATAAAACCATTTTCGATGATATATCTTTCGGGATCCAGCAGGGAGACAAAATTGGGATCATCGGGATCAATGGAACCGGAAAGACTACATTTCTGAAGATCCTGGCCGGAATAGAAGAACCGGACGAAGGACAGGTGATCCGCCAGAACGGTCTCCGCATCTCCTTTCTTCCGCAGCATCCGGTATTTCCGGAAGGAGCAACGGTTCTTTCCTATGTGGCAGGGAAAAAGAAAGGAGAGGACTGGATACCGGAGACAGAGGCAAAGATGGTGCTGAATAAGCTTGGAATCCAGAATCACGAAGAAGAAATTTCTCATCTTTCAGGAGGACAGAAAAAAAGAATAGCCCTTGCCGCCGTGCTGGTAAACCCTGCGGATATTCTTATCCTGGACGAACCCACCAACCATCTGGATAATGAAATGGCAGAATGGCTGGAGGACTACCTGAACCGCTTTAAAGGAACGGTGATCATGGTTACGCACGACCGTTATTTTCTGGATCGCGTTACAAATAAAATCCTGGAGATCAGTCATGGAAAAGTCTACAGCTATGAAGCAAAATATTCCCGTTTTCTGGAAATGAAGGCGGAAAGGGAGGAGATGGAGCTGGCTTCCGAAAGAAAACGCCAGAGTATCCTGCGCATTGAACAGGAATGGGCGAAAAGAGGCTGCAGAGCCAGAAGTACGAAGCAAAGAGCCAGGCTGGAGCGCCTGGAGACTATGAAAAACGCTTCCGCCCCTGTCCGGGATCAGAACGTGGAAATCGATTCTGTGGAAACCAGGATGGGGAAAAAGACCATTGAGCTTCATCATATCTCAAAAAGCTATGGGGAGAAGACCTGCATCCGGGATTTTGATTATATTATTTTGAAAAATCAGAAACTTGGGATCATCGGACCCAACGGCTGCGGAAAATCTACTCTTTTAAAAATCATCGCCGGACAGATCGAACCGGATGAGGGAAGCGTAGAGATCGGAGAAACAATAAAGATCGGCTATTTTTCCCAGGAAATAGAAGAGATGAACACCAGCCGCCGGGTTATCGATTATATTAAAGACGTGGCGGAGTATATACCGACAAAGGACGGGCTTATCAGTGCGTCGAAACTTCTGGAACAATTTCTTTTTGACGCTTCGATGCAGTATGCGCCTATTGAAAAGCTGTCAGGAGGGGAAAAGAAACGCCTTTATCTTCTGAAAGTGCTGGCATCCGCTCCAAATGTGCTGCTTCTGGATGAGATCACAAATGATATTGATATACCGACGCTGACAGTCCTGGAAGACTATCTGAATTCTTTTTCCGGAATCGTGGTCGCAGTGTCCCACGACAGATATTTCCTGGATAATCTGGCTGACCGCATCTTTGCCTTTGAGGGAGGCGGAAGGCTGGTTCAGTATGAGGGAGGATATACGGATTATCTTGAAGCGAAAAAGAGAAGAGAAAAAGAGGCGGAAGGAGCTTTTGGAGAAGGCGGAAAAAATACGGCAAAGGAAAAAACAGGAGAAAAAGACTCTGTGAAAACCTGGAAGCAGAACCGTCCTCAGAAGCTTAAATTCTCTTATAAGGAGCAGAAAGAATTTGAAACCATTGATGAGGATATCGCTTCTTTGGAAGATAAAATCGCGTCTCTTGACGAGGAAATCATGGCAAACGCCACGAATTCCGGAAAACTGAACGAGCTTACGAAAGAAAAAACAGAAGCGGAAGCCCTGCTGGAAGAAAAAATGGACCGCTGGGTATATCTGAATGATCTGGCGGAAAGGATAGAGGCCCAGAAGCAGAGCTGAATATCCGGAGAGGAGCATATCAATGAAGAAAAGTCCGATGACTACTTTATGCTATATAGAAGCAGAAGATTCTTATCTTATGCTGCACAGAGTATCGAAAAAGAATGACGTAAATAAGGATAAGTGGATAGGCGTAGGAGGACATTTTGAAGAGGGAGAAAGCCCGGAAGAGTGCCTGCTGAGAGAGGTGCGCGAGGAGACGGGACTGACGCTGACTTCCTGGAGATTCCGGGGAATCGTTACTTTTACACAGGAAGGCTACGGCACAGAATATATGTGCCTGTATACGGCAGACGGCTTTGAGGGAGAAATCAGAGAATGCGAGGAGGGAGTTTTGGAGTGGATAAAAAAAGACGAGCTTCTGAAACTGAATCTCTGGAAGGGCGATCTGATCTTCTTAAAGCTTTTAAAGGATGACATGCCTTTTTTCTCCCTGAAACTCAGCTACCGGGGAGACGAGCTTACAGATGCAGTGCTTGACGGTCTTTCTATAATTTAGTATGATAAAACCTGGAGTTTTAATAGGAGGTGTATTATGGCAGAAGTAATTAAAGTGGTTGTAGACGCCATGGGCGGAGATTATGCGCCGCAGGAACCTGTAAAGGCTGCTGTAGATGCCGTAAAAGAACGGAAGGATATCAGCGTGATCCTCGCTGGTCAGGAAGATAAAATAAAAAAAGAACTTGAAAAATATCAGGATTATCCCAAAGACAGACTTCAGATCGCTCCTGCTTCAGAGGTGATCGAAACTGCGGAGCCGCCGGTTTTTGCGATCCGCAAAAAGAAAGACTCTTCTATTGTAGTGGGACTGAATATGGTAAAACATAAAGAAGCGGACGCGTTTGTCTCATCAGGAAGCACAGGAGCTGTACTGGTGGGAGGACAGGTGATCGTAGGAAGAGCGAAAGGCGTAGAGCGTCCTCCTCTTGCGCCGCTGATTCCCACAATGGACGGTGTGAGCCTCCTGATCGACTGCGGAGCGAATGTGGACGCAAGACCCTCTCATCTGGTGCAGTTCGCCAAAATGGGGGCAATCTATATGGAACATGTGGTGGGCATTAAAAATCCCCGGGTGGCGATCGTGAACAACGGCGCGGAAGAAGAAAAAGGAAATGCTCTTGTAAAAGAAACTTTCCCGCTTCTGAAACAGACAGAGGGGATTAATTTTATCGGAAGCATCGAGGCAAGAGATATCCCGGCGGGATATGCGGATGTGATCGTCTGCGAAGCATTTGTAGGCAACGTGATCCTGAAGCTGTATGAAGGCCTCGGAATGTCTCTGCTCAAGAAGATCAAGGAAGGACTGATGTCTTCGGTCAGGAGCAAGGTAGGCGCTCTTTTGATAAAACCGGCTCTGAAGCAGACGATGAAATCCTTCGATGCCACCGAGTACGGCGGAGCTCCTCTTCTGGGTCTGAAGGGCCTTGTTGTGAAAACACACGGAAGCGCTTCAGCCGTGGAGATCAAAAACGCTGTATTTCAGTGCGTACAGTTCAAAAAGCAGAAAGTAAACGAAAAAATTGCGGAGCGCATTCAGCCTCCTGTAAGTCAGGAAGTGCCCGATGAAAAATAGTGAGAAGGAACAAAAAGAGATGGAACAACTGGAACGGACGATCGGTTATACCTTCCATAATAAAAAATTGCTGAGACAGGCGCTGACCCACAGTTCCTATGCAAACGAAAAAAAGCTGGGAAAGCTGGGATGCAACGAACGTCTGGAATTCTTAGGAGACGCTGTCCTGGAACTGGTCAGCAGCGATGTGCTGTATGCCCGTTTTCCGAAAATCCCGGAGGGCGAGCTTACAAAAAAGAGGGCGAGCCTTGTCTGCGAGCCGAGTCTTGCTTACTGCGCAAGGCAGTTTGATCTGCCGCAATATCTTCTTCTCGGACGGGGGGAAGATATGACAGGCGGGCGGATGAGAGATTCTATTGTGTCAGACGCTACGGAGGCCCTTCTGGGCGCGATCTATCTGGACGGAGGCTTTGAAAAGGCAAGAGACTTTGTGCTCCGTTTTATCCTGAATGATATGGAGCATAAGCAGCTCTTCTACGACAGCAAGACGATCCTGCAGGAGATTGTGCAGGAAAAGGGAAAGCAGACCCTGGAGTATATTCTGACGGGAGAATCCGGGCCGGATCATAACAAACAGTTTTCGGTGGAAGTCCGCGTCAACGGAGATGTTCTGGGAAACGGCACTGGCCACACGAAAAAAGCGGCGGAACAGGCGGCCGCCTATCAGGCGATCCGCAGGCTGCAGCAATAGCAGGTGAAAGATGTATTTAAAAAACATAGAGGTACATGGATTCAAATCCTTTGCCCAGAAGATCAATTTTGAATTTCATAACGGCATCACAGGAATCGTAGGACCTAACGGCAGCGGGAAAAGCAACGTAGGAGACGCTGTCCGCTGGGTCCTTGGCGAACAGAGCGCAAAACAGCTCCGGGGCGGAAATATGCAGGACGTTATTTTTTCAGGAACGGAAACAAGAAAGCCTTTAAGTTTTGCTTCGGTAGCGATCACTCTGGATAACAGCGATCATAAGCTTCCGGTGGACTATAATGAGGTGACAGTGACAAGACGGCTGTACCGGTCCGGAGAAAGCGAGTATCTGATCAATGGAAGCAACTGCCGTTTGAAGGATATTCAGGAAATGTTCTACGACACCGGTATCGGAAAAGAAGGCTACTCTATTATCGGCCAGGGACAGATCGACAAGATCCTAAGCGGAAAGCCGGAGGACCGCCGTGAGCTTTTTGACGAGGCGGCCGGGATCGTAAAATTCAAGCGCAGGAAAAATACAACAATAAAGAAACTGGAAGAAGAAAAAAGCAACCTGGTCCGTGTGACAGATATCCTGAATGAGCTGACAAAACAGCTCGGTCCTCTTGAAAAGCAGGCAGAAACAGCTAAAATATATCTTTCCAGAAGAGACGAACTGCGGGAGCTTGACGTGAATCTCTTCCTTCTCGAATACGATCATACAGGCAGACTTTTAAAAGAGCTGGAAGAAAAACTGGGAAACGCAGAAGCGGAACTAAGAGAGGCCGAGGAGGAATTCGGACAGACCAAGGCGGAATACGAGCGCCTGGAACAGGAACTGGAGGAACTGGGCGGTCATCTGGACGAGCTGAAGGAAAAGCAGCAGGAAAACGCCCTGATGAAACAGGAGTATGAGAGCCGGATCAAGATCCTCAAAGAACAGATACAGGCGGGAAAACAGAACGCGGAACACTATGAGAACCGTTTGAACGTTCTGAAAAGCGATCTGGAAAAAAGAAATCTGGAAAAGGAAAAACTGACAGGGGAAAGCGGCGCGCTGAAAGCTCAGAAAAGAGAAATCCAGAAAAATCTTGACGAGGGACAGGAACGGCTGAAAAAGATCCTGGCCAATGTGGAAGAATGCGCCGCGGCCGTAGAGGACGGAAAAAATGAAATCATCGAGCTTTTGAACAGCCGCGCCACAACGAAGGGAAAGGCGCAGCGCTTTGACGCCATGATGGAGCAGCTTGATATCCGGAAAGCGCAGGTCAGCCAGAGAATCCTTGTGCTGAAAACAGAGGAAGAAAGCCTCTCAGGCGACAGGGCGAAAGCAGAGCATACATATCAGAGAGTTTCCTCCTCTATCCAGTCTACCAATGAGGAATGTGTGCGTCTCGACGAAGAGATCCAGAAGCTTCAGGAAAAGCTGAAGGAGCTGAACCGGCAGATGGAGACAGGGCAGGCGGCTTATCACAGAGAGGTTTCCCGTCTGGAATCCTTAAAAAATATCACAGAAAGATATGAAGGATACGGAAACAGTATCCGCCGCGTTATGGAACAGAAAAAAAACGAGCCGGGTATCAGGGGAGTTGTGGCGGACATTATCCAGGTAAAGAAAGACTACGAGCTTGCCATTGAAACAGCCCTGGGCGGCAGCATCCAGAATATCGTTACAGATAATGAACAGACGGCGAAGCGGATGATCGATTTTCTGAAAAAGAACCGCTATGGAAGGGCTACATTTCTGCCTCTTTCCAATATCAGCGGAAGAGGAGGATTCCAGAGAGAAGAAGTATTCCGGGAACCGGGAGTGATCGGAGCAGCGGACACGCTTGTTCAGGCGGACAGAGAGTATGATTCTCTGGTAAAATATCTTCTTGGCAGAGTGCTTGTGGTAGACCATATCGACCATGCCATTGCCATAGGGAAAAAGTACCGCCACAGTCTTCGTATGGTAACTCTGGAAGGTGATTCTTTAAGTCCGGGCGGTTCCATGACAGGAGGAGCTTTCAAAAACAACAGCAATCTTCTGGGCCGCCGTAGAGAAATGGAAGAGCTGGAACGGAGCATAGAGCTTTTAAAGAAAGAACTGAAGGAAGCCCAGCAGTCCATAAACGACAACAGGAGCCGGCGGAACGTTCTAAGAGACACCATCGCAGACTTCCAGGAAAAGCTGAGACAGCAGTATGTAGAGCAGAATACGGCAAAAATGAACCTGGAACAGATCAAAGAAAAAGAACAGGGAATCAAGGAAAGCTATAAGCAGATTGAAAGAGAGCAAAACGAGCTGAGACGGCAGGCGGGAGAGATCCGTTCAGACCGGAGCGGTATTGTAAAGGAACTGGAAGAATCCCAGAAGGATGAAAAAGAACTGGAAGCTTTTATCGAGACAAAGCAGAAAGAGCTGGAAGAGTGGAGAGCGGAAGAAGCCCAGAAGACGAAAGAGCTGGAAGAGATCCGTCTGGAGGAATCCGCCGTCTCCCAGAAAGAACGGTTCCTTAAGGAAAACCTTGACCGTATTTCCCGTGAGGCGGACGCTTTTCAGGAAGAAAGCCGGCAGATGAAAGAAAACTTAGAGAACAGCGCTAAGGAAACAAAGAAGAAAGAAGAGGGCATCCAAAGTCTGCAGGCGGAAGTGGAAAAATGCAGGGAACTGGAAACGGAGTTTCAGTCACAGAGAGAAAAGTGGCAGAAGGAAAAAGAAGAGAGAAGTGTAAGCCATAAGGCGTTTTTTGAGAAGAGAGACCAGCTTTCGGAAAAAACAACACTTTTGGATAAAGAATGTTTCCGTCTGAGAAGCCAGGCGGAAAAGACGGAAGAACAAAGAGAAAGCCAGATTTCCTATATGTGGGAGGAATATGAGATCACGCCGAACAGCGCTCTCTCCTACAGGAAAGAGGAACTGACAGACCGCCAGGAGATGAAAAAGAACATCGCCAGAATAAAAGAAGAGATCCGTAAGTTAGGTTCCGTGAATGTAAACGCCGTAGAAGACTATAAAAATCTTCTGGAGCGGCATACCTTCCTTACCGGACAGTATGAAGATCTCGTGGAGGCGGAAAAAGCTCTGGAGAGCATCATTCAGGAGCTTGACGAAGGAATGAGAAAACAGTTCGCAGAGAAATTCCGCGACATCCAGAGAGAATTTGACAAGGCGTTTAAAGAACTTTTCGGCGGAGGAAAGGGAACTCTGGAACTTTCCGAAGACGAGGATATTCTGGAAGCGGGAATCAGGATCATTTCCCAGCCGCCGGGAAAGAAGCTTCAGAACATGATGCAGCTTTCCGGAGGAGAGAAGGCCCTGACCGCCATTGCGCTTCTGTTTGCCATCCAGAATCTGAAGCCCTCGCCTTTCTGCCTTCTGGACGAGATCGAGGCGGCTCTGGATGATTCCAATGTAGGCCGTTTTGCGTCCTACCTTCAGAAGTTGACGAAGAATACGCAATTTATTATAATAACACATAGACGCGGTACCATGAATGCGGCAGACCGGCTTTACGGCATCACCATGCAGGAAAAAGGCGTTTCTACCCTGGTATCTGTGGATCTTGTAGAAAATCAATTGACAAAGTAACAGGGGGAAACAGGTATGGCTGAAGAAAAAAAAGGATTTTTCAGGCGTCTTGTAAGCGGACTTGCCAAAACAAGAGATAATATTGTAGCGGGCTTTGATTCGATTTTCAGCGGCTACTCCAGCATAGACGATGATTTTTATGAGGAGCTGGAAGAAATTCTGGTGATGGGAGACATCGGGATCAACGCCACATCGGCGATCCTGGAAAACCTGAAAAAACAGGTTGCGGAAAAGCATATCAAAAATCCTATGGAGTGCAAACAGCTCCTGATAGACAGCATTAAGGATCAGATGCGGGTGGACAGCACAGAATACGCATTTGAAAACAGGAAATCCGTGATCCTTGTGATCGGCGTCAACGGCGTGGGAAAAACCACTTCTGTGGGAAAGCTGGCCGGCAAACTGAAGGATCAGGGAAAGAAAGTGATTCTGGCGGCTGCGGATACCTTCCGGGCAGCGGCAGGCGAACAGCTTACCCTTTGGGCGGAGCGGGCCGGTGTGGAGATCATAGGCGGCCAGCCGGGAGCAGATCCGGCGTCCGTTGTGTACGACGCGGTGGCGGCGGCCAAAGCAAGAAATGCAGATGTGCTCCTCTGCGATACGGCAGGCCGGCTTCACAATAAGAAAAATCTTATGGAAGAGCTCCGTAAGATCTACCGGATCCTGGAAAGAGAATATCCGGAAGCCTATCTGGAAACTCTGGTTGTCCTGGACGGAACCACGGGGCAGAACGCCCTTGCCCAGGCAAGACAGTTTTCCGAGGTGGCAAACGTAAACGGAATTATTTTGACAAAGCTGGATGGAACAGCCAAAGGAGGCATTGCTGTGGCAATCCAGTCGGAGCTTGATATTCCGGTGAAATATATCGGCGTTGGGGAGAGCATTGACGATCTGCAGAAATTTGACGCGGACGCCTTTGTAAACGCTCTGTTTGACGTGGAAGACAAGAACAAGACAGAATAAGAACAGAAAATACAGAGGGAGGATGATAACATGCTGACATTGGAAAGCTTTGAGGAAGCGTCAGAGATCGTAAAAAAGGTGACACAGGAAACGAAACTGATCAAAAGCAGCTATTTTACGGAACTGACGGGAAATAAAGTGTATCTGAAACCTGAAAATATGCAGCGCACAGGCGCCTACAAGGTACGGGGCGCTTACTACAAGATCAGCACGCTGACGGAGGAAGAAAAGGAAAAAGGGCTGATCGCCGCATCCGCTGGAAACCATGCCCAGGGGGTTGCTTACGCGGCTCATAAATTCGGGGTAAAGGCCGTGATCGTCATGCCTACCACAACGCCTCTTATAAAAGTAGAAAGAACAAAGAGCTATGGCGCGGAGGTGATCCTGAAGGGCGATGTATATGACGAAGCCTGCGCCTATGCGCTGGAACTGGCGGAAAAGGAGGGATATACCTTCATCCATCCCTTTGATGATCCGGCAGTAGCCACAGGACAGGGCACTATCGCCATGGAAATTGTACAGGAACTTCCTCTGGTAGACTATATTCTTGTCCCGGTGGGAGGCGGCGGACTGGCTACAGGGGTTTCCACTCTGGCAAAGCTTCTTAATCCTCACATTAAAGTGATCGGCGTGGAGCCGGCAGGAGCGGCATGCCTGAAAGCTTCCCTGGAAAAAGGTGAGGTCGTTACTCTTCCCCATGTAAACACTATTGCGGACGGTACGGCAGTACAGACGCCGGGAGAAAAAATCTTTCCTTATCTTCAGGAAAATCTTGACGGTGTGATCACCATTGAGGATGACGAACTGATCATGGCTTTTCTGGATATGGTGGAAAACCATAAAATGATCGTAGAAAATTCCGGGCTTCTCACAGTAGCCGCTCTCCGTCATCTGAGCTTTACAGGAAAGAAAGTGGTGGCTATCTTAAGCGGCGGAAATATGGACGTGATCACCATGTCCTCGGTGGTCCAGCACGGACTCATCCAGAGAGACAGGATCTTTACCGTTTCTGTCCTGATCCCCGACAAACCCGGCGAGCTGGTACGGGTAGCCTCTATCATCGCGGATAACCAGGGCAACGTGATCAAGCTGGATCATAACCAGTTTGTGACCACCAACCGAAACGCCGCGGTGGAGCTTAAGGTAACAATGGAAGCTTATGGAACAGAACACAAGAACCAGATTGTAAAAGCTCTGGAGGATGCGGGCTGCAAGCCGAAGGTTATCCGGGCGAGTCTTTAGAAGACATAAATAAAAGGAGCGTTTCCGTTATCTTCATAAGGAGATGACAGAAACGCTCTTTTTTCCTGGCAGATATTTCGCTTTACAAAAGTCCGGTTTTTATTTTACTTCGACCAGCTCATATTCGTCGCTCCCGAGCCCGATCTTTTTGGCGTGTTCGATGCAGCTTCTCCAGTTCGTTGTGGGGAACATTGCGCCAAAGTGATCGTGGCCTTCGTGATCCGCCTCAGAAAGACAGGTGTTTGAAATTACCGGCTGGGCGTTTACCGCGTCGGCGCAGGCAACGTCCAGGGCAACGGGATCGAAGGAAGCAAAAAATCCAACGTCCGGCACAATAGCCGCGTCGTTTTCCGGATGGCAGTCGCAGTAAGGAGATACGTCGATCACAAGGTTAATATAAAAAGCAGGACGCCCGTCTACAACAGCCTTCGTATACTCTGCAATCTTACAGTTCAGGACGTCGTTGGACTCGTCGGAAGCCGGAAGAACAGCGTCTTTCGGACAGACTCCGATGCATCTTCCGCAGCCTACGCATTTGTCGTGGTTGATAGCCGCCTTATTATCAGTAAATTCCGGCGCTCCGTGGGCGCAGATCTTTTCGCAGCGGTGGCAGCCGATGCAGAGCTCCTGGTCTACATGGGGCTTTCCTGCGCTGTGCATTTCCATTTTTCCGGCCCGGGAACCGCAGCCCATGCCGATGTTTTTCATTGTGCCGCCAAAACCGGTGCACTCATGGCCTTTGAAATGAGCCAGGGAAATGAAAACGTCAGCGTCCATAATGGCGCGCCCGATCTTTGCCTCCTTCACATATTCGCCTCCCTCAACGGGAACATAGGCTTCATCGGTACCTTTCAGACCGTCTCCGATCAGAATATGGCATCCGGTAGAAAAGGGAGAATAGCCGTTGACATAGGCGCTTTCGATATGATCCAGAGCGTTTTTGCGCCCGCCTACGTATAAAGTATTGCAGTCCGTCAGGAAAGGCTTGCCGCCCAGCTCCTTTACTACATCGGCGACGGCCTTCGCATAGTTGGGGCGGAGATAGGCAAGGTTGCCTGGTTCACCGAAATGGATCTTGATGGCTGTATATTTTCCGTCAAAATCAATGTTTCCGATGCCGGCTTTTTTAATCAGACGTTTTAATTTATTGAGAAGCCCGTCCTCAAAACCGGTGCGCATAGTGGTATAGTAAACTTTTGATTTTTCCATGGAAGAACCTCCTTCGTTTTCTTATATTATAAAAATGATACTCTATATGGAGAAAATTGGCAAGAAGTGATTTTGAAACAGATGTCCTGCAAAATGCCGAGAAATCAGATGATTTTTCATGGAATTTTGTCTTGCGTCCGGGTTTATGGTAGAGTATATTGGATTTGGAATGTAAGATCAGAAATATAGATATGAAAATAAAAAGACAAGGAGGATTTTAGGTGCATATGTCGTTGGAGGATTATAATAAAGCATATAAAGCCGGAAAAAAAGATTATCAGGCGAGACTTCTCAGAGGAGAACAGCCTACTTTAAAGGTGCTGGACGATATTCTTCCGCCCAGAGGCTCCTATTCTGAGGTTCCCCTGGGACTGGTGCAGATTCCCATCGAGCAGATCGTCGGGACAAAAACAGGGGGAAGGAGCAGCGCCTTTGCGGGGAATTTTATGCCCATATTAAGAGAGGATACGGAGTTTGCGTATAAATGGGCGTCCTTAAGCGAAAGTCATCTGAATGAAGGCATCCGTGATCCAATTAAAGCTTACGAGTATATGAATAAATTTTATGTGGAGGAAGGCAATAAACGGGTAAGCGTCCTGAAATATTATGACGCCGTTTCTGTTCCGGGAAATGTGACCAGAATCCTGCCTCCGAAAACAGACGAAAAAGAAAACAAGATTTATTATGAGTTCGTGGACTTTTACGAGCTTTCCAAGGTAAACTATATCTGGTTTACAAAGCTGGGAAGTTTTGCGAAACTCCAGAATCTTCTGGGGAAAGAGCCGGACGAGGTATGGACGGACGAGGACAAACTTACTTTCAGCTCCGTCTATACAAGATTTGCGGCGGAATTCGAGGCGGCGGGAGGAAAGAAGCTCTCTATCACGCCGGGAGACGCGTTTCTGGCATTTCTGACTGTATATGGATACAGGAATATCTGTGAAAAGACAGCCGGAGAGATGAAGACTATGGTAGCGAAAAGCTGGGAGGAATTCCATCTTCTGGAACATGACGACGAGATCGAGCTGAAGATGGATCCTACAAAGGAAAAGAAGCCTCTTCTTACAAGGCTGCTTCCTCTCAGTTCTCCGAAACTGAAGATCGCTTTCCTGTATGTGAAGACGCCGTCCTCCTCCGCATGGACTTACGCCCACGAGCTGGGCAGGCTCCACCTGGAACAGACTTTCCCTGATGAAGTCACTACTCTCTGCTATGAGAATCTGACTTCCGATCTGGTGGAAAAAGCCATACAGGACGCGATCAGCAAGGGCTGCAACATTATTTTTACCACTTCGCCGGAGTTTGTCCAGGGAAGCGTACAGGCGGCCATCGATCATCCGGACGTCCGGATACTGAACTGCTCTTTGAATACCTCCCACAGATATATCCGGACATATTATGCCAGAATGCACGAGGCGAAATTCCTGATGGGAGCCATAGCGGGAGCAATGTCGGAAAACGGCCGTCTGGCATATATCGCGGACTATCCTCTTTTTGGAACGATCGCCAATATCAACGCTTTTGCCCTGGGGGCAAGGATGATCAACCCGCGATCAAAAGTATATCTGGAATGGTCGACCTTAAAGGACGCGGATCTTGGAAAAGTGATGGACAGTATTTATGAAAAGGGCGTTTCCATTGTATCCGGAAGAGATATGGTCATACCGGAGGACGCTTCCCGGTACTTTGGCCTGTACCGTCTGGAAAACAGTACTCCTCATAATCTTGCCATGCCTTTGTGGCACTGGGGAAAATTTTACGAACAGCTTATCCGCACGATCATGGACGGAACATGGAAATACGACGACAGCAGCGCAGAGAAAAAAGCCATCAACTACTGGTGGGGAATGTCCGCAGGAGTGGTGGATGTGATCTGTTCCCAGAATCTTCCGATCGGCACTAAGCGTCTGGTGGATCTCTTAAAGGATACCATCGGAAGAGGAGAATTTAATCCGTTTTCCGGCGTCCTGTATTCTCAGAACGGAGTGGTGCAGGAGGATCCGGGACGGAGCCTTGCCCCGGAGGAAATCATAAAAATGAACTGGCTTGCTGAAAATATCATCGGTTCTATTCCAGATACAAAAGAATTGAAGGAACAGGCAAAACCGGTAATGCTCCAGCAGGGAATAGAAAAATAAAGGGGACGCCGGAATTTATGAAAATACTTGCGATTGCAGATGAAGAGTCAAAATATCTATGGGATTACTTTGAGAAAAGCAAGCTGGAGGGAATTGACCTTATTATTTCCTGCGGCGATCTGGATCCCAGATATCTGTCTTTTCTTGCTACGTTTACCTCGGCTCCTGTGTTGTATGTCCATGGCAACCACGATGATAAATATGAAAGGATTCCTCCGGAGGGCTGTATCTGTATAGACGACCGTATTTATGTCCACGAGGGTGTGAGGATACTGGGCCTGGGCGGATCCATGCGGTATAAACCGGGCAATTATCAGTTTACGGAACGGGAGATGAAAAAAAGAGTCAGAAAGCTTTGGCCAAAGCTGTGGTTCCGCGGCGGATTTGACATTCTGGTAACTCACGCGCCCGCCTACAGTCTGAACGACGGAAGGGACCTTCCGCACCAGGGATTTAAGATTTTCCTGAAGCTTCTGGATAAATACCGTCCGAAATATTTCCTTCACGGGCATGTGCATATGAGCTACGGCAGGAATCATAAACGGTATGATAAATATCAGGATACAAACATCATCAATGCGTATGAACGGTGTATTTTTGAATTTGACACAGAAGAAGACGAAAAAAAAGAAGTGCTGGGGCAGGAATAATAAGCGAAAATTCAGGAAGAAAAAGATGTCAAGAAAAAATACTTGACATCTTTTCTGTTATAAGGTATGATACCCAAGGTGGTCAGCAGATGGAGAAGTTTGTAGAACAGACATTGTTGTATGATTTTTACGGGGAGCTTTTGACAGAGCGCCAGCAGCAGATATACGAAAGTGTGGTGCTGGAGGATTATTCCCTGAGTGAAGTGGCAGAGGAGCTTGGAATCAGCCGCCAGGGAGTGCACGATATGATCAAAAGGTGCAACCATACCCTGGAGGAATACGAGGGAAAGCTTCATTTAGTCGAAAAATTTATCCGGATCAGGGATCAGATACGAAGGATCCGCCGGCTTGCCGAGGAGTGCCAGGCGCGGGAGATCACGGATATTTCCAATGAGATATTAGAGGAGTTATAAAGAATGGCGTTTGAAAGCTTGACGGAAAAATTACAGAATGTGTTTAAAAAGCTGAGAAGCAAAGGACGTCTGACGGAGGACGACGTAAAAACGGCCCTCAAGGAAGTCAAGATGGCGCTGCTTGAGGCGGACGTAAACTTCAAGGTTGTAAAGCAGTTTACAAAGGCCGTCCAGGAACGGGCGGTAGGTCAGGACGTGATGAGCGGCCTGAACCCCGGCCAGATGGTGATCAAGATCGTCAACGAAGAGCTGGTAAACCTGATGGGCAGTGAGACGACGGAACTTCCCATTAAACCGGGAAACGACATTACCGTTCTTATGATGGCCGGACTGCAGGGAGCCGGTAAGACGACTACCGTAGCCAAGCTGGCCGGCAAACTGAAATCCAAGGGCAAACGTCCTCTTCTTGTTGCCTGCGACGTATACCGCCCGGCGGCGATCACACAGCTTCAGGTGAACGGAGAGAAACAGGGCGTGGAAGTGTTCTCCATGGGAGACAGACAGAGCCCTGTGAATATTGCGAAAGCCGCGGTGGAACACGCGAAATCCCATCAGCAGAACGTAGTTCTTCTGGATACGGCGGGACGGCTTCATGTAGATGAGGATATGATGCAGGAACTTGCGGATATTAAGGCGAACGTCCAGGTGGATGCCACACTTTTGATCGTGGACGCCATGACGGGACAGGACGCTGTGAATGTGGCGAAAACCTTTACCGAAAAGGTAGGGATCGACGGAGTGATCCTTACGAAGATGGACGGCGATACCAGAGGCGGAGCAGCTCTTTCCATCAAGGCTGTAACAGGAAAACCCATTCTTTATGTAGGTATGGGCGAGAAGTTATCTGACCTGGAGCAGTTTTATCCGGAAAGAATGGCTTCCAGGATCCTTGGCATGGGCGATGTGATGAGCCTTATTGAGAAAGCGGAAGCGGCTTTTGACCAGGATCAGGCGGCCCAGATGCAGAAAAAGCTGAAGAAGATGGATTTTGATTTTAACGACTATCTTACCAGCATGGAGCAGATGAACAAGATGGGCGGCATCGGAAGCATCCTGAACATGCTTCCCGGAATCGGCGGCAAAATGAAGGATATCGAGAGCATGATCGATGAAAGCGCTCTTGAACGCACCAAGGCCATCATCCTTTCCATGACGGCGCAGGAACGGAGTAATCCGGGAATCCTGAACGTCTCAAGAAAGAACCGCATTGCCAGAGGGGCCGGGGTGGATATCGCGGAGGTCAACCGTCTGGTGAAGCAGTTTGAACAGAGCAAGAAAATGATGAAACAGATGCCCGGAATGATGGGTGGCAGACCAGGTAAAAGAGGCGGCTTTAAGCTTCCCTTTTAAATAAATTCAAGAAAACAAAAAAAGAAATAAATGGAGGAAAACAGACAATGGCAGTAAAAATCAGATTAAGAAGAATGGGACAGAAAAAAGCACCTTTCTATAGAATCGTTGTGGCAGATTCCCGCTGCAAACGTGATGGAAAGTGTATCGAGGAGATCGGAACCTACGATCCGAACCAGGAGCCCAGCGCTTACAAAGTAAACGAGGACGCTGCTAAGAAATGGCTGGCAGCAGGCGCACAGCCGACAGAGGTTGTGGCAAAAATCTTCAAGGCGGCCGGAATCGAGAAATAAGAGATACCGGGACGGGTATTTCTTTCTGTAAAGATAACTTCCGGGGGAATGTTATCTTGGATGCCTTTAAGAGGCGGGCAGGGAGGTATGTGATGAAAGAATTAGTAGAAGTAATTGCAAAATCTCTTGTAGATCATCCGGACGAGGTGGTTGTTACCGAAAATGAAAAAGAAGATGCAGTGATCATCGAACTGAAAGTGGGCTCTGCCGACATGGGCAAAGTCATCGGAAGACAGGGCAGAATCGCCAAGGCGATCCGCACTGTCGTAAAAGCCGCTTCTTCAAAAAGCAGTAAAAAGGTAATTGTAGATATTCTGCAATAGCAAAAAAGCAGGAGCTGTGGAAACATGGCTCCTTCTTTCACGGCAGGAGTAAAATTTATGGAAGATTTATTGAAGGTGGGAGTGATCACCACTACTCACGGCGTCAGGGGGGAAGTAAAGGTATTTCCCACCACAGATACGCCGGAGCGGTTTCTGGAGCTGGAATATGTGCTTCTGGACACCGGAAAAGAGATGAGAAGGCTTGACATCAGTCATGTGAAGTTTTTTAAAAATCTTGCGATTCTGAAATTTAAAGGCATAGATAATATCAATGATATTGAAAAATATAAAGGCTGCAGTCTCTGGATCCCCCGGGAAGAGGGACAGGAGCTGGGCGAAAACGAATATTATATCGCGGATCTCATTGGGATGAAGGTGATTCTGGAGGACGGAACGGAATTCGGAACACTTAAGAATGTTATGGAGACAGGGGCCAACGACGTTTACGTGATCGACTCCGGAGATCACGGGGAGGTGCTGCTTCCGGCGATCCGTGAGTGTATTCTGGATGTGGATCTGGAAAACAGCATCATGACGGTACATCTGATGAAAGGGCTGATATAAATGAATTTTCATGTACTGACCCTCTTTCCGGATATGATCCGGCAGGGAATGAATACCAGTATCATCGGAAGAGCCATTGCGGGAGGCTATCTTTCTCTTCAGGCCGTGAATATCCGGGATTTTGCTTTTAATAAGCACCAGAAGGTGGACGATTATCCTTACGGCGGCGGAGCCGGAATGCTGATGCAGGCGGAGCCGGTTTACCTTGCCTATGAATCTGTTGAAAAAAAGATCGGATACAGGCCGCGGGTCATTTACCTTACTCCCCAGGGCGAGGTGTTCCGTCAGAATATGGCGCGGGAGTTTGCAAAAGAACAGGATCTCGTATTTCTCTGCGGCCATTATGAGGGAATAGACGAGAGGGTTCTGGAGGAGATCGTGACAGATTATGTTTCTATCGGGGATTATGTCCTGACAGGAGGGGAACTGCCCGCTATGGTAATGATGGATGCAATTTCCCGGATGGTTCCCGGTGTCCTGAGCAACCAGGAATCCGGGGAGACGGAGTCCTTCTCGGAGGGCCTTCTGGAATATCCTCAGTACAGCAGACCCGAAGAATGGCATGAAAAAAAGGTGCCGCCGGTTCTTCTGTCAGGCCATCATGCCAATATTGAAAAATGGCGCAGGGAACAGTCCCTGATGCGTACTGCAAAGCGCAGGCCGGAGCTCCTGAAAAAAGCAGATATAACAAATAAAGAATGGAACCAGATACGGCAGTGGCGAAAAGAATGGAAGGCAGAGACAGATAAGGAGTAGATTATGAAAACATCAGACTTTTATTACGATCTTCCAAAGGAATTGATTGCACAGGATCCCCTGGAGGACAGAAGTTCTTCCAGACTTCTTCATCTTTCTATGAAGGACGGCTCTATTGAACACCGGCATTTTACAGATATTCTTGATTATCTCCATAAAGGAGACTGTCTGGTGATCAATGACACACGGGTGATTCCCGCCCGTTTGTACGGCCACAAGGAAGAGACAGGCGCTCTTATTGAGATCCTTCTTCTGAAACGGAAAGAAAACGACGTCTGGGAGTGCCTTGTAAAGCCGGGAAAGAAAACCCGTCCCGGGGCGAAAATCATCTTCGGAGACGGAATTCTCAAAGGAGAGATCCTGGACATTGTAGACGAGGGAAACCGCCTGATCCAGTTCCATTACGAGGGCATTTTTGAGGAAATTCTGGATCAGTTGGGAGAGATGCCCCTTCCTCCTTATATAACCCATAAACTCCAGGATAAAAACAGGTATCAAACTGTTTACGCCAAACATGACGGCTCGGCGGCGGCGCCTACGGCAGGTCTTCATTTTACAGAGGAACTGCTGAGAAAAGTTCAGGAAAAGGGCGTGAACATTGCCCATGTTACGCTTCATGTAGGACTTGGTACTTTCCGTCCGGTAAAAGTGGACGATGTGGAGCAGCATCATATGCATTCTGAGTTTTATGTGGTGGAGGAGGATCAGGCCAGACTGATCAACGATACGAAAAAAAACGGCGGGCGTGTGATTTCCGTAGGGACCACAAGCTGTCGGACGCTGGAGTCTGCCACGGGAGAAGACGGGATCCTGCGAGCCGGAAGCGGATGGACGGACATATTTATATATCCGGGATACCGTTTTAAGATGATCGACGGACTGATCACGAATTTTCATCTTCCGGAATCAACGCTGATGATGCTTGTATCCGCTCTCGCCGGAAAAGACAGGATCATGGCTGCCTATGAAGAGGCGGTAAGGGAAAAATACCGTTTCTTCTCTTTTGGAGATGCGATGATCATAGAGTAAACAATAAGGGCTACCCTTTTTCTTTTTGATTTGCTATAATAGGCATATTAAAGGAAAAAGGGTTTTTTTCTACAGACAGAATAAAGGAGAAAATATATGGATACACCAACAATCGCAGCATATTACAGAGAGGCGGATCCCATGAAACGGAAGCAGCTTTTGGACCAGTCTGAAGCCGCGGGAGAGGAACCGGAGGCAAACAAGATACGCAGGGAGATATGGGAAGCCCGCTATCACGAAAAAGGAGAAAACGGCAGCCTTGCCGACGGATTCCTGAAGTTGTGGATGGCTATGGAGTTTAACAGAAATTCGGGAAACAGATGGTTCACAGGTTCCAGAGGAGCCCGCAAAGAGATCACCAAGGAACTGGCAGCGGTAAAATTCCATGAGATCCGGCAGAAAAGCGAGCTGCATGAACAGCTTCTCTACCGGGAATGCTGCCATCTGGTGGACTTGTATATGAATCTCTGCAGTCACGATAAGTCTTACAATACGATCATCTGCGGGATCATTACGATCAGCAAGGACAGCGCCAAAGCAAAACTGCAGAAGGACATTTACGAGACGGCAGTCCGCCTGCCAGGAGAACTGGGAATGCAGGAGGAGCTGGGACTTATCACAAAGGCGGCCAGGGAGATCTATGAGATCCAGTTCCCGGGAGAAGGGGGACTTCCGGAATAACATCCGCAGAAACAGAAATACTAAACAGAAAACCGGAGGCAAGAATGAATAAAGAGAAAATAACTGCTTATGAGCTCCTGAAAGAGGAGGAGCTGAAGGATATCCATTCCACCGGCTATCTCCTTCGGCACAGAAAAACCGGGGCAAGAGTAATGGCGATAGAAAATGAGGATGAAAATAAGGTGTTTAATATTGCCTTCCGTACCCCGCCGAAAAACAGCACCGGTGTGGCGCATATCCTGGAACACAGCGTACTCTGCGGTTCCAGGGAATTTCCTCTGAAAGATCCTTTTGTGGAACTTGTGAAAGGTTCCCTGAATACTTTCTTGAATGCAATGACGTATCCGGATAAAACATGTTATCCGGTGGCAAGCTGCAACGACCAGGATTTCCAGAATCTGATGCATGTCTATCTGGACGCTGTTTTTTATCCTAATATTTACAGGAAAGAAGAAATATTCCGTCAGGAAGGATGGAGTTATCATCTGGAAAATACAGAAGGCCCGCTGACCTACAACGGTGTGGTCTATAATGAAATGAAAGGTGCTTTTTCTTCTCCGGACGAGGTTCTTGAAAGAGAGATCATGGATTCTCTGTTTCCGGATACGGCCTACGGCTGCGAGTCCGGCGGAGATCCGGATGTGATCCCGGATCTTTCCTATGAAGAATTCCTGGATTTTCACCGCACGTATTACCATCCCTCAAACAGCTATATCTACCTTTATGGAAATATGGATATGGCGGAGAAGCTGGACTTTATCGACCGCCGCTATCTTTCTGCTTTTGAGAAGCTGGAAGTGGATTCCGAGATCCGCATACAGAAGCCGTTTGAGAAAACGCGAGATCTTGTGATGGAGTATCCGGTTGCAGAAAATGATAGCGAAAAAGACAACGCTTACCTGGCATACAGCGTAGTGGTGGGAGACGCAATGGACACTCTTACCGGAACGGCCTTTGAAGTGCTGGATTACGCTCTTTTAAGCGCGCCGGGAGCACCGCTTAAGAAAGCTCTTTTAGACGCGGGGATCGGCTCAGATATTTACGGTTCCTACGGAGACGGTATCCGTCAGCCGTATTTTGAGATTGTGGCCAAGGGAACGGAGGCGGACAAAAAAGAACAGTTCCTTTCCGTGATCCGCGATACTCTGAAAGATCTTGTAGAAAAAGGCATTGACAAAAAGTCTCTGGAAGCCGGGATCAACTACATGGAATTCCGTTACAGGGAAGCGGATTTTTCCTCCTTCCCCAAAGGGCTGATGTACAGTCTGGCCTTTCTCGGAACCTGGCTTTACAGTGACGAAAAAGCGTTTGTGTCAGCTCAGGTCCTGCCGGTTTTTGAAAAGCTGAAATCCCTGACAGGAAAAGGCTATTTTGAAGAACTGGTACAGAAGTATCTTCTGGATAATCCTCACAGTTCCGTGATCACTCTGATCCCTTCCCGCGGGCTGGCGGCGCGGAAAGAAAAAGCTCTGGCACAAAAGCTTCAGGAGCATCTCGAGGGACTTTCCCTTGAAGAAAGGGAGGAACTTGTCCGTAAGACAAAGGCTCTTGAGGAATATCAGGAAGCGCCGGAACCGGAAGGAGCGGAGAAATGCATTCCCATGCTGAAGCGGGAGGACATCAAAAAAGAGGCGGCCGGATTTTATAATGAACCGCTGGATGTAGACGGCAGCCTGTTCCTCTATCATCAGGTTCCCACAAACGGAATCGGTTATCTGGATCTTCTGTTTGATCTGAAGGGGCTTGCGCCGGAAAAGGTTCCATATCTGGGACTCCTGAAATCTGTCCTGGGCTATGTGGATACGGCAGGCTACACTTACGGCGATCTGACAAATGAGATCAACGCCCAGACCGGCGGCATCCAGTGCGGCGTGGAGGTTTTTGAACAGGCGGATTCTATAGAAGATTACAAAGCCTTTTTCTCTCTCAGAGGCAAAGTGATGTATCCCAGGATCGACGTTTTATTCAAGATGGCTAGGGAGATCCTGAACACTTCCAAACTGAACGATACGAAGCGGCTTTACGAGATCATTGCGGAGGTCAAATCAAGGGCACAGGCGAATCTGGTAAGCGGAGGGCATTCTACGGCTGTACTGAGAGCGTCTTCCTACAGTCTTCCCATGGCGGCTTTCCAGGACGCCATGTCAGGCATTGCCTATTACCAGTTCATAGAAAAGCTGGAGCAGGAATTTGAACAGCGTAAGGAACAAATTGTGGAAAACCTTGAGCTTCTTACAAGAGAAATCCTGCGGCCGGAAAATCTTTCTGTCAGCTATACAGGGGAAAGAGAATCTCTGGATCAGGTAAAGAAGCAGGTAAAAGTACTCAGACAGACCCTCCATACAGAAGAAGTGGAACGGCCTCAGGAGAAAATGTCCTGTGAAAAGAAGAACGAAGGCTTTATGACATCCGGACAGGTGCAGTTTGTAGCACAGACCGGAAACTTCCGGAAAAAAGGCCTTTCCTATCACGGAGCGCTGAATATCCTTAAAGTGGCGCTGAGCTACGATTATCTCTGGATCAATCTCCGTGTAAAAGGCGGGGCTTACGGATGCATGTGCGGATTCCGCAGAAACGGGGAAAGCTATTTTGTATCCTACCGCGACCCGCATCTGAAACGGACGCTGGAGGTATATCAGGGCATTCCGGATTATGTGAGAAACTTCCAGGCGGACGAGAGAGAGATGACCAAGTATATCATTGGGACGATCAGCGGCAAAGACGTTCCCAAAACCCCGCAGATGCAGGGCAGCATCTCAAAAACAGCCTGGTTCTGTGGCATTACGGAGGAGATGGTCCAGAAAGAAAGGGACGAGATCCTTCAGGCGGATGTGGAAGATATCCGAGGTCTGGCTCCGCTGATCGAGGCCATTCTGGAGGAGAAGGCCATCTGTGTGGTGGGAAGTGAAACCGCTGTGCAGAAGGAGAAGGAAATTTTCGGGGAGATTAAATCTTTGATCGGGAGCGGAACAGTATGAAAGAAAATTTTAAATCAGGATTTGCAGCTATTATCGGAAGGCCAAATGTTGGAAAATCCACGCTGATGAATCATCTGATCGGACAGAAGATCGCCATCACCTCCAAGAAACCTCAGACCACCAGAAACCGTATCCAGACGGTCTATACCTGCGAAGACGGACAGATTGTCTTTCTGGACACCCCCGGTATTCACAAAGCAAAAAATAAGCTTGGTGAATATATGGTGCAGGTGGCGGAAAGAACGCTGAAGGATGTAGATGTGATCCTCTGGCTGGTAGAGCCCACTACTTTTATCGGAGCTGGAGAACGCCATATTGCGGAACAGCTTAAGGGCCTCCATCTTCCGGTTATTCTGATCATCAACAAGGTGGATACGGTAGACAGAGAAGAGATCGCCAGGGCCATTGATACCTACCGGAAGCTCTATGATTTTGATGAGATCATTCCGGTATCGGCTTTACGCGCAGTCAACACAGAGGATATCATTCCCTGTATCCTTAAATATCTGCCTTATGGACCGATGTTCTATGATGAGGATACGGTAACGGATCAGCCCCAGAGACAGATCGCGGCGGAGATCATCAGAGAAAAAGCCCTTCATGCCCTGGACGCGGAAATTCCTCACGGAATCGCCGTAGCCATCGACCGGATGAAAGAACGGCCGGGGAAAAAAAGGCTGGTGGATATTGATGCCACCATCATCTGTGAGCGTGAGTCCCATAAGGGGATCATTATCGGCAAACAGGGCGCCATGCTGAAAAAGATCGGAAGCAACGCCCGTTACGAACTGGAAAAAATGCTGGAGGCAAAAGTAAATCTGAAGCTTTGGGTAAAGGTGAAAAAAGACTGGCGGGACAGTGATTTTCTCATTAAGAACTTCGGATATGACAAAAAGGAAATTTGATGAATGAGTGATCTGATTACTGTACAGGGTGTGGTGATCTCCGCTATGCCTGTGGGAGAGTATGACAAGCGTATTGTGCTTCTTACAAGGGAGCGGGGAAAGATCTCCGCCTTTGCAAGGGGCGCCAGACGGATGAACAGCCCTTTTATGGCGGCGGCCAATCCTTTTGTATTCGGAACCTTTACCCTGTATGAGGGAAGGACGAGCTATAACCTGAATCAGGTCAGCGTCATTCACCAGTTTGTGGAACTGGCTGCTGCGCAGCCGGGAATCTATTATGGGTATTACTTTCTGGAGCTGGCGGATTATTTCGGCCGGGAGGGAACGGACGAAAAGGAGATGATGAATCTTCTGTACGTTACGGTAAAGGCGCTTTTGAACCCTCATGTGGACAATGAGCTGGTGCGCTGTATTTTTGAACTTCGCACAATGTCGGAAGAGGGATACTGCCCGGAGCTTTTTTCCTGCGAATCCTGCGGAAAAGACGGGCTTGCCCCGGAGGAACTCTTTTTTTCCCAGGCTCATCACGGCCTTTTATGCGGCTCCTGTGCCAAAGGAGTCCGTGACGCGGAGCGTATTTCCGAAGCGGCTCTTTATGCCATGCGCTATATAGTCTGCTCTCCAATGGGAAAACTGTACACTTTTGCCGTAAACGGAGAAGTTCTGGCGGAACTGAAACGGATCATCTATACATATACGGAGAGAAATACAGATAAAAAGTTCAAAAGTCTGGAAATCCTGAAGGTAATGCGCTGAAAAAGCAGAAAACATATAAAATATTGGGAGGAAATGTAAATGAAACAGATCAAGGCAAAACCGATCACAGCAGAAAATTTTAAAGAATTCGGAAGCTTTACGGATCTTATGAATCCGGAAGGCTTCAGTCTGGGAGATTTTTATCAGGACAGGCTGAAAATGCACTGTTCCGGAAATCTGCAGACAGCGTTTTCTCCGCTGCTGATACGTAAACCGGAAAAAATGGTGGTAAGCAGCGCGGAGTATCACAATTATACTCAGGAGGGAGTTCTCTGCCTTGACGACGACGTAGTGGTTCATGTGGCTCCGGCCGGAAAGGAAGCGGTTCCGGAGCTTACGGAAGCTTTTCTGGTACCCCAGGGGACTATGGTGCTCCTGAACACAGGCGTATGGCATTTAAGCGCAATCCCTGTACATAAAGAACTGGCTCACGTGCTGATCGTGCTCCCGGAGAGAACCTATTTCAACGACTGCGTTGTGGTTGATTATCCGGAGGAACAGTGGGTGGAGATCACTCTTTAAAAGCGCACTCTGATTTTTGTTGAAAAAGCAGGTGGATACGAGTATAATAAAAAAGATTTGAAAATGATTATTTTATTTAGGAGAGATAAGATACCATGGAAAAGACAATGGAAAAAATCGTAGCTCTGGCAAAGGCAAGAGGATTTGTATATCCCGGTTCCGAGATTTACGGCGGTCTTGCCAATACCTGGGATTATGGAAATCTGGGCGTGGAGCTGAAGAACAATGTAAAACGTGCCTGGTGGCAGAAATTTATCCAGGAATCTCCGTACAATGTGGGAGTAGACTGCGCGATCCTTATGAATCCGCAGACTTGGGTAGCGTCCGGACATCTGGGAGGATTTTCCGATCCCCTGATGGACTGTAAGGAATGCCATGAGCGTTTCCGCGCTGATAAACTTATTGAAGATTTCTGCGAGGAGCATGGAATTGCCATTGAGGGCAGCGTAGACGCATGGTCCCAGGAAAAGATGATGGATTTCATCAAAGAGCATGAGATTCCCTGTCCTACCTGCGGCAAGCACAATTTTACCGATATCCGCCAGTTTAATCTGATGTTCAAAACTTTCCAGGGGGTTACCGAGGACGCGAAGAACACGGTGTATTTAAGACCGGAGACAGCCCAGGGTATTTTTGTAAACTTTAAGAATGTACAGAGAACTTCCAGGAAGAAGATTCCTTTCGGCATCGGCCAGATCGGTAAATCCTTCCGTAACGAGATCACACCCGGAAACTTTACCTTCCGTACCCGTGAGTTCGAGCAGATGGAGCTTGAGTTCTTCTGCGAGCCGGGCACGGATCTGGAGTGGTTCGCGTACTGGAAAAAATTCTGTCTTGACTGGCTCAGCTCTCTGGGTCTGAAAGACGACGAGGTGCGTTACCGCGACCATGATAAAGAAGAACTGAGTTTCTACAGCAAGGCCACCACAGACGTGGAATTCCTTTTCCCATTCGGATGGGGCGAGCTGTGGGGCATTGCGGACAGAACAGACTATGACCTTACTCAGCATCAGAATGTGTCCGGACAGGATCTCACCTATTTTGACGATGAGAAGAAAGAGAAATATATTCCCTACGTGATCGAGCCGTCTCTCGGCGCCGACCGTATGGTGCTTGCTTTCCTCTGCAGCGCATACGACGAGGAAGTGCTTGACGCGGAGAAAAACGACGTCCGTACCGTCCTTCATTTCCATCCGGCGCTGGCTCCTGTGAAGATCGGCGTTCTTCCTCTTTCCAAGAAACTGAACGAAGGCGCAGAGAAGATTTTCCGGCAGCTCAGTAAGAAATATAACTGCGAGTACGACGACCGCGGCAATATCGGCAAGCGTTACAGAAGACAGGATGAGATCGGAACTCCGTTCTGCGTGACCTACGATTTCGAGTCCGAGACAGACGGAGCGGTGACAGTCCGCGACCGCGACACCATGGAACAGGTTCGTATCAAAATCGACGAGCTGGACGCTTATTTCGCGGATAAATTTACATTTTGAATTTTAACCCCTGAGATACGGATGATTTCTCCGCCCGGGAATATTCCCGGGCGGGGATTTTGTCCGTGTTTTTTTGTATTGAAGTCCTGAAATATCAGCTGGCGGGAAAAGTATATATACCGGCAAATTTCCGATCAGGAGAATATTATACATAAATAAAATGAAAAAGATAGTTTTATGTGTTATAATCATAGAAAAGGATCAGGAAAGGAGCATGTATATGAAAAAGAGATGTCTGATGGGGGCGATTCTCTGTTGTCTGGGACTGGCACTGGGAAGTATTCACCCTGTTTTTGCACAGGCAGACGACGGCCAGAACAGCGCACGGGAAAACTACGCCGCTTTTGCAGGCGGCGGAGATGTGGGGATTATTGACGTTGCCTCAGAGGAAAAGAACGCCGAAGTTTATGTCTGCGGCGATGCCGTGGAATTCTCCTGGATGGAGTGGTGGTACAACTGGAATATCCAGAATCTCGGCACAGAAAAAAATCTGGAGGAGCTTTTCGGATACAGCGGTACGACGCAGGTGAGCGCGGATGGAACAGTACTCTGTTACGCGTCAAATTACACCGGTATGGGCAGCTACCGTCTGATGGCGCTACCGCTGGGAGACGGCGGGAAAGAGCCGGTGAAGATTGGAGATGACGCTGTAATGCACCGCATTCTCTCCGACAATCGGATCGTCTGGCTCAAGGGCAGCAGCGGTACTCTTTATATCAGCGACGCGGCGGGCAATACACAGGAGATCGCGTCCAATGTGGAGAATTTCCCCTTCTTCGTGAACGCGGCAGAGACGCATGTGCTTTGGGTGGAACGCGGCAGCACGCAGATGAGTATGCGTACTCTGGATCTGAGTGGGGAAACTGTTCCGTTAAACTGGAACAGAGTGGAATACATGTCTGCGGATCTTCAGATGCTGATCGGCAGCAGGGATGGAAATCTTTATATCCGTGAGAATCTTGGAGAAGAAAAACTTCTTCTGGAAAATACGGAATATGGCCTCTTTAGTGTGATACAGCCGGGACCGCTCCCATTGGAAGAGACATACATGGAGGGGGCGGTTGCCCGTGTCGGCGCCAGCGGATGCATCTATTTTCAAACACCGACACCAGATGGATTCGCAGGGATAGGGCGATATGAAAACGGGGGGATCACGCCTGTTCAGGAACGTGCAATGGCAGTGGGCGTCCACGGAGACATGATCGCATACAAAAAGCCGGCAGAAGAGGAGGGCGTAGACTTTGAGGCAAAGACCACGTATCTGCTGGCAGGCGGCAGAGAAATCCCGTTGGAGAAACAGAATATCAATTCTGTCTTCTTCTCGCAGGACGGCACGAAAGCATGGGGGCTGGGAAACGGACGGGACAGCGCATATCTTTTGACGGAATTTGGAACAGAGAACCCGGACGGAAAACTTACCATTCTTTCTGAAAATGTGGCATTCTATCTTGATTCGGGAAAGGACAGGCCGTTTTACGCGGAATATGATGAGGCGGGAGTCAACCTGGTACTGAAATCCGGCACGGACGTGATTGATTATGACGGTACCAATGGTTTTGTCGCATCGGATGGCCGTTTATATTACAGAGTGGGGCAGGATCTTGTATTTACTCTGAAGACATTTGACGGTACGCAGAGCGAAGTGATCGCGGATAAGGTTATCGAAGCGAAAGCGCTGCCAGACGGAAGCGCGGCTGTTCTTGTGTCAGAGGACTATACGACAGAAAGCGGAACGTTGTGTCTGTACACAAAAGAAGCGGGTCTGAGACAGATGGTCGGCGGCGTAGAGAAGATCGCGGACAATGATATCAGTATACGCTATGTCCAGGGAGCGCCTGCGGTTTCCGGAACTGCACAGGGAGGCATGCAGCTTCTGACGGCGGAATAGTCTTTTGGAGAGGACAAGTTACGATTGACTTTAAATTTCCCGGTTGATACACTGAAGAAAGTGAAGAATTATATGAAATCAGTAAGAGGAGGTTTTCTAAGATGGCAAAAAAAAGAAATATCATTGTAGGACAGTCAGGGGGCCCCACGGCTGTGATCAATTCCAGTCTGGCGGGCGTTTATAAAAACGCGATCGAGCGCGGGTTTGATAAGGTGTACGGAATGCTCCACGGAATTCAGGGACTCCTTGACGAACAGTATATAGATCTGTCAACCCAGATCCATTCAGAACTTGATATCGAGCTTCTGAAGAGAACGCCGTCCGCGTTTCTCGGATCCTGCAGGTTCAAACTGCCGGAGATCCACGAGGACAAAGGCATCTATGAGAAGATCTTTGAGATCCTGAACAAACTTGATATCGATGCGTTTATTTATATCGGCGGAAACGACTCCATGGATACCATTAAGAAACTGTCCGATTACGCGATCCTTACAGGCCAGACACAGAAATTCCTTGGCGTGCCCAAGACCATTGACAACGACCTGGCTCTGACCGACCATACCCCCGGGTTCGGAAGCGCGGCCAAATATATCGGTGCTTCAACCAAGGAAGTTATCCGCGACGCCCAGGGACTTACCTATAAGAAAAATATGATCACCATCATGGAGATCATGGGAAGAAACGCCGGATGGCTTACCGGCGCAACCGCCCTGGCCAAGACGGAGGACTGCGACGGACCGGATCTCATCTATCTTCCGGAGGTTCCCTTTGATATTGACAAATTCCTTGTGAAAGTAAAAGAGCTTCTGAAGAAGAAATCCTCTATCGTGATCGCCGTATCCGAAGGCATCAGGCTGGAAGACGGAAGATACGTCTGTGAGCTTGGCAATTCCGGCGACTATGTGGACGCTTTCGGGCATAAACAGCTTACCGGAACAGCTACATATCTTGCAAACTTCCTTGCTGCGGAATGCGGCTGCAAGACGAGAGCCGTGGAGCTGTCCACCCTTCAGAGAAGCGCTTCCCATATGGCGTCCAGAGTGGATATCGACGAGGCTTTCATGGTGGGCGGAGCAGCTGTGAAGGCTGCGGATGAAGGAGACACCGGCAAGATGGTTGTCATCGACCGTGTTTCCGACGATCCCTACATGGCGAGAACCGGGATCTATGACGTTCACCGCATTGCGAACGAAGAGAAACTGGTTCCCAGAAGCTGGATGAACCGTGACGCCACTTATGTGACGAAAGATTTTGTGGACTATATCAGTCCGCTGATCCAGGGAGACTATCAGCCGATCATGGTGAACGGCCTGCCGAGACATCTGGTTTTGAATATGAAAAAGAGACGCTGAGAAATTAAAAAGAAATCAGGGGGAAAATTTTGAGGATTTTCAAAGTTTTTCCCCTTTTTCCCAGTTTCTCCTTGACTATTCAGCAAGAAATCTATACAATGATTATGTGCGTATAGAAAACATTTTCTATGTTCAAAGAACAAATTAATAGGAGGAAGACGTAAAATGGCAAAATGGGTTTACATGTTTACAGAAGGTAACGCCACAATGAGAAACCTTCTGGGTGGTAAAGGTGCCAATCTTGCTGAAATGACTTCTCTGGGCCTTCCGGTTCCCCAGGGCTTCACAATCACAACAGAAGCCTGCACTCAGTATTATGAGGACGGAAGACAGATCAATGACGAGATCATGGCTCAGATCATGGAAGCGATCACCAAAATGGAAGGAGTTACCGGTAAGAAATTCGGTGACAAAGAAAATCCTCTGCTTGTTTCCGTTCGTTCTGGTGCAAGAGCGTCCATGCCGGGTATGATGGATACTATCCTCAACCTTGGTCTGAATGAAGAAGTTGTTAATGTGCTGGCTGAGAAGTCCAACAATCCCCGCTGGGCATGGGACTGCTACAGAAGATTCATCCAGATGTATTCTGACGTAGTTATGGAAGTCGGCAAGAAATATTTCGAAGAACTGATCGACCAGATGAAAGAGAAGAGAGGCGTTAAGCAGGACGTTGAGCTTACTGCTGATGACCTTCACGAGCTGGCAGACCAGTTCAAGGCTGAATACAAAGAGAAGATCGGTTCCGATTTCCCGACAGATCCCAAGGAGCAGCTGGTAGGCGCTATCAAAGCCGTATTCCGTTCCTGGGACAACCCGAGAGCAAACGTATACCGTCGTGACAACGATATCCCGTATTCCTGGGGTACAGCTGTTAACGTACAGATGATGGCTTTCGGTAACATGGGTGACGACTGCGGTACCGGTGTTGCATTTACCCGTGACCCGGCTACAGGCCAGAACGGACTGTTCGGTGAGTTCCTGACCAATGCTCAGGGCGAGGACGTTGTTGCCGGTGTTCGTACACCTATGCACATCTCCGAGATGGAGCAGAAGTTCCCGGAGGCGTTCAAACAGTTCAAGGAAGTATGCCATACTCTGGAAACACATTACAGAGATATGCAGGATATGGAGTTTACTGTAGAGCATGGTAAACTGTATATGCTTCAGACACGTAACGGTAAGAGAACAGCACAGGCTGCTCTGAAGATTGCCTGCGACCTTGTTGACGAGGGCATGAGAACAGAAGAAGAAGCTGTGGCAATGATTGATCCGCGTAACCTGGATACACTTCTTCATCCGCAGTTCGACGCAGCAGCACTGAAGGCTGCTACTCCGCTGGGCAAAGGCCTTGGCGCTTCCCCGGGAGCTGCATGCGGTAAGATCGTATTCTCTGCTGACGACGCAGTAGAATGGGCAGCAAGAGGCGAGAAAGTCGTTCTTGTACGTCTTGAGACATCTCCGGAAGATATCACCGGTATGAAATCCGCTCAGGGTATCCTGACTGTCCGCGGCGGTATGACCTCCCACGCAGCAGTAGTTGCACGTGGTATGGGATCCTGCTGTGTATCCGGATGCGGCGATATCGCTATGGATGAAGCAAACAAGAAATTCACCCTTGCAGGCAAAGAATTCCACGAGGGAGATCCGATCTCCATCGACGGTACAACAGGTAACATCTACGACGGAATCATCCCCACTGTAGACGCTACTATCGCCGGCGAATTCGGAAGAATCATGGCATGGGCTGACAAATACAGAACCATGAAGGTTCGTACAAACGCAGATACACCGGCTGACGCTAAGAAAGCACGTGAGCTGGGAGCAGAAGGTATCGGTCTGTGCCGTACAGAGCATATGTTCTTCGAAGGCAACAGAATCGACGCATTCCGTGAGATGATCTGCTCTGAGACAGTAGAAGAGAGAGAAGCAGCTCTGGAGAAGATCCTTCCGGAACAGCAGGGAGACTTCGAGAAGCTGTATGAAGCTCTGGAAGGCAACCCGGTTACGATCCGTTTCCTGGATCCGCCGCTTCATGAGTTCGTTCCCACTGAGGAAGAGGACATCAAGAAACTGGCTGACGCACAGGGCAAGACTGTTGATCAGATCAAGACTATCATTGATTCTCTCCATGAGTTCAACCCGATGATGGGTCATCGTGGATGCCGTCTGGCAGTTACCTATCCGGAGATTGCCAAGATGCAGACCAAGGCTGTTATCCGCGCGGCTATCAACGTGAAGAAAGCTCATGCAGACTGGGATGTTCATCCTGAGATCATGATCCCGCTTGTAGGCGATATCAAAGAGCTGAAATATGTTAAGAAATTCGTTGTTGAGACAGCTGACGCTGAGATCGCGGCTGCAGGCATCGACCTGAAATACGAGGTTGGTACCATGATCGAGATCCCGAGAGCAGCTCTGACAGCTGACGAGATCGCTAAAGAGGCTGACTTCTTCTGCTTCGGTACAAACGACCTTACTCAGATGACATACGGATTCTCCCGTGACGACGCAGGCAAGTTCCTGAACGCATACTATGATGCGAAGATCTTCGAGAACGATCCGTTTGCGAAACTGGATCAGGTTGGCGTTGGCAAGCTGATGAAGATGGCTATCGAACTGGGCAAACCGGTTAACCCGAACCTGCATGTAGGTATCTGCGGCGAGCACGGCGGAGATCCGTCTTCTGTAGAATTCTGCAACAAGATCGGTCTCGACTATGTATCCTGCTCACCGTTCCGTGTTCCGATCGCACGTCTTGCTGCTGCTCAGGCTGCAATCGCAGAGAAGAACGCGTAAGAATAACAGGAATAATATGCTTAAGATTCTTTGATCTTAAGTCAGAAGAGATCCATCAGTTGTACTGGTGGATCTCTCAGTCTGTACAAATTCTGCATTGTACGGCAGACAGCAAATCAAATCAGCGGCGGGTATAAATCCCGCAGAGTACCCGGCAGCGGGTCTTGTATACAGGAAAAAATCATGAATTACGAAGAAGCGAGAAAATATTTAGCAGATGTTGCAAAATACGGCAGTGTGCCTGGACTTGATAATATCAGAGAACTGATGAAAAGACTGGGAAATCCCCAGGATAAATTGAAATTCATCCATATTGCCGGAACAAACGGAAAAGGGTCCGTCCTTGCCTATCTTTCCACGATCCTGACGAAAGCAGGATACCGGGTTGGACGCTATGTATCGCCCACCCTTTTTTCTTACAGGGAGCGGATTCAGGTGGACGGCGGAAAAATAGAAAAAGAAGCGCTGGCCCGTCTTACTTCCGCAGTAAAAGAAGCGTCGGAAAAGATGAAGGAAGAGGGACTGGGCGCTCCTACATCTTTTGAAACGGAAACGGCTCTTGCCTGGTTATATTTTTATGAGAAACAATGCGACATTGTGGTATTAGAGACAGGAATGGGCGGCACACTGGATGCTACAAATCTTGTAAAGACAACTGTCCTGGAGATTCTTACGCCTGTCAGCATGGATCATATGGATTTTCTGGGCGATACGCTGGAAAAAATCGCCGCGCAGAAAGCCGGGATCATAAAACCGGGAACGAGTGTTGTATCGGCAGCCCAGGATCCGCAAGCGGCCGCGGTGATCAGGAAGACATGCAGAGAAAGAAACTGCCGGCTTAGGACAGTGGAGACGGAGCTTTTGTCAGATGTAAGATACGGCTGTGAAAAGCAGAGTTTCACCTATAAGCAGTGGAAGAATATGGAAATATCTCTGGCCGGAAATTATCAGATCGAGAATGGGGCTATCGCGCTGGAAGCGGTGGAAGCTCTCCGCGAGGAAGGATATAGGATTTCAGACAGTCAGGTCTACGCAGGCATGAAAGAAACGGAATGGAGAGGAAGGTTTACCCTGATTGCCCGGCGTCCGGAAGTGATCCTGGACGGAGCGCATAATCCGGGAGCAGCCAGGGAACTGCGCAATTCTCTGGAACAGTACTTTTCCGGCAGAACCATCCGTTATATATTCGGCATGTTTAAAGATAAAGATTACGAAAAAGTGATCGCGCTTACCGCGCCTCTGGCGAAGCATATCATTACCGTGGAAACACCGGACAACCCCAGGGCAATGCCGGCAGAGAGATTAAAGGAAGAGGTCGCGAAAGTGAATCCGTCTGTGGAACCGGCTGAAAGTATTCCCGCCGCCGTGAAAAAGATGTTTTCGCAGGCGTCGGAAGATGATGTGATCATTATCTTTGGTTCCCTTTCTTTTCTTGGAGAAGCGGAAAAGGCGGTAAGAGCGGAAAAGGCAGAGACGATACGGTAGCTGTCTTTGAGGCTTCCGAAAAGAAACAGACGAACACTTTACACCCAAAAGAAAAAGCTTCCGGAGAAGTTCCTTATTTCAGGAACTTCTTCAGAAGCTTTTCGTTTAATTTGCGGTAAGGCTGATAACGCATGGGAAGATCGATCCATGTCTTTTTGTTTACGATACTTTTATAATGAGTGAAAGTATCGAAGCCGTCTTTCCCGTGATAAGCGCCCATACCGCTTTCGCCGAAGCCGCCGAATCCCATTTCGCTGGTGGCAAGATGGATAATGGTGTCGTTGATGCATCCTCCTCCGTAGCTGCACCGGGAAGTGACTTTTTCCGCTGCGGACTTGTTTGATGTAAAGATATAAAGAGCCAGAGGATGAGCCATGGAATTTATCTTGCTGATGGCTTCGTCAAGGGAATCATAGGTAAGGACCGGCAGTACCGGGCCGAAGATCTCCTGCTGCATCACAGCGTCCTGGAATACAACATTATCCATTACCGTGGGTGCGATCTGGAGAGTGTCGGGATTGCTTTCTCCTCCGCAGACGACTTTCTGGCTGTCGATCAGTCCCAGGATCCGGGAAAAATGTTTTTCATTGATGATTTTTCCATAGTTGCTGTTGCTGAGAGGAGAAGCGGAATACTGCTTCTTTATCTGTTTTTTGATCTGACGGATAAGTTCATCCTTGATTCCTCTGTCACAGTATATATAATCAGGAGCCACACAGGTTTGACCGCAGTTCAGATATTTTCCGAAAACGATCCTTCTGGCGGCAAGTTTCAGATTTGCGCTTTTTTCCACAATACAGGGGCTCTTTCCGCCCAGTTCCAATGTGACGGGGGTCAGATAACGGGAAGCTTTTTCCATAACCTCTCTGCCTACATGCTGGCTTCCGGTAAAAAATATATAATCGAAATGTTCGTTGAGAAGACAGGTGTTTTCCTGCCGTCCTCCGGTAACCACAGCCACGTAGGAACGGTCAAAGCACTGACTGATGATCTTTTCGATAACACGGCTGGTATTTGGCGAATAAGCGCTGGGCTTTACTATCGCGGTGTTGCCGGCGGCTATGGCGTCAACGAGCGGATCGATGCTTAAAAGAAAGGGATAATTCCAGGGACTCATAATGAGCACCACCCCGTAAGGAGACGGCTTCCGGTAGCTCCTTGAGGAAAACTGGGCCATTGGCGTAGGAACAGTCTGTTCACTGGCATAGGCGGGAGTGTTTTTGATCATATAGCTGAGCTCGCTGAGTACAAGGCCGGTTTCGCACATATAAGACTCAAAAGCGCCTTTTCCCAGGTCTGCTTTCAAAGCTTCATTGATCTCCTCTTCCTGCTCCTGAATACATTTTTTCAGCTTCTTCAGGGCCTCCAGACGTGCTTCCACAGGAAGCGTTTCTCCGGTAAGAAAATAATTCCGCTGTCTGGATACCAGCTCTTTGATCTCTGTCTCATTCATCAGCATTTTCCTCCTGTCCGATCTGTTCTTTCTGATCTTCCGGAAGGGCTTCTTCCGGCTCTGTTTTTTCCATCAGCATATAATAGAACTTTTCTAATTCATGAGCATCCATAAGTTTTGGAACGGGATAGAGAGGATTTGCCTCTTTGTCCGCATAATGAGCGAGCATAGGGATATCTGTTTCCTGAATTTCCGGAATAGTATCCCCGATCCCGAAACGCCTTTTCATATCCTCAATGGCTTTGATGAAGCTTTCCGCCGCTTCCTGATCTGGCGTATCCTTTTCTGCAATGCCTGCCGCCTCCGCAAGTCTGTGGAGCTTTCTGTAAATACAGGAGCCGTATTCTCTCAGAACCATAGGAAGAAGAACCGCGTTGGCGTAACCGTGTGGAACATTATACTGTCCGCCAAGGGAATGGGCCACAGCGTGAACGTAACCTACATAGGATTTTGTAAAGGCGCAGCCGGCGTAGAAAGAAGCGTGAAGCATATTTCGTCTTGCCGTAACATCGTCTCCGTGAGTATACGCATCGTCAATATTTTCAAAAATAAGCCGGACTGCCTTTAAAGCGTCCTTTCTGGTGTCGATGGTGCTGGAATTTCCGATATACGCCTCCACCGCGTGGGTCAGGGCGTCCATACCGGTTGTAGCCGTGATAAATGGAGGAAGGCTTAAGGTGACTTTCGGATCCAGCACAGCATAGCGCGGGATCAGAGGAAAATCGTTAATAGCGTATTTGTGGCGTGTTTCTGCATCGGTAATGACGGAAGCCAGAGTCGTCTCGCTGCCTGTGCCTGCAGTAGTCGGAACAGCCATTAAAAGAGGAAGCTTTTTGTGAACCTTCAGGATCCCTTTCATTTTGGCAAGGGACTGATTTGGTTTTACTGCCCGGGCACCCACTGCCTTGGCGCAGTCCATACTGGAGCCGCCGCCGAAACCGATGATCGCGTCGCAGCCGTTCTGTCTGTAAAGTTCCAGAGCCTCTGCCACATTGACGGTTGTCGGATTGGCTACTGTCCGGTCATAAAGTGTATAAGGAATCTCCTCTCTGTTTAATGCCTTTTCAAGACGCTTTGTCAGTCCAAGTTTGGTGATTCCCTGGTCTGTAATGATAAGGACATGGGAACACTTATGTTTTCGTATGATATCGGGAAGTTCCTTCACACTGCCGGCAATCTTAGGCTTCCGGTAAGGCAGGAAGGGGATGGCAATGCGGAAAACCTTCTGAAAACCTCTGCAATAGACTTTTTTTAGTGAATTCATAACGCAGGTTCCTTTCTGTATTTTCTTGGGATCATTTGCAAAAATAACTTATCGAGTTAAATATAGCAGGATGAAAACTGCTTGTCAACGTATGAGGAGCCGCCATTTTTCCGGCGGATGCAGGTTTAAGGAAATAAAGATCTGCAGATTGACAAATAACAAAAAGAGTGCTAAATTAAAAATAAGTTACATAATGTTACTTATAAAAAATATGTACAACTGTACAGAAGGGAGAAAATATGTCATATTTAGGAGAAGAGATTAAAAAACTTGGCTTCGGTCTGATGCGGCTGCCTCAGAAAGACGGAGCTATTGATGTGGAAGAGACGAAAACAATGGTAGACGCATTTCTGGATGCGGGATTTACCTATTTTGACACAGCATGGGCCTATGCGGGAAGCGAGGACGCTATCCGCCAGGCTCTTGTAGAGCGTTATCCCCGGGAAAGATACCAGCTTGCCACAAAAAATGCGGCATGGATCAATTGCAAAACAAAAGAAGAGGCTATGGCGCAGTTCGATACCTCTCTGAAACAGACAGGTGCCGGATACTTTGACTTTTACCTTCTTCACAATCTGGGAGAAGGCCGTACACATTATTTTGACGATTTTGACATGTGGAGCTGGATTCAGGAAAAGAAGGCGCAGGGCCTGGTAAAGCACATTGGTTTTTCCTTCCATTCCACACCGGAAGAACTGGAAGAAATTCTTACCGCTCATCCGGAAATGGAATTTGTACAGCTTCAGATCAATTATGCCGACTGGGAAAATCCCGCGGTACAGTCCAGAGCCTGCTATGAAGTGGCGAGAAAACACGGGAAGCCTGTGATCATTATGGAGCCTGTAAAAGGCGGAATGCTTGCCACGCCTCCGGAATCTGTGGAAAAGATCCTGAAAAACGCGGAGCCTCAGTCTTCGGCAGCATCCTGGGCAATCCGTTTTGCAGCGGATCTGGAAGGAGTGATCACAGTTCTTTCCGGCATGAGCAGCATTGCCCAGATGGAAGACAATCTTTCCTATATGAAGGATTTCCACGGCTTAAATGACACAGAAAGAGAAGTGCTGAAAAAAGCGCAGACAGAGCTTGCGAAAATTCCTCTGATCCCATGCACCACTTGTAATTACTGCGCGAAAGTATGTCCTATGGATATTGGGATTTCGGGATCTTTTACAGCAATGAATTATCTGACCCTGTATGGAAATATGGATATGGCAAAACACCAGGAAGAGTGGCTGGTGGGAGGTCACGGCAGAAAAACGGCTTCCGAATGCATCAAATGCGGAAAATGCGAGGAAGTCTGTCCTCAGCATATTAAGATCCGGGAGAATCTGGAAACAGTTGTTAAAAATCTTTTCAAATAAAGAATCAGGAAGAAAAAACAGGAGAACAGAAAGATATGGCGGATTTTATGAGGGCCAGAAGCAGCAGTCAGAAAGAAGAAAGGATGACGGAGATCAAAAAGGCGGCGGATGCTCAGTTTGCGGAAAAGCCGTATCATATGATCACCCTCACCACCATTGCGGAACAGTTGTCCTGGTCCCGGGCAAATCTATATAAATATGTAACTACAAAAGAAGAAATTTTTCTGGAGCTTACCAGAGAAAAATGGGACACTTATTTTACCGCTCTCCGGTCCGCTTTTCCGCCGGGATGCGGATATTCCCCGGAGGTGGCCTCGGAGGTCTGGGCGGGGATACTGAACGCTGATAACGGTCATCTGAAATATTCCGCCATACTTCCTTCGATCATTGAAACAAATGTTGCTATAGAAAAACTTGCCGCTTTCAAAAAGTTTTTTCATCAGCAGACGGACGCATTCACAGAACTTCTCCATCTGAACTTTGAATTTTCGCAGGAAAAAGCCTATGAGATCTTTATGACGATCCATTATCAGGCCGTAGGGCTGTATGGATACTGCAATGCCGGACCTCTGGTCGAAAAAGCCCTGCGTATGGCAGAAGTAAATCTTATCATACCGGACTTCCGGGAAAGAATGAAGGAATTTATTCATATGAATCTACTTTTTGCCATTGAAAATCCGGTATTTTTGTAAAATTGGATAAATATACTAGAATAAAGAGAAAAATGAAAGATATTTGTCAGATTATGTTGAAGGAGAGGCAGAGTTATGATAATATGAAAATGTCTTCAAAAATCTTTATGAAAGAATGGAAGGAGGATTCGAATGAATCGTACTAAAAAGCTTTTGAAAAAAATGACAGCCGGGATCGCTGCATCCGCACTGATCCTTTCTGGCAGCAGCACCGTGTTTGCAGCAGGATCCTACCAGGAAACAGAAAAAGGCGCTTTAGATAAACTTGTTTCCGGCGTGGAGGCATATCTGGATACTTATGCGGCGGAGCTGGACAAAGCGAAAGCAGGAAGTAAGGCTACATTAACGCTTACGGCAGAGGACGCCGGCAAATCTCTTCTTGGAATGGCCTCCGGCATGGATTTTTCCTGGCTGAATACCGTTTCCATGGATATGGATGTGACCATCAAAGACAGTGTGGAAGCTATGGCGGTAGATTTTCTGGTAAATGATTCCGCGCTCTGCACGATGAACGTTATGGTAGATATGGCGGGACTTGCGGAGTATATTCAGATTCCGGAGCTTTCCCAGAGCTGGATGTCTATGCCTCTTATGGTTACAGCGACGGACGCGTCCGGAGCGGAAATTTCTGACGAGGCGATGCAGCAGTATTTCCAGGCGATGTCGGAGATCATGGATCTGGTTCCAGATTCTGAAACAGTGGGTACGTTGATTGACCGTTACGGAAACCTGATCATTGACAATCTGGCAGAGGGATCTTCGATGGAAGAAGCCGTGTCTGTGGAAGGTATCAGCGAGGACTGTACCGTATATGAGGGATATCTTACAGAAGAAAATCTGGGAACTATAGCGGAGGCGGTTCTTACCGCGGCAAAGGACGACCAGGAACTGAAATCACTGTTTGATTCCTGGACAGAAGCCGGAGCTATTTCCGGGGATTTATACAATCAGATGCAGACAGGGATCGACTCTCTGCTGGCTGACCTGTCGGAAGATCCGGAAGCCTCCGACGATGCGATACTTACCTCAAAAGTATGGACCAACGCAGACGGAAAGATCGTAGGACGGGAACTGGCGGTAACGGACGGAACGGACAGTATTCCTGTATTTACCTGGAAGAACCCCTCTCAGGACGGCAATTCCGCACTGCTTATCGAGCTTTCCAGCGGTACTGAATCTCTTACCCTTACAGGCTCCGGACAGACGGCAGAGGGACTTTTAAACGGAAGTTATCTTGCTGCGTACAACGGCGTTGAGGTGGCGGATTTTGAAGTGGAAAACCTGGAAATCAGCCCTGAAAAGACTGGTTATTATAACGGAACGATCACAGTTTCCTTCCCAAACAATGGAACAGAGGAGGAGCCTAATCCGCTGTCAGGATTCGGAGCTGTGATCAACATGATTTCCGATGCGGAAGCAGAAACAAGCCAGATCGATCTTTCTGTCACCAGTTCCGGCGCTCCCCTGGCAACACTGAGCATGACCAGCGGCTACGGAGAAGGCGCAGAAACAACAGATCTGTCTTCTTTAGGAGAAACTTTAAGTATGGACAGTGAAGAAGATATGATGGCATATCTTCAGGGAATGGATTGGAGCAGCCTTCTGGACAACGCAAGAGCAGCGGGAATTCCGGAAGAACTTGTAACGCAGATCGACGAGGCTTTACGGGCAGCTGTATCAGAGCCAATTGAAGAGGCGGCAGGTTCCGACGCAGTTACGGAAGAACCGGACGCAGCAGACTCGGCGGACAGTGCGGCGGAAACTACAGACGGAGCTGATGCAGAGGCTTCCGGTGCAGCGGGCGACACCTCCGGCGCAGTGGCATAAAAAATGCCGAAAGATCATCCAGACGTAAAATAATCAAGAGTATCCGCAGGGGAACGGTCAGACAGGCCGTATCCCCGGATACTCTTTTTCTCTAGAAGAAAACAAGACAGTCAGATGAAAGAAAGCAGGCTGATAATTCGTTATAGATAACAGAGAGCAGTAAGTAAAGGAAATGGAGGAAATAAGATGGGTTGTCTTGGTAACTTGTTATGGTTCGTTTTCGGAGGCGCGCTCAGCGGATTAAGCTGGTGTCTTGCCGGATGCCTCTGGTGCGTCACTATTGTGGGAATCCCTATAGGAATGCAGTGTTTTAAATTTGCCTCCCTCAGCTTTTTTCCTTTTGGAAAAGATGTGCAGTATGGGGGCGGGGCAGTTTCCCTTCTGGTAAATATTATCTGGCTGATCCTGTCCGGCCTGCCGCTGGCGTTGGAACACGCTGTATTCGGATGCATCCTGTGTGTGACCATCATAGGGATTCCCTTTGGCCTTCAGCATTTTAAGCTGGCGAAACTGGCATTGATGCCTTTTGGCGCGGAAGTGTATTGAAGATGCCGGCTTCATTCAGAGCTGGTATCTTCCCCTTCTGTATTTTCAATAGCCGGTATCCAGGAGCTTCTCTCCTTGATCTTCTGCAAAATACGGTCCGCCTCCTCGCCTTCAGCAGGAGTGGGCTGGTAATTGTTGTAATCGTAATCAGAAGAGATGGAACAGGGGATGATGTTCGTTACATTATCCTCTTTTAATCCGTTCTGATCCACAGTAAAAGTCTGCTGGAAGATCATGGAATCCATATCGCTGGGATAGGAGTTGCCTCCGAAACAGAAATTTCCCAGACTGTAAACGATATTTTTTCCTTTATATTCTTCAATGCCCTGGAGAACATGAGGATGATGGCCGCAGACAAGATCCGCGCCCTCATCTATGGCGAGACGTCCGAGAGTAGTCTGGTTACTGTCGGGAATTTCCTCTTTTTCATTTCCCCAGTGAAAGATCACGATGACGATCTGAGCCCCGTCTTCCTTTACCTTTGCAATATTCTGTTTCAGTTGTTCCTCCCGCCCGAGATGATCGTTCAGTTCATAAATCCCTACCAGTCCAACCTTAATTCCCTTGATTTCCATAACCGCCGTTTCGTCATATCCGAAATGAACGATCCCGCGGCTGTCCAGAGCGGCCATTGTATCTGAAAAGCTCTGTTCTCCGTAGTCGTGACTGTGATTGTTGGCGGTATTTACAGCTTCGATACTTCCGGCGGTGAGAATATCGGCGAATTCCGCAGGAGCTTTAAAGGCAAACTGTTTGTCCTCCCGGGCTTCGGAATCAGTAAGGGTGCCTTCGAAATTAGCAATCGTCAGATCGTCCGCGGAAAAGATGCTTTTTACATTTGAGAAAAAATAATCCGCTCCGTAATTTTCATAGTAGGCGTTCAGACTTGTGTCGTAATCGAAGTTTTCATCTGTGCCGAGGGTACAGTCGCCTACAACGCTGACAGTGAGGGAAACAGGTTCTTCCGGAAGAGAGGGATCTGTCTCAGATCCTTTGCCGGTATCCTGGGATTCCTTTTCGGAATTGCTCCCCGTTTCATTTTCTGCATTGGCGGTGGAAACTGTCCTGGCGCTGTCAGAAGAGACATCCTTTGGCTCCTGCTTTTTTTGAGAGCAGCCCCGGACGATCAGCGCCAGCAGGATAAGAAGAAGGATAACGGCTCCGCCAAAGATCATACGGAGGGTTTTCTGACGCTGCTTCTGATAATAGCGTGATTTTCGATACAGATTCTGCCTGCCGTTTTTTCCCGTTTTATGCTTTGATCCAACATTTCTTTTTTTTCTTTTGTGTGCCGTTCATAATATCCCCCTGTTCAATTTAAAATGAAAAACAACTGATTCCAGTATATGGATTTTTTTGATAGCCGTCAATGAGAAAATACAATTATATACCGGCACCTGAAGATTCTTGAACGTATTTCAGGACTGGAATTCTTAAGATATGTCTGGTACAATAACAAAACAGAGCAGAAGATTGCTGCGCCGGGATTTTGGCGGATAGAGACGTCCCGGCTCTGTAAAGGAAAATCAGAAGAAATGGAGATGATCATATGTTATATATCGGAAATCATACAACATCCTCAAAAGGATATGAAAAAATGGCCCGTCAGATGATCGCCAACGGCGGAAATACCTTTGCCTTTTTTACCCGGAATCCAAGAGGCGGAAAGGCGAAAGAGATCAATGAGGCAGATATAGAAAAGTTCCTTGCTCTGGCAAAGGAAAATCATTTCGGAAAAATCGTAGCTCATGCGCCATATACGCTGAATGCCTGCGCCGCAAAGGAAAATCTTCGGGATTTTGCCAGAGAAACCATGGCGGACGATCTGAAGAGAATGGAATATACTCCCGGAAATTACTATAATTTTCATCCGGGAAGCCATGTAGGCCAGGGAGCGGAAACCGGGATCCATAAGATTGCGGAGATCCTGAATGAAGTGCTGACAGATGATCAGACCACCACGGTACTGCTGGAAACTATGGCGGGAAAGGGCTCCGAAGTAGGCAGAAATTTTCAGGAGATTCGGGATATCCTCGCTCTGGTCGAAAAAAAAGACAAAATGGGCGTCTGCCTGGATACCTGTCATGTATGGGACGGCGGGTATGATATTGTTCATGATCTTGACGGAGTATTAGAGGAATTTGACAGGATCATTGGACTTGAGAAATTAAAAGCTGTACATTTAAACGACAGCATGAATGGGCTGGGAAGTCATAAAGACCGCCATGCGAAGATAGGGGAAGGGCAGATCGGACTGGATGCCCTTGTGAGAGTTGTCTGTCATCCGGCCCTTCAGGGGCTTCCGTTTATCCTGGAAACCCCTAATGATGATGAAGGGTGGACAAGAGAAATCCGGCTTCTGAGGGAATCAGCCGCGGACTTCGTTCTTTAATTCCTTTCCATCACGAAAGGCAGCGGCATTCTGAAGCGTTGTCTCCGCAATATTTGTCAGAGCCTCCTCTGTGAAAAATCCCTGATGGGAAGTCATTGCCACGTTGGGGAAGGAGAGGAGTCTCTGTATGGTGGAGCTTTGAAGAATGCGTTCTGACATATCTTCGTAGACAAAATCAGTTTCTTCTTCATATACGTCCAGACCCACCGCAAAAAATTTGTGATCGCGGATTCCGGCGATCAGATCGTCTGTTTTGATCAGTCCGCCTCTGGAGGTATTGACCAGGATCACGCCGTCCTTCATTTTGGCAATAGACTCTTCATTGACGAGATGATGTGTTTCCTCGGTAAGAGGGCAGTGGAGACTGATCAGGTCGCTTCTCTGGAAAAGCTCGTCGAGAGACACATATTCCAGAAAATCAAGTTCTTTATTGGGATAGAGATCATAGGCGATCACCTTCATGCCGAAGCCCCGGCAGATCCTCGCCATAGCGAGGCCGATCTTTCCTGTTCCTACGATTCCGGCTGTTTTCTGATAAAGATTTACGCCCATAAGACCGTTCAGGGCAAAATTGTTTTCCCGGCATTTGATATACGCTTTGTGCGTATGCCGGTTGGCGGTGAGAACAAGGGCCATGGCGTGCTCCGCAACCGCCTCGGGGGAGTATCCGGGAACACGGAGAACCCTGATCCCGTATTTGGCAGCGGTTTTCAAATCCACGTTATTGTAGCCCGCGCATCTCATAAGGATAACTTTTACGCCCTGTCTGTGAAGCTCTTCAATTACTTCTGTGCCAAGGTCGGCGTTTACGAAGGCGCAGATTCCGTCGTATCCTCCCGCGAGGGAAGCCGTCTCTTCGTGAATATTCGCCTCAATAAATTTGATAGAGATTCCCGGATATTCCGGGGCCAGCTTATCAAAAAAACGCTGGTCGTAATCTTTGGTTCCGTAGAATAGAATTTTCATAAGATGCCTCCTTTGTAATATGAATTTTCCGCTCCTGTTCAGGCGGTGATCTACAATTTAAGATTTCCTGTAATCGGAGATTTATGCAGCGATTTTAAATCACAGGGATCCAGGTCTGTTTCCGGAAATCAGCCAAGACGGTAAAGATCTTCATAAAAACCCGGATAGGAAATTTTTACACAGTCCCCGTCTGTGATCTCCATGGAACCCTGACAGACAGTTCCGGCCACGGCGAAGGACATGGCTACTCTGTGATCCATGTGAGGGTCAATAACGGCGCCGTGGAGCGGCTTTCCTCCGCGGATGATCATTCCGTCGTCAGTTCCTGCAATGTCGGCTCCCATACGCTTCAGATTCTCCACCATAACTGCAATGCGGTCGGACTCCTTGACCTTCAGCTCCTGTGCGTCGCGGATGACGGTAGTTCCGTCTGCGAAAGCGGCCATTATGGCCAGAACGGGAATTTCGTCAATGAGAGTAGGAATGTCAGCCCCCTGGATGACAGTACCTTTCAGGCTGCTTGTACGGACAAGAAGATCCGCTGTGGGCTCGCCCTGATGGTTTTCGTTCAGAAGAGTAATATCGGCTCCCATCTGGCGGCAGATTTTTAAAATGCCGGCTCTTGTGGGATTGATTCCTACATCTTTCAAAAGGATCTCGCTGTTGGGGGTAAGAAGCCCTGCGGCAATAAAGAAAGCCGCAGAGGAAATATCTCCGGGGACCCGGACCTCCCGGGCGGAAAGTTCCGGCTCCGGCAGGATCGACGCAGTAGTGCCCTGAGACGTTACCTTCGCCCCAAAATAATTCAGCATGATCTCCGTGTGATTCCTGGAAAGAAACGGTTCCGTAACGCTGGTAACGCCGTCCGCGTACATTCCTGCAAGAAGTACGCAGGACTTTACCTGAGCGGAAGCGACCGGAGAATTATAGTGTACGGCGTGAAGAGGCCGGCCTGCAATGCGAAGAGGCATACAGCCGTTGTCCATCCGGCTTCTTATATCCGCTCCCATGGCGGTCAGAGGATCTATGATCCGCTTCATGGGACGACTTCGGAGAGAAGCGTCTCCATCCAGCTCCGAGATAAATTTCTGTCCAGCCAGGATACCGGAAATCAGCCGCGTGGTCGTGCCGCTGTTTCCCGCGTTGAGGATCTCTCTTGGGGAATTCAGTCCCCGGAGACCGCGTCCATGGATCAACAGCTCTTCTCCGTCTTTTTCTATATCAATCCCCATTTTACGGAAGCAGGAGATTGTGGAAAGACAGTCCGCTCCCTCCAGAAAATGAGACACACGGGTGGTTCCTCTGGCAAGAGCGCCGAACATAACTGCCCTGTGAGAAATAGATTTATCGCCGGGGACAGAAAGAACACCCTTTAAACTCTGCTGCTTTTTTATTTCCATAAGTCTTTACCTACCGTTCATATATAATGTAATTTCTTTTTCGAAGGAGAGCGGCTCCTCTGTTCATCGCGTCTTCCTCATAGAATTCGATTTTCAGCACGCCCTGCTCAAACTCCCTGTTATGGATAATACCGATATTTTTGATGCTGATATTATCCATAGCCAGAATAGTAGCGATAGTGGCGATCCCCCCGGCTTCATCCACAATGTCCAGATAAAGCACATACGCCCTGGTGATCAGGCCGCTGGAGGTAACGTCGATAGAGTCTCTGTAATCTCTGGAGCTGGCAAACATCTGATAAATATTGTCCGCCTCGTGATTGTCGATGGAGCAGCGTATCTGAATGAGCATACGGATATATTCATCCAGTACGGAAGAAATATTTTTGCTGTTTTCCAAACAGATCTGCTGCCACATTACAGGAGAAGAGGAGGCGATCCGGGTAATATCCCGGAAACCTCCCGCGGCAATGGTCTTCATATATTCGGCGTCATTGTCCAGGGCGTTTACCAGATTGACAAGGGAGGAGGCTATGATATGAGGCAGATGACTGACCCCGGCAGTAATAAAGTCATGCTCCTCCGCAGTAAGCACCATAGGAATCGCCCCGAGAGAGTCGATCAGCTCCGAAAATTCCGTAAGCTTTTCCAGCGGCACTTCTCCTCCTGGCGTAAGAATATAATATGCGTTTTCCAGAAGGTGATCCGTAGAATTGGCAAAACCGGAACGCTCCGAGCCTGCCATGGGATGTCCGCCGATGAAACAGTGATCCATTCCCAGTTCTTCTACAGCCTGGTGTATGGGACCTTTTACACTTCCTGCGTCTGTAATAATGCAGGCGTCTGAGATCACATTTTTCAGGTATTTCAGATATTCTATATTATATTCCACAGGAGCGCAGAGAAAAATGTAATCGCACAGGCGGTAGCGGTCGTCTTCTGCGTCCAGTACTCCGTCAATAGCCCCGCACTGAAGGGCGGCGGCCAGAGTTTCTTTATGTTTTGCATAGGCAAGGATATTATAATCCGGATGAAACTTACGTATTGCCTTCGCAATAGATCCTCCGATCAGTCCAAGCCCGATAAAACCAATGGTTTTCATATGTATAAGCATCCTTTCCCACCTGCGCAGATCAAAGCATCGCAGGAATCTCTCTAGCTATTTTAAAATATACAGGATAAAAAGTCAAATACTGGGGAAATTATACAGGATTTTTTGAAAAAAAGTTGTTAAAATTATATAAAATACTTGAAAAACACATAGTTTTTTAGTAAAATATGAACATATTAGACAAACAGGGAGGTATTACATATGGACGTTTATAGAACTGACCGAATCAGAAATGTAGTCCTATTAGGTCACGGCGGATCCGGCAAAACAACTTTGGCAGAGGCAATGGCTTATCTGGCCGGAATGACAAGCAGGCTGGGAAGAGTAGAGGACGGAAATACAGTCAGCGATTTTGATAAAGAAGAGATTAAAAGACATTTTTCAATTTCCACATCACTGCTTCCGATCCCGTGGGATAAGATAAAAGTAAATATACTGGATACCCCCGGATACTTTGACTTTGTAGGCGAAGTGGAAGAGGCTGTCAGTGCGGCAGACGCAGCGATCATCGTTGTTTCCGGCAAAGCAGGAGTTCAGGTAGGAACTCAGAAGGCATGGAAACTGTGCGAGAAATATAAACTCCCCCGTATGTTCTTTGTTACGGACATGGATGTGGATGATGTCAGCTATCGTAAGGTTGTAGAAGAACTGACTGAGCTTTACGGCAAAAAGATCGCTCCGCTCCATTTCCCGATTCGTGAAGACGGCAAATTCGTAGGCTATGTTAACGTAGTAAAACAGGCCGGCAGAAAATATATCGACAAGGGCAAAAAGGAACCATGTGATATTCCGGAATATCTGAACGAATATCTGGAAAAATATCATGAGATCCTGATGGAATCTGTTGCTGAGACCAGCGAGGAATTTATGGACCGCTACTTTGAGGGCGACGAATTCTCCGTAACAGAGGTTTCCGCAGCTCTTGCAACCAATGTACAGGATGGAAGCATTGTTCCTGTGTGCATGGGCTCTCCGGTGAATTTAAGAGGCGTATCCAACCTTCTGGACGATATCTGCGGATATTTCCCGAGCCCGGACAAACGCGCCTGCAACGGTATTTCCCAGAAGACAAACGAGATTTTTGAGGCAAATTACGATTTTGCAAAATCAAAATCCGTATATGTATGGAAGACGATCGTAGATCCGTTCCTTGGCAAATATTCTCTCATTAAAGTTGCTTCAGGAGTCATCAAATCCGATGATACTCTTCTGAACGTGGAAAAGGGAGAGGAAGAAAGACTGAACAAGCTTTATGTGCTGGAAGGTTCCAAACCTTACGAAGTGCCGGAGCTTCATGCCGGAGATATCGGAGCCATCGCAAAATTGAACAGCGTGCAGACAGGGGACAGCCTTGCAGCGAAAAACGCGCCGGTTCTTTATCCAAAGGCTGTGATCTCCACACCGTATACCTGCAAGAGATACAAAGCAGTGAAAAAAGGCGATGAAGATAAAATTTCACAGGCTCTTTCCAAAATGGCAAGCGAGGACAAGACTCTGCGTATGGAAAACGATTCCGCCAACAGGCAGACTCTGCTTTACGGCATGGGTGACCAGCACCTGGATATTGTTGTGAGCAAGCTGAAAGAACGCTATAAAGTAGACATAGAACTTTCCAAGCCAAAGGTTCCCTTCCGTGAGACGATCCGCAAGAACTCTGACGTGGAAGGAAAGCATAAAAAGCAGTCCGGCGGACACGGACAGTACGGACATGTAAAAATGCGCTTTGAGCCTTCCGGCGATCTGGAAACGCCTTATGTATTCGAACAGGTAGTCGTAGGCGGCGCCGTTCCCAAGAATTATTTCCCGGCTGTAGAAAAAGGACTTCAGGAATGCGTACAGAAGGGCCCCCTTGCTTCCTATCCGGTAGTAGGTGTAAAGGCAACACTTTACGACGGCTCTTATCATCCGGTCGATTCTTCTGAAATGGCCTTCAAGATGGCAACGATCCTTGCCTTCAAGAAAGGATTTATGGAGGCTTCCCCGGTTCTTCTTGAGCCTATCGTAAGTATGAAGGTCACAGTGCCGGATAAATATACCGGCGATGTTATGGGTGATCTGAACAAACGCCGCGGCCGTGTTCTTGGCATGAACCCGGATCACGACGGAAATACAGTGATCGAAGCGGACGTTCCGCAGCTTGAGATTTACGGATACTCCACAGATCTTCGTTCCATGACAGGCGGAACAGGAGATTTCTCCTATGAATTTGCCCGTTATGAGCAGGCTCCTGCAGAAATCCAGAAGAAAGAAATCGAAGCAAGAGCTGCAAAAGAGAACGACGGAGAAGATTGAGTGAAACAAAATAAATAGAAAAGAATAAGTAAAAAGAGGCAGTTGGATTTTAGCACAGAAAAGATTCACTGTCTCTTTTTGTCAGGAAAGGAGAAAGGTTATGAAAAAGAAGAAAATGTTTTTATGCACGATTTTCCTTATGGTTTTCATGTTGCTGGGAAGTCTGACTTTTGCAGCAGGGGCTGCAGAAGTATCTGCCGCAAATAATACCGTCGGAACAGTACGGCTGCGTGCAGTCGATCGTATTTCCTCTACAAAAGTACGTCTGACCTGGAACAAAGTATCCCAGGCAAGCGGGTACAGAGTATACAGAAAGACAGGAAATTCCGGGTGGAAAGCGCTGAAAAACGGAAGCGCAGCCGCATGGGCATGTACAGATACTACAGTAAAACCAGGGACAAAATATACATATACAGTACGCGCGTACAGAAGAGTCAATGGAAAAGTCATCTGGGGCGGATATGAGAAAAAAGGACTGACGGTAACGGTTCCCAAAGTATCCAATACATCTGTGGGGACGGTACGTCTGGGTGCAGTCGATCGTATTTCCTCCCAAAAAGTACGTCTGACCTGGAATAAGGTTCCTCAGGCAAGCGGGTACAGAGTATACAGGAAGACAGGAAATTCCGGGTGGAAAGCGCTGAAAAACGGAAGCGCAGCCGCATGGGCATGTACGGATACTACAGTAAAACCAGGAACAAAATATACATATACAGTACGTGCATACAGAAGAGTAAATGGAAAAGTTATCTGGGGCGGGTACGATAAAAAAGGACTGACGGTGACGATTCCCAAAGTATCCAATACATCTGTGGGGACGGTACGTCTGGGTACGATCAGCACTGTTTCTTCTACAAAAGTACGTCTGACCTGGAACAAAGTATCCCAGGCAAGCGGGTACAGAGTATACAGAAAGACAGGAAATTCCGGGTGGAAAGCACTGAAAAACGGAAGCGCAACCGCATGGGCATGTACGGACACCACAGTAAAACCAGGGACAAAATATACATATACAGTACGTGCGTACAGAAGAGTAAATGGAAAAGTCATCTGGGGCGGATATAATACAAATGGTTTGACAGTCACTGTCCCCGGAATAGTCGTGGAGATGAAAAATTATTTACAGAAGGGTGTCTCCAGATCAGAGATGCAGAGGTTGATCTCGGATATTGGCGGAATGAAAAAAAGTACAAACTCCAAATATCCTAGTCTGTATTATACTGGGAATAATATGACAGTAGGTGTTAATCTGAATGCATTATATGGAACATATAAGGATGAATATGTCCGTATCCGAAACAGCGGTAACACAAACGTTCAGTTCTATGGTGTGAAGATAGGAGATACGAAACAGCAGATGGAAAATAAATTCCGCAAATATAATATCCAAAGCTATGATGGAGGGAAAACTTATACCAACGCAAATGCCTGGCAGGTAAAGGTCGTATTCTCCGGCGGAAAACTTAAAGAATATACTTATATATCCGCGCCTACAAGCAGATAAAGCATCTGATCATGTGATCAAAAAATAAACAAGTGCCAGATCATGGACTGCAATCCATGACCTGGTACTTCTTTTGTAAAAAATTAAATTTTTGCAGGAAATGAAAAATTTGCATATTTAAACAAAAATGATATAATCAAGAAGAGCTGACAGCAGGCTCTATAAAAAAAGCCATGAAGAAGGAGAACAGTGATTGAATGTATCGCAGCAGGTTTCGGCGGTTTTATCGGATCGGTATGCCGGTATCTGCATTTTATATGGGGTCCTAAGCGTTGTTTTGGGAATCTGCGCTGTATTTGCAGGAGAAATTCTGACAAACCAGTTGACAATCTGAGGATATGGAGATACGCTGACAGAGGATAATGCTGAAAACACTGAAGTTACGCGGCTTGGAGTATGTTACCCCTTGTACATTGACACTGAAAATTACGGAGAATTATTATGAATAAAAAAGTACAGGTTAAGGACAGATATTATCTCATGTGTGAACGGAGATGGATCTATTATACATTGATGACAGTAGCTGGATTTTTCGGCGCATATACATATCTTTTGCGTGGAAATGTATTTTGTAACGCGCAGACAGGCAATGTGGTCTTGATGGGAATGGCGCTGGGAGCCGGAAAATGGGAAGAAGGTTTTTACTATCTGATCCCTATCACAGCTTATCTTATGGGAGCTTTTTTGTCGGAGCTGGTGCCGAACCCTGTCAAGCACCGTCTGCCTGTAAGGTGGGATACTCTGCTGATCGGAATAGAAATGCTGGCGGTTGCCTGTCTTGGCTTCGTGCCGGAATCGGCTCCTGTCCAGATCTCCCAGGTAACCATAAACTTTATTGCGTCCATGCAGTATAATACTTTTCGTCAGGCGGAAGGGATTCCGGTGGCGACTACTTTTGCCACAAATCATATCCGCCAGATCGGAGTTGGACTCGCTAAGGAGCTGCAGCATTTACATGACAAAGAAAAGCCTTTCCGCGAAAAACTGATGCGGCATCTGGGAATGCTTGTCTATTTCCTTCTCGGGGCAATAGCGGGAACTATATTCTGCAATCTTTTTGTGGGAAAAGCAATCTGGATCACCCTGATCCCATTTGGCGTTATCTTTGCCGCTCTGCTTCACGCAGATCTGACCACAGAAAAAAATATGGTGGAGAAAAAACCTTCCGGACATTAAAAAATCCCTGCTTTCCTTTTCGACTGTTCTGGCATCTACGCATACCAGATGAAAACACTTGAAGTCATGGCTCAATTCCATGCCAGGTATGAGGCTTTGCATCCTTATTCCAAAAGGAGCAAAAAACTTATTTGAAAAAAATTAAATATTTTTTTGATAAGTAAATTTCATATTTTTTACAGGGGCAGCAGTTGCTGTCTCTTTTTTATATGGGTCAGATAGACCCGGTTGAGTACGTTGGAGTTTCTCAACAGAGAAACGGAAACATGCGAAATATAATCCACCCGCTATGCGGGTGCGCGACGGTTGTTATACAAAAAATCACCTTTCCGCTATAATAGAGGTGCTCAGGCTACTATTAAAGAAAGGAAAGGTGATTTCATGGCAAAGCAAACGAATTCGCTCGCACATACGAAGTGGATGTGTAAGTATCACATCGTCTTCACCCCTAAGTATAGAAGAAAAATTGTTTACAATCAATACAAAAGAGATTTGCGGGATATATTGAAACAATTGTGCAGTTACAAAGGAGTGGAGATATTGGAAGGGCATCTGATGCCGGATCATGTGCATATGCTGGTAAGTATACCGCCGAAGATCAGTGTATCATTATTTATGGGATATTTGAAAGGGAAAAGTGCCCTGATGATGTTTGACAGGCACGCAAATTTAAAGTATAAGTTTGGGAACCGTCATTTCTGGTCAGAAGGATATTATGTGAGTACAGTGGGATTAAATGAAGCCACGATAAAGAAGTATATACAAGAACAGGAAAAAGCAGATATCATGCAGGATAAACTCAGTGTGAAGGAATATGAGGACCCTTTTAAGGGTCAAGGCTGAGTAGTACAAACGCCCCTTTAGGGGCAGCGACGAGTCAATAGCAATGTGGCTTGAACGGAGCTATGGGAAGGATGCGTAGCAGACTTCCCATAGCATTCAAAGAGAAAGCCAGCGCCTTGAGGCGCGGCCAAGTAGGGCGGGCTTAGAGCCCGCGTCCCGAGCCACCCGTTTTACGGGCAATGTCGTCAACTTAAGATATATCAAAAATAAAAAATGCCTAAAAACAC